>Ga0180431_10000012_pt1 | contig 262608 bp, 334 predicted proteins | sample SS_ome_11_FD_132459 | JGI IMG/M metagenome (GOLD analysis project Ga0180431, IMG submission 132459) | Hypersaline lake sediment archaeal communities from the Salton Sea, California, USA - SS_1_MS_1 metaG | ecosystem: Environmental > Aquatic > Non-marine Saline and Alkaline > Hypersaline >...
CGGACTCCTCGTCCTCTTCCTCGGACTCCTCGTCCTCTTCCTCTTCCTCGTCCTCGTCCTCTTCCTCTTCCTCTTCCTCGGACTCCTCTTCCTCTTCCTCGGACTCCTCTTCCTCTTCCTCGGACTCCTCTTCCTCTTCCTCGGACTCCTCTTCCTCTTCTTCCTCGTCCTCCTCGTCGGACTCCTCGTCCTCTTCCTCCTCTTCCTCGTCCTCGTCCTCGTCCTCGTCCTCGTCCTCAGCCTTCTTCTTTACCGCCTTCTTGTCTTCTTCAGTCTTTTTGCCGTTAGTGGCCTCGTCTATGATCACGAAATCCAAAAGAGCTACTAGTTCCCTCATTGAAAGAATAGCACTCATCATAGCAGGCAACAACAAACACCATTGCCACCCCGCAATGCTATGATCGAAACCCAGATAACCCCCAGGCACAAGCAAAGAATCAGCAAACCATTTGCGAGTGAGAAAAGCCTGAAAAGCCCAATCTTGTTCATATTCCAAATTGTGATACCGAGCAGCCTTTAATTCTGCCTTGGTGGGTTTTTTACTAAGTTTTGTTCCGTACTTATCCACCATCAAAGCGGTCTTAGCAATTACTTGCGGCTGAAGACCAACCAAAGTAGCATTGGTGATTACAGGATACCCCATCAATTCGCTGAATTTAGCGCCCGCTACCTTCTGCAGAATTTCTTGAAAGGCCAAACCCCAGTACCCTGACGTGACAACGATAGGTATGTTTTCCACAATCTGGGGACCATCACTGACCGATTTCCCCCCGATTGCTTTACCAAGATTACAACTCGGAATATTTTTAACACTCTTCAAAAATTGGGTTGACAAACTAGCCCCTTTAGAGGAAGCTGATTTGCCACGGCGGCTCTGTTGAATCTCACACCGCTCCAGGAGTTCTTTTTTTAAACCAGCCCAGGTTCTAGATTCAACCGTAATCAACTTTCGCAAACTACACCTTCTTTCAAGTTAACCCACGACCAGAGTTGGCCGTAAATGTACCGTATCAATCAACCTCGCCCTAGCATCTAAAGAACTTGCTTTCATACAAGTCTTCCAGTTACAAGCGGGCGGATCTTCATCATAAAAAGGGCCTCTTGCCTCCACAAAAGTTCTTCCGTTAGCAGAGACCAGCTTCTCCTCATTAACACGCTGGAAATCTTTTACAGGCGATGTCTCACTCCCCTGGTCATCATTGAGGAATTTAGCTAGAGCTTCACCCAAGCGATGTTCATCCCCGTCACGGGCGGCACCCAAACCAAAATGGGGAGTATTTGGTGCGTTATTGGTTACAATACAAGTACCGGATTGATAAGAGACTACTTCCCAAGGATGATCCACTATGCCACCATAAAAACAAAATCTAAAGATCTTCTTTCGGTTTCCAACGTAGCGTTGGCCCGAATACAAGTGGGGAAAGCTAATGACCAATAAAAGTCTTCCACTCCTGGACACATTGCGTTAAATCCGGTTCCGGCTCCCAAATACAATTTTGTTTTCACCCTTTCAACCGGAGTCAACCGAATGGTTTTCTTCTTTCGGGGCAAAATGTGTTTATCAAAATAAGTTTGGACCAACAAATCTTGAGCAGTAGTCCAATTATCCATTTCGATAACTTCAAATGCCCTGGCTATAGCCATGGAATCTTCGATATCCCCGTTCCAGTCTGCCTCACTCGCAATAGTTTGATAGTATTTATCCCAACACCCCACAACAATAGCCCGCCTGGCATAGGCTACTTTACCCTCCCAACCGAATTCCCAATCCTTCATATAAGGATGATTGGGAAGGCAATCCAAAACCCCACGAGTAAAGACTATTGGAGCACGAATTACAGGAGCTAGCAAATAAGACCGCATCGTCTTATTCTTTGTTTTGAAATCAGCGGTGATTTTCTGAATCCGAGCGGGGTTTTGTTCTCTTTTTTGGAATTCCTTCTCTACTTGATTAGTAACACAAACCGCCTGCGGTTTAATTACCGCTTGACTGGAACCAATCAAAGTGTTTACATCAGAATCGATTTCCGATTCTCGATTTTGCCCTGATGCAGCGGTCATCTCCTCATTAATTAGGAGTTGTCTTATGTCTTCCCACTCCATGCCCTTCAAAATCCGGGTTGTCTTCGCCATGACCCTCTTCCTTACCTACAGTATTGCCAATTAGCTATAGCACGAGATTCGATCCCAGCCGCATACAACAAATCGGCTTCCCCTTCTGGCATAACAACTACACAATAGTAGCCGCTATTCCAAAACCGCGAACGGAATTGATTGAACAAAACACAATCACCTAGGGATAAAACGTTCTCTTTTAACCAATCCAAAACCCTCCCGGTTTTATTGCCTCCTTCTTCGTTCCATTTGATTGAAACATCATTTGATTCGGCCAGTGTATAGCTTTCACCGCCGGCCAGCGTCAAAGCAATGAAATTAAGCCAAGCCGTGCTAATCAGAACCATCTTCATATTGCGGATAATTAGATAAATTCCGGCTATTTCATCATGAAGGTACCCCCATTGTTCCATCAGTTTAGTAGCTTTCGAATTCTGAGAAAGCCAGTTGTAATTATACAGAACAGGAAATCGGGCGAGAGCAATTGGAACAAGCCCATTATCAGAGGGGATAAGAGAGTAAAGGTTAACGAGTTGGTTAATCTCTTCGATGGTGGTACCAGAGGCAAGGTCATCCTCTGAATCCTCAGGGTGAAGAGTTCCCTCTTGAATCATCTCCCAGACTTTTAACTGGTTGGGGAGAGTGTCATCACCGAATTGTTCAATAGCTTCAGCGGGAATGTTTATTTTGTCTGACGACAAGTATCACCTACCTTTGCAAACGCCAACAAGCATCATTCAAAGCATTAACCATAATTCCATGAAGAGAAGGGCGGTGTCCACATGTGTTATCCCAAACGAATACTGCATGAGAAATCAAGCATCGAATGTGGCGTCTCTCCCGCTTAACTCTTTTGGTAGAAGAATTTTGTCCTGCATAGCGACATGCCAATTGTCGTTCCAACCAAGCGAATTCTTTCTTATACTCTCCAGAGTAGGGATAATGAGTAACACTGGAGTATTCCAAGGTAGGCCAAACCCAGGTCGCTGCTATGAACAGTCTGCCTTTGTGCTGTTTCCAACCATGGATGGTAGTAACACGAGGGTGGTACGTTTTAGCATAATCAACGGCATCCCGCACAGCAGAAAACTGACGAGGTTCTGCCTCGCCCTCCACGTGAGCCATGATTTTCACGTATTCTTCCATCTACCTAGTCCGCCGTTTTCCTAGCCACTTTTTCCACTACATCAATTACATCAACTAGTCGAGTTACGATAGCAACGAATCGAGCGGTGTTGTTCATCGCGACTTCTTGGTTGTCTACCAGCTTGGTCAAAATCTCCTTAATTATAGGATCAGCGACTTTCTCAATTTGCGATCTGATCCCTGCAAAGTCTGACTCAGACAGCTCAATTTTTGGTATTGACGACTCAGACATCCTAAATTCCTTTCTTCTTTACTAACGATCCCCATAAACGCTTCCAAAGAGAGGACTTAGGAGGTGTCACTGCAAAAATGTGATTCCACAATCGATCTTGACGTTCTGCTTGCTTCCGAATGTCAGCCCTCATTGCTTCGATGTCTGCGTTGAATACCTCTCGCTCTAATACAAGTAGAGCGAGAGCTATCTCTTGTGCCGTGTCCTTATCGCAGACACCTTTTTCCACCAAGACTTGCTCGATTTTTTGTTGTACTACTTCATCAACGGTCGGCACGTGTATCTCCTTAGTCGAGCAGCCCCGCCCTGCGCGCGAGCTTATACAATACACCCGCTTGTTTTTCACTCAGGGGACGGCTGCGCACCTTATCCAAACTGTCGAGAAAATCAAGTTCCCAACCAGTGAAGCCAGTATCCTCATCAGCTAGCAAATCATCGAGCAATGATTCATGGTCTGGATTCATTGAATCATCCTAATAGTGCGAGGTAACCGTTAGATGAAAATTGGCCGAATATCGGGACTTGTTATACCATAAATATCGATCAACTTGTTCCACCGATACTCCAGCCTGAAGTGCTAACTGCTGACAAGCTAAGATAGTTGAGGCCCGAATTTCACACTCCATTGAAGAACCGGATGGAATTGGCATTGAATTCGCCACCAAATGGCCTAATTCATCTGAGTAACTGAGTATTTTCAAAGCCCTCAACACCTTGGGCACGTGATAATCGGCGGGAACCAGAACGTGAGACCGCATCATATCAGTAAATTGACTTGTCCTACGGTGGAGTTGCATGAAGACCAGGAACAATCTTTTCAGAAAAGGATCGTCTGCGTATCCTGGGCAAGCCGTGATGACAGCTTGAAGGCAGTTGTCCCAGGCCCCTCGTTGCAGACATTCATAGACATGTTGGCATAGTTCGGGAGTAATTTCTTGGGTATGACGACATCTCTTCTCTACAAGAGGAAAGCCTTCCTTTAGTAGTACCTGGTTAAAAGACGAAATGATACGGCTTTTGGAAGTATTGTCCTGTCGAGCCTCCACGAAAATCTGATCCAGTAAAGCGTACATTTTACTGGCTCTACTACCTCCAGGACGAACCTCAGATTTTCCTACCCAATAACAATAGTTGACCGATCCAGCCAACAACTCGTAGAATACCCAAAACAAAAGCTTATCATCAGAAGAAGTCATCGAAGTAGGAAACGGGTCTTGCTTAGGCGACTCCTCTACTTTGCGTAGTTGTTCAATTAAGTCTAGATCTGGTTCTGCTATAAAGACATGTTGTGGGCGGTGGCAGACATCTTGACACAAAGCTTCCACCCTCTCGACAACCGTCAGCGTGTTCATCAGTTCTCCTCCTCCTACAATACGTGCAACAAACTAACTGCGTAATGACTGTTTACGCTGGGGTCTCCTCCCGATAAAAGCTGGTGTGCCAAGAATTCCCTTATTCCCGCTTTAGTCCAAATTCGTTCCCACCCTCCGTCAGTTTCTTGCCAATCCTTCACGTTTTGCTGAAGATGTAACAGTACAAGACGCGCCCCCATCCCCACTATGGTGGTGACGAGTACCGAAGTGGACTCAGGAAAATCAACGACTGAGACAGTCAACCGCATTTTTCCGTCCGGCCCCATCTCAAATCGTAATTTCAACTTGTTAGTATCCGATGGTGTACGCATTTTAGGCATAATGGTATTACCCTCGTAATTCCAAGTACAATCGTAGTTGACAATCCCGCCTCTGACCCTGTTGTTCCAATCCCAAAAGAATGCGGCTGTTCTTTTGGATTCTCAATTCTAACAGATCGAAGTCCGTTTCCAAATCAGACCATTTTCTCTCAGAAGGTGGACCAAAAGTAAGTCGTCCTACAGAACAACCCAAGAAACAAACCAGAATCAGACACAATACCGCGAGTTTAATCATGACCTATTGGTAAGATATTTAGCTCGCTGTCGATCAAACTTTTGGGGATCAACCTTCCTGGTGATGAACTTACGAGTTAACCCAAACTTTTTTATTAGCTCATCTACTCTTTCTCGTCGTTCCATAATATGCGCCCCGCCAGTATATCGCATGAAATCTCGCTGCTTGGGATCAGCCCACATCTCTATGTGTTCTTTAGTGGCTTTAGGATACATGATGTATAGGGTAGAACGGGGCGGAATCTTCAAAGTCTCACCTTTGATAACCCATTCTTCCTCGTCTGAATACACCCGACCAACCTCTCCCAATCCCTCGATTATCATACGCAGCCAGATTTTGTAATCTACTTTCAATAGATCATCTCGATGATAGGAAGTAACAGCCTCAGGGATGGAGGCCATAACCCAACGAGCTAGTTTTTCAGCGGTATTGAATTTGGTGGATTGCTTACGAGCTACAGAAGCTAATGATTGCCACACCGCTGAATACTGCATGGCATGATGAATATCAGCTCGCCCCAGTTTTTTCTTGGCCATGGCGGCGGCGTATTCCATCACCCGATGAATAACCCCAGCCGTGTCCTGACCAGCAAACAGGCGTTTCAAAGCCGCCATGTTATCCTGCATCAGATACTTGGGGTTGTCATACATAATTCGTGAGAGCTTATTTAGGGTAATCAGCTTTGCACCTGGCATAGCCAGCATACCGTCCCGAGCGACTCCAAACCAATTCATGGCTATGGTCCCAGCGGAACTAATTCCCTTGACTCCCACTAGCTTCATCTGAGATAATTGTTTTACAGTAGTCGGGGGGTTGTCACTAATTGGTAAGAAATCAAAGGCTACCCGAAAATACTTGGGAATGTCTTTAGGGGTGTAAGACGCTGCATCTATATCCATTGTTATTTCTCCAAAGCCCCGGCAGGATTCGAACCTGCGACTTCAAGGATCAAAGCCTTGCGTTCTGCCACTGAACTACGGGGCTACTTCAATTGCCACACCAACCGCCGTCAGTAAGAAGTCGACGGCCCCTATTTCTCAAGAACCATCCATAATTCCCCTAACAAAATAACCCGCAGCGAACGCAATTGCTGCTGCAATCCATGTGACAACAGAGAATAACCAAAGAGGTACCGCTGTTCTTATGTGCATTACTACCCTTTACTTTCTCTTTAGACGCTTTAGTGCCGAATTGAACATCTTGGCTGAACAACTCATATGATCGATTATCAATTTACCTAGAAGATGATCATTTTCGTGTTGAATGATACGAGCTGCTGTTCCAGATAACACCACTGTTTGAAATTCGCCAACTCGATCCGTGTATTCCACACGGACTTCTGTGTAACGAGGAACTTCAACTACTACTCCAGGAAAGGAGAGACACCCCTCCGGGCCAATTGTTTGTAATGAAGAAGTGGGGGTAATGACGGGATTGACAAAGAGTTCGAAGTCTTTTTCTGTCTTAGCCAAAAAGAAGGATTCGCTTATACCAACCTGGGGAGCAGCCAACCCAGCGGCTTTCAACTTCCCTGCCAACGCCAGCATAGGATCAATTATGTCGTCTGAAACCAATCGACCTGCCACAAGTGTACAAGGGACGCGGAGGATGTTATCAGGATAGATGACTATTTTCACTTGTTACCTCCGATTGGGACTTCATCCGGCACCACCATCAATTGGGGTGCCGGATGAGGTAGACCTGTTATTTCTTAGCAAAACGAGCAAAGAGTACATTCACAACGGCAGGCCAAATATTGTCCATGATATAAGCTTCCAACTTGGACTCAAAAGGCTCTGGAATCCACGGCAGGTCAGGATCAACCTTCCCGTAGATGTAGCGAACGGTATCCGCAACCAAAATCTTTCGATCTTCCACACCAATAAAAGCCGTTACATCATCAAAGAGGCCCATCAGTTCAGCGGTTGAATCAAAGATAAAAGAAGTAAAGCCCATGACACCGTCAGGTTTGTCTGCCTTCCACTTCTCAACCAAAGTTTCTACATTACCCCATATCCCATCAATAACAGCAGGTAGATTGACGGAATCAACTTCTTGGGAATCACCCATGGGGGTGAGGGCAGTAATTTGCTTGGCTAGGTCGTCTTTCTGGGTTATCACAGTATGCTCCTTTGATAGAGTGTGTGTCCGCCTCTACTTCAAGCAGATCAGCGGATCAAACGCATTTGATGAGCGTGTTCGCCCCCAGAATAAAAATCGGGCAAGTATCGGTCAACCACGTATCCTCTCTTTTGATACATCCTAAGAGCAGCGATGTTCTTAACATTGACCTGGAGAACCATGTCTTCCGTTTCTTTTCTCGCGGACTCCTCAAACTTATTCATCAATTCATCTGCGATACCCTCATTTCGATAAGATTTGAGGATTCCTATTGAGAACAATTGACAAACAGGAGCCTTTTTAACAGATCGAAATTCACCCAAGACATACCCAACCGCCCCCCAGGGAGAAGCTGGATACGAAGGAAGAGTAAACCCCCCATATCTCTGTAGATAAATCCATCCGAATCCTGACTTGGTCAGGATTCTTTTGATATATTTCTCGGGTTCATGATATTGGGCTCGAAAGGCTGCCCTCTCAAGCCTTTCAACTACCGGTGTATCGTTAATAGTAGCTTGAAGAAGCATTACACATATTCCTTAATGGAATAATCCCACGATTCTACTTCTCTACCTTCAATAAGGGCTGTGTACCCAGGTTCAGTACACATATTAAACACGGGTAAAGGATACATACCCCACAACGTTTCTTTCCAAGGTAAATCGTCGGTTTGGTAATGAACACCGAAACCCCCGTCTAAAATTTGTTTTAACATCAAACTAACTAAAACGTTCCCTGAATCAGGGTACTCAGCAAATTTACTGATCGCCAAAATCAATTGCCCCCATTTTTCCCCAAAGACAGTCATGTAATGAACTAAACCCCCGGCGACAAATTGGCCATCTTTGAATAAGAAAGTGAAGGCGAATACAGGCGTGTTGGTGCCAACACTCTCCATTATCGCTGAGAAATACGTACGAAGATGACCTATTTCTCCTCGCTCCGCCATCGTTTCATAGGAATCGGGGTATTTTTGTAAACATAATTCCCACATTTCATCAACAGGTCGTTGAGGCTCCGGCCATTGATTGACAAAAACCTGAACTTCATACCCCACAGCCGCTCGTATGTACCTCCGGATTTTCTTTCTAGTTTTAGAAACCCTGGATGTTAGATACGTTTCCCAACCGAGAGCAGGGAAATACCAATGACGGAACTTGTCTCCCTCATCCCCCTCATTATGACGAACAGGGGTGTCGTCAACAGAAAGAGGCTGATAGACGAAAGAATAATCCAAACTGTTTCTTTTGGCGATGCTAACTAAACTATTTAGAGCGTGGATGTTGTCCAAAAAGTAATCTATTAATCTTGCACTAGGGAGAGACAACACCCCCAGAAATTGCGAAACTGGATACACCCCGGACCAATGAACAAGATACAATGGACGGGCAAGGTGTTCCTCCCCAGCAATATCATAGGTCAACAAATCGGTCGCTCGTTTAACCCCTGATAGATCAGGTCTTATTGAAGTAAGCACCCCATCCGAAATCAAACTACACCTCCGGAATCTGGTTGAAAGCCGCAAATGGTAAAAGGTCAACAAAAATAACCTCTTGGAAACCCGCGTCTTTCAGTTTCTTTTCCCATTCCGCTCGACTAATCCAGACGGAATATGGAGTATCATTAGCTAAGGGTCTACCATGGTCTTCGGAGTCAGGAGTAGCCGTAATGATGAAGGTGAAGTAGCGACTTATTCTTTGGGATTCACTTAGAAACAAAGCCAGTTCTTCATCAGAACGAGCGTATTGAAAACTGTTGGAGAAAACGATATCGAATGAATTCTCCCGAAAGTTAGGAAGTACATCAACCGAGTCACCCAACCAAACGTCTTCTTGTACTGAGGGGAGGCTATTGGTAATGGCGTACTCAGCACAATCATACCCGCAAGCGAGAACCCCGGCTTCTGAGAAATCATGGACAACATGACCAAAGGCGCATCCTGCATCCAGCAGTGACTTTCCACGAAGCCAATTTACCATGTCCTCTTTCGGTTTATTAAAAGCTAGACACAGATAAAAAACCAACCAATTAAAGCCAAACAAATGAGCGGAGAGAGTTTTATAGTAGGGTTTCCCATCGCAATAGGTATCAAAATAGGCTTGTTCAAATCGCTTGTCTATTTGACGGTCCATATCCCATCACCTCGTACCAGACCACAATCAGTTAATGGGGCTACTAACTGATCAATATCGTCATAGAAGGTAACCAAATGAGAAACAACCCTTTGTCCCACAGCCTTAATGATCTCCATGTTCTTCTCTTCGGCTAAATCCCAGCACAAGAGAACGGGCGCTGAGATCGGATCCATTTTCCAATCTCCGTCCAAAGCGAATTCTCTGATGAATTCCGGAGTACCCATGGCTAGCCATTCGGGTAAATCCATCCCATAAGCTTCTATTCCACAAGCTCGCAATTCCATAACCGCTTGACCATCCCGACAACCCAGATGGATTACGAAATCCGTTTCAAAATCCAGCTTTCCTGTGCAATATAGGGTTTTTACGAAATCCACTATCTCCCTGAAGTGGTTTTGATAAGTGTGTCGATAGGCCGTCTGCGTTTTGGTGGGAATCGACGAATCAGATCGCGCGTTGCTGAATAACAATCGGCTCCGCACCTCGGGAGAGACTCTGTCACAGAACCTTTCTCGGGTTTCAAGCAGTTTTTCTGCAAAAGTAGTCGTCCGATCGCCCAGATAAAATTTTCCTTCCACACAAACGGGAAGAAAATAAATTAAGGGTACGTTTTCCCACGAAGGAAAAATGCTAAATACTGGGTATGTGGTGTGATGGTTGTTAAACTTCCGTTTATATGCGGCCCCTGCTTCTTCTCCATAACCTGGGTCGTACCACTCAAATTGTTTTGTGATCGCCAATTGGATCATCTTACAAACGACCCAACTCCCAACGTATCTTTTGTTATCAGTCATAACGGGATGGTCTAAATCCCGGATAAAAGCGTGGTCACAAAGACAATTATGAAGAATATTGGTCAATGAGGTGTTGACACCAAGAACCCTGTCTCCGTCGTTTCCATCTAGAACCAAATGGTATTGCATTCCAGGCAAATATTCTAATAACCCGGTTTCATAAACGGAAAACGCGTTCGCTTTAGAACTTTCCCCGTATGTCCAACGAGCTTTAAAAACATCCCGCATGCCCAGATAAGCTTCTTTTGCTGTATCAAAAGAAACACCCTCAAATTTCAAACCGGAATTAGCCTTTAACAGTTTCCGGATAGTTTGGCGAGCTTTCTTTTTTACAGTCGTAAGGTACACATCCCAAGACTCTGGTATCTTTACCAATCCCCATTTATCAGTAGGAATAGGAAGGGATTCGTCGTGCAACCGCCAAAATGGAGACTGACCCCATGTTTCAAACGGAACGGGAATGTGTTTTATCACTTCAGGATGAGCTAATACATCAGGTGTACACGTCGGTAAAAAACCAGCTACCATGTAATAACCCGACGGTTCCCATTTCCTCTCTTCAAACCACCCCTCAGTACATAAAACAGCGTGACATCGGTGATCAAGCTCAACCAAAATGGCTTTGGTGCGTTTTGATTTAAGCCACGTCATTTCTCGTCGAATTAATCGAGTTAGAACATCAGGGTCATGCTCCGGTCTAACTTCTTCACCATCGTAGTATCCCAAATCTTCACAGGACTGGTGTATCCAATAGCGATAGTCATCAGACCCTAGCCAATTTTTGTGATAATCCTCAATGGTGATAACTCGCATTGACATGTCCTGTTAAGAAATCAAACCCAGACCTTGGTCCATATCCTGAATAGCCGCGCCAATTCGCCCGGTTACTAGCTTCTCTACTCCCGAATCAAGAGTACCAGTTTCCAATCCCGAGATAAAGGGGTCATCTTTTATGTAGCCCTGCAATTCTTCCAGGGAACAAGCTCCGGTCCACCCCGATGGTAGATACGCTTGATAAATGGTGTCTTCCAATTCGGTCCACCAGAGTTGAGCCCACCCATTTTCTACTACCCATACTGGGCAACGACTAAGAACAGGGTGTTTCAAATCTTGACTGCGCTTGCCCGGAATTTCAGGGAGAAGCACTCTTTTTCCTGGCGAAGTAAAATACCTCACAAAGGCAGCGGCTTCATACCAGGGTAACGAGGGAGAGAAGGGGGTGTATTCCTCTTTTTCCAAGTCAGCGTGAAATTGGGCGTATTCAGCAAATTCGGGGAGATTCGCCCATTGGATACAACTGATCACGCTCTTCACTAGCCGGCGACTGGGCCATTCCTTGTAGAACATTTTAGCCGCACGCCAAGCTTGAGGACAACCCGGATCAGCTACGATCCCAGAAGGTTGAGGAACTAAAGGATAACATTCACAATCTATAGGCTTCAGCACTCCAGCACTGCATCCAGTACAAGCAGCCGTCGCCCCAGTTAAATGGGGGCAATCAACTGGAGCCTTCCACAAGTTCTCTGTAAGAGAGACTTTACGAGTAAAATGGTTCGCTTCGGTTGAAGTAAGGATAGGTTGAAGAATACAACAAGTACATTCTCCTTGGCACAGGTCATCCCCGAAGTCCAACTTCTGGTATCCCTTTACTCCTGGGCCTATTGCTCCCAACTGTGGAATCGTGGGTGGTGGATGATCCTCTTCTCCCCAAAGACTTTCATCCCAATGCTCCGGTTCATAAACTGGTGGTGGCATGACTACCCCCTTCCACGAATACGAAATGGCCCGGTTCATCTTGTAAAAATCCTATCTGCTCCTTCAAAATCTCCTCATCTTCCCAGCGACTTTGAACCCCTGATATCCATAGCTTTATTATGATTTTAGTCGCACGTACAACGGCATTCATTGAAGGTTCAATCCCTAGAGCTTGCGATCCCCCCAAAATAGCCGCAAATCTATCCAATACCGCGTTGAATTCTACTTTTGATACTGGATGGCGTGGTATCACGATTCTTCCTCGTCCTCGTCCTCGTCCTCTTCCTCTTCCCACTCGACTTCAAAAACAGATTTTTCCCATTTCTCAAAGTCAAACGCATCTTGAAGGCCAAGCACCTCTTTAATGCGATTAGCTGGTTTACAATTGAAGGGGTTACTACCGACTAAGCCCATAACTGATACTAAATCCTTAATGGGCATTGCAGCCAATTGTTCTGCGGTATATGGGAGTTTAGTGGCTAATCGATGGCGGTTGGCCAGTTTTGTTATCTCTTTCTTAGCCGTAACTTGCTCTTCAACTTGCCATTTGGGGACTTCTTCAACTGGCAGATACTCATGATACCTCAAATATCTATCAGTTAGAGACGATTTCTCAGCCAATTGCTGAATATGATTTTGCAGTTCTTCAACAGTGATATCAAGCACAACACCCCTACCACTCTTCTTTCCGGTAGCCTTCCGATCCACCCGATTCAGTTTTCTTGAGAGCGTTAACACTTGATCGCGTAAATTTTGAACCTGTTCCTCAACTTCTGTTAGCCTTGTTTCCATTTTCTTAGCTATCGGTTTTTTCTTTTTCTCAGTAGCGGTAGCGATGTTACTCCTCCAATACTAATTTGGGACCAGACTTAGACTCGGTTTCCGCTTCGGTTTCCTCGGTCGCCGCCTGAGCTGCTTCATTCAAATCAGGCAATTTAGTGAAATCGTCGCATATGGAAGCACAGGCGTGTTTTGCCATTTCTTCCATCTTCGACAAAGACCCGTCAATCACCATGTGAGATAGGTTGGAATCAGCACGCATCTGCTTGAATGTATTATCCAAACCTAGTGTGATGACTCCCTTTATCGCTTCCGTTCTTTTCGCACGATCAGCTTCCTCGGGGAAACATTGTTCAAACATGGCTCTTAAAATCAAAGCCTGAAATGGCGATATAACCATTCCTTGAATTAACTGCTGCGGATCGATAGACAATTGTTGCTGTTGTTGACCTGGCAAAAGGTTCTCCTTACTTTACTTGCACTTTCGGTAAAGGACACGTAGACGTTTTCATTGGTTTATCGAAATCAACGGACCAGCCACCCCCAGGGTGTTCCTCCCATGCTTGACAATGACGCAGTGTTTGCATGATATCCCAGGCCATCTTATGGTCTTCCCCGATGGTTGAATTGGTAATACCCAAATGGCCGGTGTAGGGCAAACCTGTGGCCAAAGGCTCTAACTGTTTTAGTTGTTCACGCAGATCATTAACATTCTTGGAGGAGAGCCGATTATTCTGCGATAAGTGGTCGACCGCCGCGCTCAGTTGACCCATGCCTATCCGCGAAAAACAATCCAGGGCTACGCGTATGACGCGCATTTGTTCAGGTGTAAACTCGCAGAGGTAAGTGGTAGATGAAGCACCCATAACCAGTCCTTTTTGTACAAAAATCCTCTTTTTTAACGAAGTAAAAGAAGACTGGTCCAAACCCCACCTTGCCAAAAAATCACTCGTTTTACTCCCGATTCCTGGAGTAATTGCATACACCTTGGACATGGTTTGCTGTTACCAAAAGACCGATTTCCCATAACCCGGCATATTAACATGGTGTGGAGTGGTTCTCTGATCTTTGCTAGCAGCCGTTCTTCGGCATGAAGAGTCCATTTGTTCTTGTAACCAAAAACTCGTGTGTTATGAGTCCTAGAAAGAACATTCCTTAACCGACTGTCTAAACCTAAAGCACTGTGCTTGGATCGTTTAACTTCGCTCTTCAGGGCCTCTTCAATAGCTATTTCTAAGACACGCCCTATTGGGGTCCTAAGAGGCTTACCTCGCCAAGATTTGGGCATCGTAGGCATATATTAGTCCGCCTCCGCCTCCGCCTCCGCCTCCGCTCTCCGCTCCACCTCTTGCCTGAAGGGTTCTTCCATCATGGCCCCCATTAACGATAAGGTCTCTAAAGAAGGTTGTTCAATTTGTTGCAGTTTATCGGGGAGATCCAGTTTCGTACAACACTCTACACATACCCCGATAACCCCAAAGAGGTCGAGAACTTCTCGAAGGTGACCAGCATTCTTCTTAACCCTCTGCCACTGGTCTGCAGTTAATTCATCCTTCGTGAAAACGTACATGGGCTTCTTTTCGCCAAAAGACTTTCTAGCTTCATTTATTACCTTAGCGGGGTTAAGTAACAGGTTAATGGGTTCACCCCCCATCTCCATTTTCTTACTTATTACCAGGACTTCGGAAAGAATGTCAGAAACCTTTACACTCTCTTGGCCGCAAGTCATGCATACCAGTTCCTTCTTGAAGTCCCGTGTTCGATCCGGCTTCGTCTTTGGCTTTCTTGATTTCCGAAGTGTTTCTTGCTGTTGGATCTGAACCTGATTAGCTTTGTCAACTACCCCCTCATGTTCTTTACAAGCCCGCTCACCATTTCCTACATGAGCAGTCCGAGCCTTGAAGACAGTTTCTCCGCAAATACTGCAAGTAACTTGTTTTGGCCCTGTCATCCCATTTACTCCTCATCATCATCCATCGAAGAAAGACCTACCCCTATTATCGCCCCATTGCGATTATTGCATTCTTCTTGTGCTGCGGAGAAATCTGGAAATAAATCCTTATGGTTATAAACTTGTCGTTCCCCAAACTGGTACTGACACTGAATCTGCAAACCTCCGAGTTTGTCTAGGGCAGCATGGAGAAATATTCCGGTAAGTTTTTGAGGGACTGTTGTCACCCACCAGTCTTTAGTTAGTTCTTTTATTGCGAATACTGTTGTGCCGGGTCGAAGCCAACCCTGTTCTACGGCTTGCTTCATAACTCCTTCTATACTCATTATCCAACCTCCGCCCCAAAGATACATCGTGGTGATCATTCATATTCAGTCTTTAGGCTCACTAACGGTGGTTCCCGTAGCCTTGGCGATTGCGGTACGAGCGAGACTACAAGTAGGACATGGAAATTCGGAATCTTCAGGAGGCACAGCACCGTTTTCTGTATGCCATGATTCAAGTCCTGGTCTCGCTCGCATCCCATTACCATTACACCCGAAACATGACGCCACAGTCTTTTTGCACGCTTCCAAGAGATCGGGTGCAGCAGCCCTAAGACGAGTCAGTTCAGTATGTACTTCCTTTAGTCGATTGAGCCGACAATAGATCGCCACCATCATATTAAACAAACCCAACAAAGCGGTGTCTGTCAGAGAAACGGCTCCTACCCATTCACCCAGGATTTGTCCTGTGATTATAGCCGCGAAAAGAACACAGATCAACAAAAAGACGTATTCCAGCACCATCCAAAACTGTATCCGCTTAAACATATCAGCACCTCCAGTCAATCCAGCCCACCAAATTCCAATGACGCTTCTACCAACTCCCAACCCGTCTCCGTCAAATAAGAATCAGAAAGCCACTTGCTTTGTTTTCTAAGAATTTTTCCGGCCTTCTTAATCTTTTTTAACTGAGCGATTGTATTATCGAATAACTTCTTTCCGCATTCCTCACAATAAAACACCTGTTGATCACGTCCGGAAAATTTATTGAATTGATAGGCCACCAGTCTAGCAGAAAACTGAACTATGGGTTTCCCACACGCTTTATTAGTACACTTGGCCCTACCAGTTTTGGCTTCTTCCCATACAATCTTAGGTCGCAACAAACTGTTAACGAGCGATTTGCGATTTCTTTTAGGCATCGGACTCGACTCTTTTGTAAGTCAGTTCAAAAATGTGGTTCCCACATTTTTCCAGGTTCCCTTCATCATCCCGAATGATCCAATCACCGAAGGACACACGGTGTTCCCCAGTTTGTGTCATGACCGATAGTATACCGGTGCTAGTATTAGGAATCGTAGGATACAAAGAGTTTGTTTTACGACGAGGTAAGTTCCAAGCCTTGTTCATCCAACTTGGCCAATCCGCATTAGACCTGCGAGTTTCTCTCGTTAGTTGAAAAGCCTCGATAACGGTGGATTGTCTTTTCACATACTGGGTATTCATCTTCTATCTCTCCCAAATTATAACGATTTCTCCCAACACCAGGATTTCGGAATTCGTGAACCCCGCCTCTTCGATTACTTCCTTGATGTAACTAGTAAGCAGGGTGTTATCCCTTTTGAGGTTATCCACGTAATATTCATACAGAGTTCTATTGGTCCCATGATACACTGCTCGCATGGGAATAATTAGACCCAGTGAATCTCCAGCGGAATTTTCTAACAACTTTTGAAGAGCGTTAGAATAGCACGCCCTAAGATAACCCCCAACGACTACAACAAATCCTTGTTCACGTATGTTATGTAATCCTACGGGGGCATTCCGCTCAGTTAGTACGTATTGAGGAGAAAAATGAGGCAACAAGTTTCCTACGATTGGTTCAACCTTATTCGAACCCTCACATATCCCCTCTACATGAACTACCATGATCGAGGCGTTTTGTAGAGCTAGTAATACCAGAAGGGTCTTGAACACAACAACAAATCCGTAAGAAGAAGGGAGGAGGGGAATTACACAGGAGAAAGCAAATGGGCGTTGATTACCGTTTCGTTTACACTTGTGACAACCCCCACTGTGACAAAAGCGTAACAACTGCGACTGAAGATGAACTACCTCTTGGATGGGCTGCGGCCGAGATTACATTATATGATGAAGAATCCGCCGATCATGGGTATCCCTTGAAAAGGGGCCTAGTTGGCTGTTGTTTTGACTGTCTAAAAGCAACTATAAATGACATGACCTTGGCTGGCCTTCAAGAATCCCGAAACGCCATCATCAGTATGTTAGAAGAGGACGAAGAGGACGAAGAGGAAAGTGCGTTTTAATCTTCATTTTCTACGGCTTGTTCAATGTCTTTATCAGAGAAATACTGCGCCTCATAGAGGCCCTTAAACTCTCCGGTTTCAAGTTGTTTCCGACATTGAACACGGGTCTGCATTAGAAGTTCCCGAAATGCCCCGTCCGAATATCGATAAGATTTCGCCGGTTCTTTCCCTTCCCACCAAATAGCGTATCTACCACCCACCACCTCCGCTTGATCTGTAGCCAATAAATACTGCCAGGTATCCCACAGCGGATCAAACCCCATTCCTATATTCAGACGAGCATCCACCATCCTAAACGGTGGACAATGTCGGGATTTAACCAACCTCAAACGACAATCAATAAACCCAGTTTCTGGCGCTTTTCCTCGACCTATAGCTGATGACATGATGCGAATATCAGGGGTCAACAACACGGCTTCCCCACCAGGTTCTATAATGGGATTACCGTAGGATGCCATAATGTTCAATCGTCGTTGATTAATCATCAGGAATATGGCGTTTTTTAGCCCCACTGAATTTTTGATATCTCCCAACCACTTAGAAGCCATACGAGCATGCAAGGCGGGTTTTTCACTATCCTCGTCTTCGGTACGAACCCGAGGGGTAAGAGCCTTAAAACTGTCCAGCACTATCAGAGGGCCAGGTTGTTTGTCATCAGGCCAATTCTCTAACACCCTCTTTATCAGCTTGAAGGCTCCTTCACCAGTCACCGGCAAAGCGTACTGAAAGAGATCCTTGTTGTTGAACTTCACCTTGAACTTTTTCAGATAGGGATTGTCTCTCGCTTGTTCCGCATCAACATACAGAACCGGGCGCTTCTGTGCGTGTGCTGCCCCCATCATCAAATTTGCAAAGGTGGTCTTACCTGATCCCGTCTCCCCGTGGATAGAAGCAAATTTTCCATTGGGAAGGCCCCCATACAACAGGAGGTCGATCATCAACACTCCGGAGGGCAAACCAGTTTTTGAATTGACGGTTTGTATCTTAGCTTCTTGGATGTTTAAGAGCTTGATCTCGGTGCTAATTTGCCCAGCAGCCTGATCAACCAAATCCGCAAACCCATCTGAACTAATAACTGCGGGTTTTTTCTTCTTAGCCAATCTCTTACTCCTAGCCTGGAGATATGTCAATCACAAGTTGATCACATATTTTATTACAGTATTCTTCCACCACACTAAGAAAATCATCCGCATTTTCGATGCGTGTTGTTCTAAATTGGTAATACACTTTCGGACGTTCCAAATCCACTTTGGAATTATTAGCGATAAATCCCAAAAGACGAAATACCCCCAGCCCAACGAATAGTTTATCAACCCTGGTACTATTTCTGACCTGACGAATTAAGGCCAGCATTTCCTGTACTTGGTGATAAATGGCTACAGCTTTTTGTGGTCCGTCCATCTCATATTACTCACTAGTCAACACACACTCAAAATGGCAAGCTCTTTCTCAGCGGCTTCCACAGAACTACTTGCGTGAATCAGATTCTGCATCCCCATTCCCCAATCTCCCCGGATGGTTCCAGGACTAGCAAAATCACTATCAGTGTCTCCGACTAGTTTCCTGACAATCGAAACGGCTCGGACGCCGGAGAGCATCATCACAATGACTGGTCCCGACACCAGGAAGGTTACCAAGTCTTGAAAGAAGGGTTTCTTTTCGTGTTCAGCATAATGCTCTTCGACCACAAAACGGGGCAGGGTGGTAAGACGTAAGAATTCAATACACAACCCACCTCTCTCAAGACGGTCTATCACTTGACCTATCAGATGACGACGTATGCAATCAGGTTTCAGTATGACCAATGTCCGTTCAGTTTTCATTCGTATTCCAAATGGTTCCAGTGGTTCGGGCGATTAGTAGCAGACCCATGATTTACTCCTCCAAGACGTATCCGGCCTCGAACGCCTCGGCAGGGCTGAACGACTTGTAGCCGTCCGCGTAAACGACGTAGTAGCCGCCGGGTTGGGGATTGTGCTTGTCGATATACTCGCCGGGCACCTCGAAAGGCGCGTAACGATCTTCGCATGGCGTTAGCACAGCAGTCGCCCCGTCTGCGGCCAATTGTACCGCCGCCAGCTTCAAAGCGTGTACTGTTTTGTAACACCTATACCGGGGCATTTCCAAAGAGCCGCACCGATCAATTTCCTGTGTTTGTTTCATCAGTCAATCCTTTCGCCGCGAACACTACATCTTTCTTCTCTTCACATTTCGGCCCAACCCCGTAAGTCTGCCGCGCGCCACGCCGCCGCAATCGTACTACGAAGAGGGCCTCGCCTATGACACCCCGGGCAGACAACACAATGTTGCGTTAGTGTTTGAACAGTACCAACCGCGACAAGTTGATTTTGAAAAGGCTCAGTTTTCATTTTAGTATCCCGAGTTATCTCCACCCCCAAGATCCCATTTCCCTAGGGCGTCACTCAGACCCTCCGATTCCCCACCACTGAGAATGTCGGCTACCTTTGAGTTTCGGCTAGCCGGACTATCACAATTCGCAAAACATCTGTCTGTATGCGGGCAGAAGTAGGTGTTAGCTGTTGAATGACAGATTCCCCATCGCGGTACCTTGTTGTTCCGAATGCACTTCCACCCATATTCAATTGCCCGTGCATAGGTTTCATACAATGCCCAGTCTGGTTCAAGACACATCAACTCCCAATTGAACCGTCTGGTGCTGACATCTCTATTGATGTAAAAAACAACGATAAAATCAGTTTTGAGATTGTACTGAGCTAGCAGTTTTTCCGCGTAGATTGTAGTCTGTGTCTGGTGAGAGTATGAGGGATAACCACACATGAATTTCAGACTCTCTGGAGTAGTCGTCTTGTAATCTACAAGAATGATCAGATCTTCCCACCGCCAAACTCCATCGCAATGCCCGGTGTGAGGGTGTTCAATCCATTGGTCCCCGTCCTGGAACACTTGGCCTAGTCTTTTGTCCCGAAACTCAAGCTCCACATAGGTGAGCATCTCTCGCTTACACTTGGGGCACAATCCCTTGTGCCAAACAGGTTCCTTCGTTTTGTACCCGCATCCTGATCTGGGGGAGTTTCCTCCATCACATACCCAATTCCCGAAGGTCTCGATCTTTAGAGGAATCCACCTCTGCATAACCTCGTGGATGGCTGTCCCAACGGAAAGAATCAGGTCACTAGACCAAGAGAATTCAGCTTCTGCGGTTTTATCGTTGAAATCATAATACATGGCTCGGGGACAAAAGGGTTGTCGAGACATCCGAGACTGAGGAAAAGTGGGAACCGCCTGTCCCTCTTTCCAAAGGTGTTCCAACTGAGTCGCGATGTCCTGTAAAAATTGGGGTAATCTTGCCAATTCATCCTCAGCTAATTCAAACACCCCGCAGCCCCAGTGGGACTACGGGGCGCAAGGAAAGGAAGACACTAGACCAATGCATCCTTAAGAGGTTTCAGAGGACGAATCTTAATTTTCTTCCCTGCGGGTTTGGCACGATAAGTAGTGGGTTCCCCAGTGCCAGGATTCACACCTGGACGTTCGGGCATCGCCGGAGTGTGTTTCACATTGATCTTCAATATGCCATACAAGTTAAATGATTCCGGCCCCTTGGGTGACAAATCCTCAGCAATAATCTCTTGAATAGCTTCAAAAACCGCCCTTACTTCAGCCTTAGTATAGCCCACCCGTTCAGCGATCTCCGAGACTAATTGAGTTTTGGTCCGGGGTTTTGGTTGTTCTTTCTTCGCCATGATCTGCTCCTAGATTAGTAGACTTTCAACGAATTCCAAAAATGTGTCTTCATGACCAACAACAGGTACAGTTTTTTCTTTGCAAATGTCAAGTGCGTGAGAGAATTCCTCCTTCGGTACCATGACTGTTAATTCCTTGGCATTACGAATCCGATTAATTTGAAAACCCACAATCGTAACCTTGATTTCGGCTTCGGCTAAAAGTTGTATCGCCCGACTAAAAAGCGACACTTCATGAGGCCCACCCATGGTCGCCAACAACAAAGCTCCAAAATCCTCTCGAAAATCCCAGTGAGACTCACCAGAATCGAAACTTACTCCGTGAGATAACTCTTGTCCAGTCAAGTTACAAAAAGCTTTCGTGACTTTCATTTTCTCACCTTCTTGATCTCTCCGATCATTTCAGCCCAAAAATCAGGTCGCACACTATCTGGGTCTTCTTTCTCTGGCAACCTGATTTCCTTTGCTGGGACAGGATACTTTGATAACGAATTAAGGATAATCCTGCCTGCTTTCCTGCCTGCTTTGTCTCCGTCCATACATATGAAGATTTTTCTGGGAGATTTCGCCAACAGAGAGGTAGCTTTCCCTGGAGACCATCCGGTAGTCCCTAGTATGGAGACCACGTTAAACCCGTACTGTTTCATCCGCAACCAATCAACTGGTCCTTCTACCAGAACAATTTCTCGGTTGGGTTTCAATCGATCAAACCCCATGAATAGGGCGGACATCTTCAACCCAGAATTATACAGTATCTTTTTGTATGTCTCGACTTCGGTTGCGTTACTCCTGTTAACCATACAAGCAGCATAGCCATATCGAATTCCCTTCATCTCAATGGGCATATGAATTCTTGGGATGTACTTGACTATCGTTCCCCGCGAAACATCTTGTTCCCACAGTTTACAACCCATTTCCCCTAAGAAACCGGGGCTAAACCCTCTCCACTCAAATGTGACGGGGCTCAAACACATTCCATATGTGACCCTTTTTAGGTCTTTTTGCGGGCTAACCGTTTCAAGAAGTTGGTGTATTTCTTGTTCAGCCGTGTGCTTTTTTCTTTCCTTAACGTCGCCCCCCAAATGACGAACTAGTTTATCGAAAGACCCCTTTTCGCCACAACCAAAACAAAAGAAGAAACCCTTTTCTTTATTCACATAGAGAGATGGTGTGTTTTCCTTGTGAAAACAACATCGGAAGACGTAATCTTTTCGAGTCTCCTGAGCCTTAGCGGTGTCGAACCTAAGCTCATTTAGCCTACGCCAAATTTCTGTCTGAGTTCGAATGCTCATCAAGTTACCCAGTATAGGCCGTTGGCAAAGCGTCTTTCCAGGTTGGAGCGATTCGGTCAACTAATTTCATTTCGATTGCTTCTTTAGCCCCGATCCATTTATCATTTTCCAAAATCTTCTTTACGCGAGAAAGGGACAACCCCATCTTCTCCATGTATACACGAGCAAACTGGTCTGACCACTCTTTGTACACCCGTATCGTCTCCATGGCGTCTTTCTTTTTCATGTCAGACATGGAATAAAAACCGTCATGAAGCATCAACCAAGAATTGGGGGTTATCACGCGCTCGTCGGCGGCTTGCATAAAGAAACTAGCAGCAGAACACGCAGCACCACACACCACTGTGGTAACATGACTCCTACAACCTGAGATTAGATCAAACAGGCTATACCCCGCCAGCACATCTCCACCAAAACTGTGAATCAAAATCCCTATGGGTTTTTCTTCTGCGGCATCTAGTTCGAGAAGAGCCAGGGAGGCTTTCCTAACCATCTCTGTATCCACCCCGGATTCCTCGTCATCATTTACACCCCGGCCTAAGAAAACTATCCTACGATGGCTAAGACAGTTGAGTTCTAATAGGTATGCTTCAAAATCAGGCTTGCGCAAAATACACCTCAGTCTTGTTCCCAGGTTAGATGACCAACCGGAAATTTATTCTTCCAAAACCGCCAGGAAATATACCTATCATCGGCCAAAAAGACCTGCACACTATCTTTGGGGCCTCGAACACATCGACCAAAGGCTTGACGAACTTTTTGATATCCTACCTCAAAAGATAGTAGTTCTCGTGCTACTCCCGCCGACACTCTCTTCTTAATCTGAAGGTATTCTGTTTGGTCATCAGTCATGGGAGTGGGCGGGGGAAGAGGAATCCCACAGATGACTGATACATCAAAATAACTTAGTCCCTCTTCATTAACGAATTCAACTCCTTCAGATAGTCTGGACCCTGCTACGATACAATAGATGTTTGGCTTTTTTCTAACCCGCAGAGCTTCTAACAAATCAGTTGTGGTCTGATTTGTTTCGTACCACGCCACTGGCGGCATAAACCTAGCGCAGGCATTCATGAACGCGTTTGAAGTGAAAACGACCAGTGTATTACGAGCAGCTTGCTTGTGCAGTTCTTGAACGATGTCCCCATAAGTTCTATACGTTTTGTCCCCCCGATCACCCCACTTACTTGTCACCCCTTGAACCTTTAGCACCGATGATGCCCCCACTTTTGCGTTCATTTTTACTAAGGCGGGAGAGATGCCAAATAAATACCGGAATGAAGCAGGACTGGGTAGAGTTCCACTTAACATCAGCACGACCGAGGTAGCCTTGAAGGCTCTAGCGATGTCAGGACTGTAATCTAAGGATTGGACTGAGAGGGCTTGGCGTTCAAAATCACAATACGAACGAATGTGATGCCCTTTATCCATCGCCCTTCCTGAAGAGACAAGAGCAGGATCTATATCCATTTTAGCCAAATGCGCTACCTGCACCGTGGCCCCGAACTTGGGGTGGGTTCTGGCTAAAGACTCGGCTATCGTCCAGACGAGCTTACCAAAGGTTGCAATTGAAGTCAGGGTTCGTAACAGACCCCTATCTTGATTGTCAAGGGTACCCTTGTGTGAAAGTTGTTTATCTTTGAAAGTGGAGATGAATATAAAGACGGCCCTAAAATACTCGCATGTCGTCAGAACTTTGTTGACATCCCCAAACAATTGAGTGAAATGTTGGGGTGTAAGCCGTTGCGATCCTCTTCCTTTGAAATTCTGCCACCTATCCAAAACAAAATCAATGGTCTGAACCATCCGACCACAGCGTCCAGCAATAGAGGCTGGAATCTGGCTTTTGCCTTTGCGGTACGCTGCGGATAATCTTTTCAGAATATACACGGACAGAGTGTGATTAGAGTTATCCTTGATTTGGTCCATGTGGTGAGCTTCGTCCATAATGACTATGGAGGGATTACCAAGGAATCTCTCGTTGAACATCAGCTCCCGGATGCTGTGATTCAGGATATAAGGGTATGTCAGAATGATAAGGGGATAGTTTTTCAAAACCGCTTTTACAAGGGGATATGGACAGGCATATGGGAATTCCTTTTTGAAATTCTCACGAGCTTGATCCAGATCCTGAAGGTCTTTCAGGATTTCAACGAACCTGGCACTTAGACCGTGAGTACGTACCCCAAATTGCTGGTCGTACTCTTCCAAGGCTCCCAAGCGTTTCGCGTGTTTCTTCTTAAACTCCGAATCAGTGTTTTCTCGATACGACTCATAAAAGAGGGGATTCATAGGGCACGTGACACAGCGGCCATCCACTGTGTCTTCTATTCTGTCCAGCAACCGCTGTCGCTCACCGCTGTGTCCTTTGCTTTTTCGAAGCCCCCTCTTTGCTCCTTCAGATTTGGCTTCGGGAATTTCTTCTTCTGCCGTGTTAATCTGATTGTAAAGCTCGGTTGGATCTTCCAATTCTTTAGTCACATCATTTGGACAACACGTGGATTTAGAAGGTAGCCCAATTGCTGGTATTCCAACAAGAGTGCAATCTCGAAGAAAAGATTGCATCTGAGAACGAGTACGCACAAAAGCGTATACCCGTGGCCTCCCCTCAGGCGGTAAAGTCCTAATGTGTCGAAAAACAGCGACCAAAGAGACGATGGTTTTCCCCGACCCTGTTGAACCCTCCAACCCGACGAAAGAGGGACCTTTTGAAGCAAAAGCTTTGTCCATTTCCCGTAACAGCTCAGACAAGGCTGGTTTTTGATATTCTCTTAGTGTTATTCCGTCCAAGGCAATACCTCTCCAATACTTTTTAGAGGTGGAAAAACAATCTTTCCTTTTTGACGAATTCTTCTTTTTTCCTTCACCAAGCAAAGTTTTTGAATAGAAGTGAAGGCTCTTTAATAACGAAACCCTCCCAGGAGAATACTGTGGCTATTGATTATCGTTTAACAACCACTCGCTATGTGAAACCAGGCGTCTACATTGGTCAGGTTTATATTCCTCGACCAGTAGCTAGCTTAGACATTCCCCGCATCCCATGCTACATTGGCAGGGGTTGGGAAAGCCGGTTGCTTCAGGATTTCCCACTTGATCGTTCATTCGTTCAAGCCGAATATGTGGCTTTTGTTACTTCTACCGCTCCCTATCGAGCCGTTCTTGATTTCCCAGTTGACACCCGCTTCACCGGTGAAAGCAATCGAATTCGGCTATACAAGGGACTAACTGAGCAAGAAGAAATTGATCCTCGCTTCTACACCTTCCTTGAGGATGTCAGTGGTGATCTTCGAATCCTGCAACTAAGTAGTGAGGGATTTGATCAAACCGCCAACTATTACATAGATTACCAGAGTACAGCAGTCGAGGTCCCAGACCGGTATGGTCAGATTGCTGAAATCACTGGAACCGAACGCATCCTAAGAGTCGGTAGGAATCCCAATACTCGGACTTATGAGGAAGACATTGACTTTGAGGTTATCACAGAATTGATTGGTCCTGGCCGAATCGGTCCTGAGCCATTCACTGCCCGAATCCCTGAGCCTGTCTTGGCCCTACACCCAGACAGCAAGTACAAGGGTGTGACTCGGAAATACACCGTACTAGTAGAAAACGAAACTACCGTTAGTACCCCATTATTCACCAGTGGCCTAACATATGTTACTACCGGTGGTGGTGACATGGTTATTGATGATCCCTCCGATTATACTGGAGGTACTGCTGGTACGCTAACCCTGACAATTTCCAATTTCCAATTGGTTGGTCCTTCCGGTGGTCCAGAATTCGATGTCACCCCATCTGGCCTACACACGGGACCAGCAGTTGCCATTACCAATACCACCAATGAGAATGTTGAAGTCGTAGCAGGTACGGGACTCTATTGTTCCTTCAGTGATCTGTCCAACTTCAATAATGGTGAAACCATCCTCATCGTGATTGCCATCTCACCCAAATCAGTCCTGGATATTTCCTGGTGGTCAGACGACCCGCAGGGTGCCAGTGGCGTATTCGTCGTTGATTACTACAACACCACAATCAACAGTGTGCAGTACCCCAGAGACCGTATCCCACTAGAAAATGGTGTTTATCTGGCCTTCTCTGATCTGGAAGATTTTGATCCGTCTGATGAATTTGAATTGGACGCCATTAACACTGACAGTCTTAACTGGGACATGGAACGAGAGACCAGTGAGATTATTACTTCGGGGGACATCTTCTATGACCACGCAGGTTCAGTCGTTGGCACTCGCCGAACCTTTTACCTCTTTGTCAGTGAAACCCAGTTGACCGATGTCATGGGGGTATACAACGCTGATACAGGCGCTCCTATCCCGTTTAGCTGGATCAGTGGAACCCCATACATCTCGTTCTCATCTGATCCTGGAGTCGATGTTCGTGCGGATTACAGCTACCGCAATGCACCAGAACCAGGCCAGGGTTACTATCTTACCGTCCAGTACACCCGACCAGATGAAGCCTACAACGCTGTCACGTTTGTGACTCGGGATACCTGGCGTGATGAGATTGGTTATCCCACTTCAGAAAATCACCTCTCCGTGATGTTGGATCACGCATATGAGAGTTTTGGCTTCCTTGGGACTTGTGCCTTTATCCAGGTACAGGATCTCGATGGTGATGGGACATACAATAACATTGACTATCGCAATGCCATCAACTCAGCCCGGTATAACAAGGAGATTACTGACCTTGTGGTCCTTGGTAACCATGGTGTTCGTGATACTCTTTACCAGGTTATGATCGAACGTAATGATCCATTCGAAGGCAAAGAGTCCTTGGCTTGGGTTGGTTTCCCTGTTGGAACCGAGATCGGTTTTAGTAATGATGAAGAGGGCACACTCGTCAGCTTCTCTGATACCTTCCAGGTCTATGGTGACCAACCTCGTGGTCTCTTCGTTTTGATGGCCAACAACTGGGCAAAGAGAAGTTTCTATCAGGAAGACAGAACCATTGCTCGTGTAACGTTGGATGGCTCCTTCATTGCTGGAGCGATGGCCGCCTTGCGGGCTAGTTTTGATATGCCGCATGAAACGGAATTGAGGAAGATCATTCCTGGTTATGATGATCTTCAGAATTTTGATGAAGAAGAGCAGCGTCGAATCGGTGGTGTGGGCTATTCCTTCCTGGAAAGAAAGAATGGTTTTAACCGTATCATTGATACCCAAACCATAGACTTCTCTGCTCCGGACTATCACGAAATCAACGCCATGGCACAGAAGCAATTCTGTACCAAATACATCCGTCGGGAACTAGACCGTTTGGTAATCGGTGTCGTCCCCATGAGCGTAGAACATGGTGTGTTCTTGATTCGGGCTGCTTTGGCAGGTCTGTTGAGAGTCCTCGTATCCCGACAAATCATTGCTCCATACAGTGATGATGCCTCAGCCGGGGTATCGACTGCTACTTCCCGTGACTTAGACCCCAACTCGGATATCATTGTCTTCCGGGATGAAGTCGATCCTACGTTGTACCACGTACAATACTGGTTCGTACTGCGTTATGCGATCAAACGAGTGTTCGGTGTTTACTCAGTCGATGTGAATGCGTTCAAATCGTCTAGCTAAGTTCTTTCCTCAGGCTAATTAAGTCCCCTCTTCCGTGAAAAGAAGGGGGGGACTTAATGTATTTGGTTTCACTGAGGTTAGACTATGGCCTTCCACTTACAATCAACCCGCAAACGGGTTTGGCACGGGACATCATCCCGCGCTGCACGGCGTATTCTACGTGAAGGATTTGTGGTCAACCCTCAAACAAAAGTATGGGATCAAAAAGAATATATATGGAAGGGGTCTTACTCCGGGACTTACCTAACGTTTAATTGGTTCACCGCTTACAGTAGTGCCAATCGAGCGGTAGAAAAATCTGGTGGTACTCCTGTTATCTTTGAAGTTCAGGTTGAAACCAAAACAGCTTTGCCGGATGAAGATAACTTACCCATGCCACATGATGCCTTAGCCCCTTCGCTGAAATTGGTTGAGCTTACCAATTATTGGGTACTGGAGTTAAACAAAAATCCTCGGGTGGTCAAGAAAATCATCCGACGAGCAGCAGATCACTTTCGCGCTACATTGGATTACCGCGCTACTGGTCGGGGGGATGGTATTCACAAAACCAAGTTTGCTAAGAGCTTTTCAGACAAGCGCTGGAAAGCCTTGCGCCCCCACGTCACAAATTATCTATGGGAATACTGGAGAGAACGCGTCGCTCACGCCACACGATATCCTCCTCATTCTGCTGGGGAAAGAGAATTCTCCAAAGAACAACATTTTACGTCCCTTCTTCGGAGAATGCTAGCCAACTTAATCAAAAAGATGCGTTGGTTCGTAAAAGTTCAAGAAGTAAAGGGAGACACTGGTTTTCTCAACCTTCGTATTGATGCTCCCATCACTTTTCGTGGTAGTAACAAGATTCTATCCGCCGTGGAATTGCTGCGAGATGATTATAGTGAGCGTGAAGCGAAGTTTGATCAAAGGTACCCCACTATCCTTAGACAAATTTACGGTAAGATGAGTCCTGAATTCGTTAAACAATACAGCACTAGGGTGGGTGACCATTACATTATAGAAAAGGGTGTCCTCGGTAAAACCCCGACTTTTACTGAAAGTCTAACAACATTAGACAAGAAATGAACCGAACCCACAAGATCCGACGCCACAGCAGAATATAGGTAGATCGCACATGAACAATAAACAGACTCTTCGTGTTATCAAGGCCATCAAACGACTCAATCCGGTTAATCTTCCGGTCGTGTATGGTTTGAGGACTCTCCTCAATTTTGAACCTGAAGAATGGCCTGTCATATGTCGTTTGCTAATCCAGCTTTGCAAACAAAAAGGCGTTCTCCCCAATCCCGATTGGACCCGGATTCCTCGAAGCCCTTCCAAATTTGAGGCCGTGCGGGCACGTTTGCACATTGATGCGGAACAAGCAGTGCGGAGAGCTGAAGCAGAATCCTTGTGGAAAGACGAAGAAGAATGGGATCAAAAGACTGAACTTCAGTCTGCTGGACCACCTGAAAGTAAAAAGGACACTGTTGTAGAAGAATTGGCCGGGTGGTTAGACAAGACCAGTAAAAAATTTGGCCCCCCAAAAGCCATAAAGTTGTCAAATGGGAAACGCTTTATAATTCGGGACGGGTGGATCACCCTAGCACAATTTCACGCAATGATAGAAAAGGGTGAGAGCGGTTATGCCTATTGTAACATGGCTGAAGGGGATTTCTTGTATCTCCGAGAAGGAAAACCTAGATATGAAGATATCTCCGGAGCACAGCCAGTTACCGGCAAGGACATCATTAAGATATTCGAAGACCCCGCGTGTACAATCACGCAAGAATTCGTAGATTGGCATATTAATGCGGGTGTTATTTACGCATCGAAGATTTGGAATACACCGGGCTGGGCTCAAGACGGGAAGCCTTCTGTTCTTGAGATTATTAGAAAATTCGAGAAAGTCACCCCTAAAACCATCCAAGCGGCGGGCGAAGCCCACATAGGCCGCTTATCTGTCCTCCACCCCCGGTTTATCCTGTGGTCTCTTCTCATGGAAAATGCGGCAGTCCTTGGAAAATTAACGCAGGAAGTTAAAAACGACAAAAAAACGCGCCTTACCGCTGCTCCTAAAGATTGCCCCACTGTCCCAAGTTTACCCGATGTTAATTTTATGCCTCATCAGGCGTATGCTCTGGCTGTGTTAGACAAAACTGATGCAGCCATTCTCGACGTAGACACTGGTGGTGGTAAAACTTTAACGATGCTGGCCGATGCCTTAAACATGCTAGCTAAAGGCAAAGCGACTCGCCCATGCATCGTCATGCCCAATATCCTTATCCCACAACAAAAAGATGAAATCCACAATTGGACAAAAGGCCAAGTAAACGTTTTAGTAATTAATTCTGAAACATATCATAAAATGGGGGGTGATAAAGAAACCGCATGGGCACAGGCTCTAGAACAAATTAAAAAGGCTCCCCCGAATACAATTGTTCTTACTAGTTATGAATTCTTATCAACTGAATACTATGAATTAGCTACTGGAGAATTTACTGCTTCAGGTAAACCCAAGTATGTTCGAAATTTTACCCGACCTAAAGACATGATGGCGGCTGGTGTGGATATGGTAAGTTTCGATGAAGCCCACCGAGCTAAAAACCCCTCCACCAATGTACACCAAGCATGTAAGGCTTTTTCCTCTGTTCCCATCAAACGTGTCGCTTCCGGCACCATCATTTCCAACAACCCCACTGATTTAGTAGGTACTATTGGGCTCCTCGACCCATCCATTTTTGGTACTTACAAACAATTTTGCAACAGATACGCCGCAGTTCATGACGCGAGCAAGGTACTCGTGTGGAAACCCAATGCTCAGAAGAAGATTAGACAAGCGTTACTCGAAGAAGCTGGGGTTAGTATTCGGTCGAGTGCTTGGAGGCATATGCTTCCAAAATTAGAGCAAAAAGTGCATTATTGTGATTTTACCACCGCTCAACAAAGAGTCTACGTCGCTGTTGAAAAAGCAGTCGTTAAAGAGATTCTGGCTGATCCCGAATTAGCAGCAGCGTGGGAGGAATTTCAGGCCGATCCAGAGAATGTAGGAAAGGATTTCGCCCCTAGTAAGATCCTCATTCGTTTATCGAGGATCTATAGTTATATCAATGATCCAACCAGTGAAAAATTTTCCAAATCTCTAGCAAAAGCGGACATGGTGTCCCCTAAAGTAGGAAAAGTAGATGAGTTACTAGGTAAACACTTTGGTAGTGATGGCAAAGGCAAGGTCATTATTTTCTGTGAACAAAAACGTCAAGCCCGTCATATTATGGAACACAGCAGATTTAAGGGGAAGATGCTGTATTATGATGCGAGTGTCAAAGCCAATATCACCACTTTCCAAACCAGTCCAGAAAAAACCGTTCTAGTAGCTGTCATGCAATCCCTAAAAGAAGGGCTAAATTTACAAGTAGCCAGTCGGGCCATCTTGTATAGCATGGTTTGGAACCCAGGAGACATGCAGCAAGCATTCGCCCGCGTTTTCCGTCCTGGTCAGAAAAACCGGGTTTCAGTTGATATTCTGTTGGCTCGAAAGACTGCGGATATGGCCAAATTCGCTCGGTTGGTCACGAAATTGCATGAAAAACGAAAAGTTGATAGTGATTACACCGATACCACAGAATTTACACTCTTTGGTATGAACTTGGACAACATCAGTACCTTCCGAACAGAAGAGGACATGGCACCTTATACAGAACGGTTCCATGACATGGAAGAGCAGCAGAAGGAGGAAGCAAAGGTAGCATTGAAGTTCTTCGGTCCGAAGATGATAGAAAAAAAGACTACCCCAAAAGCTATCAAGGGTTCCGAGAAGGCAGAAATGCCTCGAATCAGACAATCGGCTAATTACGATTGGGACCCCTATGAAGACGTACCTCATGACAGTGAGGGGTTGGCTGATCCGGACGATACAACTGATACACTAGATTTGACTATCGTCAATTACCCTGAATCGTTCCACCTGTGGGCACCCGCAGGAAAAACCAAGCTCAAGAGAGGCAAATACAGATTTTACAACGCCGATCCCTACTGGTTCTTAGAGTGTGGTACAAAAGCACGGGCTAAAAGTGTCCTAAAACGTCTAGCCACTAAATTGGACTTATGGGATGTAACTGGTACCACGGCGTCTGAGGGTGGGGTAGGCTTGACAGAACAATTAAAGTATTTGGGTAAATGGCGAGTGGTCGCCGCGAAAAAGAAACCCAAAGCATACGTGATCATTACGCTTTTTAACGGGCGACCGGGACTGTTGTGTGATGAATTGGACCCCCAAGCGGCACCCATCCTACGAGCCGCAAAATTCCAGTTAGTTCGTCGTAGCCTGTGGCTAGACCTCAAGAAAACGAACAAAACCCTGGTTCTTAAAATACTGGATTACATCGAAGGGTCTGAACGAAAACCAGGTAAATACTTCCTGCAAAATCAAGCAGAAATCCAAACCGTACTAAAACAGGTTTATACTTTGAATTGGGAAGCCAAACGAAAGGCAGACGTAGAGGAAGAAGAAGAGGTGGAAGTGGATGATTAAATAGATTGCCCGAACACTCGTAAGTAACACCATGGCCAAAGATGCTAAGAAAATATCCGAAGACGTGGTGAAGGGGCTCAAGGAATTGGATCGCAAGGGCGAGTTGGTTCGCGCGGGGGAGAAGGTTGCTAAGGCTATCAACGATCTACGCAAAGAAAGGGTACTCACTCCACAGAAGTTGAACCGAAGAGCCACTATCTAGTCAATTCTTGGAACCTGTCTTTCCGTTTGATTTGGGTTGCATCAAAGTGTTCTATTAGGGGGTGCAGTTCCGGGTGGTTCACATCCAATCCACCACCCGCTTTAATCCCAGTCATCAGGGTGACCCACACTTCATCGGACCAAAGATCGATTTGGCAAAGAAGTGAATCCAGCACGCGCATCGCACCAACCACACAAGGCTGAAAAGCGCGACACTCCGGGGGTCTATTCTCATAATCATCACAGCGGAATCCCCCATCCCCCCAATATAGATGTGTGCAGACCGTCAAGGAGTCTTTTCCCAGACTCTTGATGGGGAATGCGATACAACAAACCCCGCAAAAAGTACACTCATTATTCGTACAGAGAGTGTTCTTCACACTACATCCAGTATACATACCAGAAACCCTATCCACACCGCTTGGAAAGGTGACATGAGATTTCCCTTTATCCTAACGCTCAGCCGCCACCTGCGACCTCCGGGCTATGAACCCAGCGCGCTACCAACTGCGCCACTCCGCAACAATAGTAAGCAGAATACCGCCTCGTCAGCGGTTGTCAAACCCACTACGACTTAACGAGAATACAACAAGAACTCACCAATCTGACCGTCCGGCCGCAAACGCATAGCAATTGGACCGTGGTCGTGGCCCTCCCGGAAAAACCCATTGATAATCCCCAACACGCCCACATGCGGCTTCGAGCTACCAGGAATAGTTTTTACAACAACTTTGGGGTGCTGAACAAAAAGATCAACACATGGCTCGCGGTGTTCAAACAACCGGGTAATAGCTTCCCGATCAATATCCAACAGCTCATTCAACAACTTTACTACTGTCTTCAATTCCACGCGACGCAGCATTACATCTCCACCTACTAGGCAATAGCAAGAAACTAACAGTGATCGCTATTTGGCTGACTATACGGGGGAATCAACATATACGTCTCTGTAGCATCAGGCGGCTCGTGCTCATCGGCCATCCACTTAATCACTGGCAACAAATCCCTGGATTTGACCATCAACTTAACAACAGCCCAAACCATTTCTTCCGCTGACGGAATAAAATGCTCTCCGTGCAACGAACGCCGCACTCCATCAGGGCTAAACTATCGCGCAGCCAGACCGGAATCCTTGGAAACTATTTGGGGTCGAATTAGGCGTGGTTACTCTGTGGTCTTTATTGGCCGCCAGTTATTCAGTAAAAGTCCGTTGAAACTGTCTGGATTGTCACACCACTGTCCCTTTCCTCTATCGAAGTATTCCAAACGACCATCCGAATGGAGACGATTACGATGACCTGCATCATCACTAAACTCAACGTCGGGATTTTTCCGCATCTCAGTTAAAGCGTCCAAAAAATCCATGTTGCCTCCGGTTATTCAAAAAGGAAGACGGCCGCAGCCACAACTGTGGTCCATTTACCATTCTTATCGCCCTCGGTGGATTGCACAACGGCGCGTGTTTTGACAATCTGACCACTCATCTTGTAGACTTCGCGGCGTTCATCATAGTCACTGTCGGCGTTGAACTCTATGCCAAGCGTAGTTGCCAACATACTAGCAGCCATGTCCTCAACGAAATCAGCCGTCTTGAGTTTGGTGAGTCCATACCCGTGATGCTCGGAAATGTAACCATACTGATCCCCCTTGGCGGGTACAGCAAGTCCTATGCCGGCAGAAACCAATCGATTGGGCTCGTTGGTACGAGTTTCAGCCAAAACACAATAGGTTATTTGACCGGGAACGAGCTTCGCCAACCCAGCTCGGCGTGAGATGATCTTACATCCAGGTGGATAGATGCTCGATACTTTCACCAAATTGCACAATGCAACCCCCGCATCGCGCAACGCAGCCTCAAAAGATTCCAGGGGGTGGTGGTGCTTACCCACCCCACGAGTGAAGAAGAGTTGATTCGGAACCATTTCCACGTCTCCTAATCTGATGAGACAGGGGCGAATATCTCCTGCAACACGCCCGCCAACTCTGTCCTGGGACGATGAGTAGTACATTCCGCGTTGTGGGTTGCCCTTCGCTTGCCTGCCTCACGTGATGCCTCCCACGCTTCCTTGATCTGCCGCAATTTCTCTGTCTCTGCGGTTACACCCTTGGTGGGTGGGGTCGAGTGATGGATCGCGTCATAAAAAGTCCGAGGGATTTGTATCATCTCTCTGCTACACAACGGACAGTTAGTTTCCTCGCTGGCCTCGCCCCGATTCTTACAGGAGTCAGCTACACAAACCATTACAACCTCAGCCATTACTCTCCAGTCCTTAGCTGGATTAGCAATCGTTAAAATCTTCATTGCCAGGTCTCGCATTCCGTCTTGGTACCCCCGACCATACGCGGTCTCGGATTCCGCCAGGTCGCCTGGTGCAGGTTGGACGAGTCCGCGTCGGCTGTTGGCAATTAACACATCGACTGCTTTCCCCGGAATCACTCTCGCGGCAGTCACTGTCTTCTCCTATTTATGGCCTGCGCCGTGGCTTTACCATAATGCGAGCAGTGCTTGGTGATAACCCTTACGGTTTCAGTTGCAGCTTCAGATTGCCGCGGACGTCCCACACCACGTCTCCTTTCTTCAACATTTGGTTAATCAATCGCCGCGCGTCTGTGGAACCAATCTTAAGCTGGTCTTGAAGATGACAAACATTCGGATGGCCATACGCTCGCACGGAGTCCAACGCCTTTTGGTAGAGATCATTTTGTGGCTTCGTTGTCATTTCCCTCTCCACTCCTTCTTCAGTCGGTAGAGTCATGCCCCGCCGGTCTATCTCCTGTACTACGAGCCTACCGACTGCCGAATTACCAATGCTATCGATTCGTTTGTCATTGCCACTTCCATCCACGATTTTCTATCCTCCGGTAAAACCGAAACACCCCTCGGATAAGAGTACCGCCTATCCCAACACAGATATCACCGCATGTTGCTACATCATTCCACCAAGCGAACATGTCTTCTCCTCTTGAGGGCTATACTCCAAATCAAATTTGAACCCGTGTGTTTTATCACAATAGACCCCAGGTTTCAACCGATCCAGGTAAGGCTTCAATGAATCGTAATAGTCATGGAAATTTTCACCACTAGGTCTAAGACGACCAGCTTCACATTCACCTTGAATCCAGTTAGCCTCATTGCAGGCGGTCAAAATGGTAACCTTATCGGGACCAAAGGTTGGCTCATCAATTAATGGAAGGCAATCACTGAAACTCTGAGAGGTAAAATGACCACAGATCGGACAAAACCACCCGGCTTGGCACCCAGGCAGATTAACGGTAATACCACAGTTACAACAAGAGTCCCCACTCACACCGAAGCCATATTTTACCCGAAACTCAACTAAATTTTCCCTAGTCGCAGCAAATACCCCTCTGTGTTGAGAGGAATCTTTTGGCCATTTCCAGTCAGATTCAGGCTTGGCCACAAGACGACCACGGCGGCGCAATTCCTCTACCAAAAGATTCTCCCGTTCCAGGATAGCCAGAAAAGGTGAATCAGGCGGCAATTGGTGAGGACGACCTACCAGGTCCCGTGCGCAGACTCCCAATTCCTCATGGATGGCGGATCGTGATAGTTCGCTTAACGTTTCCCGTGACACGAGTGTCCTCCTACCTAAACACGAAAACAAGCACAGATTTGTGGTGAGTAGGACCATAGTATGCAATTTACGATTGCCATTTCGATCCCCTAGATCAATTGGTAAAAACAGCCACAACATCCTGAACCTGAACCACCATCAGTCTGTCATCGGCCTCGAATCCAACAGGCACCGCGTTCTGCGGATTAAAAAGAACCCTGTCATACTGCTTGATTGGGTAGTCGGGGTCACTGTCTACCTTGGCTGATATTTCTACTACCCGACCAGTTAGGGTGGGAATTTCCAAAGAACCAGGTAACTCAATTCCGCCTTTGGTGGTGGTTCTGTTCTCGTCTTTCCGGATGAGTACCCGTTCTCCAAGAGGAATCAAGGTCTCCATTTTCTTTTTCGTTTTCAAGCGGGCCTCCTAAGTGAATGAGAGAGGTGATTACAAGATCTACGATTCTCGTCAAGAAAAACCACATCTGTAATAGAGCGATTCAAACTGTCGATGCTGGTTTTTATCACCCTTGCCTTCTTCCAAAACTGGCGATTCTGGTCGGGTTGGTCTCCGCCTGCCTGAACCCAAGCAAACCCATCAAAAGCGTACGCTTCATCACCCGGTTGAAAAGCGGCCTGGCAACTCATCGCACACTCAGAACCTTAACCACACGCCAACAAGTTCCCCTTTTCGCTACATGGTCAGAGAGGATCTCATAGGTGTAGTTCAAATCCAAGGCTTCCAAAAATTCTACGTAGTGGTAAAAACCGTCCAGCAGCAGAACCGTCCCTGGCCTCACATTTTTACGATGTAACTCATACCATAGTTTTCGTCTAACCCCATTCGGGCCATCATTGATGATGAGGTCAAATATACCGTCAACAATCTGAGCCGGAAAGACTTCCCAGAAGATTGTCTCTATTGAGGAATCCGGGCACACGAAGGTGGGGTCGTTCTCATAGCTAACATAGCGGTAGTCAACGCTCTTGTCGCGGAGCAATTTTGCTAGAAGCTCAGTGCTCTTTCCTGTTCCGAATTCCAGGATACTGAGTTTATCCACGAAAGTGACTGCGCGGAGTGCCGAAAGAACAGGGATTTGATCCATACTCCAACCCCCGGTGAATTCTTTGGTATCATCCAACTCAACTTGTAGTTTCATCGCACCTACTCCTAATTAAGTAGTCCACTCACAATCGCCCCGATGAACCTAGACCCAAAGGCAAGCAACAGGCCAATCATTACAATTCCCAACTGACAGCCGCTCATAGTCCTCTTGTAACGCTGCCCACGTGTTTGCTGCTTCTTGTGGTGTCCTACATTTTGGAACGTGATTTTAAGACAGTCAGTGATGGATGATCTTTTGCGAATTGCCGACAGAAAACGCGATCTTTCACAACCCAATGTTTGGCATATTCTATTGCTTCTTTTCGACGCCAACCCGGCCCCAGCCACGTATTCGCGTGAAGAGTGTTTGGGAAGTAAATATCAAGAGTCCACCCCGTTACTCCCTGTCCATTCCAGTCTTTCCTCACGATACCGAAACGTTTATTCTGAGGAAAAGGACTAGATAGACAAGTTTCATCCAGCCGGGAGTCCACAACAACAGGTTTTTCTCCTATCCACACGATATCTCGGAGTAAACGAGCTACACTTACACAATCCCCTATTTGATCGTTTAGATGGCCCAGTAGCCTTTGATTCCTATCCATATCCTTACGAATCTGATCCGCTTGGGCTTCTAGCATTTTCAAAGACGTTTGCACTTGATCCGGGGTCAATCGTCTCAAATTAGCAGTTGTTAATTTTAAACTGATCTTCATGCGAATCTCCGGTACCTCTCTTATTGGCCGAGTCACTTCCATTACCGAAGGGGGGGGGTGGGATAGAGCAGGGCGAGGTAGGTACGTGGATGCCCTACTCTATCCCGAGGCGAAAAAGAGTGGGGAGCAGGGGCTTGTGATGCCAACCCTGCTCCCCAAGTAAATGATTCGTCCGACGAGGGGGCAGACGTGTCCGGGGAAACACTGCCCGCCCACGCTCGTCGAATGTCAGTTAAGAACATGCTCACCAATAAAGTCATTGGGGTGATCTACCAAAGTGTCAGCGGCTTCCATCGGATCGCGGCCCCAAAGTTGTATCATGCTTTTAGCCAATTTCTGCTGAACCACTTTCAGTGTGTCTTGCTTTTTACACACCTCATCTAACTCTGCGTAGATGTCTCCCCTTATGTGGGCCTGAGTATAGAGCACAGCCCCCGGCATGGTTATTCCTTGCACGACATCAAGATAAACCTGGAGTTCCAGCATCTTGACATAGTTGTCTTTGGCGACCCTACCCTTGAGCTGCCCATAGACAAACGGCAAATCCAACCACCTGTGGAATTCTTTCATCCATTCCCATTTGTCTTGGAGACGACCACCATGGAACGCTACGAAATCCCACAATCCCCCACCCCGCATACTAGTGAGCCAATTTTGCTCGGCACATTTGATATCAACATCAGCGAGAGGAAGGGTGGAGTGGCCACGATTGTTTTGAAGAAGCAGAGAACCATCATGCACATGGAGCCCACATGGAACCCATCCTGCCCTGCGTCTTCGTCTTTGATTAGACAAAGAATGCCGGGTAAGAATTTCATGATGACTGTTCAAAGCAGGGTACCCAGGTAAGAACACCTGACCACTGGGTAATACCAGTGATCTCGGTTTTCGTCCACCGGGACCATACAGTTTCTTTCTGGTTTCCCAGGCTTTACGAGCAGCTTCGGACCGACTGGTCTTCTTTTGCTCATCTCCCAACGCAAGTCCCACCGCCCCGTCACTAGGGAGGTTTTTATCTGGAGCGACAGGGACTGGGTTGCCCGTTTCACCATCTCCTTCAACATCGTCGAAGTTACCATCCAAATCCGGTGTTTGGACGGGAATCTCACTTACGAACGCGTGTCCATAAGGGCCACACACATTGCACCTCCTGGTTTTAGGGAACAGCGAATAGCTCAGAAAGTTATCGATTTGTCCATAATGTCGATAACAAGGACTGGACATCCTCGGACATCCGAACTACCGCTTGGCTTGCGACCTGTTCCAAACCTCTTAATAAAATGTCTTTCACTATTTCCATTATACCATAAGAGGGGGGTATCTGTCAATACAACAAAAACCTAACAAGACCTAGCAGGCCACCACCCAGTGGTGTATAGATTTACGGCCCAACCCCCCGAAATTCACTTCTTCTATCTTCTGGACCCGATACGGCAGGGCCGCGACAAAATCATCTAAAGAACACCCCTGAACCGGCTTGAAATCCAAGATGGCCTTGTCCCGGAGAGTGATTCGCTTGAACGTCTCATGAATCGCGCGTTGATATTGCTCAAGCGAATCATAGCCCCCATCCCCGTATTCGTCCTTGTTGAAGAAAGGCGGACTAGTAATTACTCCGTCACATTCAACGGGATCCATCTGAGAAGAATCAGCGTGATGAATACGTACGCCGGTTAGCCCCATTTCCTTAGCCATGATAACGTTAGCACTACAAGTCCAGGGGTTGATGTCGAATCCAGTGTATGTCTTCCCAATAGCACAAGCCCCCAACATTCGACCACCAAAACCAGCAAAGGGGTCCACTATCTCCGGCCCGTCAACCATGAGGGCCATTCGCTTACCTAATGAATCCTGGAACATGGTTGGAACCATGTCAAAAAGCTTAAAATAGCGACGTAGGGAAGTTGGAGACAAATTGGCGTATTTTATTCTATTGGCGGTTATTTTCGCCGGGTTGCACCGCCAATAGGATATGGGATCAACTTCGGCTCTGGACGTCTTCATTGTCCACAGATGTTTGTGGTACCACTCCATGGCCGTTCTACAATAGCAGAAGCCTTTAAGGGAAGTAGTCTTTTGTAAACGGGCGTATTGGTCTTGAAAAGCGATTTTGTCGTATGTGAATACAAACGGATTATCGTTGGCCGCACAAAAATCAATGATATCGGCTTCCAGCCGCAAACGCTCTTTCGAATCAGGTTCCCCCTCCAAACTCCAACTAATCGGATGAGGAACAAACCCCCGCGACATCAACTGATCCTCGTGGTCGTTGTCTGTGGAATAGGGATACTTTGGGTTCTGGTATTCAATAGCCAATTTCCCCACTACGAAATCCACGCCCAAGTCTTCACAGAGCTGTTGGTTATTGTCCTGAGTTAGATTCAAGATTTCTACCAACAGCTTGGCCCCTCGTTTATTGCGGCACCGCTTAGGTAAGGGCTTTTGGCTAACTGCTTTTTTACACCACACGCACTCTTTTTGGACCAAATCCCGGTTGCAGACCTTGCATTTTTTAGATTGCTTACAACTCCCACAAAGACGGCTCTTAGAAGAGTATGTTTCGAATAAGGTTTTACAGCGGTGACATTTTTTGGTGTATTTCCCCCTCTTCTTCTGATGCTCTCCTCGAGATAAGGTGTTGCTAATTTTATCGCGAGTTTCTTCGCTCAATACTCTGGATTTTGCACACCGATTAGAACAAGTTTTACGACCCCGTTTCCCCTTTTTGGTTTTAAACTTTGTTCCACATTGACAAAGCCTCTCCTCTAAGAAGGACTCTTTATAACACGCTTGAGAACAATACTTCCCCCTCCCCCGAGCCACCTCGGCTTCAGAAATATCAAATGAGGCATTACAATTTTGACAAGACCGCAGGATGACATTCCCCAGAAGACGTATGACCCCAAATAGGACCGGCAGGATTTGAACCTGCGACCCCCGCCTTAAGAGGGCGGTGCTCTGCACACTGAGCTACGGTCCTGAAGATTTATAATTGGGACTGGTGGGGCTCGAACCCACGACTCACGGCTTAACATCCGACATCATGTTTCCATAACCACCAACACTAGGGCTGGCTTGTCGGCTGGACCATCTCTTAACCATCTCAGGCTGAGTGCGTATGGCCTCTACGGATCCCGCGTCAGACGGTTTCCTCGGGATTATCGTGAGCATACTTCTTGTACACTCTTACGACGTTCCCCGATATGGCACTCTCCACTTCTGCAGTTGCACTTTGAAGATTTCTCTTTCTAGCGAAAGAGGTTCCACAAGACCTGCTACAGCAGGTACAATCTCCCCTCCCCTTCCCTAGGTGAGTTCGATTGTGTTTTCTTGAGAACGATTCACCACAATAGGACAGACGAAATCGCACCACTTTTGTTTCTGGTCAAATCCATGTCTCCTAGCGTGTTCGGCGTTAGACAGGAGTTCCAGATTCTTAGGTCGATTATCCTTCCTGTTCCCGTTCTTGATGAACCACTTCATCGGAATCGAGAAGTCTACCGATCATGTTCTCCATGACGACCCTGTGCATAGGCACGTAATCATGTGCATAAGCTAGGGTGCTTCCTTACAACAGCGAAGCTGTAAGGACTGGCACTGACAACCCTCTCGATCTTCCACACAGAAGGCTCCTATTTTTCCTGAAGGCCGTTGCTCTACCAACTGAGCTACAATCCCATTACTTCTCCTAACGAATGAGTGACTCCTTCCATTAAAGTTGTGGGCCGGACTCCTACCGGCTGTACAAGCAGCACTCGTTTTCCTACAGGCGGGTATACCGCTCTCCAGTGGCCGAGCCAGCACGCTATGTAGCCACAGCATCATTCCTTCCTAACGAATTAAAAAGAAAATAAGTGGTAAGGGCTTGGGCCTCGGGCGGAATTCCTCACCCTTACCACTCCCGATACCCGCGCCGGTACCGGATCAGCTCTGCTGATTGTCACGCCTGGATTCGGCGGCGTTCCCTACATCCGTCTGCTTGTTAAGCTCCCCTATGACTTTTCTTACCCTCGAGATATTGGTTACTCACAATTTTGAGCTTTACCCGACCACACATATTATCGCGTCTCTCTTTAATTGGTTGAACCACCACGCCTTCTCTAAGGTGGTTTGCCCCTGGGATAAGGCTGTCCCCCTCCGCCAGCTCAAGAACTTCCTCATTACAGAGACCCCGATAAACCACAGGTGCCCAATTCAATCCCGGCACCTCTGAAACAAGGGTGAAGGCTTCATCAAATTCTAACCAATTCCCATCCAGATCAAGTATATCAAAAACTGCTACAAAGAACTGATTACGATTTGCTCCATATTTGAGACTCTGAACCTGCCCGTACACCTCAGCATAAAGGACCAGTCCAGGATGAGCGCGACACCAGGTTTCGATAGCCGGATTTTGTTGGAGGGTTTGCCACCAGGGACTCTTTTCGTCCTTTTTCTTCCAATTGGTTCGACTACCACAGAACATCCTTAGTGTTTCACTTTCGTTGGGGAAGGCAGCGTCACAAGGACCTATCGGAGTACCATCTGGCCAAGTCTTATCTGACTTGGGGAGAGTACAAACAAACCGAGCGTTACAACCATGAATCTTCTCGGTTACTACTATCTCTTCACCCTCAACAAAGATACCGCTGCCATAGCGGCGGTAATTCTCGACATCATACTTGGGGTAGTAACCATGTGGGCCAGTTTCATTATCTGTGTTGAAACTCGTCGGAAGAGGCGGCTCGTAGCGGGTGATACCCATCAGTTCCATGACATCATCACCCTCTTTGGTGCCCTCCGGTGCAAACCATACTAAACCCTGCGACAAAATCCCGCGAAATCGACGTACCCGAATCCGACGCCATCGGTCACTACTGGAGTCCTTTAGGAACTGAAATGCCTCAATATCAGGTACCATATAGTCAGGTGGAATATAGACGGCTAAATCGCCTTCCTTAAAATCATTCAGCCGTATACAACAGGACCAACCCCAAATATCGACCAACCCCAGGGTATCCGCGTTAGGGTGTTTTTTCACCTTAGGAATGGTTATGACTTCAATCGCATGAGAACTCATTGACTTACCCTCAAAACATCCATAAATTCCGAGATGTCATAAGTGGCCTGATTCCAGGGCTGAGGAAAAAGCACAGCTCTAGCCCCCTCTTCGCTACTGAAATCCTCTACCTGTTTTGGCGTGTCATCAATCAGCAATGTGTGGGGTCGAGCTAACAGATGTTTGTGCCGAGTAAAAACAAACCGATCAAACTGAGAACCGAAGATCCTCTTAATCCATCTAACTCTGCCATGAAGAGCAGCAAGAGAGGCAGCAGCGGTACAAAGATACCATGAACCCCGTTTTTCGATCAAATCCACTAGTTCTTCCAACCATGGATAGGGTTCCAACTCTGCCCACCACGTACTGGATTCATTGAGGGTTTTCCAAAAAAGGGTGGAACTAACCCCAATCAATTTATGTAAAGCCCTGGTGTCCGCGTCCGTAACATCTACTCCAAACTTATCCGATACCCCCTTGTTGAAGTCAACGATAACGCCATCCATGTCCAAATATGTGATCACGCGTCTTCACCAATGAATAAAGAAGGATTTAACGAATGACGCAACTCTGGCCCGCAACGAACGGGACAAACCCCTTGCGATTATGCTTGTGTCTTGGTCATAAACCAACAACATGTCCCCACCCGTAGATACAAATAACTTGCCATCGGCTACATGTACTACTAGCTCTTGGTCCTTGACGTTAAGAATTGGCAGGGTACCAATTGGTGTTGACATAACTCACATTCCTCTGGGCTTTCTAACGAAGTCCACCAACTAATTCTTTTTGCAAAGTCTTAGCGAGAGCAGTTGGGTACGCTCTGAGTGTAGGTGTGTAAAGTAATCCTCGCGATACCAGATCACGTACACACCAATCGGTGACACACCATGGAGGACGACCGTCGCCTAAAAGACGATACCCAAGGGGCTGTATGTGTAAAGAGGCTCCGGTTAACAATCGTCGCATCACATTTCGTGGCCCTCTAGAAAGAGCCTGTAATGCAGGGTGTGTCATGAGGCTTCTCCTTCTTCTGCCATCGGATCAGGCTCACTGCCGTTGCAAATAGGGCACTTTACGATATGAGCCATACTACTAGACCTCCAAGAATCACACCAGCAATAACCGCCGCCCAGCGTTGCCAAGGTTTAATCAACAGTATCATCGTCGTCGTCCTTTTTAGGTGCTACATCGGGCCTGGCAACTATCAAAACTTCTTGTGCCATGTCTTGCCTCCCGTTTTGGTACCCCCGGAGATACGCTTCGGTCAATCTGGCATCGCCCGGTTGTGTGGTTTCTTCCGCTGGTCGTTTCGCCTCACCGCGCAGGGTTTCAACCATCTCAGGATCAATCAGTATGGGTTCCATATCAACCTTCCTTCTTCTTTTTAGCAAATGGACTCTTTGGTTTACACTCCCGATCAGCCCCAGCGTCTAGCCACTTTTCGATCAAATCCATGTGCTGGGTAGTAAAATCCCAGGTGATGGTATCAGCGGCGTTTAGACCAATCTCCATGTCCACTTCCAAGGGCGTAAACTCTTTATCGATCCCGTACCGATCCAACCCTGGATCGAGCATGACATCTTCGATTACCTCAACAGCATCTCTCAGTTCTGTTCTGGGAACGACAAAATAGATGGAGTCATGGACTACGTTAACGGCTCGCCAAACCTTTTCATGAGTGTAAACGTACTGCCAGAATTTATACACGGCTAGCATTTGAACGTCACTGGCAGTAGACTGGATCCCAGAGTTTTGACATTGATTGCGGGCGTGAGTATGCTCACTCTTGATAGACCACGCACCATACGTAGTTCGACGACGTCCAAACAAGCTGTACACGAATCCCACATTGTCAGCGGCCGCGTTATTCTGCTTGAGGAATTTGGTTAGATTAATGAAGGGACCAAGGAAAGCATCTACCTTTATCTTAGCTTCTTCTACTGGAATGCCAAGTTTCCCAGCCATTTGGTGCTCGGGGGTACCGGAGAACATGCAACCAAATGTAATCCCCTTGGCTTCAGTACGCTGATCTTTGGTAACCTCACCAACCGGGATACCAAACACCCGCGAATAATTCTGTTTGTGGGCGTCGCCTTCCCCATCCACAAAAATGCGCTCGTATAATTTCGCGGTGGGCTTCTTACGGAATTTCGCCTTTAATTTACTAATGGCCCTAAACACAGCAGCCATCTTATCATCTTTACTCGTTATGGCCCCAATTCTCACTTCAGCAGTCGAGTAATCTGCTGCTATGAGAACCCACCCCGGTGGAACGGCCACAATTCGTTTTATCCAGGTTTTAATCTCGTTTTCAGCACGCGGTATCTGTTGCAAATTAGGATCAGTACAAGACAACCGGCCAGTAACCGTGGAGTTAATGCGAAAAGACGCCCTTATTCGTTCGTCTGTATTCATCGCAGCGGCGTCCACAAAACTCTCGATGAACCCCCGCATTTTGTGGGCCTGTTTGTATTCCTTAATCTGTCGAACGACTTCTATTTCCCCGTAGTGTTCTTCAAAATCCTTACCAGTGGGGAATTTTCCCTCTTCTGCTCCTGGTGGGGGCTGCAACCGCAGGAATTCATAATAGAAAGGGACCAAGTGTTTCTGGGTTTTCATTGGGTCAAACAGTTGTTCGTTTTCGTCGTCTAACACTTTGAACAGAGTGGGTTTGACTTGCTCGTCGTTAAGCTGCTCGTTAAATTTGGCAACTTTGGAATCTGTGAACAGATCCGCTCTTTGGCGGTTGATGAGATTCGAAAGCGAGTTTTCCCATCTTGTACCCAGAAGCTTTGTAGCCAAATCCATATCAAAGGGCAGACCAGCCGACTCTAATTCTGAGACGGAATAGGACAGTTTGGCCATGATCTCCATTGGTGTTTTGAGAAGACCAGAGTCTTTTGCAGCGATTAGCTTCCGCAGTAGTTTGTACAGACGTAGGGTGTAGCAGGCGTCTTTAGAACCATACCAGATCACATCCTTCCCTGGAACCCGAATCAGACTGCTGCGGTGTTCCTTTGCCGCTTCCCAATCTGGGTCAACAAAGTCGAGCCAATACTGGACCATCGCGTCTAGCGAAGACCGAAACATGGGGGGGCCACCCGACCGCGTTTTGTCGTTAATATTCTCATCCAGAAGATACTGCATAATCATAGTATCGAACTGGAATTGAGCCACCCTAATTCCAAGACACCCCCGAGCGATGGCTAAGTCAAACTTGGCGTTGTGAGCGATTTTGGGAACTTTGTTTCGAAGGAGATCCTTGAGCAAACGACGTACTTTGGGTTTCTGTTTTTTCGTCCACCCCGCATCCGGGTGATCAACCAGAACTCCCCAACAATCAGTGCTATTGGTTGACCAATGCAGGGATACTATGGCGTTATCCCCCGGACACCTCGATAGACCGGTTGTTTCAAAGTCAAACGCCATGACTTTGGCCTTGGATGCTTCTGCCACAGCCTCTCGTAGTTCTGGCAAAGTCTTAGCCCACTTCACCTCCGGCTGCTCTCTCATCTTAGAGATGTCAAAGGCCGTGTTTGCTGATGCCTTTGTTATGTCAAGGAACAACTGTGATCCCCGATGAGGGTTCCTCACAATCATGGAAGGAGACCAAGTCGCCATAACCCGAATAGCGGGGTCAAATTTACACGGATAGAAATTCCCCCGTTTGTTAACCAGCCTGTCCCCCTCTTCTTCATCAATAAGGGCTGACACGGCTATTTGACCAAGAGCTATGATAACTCGGGGCCTTACTAATTCGATCTCATGTTGTAGGGCCTCTCGGTTACTTTCAATAGATTCCTCGGTGGGAATCTCAGGATTGTGTTCTACGATAGGCGGCATCGTGTTGACTACATTAGTCAAATAGATGTTATAAGCCGATTGATCGGAATTTTCGATACAGAACCGAAGTAAATGACCTGCCCTACCATGGAATACTCGGTTAGCTAAATCATCATCTTTCCCAGGTGCGTCACCAACAAACATAATGGTAGTAACACACTCCTCGGGAAGAGCATAGAATTCTGCTGGAATATTGGGGTTGCGTGCCCCCGCCAATCGACCAGGGTCCCTGGCTGGGCGGGGTCGGTTTTCTCGATAGAGCTTCCTTCCGGATTTGGTCAGATCAACTTTGGGGTAAGGAGTATTCCAGGGGTTTTCTCTGCCACCACGGAATCCACCCCGCCCCTGTCTTTTATAGCCTTTACCCTCAGACCTTTGCCCCATCTGTTTAGGACCAGATTTTAATAGCCCCAAGTTACACCTCGACTTTAAAATTAACAATAAACTCAAGACGCATCATACCCAATATGCTCCTGATTCATAATCGAATTCTTGGTGATCTTGTAAGGTTGGGTCTGCTATCCACTGAAAAATGGAAGTTTCTCCCCCATCGTACTTAATAGACAGGCAAGTAAAAAGTAGCGGGCCACCGCTCCAGGGAGAAACCTGTAGGGTCTCAACAAGTTTACCAAGGAGGGGCGATTGCCATACTCCTAGGGGAACTTCTTCGTCGAACATTCCAAGAGTGGTGTTCTTCTCTTCCAACTTAGGAAGAGCTGTGATAAAGGCGGTCGCCTTGGCAGTCAGGCCAATGTATTGTGTAGATCGAGACATAGGTTATTCCCAGCCTGTGCTAAATTTGCGTTCTTCACGGCGGGCGCGTTTCCTCTCATGAGCACGTTCTTGTATGTCTACCAGACCAATTTCTCCCAGAAATCTACTGGGACCTACTTCTCTAACGGAATCCCTTTTTCTCCCATCAGGAATAGTCGCCCGAGAACTGATGTGTAACCAATCCTTAGCCCTAGTCATAGCGACATACATTAGTCGACGTTCTTCTTGATCATCTTCCTCCCCATCCCCTTCAGCTAAAGCCCGGCTGGAAGGAAGAACCCCCTCCTCCACGTCGATCAAAAACACGCAGGGCCACTCCAATCCCTTAGCAGAGTGAATAGTGGAGAGAGTGATGACATTTGGGTCGTCCTTATCCTCAGGAGAAGTTAGCTTGGCGTCCCTCAAATAAGCATCGGCTGAGTCATACGAGTCTAAACTAATCACAAATTCTTCCACATTGGCAAAACGGTCCACCCCGTCTTCTTCACCCTGACCTTCGTAATAATCATAGAATCCTGACTTTTTAAACACACTGTGCATGGTGGTTCGCAGATCGTATTTAGCTTCCTGGTGTTTCGCCAACAACTGGGCAAAGGCCCTCAAATTAGTTACAGGATTCTTCCCTAAACCAGGAATCTCATCGGCCCGCAAACACGCGGCCAGTATATCACCGTCCGTGTGGGCCTCGGCGAAATTTTCCACTTTTCCAATTTTCACTGGGCCAACCTGTCGAGAAGGTACCGCGATGGCCTCAGCGAAGGCCATCCCATTCTTTGGATTGGCCAATAAAGTCAAATAGCTCAGAGCCATTCTGACTTCTTTGCGGTCATAGAAACTGAAACCCCCAGTTATCCGATAGGGAAGATCGGCTAGCCGTAAAGTGGTTTCTATTATGCGTGAAGACCGGTTTACTCTGTACAGAACAGCAAAATCTTTGGGCCGTTTCCCCGCACCCAACATCTGTTTAATTGTACCAGCAATACTTCTAGCCTGGCCCTCCCCCTCTTCGAATTCAGCATATTGAACTTCGGCTCCCACTCCCCTGTTAGAAATTAGCTTAACACCAGCCCTACCAGAGTTGTTATGAATTAGAACTTCGGACTTAGCCAGTATGTCAGCCGTTGACCTATAATTCACAGGTAAAGTGATCACCCGGCAATCCGGGAAATGAATCTGAAACTTGTCTAGGTTATCCGGGCGTGCTCCCCGCCAACCATAGATACTTTGATCTGGATCCCCAATCATGTAAACGTTTTTGTGCTGTTCCCCCAAGGAACACACTAGATCATATTGGATGCGATTGGTGTCTTGACTTTCATCGACACAGATGAAGCAGAATTTCTCTTGCAACGCTTTCCGGACTCTACTATTAGTTTGTAATAACTGCCAAGCGAAATACAACAATCCACTGAAATCAACACAACCAAGTTTAAGAAGCGAATCCAAGTAGGTCATCCCCACTGTGGCAAAATCGGGTGTGTCGAGACGGTTATGGAGTTCCTTAAAAGGAAGCATTTCCTCCCGAACATAATCTACTTCTCTCACAATTACAGAGGCCCCAGGATCGTTAATCTCTATTCCGTTCTTCCGGGCAATCCGCTTGATAGCATTCTGCTGGTCTTTTTTATCATAAATGGTGAAATTCGAGGAGAGACCAATGGATTTACCATACTTCGATAGGACCAGGACACACAGCTTGTGGAATGTACAGACGAGCAACCCCCGGACTTGTTGCTTAGACAACCGCCGTTCGGTTCTCTCCATCATTTCACGAGCGGCTTTGTTAGTGAAAGTCAAACAAAGGACCCCCCGCGGATCTTCACCGTGTTTAATTAGCCTAGCTACACGAGAAGTCAAACATCTGGTTTTTCCGCTCCCAGGGACCGCAACCACCAGACAAGGACCCGTGGTGTGTTTGATGGCTTGTACTTGGTGTTTGTTTAGCTTGATTTTGGCCATGATTTTCTACCAGTGTAAATCCACACCTCTGCATCTATTCCTGACAGCAAATCAACCATATGAGGTTTAACCACCGCCCAATCAAGACCCCCATACCCACAGCCCAGTAAAGGAACAGCGATCGAATTCCACAAAGGGTGCTGTTCCATCACGTTGACGATTTCCTTGATCCCCGACACGATCCATTCAATGCGAGAAACACCCCGCCAGTGGTGCTTAGTAGCAACACATAGAACTGGAGGGCGATCCCACACCCAAACGGAACCCGGAAGAATACTGCTACTCTTACACGCCCTCTGATAAGCTTTGAACATAGAAGGAAATGCAAGTTTGAATTGAAGAGCTATCCCGGCCCCCATTACCCCCACACAGTTAACCGCGTTAACCAACACATCGGCTTTAGACTTGAACAGATTTCCTTGTCGGAATTCGATCATGGCCCTTTCACTAGCATGTGATTCTCCTAACCCGCTTACTTATCCTGCTCCCAAACGTGATCCAGATATTCAAAATCCTTATCACCCAACAAACGAAGGTGACCCCGGCACCATATGTCTCCCTCCGGGCTATCATGAGTTTGAAATCTGAAATACAGTATATCGGGTTCTTGTGACACCTCCAATACCTGATGGTAATGAGGATCAAAGAAACGCCGGTGTTTTGGAGCGCCCGCAGCTATCCAAGCCTTCCAAGCAGTAATGGCTGATTGCATCACCGCCTTGGGGATTGGCTCATCTGGGTCAGGTCTGAACGGGGGTGGCTCTTCTTTGGGGGGTTGCTTGTCTACGGGTTCAAGAACTTTTAGTATTGAAGTTGCTAATAAGGTCTGACCATCATCAAGGCCATTTTGGTAATTCCCGCTTTTTTGGGGTATCCTATCCGCCCACTGTCTTAGAATAGCAACCGTTTCTGCTGGGACGATTTTCGCACCCTTCTTCATCATTGTTTCTCCTCGCCGTTTTCATAGTCCACGCACAAACAACTTTCACGACAGCCCACAAGCAGGGCAATTCTTTTCTCCGGGCTCGACGACAGTGAATTTGTCGTCGGTGAAATCGCCGAACGTGTATCTGGTTGAGGGTGTCCAATGTCGTTTCTCGAAAGATGCACTCAGTTGAAACTCATGGTGATCCGTCTTCCCAGGGTGTATACGACGCATAACCGCCGCACCATCGCCATTAGCATGAACCCACTTCCCCGCTAACAGCGCTCGCTGGCATTTTGTCATGTCCTGATCTGTCATCACTTTTCTCCTCCATCAAAATCGTCGAACCCTCCCACGAATTCCCCGTCCGGAAGCGGGAATTCCCAAAAACCATGGGAGTCCAACTCCCCATACCCGTGGGTAATGAAATCGTGAATGCCGGTGGAAGTCTTTGAAGGGTAACCCTCTGAATGAAGACGTTTTGCCACATCGGATTTGCTAAGACCTAACTGGAGAAGGCGATGACCTTCTTGAGTCACCCTTGAATCCACATCTATGTCGAAATATGTCTCAACTTCCCTTGATGTAAACTCTCTGTCCAAACGAAATCGAGTCCCGTCGATGTCCATCCAAACATGCCAAGTGCGTTCACCGTCCAGACCGGTGCCCCTTTTCAGCGAGTAAACGGGGTCTTTTTCGGCCATCCTTCACTCCTCGATCATACACCAATTTTCTCGGGAACCCAAGCCCAGCCCTCAATTTCTTGCTGTACAAGTTGCACAGGAAGTTGGGGTTTCCCACCACTCCACCGAAACCAGAGTTAGTCCTTTGGGTATGTGGGGATTCAATTGTCCAAAGGCCCACTGAGCAAGATACTCTGCGGTAGGGGGCTTATCGGTAATGATAAACCGTTCATTTCGTCGTATAATAAAATCCCTATCTGGGTCGTCTTTCCAAATAGCAAACCCATGATCTAGTTTATCGTGGACGAAAGACATGAGAGCTTGTTTAAGGAAGCGGAAATCCATGACCATGCCTTCACTGCTGTCTCCTGGCTTGGTACAGATTTCTCCTTCGACATGAGCCACTACTCTAGCTCTATGGCCGTGGAACTGATTGCAATAACTGAAGTGATTGGGGAGCGTGTGACCGTAGTCTAGCTGGATTTCCTTAGAGACCTGTATGGATTGCGATTTTGCGATGATCATTCGTCTTCACCCGCATTGCAGGAAGCAATTACTCCCATAATATCGATCAAATTACTTCCAACAGTGATAGGCTTGTTGGGACCACTCAAACCAATCACGACTTTAGGAGCATCCAAGGCTTGAACAAACTCCCGAAGATATTTGACGTTCAGAAGGATTTCAACAGCGTCACCCGCTAAGTGAACAGGCGTCTCTGTAGAAACAGGGCAGAAGTCAGAAACAGGACCAGATATAAGAACACCCGCGATGGTCGTCCCGTTTTCCCGAAAATCGAAAACGCCATTGTCTACTCCCACCGCCTTAAAAGACACCAACGATTCCAACAGGGGGAGTCGATCAAAAGTAGCATAAGTTTTTGCTTTCCCCACCGGAATCTTGGATTGCCAATCAGGGAAATCTCCCAGGAGTAAACGGGATGAGAACTCATATGGCCCTACCCGAATAGAAACTCCCGCCTTATAAAAGAAAACGTCCGCGATCTCGTCTCCTTCGATATCGCTGAAGACTTCGAGGATCCTTTTAGGCACGATAGCCGACAACTTCTTTCCCTCAACGGGGGTACCAGAAGCCAGAGCTATGCGTTTGGTGTCCGTCGCGACCAGTTGTAACTGCTCGGACTCCTGTTGCCAGAGTATTCCCCAAAGTGGGTGCCCTTGGTAACACACGGAACCGGCGGCGTATATGACCTGTTGGACCATGTGTCGAAGCACGGCCCCTTGTATCCTAAGAGAAGGGTGAGTGCCCGTTTCTGGAGGGAAGGAACCAGGACAATCATCTTTAAGGAGTGTAAACACAACGCCATTCGACCGGACCTCCATTACATCAGCAAACGTGTGAAGGTCCACCACGCCACCCCGGGGTAAACTCCCAATAATCTTGTAAAAGGAGTCAAAAGAAACAGCCGCTTGCCCTTCGTTGCGGATAAACGACTTATCCGTCTGAAACGAAGTAGCAAAATCACCATCCGCACAGCCAATAGTGGTTATGCCTGAATTGGCCTTGATATCAATTAACTGATGACGTGATGATGAAAATTTAACCAACACCTGGAGTACAGGAGCCAATTCTGCTACTGACAGGGCGACATGCAATTTACACCTCCTCCGCCTTGCGAGACACCCGCGCGAGAAAAAAAGTACATTTTCCGGTCTGAAGATTGCAGGGATCACGAACGTAGAAAGTACATTCTCGCTCCTGGAACTCTCCCGCAGACCACCTGTCACATTTTTGACGAAGGGGACACCTAACACTCTTACAAAGAGTAATGCCCTCCGCCGCCACCCGTTCTGGGGGTGTACCGGCCTTCATAGTTCCTCTCCCAGTAATCAGTCTTCGTCTTCACCCTCGTCCTCGTCCTCGTCCTCGTCCTCGTCGTCTCCTATCAGAGCAGCCAGATCGTCATCATCCTCATCCTCATCCTCATCCTCATCCTCATCCTCATCCTCTCCGGATTCCTCCTCATCTCCGGATTCCTCCTCATCTCCGGATTCCTCCTCATCGTCTTCGAAATCATCGGCGTCATCATCGTCTGGTTCTTCGTCTTCAAAATCATTTTCAATTGGGTCGTCCTCTGCCTTGGGCTTTGCCTTGGACTTTGCCTTTGCCTTGGGCTTTGCCTTTGCCTTTGCCTTGGGCTTTGCCTTGGGCTTTGCCTCTTCCTCCGGCTCCGCGCCCTCCATCGCCGCCAGCGCAGCCGCTAACGATTCTATGACTTCATCATCAGTGCACACAATCATGGCACCAGGAGCGATGTTGAAAATACCGTCTTCGAATTGGACTTCAAACTGCGTTTTCCCAGCACGACCAAGGATCAATCCGGGGATTTCACCGTCTTTGGCGAAATCGACCAACACCGTCGCCCCTGAGCGGAATTTCGCCTTTTTCCTCTTGGGCAATTCCTTTTTACAGAGATCCAGCAAATCCGTCAACTGCGTGATTCTTAGTGTGTTAACGAGACTCTTTAACTCTTTTTTCTCTACATGCATGATACTCTCCATATAAGAATAAACGAACCAACCACAATCATCGCCTCTGCCTCGGCTTAGGCACAGGCAAATTAATAACTTTCCCAGGCAACTGAAGGTACGGTTTTCTGGTTAGAAGCCATACCCACCGATTTGGGTATTTCACCTCGACTGGAGAACCCATACCATCTGTTAAAACCATTATGCAATCTGGATAACGAAGTCCAGACAAGCAGTGTCTTTCTAATTGTTTGAAACAGGTGCCTCCCCCGCCCCGGAAAACAAATTTTCCGTTACGGTCTTTCGTAAGCGGATAAACCCCCATAGAGGGGCGATCTACCTTCCACCCTGTGTCAAACGTGAATACTTCCATTTCGAAGTGGTTGGTGGGGACAGTTTCCAAAACTAAACTGAACCTTTCCAACAAATCATACCCACCCCGGTACCGGGCCGAGACAATCGATCCACTGGTGTCCATGTACACTCGGAGTCTGTATTTAAGACCCGAACTTACAGCCTCAACAGGTAGATAAGTATCCGGCCAAAATGCGGCTATCCTGGGATTCATTGGCCCCCACACCTCGTTTGTTCTTTCCCCCATTACTGTCCTAACGGCGTCCTTGAACCACTGCTCTACAGGGTATTTTTCCTTGTCAAGATTCTGCGCCTTGCTAGGAACAAGAAACTCGTTTCCCAATGACGTGTTACCGGCCCTCAAAAATTCGTCAACCTGATTGCGAAAAGTTGGATCCTCCAACAGTTTGTCGATAGCTTCTCCAATCGCACCAGCAGAATCTTCCCCGAACTTGTGATCGTCCAACGTGTTCTTTTTGGATAAATTGGTCTCCCCAAGAAGCCCATACACCTGCTCGGCGGTATAATCGCCAGGGGGTAGACCATTATTAGCCAAAAGCTGGGGCCTGAAAGATGCTGATTGCAACGACCTGCCCTCGTCACCAAACGTTGGCATGCGAAGCAGCATTTCGTTAATCACGATATCACAAGCTATGTTCCATCTGTGGTGGTCGCGAATCCAGTTTACCTTGTGGCAATGCCCCAACATAATGTGACACGCCTCATGCAGGGCAACGAACGCTATCTGAACATCAGTGAGACCAGACATGAATTGCGGGTTAAAGATGAATTGCAGCCCTTGTTTGGGACTGTGAGACACTGCGGCCGTCTCGGTTAACGTCGTCCACAAAGGAGTCCCTATCCGGTAGAGGTGAGATGACCACGCCAGTGCGTGTGAACAATCAATGATATCGACTACGCGATTCCATTTCTCGGTCAGCTCAAATTGGTTTAGCAATTGCGGAGCCACTGTTCGCCCTCCATTCTTCTTTATCCCGAACGACAGTGTCCCCGTTTTTCCAACCAAATTTACCCCCGTGTCGCTCTCCTGGACTGACATAATACCAGGAAGGCTCAGTGATTAAACCCGAGTAATCGGCAGTTATGGAACTAGTGATGCCCGCCAAATCTCCGGTTTTGTCTAGGGCTTGTTGCAGATTAGGCAGATCGGCGATGTTTTCTCCTACCTCTGTTTTGATCTCCGAATTAGTCCTGATGATCCCAGAGAGCACTTCACTGGGCAAAACAGCTAGCGCATCCAGAATCGGTTTGCGATCCTTAGGTTTCATAGCCTCAATTTGGTTACGAAGCTTCATGGCCTTTACTTGGTCTAGAAACTCAGCCTGCAACTCCCCGAATCCCGCTGGAGTTGCTAACGCCTGAACGACCCTCGGGACGATAGAAATCTGTTTCAGCAATTCATCCAGGGCTGCGACTGGTACTCTATTTGGCGGAAGAGCTTGATCTGGGGGAACGCCCTGCATATACTGCCGACCTATGTATTCCAATCGCCGGGGTGAGACTAGGCGTTTAGCATCAGGGGCAAGCGTTCGCCACCATTCAACCAAAGCCTGAGAGATTTCTGGGGTAATCCCAGCGACTTCGGTCATCCACTTTCGATCAGGGTTGGCTTCTAGTTGAATCTGGATATGAAACCTATCTTCCAACGCCGGGTCCAATTCAACCGAGTCATAATCTCGACCAAAGTTCCCGGCTGCCCAAATCATCTTCAAGTTAGGAAGTTTCTCCCCATTCAGAGAGCCGAACTGGATTAACTCAAACATGGCGTTCAGAATCCGGGGGTGACCACGCCCGATTTCATCAAAGAAGATAATCTCTGCATCGTCCACATCATGGGGACGAATGAACCGCAATTGACGGGTGCCTTTCACTAAGCCCAGCGCCTTGGCCAAATGTGTGAACGAGGTGTGTTTGGTTTTGATCTTCTCCAGTGCTTTGATGGCGGAGGCGAGCAGAATTTGCTCCTCGGGCACTTCTTCAGGATAGGGTATCCCTATGAATTGTGTTTGGGGGTCCATGGTGGGAACGGAGTAATACTTCAGCCGCAAACCTACTTCTCTCGCGGCTTCTAGTATCACGGATGTCTTGCCTACCCCATGGTCTCCCCGAAACAAGACGTTATACTCCTGGCGCATCCATTTGGAGATTGATGGAAGAATACTTTGGATAGTAACTTTCTTTGCCACCTCGAATCCTCCCTTAAAAAACGGTTTCTATCCATGTGGAAGGAACCTTGTACACATCGTCTTCAGAACCAACAGTAGCTTTGTCTTCGTCAAACGCCACCAACACTCGCCCGGTTTCGGAATCCACCGCTATCAATTCCGCGTCGAGTAGTTCTTTACGACCCTCGAAGTGACATTTCACTTTGCGGTGTATAAAGCTGGTCAATTCCTTAGAGCGGTTGACCATTTGTTCTCTGACGACTCCGTTCGCCAGTTCTGGTAATTGACGAAGATCCGTGTTAGACAGCGCTTCTACGAGTGTCAAGATGTGTAACAATTCTGATGATGTCCCACGCGGGGCGGGCTGCTTTCGCTTTCGTATCGGTTTTGCCATTTCCTACCTCCTTATTCCCATTATATCATGGCGGGGTTGTTTTGTCAATACGCAAGATGGGGGTTCAACCCTCTCTATTATCTACTATAGCAGAGAACAGCCAGTTTGTCAAGACCTCCTGAGAAGTCAAGGAGAGCCCCTATTACCTAACAAAAACCCAACAGAAACTAGTTAGACTAGACAAAATGGGGTTAGGCAGTCATTCGTTATAAAACCAGCAGATAAGGAGCCCCTCTTGCAAGATGCCCTAAACTCTATTCGAGTGGACCCCCGGATCGCCAATATTATAGGACGGGTTGAACGTGTATCTAAGAAAATTGACATAGAAGAAATTCAACGTGAAATTCTTAGATATGGTCAAATCGACGTTCCTCTTTTAGACCCCAATAAGAAATCCATTCGCCGGGCCAACCAAACCATCCAAGAATGGGCCGCTAGATTGTCTCGACTTGGATTGGTATACTCCCGGCTAACCATCGCTTATACGGAAATAAACATTCTTTGCCAACGCGCCAAAACATACATCTATGACAAAGAAGCGTTTACTAAGTTTCGGAACAATGAAACGAGAGAAGCCGCTTTGTGGGGTATTTTAAAAGAACCCCTTACTCTCTTGGAAAGAATGCGGGGGGTGTATGAAATGATCGAGAGGATATCAAAAGACCTCACTTCTAGTAGACAAGCAGTTCAAGTTCAACAAGAGAATCTTAGGGTCATTGGGTCATCAATTCGTGCAGGTAAATAGAAATGGGTGCTTTCTCAAACTAAATGGTAATGACAAGAGCAAGGATTTCGCTACCGACATCACCTAATCCGATGATGGGGTGTGTACAATCTTACTATCACAGTATCGGAAGCCAAGATTTACAAGAGTTTACGGAACACTTCAAGGCCAATTTCAAAGCCTTTCCCACGGAAACGCAAACAATCTCTTGCTATAGAGCATTTCGAAGAGGGTGGCGAATAGAGGAAAGCCTGATCTGGTTGCTTCTTTGCCTGGACGTGTTTCTATCTCTCCATGTTGATTCTCACAAACTGGTAGTCTTCGCCCGAAAAGAAGTACCAAGGTTGATCAAGAGGATAATTGCGCAATGAATAAGAAATTCACGGACAAGCCTGGATGGGACGATTATTTCATGACGATGGCTTTTTTGGTGGCCATGCGGTCTCCCGACCCAGATACGAAACACGGGTGTGTGTTCGTTGATCAGAAAAATCGTATCTTGACCCTTGGCTATAATGGAGCACCCCGAGGTTGCCGAGATGATCTTATTCCTTGGGATAAGAGGCCGGACAAATACTACTTCTCTACCCATTCAGAAGAAAACGCTTTTGCTAATGCCAACGGGTCCAATCTGGAAGGTTCGACTATCTATGTGACCGGATTCCCCTGTCACCGTTGTTTCGCTCAGCTTCTACAATATGGCGTGGCCAAAATCGTCTATGGAAAACAGGGGAGCTACTTTGGCAGACAAAACGAATACAGCCAGGGGGACTGTGATTCAGAATGGGCCGTGCAACTCATGCTTAAGGGTCATGAGGATTTGTCCATCGTTGCGTACGAGGGGAATCCTTTGGAACTTTTCGCATCCTGCATGCTGTATTACGCAAATCGAATTGAAGGCGATCATGCTTTAGAACAGAACCTCCATGAGTTTAGGGTTGGCTTAACGCCGACCGCTGGATGGTCGGGGCCTGACCCAACGAACGAGAGCACGACGAATGGCTAGTCACGCAACACCGTACAACCTTGCCAGATTCAAAATCCCTTTCTCCGACACTCCCCGGAGTAAAACTGAAGCACTGGTTGCAGATACCCCTCGACAGAGCAAACCCCTAGCAACCCTCAAGATTATCTTAGAGGAACTGTTCGGGGAATTCCTGTCTAAATCTGGGAAACACCGAACTTTCATCAAAGCCAATCCCAACCTAGCAAATTACGCTACGGATGCAGATGAAAACATGGGGGAAGTCAAGATTCAATTCCGAGTTCACAACCAGGAAATAGAGAAGATCACCCCGGCTATTCAGTTTGTGCTGGGGATTCCTGTGTTACAGCCGGATCTCAATACTGGTTTTGAAAGAAACCGGCACATAGTCCAAAGGGCTCAGGTGGCTTTTCGTAGTGCCTATAAGGTCAATTGCATCCTGTTCACTACAGCCCATTCCGGATCAGTGATGGCAGATCTGGGCCACCTAGCAGATAACATAATCACCAAATACATCCCCGCGATCTTTGGGGGAAGAATCCTGAGCCCGCAACAAAATTGGCAGTTGTGTTTCCCCAAGATGACTCAACCCAGCGACATTATCAATCGTCGAGAGGAAGTTCGCGCATCCTTCTCTCAGATTCATTGGGGAGAGAGAACACTGGAATTATTCTTCGAACAAGTTGATTATGTCAATCTGGGTGAAGCCCCCATAACCGAAGTCCCTGTCGAATTCGGGCTAGACGGGAACCCAATGTGGTCAGGCCCACAGTCTATTCTGACTGGCACCAAACACCAGTTCGTTTTAACGGGCCGACAAGATGCCATACCTTTGAGTGTAACCTCCTCAGACCCCAAAATTTTACAACTCCGTAAAATAGGCACCTTCACATATGAGGGGAGAGGCAGGATTCCAGGACGTATTTTGTTGCAAGCGGTATATGAAAACTTCGAGCCTGCTCAACTGGAAGTAGAAATTGCATAAACGATACTGCTCAGAAAACGATGGGTGCAGGTGGCTTTTCTATTGTGATGCAGGCGGAAAAAGAAATGCAAAACGCATAATCCTCGAAGCGATAGCCAAACGATACCCCATTTGTGCTACCATTCGATATGAAATTGCCCACACACAACACAAGTTTTCCGATTGGGTAACTAGAGAAAACCTGGACATCGTCGGAGATGCTATCGATTTCGCTGTCTCTGATATTCGGATTTATGATATGTCGGACAAACTCACATAGGCAGATTTATTGTGGATAGAATCAATTGTCAAAAAGTCGGGATCAGAGTCACTTCTGACTTGATTCATTTTCTCCAATCTTCTATCGAGGGGGAATTAATCAATCGGACCACCGAGTTCTCTACTCCTGGAATCATCGATCCGGATAATCCTAGTGTCCCTCAATTGGAAAGCCCCTTCTATGTTGAACCCAATCCGTCTTTAACGGGAGTCATCGTTCACTCGGGGACTGTTCTGTTTGAGAATGGTAACCTCCATTCATTTGAGACTACCGAGGTCACATTCCCCAGCACCAAAGCCGATCATTTTCTGGTAGCAAAATTTGTTGAAGAAGAGCAGGACGATCAGCTATCTGATTACAATGAGATCATAAAAACTCGGATCGTTGGAACCGGAGAAATCGAAACAGTTCCGATAGGTTCCTATGTCCAGGAAACCAATGAAGAAGTAATCGCTGTCTTGGCATACATAGCCTCTGATGATTCTTGGACAATTGAATTCAGTGGGTCTTACACAGTTTCTATTCGCAGATGGGCTACACCGGTTGATATCACCCACCGCAGTGATTTGGGAACGGGGGAACAAACACCCTCTAACCCGCATGCGATTAGTTTCAACGACCTAACCCTGAAAAATGACTTGCGTTTCTGGGATTTGATTACCGGTGATGGGATTGTAGTTGGTAACATGGAAAGACATTTTCATGGAAAACGAGTTGCTGATACTATCCCCAGTACCCAGTTCGAAAGTGTTGGTGCCCTCAAACAAGCCACTCTGTCCTACTTCCCCAACTCTTTCATCGAAACTTCCGAGAGCGGTGTGGAAAAATACTCTGCATTCGCGCCTTCTCAAAAACAGGTTCAGTTTTTCCACGCCGGGGGCAGCAATATCATATTCGAATATACCACTGTGTATGCGGGTCAAGTTAAACCAATCCCCGGAACAACCACAGAATTTGAAGTGTTAGCCCCTGTCGAGAAAGAAGTCGTGATTTCGGAGGGAGCAGCCGTTGATTTGACTCAACAGATTCACTCCACGAAAGAATTCGTCCATTTCCCCTTGGACATGGGAGTCATTGTCAACTCAACTGGTACAACTCGACTGACACCTAGTTTGGCCACAGAAGTTGCTTTGTTGTCCGATTTTCAAGTACCGGAGGGCATTTCCGTCAACGTTGAGTTGCCCTTCCCCTCTAAATTGATAATTGGAATCGCGGAAACTAATTCCTTTACTGCCAATGTTGTTGTTACCTTATCCGGTACTGATGCCTCTGGTACCAACATATCTGAGACGGTTATCCTAAATGATTCTAGCGCATGGACTGAAGCCCCCACCAGTCATGTAGGATACTTCCCCGATCAGTATGTCGAAGGCACCAACACTTTCAAGACCCTAACTAAGATTCGCGTTGACTCAATTTCTGGGACAGGTGGGCCTTCAATCAACACCATCCTCGCCGTTTTCAACGAAGAAGTTTCTCCCCCAGGTCTACGGTTGGCCACAATCAAAACTAGCCGAGGCAGTGGAATTGCATCGTTACAGGATGATCGCCCCATTATCTCTGCACTGCAACAGAAATTCCACAACGACCAAGATACCATCCTATTCGATTGCACTACCAACCCTATGTTGGGTGGAAATGGATGTGAATGGGATCCAGAGAGTACCTCTCTGATTCGGGGAATTTACCAAACACGTCCATTGATAGTTCAATCTGTTGGTTCCGCTCCATACATCGTTCTGAACACTGATCAAGAATTCCGCAGTCCTACTGATGTGGAGGTTCTAATCAGTATCGGGTCCACAGAATATACGTGTACCCCGGAGACTTCCCTTACCGACGCTTGCCCCCAAGTCGCTGCCAGAGTTCAAAACAGACGGTGGACTTTACCCAGCGAAGCCATTCTTCATATGAACGCCAATGAGGTTTTTCATATTCGTATTACCACATTGACTACCAGAATCCCATTTTGGGCTTTGGTCGCAGGATGACAAAGAAACGAGTTTATCCCACTCCCTTAGACCGAGGGTATCAACCTTTGTTTATCCCAAAGATCCACACTACTTTCCTCGTACTCCCCAACCAAATGGGATATGGCCATTCAACCACCAGCAGTTAAAACCAATACAGGTAGGGTTAGCCGTGGCTAAACAACTAAGATGGTGGGATTTCTTATCCCCTATGCCCTTCAACAAACTAAATGCTTGGATGCAACACATCATTCCGAGAGGTGTCTACCGTTCACCACCGATTCAGATAGACACCAACAACAGCACTTTGGTTGTACACTCTTCTGAATCGGTTGGATTCAAATACATGTATGCCTCTGGTAAAGTGATCGAAGAACAGCAACTAATCACTTTACCGTTGCCTACTGTCAGCAAAGGGTCTCTTGCTTCCTTCACGGTTGTGGCCTACTCGATTCTAGGAACCACTACAAGAAGCTCAGAATCCAAATACATGATAGTCGAAGGGTTCCTGTCTGATGAAAACATGGACATTTTGACCTATCAAGATTTGGGCCTGTTAGAGGCGGAGTATGAGTTCCTCGTCATAGGTCATATGCAATGGCTCTCTGGATCAGACCCTGATGACTGGTATTGGATTGTCCAACCAACAGAATTGAGCGTGATTGATGCTGCCAAGGCGGTGGAAAAGAAAATCCCGCCTTTCCATTACCACCTAAGTTCTTCGACCGATCTGACTTTGGTAGTGAATGATTTTGGTCCAGTGTATGAAACCAGTGGAGCCCAGATTCAGATCGGGTTGGCGGGTGTTATCCAATCCGCTTGTATTCGGGTAATCGGATCTATAGGTAGCACAGTAAAGATTGAATTGTTACCCAACTATGAGTATGTGCAAACCTTTAGTTGTACCGGAGCAGTGGATTCGTTTGAGATCCAACCGCTAATCAGTCAACAAGCCCCCACTCTAGCGAACACTATTCTGGATTTGCTTTTGGTGGGTGACATTCAAATACTAGATATCACTACGAATAGGATCTAGTTATGGCGAGAGCGTACAGGCCAGATCTTGTCATGCGGTTTTTGGAAACTCAGGGTGTTGACGCAACGGAGTTGTCTAAAAAGAAGAAGCTGGTGTATAACGTTAGCCAACAAAAAGAAAAAGATAGGTTCGTTTATAAGGTAAGACTATCTCTCCAAATATGGCAAGATAATTTCATTACCACAGAAGCCAGTTCGCCTTCCGTAGAGGATGCCCATTCCTCTGCTTCTCGCCAGCTATTAGAAATGTTAAAAGAAATTGCTGAATTCATAAATTCACTTCTGAAAGTGTAAGGTGTCGCGTTGAAAACAGTAATCAAGTTTTTTCGCAATGATAACCCCACAAAAGGTAACATCATTTGTTCAGCCACCCTGGGGAAAATCGCAGTCCCAGACCGTATCTGGTTAGACGATAACCAACACCGCATCAAAGAATTAGAGAATGCCTTTTGGTTAGTAGACGTGACCAAGGAAACAGAACCCGGCCAGCCTCGGGGGTGTTTCATCACCACACCTATAAAACCTCTCACCAAAAACCCACCGGAAGACTGGCCCCAGAAATTAACACCCGGTTTCTTCATTCGAAGCTTCTTTAACGGTATGCAAATTGTTACCGTTAATGCAGATCACAGGGATTATTTCTGGATCGTACCCCTGTCACTGAAGCGTAAGTGGCGACAGGAAAATCCAGAGACCTATGCGATTGTCGTGGATTTGTATGGCACAGGAATAGACTTCCTGGATGCTTACAGCGTTATCCCCCCGACCAAACGATTTGGTAACATCTTGCCCAAGTCCCCAACCCCGCCAGTACCACCACCTGTTTCCCGTCCTAATAATTCACCCCCACCGGATCCGGAGTGAACCAAATGCTTATCGCTGGCGGCTACGACCATAATGGCTAAGTTTGAACGAACGATCCATCATCTAACAATGGCATTTAAGGTGAGGTAGAAGAGTCGTGTCACGGACAATTACCACACACATAGCGGATGAAGAACGAAACAGTATAGCTATTGAAGTTATAGATGAACCCGGTCCCGGAAACGCTTGTCATGTGTACGATATAAACTGGGGGCCTAAAATGAGTCCAGAGCAGGGGGTCACCGTTAACTTCCAACACGGTCCCCTTCAAGAAGCCGGTCCAAACGGTCTGACAAATGAATCTCTATTGGCTGTTGTAATTGACCGCTTAGAAGGGTTTCAACAAGGCAAATACGCCTGTGAAGCAAACGCGAAGGCTTTAACGAGTGTTAAACTTGCTTTGATGAACCTGAAGATTCGTACAACAGAACGTATCTCTCGCGGAGTTGAAGGTAGTAACGAACAATAGCCGGTGATTTGCTATGTGTCATAATGTGTGTTGCGCATCTTCGCGGCGTCTTTGCTTTGTCATACCCCCAAAACAGATGACAGTAAGGAAGGGACCGATTGATGAGAAGGATCATTACTAATGGTCTGCCTGTCCTAATTGGATTTCTAGTTGGGTTTGGAATCATCGAAAGCTTACGTGAGACATCCGCACAGATGACCAGTGAGCCAATAGAAGATGGTGTGCCTGCTGTTGTATCTGGCGAACCTGGTGTGTTATCTGTAACCAGTGTGTCAGTTTGTTGTTTTCTATTGCCGTGGTTAGAGGGTCATACTGACCCCGATGACTGTCTTGGTTATGATGTGGTGACTGGCAGATTTCACAATGTAGTAGAGGGGGTGGAGTTATTGAACATCCAAATGACGATATGTAGCTCACCTGCCATGTGTTGGTAGAGTTCCGACGCCGTCTGTTAGGCGGCGTCAGTTTTATTCGTAATGGTAAAATTGGGTTCGATTCCCAATGCGAATGTGGTTTTAGACAATTCATTGATTGATCCAGTCCCAGGTCGATATCATCTGGGTTGCCCACTTGTTGTGGGGAATGAGATCGCGAGTTTATTAATCAATGGAATACATCGCGACAAGACGTAGGTTTAGGTTTGACCCTGGTATATAGCAGAGCACGTGTTAGTCAACTGATTAACGACGAACCTATTGCCATGACGACTGTGTCAGGGGTGGTACTCACGCCTGACACGACTACCGTCAAATCTATCCCACTATTGCTGATAGATTATGACTATCGCAGTACACTGACTCCGGAGCCGAGCAGTACACAGGGCAGGTTGGAAGATATACCAACTACATGTGCCTACCGAGCTTCTCATCCCCTTTTTGGTCTGATGCCGCGACATCACCAGAAGGAATCAGGATATCTCAAGCCAGAAGAGATAGCCCAAAGCGTAGCTGGCAAATTACGTGGTTATTGCGGTGCGCACCACGTGTCTACAACTAGGCGTTGGAGCCCGTCCCCGGAAGTCAATTCCGTAGTGGTGGCCAATGTCAAAGTCCTTGCCTCGTCGATCCATATTTCGCGTTACCCTTCCGAGAGCAGTGGAGACCGGGCAGGAAATGATTCTGTGGCTAAGTTTAACTCGTGTAGCAGTCGTGGTCAGGTAAGTGGAACGATGTTTCCGAAAGTAAAGACCGGTAAAAAAGTTAATCCGAGTCGAACAAGTAGCCACCCAAAAGGGCGATCATTCAGGCATTCAACAACCCCTATGCAGTATAAAAGGAGGCACCGTTCAGGAGCGACACACTCCGACCGGCGGAATCCATTGCGTAGAGTATGTAATGCGTTTTCGGTTCGGCTATGCCTGTCCGAACCAGGTAACGAATCATTTCTACTAATTGAATATTACAGGGATAGTAGGTTGGTTTCATTGATCGAATTCCCCGCTGCTGCCATTAACTGCGGTGGTGGGTGGGTTGGATCACCATTAGGAAGCTCTCTTGAAGTTAATTTGAAGTTACCGTCCGATGTGGAGCGTGTGCACGTTGACGCCCCTTGGACGCTTAACGGATCTTGTCTTGGGAGTTACCACAAGTCCTTCTTTTTATTGCGATGGACTGGTGGATCGATTTTTGTCCTCCCTGGGACTGAAGCGTGTCTCAGGAACAAAGTAGTAATGCAGATTTGGTTACCTGCATTACAAATTGCTTCTAATTCTTAAATTTAATCAAGGGACGGACCCAAGCATCCATAGAGTGATGCCCCGTTCCCCCCGCCCCCCAATTCGGCGATGCGCAATAATCGGCAATAAACCCTTATATGCGTAATACTGATTAATTTTAATCATTAATGGACAAATTTTTACCTTTTGGTTGAACCCCTTCTAGGGGTTGTATGTCCATCTCCTGATGTACGTTGTAAGAGTTGATACGTCCTGATTCTCAGGTCTCACAACTCTTACTGTCTTGACTATTTCATAGCCAATACCAAACTCCCGCCGGGAGGAGATGGAGCTATTGGCCCCTCCGTCAACCGGTGTGCGAGGTGTGATCTTGATAGTCGTCAACACGAGGTGGATGGGTTTAGTTTTGGGCAGTCTGTTTTTCAACCTAAAAGGGCTCGTCTCTGCCAGGATGTCTTTGGCAGTGGAACCCTAGTGGGGGAGGTCGGGGTAGTACAAGTCTGTTTCGGGGATCAACTTGAAGTACAACCCCCGGCGCAAACGCTTTGGTTACTCTTTGGTCAGGAGAGATAGAAGTTGCAATGAATGAACTTAGAAGTATTGGTTCGTTATAAATCATACCACATAAACAATAACCTTTAATAGAGTGTTCCTTTGAAAAATATACCGGTTGCACCCCCAGCAAATGTCGAATTAACCGCGCCTCAGATAACTCCTAACGCCAAAAAGGTGCTGGAAACTCGCTATGTAGCGCGAGATGCCGAGGGCAAGACGACAGAAGAACCTGAAGATGTCTATCGCCGAGTAGCGTGGGCGATAGCTTCAACAGAGGCTAAACAGGGATGGATATCACGAAAACGGGATTTAACTGAGTTATACGCCAATTTCCATGATTTAATGGCTACTGGGAAATTTCTTCCCAACACTCCGTGTCTGATGAACGCGGGAAGAAACGGGAAGTTGGGGTTGTCCGCCTGTTTTGTTTTGGCTCTCGATGATGACCGCGAGTCCATCATGAAATGTGCCAAGGATATTTGTGACATTCAAGCGGGGGGCGGCGGGACGGGCATCCCCCTGGATCGTCTCCGCCCAACCGGGGACATCGTTTCTAGCACCGGGGGCCGGGCAGGCGGACCCATCTTATTCTGGGGGGTGTTAAATGCTGTAACAGACGCCATTTCCCAGGGTGGTAAGCGTCGGGGGGCCAACATGGGAATGATGAATGTCTTTGCCGTGGACATACTGAAATTCCTGTTTGCTAAACAAGACCTCGCCCTATTTAATTCATACAATATTTCTGTGAAGATTCCGGAGTGGTTCATGTATGAACTTCGGAAGAAACCAGAAAATCCTTTACGGGTGGTTAACCCGCGAAACCACGCAGAATACTACTTGCCTCACCGTTTGATCGATGTTTGTCGCAAGGCGGCGGAGGTGTCGGCCAATGGAATACACGATTATAAACTTATCAATTCGTGTTATTCGCTTGATGATTTGTTCCCAGTTGAGGATGGTACTCCTCAAGAACAAGTCATAACTGTAGCCGATATATGGGAAATCATTGTACAGAACGCTTGGCAAACCGGGGAACCGGGGCTATGCTTTATCGACCGCGTGAACAATGATTTCCCACTGCCCATCGAAATTGAAGCCACGAACCCGTGTGGCGAGACGCCGCTCCCCCCGAACGGCGCATGCGTCTTAGGTTCGATTAACGTGTCTGCCTTTGTATTCGAAGATGCGAATGGAATCCCCCAAATTGACTGGGACGCCTTACACCAATGCACCCTCGACGCTACTCGATTCCTGGATAACGTGGTTTCAACTAGTTCTTGGGCAACTCCAGAAATAGCCAAAGTAACCGCTGTGACTCGGGACATTGGGTTAGGTATTATGGGCTTGGCTGATCTCTTTTATAAATTACGAATTAAATATGGTTCGGGAGAGAGTTTTGATCTGGCCGAAAAGATCATGCAATTTATCCAAGAGACTTCTCACGAAGCTTCGGAGTGGTTGGGTGAGAACCGGGGGTACTATGGGGCTTATAATGAATACAAAGATGAAGGGGCGCCCCGGCGTAGAAACATTCGTATCACGACTGTCGCTCCTACTGGGACTATTTCTATACTGGCTGGGTGTAGCGGGGGAGTAGAACCCTTGTTTGCTTTGGTGTTCGATCGTAATATTATGAAGGAACGGGAGGACAGCAAACCCTTGTTGGAAATCAACCCAGTTTTCCAAGAAGTATTGAGGCAAGAGGGGTTGTTAACTGATGAAGTGTTGATAGAGGTTTCTAAAAATCAGTCTCTCCGGGACGTGGAATCAATCCCGCAGCAAATCAAAGACGTGTTTTTAACTACTGCTGATATCACCGCTGATCAGCACGTAATGATGCAAGCGGCTGTACAAAAGTTCACCGATAACGCAGTTTCAAAGACTGCGAATTTGGATAAGGATTGTGAGCCTGGTGCAGTTGACCGGGCGTACCAATTAGCCTATGATTTGGGGTGCAAAGGAATTACGATTTATCGCGATGGATCACGGTCCAGTCAACCCATGTCTATGGGAAACAGGGTGGAAGATTTAAGCAAATCCAGACAAATTGATCCGGATCCCACTCCTCGATTCACTGCTTCTATTAAACTCAGACAGACTTCTCCATTCGGGAACCTGCATATTCACGTCTCAATTGACCCCCAACAAGACCGGGAGTTAGAAGTTTTTGCTCAATTGGGGAAAGGTGGAGAAATCGCAGCCGCTGATTTGGAAGCCATTTGCCGGTTGAGTAGTCTGTATCTGCGATCCGGGGGTTCTCTTAAGTACATTATCCGTCAGTTAAGTGGAATTAGTAGTACCTTGCAACTTCCATCTAAAGATGGCAAAATTGGGTCACTAGCGGATGCACTAGCCAAGGCTCTAAGCAGATATGCTATTGCTAAAGAAAAATTCGGTGTAAAGGCTCTGTTGTTGGGTGAATCTACTTTGTCGGCTGATGAATTAGACAAATTAGAAACGGCTGGGCAGTTTGGTGGTAGTAACCAAGCCGATGACGCGTTTGAACTTCGGTGCCCAGAATGTGGTAATCGTTTGGTTGTAAGTGAAGGCAAATGCGTTAAGTGTTATGCTTGTTCATACTCTGCTTGCTAGGAGATTCACTTGTTAGTGGACGTAATTGATCAGATAAAAGAAATTGTCCTAGGGGTTTATGGTATCATCACCACTATCGCTGTGATCTGGCAAAGGAAGACGGTTAGCAAATGGAAACAGACCGCTGTCTATTTGAAGGCAGAACGAGAAGGCCATTTGGCGGCTCACTCACTGGACACACGATATTCTACTAAACCCACCGCTAAAGCGGTGAAGAAGGCTTTGGTGGAGCTTGATTTAGGGAAATACCAGAAAAATTCCAGGAAGACACGATGATAACAAATCTGCTTATCCTGTTTATCAAGTGGTTGTGTTTGACGATAACAGCGGGAGTTGGATACAGTATCACAGTTAAGATGACTAGAAACCGATTCCAACCCAGGATCAGTGCTGGTTTATTTTGGCTGTGGGGAATGGCGGTTGCGACTTTCATCACATTACAATGGATGTTACCATGATAGTCCAAGCGGGTGTGCAACATCTTTCGATCATCGCGTGTCTGAATGAACAATTTCATCTTGATATGCCGGGTTTTTGTTGGGACCGGGAAGATTGGATTAGCCGTCAAATTGAACAAGGTGATTTTTGGCTCCTTCTTGGGGACGATCAGGACAACCAAGTTACTGGGGCTCTGTGTCTCAAACATAAACCAGATGACGAATTGCACATTTTGACTTTGGCTGTATCCCCCAGGGGTGAAGGTCGGGGTGCCTGTTTAGTTGAATTTGCCAAACAGCGGGCCGTGCAATTAGACTGTGCTCGGTTAACCGTGGATTCTTTTGAGGAGTATGGGCTGTTAGATTTCTACCAGGGGCAGGGGTTTGAAGTGGTGGGAACAACAGGACCACGAGAATGGACTTCCTATAGTTTCGTCTGGTATACAGAGGCTGATACTCATGTTGAATGAGCATTTCGTGTCTATCCAGGGAGAAGGTCCTTCGACTGGGCATCCCGCTACTTTTATCCGTTTTGCTGGGTGTAATCTCAAATGCGCATGGTGTGACACACCTTACGCCCAGAAAAAGGATGGAGGAGTCCAGATTACTGCAGAGGAATTGGCTCGTAAAGTAATCCAGGGGCCACAGCTTTGTGTGTTTACCGGTGGGGAACCTATGCTTTACCAAGAGACTATACAGAGAGTAATTGCTCTTTGTGCTCCGTTGGGCCATCGTTTTGAGATTGAGACGAATGGGACTATTGGTCCTAAGAATGGGTCTGCTGGTGAATATCTTGAGGTGTGGACGACCCGACTCCCTAGAACTGGCCCTAATTGGGAACACCAAGAATCGGGGGTTACCCCTGTTTTGCGAATGGTTTTTAGTCCCAAATTCGAGTGGGTCAAACAAGACTACATGAGAGAAGATTTTGTGTGGGCACGAAACTACACCATCAAAGCTCCAGTACGAAATCGTGATGAAGTTCAAGCACTGGAAATTTGGCTTAAAAAATTGAATCTATCCTTTGACGATGTTTGGTTGATGCCTTTGGGGACCACCGCGAGTAAGATTAGGAAAGAAGCAGATTGGTTAATTCAGGCCGCCATCGAATTTGGTTTCAAGGTCAGTTTTCGCACTCACGTGCTACTGTGGGACAACAAACGAGGCGTATGATTGCGCCTAAGATAGAACCGGTGACTTGAGGAGATGGCTAATGGATGAAGAGCCGCAATCGCAGATGGACGTTGCGAAGTGGGAATATTTGCAGAAACGTCTGGTAGAGATCATAAAGGCCGCAGAAGAAAAATTGGAGTTGGCACTTCATAGAGTACATGCGGTCCATCACGTAGATATCCTTGTCCAGGAGGCGGCAGCCAATTTTGGTAAGGCTATAGATGAACAGCGAACAGCACTCTTGGATAAGTACCTTTTCGGTGAGAAATTTGATGTACTCGAAGCGATCAAGTGTTTTGAAACATTTTGTAGTGAACAGGTGAAAAGGCGATGAAGAATCGGGGCAGGCAAACACGTGTGGTGAACGTGAGTGTCGGGTGGAACGCCCCCAGAAGGTGGAATGCCCTCGGTAGGCGAGCAGCCGCTGTGTCGTTGAAAACGGATACCGCTTACCCTTGTGATGCACAATGCCGGTATAAAACGTCTCGTGGCTATCATTTAGCGCAGTCGCAATAAGAGGTAAATGATGAAACTAAAATGTGTATCGCCGCAAGTTGGGGTAACTTGGTTTTGGGGATTTGCCTTGGGCGTGACGATAGTAGCGGTAATTCTATTGAACAACCGGGTCAAGGAGTTAAGTCAGGTTGTCAACGATCTATTGCAGGCTCAATAGTCGGGAACTTGAAGCATCGCGGTAGGGTTTAGCTTGTAAGCTGGGGTAATGTAACGCGTTACAGCGGTGGAATTCAACAATTGGAGGAAACGATGTTCTTTAGTCGGATAAAAAAGCTATTGGACGCGTTGTTGTACGAGAATACAGCCGCAGAGTACTGGGCGACGTGCAATATTGCAGCTAAGAGTGCCGCGGAAGTAGCCAGGCAAAGACCCACGGATGAGAACGTTAGAGCAGCGGAGGTTTCTGCGGCTGAGTTTGCGGCACTAGATAAACCACATCTAGATGTTTCAGCGGCTGTTCTAGCCGAGGCTTGGAAAGACGCCCCTTCGTGGACTGCTTTTGAAGAGGCTTGTAATGAGCTATACCGGGCTATTGACGAAAACCGAGTATATCAGCAGGCTCAGTATGCGTATGACGCAGCTGGGGCGAAGAGGGTTTCATGCGAGTGGGTGTGTAAGCGAATAGCTGATCCTGACAGAGCAAAAGCAAAGAAAGCTGCTGCCAGAGCGGTCGAAGCAGTGAAAGAAGCTAAGCGTGCGCGTGATGCTTTGCCAAACCCCAGTCTAGCAGCAGTGCATCGCAAGTGGTGTCAAGAATTTCAGCAGATACTAGCTAGCGACTTGCCCACGGAGACTTGCGTGAGCAGACCGCATTTTGCGCGACCCAAGCGGCCACGGTAGCTAGATGTGTAGGTTGAGTCGTTTCGTCGTTAGCTTCTACGGAACACGTACGCTTGCGGCGGTTGCGGATGGGATTGTCCGAGAAGAAATGGGTCACTAGCTGGAGAAGAATGTGGATATCGCGTCCTGGAAACCCAACCCAGTAGTTGAAGCCCAATTTGAGGGGTTTTTGGCTTTAGTAGAAGCGAATAAGACCAAGAAGTGGTTTCTATTCAGTCATGACGCCCCTGATCCGGATTCTATGGCCTCGATTATGGGTCTGGAATTCCTTCTTAAGATGCTGGGCGTAGAGTCGATAGTAGGTTGTCACTTTGGTCCGATCGGGGATCATCGAAATATGGCTATGAAATCGGTTCTGGATATTTCGTTGAATCAACTAAGTTCTAAATCACTTCAAGAGTGTGATTGGAACGACTCAGTTATTGTACTGTTGGATTGTAGTCCAGGTAGTTCCAATATTTCTTGCTTAGGTTCGATTCCTGCACCGAAGTTGGTAATTGATCACCACCGCACCGATCAAAAACATGCAGAGGACTGTCTTTACATCGTAGATATGGTAGGAGCCACCTCTACTTTGATTTGTAATTTGGGACACCAGATAGTTGCTTATCTGCGTGAAGGGGATCATGACTTCTTGTCTGGGGAAACACAAGATCTTGCTACTGCGTTGGCTGTGGCGATTAAAACAGATACTAGGGATTTTCGATCTGATAACGTGACTCCAGGGGATTTTCGTGCATACCAATTCGCTAGTCAATACGCTAGCGAAGATGATTTAGACCAGATCGTAAATTACCAAATCCCTTCGTATGTAATGGATTACTTGATGCAGGGGTGGAAAAACCGGCTTGAGCCTCACGCCCCCAATTTCATAACCGGTATTGGTTTTATCAACCCCGACCACAAAGCTTGCCTGTCTCTTCTGGCTGAAGAATTCCTGCAAGTTGAAGGGGTTGGTTTGGTTGTAGTCTACGGCTTAGTGGAAAATGCTCTAATGGCTTCTGTTCGCATTAGACAACAGAGCACACGTGATGCTAGACTGGTAATTGATGGTGTCTTCGGTAAGGAGTTTGGAGGAACTAAAGCGAAAAATCGGGTGGGCGGGGCTGCGGTTCCTTTCAACATTTTTGATGTCAGCGGTTTTGGTGAATCTGACAAAGCCCAGTTCTGGGGACTTGTAAAAACTCAGGTCGAGTCTAAGTTTATCCAAACATTGTCGAAATAACCTATATGTCAAAGAAAGTCCAAATTGTTCCCTCGTTCACTTTACCTTGTTATCTTCATGGCGAGACTGTAGAATCTGAGGTTCTAAGGAAAAAATGTTTCTTTGGATTCGAGGGGAAAGCAGAAGAAATTGCCGACATAGACCAGCGAGACGAGTTTCACGAGTTTCATGGGGTGCGAGTACAGATTTGTCGATTGATAAAAGAGGTGGGCTCAGAAGAAATCACTGGTGTGGAGCTGTCGAGATTATCTGTTTTGATCGAACGCTTTATGGCTCTGCGAGCATCCCTTTGTGAGATCAATATAGGGCTAGTTTTTGCCACTGTGCGAAGGAAAATTTGGGGGCATCACGAGCAGAGAGATGATCTTGTTGGTGATGGGACGCTCACTTTACTAAAATGTCTTTGGGGGTTTAACCCCTACCGAGGTTTCCGGTTTTCTTCTTATGCCTTTAAGGCTATTTATACGGACATCCTTCGGATTCTAGCTCGTCAGAAAGTTCACCGCCCCCTGTGCTATTCTTTGAATACGGAAGATGCTATACTCCCAACTACCTTAGTAACACCGCCGCCCACCCCAAGTTTGGAATGGGCTATTGATCGGATACGGCAGATTCTTGACGACCCCGCCAACGGTCTCTCTTTACGTGAGTTGTTTATTTTGAGACAGTCCTACACTTACGACGTAAAGCCGCCTACTTTGGATACTATTGGGAAAGATTTGGGGATTTCCAAAGAGCGGGTTCGTCAGATTCGTAATAAAACGCTTCACAAATTGAAAACCCAGCTAACCAAGGTCTTGTGATGGTTTTTGACCCTAGTCGAATACTGGTTTTTGCTCTGGTCTCGTACTGGCTTACTTTTGTGGCGATGTACTCTAAGATATGTGTTATTCGGGTTATCCGAGTGTACCTAAGAAAGCGTATTCGTTTTTTTCGGGATCAACTGGTTTGTGCCATGTGTACAGGAACAGTAGCCAGTTTTCTGGTGTCTGGGGTTAGTTGGCTGGGGGGTGGATCGTTAGTAATAGTAAACCCATTTTGTGATGCAGCTTTGGGGGCTTCCTGCTGTTATTTGTTTGACCTGATCACGACCAAACTAGAAGGTTCTCACCAGGATGCTAACTAAAACGCTTTTGCATGATTCCCAACAGCCGTGGCCTCTTCTAAAAGAGAAAGCCGCTTCATTGGTATACGCAGATCCCCCGTTCAATATTGGGGTCGATTATGATCAACACGACGATAAGATGTTGGAAGCTGATTATCGAGAATTCGCTGAAAAATGGGTGGATCAAGCATTCTTACATTTGAAGGTGTCGGGTTGGTTGGTGATTTGTTGCGCTCCTGAATTGGTGTACTTGTACCAGGACATAGCATACAAGCGGGGGTTCATCTATCATGATACTGTTGCTTGGTATCGCACATTCGGAAATCAAAGCCAATCAAATAAACGGCTCAGTCGGGGGTGGACGGCGGTATTGCTCTTCAATCTATCACGAGAAACTACGCCTAACTGGGACCACATCCGGGTTCCCAGTGATCGAATGATAAAATACCAAGATAAACGAGCCAGTCCCAAAGGAAAGATTCCACAAAACGTCTGGCAAATTAGTCAAGTTTGCGGGACGTTTAAAGAACGTGAGGGGTGGCACAAATGTCAACAACCAATGAAACTGGTTTATCGGCTCGTGGTGTCATTGACTAAACCCAAAAATTTGGTCATTGACCCTTTTTCTGGATCGGCCACCACTTTGGCTGTTTGTGAATTGGTGGGTCGGAGGGGTGTGGGTCTCGAAATCAGTGAGAACTACGTTAAACGAGGGAACATTAGAGTTCAAACTATTCAGCAGTTCACTGTTCCTGAGAAACGTAGAACATTGTCACGGCTGCGAGAAGGGCTAATTCAACACGAGTGTCCTCGGTGTGGGTGGAGATAATATGAATAAAACGCGGAGTGTTTTAGAACAAATGGATCGAGTTTGTTCGCGAACTCCAGCGGATGAATACCGAGATTCTAAAATTCGATTTCGTGATGCCAAGCACGCTCGACAATGGCATAAACTAACGGCTCAGAGGTTGCGTCGTCTTTGTCGGTGTCATCGAGCAGGAAAAGCCAGCTTTCCTCTCTTCAGTGTGCAATACAAACCACGAGACAAATTTGGGTGGTGGGATGTCTACCTGTGGCTACCAAATCGTTGGTGGGGCTGGTCAAATCGTTGGGTTTTTACTATCGAAGTAAAGGAATGTTTCCTATCACTAGCTATTGAAGACGTTCGTACAGCTGTATACTTTCATGGTTTTCAAGAGGTTCTTACTAAAGACCGTGTGGAGTTGTGGGCCTGGATCGAGCAGAACATCGATAGGGTACTGAGTAAACCAATAATCGAGTTCGATACTGTCTATACTAATCGGGATCTTTTATCTGGTTCAGATTTGGCCCCCTTTACCGAGGCGTGGTTGCGTAAATGGGTGCCAGAATTAACCGAGGAGGCAGTTGATGAATCCTGAAATCAGTTTTCCAATGACTATAGATGTTACTCCAGATGAAGAGTACCCGGTTCGGATACTGGAGGCCTATCGCCGTAGTTGTGATGTCAGATGGAATACCACTGGACCTTCTTGTGTTCAAGCGAATAAAGATCAACAAAAGCGTGCCACAGTTTTAGACCAAGCCTTAGTTCAACTTAAGAGGGCAACAGAGGTGCACACAGAAAAAGAACACCCACCTACTTTGCATGTCTTGTGTGGTCTACCGGGTGTGGGGAAAACCAAGTGGGCAAAAGAACACCTGAAAGACCACCCAGATACAGTCGTTATTGATATTGATTGTATTACTGCAATGTTGCACGGTGGGGTGTACACTGATTACCAGCGAAAATTCCAACCTTTGTACAAGGCCATAGAATGGGACTGCATTAAAAACGCCCTCTTAAATGGTCGAGACGTGATTGTTGATAAAGTGTGTCACCTCAGGAGTACGCGAGTTCGTTTTCGGGAACTCGCTCAACAACTACACGCCCGAACTACACTGGTTTTATTCGCCACTGCTTCGAGTCCCGAAGAACTAATCGATCGTCGAATGGAAAACGCCAGAGGGTTTAGCAGAGAGCACTGGACGGGGGTTATTAAAGAAAGGGCATATCAATCCGATTTCGCTGATGCAGAATCAGAGGGGTTTGATAACGCTATAACGGTTGGTAACAAAATGAGGCAAGTGTAATGGTTCCCGAAAAAAGAGTGTATTTAGCTGGTCCTATGTCTGGACTACCCGAGGCCAATTTCCCTGAATTCAAAAGGGTTAGGGAAATCCTGCGTAAAAACCGGTTTAAAGTTGTGTGCCCCGCTGAAATGACCAAGGCTCTGGGAGGGGGTAGACGAGAATGCATGCTTCGAGATGTACAACATGTTTTGAATTTAAACAAATCGGAGGGTCATGGACAGAGCGGGTGTGTGATTATCCTTCCTAATTGGCGGGAGTCAACCGGCGCTAATACTGAGGTATTGGTTGCTTGGCAAATCGGTATCAACGTATATGAGTATACTGATTTGGAAAAGGACCCTTTCTTTTCCTTAACTCTACTCCACACGGTTCCTTCGCGATTGCCTTATTCTAGTAATCCTTCTTATCGGCCTACCACTTTGGAATAACCGCCTGTTAAAGCGAAATTGCTGAACTTGATACGCGGTTGTCCAGATTAAGAAATCAGAATTAGGATCTTTTTAGAGCGTTTCACCGGTTCTTTTAACCGATGAAAATATGCACATTCAATTTGGTCTTTTAGAAGCCAAAAATGCGACTACTTTCCAACACCTGAAGATTGACCTAGGTACCCCCGGTCTGAATTTGATTCTGGGGCATAACTCCGAGGATGGTCAAAGCAATGGGTCTGGAAAGAGCAACATTTTTGAGATAGTCAATCACATCCTATTCGGGAACACTGGCAAGACTATTAAAAAAGATTCTATCATTCGTTGGTCCAGTGACTCTGGGTACAGGGGGTCTCTGTGCGTTAGTATAGGCGGTAAAGACCTCCAAATCGAACAGTGGCGGGGCGTTCCCAAATCGGGGAACGGAATGCGGGTGGTTTTAGCTGGGGAAGATCTCAGTTCTGATTTGAATACGACTCAAACACTACCCCAGCAAATACTGGGTATGACTCCCCACGAATGGACTTGCTTGTGTTATCTCATGCAGGGTTATGCTCACCCCTTCCTCGATAACACTCGTGGCGGGAAAAGTCGTCGGGATTTGCTCAGCCAGATTTATTCTCTGAGATTCGGGGATTATCTCAGAGAGACCAAGGATCAACTCAAACAACTACAGAATGATTTGACCGAATCCGAATCAAATATTCAGGGTAGGTTTGAACAGGCCGAGGAAGAAAGGAAAGAGATTGATCTCGATGAAACTGTCGAGAAGTTAGAATCGGTAGCTGTTGAGTTGCTCGCTAAGAGGGAAGAGAAGAAGCACAAAGAGGTCCAGGCTACTCGATTCAAGGAGTTTTCTAAACTGCGGGCGTCCATTGACAAAGCAGAGACTGCCTTAGAAGACACCACCACTAAACCTTCCGCCAAAAAAACTCCCCAAGCAATGATAACTGATTGGGTCGACTCGATCTCGGGGTTGGAATCGGCTCTGCCTCTGTTAAAGAGAAGGTCACGTATAACGGAAGAATTGGGGACGTTGGAAGAGAAAGTTCAAGACGTAGATGAGCCAGAAGCGCTGGGACCAGAGATAGTTCGTCTTACCAAAAAGCTCAAGAAAAACGCAGGACTTTATCTGGAGCTTAACCGATCCCTGGGGATCGCACATGAATTGAAAGAATTGATCGGGGAGAGGGATGCTTCTGAATTCAAATTCTCTGGACAGGAACATCTGGATCAGTTGAAAACCCAGGTAGCTAATCTGAAGGTCGAGGGGAAAGAGCTTTCCCACCGAAGAAAACTTGTCGAGGCCGGGAAGTGTTCAGAGTGTGGCCAGGACATTCATGATGATCAAACAGTAGAAACTTTGGATGCGGCCATATCGCAGTGTAAGACTGATTGTCAACGGATAAAGAATGAAGTTGGTAACCAAGAAACAAACGCAGTCGTGGACAAGTTGTTCGGGAAGTTACCGACGACTTCTCTTTCCACTTTTTTCACTGGACTGATTGAAGCTGAAGAACGGGTTAAGCTTCTACAGAAGAAGATTAGACGGCTTGAGAAGTTACAGCGGACCTTTGGACGAATCACCGAACTTCAAGAATCCTTAGGGGATATAGGGGAAGTCGAAGACGGATGTCCAGAAGATGTATCTGATCAAATTGCTAAACTGAAGGGAAAACTCGCTAAGGCTAGAGAACAGAATGGATTGTGGGTCGATTATGAAACGACTAAAATAGCCACTCAAAAACGAATCGCAGATCTCAAGTCACAACTAAAGGAAATGGGAAAGGTAACAGAGGTATCTAGCGAGGACACGAAAGCTCTCCAGGCTGTGATAGATTCTATCTTAGAAGAGCGGGCTCGTCTAAAACAGAAAATCGCTCGGGTCAAGGAATTGAACAAGCTTGTCCGAGATTTGAAAAAACGAAGGCAGGGACTTGATGCTAAAAGGGAGAAGATTTCGACTTATGAAATCCTCTCTTACTTGTTTGGTCCTAAAGGCTTTTCACTTCGCATCGGGGGGATAGTCAAGCAGTTGAATGAACGGTTTGAACGATACATCAGTATTCTATTTCCAGAATACCGCAATGGATTTCGTTGTCGAATCGCTAGTTCAGAGGAAGAGATATACTTAGATTGTGAAAGCAGTCAGGGGTATGAAGCTACCATGGCTAGCCTTAGTGGAGGCGAGAGAAGAAAGGTAGCCATAGCAGCCATGCTCTCGCTTCGGGATTACACCCCTCACCACAAGCAGTCTAATTTACTGGTCCTCGATGAGTTTGACCAGCATTGTACTGAGGACAACCGTCATCGAATCATCGATGCTTTAGAAGACCACCGGTCTCAAAACCCCGAGACCGCTATTTGGGTTATTACCCATTCAGAGGGGGTTCAGACTCGGGACTGTTGGAATAGGGTTATCAGAGTTAATAAGAAAAAGGGGTCTAGCTCTTTGGAGACGGTGGTTGGATGAAATTTGGTAAATTACGAGTTGACCCTCATTCAGTGTCTACTAAGACTTGGACGGATCTTCTCCAGGGGGTGGTGGGGGATTTTGAATGCAGAATACACAGGATAGCTTTGGACAAGGAGGCGATCCAGCTTCGTCTAACTCTGTCAGAATCGGGGTATTTCAAATTGCCTTTTTTGCCCAAATCGAGCCCCGGAAAAAACGACCTGGTTCTTACCCTGGATGAATACCTTTTATTCGGGAGGGTACTCTCCTCTGTTTTTGTTAAGAGAGTGTCTTCTTCCCAGGCTCTAGTTAACCCCGTCTTTAACTTTCTCAAGGGGGAATGCCGAGCATTTTGTGTGTGGTGTTTACAACAAATGCCTCGGTTTAAGATTCAGCTATTGGATTCCATTGTCTTGTCCCGGCCCCCCAAGGGAAAAACTGTATTTCAAATTCCGTTGACTAATACAGGGATGTTGTTTGGTCCTGAAGAATTCAAAGGAATGGAGGGGATCAGAATCAGTACAAGAAAGGGAGGCCAGTGTTGCTGGTTCCTGTTAAGTCCAAGTTTATTTGGGAGTGGATATTTCATTATGACTACCGAGTGTGATTTCCCGCCTCTACTTGAAGCCATACGAGACGTGTTAGACAAAATGGGGTTTGACGGGAACACCCCGCCTAAAGGGTGGGTGGATACTGAACGAGGTGTGAAGCATTGGCGCGTTGTATTGGATATGGATAGAAATGTTCGAATCCTGTACACCAAGAAAGCGATCTTCCCACAAACCCGTTATATTATCCAGGTAGAAACGTTGGACATCCGTCTGGATCAACAATCTGCTAAACAAGTTCGGGCCGTAGTATATGATACAAGAGGTGGGAACACCTCATTGTATCAAACCGATAAGGTGGATTGTTATCTGCCTGATTTTCCTGAAGTAGAACGGGAAGTCCGTAAAACAGCTATTGGGTGGTTGATATCACACTTCCCCGACCATCTTAATCCTCTTGCTTATTGGGAGAGTCATGAATGATGCGATTTATAAAAATGTATGGCCTTCAACGGACTCACACCAATTGGATGGAGTGGATCTTAGCCGCTAATTTTGATGTGACCGTACTGGTTAATGAGATGGGGTGGAAACACGGCTCGATAAACACCAATGACCCCGATTGGACTCAACTGGCAACTGTCCCCAAACTGAGAGGGAAAGTACCCGCTCTTCAAGCTGCTTATCAGCAGGGGGAACTGAAGTGGTGTTTTTGCGTGAAAAACCCCTTTGCTTGGTACCGTAGCTTTCGTGCGTATCGACAGGGGGCATCTCTGACAGAGGCTATGCAGATGTGGAACCAAAGGAACGCCCACTATCTGCAATACTTTGAAGCCCACAAAGCTAATTGTGGGTTTGTTCGATATGAAGCCCTCCTCGGGTCTTCGCATCGGGTTCTCAGTCGATTAGCTAAGAAACTTCAACTCACCCGAACTACCACCAAAGCGTTTGTCCTGGCCCAAAAGATAATGAATAAAGGTAGTCAGGAGACCAGAAAGCCATTTGATCCTTCGTATTATCTCCAACACCGTTACTTAGATGATTTGACTCCGGATATAATCAGAATCATTCTGAAATTAGTCAATAGAGATTTGGTTTCCAAGTTTGACTATGACGCCATCTATCGTCTTGCTCAGGAGAGGGTTTGATGGCAAGTAACAACAGGGATAAGCCGGTTCTTCACGCCCTTGAACATAAAAGTAAAACTGAGTGGAAGAGGTGCATTAATTTGTTACCTCCGGAAGTTTTATTGGCTCTAACCGCTATAGAATATGACCTCAAAACCACGCATTCACGAGCTAAAAAATCTGTTCGGGAGGCGGTTAAGCTAGAAGTTTTAGACGGTTCATTCAAGGGGAGAAAACTCTCTAGTTTGTCTGAACAGGAGAGGGCCAAATTCGACAAAAGTTTCAAGCAAAAATGCCAAAAGGTGATCAAGGATCTTGATTCGGCGTGTAACGACTTGATTTGGGAGCGACGTAGGGAAGTTGTTCTCAGTGAGCGGGTGGGGCTTTCCACTGTGGGGGACGACATAGATGAGGAGAATCTTTCTGGGGGATTTAGCGATGCTTTCACTCGAGAACTCGCTCAAAAATTGACCGTTGGTCCTAGTGGAGGAAAATTGGGGCAATTGATCAACCTCATCGGGACTATTCTTAACTTAGACATGGTTACCATCTGCGCTGTCCGGTCTAGACCTAGTGATCCAGATCAGGATTTATGGAAAGCATACTCTCTTACGGTATCAGATTGCCCTTGGGAAATAACCAGTGCGGTAATTGGCATTGTTACACAGGTTTTGTGTCGTCGTGTATGTAAGGAATTCTTGGCCAATTCTGGGACGTTCGATGAAGAAATGATGCAACGCTATTCTTCCTTCGTTGAATCGGTCAAGAAGAGCGTTGAGATTGGACTTCGGAACGGGCCTGAATCTCCCCCAGATTCTCCGGAGCAATCAAATTAGCGAGGAAAGAAATGCAGCCATTGATGCTACAAGCAATGATTATAGCGATTCTGGTGTGCGCTATCTTGATGAACTTACCAGCGTTCATATGGCGTATAAGGTTTAGCAACAGGCCAACCTTACTTGTGCCCTTATTATTTAGTATGCTGGCATTCGCTTTGTGGGTATTCCGATGATTATTCTTGATGGTGTTGTTGTTCACATAAAAAACACTGGAGGGAACAGGTCTGTAGAACTTTTCAAGAAGTCGGACTTCTCCCTACTCGTTGAAGCTTTGCGCATTCCAGAGAAATCCCCCTTTGCCGATCCCCTAATTTTATGGCTCAGGGAAACTTCTACTCAATTTGAAGTGGGGGAGCGGGTTCAGTTAGAAATAATGGGCGAAGCAGTCAAACTTACCCTGACTATTCAGAAGACATATTCCAGGGTGCGGATGACGCCTCAGAGTAAACCCATTTTCACAGCCGTGGTAGCCAGTTCTGTGATGAAAGGGGCTTCTCACAAACTATATTCGTTAATTCAAGAGAAAGGTTTGAGAGAACTTCCTTATTTCATTGAGCTGGACCATGGCCCGACCGCAAGCAATTCTCCGAAATAGGCTTTTTGTTCCCGCCAAACACGTAAAACCGGAACACACAAAGCCCTTTGAATACCCCTACGAGTTTAAGGACTACGATCCGACCAAGGCATTCGGCGATGATTTGGGGTATGATTTTCAACTAATCCAAACTTACCAAATTTCGCCTGATGGGGACTGGTACGGCTTTAATCGAGGGGACTTGGAAAAGATCGAGCATCTTTTTGGGGATGATTTTCGCATAAAAGATGAACGGGCCAATGTGCCTTTAGGTTTTCATCTTCGTATGCGTGGTGGGGAAGAAGGGGCAAAATTTTCATACAGGGAGGGCCAAACTGAAGCTCTGCGAGACTGGTTAGACCCCAATTTGGGTGGTATCTTAAAGGCTCCGCCTGCGTTTGGTAAAACGGTGGTTGCCGTAGCTTATATAGTTGCTCAAGGTCAAAGGGCAGTGTTCATTGCTGATCAAACTAATCTATTAGACCAATTCGAGAAGGAATTTCGGGCGTTCACCAACATAGACGAATTGGAAGATGCTTTAGGTCGCAGACTCCTGGGTCCAGTGAACAAGAGACTGGGCGATAATGTTTGTCCTATCAGTTACGCACCTTACCAGTATTTCTTCGCCAACCCTAAGTACCTGAGAATGATAAAAAACCAATTCGGGGTGGCGATATTTGATGAGGTTCATGTTGTTGGTGCTAAATATTTCTCTCGTGCTGCTACCAGTTTGAACCCCCTTGTTCGAGCCGGCATGACTGCTACCCCATACAGAAAAGATGGGTTGCATTTCTTATTCGATGATCTAATTGGTCCGGTTCGCCACGAAGCAGAACGCAATGTTGGTACGATAGCCCGTATAGTTTACACTGGATGTAAACTCAGTGCCAACATGCGGAATTTCAACAACATCTTGAATTACTTGATGGTGGATGAATCTCGTAACAACGTTATCGCTAAAGAAGTCAAGAAAGCAATACTGGCCGGTCATAAAGTAATTGTTTTGGTCAGCAGAAAAGCTCATTGCCGTGATTTAGCTGAATTGATGCGAAAGAAATACAAGATTCGGGCAGAGAGTTTGAATGGTGATAACAAGTGGCAGATAGACGATTTCAAGCAGAGAATCACTAGTGGGGAACTCACCTGTTTAGTAGCTACTGAGAAACTGTTTGGAAAGGGGTTCAATCTCCCCGCTTTATCGCTGTTGTGTATTACCATTCCGAGTGCTAATCCAGCTAACATTGAACAATGGACCGGTCGAGTTGAACGCCGGGTACCAGGCAAGCAAACCCCCGTAGTGGTGTATTTGGCAGATTCTGGACCTAATGTAATCTACGGTTGTGTTAACACCGTTAAAAAAGCGTTTAAGAATCTCAGCATCCCTGTAACAATAGACACCACTTATTCGGATATTGATAGTGAGGTCGGTGCAGTCACTAAAAGGCTGGGGACTTGGAAGAAAAAGCGGTCTATCGATTGGGCCAATAAAAACATCAGGGATTTTGATTGAATGACAAACGATGTTTTACGTATGGTGTATACTCTTCTTAGTAGAGATTCTTGTTCGGGGGTAGAGACACAGACTTCCCCTACCGGTTTCTGTATTTTGGTAGGAGAAGACACAGACCTTGCTCTGCTTAATCGGTTTCACACTTTCGTCTCCACATATGATGACAAAGTGGTTGGGGTGTTTTCTAACAACACCCCTCCGTTAATAAATGAGAAAGGGTTGATAAGTCAGATTACCACTTGGTGGGGTCCACATTCAATCCTGACTTTGCAAACCGGTCAACCGGCCATCTATGTAGGCAATGATCTAGAAACATGTGCTAATATGGAATCTTTGTTTGGACTGCCACAACAGAGCAAACTCATTCTAGGGCGGAAAAGTACCTTAGACCCTTTCGATCTGAGTGAAGCGGAGGTTTTCGATTGATAATCGCGGATCATGCATTTCAACATCATGATGATTACAACCGAGTTTTATGGCAGTGGGGCATACCGAAGTTTTATTGGTCTTGGATAAAAGAAGGGCCTAAGTTCACTAAACCAGAGATTATAGCGAAGATCACCGGTGATAGAACCAGCGTGGTTTTCTTGTCCAATCCTGAGAACGGGGCCATTTTGGAAGCTTTCAAGGCATTGGTGGCCGTAAACAAACCAGCCTCGCTAGCCATTTCAGCAGATCGTGTTATAGAAGTTACGCCTGAGTCCCTTGCCAAAAAACAAAGAGTGGTGGTGTATGCGGTCTCTGCTATGGTACCTAAACACATTCTGACTCGAATTCGGGGTATGTTCAGTAGGCACACTTTGTTGGTCACATTCGCTGGAAGTAAGAGAGAGTGGATGACTACGTTTCGATATACACCCGAGTATTTTGTTTCTGTTGACAAGAGGGTGTTCTAGATGTCTGCTGATCTAAAAGCGATGGAAAGGGAATTGAGGTTAGCGGGAGTGCTAGCCTTTGGGAGTAAAGCGCACAAGGCTTATGTGCTGAAGATGGTTCCTTCGGAAGCCATAATCCACATCAGACCGGTGTGGGACATTCTGTCAAAAATGGTCTTGGGTGATCGGGACATTGATATCAGTATCATCCCAGCGACAGCAGGAAGAAATCTCCCAGATGATCAGGCGGCTTATTTAGAATCGTTAGCCAACTTCACTATCATTGATTCTGATGGGGTGGTAAAGGATATCACAACTGCCATCTTGTCGGATTATCACCGATCTGAAATAGCTAATCGTTTCAAAGACATTTGGCGGGATTTAGCTGAGGAACAATCCACCCCCGATGAGGCTTTGGGCCAGTCTTATTTGGCGTGTCAAGAACTCTCCACAATGATGAACCGGAGAGATGATGGGATTGGTTTTGGTAAAGGCATTTCCCATGAAGAGATAATGAGGTTTCTACATTCAGAAGAAACTTTATTGGTGCCAACTGGTTTCACTGGGTTTGATGAAAGAGTCGGGGGTTTTCAACCCGGAGATATGGTGGTGATTGCTGCTCCATCTAATCAGGGGAAGACCACCGTCATGATCCAGATGGCCCTGAATATGTCTAAGAAAGTACCGGTGTTGTTTCAATCCCTGGAATTGGACAAGGGTCAAGTTTATCGCAGGTGTTTGGCTAATCTAGCTCAAGTCCCCTTCAGTCAGTTGCGGTCGTCAAAGAAATGGGATGATGAGATTAGGGAAACGATAGTTGAGACCATCAAGGGAGCATCGGAGGATAGGAGCAGGAAGGATTCTATCTTCTGGGTTAAAAACACCCCAAATCTAAAAGTGATCGACATTCTATCTGATGTGATGGTGGGCGGGTACAAGGTTGTGTTTATTGACTACCTGAATATGATGACCGGAGGCGGGGCAGATGAATCCTTATGGCAGCAGCTAGGCGATATAGCCCGAGAATTGAAAATCCTGGCCATGGACCAGAAGATCGTGGTTGTTGTCGCGGCACAATATGATGAAAAGCAGCAACAGATTCGTTATAGTCGGGCAGTTCGTGAACACTGTGACATTATGTTGACCTGGGTTCTTCAGAGTGAAGGTGACGCAACGGATGAAGAGGAAGGGATATATGATCCGATTCAGACCTTTGATTGTCAGATCGATAAGGGCAGGAATATAGAGAAGTTTCAGTTTCCACTACGGGCTGATTTTAGTATTATGCGCGTTACTGATTGTGGTGAAAGCCGTCTGGGGGATGCTGATGAAAAGGTGACTACTAGATCTCCTTTGGCCAGATATGGTGGCCAAAAAGGGAAACGAAAAGAAGGAGACACAGAAGGGGTGGTTTTTCCAGAAATAGACTAAATGCCTATTTGGATCGAGACTCTACAAAGAGGTATAAAGTTTTAACTGGAGAACAATAAATGGATAAGCAAATTTCGCAAATTATTCAAGGTCGTTTGAATGATAGTAAAAAGCTTCTGGTAATCGTGGATGGGTCTGGCATATTTAACGGTCAGAAGCTTTTGGATTATGAAGCTCTATTGTCTCATATTCGTGGTGCTAGAACCTTACAGAGGGCCTCTTACTACGCCGTAGAGGAGCCAGGAAAGAACATAAAGAAGTTCGCCTTTATGCTGAATCAATCCGGGTTTGACGTTCAAACTAAAACCACAAGAGATTACACGGCGTGGAACGTGAGTATAGTTCTTGATGTAATTGAATCGTTACCTATGTTCGATGTCCTGGCGATAGTGACTGGTTTGACAACTTTTTCCGATCTGTTTGCACGGGTTCGAGCTAGAGGAAAAGAAGTAGAGGTCTGGAGCTTCGAAGAAAAACTCAGCTTGTTCCGGGATACTGCCTCGTATTGTTATTCGGTTGATCCTTTTATTCGAGGGGATGATCCTATGATTGAAACGAGAGGTGTATGATGCCCCAACCGTTGTCTGAAGCAACACTAAAGTCCAATGCGGAAGTAGCTAAGGCTGTCCGCGAGTTCGTGGAAAAGGCCAGTATCTTTGTTGAGGTGATGGCTAGGAACGACATTGAAGTTCAGCTACCTGAGCAGCCCTCTTCTGGCCCCGACTATGGGGCTCCAGCAATTGACAGTTACAAGAAGACCTACACCCCGATTACCAAACAAGAAATCATAGAGGCCAACAAAAAAATGGCTGAGAGTATTGCTGGTGAGAACTGGATTGCGGGGTTCTTTATGGCTGTTCAACTTCTTTCGAGATTGGGGTAAGCGATGAGATCAACGAAGTGGTTCAGCGTTTTCTTCCTTCTGTTAACCGGTTGTTTGTGTTTGTTCGTTATGGTTGGTTGTACTTCCACTAGTACCCTGGTGGCTCAAAAAGCCAGTTTGCGTACTCAAGCTGTGAAGGACGGCGTCTTCTATGACACTTTCAATGCTTTGTCTAGAGAAAATTTCGAAACCGCACGCCTGAAACTTCAGAAAGCAGTTGAAGCTCAGGATCAACCAGCCGCTGAGGCGATTCTGGTGGAACTGGCTACGAAGAGAGACCGGCAACTAGAATGGTCTCAGGATTTTGAAAGAGCAAATGCATACAAGTATGTCACTGTTGATATGAAGTTATACAGCGACATTGGTATCCTTAACTATCTGGGGGGCAAATTTAGCGAAGCGACTAAAAAGGTGCTTGAGGCGGTTGATGAGGCAGCCGCCAATAAGCCCTAACCAAACCCCTTCCCCTCCCCCTCCTGCGAGGCTCAAGGATACTCTCCTTGGGCCTCGTTATTATATTTAGACATGGTAAACACCAGGTAATTAAGGCGTGTTATGGTTAAAGCCTTTTCTGATTTCATAGGTAATTCACGGGCTATCAAACAATTGATGGCTCTTACTAAAAAACCACCTAATTGCCTAATCCTGGTTGGTCCTCGGAAGGTGGGGAAAGCTACTGCCGCCCTAGAATACATGTGGGAGGTTCTGGGAGACCCCAAATCTCGATGGCTGTTAGAAACGGGGAAAGAACACCCAGATGTAAAATGGTTGGAGTATGAAATTGGTTCGATGCTTCCTCGGGAGGTTTCGGCTTTCGTCAAGGGCGATAATTTCAGGCCCATCATTTCAAATCACAAATTCCATGTCGTGGATTTTCTTAGTGCCCCCAGCAAGGGCAATAACTCAATCCTACCGGGCCTGCTCAAGACTCTGGAAGAACCCCCTGGGCGTTTGACTATCATTCTGATAGTACCGGATTTAGACTATCTGCTGGGAACTATTCTATCCCGCTCTGTAACAGTTCGATTCAACACGCCCAGTCATGATGATTTAACCGCCTTGGTTAAGCTCCGTTACCCAGACGCAGAAGAAGATGTTATCGCCAAGTGTCTAAAGTTGGTGGGTAACAACATGGGGGCGGTTTTATCTACTGAACCAGATGAGCTATACCAGATGGGGGAGAACATCCTGAAATTCTTATGGCAGATCCGTCCTGCTGGATTTTGGGAACAAAGTCAATTCTGCACCGCCCTGCAAGAGGAATTCAATCTTACCACCGCTATTTGCGTTGAACACCTATCCATGATTCTTAATCAGTTTAGGATCAAGGGAAAATGGGCTCCAGCCGTCTTCGAACAGTGGGGAACCTATGGCATAGCTCGGATCATCCAGATCATACTGGAGGCTCGTGAAATTCAACTCAGCCGATGTCCCCATAGGAACCTTCAACTGTTCATGGAAAGTGCCTTTATCGCTGTTTCAGAGGAAGTATTTACCAAGGCGGAGGAATCGACTGATGACTAACCAGCCTTCTCTATTTGATGAACAAATCATCACTTTAGTGGATATGAGTCCAGTGGTATACAAATGTCAGGCAGGGCCTCCGGGTGAAAACTACGTAAACTGGAAATGGATCTTACTCCGGTTGCTCAAGAAGATATACACTGACAGAACCAATATCTTCTTTGTTTTGGATACTCGACCTGATAGGAAAAGATCTATCGATGCAACATACAAGGCTGATCGTGCTAAAGAGGAAGCCCCAGAAGTTTGGACGGCGCTGGATCCCCTGTTACAATGGGTTCCACAGTCTTATCTGTGGGCAGAGGGCGAAGAAGCCGATGATGTGTTGGCTTGGATGGCACTGTCTTTACCTGATTGGGAAGTCAACATCCTAACGGGTGATCGAGATTTGTGGCAATTGTTAGACAATCGTTGGATTCGAATCTGGGACTTGCGATCGTCAGGGCTGGTCTCTCGTAAGGATTGTCAAGACACGTTTGGAGTAAAAGCTCGCCAAATCGCCATGTACAAATCTTGGTTCGGGGATTCTAGTGATGGCATACCGGGTGTACCCCGTTTACACCGTAAGAAGATCGCTCCTTTGTTGATCGCCCCATTTAAGAAGATGAAGGAATCAATTGCTTGGTTGAAATCTGAGGAATCGAAAGGGGCCATGACAGCCAAAGCCAGAGAGGCTCTACTTGCTTTTGTCCCTCGGGCAAAAACCAACTGGAAATTGGTTAAACTAAGTAAGAAAGATTTTAAATCACCGATAAAACAATACTCTTTGCTGGGTGATTTTGATCGGTTCATGGCTCATGTGGATACAACTGAGAATGCTCAATCAGTTGGCCGAGAAGTGTTTCATTTGGCTTGGCAGAATTTAACCGCTTGTAGAGACACTCTATTGGATATAGCTCCAGGAGATGAAGCCCCTCAGATTGGGTTTCATAAATAACCGAGGGTAAAATTGAAAAAACTATTGGAACACCAGCAGATTCTTGTTCGTATCGATCAATTAGCTAGTCAGATTGACTCAGACTTTGAGGGCCGAAGACTAATAGTTGTTCCCGTTTTGTGGGGTGCTTGCACTTTTTCGATGGAGCTATTTAATCGTTTAAAAACTACCGTGACTATTCTTCCAATATGGGCTACTTCTTATTCTGGGACTTCTCAGGGTAATTTATCTATCAAACATGATTGGGATTTATCCCAAATAGATCCCGCCGCCTGTTCGGCGTTAATAGTAGACGACATTTTGGACTCTGGTAAAACCATCAATGGCGTAGTGTCTTTGTTGAAAGGTTCCGGGTTTCACGACACAAGAACGTGTTTTTTGTTGGACAAAGAGAAATCTAGCCGTTGCCCAAATTATACTGGATTTGTTATCCCGGATAAATTTGTAGTAGGGTTTGGATTGGACATGGGTGGTAGATATCGGGGCTTACCAGACATATGCATAATCGAAGAATGTAAGGGTCAGGATGAAAGGTCATGAAAAAATTTCTAGAACATAGAGACATTGTCACTCACATCGATACAATCGCCAATCAAATAAACGATGCCTACCGTGGAGAAAAGGTGGTTGTAGTTCCGGTCTTGTGGGGCGCCAGTCTCTTTGTAATGGAACTATTCAGGACTTTGCGAATTGACATGATAATTCGTCCGGTTTGGACGGCTACTTATTCTGCTGATCGTGGGGTAACCATTGCACACGATTGGGAACCGCCAAGCAACCCAGCCGATTATTCTGTGCTAGTAATTGATGCCATCATAAACACAGGCGAGACTTATGATAAGATTCTGACCATGCTAGCGGATTTTGGATTTCGAGATGCAGACGCGTGTTTCTTACTGGACACGAAGAAGTCAGGGCATGTTGGTAATTACTCTAGTCTTGATGTTTCGGGCAAGTTCGTGATTGGGTTTGGGATGGACCTGAAAGGCAAATATCGGGGGTTATCAGATATATGGGAATGTGGTGATGGCCCTTCCCCAGGTTTTCCTGATTACGATGGTCAAGTAGAACTCCCTCTTGGAGATTGGAAACTCACTTTGTCTCCTCAAGTGACGGAGTCCAAATGAGTTATCATAGTACGCAAGCAATCGATGCCAAGTTATTGCTTGCTGAGAAGATGCAAATGGTTGATCTTCCTGCGGTGATTAAAAGGATTGGTGAAGCGGCTGAACACGGAGATCTGAGTGAAAACTCTGAATGGAAATTCGCCATAGAAGAACGAGATTTTCTTTCCAAGAGACTCCAGGATTTACAAACATCGTTGTCTGCGGCTGTGCCTCTTGATGAAGCAGAGGTTCCAACCGATGTTGTGGGGGTTGGTTCAAAGGTCACTTTCAAGGGATCAAAAACGATTGTCTTTAGGGTACTGGGGCCGTTTGACTCCAACCCCGATGGGGGCGTGATAAGTTATGAATCTCCCTTTGGTCAAACGCTTTTGGGGAAGAAGAGGGGGGATGTCGTTATTTACCAGGGAGAGCACTGTGAAATCACATCAATAGAAAATGGCCTGATGGATTATGAGTTAGGTAAATCTGATGAGTCCGAGCCCGATGATGAATTTGGGTTTTCCCAGTTGATAGGATAAGAAACCACGGAGTAAAGGTGTGGGTAAAATTATCAATAGACAGCCACCCCCTCTTCAAATTTGGACTTTTGATTCGCTCGGTCCTGTTGGTACCGCGGAGGGTAGACCAGACAGTGAAAAAGCCGCTGGAGAAACTCCGGTCCCAACATCTGAGAAAGACACGTCAAGCGATATAGGATAAGAAACCGTGGAATTTACAGTAGAAACTGCACTGATCAAGTCAATCATGTCGATCCTTTCTCGAACCGTCTCGGTGGCTGGTACCGTCACTATTAATACTCGGTTCTCTGTCTTGAAAAAGAAAGATGGCAGATGGTTGGTAATCGAAATGGTTGGAGAGAAGGCTTATGGAAAGACAGTCCTAAAGCCGAATGAAGTCGACTGGTTATCAAAAGACATGACCCCTATCGTAATCGACGGGTCCTTTATTCAGTCCTTGCCTGATATGGCGGGGAATTACGAATTCCGAGCCACTGATGATACAACACTTACCATTCGCAATAAGCAGTACACGCGAGAGGTAGGTCAAGGCGGCGATGAAAGTTGGAATAGGTTAAAGGTTTCTGAGCCACAAGAATTGGTGATTCCAATTGAATCGGCCACTGAGTTAATTGGATCAATTCCATCAGCGTGTACATTCGCTGAATCTATCACTACGTTTAGCCCTGATTCATTAGTTAGAATCAGCATAAACGGCAAGGAAATCACTATCGAGGCAACTGATTCTCATAGTGCCTTTTTCCGCCGGGTTCATTTATCAAAGACCCTTGGCAAGGGTCAAATTTTGGTTCCGGCTGATTGGTTAGCAACGTGGCCTCATTTGATTCGTGGTGGGAAGGGGTCAAAAATCAAACTGCTTCTTTCCAGTGAAGAAGAAGATTCTTGCGTGGCTATCCACACTGATCGGTGGAAAATTGTGCACGCTCTTCCTGAATCGGATCGGTTCAAAGACGTGCAATCAATCATGAAGCGTCGTAATGATAAGAAGTTTAAAGGCAAAAATGATCTGGTAGTATTCTGCCCCAGTATGGCCACTGCTATCAACATGGCGTGTAGTTGTTTACCGGGGGACCCAGCCATTGAACTGCGTCGAGAAGAAAAAGTGTTTTCTCTCTTTGCCGAAGATTCCCAGGCTAGGTCTAGCCTGAATTTGGGAAAGGTTGGGGAAAGCTTTGCCGCTACTGAAAAGGTGGAAATAGACAAGGAACCCATTAAGAAGCCTGGCAAAAAGACGGAAAAAGAAGAACCCAAGAAAAAAGCTGCCGACACTGTAGTTAAGGGGTGTAAAAACTACAGAGAAACGATGCGGACTAATCGTACAGCGTGGGATCTCGTGCTAAAGGCGGGTTCAACGTTGGTAGTAGACAAGACTCTTCGACTTCGTTCTGACGGTAGAATGGTGTTTGCTGAAGATGGCTCTGCCAATTTAATCGTGGCCACGACTGAGGTTAAAGGATAATTATGTCATCAAACGAAGACAAATTTCAAACGGGGTACGCGCTAATCCTAGAAGGTTTAGCCGAGATGGGCCACTCCGGATATAACTTCAAAGGTACTGATTCGCGAGCTGCTAAAGCCCTGCATGAAATGGTGTGGTCGAAAGATCAGATCAATAAAGAAGTCGCCAAAATTCTTTCTTGTTCATTCCCAGATCAAGGAAACGGGGTGTATGATGCAATGATTTGCAGTACGCAAAATATCGTGAATTTTATGTGTCCCCACCACCTTCTTCCGGTTATGGCTTTGGTTCACATAGCCTACGTTCCAGCCGCAGAAAGGCAAGAATTCCGAATACTGGGTATTAGTAAACTAACTCGCCTCGCGACTACTATGGCTAAGCAGCCCATCCTGCAAGAATCCTACACCTATGAGCTAGCCACGACCTTACACAATAGTGTTCATGCAAGGGGAACCGCTGTGATGGTAGAGGCAATGCATAATTGCATGAGTTGTCGAGGAGTGCAAAGTCCCACGTCTCGAATAACCACCACTACTGTTTTGGGGGCTTTCGTAGAGGGTCATGTTAAAGCGGAATTTATCGAACGAGTTAGTTCGACTAGGGGGTCATTGCTTTAATGGATCGGTGCCCCGACACTTACGAATTGTTGTTTGTCGATCACGCTTCCATTCCTGAGGTGACTGATAAACTTTTGGCGGCATCTAGTTTAACCCCGAGTAGTGTCTGGGAAGTTATATCGGTTACTGGGGATTATACTAAAGATGTTCTTTACCGGGAATTGGGTAAGGCTAGTTTAACTCCCTCTTGTTTACAGGCTTCCGAATATGTGCATTATAAGTGGGCAGAAGAGGGCATCTTTGACCATTTTTCTGTTGAAATATTGGAACCAGGGGAAAGTCCACAAGGGATAAATTTAGCCATTACGACGAATATCCTGTTGATGCAATACAAACTCCCCACCGTATCCGCTATGGTTAAACATTTACGTAAAGTGCACGCCGCTTTACGTAAGGGAGGATCGTATCTGGTATATTTTGGTCATATCTACGATGGGTACCTTCGTTTACACGCGCTTCAGAATTATTCCTGGAGTAGGTCGCGGAAAGATATCAAAGCGTCCATTAAATTGTCAGGGTTAGATATAGACTGGGTATCCAATGCTACTTCTGCTTTCATGAGTATTGCCTCTGATAACACTCGGGTTGGGAAAAACCTGCACAAGACATCCGAGGCAATTAAGCTGGGTGTTTTTAGTCCGGGGGAATTGGTAAAAATGGCTAAACACGCTGGGTTCAGTGAGTCGCATGTTTTATCTTGGTCTTCTCTTTGTCAAATTACATCATCAATAATCCATGATGATTACCCCATCGTTCGAATGATAAAGTGAATCGGAGATTAGTATGGCAGCAGTGACTATCAGAGTTTCCGTTACACTGCCTGAAGTGTTAAAGGCTTTGGAAGAGTATTCGAGAGAAGAATACGTCGAACACTGGAGCTTATTGGAGTTGGGTAAGGCCAGGGAGTTGATTGACGCAACGGAGCAAAGGTTGTTAAAACTGTTTCAAGATCGGGGAGTCGATTTAGGAGTTCAGAAGTGATTGTGTTGTCCAGACAACAAACTCTCATTCTAGATCGTTTGGTTCATGTTAAAGGAAGTTATTTATTCAAGAAGAGCAACGATGGTGTTATTGTTTGGAGCGATACGCACGTCAAAGCCGATGGCAGAAGTGTACGCTCTCTGGTATCACGTGGTCTGATTCGCATATGCCATCTTAAGTCAGTCCCTAGAATCAAATATCGTATAACACCAGTTGGTCGGAAAGTATCTCAGACTTGTATTATTCGTAGTCGAACGCTCTCCAAAAAGTGATGATCATGTCCAATCTCTTAGAAGCAGCAACTAAATTTCTCACCATTCTTGCCAAATGTCCTCGTAGCCAATCAGGTGCTGGGGGTCAAACTGTTGATGCCTGTTTAGCGAGAACTGTTATAAATAGAGTTCCTCTTAGGGCGGTTCAAGAGTTTGAACAAGCGGTTAGTTTTCGTACTAGTGATCCTCCTCACGAATGTGTGTACGCGATAGGGTGCGAGCATAAGCCAGGAGAATTTGGTATGTGGCACGGGCCCAACCCCTCCTTGCAGCATATGTTGGAGGTCACCCCCATAGAAACCCAGCCAAATTCGGTCATCTTGAAATTAGAAGGTGAATCCAGTTTGGTTGTATATCGATGGCAAGACATGAAGTGGGTTCCGGAACAATGTTAATAGCTCACTGTGCTGACCAGCATTTCGGATCCGGGAAAGGTTTATTCTCAATGGGGGGCGAATTCTCTTATCTGGATCGGACAGTATCCGCTTGCGATAGGCTAGTAGAATCCTTTCGTTCAAAAGGAGTTGACGGAGTAATTTCTGCTGGGGATCTGTGGCACACTAAAAACCCCACTCCAGAAGAAATCGGGGCGGTAATTCGTTTTCTTCTGGAATTAGACACTCTTGGTGTGCCTTGCATCATTATTCCGGGAAACCATGATCAACAGAACCCCACTACGACGGTTTTGGATCATTTGCGTCCTCTTCAGGGTAAGCTTTCGAATGTCATACTCGTAAATGACCCCAAGGTGTATGATTTGTGGGGGTTAAAGGTCGCGGTCGTTCCGGGGCACCGCAATGAATGTGTCTCGGATTTGGTGGGTGAAGACCCCGATATCTTGGTGATTCATGCTGATGTAAAAGGTGGGGCGTATGACAATGGGGTGAAATCCTACCGGGGGCTGGATTTATCCCCCTATTCTTCTATTCCCTATATCGCGTTGGGAGATTTCCACTCTAGACAGCGAATAAACAATGCTGCTTATCCGGGGTCTGCCTATCAAACCAAATTTGGAGAGAAGTCTCTTAAGCGGGGTTACTTACTGGTCAAGTGGACGAAATCCGGTCCTAAAGCAAAACCAGTTAACATTCCCCAGGACTATCCACTTATAACCATAGAGGTAGAGACTCAAGATCAACTAAATAGTCGCTTGGCCGAAATTCCCCCTTCTTACACCGTGAAAGTCAAGGTCAAACAAGGCGTAACAATTGACCTAGGTGAAGATAAGAGGGTCACAAAAGTGGAAACCACCGCTGTTAAAACAGACATTGAAATCCAATCGGCGACTGTAGAAGACCCTTTGAGTGGGATAGAAGACATACTTAAACAGGGTGGGTACGACCTTTCCGAAGAGAAAACTCAAGTGGTTAAAGATGAGGCCAGAAAAATTGTTACGGCGGTGGATGGGTAATATGAACCAAGATAACAAGAAAATGACGACGAAGACGAAAAACGACACGTTCAAGACAGTGGGTTTCGAGGACATCGATAACGCTCATCGCCATGCGAATCGTGTTGGTGGGCGAGTAGTGGAGCTTGGGATTGGCTTCGACGATAACACCTTCGCGGTTGTAACCACAGACGTGCTTACCCGACTGATTGCTAGTGGCGACACATATGTGGCCGTTTACCCGCGATGTTCATCCGACGATCTGGGTGACGATCTGGACGGTGGTACGTTTCGCACATACGAGTATCCTAAAGGGTGGTAGTCACGTGTTGAGTATTACCACTGAAACGCTTGATGGCCACGAGGTTGTGATTGGGGTCGATGAAACGGGCCGGGGGTCTATCGCTGGTCCGGTGGCGGTGGGAGCCACTCTGTTAAAAATGGATCAAGTCGGGGTATCTGTTCCACAAATAAATGACAGCAAAGAATTGACCCTAACTGAACGACAACACGCAGCGCAATGGATCGCTGATAAACTACCTTATTCTGTTGAAATGGTGGACGCCAGCTATATTGACAAAGAGGGGATTAACCCCGCCATATCAAAAGCAGCCGAGCGGTGTTTGAGGCAATTGTTTTCTCTTTCACCACTGGGAAATCAAACTCTGGTGGTGTTCGATGGCAATAGGCCCCTGTGTGATGCACCGGTTGATAAGTGCGTTATTAAAGGAGATTCATCTGAATTTGCTGTTGCTTGTGCCTCAATTATGGCCAAGACCGCCAGAGACAGTTTTATGGATGCATTACACACCTGTCATCCCGTGTATGGGTGGGATGTGAATCATGGGTATTACGACAGTAGTCATGTTGAGGCTCTTCGTTTGTATGGAATGACCGAGTATCATCGCCGGTCGTTTATTCATTTTGATGTTGGGGTAGGGGATTCTTTTTCGGAAGAAGACCAGGAAGGTTGGTGAATGATGAGTATGTTTCCCACAGGCAAGTTTTCAATAGTTATTGACGGGCAATGGGGATCAACCGGTAAAGGCAAATTGCTGGCCTTTATCTTCGAGCAGAATCCCCAAGTTTCTGTAGTAGTTGGGGACAACATGCCCAATGCAGGCCATTCTTTTTATGGCCCAGTTTCCGGCGAAAAACATGTGTCTAAAGCCTTGCCAGTAGGCGCATGGTTCCCCACTGTCCACACCGTGATAATTGGACCTCATGCTGTATTTGACGTGGATCGCCTACTAATGGAAGTTGCAGCGGCCCAAAAAGAACGGGGAGATTTCACCCTGGCTATTCACCCTCGTGCGTGTGTCTTGTCACAAGCTGATGCTGACGTTGAGAAACAAAGACTGACTGGTATCAGTTCCACCATGCAGGGTAGTGCTGAAGCCGTGATACGTAAGATGCGGCGCGACCCCAAAGATAGCAATATTGCTAAACATGATCTGCGTGTTGCCAAATTTGTTGCTGATACTGGCACACTGGTCAGAGAATCTTTGTTGGCAGGGGCCGCGGTGATTTCTGAAACTGCTCAAGGATTTGATCTCGGCATTAACTTTGGGCATCAATACCCCTACACCACCAGTCGGGATTGTTTGGTAGGACGTGCTTTTGATAACGCTGGTATTCCACCCCATCCAGATTACTATGGTGACATAGTAGGAATTATTCGAACCTATCCCATTCGAGTCGGTAGTCTGGAAGGATCGACCTCAGGCCCCTATTACTCAGACCATGAAGAAACAACCTGGGCGCACCTTAGTGAAAAGATTGGTCAACAAATAGAAGAGTACACGACCGTCACAGGTCGAGTACGGAGAGTCTTTGATTTCAGCTTTTTGCAACTAGAAAGATTCCTACAACACGTTCGTCCAAATTACATGTTTTTGAATTTCGTTAATTATCTAACAGACCCAGAGCCTTTTTACGAAAAACTGCAGCAGTGTCTAAATGCTCACGGGTGTAAACTGTGGATGCTGGGAACAGGCCCCAAAAATGATGAAGTGGAACTTAGGCAACTCCCGGATTAAGGAATGACGGATGCAGCTAACCTTCATAACTGGTTTACCCTGTAGCGGAAAATCGTATCGGTGTGATCACCACAAAAGCGATAATTCTGAAACGATTGTTCTGTCATGTGGAAAGCTGATGCGAGTGCTTTTAGGAGAAGACTTCTTCGTCAAACATGGATCACACCTAGCTAATCCCCAGGTAGAAAACATGGTTCGTTCCCTGGTAAAAGAATCCGTTCTACTAGCCGTTGCTCTTGAAAAACCTTTGGCAGTAGACGGGTTCCCCCGGAGTGTGGATCAAGTATGGTGGCTTGCCTCTAACCTCGGGACTTGGTTGGTTGATAACTCAGCAGTTGAGATAGAGATGCTAGACCCTACGTCCAAAGTGTTACAAGCTCGTAAGAACCGGAGAAGGGGTACCAACGGGGTGTTAACGACTCGGATACTTACCACTGAGCGTGAAAAAATCCAACCCATATTTAAAGCATGTGAAGTAGCCGCAGATTATGGGTATTGGCGGGTCCAATACTACACAGGCGAGGAATCTGGGGATGGCTAAACCACAGACGGTTAGCCAAAAAGCCCTTATTCGTCATTTGACTGAGAGGGAATTACCCTATTACCTCATCTCCCCAGTATCTGATTACGTTTGGGCTCGTCTTCTGGCTGGGTTAGAAGAGGACGGTTTTGCTCTCCAAACTCATGGTGAGGGTAAATATGGTCCCAGTATTTTTCATGATCACCACGTCGTTCTCGCTGGTTTTGACCTAAAGAAAATTGATAGATGGGCAAAAAAGGAAGCGAAACTAGGATACTGTCTGTTAATGCGGTTGCCTGAGGAAAAAATTAAAGAAGCTCAGGATGCGGAGTACACCTGTTTTCAATTAACCGGAGAATCGGGGGGTGTTTTAATCCGGCGATTGCGAAAACGGTATATTGCTCTAGGTTGCGAAATTGAAGATGGTGTTATTGAAGCTATCACAGAGATAAGGGAATATCCTGAAGCAGTGGCCGCATTGGACTATCTCGCCTTTATGAATGAAGGCCGACTTCAAAAAAGAGGTTTGGCACAAATTTTACAAAGGCGATCCGAATCAGTCCCCGTCTTCAAATTGTTCGAAACTCTGCTCGCTAGCCGAGTACACCATTTGGGGAAGCATTTTGATTGGGCACTTTCTGAGCCCGAAGCACACCCCCTTCAAATCGCCAAAGCGTTGGCCAGTTTAAACAGAAGTCAATTAATGGCGTTTAGCATTGTCTTATCTGGGGGTAATTCCAAGCATATCGAAGATACCATTACCAAGCCCGATGGTAGCAATATTACGTCTGGTTATGCCAGAGTATTGGCCAGCCGCTGTCGAGCTAATCTCCTGCCTGGTTCCCACGGGCTTCACCGCGCTTTGAACTGGGTTGATGAAGAAGTCAAAGAGCGGTTTCAGCCCGATCTAGATAGCCTTCGTAATGGTCTTTTTCTTCTTCTTTCCGAGTAACCTCCTTTCGTTATTAAAATAACAGGAAAGGAAGAAAAGTATGGCGCCTGGAACTTGGTTAGCTCGTCCCCCTTGGGGATCACGTGACACCCGCTTATCGCATGAGAGGAATATGAAGACGCGCAAAGAATTACCGCCTCCTTGTCATCGTAAGGATGTTGTATCCCTGGACGGGTTAAGGACATTCTTAACTGCCGCAGCCCTCAATGAGATTCCGAGTCAACGTATCGTCGAAGTATTAACGATGTTCGTGAATGGTGTCCGTGGCGTTGGGTTACCTGATTTTGCTGCCTCGCTGGTATTCAGTAGTCAGAAGTTGAGTCCTGATACTTATCGCCCGGAAAAGCCCCGCTGATGTTTATTGCTCGAAAAATGGGTCTGCTTCCTGAAGGCGTTGAATTCCTGTATTCCGTCAAGTTCGCTGCGGGAGAGCCAGCCGGTGTCTTTTGCTTAAAAGAAGGTGAGTTGGTTTTCTCCGAGAAGCTCCTTGGAAGAGACACTGTGTTGATCAAGCTTCGGAAAGAAGTTCAGGCTTTGTTGACTACTGGGATGTTGGGCAAGACTGATGTTCTGCGACTATGTGTATAGGAGTGTGGTCACGTGATTTCAGAATTACCGGAAATAAGAGTTCCTTTACCTCGTACTAAGTCCACTAAAACATTGGGCGGTAGGAATGGGGGTTCGATACCCGTAATTCAGAGCAGTCATTTTCCACCTCTTCCACCCCCGAAATACCCGCCAGGAAAGAAAGTTTATTTCAAGGACAAAGAATGGCGTGTTTCTTATTGCTATCGGACTGCCTTTGCACCAGGAATCTGGTTTTATTACATCGAGTGTGGAACCGATCATAAGCATACGACCCCATCACAGATAGTCACTGAATTCTGTTTTAAATCTCATGGTGATGCGGAGTATTATTTTCAACTATGCCCTCATTTGGACGGAAGTCGGTCCATGATCGTAGTTGAAGGGGACCTCAGTCCTTTAGTAGAGGAAGATAGTATAGAGAGAATGCGTCAAGCCGCTCACGAAGTAATTGATTTTGTGGGTCTGGCAAATTGGCAAGAGCGACAAAACGTAGCCAAAGAATGGATTGACAAAGTAGCCCAAGGAAACTACAATGAGGCTCTTGAAGAAATGTACAAAGATCGCGAGTAGGTGCCATGGCTAAGAAGAAGTACACCGCTGACAACATTACAGCGATGGAGGGGGTCGAACAGATCCGTCATCGGCCTGGGATGTGGGTTGGTGAAGTTACTGCTTACAAATTATTTCGGGAAATCCTCGACAACGCTGTTGACGAACACCTAGCGCAAGAAGGAAACCAAATCGAGGTCGTCTTGTCTGAGGACAAGACAACGATTTCGATCCGTGACTATGGTAGGGGAATTCCTACTGGGCTCCACAAGAAAACCGGTAAGCCTGCCCTTACTACCGTGTTCACGACCTTGTTCAGTGGGGGTAAATTTGACGATAAGGTGTATGCCACTGCTGGTGGGTTGCATGGTGTTGGGTCAGTCGTTGTTAACGCCCTTTCCAGCCATCTCAAGGTTCGGGTGTGGCGAGATGGTCATGAATGGCAGCAGGAGTTTAGTCGGGGAACAGAAACGACTAAATTGAGAAAGGTGGGGAAGGCGACTAAGAAACAATCCGGAACCGAAGTTACCTTTACCCCAGATACGTCCCTAGAAAAACAGTTCGAGGAAATTCAGTTCGATCCTCAGTTGATTTCGGAGAGGCTGGAAGAGGTTGGGTACCTTTGTCCAGGATTAACCCTGGTCTTCCAATGCGGAAAGAAAACAACCACATACTCCAGCACTGGTTTAACCCAATTCGTAACTGATTGGGCACCCAAGGGAGAAAGTCTGCTCGGTCCGCTTCATGTGTCTGACAAAGAGGGGAAAGACCGTATTGAAGCTGCCATTTTATTTGTAGACAGTAGCGAGCGGTCAGTTTATTCCTATTGTAACGTGGTAGAAACTCCCCAACACGGCCGGCATTACGAGGGGTTTTTGGACGGGCTAGAAGAAACCTTGGTTCCTCTAGGGAAGAAAGAAGGATTCGAATTTACCCGCAATGAGTTAATGGAAGGATTATCGGGGGTAATCCATGTTCTACTAAAAGAACCCAGCTATAGCTCGCAATCAAAAGAACGGTTGGTTACAAAGACAGCCCGAGCATTGGTGAAGAAGTGTGTTACTCGCACGTTGACTAAACTTGTGGGTAAGGAAGACCTAACTCAGCTTTTTGAGAAACTCTCCGCTTCATATCAAGCCAAGACCGAAGCTCAGGACTGGAAAGAGATTGCTAAGAAACTCAGAAAACAGGGTCGTAGGAAAAACGATTTCTTGATGGTTGGGGGTTTATCTGAGTGTAGCAATCCCAATCCCGCCGAGCGAGAATTGTTCATTGTTGAGGGTGAGTCTGCGGCAGGAACTGCTAAGATGGGCCGGGATCCCCATACGCAGGCTATTCTGGCCATGCGGGGTAAGATCCTGAATGTACTCAGGTTCAACCCAACACGGGCACTAGATAATGGTACCCTGCGAGCCATAGCCGATACCATTGGCACCAACATCATTGATAAGTGTGTGGTAGAGAAAACTCGGTACGGGAAAATCATCATCTTAGCTGATGCTGATAGTGATGGTCATCACATCGCATGTTTATTACTAGTGCTTTTCCACCAGTGGTTCCGTCCTTTACTTGAAGCCGGGTGTGTCTATGTTGCTGAACCCCCTTTGTTTGGTGCTAGCAAGGGTAAGAAACGAATTTATGGAAACACCAGAAAAGAATTGAAACGAGCGATAGGAAAGAACCCGCAGGGTTGGAGGGTCACCCGTTTTAAGGGACTGGGTGAGATGAATGCGGACCAACTTCAGTATGTAGCTTTAGACCCCGCGACCAGGGTTATCAGTCAGATTAAACCTGGAGCGTTAGATCAGGACGATATCAGAGTAGATCAACTGATGGGGAGTGATTCTTCCCACCGCAAAAAGTTGTTGTTCGGAGACTCTGATGATTCCCAAGCTAATGGTAAAGTATGCTAGTCCAGAAATAGAAGCACAAGCACCTCTTAAATACGCCAAATCGGGGGATTGTGGACTGGATTTGGCCAACGCATCCGGTAAACAAATCCTCTTACTCCCCAATGCAAAAGAATTAATACCGGCAGGAATCCAAGTCAAAATTCCAGAGGGATACTGCGGGCTGATTATCCCTCGGTCCTCTGCTTTTGTGAAAAAGGGCTTAACAATTATAACGGGGTTGATTGATTCCGGATACACCGGACCCCTTTATAGTGTGGTTTGGAATTCGGGTCTTTTATCAGTTACAGTTGATCCCTGGGAAAGGCTCAGTCAAATGATGGTATTTCCCGTCCCGCAAATGGAAATAGAATCAGTTCAAGAGTTACCTGTTACTGAGCGAGGGGCTACTGGATTTGGTAGTACAGGGTAACCGGGGTTCTGTCACTACAAAGAGGGGGAAATAGCCCAGTGTAACGCTGTCATGGTTATGGAGTACGAATGCTATGGGGATTATCCTAATAGCTCTCTCTGGTCTGGCGTGGATTCTACTTTTTGAACCGACTTGGATTACTAATCACTGGTATCACTGGTTGTTCTGGCCGAAGGATTGAAATGATGGGAGCTATACTAATAGGGCTCGCTGGTCTAGCGTGGATTCTCCTCTTCGCAGATTCTACGGTATCACCAAACAAACGCGCTCGTCTGCTCATCGTTGAAGATGAGGAGTCACAACTATTCACACTCACTGGTCTCATGGAGGGTGAAGGTTTTCAAGTTGTTGGCTGTCCGAATGCGACTGAAGCTTTAGAACAAGTTCAGCATGAGGATTTTGACGTAGCGGTAGTGGACCAACGCTTACCTGATTTAGATGGCACCCAACTCTTGGCGAAGATCAAGAACATGAATGGCAAGGTTCGCGTCATAATCAACACAGCCCATGGGACTCTTGCTTCTGCCAAGGAAGCTCTGAACCTGGGTGCATTCGCGTACGTGGAGAAAGCCGGCGATCCAGGTGAACTAATCCAACAAGTACACGCAGGGATAAAAAATGCCAGAAGACAGTAGTGGTGGCAACGCCAAAGCATTCGGGGGTGTAGTAGCGATATTGGCGATCATTGCTGGTGTATACGCAATGGTTCAGCCTATGCGTATGCAAATTGATTATCAACAAAAAGAAGTGTCAGAAATGAGGAAGGTGGTCGATGCAGGTGTAAAACATCAAGGCCATATAGCTGCTGAGTTAGCCTCATTGAAAACTGCTTCCGAGGATACGGAAGCAAGACTTGCGCGGATAGAGGATTGGTTAGAAGCGTGGAACCAGACAGTACCCGCTATAGACGCCACACAAGACCAACGTCTCAAAACGATAGAAGAAAACATGGCTCAGTGGCATCAGGTGGTTCCCTGTCATTCTCAGAAAGATTTGTTGTGCGAATAGGAGCGAGCTGATTACGAATCGAAGAAAAATCAAATTATCAAGCAGATATCTAATCTTATAGAAGATGTGGAAGGTCTAGCTAATTCCTTTGGTGTGGAGAAGGACGTTAAACGACAGAAAATGAAAGCACAGCTTCGTAAAGCCCTAAGAGAATGGGCAGATCGTCTTGACCATATGGAAGACAACCTGCTCAAGATTTTTCAGGTTTGGAATAAGTTTGACCGGGAGAAATGAGGAGGAACTTAGTGCTGTGCCCAAGGGTGCGAGTTGCCGTATCGTTGGTGTGCGTCCTGGTCCCTGGTCACTCCGTATGATGGAGATGGGACTCATTGAGGGGGCGGGGGTTCGGGTACTGCGACGCGCACCCTTGGGTGACCCTTTACAACTTCGAGTTGGGGACTATGATCTGTCCCTGAGATTGAGCGAAGCTCATCTGGTTGATGTCATCATACTTGATCCTCCCGGTACCTAACCTTGAACCAGTGAGGATTCCTCTTGCAACCATCGATTCCTCCGATCAGTTTGCTCTTGAGTCTCTTTATCACGAGACCCTCGCTTTCTGAATCTTGTTGTTGATGAGCATACGTTTCAGCGAAGTCGGTGTAGAAATTCTCCACCAGTTGTATGGGGGCAGACACCGGTAGACTTTGCAACATGGCATCTCGTTCATTCCATGGCTTGCTGCCTTGCCATACCCCTTCGAGATACAACACGTCTAGCAGAACCACGCTTTCTCGACGGGCTCCACTCCTCATTCCCATGTACTCCGCATCCAGAACAAGTCCCTTGGTCTTGGCACGCAAACACATAGCGGTGATTGCTTGCTTTGCCGACTTAGAAATTGGGATCGTTCTGGTCTTGTAGCGGGACAGGATTTGTAATGTGGGTTTTTGCCAGACGATAACGCACCGCCATCCATTCCATTTCTTCTGGGCTACGTGCCTCCCATCATCCAAACGATGTAGAGCATCAGTCGTACATCGTTGAGGTTTGTCTGGGAGTCGCAGGGCTGTTATTGCGATCATGATTTTCCCACATTTGGTCTAGCGCGGTGTGCCAAGACGATTTTGGTTGTTCCGTCTGGGAATTCCAGCTTGATCTTTTGGGTTGACTGGTGATCGACGACTACAGCGAGGTATTCGATTTCATCCCCCAGTCTTACTATTACGTTCTGACCGATTACGAAGCGGTCAGCGCTCTTTCGCAAACTGATCTCTTCCTTGACGGCGTTCATTAAGGATCGCAAGTCAAAAAAGTCCATTTCTTTGATCATATCCGATATCTTAGCAGCCATGTGATCACTCCCTTATTTGGACACTGGTCGGATGTACTGGACAACTTTACCACAGCCCACTTCAATGGCCTGTTTTGCGGCATCCCTTAATGCGGATTGGGAAGAGATTCTGTTCTTGAGGAAATCTCCACTAACGTCAACAACAACCTCAATTTCGAAAAACTGGGCGAATTTATCCCCGAGTGCCTCTTTCAGATCCTTTACGACCTGTTCTACTTTGTCACCGGTCGCAAACTGTGGTTTGAGGGCAAGAATCACTCGACGGCCACCCATGAGTTTGATTTGTGAAGCACTCAGACCACTGTTTTTACTCAGCACACTTCCACCCCGGTGCTGGGAAATAACTTGAGCAACATGGTCTTGGTCTAGCTTTAGTGGGAGAGCGGTGATTTGAATCGGACCCCCATCTTCGGTTAAAGCTTTCCAGGTCTTGGATGCCCCCTTCCCAAAGGTAGACTTGACGAATTCACGCAGACTTTTCCTGTCGAATCCTGGACGAACGCTCAAAACGTAAGCCATACTCGTTTCTAGGTGAGGGGCCAAATCAGCGGAGGAATGGGCCGCCCCGTCTTCTTCACACCGTTGGTTGAACCATTCTAGGATGTCCTCATGCAGGTCGGCCCTTAGAGCTTTAATCTGGGCGTCTAAGTCTTTGGCACGACTCGTGAGCAGAGCGAGGTTGGCTATTGCGACGGTCTGTTCCTCGGTGAGGGTCTTGATTGGCGCAGTCCGTTTGGAGGGCATCTTCTTCTTGGGAGCGGGTGCGGCCTCCTCTAGTTGATCAAGTATGGATCCAGGGGTGGGTTTCTTCTTTACGGATTTGGATTTCGGGGCGGATTTCTTCTTAGGCATGGGTACTTCCTTCCTCACGGATCATCATGGACTGCGGTCGGTGGGTGAGCACCCACTGGGTATCGGGCCGTTTTCCTATGTTGATCCTATTTCCATTATACCACAAGAGGGGGGTATCTGTCAACCCTCGGGTTTCCAGGCTGGTCTTGAATATACCCCCAAGGGGAGCCCCCCAAGGGGCATGTTATCGGACGTTCCTAGAAGTTCTAGAACGTCCGATAACGTGTCCCTTTCTGACCTTCTCCTGGGGGTCAAGGAGGTCAAAAAAGGACTTGACACGAGCCTTCCTGATTGCTATACTACTAGTGGGTAGGGTTCAGTACCCCACCTCGCGTCGTCCCGTCCGTGGTAGTCCCAGTCCGGTCGGGGCCGGGCGTTTTCCATTCGCTCTACCTCGCCGAGGAGAATCACAATGAAGCACAACGATAAGAATGATCCTGCCGGTCGGCCCCGCTTGCGAAGGCAGCTGGGAGCCAGCGCTGCCAATTTACTAGTACATCTTCGAAGTGTTAGTGCACAAGCACAAGAGAAACTATCGGCGAAGAAAGCACAAGAAGCGTTGGCAACGGCAGAAACGGTAGAGTTTGACCCTACGAGAATCTACCCAGTTTGTAGTGAGTATGACCCCGACTCTGAAACGCCGCCCACCAGCCAAGAACAATGGTTAGAAGATGGATGGGTTCGCCAACTCGATGGTATCTTAAACCTCGAAGGTGATGAAGGGTGTCTAATGCTCCTTCTGAGTGGTGAATGGACGCCACTGAGAACTGATTGAGTGGACGGGTCGCCAACCCCTAATTTTCGTAACGTTGGAGCCAAACGAACAAAACCCCGCTCGAACGAGGTTCGTTTTCAGGCTCACCCGTCAGGAGTATAGGAGGTGTGCAAACAGATGACTACAACCGTAGATAAACTGGCCCGCGAGCCGGGCATCCTTTCCCTCTCATGCAGGGAGATCGCCGAGCAATGGGACGTATCCCAAGGCATGGCTGAGGTCGTGAAGAAGTTGGCAGTTCTTTATCGGGATTTACTACCTCAACGTGGTATAACCACCCCGTTTGGCAAAATCGAACGGAACCACCCTGGAATCGTAGCCGATATCCTGGGAATGGAGCAGGGCCAGGGTGCCACTCTCGCCAAGAAGCATGGCTTGTCCCGAGAACGTGTCCGTCAGATTAGACGGGAGTTACAAGATTGTGTGGAACGCTGCGGGAAGTTCCCTTGGGAATGAATCGGAGCAGATGATGAATGTTAACGACCAGAAAGGATCACTATGCAGACCGTTAAGTTTTTACCATGTCGCAATTCGCCATTAGTGCGATGCAGTGGGTGCTACTTTCAGTTCTTCGCAGCACCTGAGACTACGCATTGTCCGAATTGCAACTCCCCCAAAGAAGAGCCCGAAGTGAAACCGGAACCGGGGCGAGAGGATAAAGCATGAGAACCCTGTCATGTGCAAGTGAAGCGGTCGCAAAGCATATCGCGATGCACCCAAACTCCGCCTCGCTTAATCCGCAATGCCGGAAAGACCCACAATGGGGTTGGGTTGTGGATTATGAGATGAGTTACGATCACGCAACTTCGAAGGCGGAAATTTGGTTCCAAGCGTACTGCGAGGGGTTCCAAAAAGGCTGGGAATTGAGAGGAGAGTAACCGATGAGAGCAATCGTTCTGCTAAATCTGATGCTGTGTGTCGTTCTTGGTGGCTGTCCGATCGCTGGAGACGTTCCAGTTGAACTGGGCCTTGATACGACCGTGGACACCGACGTGGCGACGAATGTCTTCAATATCGAGGTTGGAGATAACTCTAACGTGTCAATCGGTAACGTAACCGCCGATACGGGAGCGGTTGCCGGTGATGTCGATGACACCCTGGCCGACGATGAGGAGGGGCATCCATCTGAGGGATATGACCTCTACTTCGCGTTTGAGTGGGACGAGATCGTTCCCATGCAACTTTGGGTGATGGACTCCGATGGAACGCCCTACCCCCGCGATGGTGAATCTGGGAAGGTGGCGTTTGGTTTCCGGCAGGGATACTGCGAAGACGAATCGCTGTACCAGTTTCAGTTGTCTGCTGGTTATCCTTTCGAGGATGAAATCGGGTACACCGAGGTTACTGTGAGCATCTACATGAATGGTGCTCTGCTGACCGAAGACACCGTGTCTATCCGAGATGGTGGCATGTACCGGGACTTTGTGGAATACCAGGAGAACTGATCCATGTCAGCCACCCAACTTGATGCCGTCCTGGCCTTCTTGCAGGATCAAGGAATCCAGTCCATCGAAGTGGAACGGGAAGGGCCTGCCGCTCATGTTACAGTCACCACGTTTGGAGGAGAGAAAACAATCCTTCATATCCCTCGTTGGGAAAAAGCAGTTGGCTCTTCTCTCAGAATCAACTGTGTTCGTTGTAGGCGGTTGGTTCCGCTGGATCAGACGATTAGTGATGCGTGTCCTGACTGCTACGCCGCCTATCTCGCAGAGCAAGACAGAGTTTGAGGAGGTTGTTGATGTCTGAAATACGTATCGTTGATGACCAGTATCGCCAACATCATAGTGAAAGTGCCATGTGCGAGGATTGTGGCTGTGGCGTGACCATCATCCACACGGTTGATGACAAGGTGGAACTAGAATTTCCCGATAATCGCAAGCAAATCGGTATGAAGTGTGAGTGTGGAGGTATTCTTGAGCACGAGGTTCGAGACTTCGACCAGAGGGTTCCGGGGTGGGTAGAAGTCAAGTGTGATTGTGGTGAAACCGTATGTTGTGCGGGCTTCACCTCTACCTGCGAATGTGGGGCTGACTACAACTGGAATGGGACTCAACTGGCGCCTCGTCGTCTTTGGGGTGAAGAAACCGGTGAGTACCCAGGTGACATTGCCAGGATCTGACTGTCACTGGCCTCGGCTGGGGGGGTGTGGGTTCGATTCCCACCATTTTCCATGGGTTTCTCTGGATACCCCTTTTCTGGGCTTCTCTGGATACCCCCTTTCTGGGCTTCTCTGGGCCACGTTATAGGACGTTCTGGAACGTCCTGGAACGTCCTATAACGTGGCCCTTTCTGGCCTCTCCTGGGGGGTCAAGGAGGTCAAAAAAGGACTTGACAGAACCTCTCCTGATTGCTATACTACTAGTGGGTAGGGTTCAGTACCCCACCCTGCGTCCAGGTTTGAGAGACAGTCGCCGATAAGGAACCGCTATGTTTTTTGCTCTGAACTCCGAGGGAGTGTGTGTTGCCGCTCACCGTGACGTGGTTGTTGTCGCGGGTTGCGTGCGGAACTGGCAACATCAAGCCGAAGGTGGCAGTTGTACGCTTTATCGCGTGGTCGGTCGAGATTTGGTATCCATCCGGGAGCTGTAGCTCCGGGCGCGTTTTCCGGGGTAACTGAGAGAGGATGAAAACATGAGACTCGCTGAAAAGAACGCCCTAATCGATGATGAGGATGTCAAGGGATATGAAGTAGTTTTGCAAGCGTACGCTACTGATGAGGACCGTTATGCAACGACCTATGCAAAGGTCGTGCGGCACATCGCCTCGGATCGGTACTACAGGTTGACCTGGGTTGACTATCACAGGCAGTTTGTGGGTGATCTCAAACTAAGATGTGTCGAGGTTCGACCTGAGCAGTACACCGCTACGCGATATGTGAGAGGGAAGAATCCTGAGGCCGTGAAGCCCAAGTAGGGCAGCCAAAGCCAACTGAATCACGTTTGTGTTGGGTCGTAACAAAATAGGTTTATCGCCGAGTGGAGAATGACATGTTTCGCAATTACTGTGCTGTTGCTGTTGCTGTTTCTGCTCTCTGTGTCGTAGGTTGTCTGCCCGAGGATGGCAGTCTGGATGGCCTGGTTGATGTTCACGCCGACGCCAACGTGACGACCAACGTTATTAACAACGTGACCAACACGTACATCACCGAGGGTCCTGCTACTGTTGCTGAACCGGGTGTCCGTTTTGCTGATGCTGGCGAGTCGGGCGTAGTCCCCACGATTGAGTCGTCCGATGGTTTCGAGGCTGAGAACGCTGAGGCTGAGAACGCTGAGGCTGAGGCTGAGAACAACGCTGAGGCTGAGGCTGAGAACAACGCTGAGGCTGAGGCTGAGAACGCTCCGGTGGATTACTCAAATGTGGAGCGTGAGGTCGTGATCTTCGACCTGAACGACTATTGGAACGACTGTGATGATGATGGTGAGCCCGATGATTGGTTCCTTGGTTTCGCGGGCAATAACCATGAGAGTTCGGTGGTAGTGATTGAATCCAATGTTCCGCTGGAATTCCAATACTCCCAGTGTTGGGATGGTGGTTTTGGAGCCGTCATGGACGAAGACATGAACATCACCAAGATCGAAGCATTGGATATCAAGATCGAGAGCTGGTCAGAGAATGGACTGCTCTACTATGAGCTGACCATGGAAGATCGTGCTGCCACGTACCTGGAGTATCAGTTCATTGAAATGTCTGATCCCCGTGATGCTGATTACGCTGATGTGTTCGCCATGGCTTGGAACAAGGGGATGTGATCGTCGCTGACTAGAAAAACCGATGCCCCTTGTTGGGGCATCGGGGAGGCCACGTAGCCCAATTCGGCAGAGGCAACGGATTTAAAATCCGTCCAGTGTGGGTTCAAGTCCCATCGTGGCCAGTGTCCTAACCATGGATCGCCAAATGGAGAATGTGATGTCCGATGACAACACTATAAAAATCGTAGTGGATTACTACCGGGACGGTCTATGGGAGTGTCTGGTAGAGTGGCCACAACTAGACACGGATGGGTTCGTCTCTTCTTCTATCGCGAAGGTGATGGAACATATAAAGCTCATTACCCGCCTAGGGGAAGATGCCAACCTCGTGGTTGAGGTTCAAACGAGTCCGATGGCCGAGCAGGCTTTCGAGGATTTTGTCATCAGCCGGGAGTGCTGTACGGCGGGGTACTTGGAGAAACTCTCTGACCTATTCGGAGGTGAATAGAATGAAGATTGCACAACACGTTGAGTTTTCCGCTAAAGATTTGCGAGCGATTACCAAGCAGATCACCAAGTCCCCGATGGAAGGTCTGTTCCTGCTGTGGCAGACAATTCTGGAGGTGGATGATTTGTCGCTGCTGCCCGAGAAGGCTCAACCCAGTGACTGGAGCATCTCGTGGGAGCAGAGCAAGTCGATCTTCGCTGCTTGTCCGGTGGAGGCTCGTGCGGCGTTTGCCGCTGAATGGGCCAATATTGGTCCTATGGTGGAGGAGGAAATCAAATGATTTCGCCTATGATTCACTTGGGTGGAGGAGCATCATGATCGAAGACCGACAACTGAGGTGTGATGGCGAACACTGTCGTACCTTGTTCCCAGAAGATGTAACCGAGCCTCTACAGGCTGAGGTGTTCGGGTGGTCTTGTACCCCAGATCGGGACTTGTGTCCTGACTGCCAAGAATCAGAAGAAGACACCGACCAAATGTGAACCGAAAGGGATTACCATGAAGAAGACTTTGTGCTGTCTGTCGTTGCTCGTCGTTGTCGCATTCGGCTGCTGTGGATGTGATGATGTGGCCATCAACTTCGGGGAGGATCGCGGGGGTTATTGGGTTGATATTGACTATGACAACCGTGACCGTGGTCATCGTTATGATGACTACTACTATGATGATCGTGGGAACGATGGGGGTTTAGGTTTTCTGTTCAATCTGTTCGACTAGGAGGTGTGGAGACTGATATGGTTATCACGAGAGAGCAAGCCCTTGCAATTTCTCCTGCCTACGTGAAGTTCGCGGAGGGGGATTTCGCATTTTGGGAACAAGTTTTTAAGAAGTTCGCTACTTTGAAGCGAGGGCAGGAGGCCATCACTTACATTGACGGTCAGTACGTCAAAGTGAAGATTACGTCTATCAAACATGATGACATTCGAGCGGAGGATGGACCTATGGTCCGAGTGGGTGATGGGAAGAGCACATGGAGAGTTGATGGAGACCGCTATGCGTGTCCGGCCTAGGTCGGGTAGCCTTTCACACTGACAGAGAAAGAGAGGAGAAACAATCGCCACTATATGCTCCCCTGGAGGACAGGCCCTGTCGTGATTCTGTTTCGTGGACCTGAATGGAGCGTAAGATGAAGAAGCAATTTGCCGCCGTCGTCGTCGTATTGGGAATTTGTCTCACTGGTTGTCTTCCTGAGGACGTGGAGAGCATGAAAGGTTTGCTCAACACCCTGGGGATAGATTCAACCGTAGCCGGTGTTACTGCACTGGTAGCTGAACCCCCCGCTGCTGAACCCCCTGCCGCACCTTTGATGAGGGGGAAGGACGAGGCTGAGCCCGAGGAGATCATTGGGAACCCGTTTGGCCCTGAGCCCGGTATTCGCAGTACCGTGTTTGTTGAGCCGCCCGCTGGAACGGAATCCGGGAACTGGGTGAAGGATGTGGAATATGAAGGGTACATCACCAAGCAGTACATTTCTTCTTCGAAGGAAGAAGGATTGTTCTCGCCGGGTGATGACCAGACTTTCACGATCTGGTGTCCGACGCAGTTGGTCTTTGAACCTGAGTACCAGGAGGAAATCGCAGTCGCGGTAATCGGCGTTTACCCTGATGACTCAACTGAGGAGTGCAAGTTTACGCAGCCTCAACTGATCGGCTGGGATGATGAGCATTCTCAGTATCGCTATGAGATGACGTTTACGCGTGAGCAGTACCTGTTCGTATCTCACCCTATGGTGATTTGGGATGAAGCTGGTCCGCTCCTGGTGGAGTTTCAGGTAACGTGGGACAACGCGATTGCTCGTGAAGCTGCCGCCGAAGAAGTTATTGCTGCTGTCCCAATCAGCTACGCCATGCACAATGGAGATCAGGGCTGGTGGCCCAATCTGCCTCATGCTGATTCGTCTTATGATGGTGATGGTGATAACACTGTCGCCAGGGCCTACCTCAGTGGTGGCACGGGTCAGTTGATCGATGGTATCTGGGACGAGATGGCTCCTGGTGAATTTACCGAAACCGCTGATGACGCCCTCATCTGGGTTGGCTGGGATAAGTTCGGTACCATGGCAGTCGTTTTTGATTTTGGTGAGGAAATCACCCTGTCCGAGGTCGCGGTTCACTGCAACAATCAGGCCGCTGGTGGCGTTGAGTTGTTCGGCTCAGCCGTGGTTAGTTTCAGTGATGATGGCCAGAATTGGTCAGATGGTCTGTCGTATGAGCCCACTGCTGATGAACGAGCCGTTACGGGCTCGTCCTTCACTCAAATCGCAGTTGATGGGCGTGGCCGTTACTGTCAGGTGGAGTTTACTGCTGGCCCCAAGGGTCGCTGGTTGCTCCTGGACGAGTTCGTGTTCACTCGCTAGTGTATTGTTCGTGGGGCGGGGTGAAGTACCCCGCCCCTTTTGGAGGAGAATGGTGTTGGGTATAACAGCAACACACGTCGCTGAGACGATGGAACAAGTGTTTGAGCAAATGGTCGATGTGGACCTCAATACCGATCCGATAGACATTGAGGATGCAATGGATGCCATCTGTGATGACAATCGGTTCAGCCAAATTTTGCACGCCAGATCGTTCGAGGCGGCTGTGGTCTTGACGAAAGACGCTGGTTTCGTTCTCACGTTGGCTGATGGCAGTGAATTCCAGATTACAGTCGTTCAGAGCAAGGGTGCTTTTTAGTGAGGAATCGCATGCAAATTGGAGTCATTGTCGAGCATTACTATGGCAGAGTGAACCGCCGTTTTAGGCGAGCAGTAGAGCGAGCTGATTTCCGAGGAGCGTTGTTCTTCTTTGCGCAGCACTGCCATAGAAGAGGAATAACCCTGAGTCCGCTCCTTTCTGCTGCTATGGCGAATCAGGAGAAGGAATGTGTTTAAAACAGGACAACTGGTGAAGGCTCCGTATGAGGGCCAGTTCTTTCCGGGCGTGATTACTGCGGTAGTAGGGAAGCAGTACCGCGTCGAATTCGAGGACGGTTATGTCGCTCTCTTTTCAGGGAGTGAAATTCGAGCACGAGCGCTGGAACATTTGGATCGTAGCGTAGTACAGTTGATGCGGCCCGCTTTGCAGGAGGCTCTTGCTGAATTCGAACACTGCTGGGGAGTATCAGTGGTATTGGGCTCCGCCCGTTTCAGCCCAACATCGTGTTCATTCAAACTCGATATATCTGTGGTAGAGTCGGATGGTACGGTCCTGACTCCAGAAGCAGGGTACTTCCGGGCACACGCCAAATCCCACGGACTGGAACCTGAGATGCTGGGACGTTCTTTCACGTGTCGTGGAAACACGTACACCATTACTGGTTTGTCGATAAAAGCCAGACGCTATCCAATACTGGCCGTTCGCCAAGATGGCCGGCCTTTCAAATTCGGGGCATCAACGGTACTGAGAGGATTGAGATGAGCAGCATGTTCGACGTGGGTCACAACAAGGCAGCCTGTCGTAAGTTTTACGCGGCCATCGCCAAGGCTTCTGGTGGATGTTTCGCACTAAAGATCCTCGTGAAAAGCGTGGGTTCTATGTGGGGAGCAGTTTTTGTCGATCTCGCTGAACGACACTTTATCATCCGTCCTGAGTGGAGAAAGCCAAGCCGTCTCGTGATCGATGGAGATTGGCCAACGGGAACCGGTAATTCCCACCATCACATGGACATCAACGTTTCTATTACTGTCGCAGCTACTCGTTCTCCAGAAGCCATATCCAGAGATGTTTCCCGCCGGTTTCTGCCTGATTTCGATTCCGCTTGGGAAACCGTTACCAATCGTGTTACTGCACATAACGCGTATACCTCTGATCTTGAGGAACTCGTCAACGCTACCAGGAATCGCATCGCCGGGGCTGAGTTGTCTCGTTCTTCGGAGATGTTGCGCACGCCTTTTCCATACCATGAAGTGCAGTGTCACGGGGAGGGAACCTTATCTATCTCGCTGAGATACGCAGACCGCGAGTTGGGCGAGGCCGTGATTGATTTGGTTGAGGAATGGCGGAAACGGGAGTACGATAAAGAGGGATCGGCATGAGTTATCCTGAGAATTGGGCTGATTGGACGTTGGACCAAATCGCCGAGTGTACCAAAGCAGGTACAGATGATACAACGTATCGTGCGTTGTGGGCTGCAATGGTACGTGATGATAGCCCCATGCCAGAAACGCCCGATGGTTCGTTCGGTGGTCCTAATCAATTGTCTAACGCATGGCAGCGGTTAGATCAGAGAACGCAAGACAAAGTGACGCACTGGGCAAAGTTTGATCCCGATTGTGGTTCAGATCGAGACACCGTGCCAACCGAGGAGGAATCAAGATGAGAAGAACCAGAGCCGACATTGAACAAGCACTAAACGTTGTATGCAACAAAACTGGCCTTGACCTGCGGTTTGATTGGACGGCCAACCGTCCACGCATTGTCCTACAGAGTCCTGAAGGTGGGCTTCGCGATATTGGGCCGCGTTTGACCACGACTCAAATGTATCATTGGATCGAGGCACTCGACGCCGGGGTCGACCTGGGGTTACTTAACCTAGAAATGGGTGGCTGATACTTGACAAAAAGCCCCTCTTGTGGTTAATGGGGTAGGAGAAAGAAATGGAAGCGAAACTAGAGCGGCTATTGCGTTCAGCCTCACAGGCCTATTATGATGGCTCTCCCGTCATGTCCGATGCGCGTTTCGATGAACTCCGGGCGTCCCTGCAGAAAGAAGACCCTGGAAACCCCTTTCTAAAGGAGATTGGGGCCACGCCGAGCGTGGACTCCCCGCTGGAGAAGACCCAGCATCAGATCCCAATGGGTTCATTGAACAATCTTCACTCGGAAGGGGAATTCATCAAGTGGTACCGGTTGCTGGCGATGAAAACTCCCGCTCTGGTTGTTCAGGATAAACTGGATGGTATCAGTATTGAGTTGATCTATGAACGGGGCAAATTCGTACGTGCCGTCACGCGAGGGGATGGGGCAATCGGAGAAAACGTCACTCACACGATCCGGAAGGCAAAAGGTCTCCCTAAGAAGTTGTCATCGTCCCTGTCTGTATCGGTTAGGTGTGAGGCGTTGCTGCCGATCAAAGAATGGAAGCAGAATTTTTCTGGGAAATCCAACCCCAGGAATGCTGCGGCTGGTCTGGTCAGAAGGCTAGACGCTGTGGGGGCTGCTAGCATTCGATGCGTTGCGTTCGATCTTGTGGGGGTTGATCTTCCCACTGAAACTCGGAAGATCAAGTGGTTGCAGGATCATGGATTCGATGCGGTATCCACCGTGTCCTGTGACTTTGCAGGTGCCAAGAAGGCATATGCTAAAATCCTGGCTTCGCGGGACTCCAATCGTTTTGAGATCGATGGGGCGGTGGTGAAGGTCGATTCTCTAACTCAACAAGAGCATCTTGGTGAGAGGCATGGCCGTCCGTACTGGGCTAGGGCGTGGAAATTTCCTCCACAAGGTGGTCATACGGTTTTGGACCGAGTCGATTGGCAGGTGGGTTCTCAGGGTCGCTTAACCCCGGTTGGGAAGGTTCAGCCGGTGGCAGTTGGGGGTACTACCATAACCAGCGTGACTCTTCACAATCAAGCCGAGATCAAACGGTTGGATGTGCAGATAGGGGATACCATTGAAGTGATCCGATCTGGGGATGTGATTCCCTATTGTGTTCGTCGAGTCAGGAAGGGTAAAACCAGAAAGGTCATCACCTGTAAAAAATGCCCAAGCTGTGGCGGGCCTATCAAACAAGTCGGGCCATTATTAAAATGTGCCCGTCCGGGGAAATGCGAAGATGTTTTAATGGCTAGGTTACACAGATGGATTAAGGCTAGGAATATCCTCTACATCGGGGATAAGACTTTGGCTCAACTGTGGGGAGCCGGCATCAGAACGGTTACGAAGTTGTACAAAATGTCTACTTCTGATTTGGTTGACGCAGGCGTTGGAAAAAAGATGGCCGCGAAGATCATGCGAGAACTAGATAAATCTCGGAAGTGTGATTTGCACGACTTGGTGGGTTCAGTGTCTATTCATATGTTAGGTCGTACTGAAGCGGCTAATCTCGTATCCCTTGGTGTAGACACGGTGGATAAATTTCTCGCTCTGACTGAGGAACAATTACTGGAGTTTCCTGGTTTCCAAGAAACTAAGGCTAAAACCATTGCACGAGGGATTCAGGGTCGAAAGAACACGCTTACCAACCTATCAAGGCTGTTGACCGTAACGGTGGTAGAAGCTGAGAAGGAAGAAGTCGTGGGTGGTTCCTTGGCTGGGAAATCTTATTGTTTCACTGGTGCCGCTAGTCGTCCTCGAAAGGAATTACAAGCTCTGGTGGAGCAGAATGGTGGAGAAGTCAAGGGCAGCGTGTCAAAGGGTCTTGATTACTTGGTAATGGCTGACCCCAACAGTACCAGCACCAAAGCTCAAAAAGCTCGAAAATTGGGTACGACCGTAATCGGAGAAGAAGATTTTCTCCGATCAGTAGAGTGAGGAGGAGAAATATGTATGAGGTCGATCAAAGAGTTCTTGTAAAGAAACAGGATAACTCGTGGTGTCCTGGAATAATCACAGAAGTAGGTCAGGCGACAATTACCAACACGTATTGGGTACTTCTTGATGGCCACCCCGCCCCTGTTCCTCGGTACGAAGACGAGATCAAACCTGGATTAGAAGGAGTACCGCGACCAATTATTGAGTGTAAAAAGCAAAGCAACGTTGGTTCGGAGAACGATAATGTGTGATGGAAAATCGAAGCAGTACACCACCCTCAATGATGCGGCAAACACCCACGCCCTTGGAGATTTAGCCGGAGGTGACACCGAGATTTGGTACGCCAAAAACCCCACTTTTGATGCTGATGCGACGGGGCCTAATTTTCGTCAGACTCATATCCTATTGGGCAAGGTAAAGAGCCAAGACCGGGACCTTGTATTCCATCAGTTGCAAGGTGAGGTTTGGTCGCCCAGGGGTGAGGCAAACAATCTGATTCGTGGCAAAGGTCTCAAGCACACCAGCATGAGTGTGGGCGATGCCCTCGTAATTAATGGCGTAGTTCATGTCTGTACGGATATGGGTTGGAACCAACTGGGGGAAACGACGGGCATCTGTACAACAGGCAAACTCCATGAACCTGATTGGGATTCCGTTACACCTACTTGGGACCACGGCAGGTTGTTTTTGGACGTGAGTTGTAAGCACTGCGGACGATCCGGCTGTGTGGGTACGTCCTTGACGCTTCAATCGGGGATTGATTGGTAGGAGAGATTATGTCGATTGGGAAAGGTAAAACGGGACGGTGTCGCTTAAACCGGTCTGGTCAGATCATCGAAGGTTTGAAGTTGCTCGAAAAACGATCAAGTCAAACTCTCAGTAATGGGGCAGTTTTGGTCCGGCCTCGTCCCCGTCCCAACCAGAATATTCGACCCAATCGCAGTGTCCGACAACAGATGTCATGGTGGGGATATGTCTACTATCAAGGCGGTTTTTGGATTCGTTATTAACCAAGAGGGCCTGTAGCTCAGTTGGTTAGAGCAGTGGACTCATAATCTACCGGTCACTGGTTCAAATCCAGTCAGGCCCATACACGGAGACGACCATGAAGGCAATAAAAAGCTACCAGTGCCGTGCTTGTAATAAGATAACCCGCGACACTGGGGAAGGTGAGGCTGATGTCCAGCTTTGCTTGGAGTGCTACAAAGACGCCGGTGCCGAAAACGCCGCGAGTGATAGCGGAGGCATCGTCCCGGCTAGCGTTCAGGCTTTACGCTTCTTAACCGAGGTAGTAGTAACCGGAGAAATCGTTGATTTCCAGGCGAAGACCACCGAAGCCGGAGGGTTTCTTAGGGCAGCTACGCTTAGTCATCTTCGGCACCTGTTCGATCTGTCTCAGGGAGAAGCCGTTTCTGTGCTTGACGCCTTTGCTACCACTACGCCAGACTTACTTACCGCTATGAGTAAAGTCCTTGCGGCGTATGAAACTCTCATGCAAACCGATGGAGCCAAACACGTCATGGACCCAGACACCGGTAGTACGTATACTGCTGGTCACTGGGCGGGTACCCGTCTTGCTGGTCCTATGAAAGACCTAGAAGAGGCTCTGAGCAGAGCCTTCGGGAGGGAACAACCACCATACTACCCATTGAAGGGGAGGGAATAACTACCATGCTATACCCATTGAAGCAACCGTTTGTACTGAATTTTGCAGCAAAATCACGGTTCGCCGATCCCTCTATCACCGAGATCAGGAGGGCAGAGGCGCTCTCTTCTTGTATGCGAGGTCATTATCGTTGCATTGGTGGCAATCAAGGGGACTTGCTGTTCGATGGTTATTCTGTTGGGAAGGGTCGGACCACATTAGCCAATGCTACTCTGTGGTCCAACTTGGACTTGTCCGATGATGAAGCGATGGAGATTGCTAGGGCAGTGTTTGATGAAGCATTCGCCAGTGTTGGCGAAGAAATAATCGAGTGAGGGATGAGATGACTAGAAATGAACACGTGACGTGGTGCAAAGAGCGAGCCTTAGCATTGGTTGATGACGGAGACTTGGAACAAGCATTTACATCTATGTTCTCCGATCTAGGCAAACATCCCGAAACTCAAGGGCACACTGGGATGCAACTGGGTTCACGATTACTCGTAGGCGGCCACCTCAACACTGAAGCTAAAATGCGTGAGTTTATCAAGGGGTTCAATTGACAATCCATAAGAGGACATTTATGTCATATGAAATCATAAAACCGTCAGTAACACTGGAGAGCATCACCCCAAATGCACTCCAGGTAATCGAGAAGGCCGGTAGGACGTGTTATAAATCGGAATCACAGGGAGACCCCGGCAAGTTTGTGCTGATGATTAAGAAGCGGGGGCACATGTCTGTGCTTGAACACGCTGTAGCTGGCATGAGATTCATCTGTGATCGCGGCGTAACTCATGAGTTGGTGCGCCATCGTCTTGCAGCGTATTCTCAAGAGTCTACGCGGTACTGCGATTATGCCGGTGATGGCCGTTCTAGTGGTGTGAGAGTTATCGAGCCGCCTGGGTTGGATGATACACAGCACGCGATCTGGTTGGAAGGCGTAAAAGCCTCAGTTCACGCTTATGAGCAATTGAGAGAAGCTGGAGCTAAGCCTCAAATAGCGCGAGCCGCATTGCCTATCTGTCTCAAAACCGAGATCGTTTGTACGGCTAACTTCCGGGAGTGGTTGCACATTTTTGATTTGAGGTGTGCCCCGGCCGCTCATCCCCAAATACGCGGTCTTATGATCCAGGCTCGGCAATTATTACGTCAGGAAGCACCGGCGGTATTTGGCGATCCAGAAGTTAGGAGCAATTATGCGAGAACGTGAATCGGTTATGGAGTGGGTGTCAAATCATGGCTTCTACTTTGCCTCTAGTGCGGAGCAGACAAAGAAGGCAGAAATCCAGGTAGATCAGGGGAACTTGGTTAGGCTTTGGGAAGCGTTTCCGGATCATATAACCAACAATATGAAATGTTTTTACGTGTGTCCGGTCAACAGTGTTAATCTACTTCCGAAGGTAATCTTTGATTGCCTAAGAGAAAAGGTCTGTGAGTTTTTTCCGGCCCCTCACAAGGGTGACATCTGTGTCGTTTTCCTTTCAGGTGAAGTGGGGAATTCGCCTTGCACAATTGAAAATCATCCAATTCTGGCTAAGATTGGTGATATAAGAGAGGGACGAAGTAGAATAGAAGTTATTCTACAAGACGGTAGTTGTATTCTTGCGCCAAGAGATGAAATCAAAGTTCTTCGGCCGATTGACGTTGTGTTGCACTAGCAGGATGTAAACGGGTTATCGTAAAATACGCCGAAGTGGAGGGGAAAGTCGTCTTCGAGTAAACGCGCCACGCGGTATGGAGAAATGAATGATCTTAGCTAAAGTTTGGATAACGCCTATTAGCGGTGTTGGTGGTGAGTGGCCAGTCCCGGTTCGGTTTAGCCGTCGTCATTACACGAAAACGTATGTACGTAATTATGCTCGTGCTATCCGAAACTTGGGTGAGGGTGCTCGCATTGAATGGTGTTAGAGGGTTCGTGGGACGCTCCTGAGGCGGGGGTGGATGGAAAGTTTGGACAATTGGACCCAATTTTCGTCTATGAGGATTGAACATGAAGTGGTCGGAGGATGCACTGCTTTCCGAGGAATACATCAATAGCTTGCCTGGCTTGTTTTATGTGTTCGATGAGCAACGGCAGTTCGTCAAGTGGAACAAGGTATGGGGAGAGGTGACTGGCTACAGCGATGAAGAACTGGGTGAGATGTATGGTCCGGATTTCTTTGAAGACCCAGTCAAAAAGATGATGGAAAAGCAAATGATGAAGGTCTTCCGCGAGGGTGCTGCGGATGCTGAGGCGGATTTGGTGACGAAAGATGGTCAGCGAATTCCGTACTACTTCACCGGCTTACGTCGGGAGTTCAACGGGAAACCACATCTCGTCGGTCTGGGGCTAGACATTACCAATCTTAAGTTAGTGGAGCAGACGCTGAGAGAAACCCAACAGTTCCTTCATGTGACTGGGCGAATGGCGAAGGTGGGCGGTTGGAAACTCGATGCAACCACAAGAAAGATGAGTTGGACTGAGGAAGTCTATCGTATTCACGAAGTCCCCCTGAACTACCAGCCGCCGCTGGATGAGGCCATCAACTTCTTCCACCCTGATGATCGCCAACGTCTGACAGATGCCATCGAACAGGCCCTCGAACATTGCGATTCATTTGACATGGAAATGCGCTTCACTACGGCCAAAGGGAAGCAACTCTGGACTCACGCCATCTGTAAGCCCCTGGTCAAGAACGGCAAGACAGTCAAGCTGTGCGGAACCTTCCAGGACATCACTGAACGCAAACAGGCCGAGGAAGTGGCACAGAAGGCACAGGAGGAATTACTTGACCGCCAAGAAAGAGAGAAGGAGCTAGTCGAGGCAGAACTGGCCAAGGCCCGTGGGGAACTGGTTCGCAACGCTCGGCTAGCAACTATTGGCCAGATCGCCGCGAGCATCGCACACGAACTTCGCAATCCTTTGGGATCTGTACGTAACGCTGCTTATTACCTGAAACGGCATGTGCCTACGGAGAATCCAAGGCTACAGGAATATCTTGACATTATCGATCAGCAAATTAACGCTGCCAACCGCGTTATCTGTGACATGATGGAAATGGCTCGTTCTAAAGAACCTGTGAAGAAGCCGGTGGATTTAGGTTCGTTACTCCGAGATTGTTGGGAACAACTTTATTCGGGGATCATTCAATGTGACATATCGCTGAAGCCGGGTCCGTTTTCAATAAACGCCGATGCTGGGCAATTACAGCAGGTCATCAGCAACATCTTGCTTAATGCCATTCAAGTGATGGACGGTCAGGGGGATGTTACGATAGTTGCCCAACAGGGTGAGGATTATGATACCATTAAGATTCAGGACACTGGCCCTGGTATCACGCCTGAGGACTGCGAACACCTGTTTGAGCCCCTGTTCACCACCAAGGCGAAAGGCACAGGATTAGGGTTGGCAATCTGCCGACAGATCATCGAACGGCATGACGGCACAATTGAACTACTGGAACAAGAGGAAAATGGTGCTGCGTTTTGCATCAGGCTCCCTCATTGAGAACCGGAAGGTGGTTATGTATAAGAGTACCGTTCCTACTGGATGTGCTGGTGAATGGGCGGTAGAACGATACGAAGTAACCGAGGCAGAAGCCAATTTGGGTCGTCTGCGTGCTTCTATAGGTAATGATGGTGGCCGATTCGTTCCGGCCGGAAGGTACACTATGCTTAAGCGGGGCGCACGTCTTGTTATGTCAGATACGCCAGATGAAATCCGAGACCACTATGGAGTTTTGTCTCAGGCACAACAATACGGTGGGAATGTATTAGTTGCGGGTCTTGGTCTGGGTGTAGTGATAGATTTGGTTTTGGTGTGTGATAATATTGAGCACGTCACTGTTATCGAGAAATCTTCCGATGTAATAAGTCTTGTTGGGCCACATATGCTCTCGCGGCACCCAGCACGGTTAACAATTCATAAAGCCGACGTTTTCGAGTGGAAACCTCCACGTGACCAGCGATACTCAGTTGCGTGGTTTGATATTTGGAACAATATCTGTAGCACCAATCTGGTCGAAATGAAGAAATTGGAACGCAAATACGTTCATCGTGCCAAATGGTGTGGCTGTTGGGGTCAAAGCCAATGCCGTCGAGCCAAATAGTATAAAGAAAAGGAAAATGGGCCGCGACTGGCTGGCCGACCAGGATGGATGCACCTTGATTGACACACCTGACCAGCGGGGACGGGCGTTCTTTCATGGGCTCTCATAGTTCGTTATTTATACATGCTGAATAAAAGACCAAGCCAATTACTGTTGTTGGGGTTGTTGGGTGGGGGATTCCCGTTAATGGCGAACTGCTTCTCTCTTAGCACCTCTGTATATTGTCGTCGGCTTCCTTAACGTCATAGGAGACCACTATGGAATCAATGAAGAGAAGGAATTGTCGGAGAGTTGCTCGGGTAGCACCTAAAAAGGGGCGGTATTCTTCTGGCAAAAGGGGAATGCGGGGTAAAGTAACTGATGAGGAGTTGGGTTCCGCCTTGGAAAAATCCCAAGCACTCGGTATTCCTTTAGCTCAGTATCTTCATGAATTGGTAGAAGCGAAACAAAGGGATTTGTTATGATGAAACGTAATGAAATTGAAGCAAAAGTCCAATCTCTAGCAGAAGAATACTTCGGTGTTCACAAGGATGACTTCACGGTCTTACTCACGTTTAAGGAGTTGGATGCCGATTCTTTGGGGATCATGGAAGTAGTAATGGATATTGAAGACACCTTCGATATTACTATTCCTGATGAAAAAATCGATGGAATAGAAACAATGACCGACCTTATAAATCTGATTGAACAAAGCATCACTACGAAGGAGGCGTCCAGTGAGTAAAGGATCGGTACGCCGTCCCCAATTTTGTAGCGAAAAGGAGATGAAAGACCGTTGGGAACTTGCCTTCCCTCCAGTAGTAGAGAAATCGCCTCCTTGTGATGACGATGAAGACTTATGTGATGAAAAACAATCCTGTGACAATGGGTCGCAGAAAAAATAATCATATTTTAGGAGACTCGTTTTGTTACGTAATCTGTTGTTAATTTTCTTGAGTCTGTTCTTCGTTTTTTCCGCGTATGGACAGATCACTCCCATTCATTCTATCGGCGACCCTGTTTTCGTGTTACAAGAAACCAAAGAGGTGGTGACTTGTCCTCAGTGTAAGCAAACCCATGAAATGGCCTCGGCATGGGTGTGTAGTTCTACTCCCCTAGGTGTCATCGAGATTCAAGTCTGCATCTCAGCTAGTGGAACTGTCACCACCTATATGACTAAGGAAGGGCCATTCTTAGAAGGCGATCTAGTAACAACTGCAGTTTTGGGACAAATAGAGTGTGACCGACGTAATGGGGTGGTTCATTTTGAACCTCCGGTACCCCTGCCAAAAGGGTTTGTCCCCTGGGTTGAATGCAATGATATGAATTCAACTCGAATCAAAGGTATCATTGCTGGATTAGAGACTTGGAGTGAGTTAACCGACACCGTAATAGTATCTACTGCACCGGGGGCAAGTGGTCTGTATGCTCTTCTTCAAGCTTTCGGTCCAGACATTCGTGTTATTCCAGGTATGAAAACTTACAAAAGACTGAAGGCAACCCCGGACTCATTAGAAGGTTGGGCACTGGTTGCAAAAGATGTGAGTGAGATTCTGGAAACGTCCGGAGAACGAACTGTTGTTTTGGAGAATGAATCCGCCCTTAAGGCTTATTGGGATGGTGAAGTTGAGATTGACATCGACAAATTTCGAGCGGGTCTACAACTACTCCCGAAGAGTGTAAGATACATCTGGTATCCAGTGGTGTCTCCTGGTAAGGAAAGAGGCAGTCGAATTATCGAGGCAGTAGAAGAAGTTCTCGATGTTCGTTTCGTTGATTTCGATATCAGTTGTGAGGCGGCTACGAGAAGTTGGTACGCGCCCCAACGTAAGACGAACGCAGAAGGCATCGCTAAGGTTGCTGAGAAGCCCACTCTTCCTATTGTGTATTTTTACACGCAATATTGGCGACCAGATCAAATAGAAGAAATACTGAGACATACTTCAGCCCAGACCATTATTCCGTATCCTGGGTCAACGCTCTGGGCTGAATCTGCTCTCGCTATCGCTAAGGCTATCGCTACAGAACCGGAGGATCCTGAGAAACCACCTCTGCCTCCTGTTGATCCACCCCCGGTTGATCCACCAGTCATTGACCCAATTACCACAAACCCGCCTCTAATTCCTTGGTTGGAAGTGAACCAAGGTTCTTCTAGGGAAGAAGACAGAAAGGTTGAGCGAGATACTTGTGTAGCTGGAGCAAAAATTTGGGCTGGGGTTACCGATACGATTATTGTTTCCACCAATACTGGTCACGCCGACTTGTATATGGAACTTCGCGAACGTCTACCCAATATGACCATCATTCCTGGGCTCAAAACCAACGACATGCTGAAGGGGAAGTTTGATTCTCCCGATGCTTGGAAAGCGTTCGCTGTAGAAGTGAATGCTGTATTAAAAACTTCTGGTCAACGAACCCTGGTTTTTGAACATGAATCATGCTTGGGTGATCTATGGAGAGGCGGGGATCCCCTGGACCTTGAACAAGTGAAGAAGGGTCTGGAGTATTTACCGCAGGGTGTGAAATACATCTGGTACCCCGTGTTATTGGCAAACAATGATCAGCGATCGGTTTATGTCCCTCTGATGAAGATGGTGCAGGACACTATTGATTGCCAGTTAGCCGATATCACCATTTGTGAACCACCAAACCGCCGAGATAACAAAACGGCTCAGGCAGCACTGGTGGATCTGTCCAACGATTATGTAGCCGCTCCTATGATTTACTTGGAGTATTTTGGGAGCACTCTTTACTGGCGTAATACTCAGATTCGTGAAATTCTGGAACGTGGTAAGGACCGTCCTTATTTGATTATGTATCCAGGATCATCAGATTGGGTTTCATCTGCTACAGAAGTGATTGCCATTCTACGAGAGAAGAAGTAGCGTTGTTCGTAAGTAAATCGTTCAGCTAATTGGATAAGCCTCGCTCGATCGAGAATGTGGGTTCGAGTCCCACACGATTTAATAAAGACACTGATGGGATTCCCACAAGGAAAAATATGAAACTGCTTTACGTTACTGATCTTCATGGACACCATGCCAAGTATCGGCAGATTTTCCGCATTGCCCGCGACCTGGGTGTCGATATCGTCGTCAACGGTGGTGATATATTGCCCAAGTCTGGTGGTGACTTACACACGGTGCAAGCTAAGTTTTTCGACTTCCTTGATCCACATTTGGGAGAATATCAGGAGGCCAGGATTCGTTACGCAGCGATGCTAGGCAATGATGATCTTCGTATTTACAATGAGCAATTTGATAAGATGTGTTCCCATTATCCATTGGTGACGAACTTAGCACAATCGCGATTGGAAGTTGATGAATTTGATCTAATCGGTATGAACTGGGTAGTAGACTACCCCTTCCGCTTGAAGGACCGTTGCCGTAGGGACACAGAGAATTATCGCCCTGACTGGCAACTTGGGACTGGCTTACTTTCTCAGCCTGATGGCTTTGAAGATGTCCCTGATTGGCCCGCCCAGATGCGTGCTTGGCCAACCATCGAAGAAGAACTTAATTGTCTACCACTACCACGAAATCCAGAAACTGCTATCTATGTCATTCATATGCCTCCAGCGGGCCTTCGTTTGGATATGTGTGGGTCTGGGGATACCGTCGGATCGGAAGCGATACACCAATTTATCAAGCACCATCAGCCACTAATGACACTCCACGGACATATTCACGAGTCCCCAGACGTGAGTGGTACTTGGCGCACTGAACTTGGTCAGACCTGGTGTGTACAGCCGGGACAGATGAAGCGACTCTCCTATGTGCTAATTGAATTGCCGGAAATGAAGATGGAGCGGTATCAAGATGATTTGGTTAACAGCTGATCTTCATTTAGATCATGAGAAAATCATTTCTCATTGTGATCGTCCTTTTGTTTCTACTCATGAAATGAACGAGACCATGATCGGGGGGATCAATTCCGCGGTAGACGAAAAAGATCAGTTATTCATTCTTGGGGACTTCTGTAAAAATTATTCCAAGGGACGACTTCTTTTTTGGCGAAATCAAATCCAATGTCGCCATGTAATTCTGATTCATGGTAATCACGATCCTAAAACTAAGCAGGGTCTTCCTAAGCAGCGGCTCTCTGAAGTTTTCACGTCTGTTTTTCAGCGTCTAACCTTGTCTTTGGATTATGGGATTTTTGTCCTTGATCATTATCCTTTGGAATCTTGGGATCGCCGAATACACGGGAGTTTTCACTTTCATGGACACTCCCACGGGAAAAGCCCTTTTCAGACTCATCGGCTTGACGTGGGGGTAGACTGCCACAACTTCAAACCCATTAGTATTTTTACTGCCTTCACTCTTGCTTCTGCTGCGATAGGAGTATAGAGAAGAGAGAACTCTTCTGCCCGTATAAAGAAGAAGATTAGGAGGCGTGTTATGGTTCTCTCTTTCCCTAGATTTACTATTCCTCGGGTGGCTCATTGCAAAGGTGGGTGTTAGTTGGCTCTCGACGACATAAAACCATACCTTCTTTTCATAAAAGAAGATAACGCCACGGACGAAGATCCTCAGTATATTCTACAAGGGTCTTTTGATACAGAAGTGGAACTGGCTGATGCTGTGCTAGAATACACCGCTGAGGTGGGGGCCAACATAGCAAACGAAACCATGGTTCCGGTCAGGTTTGTTCCTACCGTTTTGAGACCACAGATAACAATCACTCCAGCTCAACTTAGTGGATTAGATTTGACCGTATCTAAATCTCTTCCGTAGGAGGTACCCCTTGCGAGCCCGATTAAACTATTCATCCGAATTACGAAATATGATTCTCAGAGGGAGTCTATCCGTATACATCGATGCTGATACCAAGGAACGGTGGGAATGGTATATCGGTCGAATCGATGTGGTACTGTATTTACCAGAAGTGGGGAGTTTTCGCATTGAGACATACCAGTCCTTTGAGAACAAAGAGAGAAAACTGCTCTCTTCGGTAACTGGTAGGTTTTCCGAGATTAGGGATTTGTATACCCCACTTGAAGCTGCGTACATTCAATCCCTTCGAAGGCTGGGTGAGTTAGGTCGGGAAAATATCTTCACTAAACAAACCACTAAACAAGCTGAGATTCGAGATGCCAATTGATATTGATTTTGAAATCCCAGTTCGCACCTGGTGTGATGTCAATTCTCATGTGTCTGGGGGTACGGTAACCTTTTACTATGCCGATCCTGATACAGGTGAATCACGGGCAATGAATCAAACGTCTAGTGGTATTATTGCTACTGATTATGACTACAAATTAACCCAATCCGAGATTAGTTCTCTCATACAAGAGGCGGTATTGATAGCCACCAACTTTACCTTATAGGAAAATTCCCATGATCGTAGAGAACATTAGTACGATTCCCATTTTTTGTTCAAAAGCCCATCCCACCGAGATTGCCATAGGTCAACAAGCCACCATTCTTGATGCTCTGCGGTCTGATCCAGAAGTGGATGGACTGATTACTAATGGTGTACTGGCGGTTATCAGTTTTGATACCAGTGCTCTTAGTGGCGTTGCCCAAGAAGAATTGTATCCTAGTGGCCTTCCCGCTACCCGTCCCGCTACTCCACCCGTGGGTTATTCTTTCTTTAATACCAGCACCGGAATCCCCAATTACTGGGACGGTAGTGGTTGGATAGATGCTGCTGGTGGTGCTGCCTAGGAGTCCGGCATGACCCCCGAAGAACTAATGGAAATTCCTCTTGGCTGGATACCTGATGTACCCGATGCACGGGACAAATGGTATCATCAACAATACGGCCTTCGCTCTATTCGTTTGCCCAAGCAGGTTGATCTCAGACAACACTTCTCTTCTCCAGACGATCAGGGACGAATTGGGTCTTGTACTGCTCAGGCGGTAACGGCAGCCCTGGAATATTTGGATGTTATCACTGAAACTGCGTCTGAGATAGACGATTTTAGTAGGCTATTCGTCTATTACAACTCTCGAACTCATAAGAATGTGGACAGTGGTGCTCATCTACGGGACGTATTCAAGAGCCTAGCTACTGATGGGGCGTGCGATGAACGCATGTGGCCTTATCAGTCGGATAAGTGGAAGAATAAGCCCCTTAAAAAGTGTTATACCCAAGCCCAGAGGTATCAGGCTTTGGAATACACGCGAGTTCGTACTGGGCGTGATCTGCTTACTGTTTTGGCGGAGGGATTTCCTGTCAGTTTTGGGATTATGCTGTATGAATCCTTTTATCGAACCGGTTCTGATGGTGTAGTTGCTGTTCCTGGTTCAGACGAGAGTGCCCATGGAGGGCACGCCATGTTATTGGTGGGGTACGACATGGTATCAAAATTGTACATCGTCAGGAATTCTTGGGGGCTTAACTGGGGCGCTGATGGCTATTGCTACATTCCTTTTGCGATGGTAGACGATAGCTGCTACGCTGATGATTTTTGGGTTTGTCGTAAGATAGAGGATGGATCAGAACCCATTCCATCTCCGACCCCTCGTCCCAAATCAATTTGTCCTTGGTTTAGAAAGTAGGTAAATACGATGGAAAGTAGCGTATTCAAAAGGCTGAAAAGGGCAATAAGTCCTACCCGAAGAAAGATTCAGAAACGACTGAAACAGGTGAAGAGGAATCGAGAAGCAGCAGCCGCTAAGAAACGACCCAGAAGACTAACCGTAGCTGCGGCTTTAGAACACAAAGCCCAGACCCTTCTTTCCGCGGCTCGAAAGCTAAGAGGTAGGTAGGGCAGTCTCTTGCAAACTTTTCAAGACCTGGTTTCGAACAACAAATTTCCTGCTTTGATGCCCAATGCGTATACGGCCATCAAACGGTTGTATTCTCCACGAGATGCCATGGAGATATTTCGTCTTCAAGACGAAATCATGTTGATCGAATTCGACAAACATTCTGACAAATACTACTTGAAGCAGGCTGATCGAGATGGGTTAGAAGGTTATAAAAAAGTCCTGTTGCGTTTACGTAGTAAGGATGACCAGGTAAAGGAAAACATTGGCAAAATTCAAGGTCTTCTCCGTGTATCAGTCACAGCCGAGTTAGAAATTACTCCACAAGAAGCTGCGGACATTGCCCATAAAATTGGGTTTAACCTAGCTAAGGCAGGAATTTCTCTTTCCGAATTTAGACGTGGGTTGGAAGTAGAAACAGAACACTTTGATGTTTCCACCGATCTAAAGGTAATCGGGAAGATAGCTTGGGCACATTTACGCGAGTTGCCTGATTACTACACTCGTCTCGATGAAATGGAAGAGACGGGGAAAACAGAGTTGTCTAGCAAGGCGTGGTTCCGCAAAAAGAAAACTAGGTCAGAGAGACTAAAATGGTATCGCAAGATGATGCGAGCCAGGACCACTCCCCAGACATCGGAAGAATTGAAACGAAATAGAAAGAGAAGGCAGGACTACAGACGCCATAAACGTCGTCATCGCGTCTATAATCGTACTTGGTGGAAACGCCGAGGGGAACAATACGCGAAACAGCCCAAGCCCCCCGTTCCAAAGACTGCCCAACAACGGAAGGGCGAGGCTAGAACAAAAAAAGAAGAAATCCTAAAGAAAGTGGCTCGTCGGCTGAAACGAATTAAGCGGTCTAATTTACCTCAGGTTAAACGACCACCTACCAGACCACCCAATAAAGCTCTCAAAACGATTATGAAGAAATCCAGTAGCACATTCACTAAGGGAATGCAGGCCCTTACTTAGGAGATCGCCCTTGGCAGCGCAACCTTTTCAAGTCGATGCATTAAAGATCGGGACTTTAAGTAGTGACCTTAACGAGACTACTTTCGGTGATCTTCTTACCGATCAACACCTTCACGCCAATCAAACTGTTCTGGATGCTCTCGCCGATGCAGGATCGGGCAATGTTCTTACATCTGCCGAAAGAACCAAGCTAACTGGTTTGGCTCGTTATGTGGTTGGTTTAGACCTAGGTGATCCTTTTGTCACCATTCAGGCAGCTATCGATCAAGCGGTCACCGATGGGCATAACTTTAATAGCCCAGCCACCGTTCTGGTTAAGCCAGGGAACTACGCCGAAAACATCACCATGCACCCTGGAATTTCGGTCGTTGCTACGGTTGGACAAAAAGTCAACCTAACCAGACTATCAGGGTTCCTTACAATTGATCTTGCTGGTGCAACTAATGTGACAGCTTGGTCTGGCATAGACATCAACTATGGGATAGGTGCTCCTGTTCAGTTCATCGGAACCAACGTCCAACAATTTCACATGTTCAATTGCGAGGTTACGTCTGCCAGTGTTAACCCGGCTCTCTTGGCCACCAATTCTGGAACGGGTAGTCTCGTAGTTCATGAAAATGTGAGTTGGAATAACACCTCCTCTGGTCCGGCTGTGCTGTTACAAAATGGATGTAAGTTGAATGGCTCTAACAGTCAAACCAACGCGGCCAGTAATTCAGGTACCTCCATTGATGTGCAGGGAACCTGCGAATTTGATTTGACAAACCACTCCTGCCTTGGTCAAATTTTGATGATCGGGACATCTGGGGGTATTATGAAGGGATCCCAGATTGATTCTGGGTCTAATCCTATCATCACTAAAACCAGCACCGGTGCTTTGGTGATCGGCAGCCTCTATCCCCTGTCGGGGAGTTTGCCTGTTTCCAACATAGCTGGAACGCTCATTGATTTGGATTCGCATGCCACAGAGGGGCTGTATTTTGTTTCTACAATGGGCAGATTAGCTGCTCAGGGCGCAACAGGTCGAATAAACGATACCTTTGGTTTGATTCAGGAAGCCATTACAAAGGCTGGTTTAGACGGTTATGGTGGCAGTAAGCCTGCTACCGTTTACATCCTACCTGGTCAGTATGCCGAGAACCTGACCCTGCAACCAGGCATTAACCTGATGGGACCTACTACCCGAGCTGTGGAGTTGACTGGGTACCACACATGGGCACCAGTCGGGGGTACTCTTTCTGACAACACCGTGTATCTGGAAAACCTGATCCTGTTTGCTAGTTCGGGTGGGCCGGTTATCACCGCTTCTGGGTCTGCTCCTTGTCGTCTTTACCCTCGCCGAGTGAACATTCAGAGCACCCACAATGCTTATCCCTGTATTTCGGTGGTCAACGCTAGTGCTCAAATATATGAGGGTACTGATTCTATTATTATTCACTTCGGGGATAACAAGGCCCTTGATTTACAGATGGGTACGGTTGCCCTTGGGGGTAATGTCCAATTCCAAGCACGAGGAAATCAGGACACAGTTGAAGTGGCCTCTGGTACTAACTTTAGTTTGGCTAATGGTCGGATTATTGCAGCCGGCTCTGCTCGTGCACTTTCAGTAATCGGCACTGCCAATGTTAGTCTGAGTATCCTGGAATCTCAAACCGGGGATATCGGAATTGTTCAGCCGGGTGGTGTCCTGGCCTTGGGGTTGTCTGATGCTAGCTCAGTCAGTGGAGATGGCTTCGATGTAACTGGTACTCTGAACTTGTTGAATGCGGTATTGAGAGTAGTCGCAGGTAAATACAATGTCAAGGGAATTGGCATGGTCACTGGTGTAAATTATCTTTTAGGTGGGGCCAGTATGGATGTTCAAAACACTATCTCCGGTGGGGCGGGGATCATTCCCGTTCCTACCAACAACCAAGTTCTGGTACCATAATGCAATTTTTACCTGCTTTGCTAAAATTATTGGCTCCTGATTCTCCTGCGGGTTTGGAGCAAGAGGGGAATTACCAAACCGATTACTGGAAGTCGAATCTATGGATTCCTTCCTATCAGCTTCGTCGTCATGTTAGAAAGGAGGCGCCTGTGGCTAGATGGGCTCGTCGTAGAATATCTCCTTATGATAGTCGTTGGGATCATGAACCTCCTGCTCATTTTCCTCTTGTAAGACCTCCTGCCGGTCCCATTCTTAGTTCGGGGGATGAATGGAAAGTTGGTAGCAAGGCCGTACTATATGTTGTCCGAGAAGAAACAAAGAATAAGGAATACTACTACGCCAGTAAGGGAGACCAGGGTGCTCATGCCTGGGAAGGAAAAATAACCAAGATCGTCAGTGGTAAAGGTTTTCTGGTTCAGTTTAAAAAAGGAGCCCCAGAATTACTCCGTCAGGAATTGATTTATGCTCACACGGGTCCCGACCCTATTGATGTAGAGGAATGGAAGCAGTTTGAAGTTGGTCAAACGGTCTTTGTATTTTTCACCTCAAAAATAGAAAAAAGTGTTGTTCTCACGCCCGTGAAAAAGGGCACTTCCAAATCTCACCCCTGGGATGTGGCGGTAAAGAAAGTAGGAAAGCAGAAATGTCTTGTTAAATTCTACGATAATTCCACGCAATGGGTTCCCAAGGAATTCCTAATTGCTGAGGAAAGCCGTGAATTACTAAAGGGGAAATGGTATGTTAGTCCCACGGTATCTGGTCTATTCGCCATCCAACCTCGTGAAAACGGGAATACAGGAAACCCGACCGGAGATCGAATTAGGGCCAGAGTGGTAACGATGGAGGGTGGTAAGAGGAAGTCAGTCATTCGAAAATTCCTGTTGGAACATCGACATGAATGGGTGCTTGCAACTCCCAAACAACTGAATGAAGTAATTGAGCAAGCAAAGAAGAAAGTAAAGACGCAAAAGGAATCCACCACTGTTTCATACTCGGAACTAGAGAAGGGCAAATGGTATCTCAATCGTCAGTTTGATCTTCGTCCAACTGCTAGTGCGTTTTTGATAAAACCCTTACAGGATACTGCATTTGTTGGCCGAATGGACACCATAGAGGTTTGGAAAAATTCGCAAACCAAGAGAATTAACGCTTCTCGTCGGGTAATCAAACTCCACGTTTCTCCTGAGAAGTGGAAACCAGCAACCGCTAAAGCAGTTAGAGAAACCGGTGTAGTGCTACCACCACAAGTCAAAAAAGCCCTTCGGCTTCGGAGATAACTCATGAGTATCGATGATAACCAACTACCATCAAAAGATACCTTTCGATTCAAGTTTACCAAGGAGCTTGCGAGTAGTGTCGCTCCCGCTCCTCAATTCACCACTACCATGAAAGGTCAAGAAATTCAAAGGGATTGTGGGAATTGTCGTTATTTTAAGAGGGTGCAAGGAACTTTTGGTAGGTGTGTCCATGAGGCGCCGACTCAAAACCTTGGCAGTCAGGGTAATCTTTCCAGTGCCTATCCTCCCACTATCCTGCAGCGATCCGGTGGTTTAGTTGGTTGGCCAACGGTTGAAGCTCTAGATGGAAGAGCACAGTTATCTGATGGCCGTCAACCCCCGAACAATGACCATTGCTCCAATTTCAGTTTTGATCAGGACAGAATCAATTCCATTCCAGTAACTTCGCGTCCTGTGATGTAGGAGCCTTGATGGTAATTGTTTTCGCTGGTAAAAAGCAGAGTGGTAAAAATAGTTCCGCCAATTTGGCGGCAGGTCTTTATCTAAAACAACAGCAACTAATCCGTGATTTTGAGATTGATCAGAACGGATGTTTGACTCTAACTACAGGGGCGGGTAGAACCATTTCTATTTCCGAAGTTCAAATACTTAGAGAGGGGTTATTCTCTGGAGTGGTCAAGACGTATAGTTATGCCACGGCCCTGAAGGAATTTCTTGAGCGAACACAAATGACTACTCGCGGGGGGCTGTGGGGGACTGATGAAGAGAAGAACGCCCCCAGTAATTGTGTATGGGATAATCTGCCGACTTCAATTCGCGCCCAATACGCTGACTTGTCAAAGTGTTCACTTCATGATCAAGAATCCTTCTTCGTTACCCCACGGGCCGGACACCCCAACGGTCTGCGAATCGGGTCAATGTCTAATAGGAGACTGATGCAGGTATTTGGAACCGACATGGTTCGAGCTTTGCTCAGTGAATCTTTTATCAACGCTCTTCTGACGGATATTCAACGAGATGAGAAGAAAGGGACCAAGTTAGCTTTGGTCACTGATGCTCGTTTTCCAAATGAAGTTTGTTGTCATCCCAACCATAAAAAGATTAGGCTCATGAGATCTTTGTTCTCCGACACTCATTTGTCCGAAACGGCAGTTGAGGAAATGAAAGATGAAGAGTTTGATCTGGTAATCGATAATAACGGTATGGATCTGTCTGCAAAGAACGCAATCTTGGAACCCGTTTTAACGGGCTGGTTTAGGGAGATGTAAATTGCCGCGAATTGGTACTGGTCCTATGGCTAAAGTTATCCAATCTAGTAAATCCCCGGAAGAGAATCTGGGCTTATCTCTGGAAAGAGTAGGCACTAATTCACAGGACATGATAACCGCTGCTCCAGCAGTAGAGGGAGCCGTGACTACAACTAAGCAGCCCACAAACAGCTTTGACCCTTTTTCGTGCGCTGTGGTTGAGGGGAGTACCCGTAAAGACGTGGTGTTTTTAGCTAGTTTGTGTGCAAAAAAACACGTCGTTCAAATTGGCTTTGACAAATGGTCTTTGTATCTAGCTCAAATAGCTGCTGAGGTTGTGATACTAACGACCGATCAGGATAGTATCGATAAATATCGTCCTGTTTTGGAGGGGACGTCAAATCACTGTAGCCCAGAACTTAGTCTCCTGCGAACCCTTCCATTCCCAGAAGAAGTCCCCTCTAGCGATGTTCTCCTAATTAGCGGTACCCATGATCAGGCTTTGATTGCGTTTGGAGCCTATCAGAATCGAGCAGAAACTGTCGTTTTACTAGATCACCTGGCAATAGATCACGCTTTAGCAACCGTAGGTTTCATCGTTACTGGTTTCTCCAACAACATTGCCATTTCTAACTTCGTCCAGATCAATCCAGATGGAGCTAACCTGATTGTAGTTTCCTCTAGTGCTAATTCTCAACCGGAAGGGGCATAACGTTGAAAATTAACATGTTCGGTAGTTTTGCTAATCCGGCGTCTACTGAAGCGGGAATGGCAGAAGGATTTCGGAGTCTGGGTGTAGAGGTTAATACTTTTGACACTCGCCAGTCAAAAGATTACATACAACAGGCCCAAGTAGCCGATATACAGTTGTTTATTAAGGGAGATGGAGTTAACCCAAATTGGATTCAGGGTCTGTCTGGTATTACAATCAATTGGTACAGCGAATTACTACCTGATGGATCGGAGGATGACCTTGCCGATCTTAAACTGAAACAGCTCCAGCAGAACCTTGCTGCTTTTGATATTCTTGCTGTCCACGAACCCTCTTGCTTAGAGTACATGCAAACCCTCCATCCTCGTGTGGTGTGTGCTCCCAGCTATGGTGTAAGTGTTGGTCGAGAAGTTAAAGGCCCGAAATGGGAAAAGAGACCCTTTCAGGTTGGATTCGTTGGGCACCCCACACCTCGTCGGATTGAATGGATCGATCAGATAAGCAAGCACTTTCAGATTATGCTGCCAGCTAATTGGAAAAAGGGAGGACGAACAGAGGGCGATGAGATGTTCAAATTCATCAAGAACTGTCAGTTCTTTTTGAACATCCACTGCTCGAAACGAATCAACACCGAGACTCGTGTTTTTGAAGTTACGGGTTGTGGTGCTTGTTTACTGACCGAACCCCTCTCCGCATCACAATTACCTTCTCATGTGGTAGTTCATTCTCCCGATGATGTAGTCGAAGCTCTCTCAAATAAGACCATTGATTTCGCTAGAACTGCGGCTGCTGGGCAGACGGAAGTCTGGGATACTCATACGTATTCCAATAAGTGCAAACAATTCCTCTCCATCATAAAGAGGATCGCACTAGGAAAAGAAAAACTCCCTGTTCCTCAAAAAGAAGAACCCTCCGTAGCGTTACAGGTGCAGGAGATACCGCCAAAGATATTTACGGAGAGTCCTGCTGAAGTAGAGAACATCGTTCAAGCTGCGGTAATGGGTTCTAATATTACCAAGTTAGCTCATGCTGGTCGTGTCGTATCCTCATACAAGAGACGCAAGCCTCTTTTATCGCGTCGAAACACTCCTTATCGTGTAGGGTTTGTGAACATCTGGTTTGAACGTGGCCAATCTTATGTAGCTAGGATGATGGCGGGCGCTTTGGAGAGACACCCTCAGATTGAAACCTACATCTTGGCCAGAACCGGAGGTGTGCATGGTGAGGACAAACCACCGATAACCACAGGTAAATGGGCACATCCCAGGATTACGTCTTATCCCCAGTATCAGATCAAGCCAACGGATTTGTTGAATTGGGTGAAAGCAAACAACCTCGATGTGGTCATATTCAACGAGGAGTATGATTTCTCCTTGCCGTTTGTGCTTCGTGGCCACTGTTTGGTTATGACCTACTTGGATTATTTCAAGGAGGATTGGAAGCCCGCTCTCAACATCTATGATCTGGTGTTGACCTCCACTGAATGGGCTTCCGCTCAAATCAAAGGACTGTGCAATTATGTCAAACTGGACTGGCGGTTTGATGCCCAGGGCCTTGAGGGCTATTACACACCCCTCGAACGTGTGACTCGTAATAGGAGGTTTACTTTTGTTCACAATGCTGGTTGGTTAGGAATCAATTACCGCAAGGGAACAGATAAACTGATCTTAGCTTTTGATAAACTGCTCCAGGAACACCCCGAATGGACATTGGGAATTTGGTGTCAGACCAGCAGAGACAAACTACCTTTGGAGTGTCAACGAGTATTGAACGAACGCGATTCCTCCATCACCTGGATAGAAGAGAGTACGGAAGATGACCTTTTGCTTCCATATAACTTAGGTGCTATTCACGTATACCCCTCTAAATTAGATGGTTTGGGACTGTGTTTACCTGAAGCTATATTCGCCGGTATTCCTACGGTGACAACAGACCATCCTCCTATGAACGAATTCATCACCCCCAAGTATGGGGAGTTGATCAAAGTGGACAAACTGGTTACTCGTGAAGATGGTATTATCTTTCCCGAAGTTGTTGTGTCAGTGGAATCGATTGCTGAGGCTATGGAACGATGTCATACTAACATGCATATGACCGTCCGAGAATCGGTGGACTTGAACCCCACCTTTGATCAGGATTTATCTGAAGCCGTATTGCAAGCCATTAAATGGCATCAATAGGTGTTGTATGAATGATTTAGAATATGCCAATTACGGACTTGAGGTAATTGAGTTTCAACGGGATGAGTTGGAAAAACGAGTTCCTGGTGGTGCCGCCTTAGCTTATTGGAATGGCCAAAAAATCCAAATTGTGGCATCGAGAGACCCCGAGAAACTGGTTCAGCATCAAGAGACTGCCTTGACTTCGGCTGAACGAGCTACATCTATCCTTGTTCCCATCCATTCCCCCAAAACGGTATGTGTGTATTGAGGAAGTTCGATGATTCTAGTTACTATTGGGACAAGACCAGAAGCAATCAAGATGATTCCGGTTTACTTGGCCTTGCAAGAACGGGGTGCCGATGTTGCTTTTGTGAATACTGGCCAGCATGATGATTTGGATAGTTTCCTGAAGGAATTCAGTATTCAGTCACCTAAAAGTTTTTATCTGAATGCCCGAGCGAATAGACAATATCAGAATAGCCCGACTCTTGCTCACCAGTTTGGTGAAATGCTTCGCTTGTGCTCCAATTTCTTAGCTTCACTCATTGGCACCATCGATGCGGTTCTGGTTCAAGGTGACACACTAACTGTACTAGCAATGGGGCTTGCTGCTAAGTTGGCCGGGATCGAAGTTGTTGGACACGTTGAAGCTGGTTTACGAACTTATCAGCACAATCCCTTTCCTGAAGAACTGAACCGGGTTCTGATGGCAGATATAGCCACCCACCATTTTTGTCCTAGTGAAGTTGAGAAAACGCAGTTAATCAGAGAAGGCGTAAAGGGTAAAATCGAAGTAGTGGGGAACACAGTCGTTGACGCACTCTTTTTGATGCGGAGCGAAATCACTGAGGAACCAGAACTAAACCAAGCTCTTATAACTGCCCATCGTAGGGAAAACTGGCCGTTCATGAGGACCATTGCCGAATCAGTGAAACAGTTGGCCCAAAAATACCATGATGTAGAATTCGTGTGGCCTCTTCATCCCAACCCCGCAATTAGACAAGAAGTTAAGGCCATAATCTCTCCCGCAGATCGTGCTCGATATGGGGTCACACTAACTGAACCCTTGTCGTATCGCGAAACTGTTCAAAGCATGTTAGCAAGTTATGTGGTCTTAACCGACAGCGGGGGAATACAAGAAGAATGCGCGTGTTTGGGTGTACCCTTTGTCGTGCTTCGAGCGGCCACTGAACGACCGGCCGCTTTGCAATGCGGGAAATTAGTTGATCCGGCCTTGGGCAAGGATGAGATAGTAAGTGTTTTTGAGAGCATCTTAGGAGACCGGCAACAATACACCACCCCTGTTACTACTTTTGGGGATGGTAAGGCCGCGACTCGCATTGCAACCTTACTTGGAGTTGCAAACGAGGAGGGGCGGCAATGACCATTGTTATCGCCTTCATCGGTGTGTACATGTTGGTGTGTTATTTGTACGAAAGCGTACTGGCTCCATTCCTGCGATACCGCATCCGTTTTAAGATGTTTGAACAACGGGATGAGATCCGTAATGCAAAAATTGAATTTCCGGAATCCATAGACGATAAAACGTTTGCGATTATAGAGGATTCCATTAACGCTGCGATTGCGTTATGCGCCAATACCCCGTCTCCGACGCAAATTTGGACTGAGCAAGAATTCACTTGTATTGAACGAGAAATTTGGCAGAGAATCCACCAAGTTAAAATCCGCGACGATAACAACGTGATTCAGACGTGGAAAGCTATGCATGAGCTTGTTATCTGGACTCTCATCGTGAATCGTGGCATGTTACTAATCTGTTTGGCCCCTCTCATTCTTGGCTGGATGCTAATACCCAAGAGAAATACTTGACAAAGGGACTCTTTTGTGGTATAATGGGGTTTTTTGGTAACGTGGCTTTTTTGGGGACACTGCTGTGGAATCAAGACTCAAGTCGCTAGAGGCCGATGTAAAAGGGATCAAAGCCAGATTATTGGGGAAATCCCCCGATCCTCCAGTAGCCATCTTTGAATTGAAAGAGATTATCAAACAAGAGGCTAGGAGAAACAAGCCATTCCGGGAAACACTGCGTGCTTCTAAATGTCTAAACACTCTTAAGGACACCTTTTGTCAATTGTGCGCAATCGCTCAACAAACCGAATGCTATAATGAGGTTTTGGACTTACACCGCCGTAAGGGGTTTCCTTACAAGCGTGCTCAGTTATCGCGTTTTCACCCTCAGGAACTGCTTAGACTTGCTATGCTTTGTGGGTTCGTTCCTAAAATTAGGAAAGCTGCTAATTCTAAAAAACTGAGGGAGTTTATCCTTCAAGCCCAGACCAACCGCAAACTAGTACAAAGAATTAAGACAATATCAGAGTGAATTACGCCATCTATGGCCGTTTAGAGTCCTGATATGGACGTGTAGAGGCCAATAGGAGAAGATCTGATGGCATTTAAGACTTCGGCATCATCAGGTGCCTACGCTGGGAAAGATGTGTCCAAAACCAAGGAAGGGACTCAGGACGAGAATCGTCAGCCCACTTACATGGATGAGCTTCGGGATGGTGGGAGAGTTTTCAATCTTCACGATCACGCTGTAGATACGGTCATTCGTATCAGACTGCTGGGGAATATCCTACCGCTTCGGCGGCATTGGATTACCACCAAAAACAACAAAGTATTCCCACTCATTTGTTCTCGTTGGGATCCTGAAGCTGAACGGATGGATGATGAGACACACGAATGGCATTGCCTGGCGTGTGCTTTTCTTCCTGCTAAGAGGTCTAAGCCATCGGTTGCTGATGTTATCAACATGATCAACCGAGAATTACAAGACTCGGGGGCGGCAGACCCAATTCAACTCTTGTGGCTTAACTGGTACAATGTCAAAGAGTTGAACAAGGCCATGAATCGTATCAAGGGGCGTAAGCCCACTGGTAAGAAGAAGGGTTATGATCTGGAATTGACGGTTGGCCTGGACCAAACATCGCGTAAGAATGTGTCTATCGCGTTGTGTCCGGCCGGTTCTGAACCTGATCCCAATTGTGCTCTTACTGAAGAAGAATGTGAATATGAACTGATCGATTTGGGTAAGGTGTATGCTGCCCTGATTCCTGGTACCCACAATGCTAAGACCACTACCGGGGATTACAGAGATACCCTTATCTCCATGTTTGCAAATGGGTATGTTCCGTTCAAACTTGTGCCAGAGATTGTGGATTGGGCAACTGCCGCGAATCTCATGACTAAGGATCAAGTTGATCCCACCTTAAAGGCAGTTCATACCATTCACAAGAAACCCGATTATCATTTCGTGGGCGACGAAGACGAAGACTCCGAGGAAACAGAAGAGACTCCGCCCAAGAGAAAAAAGAAAAGCAGTAAGAGTAGTAAGAAAAGCAGCAAGAGTGGTAAGAAAATCACCAAGAAAAGTGATAAGAAGAAAAAGAAAAAGAAGACCTCTTTGGCACCTGCAACCCCTGGCGGCGTGCTCCCAGGTCTAGAAGATGATGACGATTAACCGGAGATAGAGGTGGCCATACCTCAGCGGACAGTTCTTGCTGAACAAGAACTAGGTTCCATCGTACAGTTATTGGATGTTCGGGTGTATGTTCAAGGAATTGACATCACACCCTACATCCAAACTGTATCTCGAACCATGTCTGATGGGGACATTGGTAGTTGTTCCATTTCGATTGCCAATGCTAATTACGGGTGGGTTTTAACACCGGATAATTTACAGGGAAAGTTCCGTAATCACACTGACCCTCAAGTAGATGAGTCCACCAAATATCGTCTCTATCAGTACAAGACCATCAACAATTTCTATGATCCCAAATACCGGACTAGTCGTTGGTCCTTAAACGAGTGGAATTTCATTCTCCACAAGAACGACACGGTTAGGGTTTTCATGAGATTGCCCTGGGTAGGGGATAGGTTCAAATCTGAATCAGATCGTGTCTGGATTCCTTTTTTCTGCGGTTATGTCAATGAGGTCTCTGGGGAAATCTCCGAGAAAGCAGAACCCCTGACACTGACTTGTATTGACCTTCGTGGTATCTTACAAAAACAAAGAGTGGCCCAAAATCCAGTTCTCACTGCTGAGGAGGTCCGAGGGGGAAGTCCTGTTTTTGCACCGGGGAGTGCAGTCTCTTTCCAAAAGGTGATGGACGAGGGGCCGGCGGCAGAGTTCTTAACCGAGTCTTTGTTCAGTGATACTCGTTTTGTACAGGAGGGCCATAGCTTTTCTAGCATTGTTACCACTCTCACCTTACTCGGGGTGGTAGAGTTAATCCTGCTAGGTAAGGTAACTCAGGGGAGAAAAGCCGCTGAAGAAACGGGGGCAGGGGAAATCATCCTAGATGGGGTTGGCCGGATTGCTCAAGCATACGCCGATGGGGAAAAGGTTGACGTTTTTACCCCCGATCTAAGCTCAGATTGGACTCCTTGGTATGACCGCCTTTTGACTGGAGATCAATCTCAAGCCTTAACGCTATCCGAGGTTAAAGAAATCGGGGAAAATTCTTACTATGGTGGGAGTTGGAGCCCTCATGGTGAGAACATTCGTCCTAGAGTGCTCTACCCCAAGAACTCCTTTGGGTTCCGGAATATTGGGGATGTTTCTGGAGTTAACAGAGAAGAGGTTGATTGGGCGACTCGTTTGGATATAATCGAGGGGTACATCGAACGTTTGATGTATCGGTTTTGGATCAGTCCTCTAGGAGATCCAGTATTTGAATATCCTCAGTGGGACATTTATCCGCAGTTGTATGCAGGTTATCAAGATACCCTCATAATTGGAAGACCTGATCAAGAAGATGCGATCAAATACACCGAGACTCCAGACAATGTGCGCACGTCAGTTATTGTCACTGGAGGAATGCTGAATTATCTGACCGATGAGAGTGGACAAGAGGCTACTCAGTTTAAGCGGGTCATCATTCATATTCCTTCTTTGATTTTGAGGTATGGAGTTAACCAGGACACTTATTCATTCCCCTACGTTTTTGACTGTGACATTTTACGCCGGGTGGGAATGTTGCGGTTATCCGAATCCATTTCCAACGCTTTTACCTATGATGTTGGTACCTTACCTTGGCGATTGTTCTTGCCCAACAAGCCTGTTTTCTTGGAATGGGTGAACACTTATGGGATCATCACTTCCGTAGAAGATTCGATTGACATGACTAGTGGAACCTTGACTAGTGGGCTGTCCATCAGTAATCTCCGCACCTACAATCCCAGAGAAAAGATGCACACATTGATTGGGATGGATACGGACGGCTCCCCCTTTGGATTTACTGAAATTTTCAGCTTCAAAGATTTCGAGATCGGCCAAAACACTGAAAATGGTTTATGCGCCGACCCCACGCCGGGGATTTTGTGGTCTGCTTCTAAAGACCTCCAAAAAGTAGGACTGGTTTCTCCGGGGGAACTGGGGGCAGCACGCTCCTTAAACCCCGCCGATGCAGTAGCTTCTTTTCCTGGGTACACCGGGGGTGGTCCTAGTTCTAATTTTGACACACCCCTATCATCAGATACTGCAAAATCTGTAGAGAACGCAGGATTACCCCAAAAGGCGACTGATCCCCTGAAAAAAGTAATACAAGCTACTAGTGGCGGGAACCCCAATTGGACCGCTTTGTCTCCTGATTCTGGTACTGTGGGTAACGATCGCATGGGTTTGACGGCCATGGACAATCAAACAGCCCAATCTCTCGTGGATGCATATCCTGATTCATTTGCAGGATCAACGGTTGTGGGAGACACTGTTGATGTGCTGACTGGTCTCATTGATGAGGCTAAAGTAGCTGGTTCTTACACCCCCGAATTGGGGGTCGAATTGATGAACCAGACGATGGATCGAGCCAGAGAATTGGGAGACCCCAGAGCAATGGTTGATTCAGCAATCCAATTGGCTACGGCTAAAACCACCCAATTGCTGGAGCAATCAGGTATCGCTAGTGAAGAAATAGATGAACTCCTATACGCTCTAAATGGGTATGTTCCCACTGAGTCAATGGCCCAGATCATGGATCAATATGGGCATGGCCCAGACGATGTTACTTCTACTTCTGTCTGGCGATCTCGCATAATGGCTGCTGTCAAACTGTTGCTGGAGAATTTGAGTCGGCAGGATAAAGATATGATCTCCGCAATAGGGAGCAGATACTAATGCCCGCACGAACTAGTCGTCAACGACACAACGAGCACCACCATGGGACTCAGCAAAAGAGAGTCCATGTAACCAATACCAGCAAATTTTTGATGGAGCGAATTCGAGCCAATCTGGATGAGGCAGCTCGTGTGCTTCCTGAATGGTTTTACGTTTGGACTATTCAACAACAGGAACCTTGTCCGTGTAAGGAGGCTGAATTTGATACCCCCGATACTTGTCAACTATGTCATGGGGTAGGGATACTTCCAGGGTATTCTAAACGAGGATTCAAAACCATCCTACCTATTCAACCCAACACGACCACTTATTCGGTTAATGGGAAATGGGATTATAGTCAAGGGAAGCACCATCCATCATTCCGTATGGATTCCACTGCCGTTTTGACGACGGTTCAATCTGATTGGGTTCCGCTGGTTAACAACTGGGGTTTGGACTTGGTGGATGTGTTGACCTCGGGGGGAGTCACGGTTGAGGCTACATTCGATGGGGTTACTTGGCTGGATGTTTTAGATGATACTTTTGTCGATGCATTCCGGCAGGCTACTCGAGTCAAGTTCATGGTTACTATGGCTCGCAGTGATGCCACTCATCCAAGACCTGAAATCTCAGGTTTGAAATTCCGGTATCAGAATGTTGAATTCCCAGCTATTCGGGGAGACATACCCAAGTTTAACTTCTCCCGAGAACGAGATGATCTAGGAATCGTACCAATTTTAGAGACATACAATCTGGCTATCAACTATTCTGAGACTCCAGATGTCAGACTAAATGATTTCTTTGAACACATCGATGCCAACGGTGGAACCGACTATCGCTTCAAAATCGTATCACACGAGCCTCTGCAACCATTGTTGACCGGAGGAATGCCTTTGCATCCTCTCGAATCGCAATGGGGAGATAGAACCACTGATGGTGGGCGAATATTCGATGATGTACAAGTCAGAATGATTCAAACCGACGAACCCCTTGCCCGAGTGAAATAGTCTGGGTAATCGAGGTGTAGAGTGCCACCACAGGGTGCGAAGGACAAATTAGACAAACCAAGAAAGAAACTTACTGCAAAAAAACTCGCCAAAAAGAAAGGTAACATGGGGAAGGTAAAGAAGAAAACGAAGTCGCAATCAGAGTTAAACCTTCCAGCCCCTTCTGAACAACCTTCTCGCGGTTTATGGGAAGGTGTTGAATTTTTGGTGCCTACGATTATTCTGGGATTGGATCCTGGTACTAAACATTTTGGTTGGCACATGGTTGAGGTCACGGATTTCGAAAGTGACCAATACCGGAGTTTGGCTTCTGGCTTATTAAAGACCACTAAAAAATTTAAGAAAAGCATTTGTCATGATGGTTTTCGGGTTGTCCAGGAAGAGTTAAAAAAGTGTGTTAAACACACTGCTCAAAATCCGCAGTTATTGGCTATCGAACGATATTCTAAGCGGGGTAAAGCAACGGGGGACATTGAACCAATTAATCTGTTAATTGGTGCGATAGTAGCCACTTCTAAAAGACCTGTCGATGTCTTCACAGCCGCTATGTGGAAGACAGTGATCCTAAATCAATATGAAATGACTAGTAGAGATTACTTTCCTGAAGCCCAAACGGATCACGAAGCTGATGCCGGTTGCATTGCTTTATATGCGTTTGTTCGCTTACAAAAATGGGGCGCTATTTAAGGGTGAATGTAGTGGAACCAACTAAAGTAGTGATAACCGGGGCTAGCGGGCAAATTGGTAGTAACCTTATTCGGTGGTTGGAACAACAAGGTCCGGAGAAATACCAGGCTATTGGTATCGATAAAAACAGTTTTCCTTGGTGGGATTTATCCCAATCCGCTGTCGTAAAAGATTTTTACAGAGGCGATATTGCTGAGTCCTCTTTTGATCTCAGCCCCCTAATGGAATGGGCTGACGTGGTGATTCATTTAGCCGCGTATGCCAAAGTTCACGAATTAGTAGAATATCCTGATAGAGCAGTGTCTAATTTCATGTCTATTTATCGGGTGGCCGAGGCGTGTCGTCGTCATAACACGCCGGTTGTCTTTGCTAGTTCCCGGGAGGTGTATGGAAATAAGCCAGAATTTGAAGTGAGGTCTGTTCGGGAAGACGACGCTCATATTCAAGCTCAGGAAAGTCCCTACTCGGCTACCAAACTAGCTGGAGAGGCTATGCTCCATGCTTGTCATAAGAGTTACGATCTGCCTTTTGTTATCGTTCGTTTCAGTAACGTCTATGGTCGATATGACAATGACTTAGAACGAATGGAACGAGTTATCCCCCTCTTTGCTAAGAGAATTAGTAAGGGAGAACCAATCGAAGTCTTTGGAAAAAACAAGACTTTGGACTTTACTTACATCGATGACGCCATTGATGGGTTGACCAGAGCAATGCGAGCACTTCTGGCCAATCATAAAAGACATGGCACTGTAGTTGGTGCTACGTTCAACCTTGCCTATGGGCGGGGTAGTACCTTGTGGGATCTGGTGAATTTACTTAGTCTCTCCATTGGTAAAGAACCAGTCGTTACGTTCACTGATCCTCTTCGTGGTGAAGTAACTTATTACATAGCCGACATTAGTAAAGCTAAACTTCAATTGGGGTATCAACCAAAGACGCCCCTCTCAGCAGGAGTTATCTCTACTGTTGAATGGTATAAATCTGTCGGGTTTATCTCTCTATAGGGTAGGAAATGCAATGATTTTAGTTCCATGGTTGTTGACGGATTCTGGAATGATTCTGAGCCGTTCAGAAGCAAGGGTGGTGGAGGATAACCCCGCTCATTTACTCAAGAAGATAATTGAGTATTGCTTGGTGCCGACCTATCGTGTATCAGTTGGAAGAACCACCGACGATAAGGGGGTGCAGATTTATCGTTGTACACTTGATCGAGTTCCACTTGAACCTGATCAAGAAATTCCTGAAGTGACGATTCAGTATGATCTTTACTCCACTGATAGTGAAGAACTCAGAGCCCGGTTTTACGAGCCAGATATTACGGATGCCGAGTTGGAAGAGAGCTTTAAACTGGTGGAGCCTATTCGAGAGGATGGCACCACTTTTCCTTCCCGCCGGTTTACCCGTGCATTTGCTTCTCACTCTCAGGTGGTTGGACCGCAGGGAGAAAAGCAACTAGGCTCAGGGATTGAAACGCTCTCTCTTGGAATCTACCGTATCATTGGACTCTTCCCTGATGATATGGTACCCCTGGCCATTCATATCGCCGACATGGCCATAGAAAACACAACCATCGTTTTCTTCGATGGCATAATCGAGATACAACACCCCGATGTGGGTACATTCACAATGACTACCTCTAAGGGCGGGGAAAGAATTGAGGGGGACGCTGATGAAGATCAATTCTATTCTATTCTCTCGCGGTATTATCCAAAGGGCATAACAACCCCTCCATTTCGTATTCTGAAAAGTGGAACAACCAGTACGAGGTGATCGGTGTTTGATGATCTGTATAAAAAGTATGACGTACCTGGAAATCGTCTAGATATTCTTGTCTTCATGTGTCTGATCAACTTGGACATGCGAGCTTTCAATCAGATCGCAAAAACATATGATTTACCCTCTCTGACTATCCCCAAAAGTAAATTGTACAAATATGATTTCTGGGCTTTATTCTCGGATGAATTCTTTGATTTTCTAGATGAATTGACTCCAAGTGTTGCAGAGACAGTGTCTTCTCTTTACGAATACTATCCTAGATTATGCAAATACTTGGTAAAAATCGGGCAGAGTATTTTACCAAGAGAAGAATGGTTTTTTTGTCCTCCCCTTGGGGAAATTATCATGATAACCCCATGTCAGAAAACGGAATGTCCGGGCTATACCAAATACAAAGCATCACATTGTGATATTGATGAACATCGGTCCATTGAATCCATAGCTACTGCTTTAAACATAACCGCTGGGGAAGCCAGACACCACTATGAAGAAGCCATTCAATTCCTTGGGTCTGCTGAATCTGGATTGATCCAATCTATCTTAGGGATAGAACCCACCCTTATACCAGAATCAATCACCACGGATCAGCCTTCACCCTGTATCATGTTAGAGCGGAAATTCTTAATTCCAATTCGGGATTTAGTACAGGGGGTTAAAAAATTACACCAAACTTTTCAAGACCAAGCCACTTCTTTGGGTTTAGACATGAAGATGTACGGCGAAGTGTTAGTATTCTGCGGCGCCTCGACTGTGGAAGGCACTCCCCGGATGTTTAGTGGTCGTCCAGGGAGGCAGCTCCCCGGAGGTGTTTTGGACGCTCTTTCCAGCCCATTGTGGGAAGAAATCCTCCTAGGAAATGAGCCAACTGAGGGTACCCAAGAAATCCTACAAGAAGTCTCAAAGAAGTTGTCTAGACTACTTGACAAAAGGGTTCCCATCTGATATAATGGGGATGGAGTAAGGGATAAATCAGAGCCAAGGCGAAAGTGAGGGTTACCTTGATCGTCCAGGCGTTGCGGAAATTTAGGGCAGAAGTGGTGGGGGCGGCCCCTAGGGGTGAGATCCAAAAATTTGTCAATCTAATGTTTTGCGAGGCGTGTGGACTAGGACAAACTGGGGTCCGCTTTGCTAACCTAAGGAGCAAATTTCTTGGTAAGAATGGGGTGGTCTGGGAATCTACCAGTGATTTTAAGAGGGGTATCACCACTTCTGAGTCATCTCTCCGGGCCAGTATGGCTTTTTTTGCTGTCTTCTATTATGAATCCATGACCCCTTCGCGGGCCGTACGGTTTTTCCAAGCCAAACCTCAAGATTTCGATATCCTTGCCCACTGGTGGGTAAAGCAGGGTTGTCCCAAGATTCTCTACTACCCCGATCCTGAGATGATGATTCAACCGGCTCCCACTTATCATGATTTGGTTACCCGGTATGACCCATATATAACTCAGATCACCATGTCCCTTTGTCGGGGTCATAAATACAAATATTTGATTGATATGTATTGTTGTGCCGATGATTTCATAGGAGAAATTCGGTATAAAGCAGTCGTTAATTTGTTTTGGCGGCACTGGGCGGGAATGACCGAAGGTCAAAAAATCATCACTTTTGTAGCTAACTCTCATATGTGTGATCGGGCGCGTTATTACAGTGCTGTTAAACGGTCTTACCATACCTATAGTAGATCAAATGGATTCCGCGTTCGAACTCAATCAATCGATGCCACTCACTCACCACAAGAACAGTGTACCCATAGTCAGATTCTCCCTTCTACCGCTGAAGAAGGTTTTAGAATAGTCGATATGATCGATGAACTTCGTGGTCAATTTGGAGCCAATTCCCCAGAGAATAAATTCTTGTGTGATGTGATCAACGGGCGGCTGGCATTTCCCCTAGAACACACTGGTGGAAGGCAGGACTCGATACAAGAGTTAGCCGCCCACTATGGTGTAAACTTAGCTACGCTAAAGGACAGGCTATGCACGGCCCTGGAAGTAGACGTGTCTTGCGTGGCGGATTGCAAGGAGAATAGATGAAAGTAATGGTAAAGGGAATGTCCTTTGTTGAAGTTCTAATCGTAGTCGGCATCATCGTCATACTGTTTTTGACATTCTTGCCGCTAATTCAAAAGACACCTATGGTGCAAACCCGACAAATTGAAAAGCAGCAACCAGTGGTAAAATGTTTGTATCTCGTTGAATCCGGTGGAATACTATTGGCTAAAGAAGGGACGTTACCTGGATTTCCAAACGAAGAAACGTTAATCGCCTTTGAATCGCTTGGGGTAGTTGTGTTTTGTGAAATATCTTCCGTAACTTGGCAAGATTCACAACATGAAATCCACGTGCATTTAGATCACGCAATTATAGAGTCGGGGGTCTCTGCTACACAGAATGACCTTCTCAAAGCAGGATTCTGTATCTTCCCCGAGCTTCAAACATAATCGGATAGACTGAGGAGGAGGAGCGATGCCATTAGCACTTGATTACAGACCAAAAACAATAGATGATCTGGCCGGGCAACCACATGTACAGAAAATCCTAAAGGGTGTCCTCAGCAGGTATGCTGAGTTCGACGATTTACCTAGAATGTTCTTGTTCTATGGTAGTCACGGAAGCGGAAAGACTACCAGTGCTCGTCTGTTGGCTCGCTATTTGAATTGCGATAAGGGTCCACTGGTTGCTTGTGGAAAGTGTGATCATTGTAAGGCAGTAGATCGAGATGCTTCAGATGGGCTGCTCGAAATAGACGCCGCTTCTAATCGAGGTATCGATGATGTTCGGGACCTCAAGGCCAAGTTGAATTTTAAATGCCGGTGGCCCAAAAGAATCGTCGTTTTGGATGAATGTCATGCCTTGACCAAAGATGGGGCTGCTGCACTACTAAAGGTCTTTGAAGAAGAACGTGGTGGAAGAAAAACCAGTGATGTTTTCGTACTATGTACCACGGAAGCCCACCAAGTTCTAGACACCATCAAATCTCGGGCTATCCCCATTCAGATCAATACTCTGAATGAAGAAGACTTGATGGCTCACATTTCTAAGATCGCCGCTAAAGAGAAGATCAAGATAACTAAGGAAGCGGTCAGGATGATCGTTACCCTGTCTCGCGGTCACTGCAGGGACGCCTTGCAGTTGTTGGAGACTTGCTGGTTGTATTCGGGTGGGAAGACAGTCAAGACCAAAGCAATCCTGGATAGTTCAGGGTATTACGATCAAGCCAAATCGCGGGCAGTAATTGTTGCTTTCTTGACTAAGAGCAATCAAGAACTCTACGACGTATGTAAAGGCATCCTGGAAGATCCGGTTCGGGTGATTCGAACTATCTTGATAATCCTACGAGCAGAAATTAACCGCCAGTGTCATGGCACCAAGAAAGACAAAGAAAAGGCCTATTTCCCCAAAGCTGGGGTGGGTACTCTGATTGAGCTAAACAGTCTGTTTCACGCCGCTCATTATCACTTCGAGAGAAATGGTTTCAGCATCTTCGTGTTGACCTATTTCCTGGAGGTGTGGGCTCAAGATAAGCCTATGTCAATGTTGGAGAGAATCAAATGACTTCATCAGCCGCCACCCCCACTCTCGCTCCCGTTCCCGTTGTTGAAACCCAGTTATCTCCCGAATGGACCGTTATCCTGTGGAACGATGACTACCACACGTATGAGTATGTGGTTCGGATGCTGGCTGAAACCTGTGGTCACAGTAGGGAAGAAGCTTTTCAACTAGCGAAGCTAGTGGATGAGACCGGTAAAGCGGCTGTCTATCGTAGTCACTTTGAAAAAGCCGAGTGGAAGAAAGATCAAATCACTTCCTATGGGGCTGATGATCGTGTTTTGGGATGTCAGGGTTCTATGGATGCGACCTTAGAGAAAATTGCATCCTAACTACTCATACGATGAGAGGTGCAACATGATTGTAGCAACAGGCACATTTCCGCAAGGTCGTTACTGGTCATATCTTCTTTACAAATGGATTAAATGTCCTGGGCAAGTGGCGGGAGCGCCAGCCAGAGGTTGTGAACATGTCGCTATCATAGAGAATCGTTGTTTGAATTGTGGATCGCTTCGTTATCCCACGTCTTTAGTAACTCGTGGAGTCCTCACTAAACCTAATTTTGCAATGGAAGGTCTTAACTCAGGAGACACTTTTGAATTAAGCACTGTCTCTGGGTTGGAAGGAACGGCGACTGTGATGCGCATTGACGGGGAAGGTCTTTGGTGGAAGCTATAACATGATTGTGCTTGATGTGGAGACGACTGGAGTAGATCGGCAAAAATGCGCCATGGTCTCAATAGGTGCGGTAGATTTTGAAAACCCCTCCCGTCTCTTCTACGCAGAGGTTCGGGTTCCTGAAGTGTGGGAACCCGTTCCAAAGCCTGAGCCCATTCCAGGAATAGTACAAAAATACAAATCACCCCACTTGTATTCGGGTCCGGTTGAGATTACAAAAGAGGCGATGAAAATCAACGGATTCACAATAAAGCAGATCAGAAGTCCTCAGTTGCCTCTCCTACAGGATGTTCTCGAACACTTCATAGAATGGGTTCAACCTATAAAAGATCGTACTATCGCGGGTGAAAACCCTATGTTCGATATTGAATTCATGATGAATGCCATGACTCGTTGTGGGCTGCGTTTTCACACGGGTTATAGATCAGTTGATCTGCATTCCACTTCCTATGTAATTCGAAGAGGGTTGGGTCAAAGAATTCCTCTTCGTGGAGATCGAAGCGATATCAACTCCAACGATACAATTACCTGGTGTGGTTTGAGTCCAGAACCGCGTCCCCACAATGCTTTGACCGGGGCTAAGATGGAAGCAGAGTGTTTCCATCGGATATTATTCGGTCAAGGTCTTTTTCCGGAGTTTTTGAAACGACCTTTCAAACACGGCTCCCTTTGGCGTGCGGGCTAGGAATTTCGTTATTAAAAGAGAGAGAAAAACAACAACACAGGTAAGGCAGAGAAATTGAAAACCCAACAAAAACCCTTGACCGCTGTTGTGGAAACCGGGTTAAGAGATTACGCTTTGTATGTGGCCGAAGAACGGGCTATTCCTGATGTAAGAGATGGATTGAAACCCGTTCAACGTAGAGTAGCTTATGCCGCTTTTAAACTGGGTTTGAGACCCTCTGGTTATTTCCGGAAATCGGCCAAGATTATCGGTGAAACCATGGGTAATTACCACCCCCATGGGGATTTGTCAATCGGGGAAGCTCTCGCTGTATTAACACAGCACTGGAAAACCAGATACCCTCTGTTCGAAGGGCAGGGGAATTGGGGTAGTCCTCATGGGGAACCTCATGGAGCGTTTAGGTACATAGAAGCTAAGCTCTCCGAGTTTGGGTGGGAACTATTTCGAGACATCCAGTATGTGCGTATGGCAAACAACTATGATCAAACCGACAAAGAGCCAACTGTCCTCCCTGCTCCTGTTCCTCTGTTGTTGTTGAACGGTTACACTGGTATAGCCGTGGGGGTGGCAGGGTCGATTCCTTCTCACAACTTGCGCGATGTTTGTCGTACTTGCATTTTATTTGTTAAGAACCCTAAGGCTAAGACCAAATCCTTACTAAGAGTTCTTCGGGGGCCAGACCAATCGACGGGTGGAGTGCTTACCAATCCAGAAATCCTACCCGCCTTGTACAAGAAGGGCAAAGGAACGTGTTATTATAACGCTAACTATCATTACGAGGACATGAATGATGGTACCCAAGCGTTAGTAATTACTGGATTCCCACCGGGTACCAATCTTAATAAATGGATTGATAACTCCGAAATTAAAGAAATGGCTGAGCAGGGGATTATCTCAGTCTTGGATCAAAGCACTACCACTATCAAACTGATCATTATGGCCGATGATCCCCAGGTTCTGTCCACTAAAATAGAACCCATGCTTCGAGGGTATAAAGAACACTATGAATTTACAGTGTTTGATCGGTCCCAAGCCAATGGAAAAACTGCTCGCATCCGGTACGCTGGTCTGCAGGGGCTGTTAAAAGATTGGTATCGGTTCCGGCGACGGGTAGTTCGAACCCGGCTTGAGGACTGGATTACAAAGATTCAGTGGGAAATCGAAAAGGTAGAAGCAGTTTTAGCTGTCATCGCCAATAGAACTGAATTGGATAAGCTTACTCAGGGGACAGAAAAGACGGCCATTGAGTGGCTTAAGTCTATTGGATTGAACCTGCGTCAGGCTGAGTACATCTTAACTTGTCAAATTCGTTCTATCCTAAAAGGGAACAAACAATCTTTAACCGACAAACGGGATGGGTTTTTGCAGGAACTAAAATCCTACCAAATTGATTTACAAGATATTCCTGGTGTTATCATTCGTGAACTTAAGGAATTCACTAAGAAATTTGGAGATGAAAGGCGAACTAAAATTCTGGGGGTGGATTTTGATGGAAACGAAGAAACTGGTCTAGACACCCGGATGATTAGCTATGGAATTGTTTTAGTCGATGGGAAATTGAGGTCTACGACTGATGAGTTTACTTCCTTCAAGACCAAGAAGAAAGTGAATGATTATCATATAATTCGAGCCGCTAGGTTCTTCAGCATTATACACTCGGATGGGTACCAGGAACAACACTTCAGTTTTGAGTGTCCTGGTTTTTCCACTCACGAAGCCATGTGTCCGGTGAATCTGATATCCGATGCAGATGATTTGGTATTATTGATTTCCGAGGACAATTACCTGGTCTGTTACCCCCATGTTGAGAGTAATTATTTTGAAAAGGTGTATCCTAAGAATAAGACAATTACTTTCGCAGTTGGTATTAGACCAAAGGCATTGGTAGTCATCCGGTATAAAGATGGTTCAACCACCATGATGACCTACGAGTGGTTGAGGAAACACCGGTTCTCTGAGGGACTATTTCGCGGGTGGAGCCATCAATTGAATGGCAGGAAAAATCCCATTAAAGACGTAACTGTAGTCCCGCAGGGATGGAAGATGTTTTCTGGTACTTCAGAAGTCAAGGCTTCAAAATCAATTATCAACACGGTACAGGATGGGGATGATCCCAAGATTATTGATACCTGGAAGTTCAGGAGATTCCGCTTGGACGTTCTTGCCCCGGCAGAGAACTATTTGGTCCAAAAAGATGGGTTGCACACTCCGATAGAGATGGACAAGCAGATGTTGAGGGGTAAACATGTCCATCGCGTTATTCCAATTTCAGGGAAGTAATGATGGAACTACTCGTTGGTTCAAAAGTAATCGTCCGCTCAAATGATTTCACTGAGGGATATGTGATTGGAACCTTCGTTGAGATGTATGGAAAAGCTGGTGGAAGAAAGGGGGTTCCACTTGTGAAGAACCAGGATGGTAAGGAATTCCTCGCCTTCGGTATTACTGTTGTTTGTTCCGAAATAACGCAATCGGTTTTAGATCGTCTCGATCCGAAACAACAATGGCAATGGTTGTCTGAGATTTTACTCTGGGATAGGGAACTTCAACACCAGTCGTCTCCTACAACGTGACCCGCTCCGTGGGGCAGGGTAGGGAAATCCCTTATCTCTGCTCTGCTCCACACCTCCATATTGAGAGATAACATGACGTCGTCGTCATTACCATCAAAACCAGCCGTTAAGAAGAAAACACGATCTAAACGATTGGTTGTTAAACGGGATAAACCCCCTCGTCCCCAGCTAGGTACACGAGTAGAACGTGATGGCCGGTGTTTTTTGGTTGAACACCACCAAGAATGGTCTGATGTTTTAATGAGGGGAATTCAGGGCCTAAACCCTATTAATTTGGATGTTCCACCCGGTATCCTTCATCTAATTGCTAAACGGGAGCAGAGTGGCATTGTTCGTGTATCAGAGATGAAGGATGATGGCTACACTCCACTGCTAGTCTTTCCTTTGAACAACCTCGGCTTGACTAGAAACCTCCTGGCTTTAAGTGGCCCCGATTTTGAATCTCTGATCAAGCTGCTGTATGGGGAGGGGATTCCGACTCAGACAGAATTGATTTTACCTCTTGCCGCTTCTGATTTTGAGAGCCACTTGAAAGGTACTGATTGTCGTTATACTCGAACGACCTGGCGAAAGTTTAGCCCCAAGGTGGTAAGTCAGCCAAAGACCCCAGATTTTTGGTTTGGGGAATTGCAACATCTTACTTCGCCTCTAAAAGAGACCCCTCTTACCAAATGGGCGACGACCAACAAATCACGTTGGGACTATTTGATTCTGGCCGGAATTCACGCAGAGGCTCTGGTACTCGAATTCGAGGGCAAACCACTGGGGTTGATCTTATATTTCCAGGAGACGGACCAACTACGTCTGGTAGAAGTATGGTCCCTACCTGGATTTAAGAAGTTTGATCCCATAACGTTGATGATCCTGTTTCTGATGCAAACCGCTTATGAAAAGCAGTGCAAATCTTTGTCCCTGGGGACTCCCGATGTGGCAGGGGAATACAAACGCGATATTCTTCGAGCCGTGTCCTCGGAAATTCCGATGTTGGCGGAGGCACCCCAGTGAAAGTGATTGTATCCCTATCCGGTGGGATGGATTCTACTGTACTTCTGGCCAGTTTATTGGCACAAGGCCATACTTGTCAGTGTTTGACCTTCAATTACGGTCAGAAACACGGACGACGGGAGATCGAAGCCGCAGCCGCTTTGGCAATCGAGTATAAGTGTCCCCATCATATCTTAGACTTACGTTCCGTGGGTCAACTCTTGGGCGATAACGCTTTGATGGATTCAGCAACGGTGGTGCCGGAGGGGCATTATGCTGACAAGAATATGCAGACCACGGTAGTTCCCAATCGTAATATGATCATGTTATCGATCGCTATTGGGTGTTGCATCAATGAGAAATATGACGCCGTGGCTTATGCTGCTCACGCTGGGGATCACTCCATCTACCCAGACTGTAGACCAGCCTTTGTGATAGCCTTGTCTCAGATCGCTGATGTGTGTCATTATTATCCGGTACCTATTTGGACTCCCTTTCTTCGGTATGATAAAACCAGGATATGCCGTCTCGGTCATGAATTACACGTGCCCTTCGGGGAGACATGGTCATGCTACAAAGGACAAGTCACTCATTGCGGTAAATGTGGAACCTGTGTGGAACGACGAGAGGCATTTCGGTTAGCCGAGGTAACCGATCCTACCGTCTATGGCCCGGTTAGGAAATGAGATGACGGTAAGTAGCCCGCAGCCTTTAGAGAAGCGAAAGATTATACATAAGCGGAAACGTAGAGACCGAGGATATCAAGGCGGGAGGGTAGTTAATTATGGCTCGTATGATTTTGCGGTATGTGGGTTGGAGTTTTGGGCAAGTGAGAGTCGTACCAGCCCCCATTGGCAGCGCGTTACCTGTAAACAGTGTCTGAAAATGAGGAAGTGTCAAAAGATAGAAACGACTCCAGTTTTAGAAGTGACCAGGGATGATTCAGTATATGTAATACCGCCGGGTTATAAAAAATGCAAGAAATACAGCTATTACACGTGGTTTAGCAAAGAACTGTATCTGTGGAATTTCGTGACTGATAGCTGGATGTGGATTGGCGGTGGGAATTACCTGTTGATTTATGAAGGCGGACACAGATGTTTCACCAATAGCAACTTGGGGGACGACTATATGCTAATTTACATTTTTGATGGCAATCGCGTGTACTATCCAGAAACCGGTTGGGAGAAACTTCATGTCGACTAAACCCCGTCGGACTTGTACGTGGATTGTGTGCTCGATTTGTCTCATCATCCTCATCCGGGCATTCTTGACGCTCACCGTTTCTACCCCCAAGCCTTTAATGGCTGTTGCTCCCATCCCCTTCCCCACCGGTCAGATTCGATGTGAACATTTCCTTTTTGGTTGTCCAATCGGCACCCCCGAAACCAATGTCATTGTTGTGCGTGAATCTTACGCCCTTAGTGCTAACATCGAAACCAAGCTAGCAGACTGGGTGGCTTATCACTTAACCCCCAGTAAAACAAGAGGAACACTGGATTTAGCTCGGGTGTGGAGAAGTGATCCTCTATTGGATCCGGCTGAAACTTTGGAACCAGCCGACTACAAGGGAGCCAGTGATTTTGATCGGGGTCACCTAGCTCCATTGGCTTCTTTCCGGGGGTCCAAAGATGCTTCTCAAGTAAACTATCTGAGCAACATCGCACCTCAGTATCCTGGTCTCAATCAGGGAACTTGGCTAGGATTGGAAATCTACGTGCGAGAACTGACATGGGAACATGGGGAAACCTGGATTCTCACCGGCCCACTATTCGAAGACGATAGCATGCCTCAATTACCTGGAGCAGATGAACCCCACTGTGTTCCCTCCGCTTTTTGGAAAATCGTGATGATCAGAGGGGAAACTCCGACAGCTTATCTTTTGCCCCAGGATACACCTCGCAAGGCCAACTTTCAGAACTACACTGTTACGCTGGAAGAACTGGAGATTCGCAGTGGTCTGATTTTGTGTCCTAATCGTTAGTAAAAGGAAGTTGATGTATCACAACAATCCCTCTTGTCAATCAGGACTGAAATGACCGCTGTTAGTTGTCCAATTTGTAACCGGGATCATTTCGCATGGAATCCACGTGGTGAATACTACGGGTGTCTGTACAAGGACTGCCTATTCACCTGTAATGACATGGTTCCGGGGGAAGCCGGTAGTATCCGTCTGCTTTCAGAACACGTTGAGTCCGCTGTTCATAAAGCTATATGGCAGCGACTTCAAAAACTGCTTTTACTGGGTCGAGCTGATCCATCGCAGTTAACTGATCATGATATTCAATGGATTTGCAAACGAGTCGCTAGTTTAGTGGAAAGGTTGGCAGAAGATAATGAATCATTTAGGCTCAGGTAATTCCGGATTTGGTTCCCAGACTCAACAGTACAATCCTGAACTTCTAGAACATGTACCCAGCCCATCACGGGAGTCGGTATTTTGGATTCGCTTGATCTGTTCAGAATTCTCCAGTATTTGTCCCGTCACCAGTCAACCTGATTGGGGTACGATCTACATCAATTATGTTCCTCAGGAGCGTTTAGTCGAGAGCAAAGCTCTGAAGCTTTACCTGGGCAGTTTTAGAAATCATGGAGCTTTCCACGAAGCAGTTGTCAACGTCATAGTCGAAGATTTGATGAGTTTGTTGACCCCCAAGTATGTTGAAGTAATTGGGTGTTTTAATTCTCGTGGGGGCATAGCCATCCAACCATTCGCACAGAGACACAGTGAGGAGTGGGCACAATGGGCATCAGATAGATTTGGTACTTTCCCCACCCTCGAACCTCATTTGAGGTGATACCATGACTTCTTTTTTGCAACAGGCCGTAGAAAAACTGAATCCTCAAACCTGGTTATTTGAGACCATCTCTAAGATCACGGCTCTTGCCAAGGGAAGAGGCACCCCGGATTATCCTCAAAAAGATTTGGCCTACGGGGCCAAATCAGGAAACTGCTTTCACTTAGCCCGACAGGCACAACAACTGTTGGGACAAGGCCAACTAGTAGTTGTGGAAGTGAAGGGGCAATTGACCCACTCAATTTTGCTGGTGGACCACCGCTGGATTATCGACCCCTCTTTTATGTTCCTTGCTTTTGATCTTTGGGGCGTCGAACAAGATTATTCTATTCCGGGGAGGGCTTCCCTATGCAATGGTGCTGTTATTCGTCAGGGTGTTGCGACTACACCCCAAACCCTGTACAAATTTCACGCCGATTCTTTTGATGCTGAAGTGTATGGAAAACAACTGGCCTATTGTCTAACCCAAGAACACATCACTTCCCGGTTTATTTTCACCAGGAGACTTGTGAAGGAATCCATGGAGCAGTTGGTGGCTGGTACTCGTGGAGGTAAACTTACCATCATGGGTCGCGCTGGGACGCACACTAAATCTTTAGATTCCGATCAAGTAATTCGGTATTGTGTTGAACACTTGGGGTTTCCCCGTAATCAAATAGAATGCTGTTTGCATTTCATCGCTATGGTTAAGAAGAGTAAAGATACTCCGGAGGCTCTCGTTTGACCCACACGCATACACATACGCAAGTTTACAAATCTCTGGTACTTTTTAGCGGCGGTTTGGATTCCACTGTGGTAGCTGCTATGCTCCAGAAAGCCGGGGCCTACCCCCTATTGTTATCGCTGAATTTATGGGGACAAGAAAAGGTCGTTGAATCGCAGAATAGAATTGCATGTCTTCTTGGTCTTAAATTGACTCGTGTGGATATGCGGGATGTTTTGGACAAGTTGCAAATTCCAGGAAGTAATTACATTCCTGGGTTCAAGTTATTTCAATACTCCCTTGCTTTGGCGATGGCTGAAAAGATAGGTGTGGAAAAAGTATACACTGGCGAGATGGATGCTGATACTGGGGGTTCTGGAATGAATGACCCGGCCACTAAAGATTTTACGAATGAATTTCTTGGGGGTGTGTTTGATACTATGGATTCTAGTGAATTCCGTGGAGAAATCGGCTCTTTGTACAACGATTTTACACCTTATCACGAAAATCACCCTGGAACAGCAGTCCATTTTGGAATGATCGATGCGTTAGCTGGGCTAGACAAAGCCGCAGTTGTTCGTTTGGGTAGAGCATTGGGGGCTCCATTGGAAACGACGGTGTCTTGTTTTCAAAATAGCAAATCAGATCATTGTGGTGGTTGTTTTGCTTGTCGAGGTAGGCACTGGGCTTTTATGACTGCTGAAGGCCAGGATTCAACTGAGTATGATGTTAAACCAAAGGAATTGGTATGACTACTCGGAGAGTTCATTTCGTGGGGGACTGGTGTCCCTTTGCTTTGGCTATTGCTTTGATTAAAGACACGGTGGAGGTGTTTTTTCATGTAGTGGCCCCCGAACCCCCAGACGAAGAAAAAGTTTTACCTCCTGGAATGTCTATCCGGTGGTATTCGACTTGGCGGCAGTTGGGGGAGGGCGTAAAAGAGATTTCCCGACCTTCGGATTTGATTTTTTACGTAGACCATTTTTCAAATCTGGGGGAAGCTCAGCAAATTCGAGCAGTTGATCTTGGTGCTAGACTAGAACTAGATCGTGGGTTTGCTGCTATGTTTATCAAAAAGTTGGCTCCCTGGATAAAAATTCCTCGGACGACTACTGATCCAGATAAAGCACAAATGTTTCCTGGTGATAAAGTAGTGGTTAAGTTCGATGAAAATCAGTATGTGGTTAAGCAACGATTTCCGGGCAATTCTATCCGAACAATGGTGCTGTACAAACGCGATTTGTTTTTGAAGACCACTAATTTTCAGGGTGCCGTATACCAAGAGTTTATAGAAGGTGAAGAAGTTGGATTCGGTGGGTTCATGGGGGCAGAGGGCAAATTCCTACAACCTTTTACCATGATTCAAGAATACAAGCGACGGTACCCTAAACAGATCAGGTCCACTGAGATGACTGGGGAATCAGGATCTTGTGGTCAATTTATGACCTGGACGGAATTGGATCAACTGTCCTTTCCGATTGGCGATCTCATGCGAGCACATGAGGTCAAAATAAGAGGACACGTAGGGTTTTTCGATATCAACTGTATGGTTACTCCGGATGGGGAAATGTATTTCTTAGAATACACTACCCGTATGCCACATCCTACTGAAGCCCAGGTGGCGGCTTGCGCTTTTAGTTATACTGAATTGCTCTTTGGGTTATGGGAGGGCATGAAGGAATTCCCGGTTCGCTCGAAGTATTTTGCTTCGGTTTTGATCAAAAATGGTATCCCAGCCTTACAATATTTAGTGAGCACTCCACCCCAAGATACAAATAAATGGGCAATTTCCAATACCGCCGGGATAACAAAAAACGGCCATTTCTTGGCATCCGAAGCCTCCGAAGATATTTGCCTTGTAACAGCTTTTGGTCAGGACATCCCTGAATCCGTTAAAAATTTGTATGAATGTACAACAAAGATTGAAGGAGCGGGAGTGTACTACCTGACGGATGTTGGGGCTGACTGGAATCCAATCAAATCAGTAATGTGCCAAGGCGTGGTTGCGTAAATGGGGTGCCAGAATTAGCCGAGGAGGGTTCAAATGTAAACGAGAGACTTTCCGACCCCATCTTTTCGGAGGTTCATCAAGAAGAAACCCATCAAAGCTTTAGGCAAGGGTTTGACTAAACTTCGTAAGTTGTCTCGCCGTCATAGCCGTAAACAAAAAGGTTCTAACAACAGAAGGAAATCAGCAGCGACACTGGCTCGTCATCACTGGCGAATCACCAATCACCGCCAAGACTTCCTGCACAAACTGATTACTCAGTTGTCCAACATGTTCCAAGAGATTTGCATCGAGGACCTAAACGTGGCCGGCATGATCAAAAACCACGCTCTAGCCCGCCATATCAGTGATGCCTCTTGGAGTGAATTCCGCAGGCAATTAATTTACAAATGCGAAGCCTCTGGATCATCTCTCGTAGTTCGGGATCGGTTTTACCCCTCCAGTAAGATTTGTCATCACTGTGGGTTTAAAGTTGATTCTTTATCGTTATGTATGAGGAAATGGACGTGCCCCAATTGCCACGCGGTCTTGGATCGCGATGGTAATGCGGCACACAATCTTTGTATACCGAGGGCCGCTCGGGAATTTACGCTTGTGGAGACCGGTGCTCTGGCCGGATCATCTAGAATTGATCTGGTTAACTCTGGTCGCTGAAGCAAGAACCAATGCAGGCAGTAATTTTGACTTCTCGACGAGACGAAATCCTAGGGACTTTTGGCACTGACGCCGATCCGGGTGGACTTACTTGGATCATGGCTGGAGCGGAAGTTTCCTTTCACCCGTCTATTGGAGTACGGTTTAAGAAACAAATAGATCATGTTTCTCGGTTCGGAGTGGGTTATCATAAACTAAACAACCAAATTCAAATATACGATCTTCCCGATCGCACCGTGTTCTTAAACAATTTTGGTCGGAGTTCTGTTTCTTACCCTTCCATGGCTCCGTTTGACCCACGGGATTTTGACGTAGTTCATGAATTAGACCCTTTCTGTGAAGAAGGATCTATTAACAGGCAAGTCGGGATCATTCTTAGTTCTGCTGCATATGGAATTAGAAAAAACCAGAGAACCAACTGGGCTAAGACATCAGGCCTGGTGCATATGACGGATTCCGGAGGGTATCAACTTCGAGTTAGAACAGTTGATTATCTTGATCCGAAGGCAGTTATTGAATGGCAAAACCAAACCTCTGACTATGCTTTGATTTTGGACGCGCCTCCCCGAGAGGGAACTGATTTTGGACAAAAAGATATTTTTTCTACCCTCTCTCATTTACAATCGCAATTCGCTGATTGTTACACTGCTAACATGAGACCTGATCTAAAGGTCTTTAACATCGTGCATAGTTGTACCCCAGATGATCAAAGGCGATGGATTGATGTGGTTGATCGCCCACAATTCTTTGGGTGGGCTAGTGCAGGTTCTGGGGATTCTCAAGATTTTGCTTCCGCCCTAAGAGGAGCCCTTTTGGTAGCAACAGAAAGAGAGGCCAAATGGGTCCATGTCCTGGGAGTATCGGGAATCAAGATTATGCCTGCTATGGCGTGGTTCGCTAAACGAATGGAAATTCGGGTTACTTGCGATTCCAGCAGTCAGTTTCTAGGGGTAGGTCACCGTAAAATACTCATCCAACACCCCTCTGGATATATTTCAACGGATCGGATTGGAACTGAATTTCATCTAGACGGAAAAACCAAGAAAAACAACCACGGAGTTCCGCTGAATGATTTTGCTCACATGGGTCGGTTGCCAACCACATGTGCTTGTCCTGTTTGTTCCTCTCTTGGATTTATGGACCCCTTCTGGAGCGAGAATACTAAAATTGGTCCGTATTTAGCTATTCATAACATCTGGGCATTAAATAATTTCACTAACTTACTTCATGAGACGGCCAAAAAAAGTGATTATGAAGATTATTATCAATGGGTCAAAAAGACTTTCGGGACTAGTTCAGCCAAATTAGTGGCTTATGTAGAACACACCATCGAATATGGGGTGGATGCGGGTTTTCAGGAATTTCGTAGTTTGTATTACGCTGAAACTCGAAAGAAGTCTAGTTTAAAACCTGATATCGTGTTTAGTGAAGATCGGGACTTAATGGATGAAGATGGAGACCCAGTGATGACGGGGGTTAGGGAGGGAAGTAATTTAGAATTGATGCCTCTCTATATGAATATGGATGACCCGGCAGTTTTAGGTCAGTTTCCTCCGTTAGTCCAAAATTGGTGGAAAGAGGTTAAAAATAACAAGGGCTATTTGGCATACATCCAGGATTTGCGGGCCACTGCAACTGGTAAATTATCCACTAAACACAAATTCTCTAAAAGAGAAGTGGAGAAAAAGAGGGGACGAACCGGTAGAGGAAAAGGGAATGCCAAGGTACAGAAGACTCTGCAGCAAAAAGCCAAGAAAATTTGGTTAAAACAAGCAGAAAAACAACGAATAAAGGAACAACAAAAATGCATGAAGAAACCAGCGTTGACAGAACCAGTCCGGGCGGTACCACCTCTGAAAGTGAAGTCGCCGGAAATATAACAGAAGCCAAAAGGGTAACGAGAGAGTTTATAGGGGAAGAAGACGAGGGGGCTTTAAAGCCTCGTTTACAGAAAGCATATGACAAGGCTTGTCAGAATAAAGATGTAACCGAGATAAGACAGGTTAAGAATTGTTTGCGTAATCGCCCGTGTCCCTGTGGTAGCGGAAAGAAATTTAAAAAGTGTTGCATTCGTCTAGTCAACAAAGGTCCGCAAGTGGTAGAACAAAAGGCAATTGATGAATCCAGACCATAAACTGTTACTCGATGACGAGATGATGACGAGATGATGACGAGATTTGATGGCGTATTCATGGATATGTATGGGACGCTCACGGCTGGTGATCGCGCCGCTGTTGAGATGGTATGTGCCACCATCATTAGAGATACGGGCATCGAATTGTCACCATCCAAGCTTAGTGTTGCCTGGGGTGAAAAGTTTTTGAGGGCCGTAGACTATCATAACGATGGCAACTTCCTGACGCTATTCGAGATCGAGGTGCAAACGTTACGGGAAACGATGGCAGCGATAGGTATCGTTGATCTTGATCCAGTTCCATACGTCAAAACCTTAGTCGTGTCTTGTAAGAATCCACCGTTGCAGCCAGAAGTGAGGTCTTTTCTGGCGAATTTTTGCACGCCTATTTGCATAGTATCAAATACTGACCGAGCCGATGTGGATCAGGCGTTGGCACTGCATGATATTCAAGTAACTGGGGTGGTAACATCCGAGGACTCTCGTTCTTACAAGCCCAATCCACGCATTTTCGAGGATGCACTTGAATTTACTGGCTGGCGACGTGAACACGTCATTCATGTTGGTGATTCACTATATAGTGACGTAGGGGGCGCAATTCGGGCGGGTATTTGTAGTGGGTGGGTAAATAGAGCCAACCGCATTTATGATATTGGCACCCACAGGCCAGATCATGAATTCACCGATCTCAATGACCTACATATCTTGATTGAGTCGGTTAATGGCTAAGAAGAAACGTGCTCCACTTAATCTCTCCCGAAAAGAAGAGGCGGCGGTGTACCAAGTAGGTTTTTAGCCTACCAATTAGCCTCAAATTTCCTTCCTGTAACACACTCGTAAATAGAAGTGAGCCTCTTTTAGAGGTGTAATTTTAGTGATCCCTCCCCATTTCTGCATCGTTGGGAGGTCAGATAGACCGACTCAGACGACGCAGATCATCTCCTGATGATACAACTTTAGTGTTTGTTACCACGAGCTGGTAACAGCTTGCCAATTTCCTTTGGCGATATTAGCTGCCAATTTTCTTTGGCGATATAAGCATACATCAAAAATTGTTACCATGTTAGGAGCGTTGAAATGCCGAATATTTCTGCCCTTCGGGAAGAGGTAGAAGGCCGTCTTAGTGCTATCAAGGCAGACGCAGAACCAGTGGGATCACCCCCACTAGGCGATGACACTAATCTGCTTTCGGAAGTAGTAAAGCGGTTGGATACCAGCGAATCGACCGATATGTTTATGGTCCGTTCACAGGATGGAAATGTCTCCTGGGTCATCTGCGAAGGTGTTGATCCAGTTGCCACTATCTGTCTATCTGATCAGGACAATTCAGATGCGATCGCTTCGTATTTTTCCAGTTCTGAGTACAAATCGGCGGTATTGGAAGCCGTCAAGACTCAGAACACTTGGAAGAATGCTTTAGAATCAGTTAAGGCGAATATCATCAGTAATGGCCATGTAGTTCAGATTGAAAAATCTGGCGTTGACGAAGGCCAAATTAGGGACACCTTCATCAAGCGGTTTACGCGAGCGGCCGAGATGGCCAACTCAGCAATGGCCAAGAACTTGGTGGACAATCCGCTCAAGGCCCACTTCTTTGATGTCCTTTCCAGCAATGGGGTGGCTAACCCCTACACCATCGTGGAAAGTATATTTGAAGAAGGTGGTCAGGAAACTCTCCAAACTCTGGTCTCTAAGGCCGTAGAATGGATGAATTTGTCCGAGGATGCATTGAGTGAATTGGAATCTCAAATTGGGATGTTAGAGAAGAAAGACATGAGTGCTGCTGTCCTCGAAGAGGGCAATGAAGATACTCAGAGTCTGGCTTCTCAACTTGAGGACAATTCTGTTAGTTTGACAACTGGAAACGGCGGGCAACCGCAAGATGTGCGTGATCGGTTCCGTCAAACTCTTCGTGGTACCCAAGACTAGGAGATAACACATGGCAGGTGGACAGCCCCCGTATAATACCGCCCCATACATGCTAGACACAGTTCGTTCACGTATTGGTGCGAAGTATGAATTGCCTCTAGCTTCTTCAGCCGCATTTACTCAAGACTTGCTCGTTGCCCAACGCTCCAGTACCGCCGCCCCAGATGGTGGTAGTCTAGTCGAGCCATTTGACAACTCCAGCAAAGAAGTTCTGGGCATGGTCCAAGTGGACAAGCCCTCCGCCGTTTATGTTCCTGTAGCTGGTGAAACGGCGCAGGTTCCTTCGGTTGCTCCGTTTGTAATTCAGTTGGCTTACACCAACATTGTTGTGGGTTCGGTTAGTATCTACAACAAGACCACTGCAGCTTACCTGGTTCCTCCAGGTAACTTCACCTTTGTCCCCGCAACTGGTGTAATTACTCTGCTTGGTGGATTCAGTGCCGATGATGAGCTAGTTATTGCTTATCGTTACGAGCCCACCATGGCTGAGGTTCTCAGTTTGTTCGGCGAGTCGTTCGACTTCCGTAACGCCTCTGACATCTTCCAGCAGGTACCCATTCTTGCCGGTAAGTGTGAAATTTACACACTACAGTATGACACCGCTTCCGAGTGGGCTCTTAACACCGCTGTTAAGATCACTGCTGGTGCCATTCTAACTCAAACCGGTACTGGTTGGACTTGGGCAGATGCGCAGATCATCAAACTTCCAACCGCAGGTGACCCTTTCCTCGGCGTTGCTTACGACACCAACTACTAATTAGTAGTAGAAAAGGAGGTCAGTATGAACGACGATATGAAACGAGTTGCACCAAAGTTGGACCTTCTTCTCAGCCTCGATAAAGTTGTAAAAAGCTCTATCAAAGCGGTACAGGAGTTGCAATCCGAAGCCTTGAATCCGATAGCCGCCTTCCTAACGGCCGCTAGGGATACTCTAGATAATGATGATAAGGAAAGCGAAGACATTCAGCTTGAAGCTGGTGCTCTTTGTAGAGCCGCCAATGCAATTGAAGCGGTTCCTTTTAAACAACTAGAGCAACTACTCACCAAGGTTGGAACGATTACTGCTCAAATCGAGGAAATTAGTCTCAAGTTTAATGAAGATCTTGGTATTTCCGAGGATCTTGAGACTCATTCTGAAGAAGACCCCCTTATCGCTGGTTTAATTTCGACAAGTTGGGACGAAAAGAACCCAGACAATCTAACTGAATCAGTTGATCCTCACTTCATCAATTTGGATTCGGCTACGGGTGATGGTTACATTATTGCTAGTGTTCTTTCAGCCGATGGAGAAGAATCCTTAGTTAAGGTAATTGTTGAAAACAGTCAATCCATTGCCTTAGAAGCCGTTGAAGACGACCTAATAGCTGCTTTGTCGGATGATGACTCTGCGGAAGAGGACTTTGAGATTCTTCAAAATCTCCTCAACGCAGAGGACGAAGACGACGAAGACGATGAATAGGAGATAACCATGGATATGGAAATGTTGCAGGAACTTCTCGGCGATCTGGATCTGGATGATTCATCGGATGAGGTTAATGAACTCATCGAGGGTCTAGACGAGGAAGACATCAAGGATCTTCTGAACCGTGATGAAGAAGAGACCAGTGATGAAGACGACGACGACGATATGGCTGACGAAGAGATGATGGATGATCTCATCGAGTATCTTACCAGTGGTGATGATCAGGACAGTCCTGGTGATGATGAATTGGAAAGTAATTACAGCCTTACCGATGTACTGGATGTTCTGAGCGATGGTAGCGAAGACGACGCTCAGGAAGTCGCTACCTGGCTGAGTGGTCTGGAGAGCGTCAAACGACGTTCTGCCAAAGCAAAAGCAGCCGCCGCCAGAAAGCGTAAGCGCACTGCGGCTCGTGGTGGGCTGAAGCGCACTGATCCCAAAGCTTACCGTTTGGCTAAATTACGCCGCAAGCGTAACAAGGCCAAGATCAAGCAGTATAGTAAACGATATCGTCCTGTTGCAGCGGCTTTGAAAGCGCTGCTGGAAAAAGACGACTAATCAAGACTTTAAGGTGGGGGCAATTTTGCCCCCACCTGTATCGCGGGAAGATGTTCTGGGTCTATTCGTAGGTTCGAATCCTCATCCCGCTATTTATCTCTGCTGTAATTTCACTGTTGTTACTGATTCACACCCGTGTACCTAGTGAACGATTAACCAACAACTGTGAGGATATGAAAGTGAACAATCCATATCGTCGTAAGTTCGTCACCAAAAAGGGCGAACCCGTTACTTCCCTGAAGGGTACCTTCAGGGATCCAAAGACTGGCAAGGTTCGCCAATCAGCCACCGCGATGGTGGGTGCTAATGGCGAATTCAATGCCGGTAATCGCACTGAACTCCTTTCTGCCATTAATGGTCTAATTGACATGGCCGCTCGCGGCGAAGTCATGGAACAGACCCCTCAAACTCTTTCGGAAGAGCGTATCGAGTTGCTTTCTGAAGCACTCAGTGATACGACTGGGGAAAAGTGGCGTCTCTTGGGTGAAGAAGTTTCGGATTTGATCTATGATCACGTTCGTCGTCAGGGTTTCCTGCGTCGGGTCATCGATGAATCTGAATTGGCGGCTGGTCAGCTTCCTCGCGCTCGTATTCGGAAGAATTGGGCGGTAGCCCACGTCGAGGGTCAGGGTGGCTTTAAGCCATTCGTTACCACTCCTCGTGAGCAGTATTTCTACCCGCCAGAGTATTACATCACCAGTCATGTACTGGTGGAAGACAAGGAAATCAGCCAAGTTGCTGGTGATCTCCTCACCGAGCGCCTGGAAGATGGCCAAGAGCGTGTGCAGGTTCAGGAAGACGCGGTATTGCGTCGCCTCTTGAATGTTGCGGTTAGCGCTAGTGGAAACCAAATTTTCTTCTCCACCTTTACCCCGGCGTTCTTCCAAACGTTGCGCAACCTAATCGCGTCTCGTGGTCTGCCTGTCAGCACAGCCCTGCTGGCTTCAGACCTTTGGAATGACATCATTGGTCAAACGGATTTCGCCAACTGGTTCGATCCAGTGACTAAGCATGAGTTGGTTCTGACTGGTGTTTTGGGTTCGATTTTGGGTGTTACCCTGATTACTGATGCGTTCGTCAATCATGACCTCCGCGTCTTGCGTCCGGGTGAAACCTATTTCCTCAGTACACCGAAGTCACTTGGCAAGCACTTTGTGCGTCAGCCATTGAAGAGTGAGCCCGTTGACCAGTACAATATTGGTCGTCCCGCCAAGGGTTGGTTCCTCTCGTCAATCTACGCGACGTGTCTGCCTAATGTCAATGCGATTGCTCGCGGGGTGAAGATCTAGACCAGACCTTCCTCCTCCCCCTGGACTGGTGGGGCTTCGGCCCCACCGGTCTTTATTTTATCAGGAAACACACATGTCACAAAGCAAAGCTAAAACCAAAGCCACATCCGAGACTACTGACAAACCAGCGGATATGATTGAAAAAGAGGTGGTTCAAGCTGCGGTTAACGCTGTTGCTGATCAGGCAAGGATTCTTAAGGAGGGGACTGATTTAGACTCAAAACAGATCCGTTCTCTAGTTCTAAAGGCTTTTATGAAGGGTCTCTCCAAGAAACTCCGGGCCATTCTAGACAAAAAACCGGCCGACGTAGATGCGTCGATAAAAATGACTCCAGAATTGGTTTCTTTAATAGAAGAGATTGAACTGGAGGCTGGTCTACGGGATTGGGCTAGGACAGGAAAGAGAAAATTAGGTACGCTGGGGAGGAAATTCCAGCATAACAAAGCTGTAAAACGGTTATGGAAGACTCTTTCCTTACCGTTACCTCTGGCCCTTAAGCAATTCGTCAAGTTCTTCCGCAAGGATATTGATGATGCTATGGATGAAGTTCTCGAACACGTTGCCCCCAAGGTGATCAAGGCGGTGATGAATAATGAGATCCAAGAGGCCGTGGACAAGTTTGCAGAGAAGAAGGGGCGACAACCAACCAACTTTGAACGTAAACTCCTAATTCGACGAGTTCACGACCAAGTCGAACACAAAATCACAGAAGAAACGATCATGCATGTGGGTAAAGGGGTTATCCATGGTATGAATCCCAAGACCATCTACAAATATGTCAAAGAGATGGTTAAGATTCACGGTTGGAAAATTGGGGTGGCCATCGCCATTGTTGAAACCATAGAGAACGCGGTTATTCCCGCTATCATGATTGGAGTAGGAATGCCCTCTTTGGCGTGGGTGGGATCGGCTTTTCCAACTGAAGTTACCATTTATCCGCTTATCTTCAAAAAGATATTCAAGGTGAACCTCCCCAAGGAGTTAAGTCGCGGAGAAATGGCTGGCCATGTTGGATGGTACTGCGACAATTTCCCTGATGAAAGAATGTGTAGAGAGGAAGTTTATGCGACATCATAATCTCGCTGATAAACTGGAAGCTAAGGCCCATCTGCTTCTCAGTGCTGCCGCTAAGCTAACTGAAGATGGCATTACGGTCAAGACTTACAAGGGGATCTGGTCTCGGGGGAACTATCCGCATGATCTTCAGAAACTCACTCAGGGCCAGCACAAAAAGCTGATCGCTTGGCTCGCGAAGTTAGACCTTCCAGAAATTCGAAGGCGACAAACGCTAGTAGAAAAGCAACTTAAGCTGGCTTCATCTCGTGATCGAGATAGCTACACAGAAAGAGGGATGCGTAACCTTCAGATTATGCAGCAGCATCTTGATGCGGCTGTTCAACTAAAAGAATTTGGGTCTATTAGGTGAACAAATGATTCGATACTCAGACACAAATGGTTTTTTGCTCAAATCCGCCGTTAAGCCCAAGAAGAAGGGGGATCGTGCAAAATGGATACGACCCGACGATGAGGAATTGGAATCTGATCTGGACATCGAAAGTGTGCAGAAAAAGATTACCAAGGCTCCGAAACCAAAAGTTCCCAAAGTTACGAAGATTAAGAATGCGAAGGGTGTCGAAAAACTGTGTGATGAGTTTTTAAGTTTTAACGAGAAGATTCGGAAGATGAAAGCGGATCTAGAAGAAGCGATTGCGAGACGAGATACTGTAGAGGCCAAAATTCTCAAAGCCGCTGATAAAGCAGAGGTTGAAACCTTCAAAACTGATTCTCAATTGGTCGCGATCAAAACAAACTCGCGTACCACCGTTTCTTGGAAGTCTCTCTATGAAAAAGCCTTCAATAAACTGAGTGCTGCCCAACGACAAATCATGGATGCTCTGCACGCTAGTCTGGAAAAAACAACCGAATTTACCAGATTGGAAGTTAGTGTAGAATCCGGATTGCGAGACATGGCAAAAGCTGCAGTCAAATGGCTTATTGCTGTCGTTCGCAAACTAGTTGAAGGCACTAAGAACATGGTAAAAGCTAGATCAGCCCTGTATATCCTAAATAAGCGTGCTGGAATCGTCTAACTGGGGCGAATGATGTAATCGTGTTGAAAAGCGACTTGGGTAGCACCCCGTTAGTTGAACGGGCCGTGGGAGTTCGAATCTCTCTTCGCCCCCTTTTAAAATCTGAAAGTATATGCCAGCATTTGTCAAAACAAAAAGAAACGAGGAGAGTTGGAAAAAAGCAGTTAAGGCTGCTGCTTCTTCCATCGCTAAACGTAAGATTCTTTCCCATGAAGAAGCCAAGCAGGTCTTAAAAAAGGCCAACGCCTATGGCTTAGCTACTGATATCTACAAACGAATTGAAGTATCAAGAAATAGGGAACTTCCCCAGGGTTGGTCACAACCTAAAATTAAATCGGAGAATATTCGAATGTCCAGCAAATTATTGCAACTCGCCAGTGCGATGGAAAAGAAAGCAGCAAAATTGCTTTCCCAAGCCGATCAATTACGATCACAGGGAGAACGAACAGCACCATATACTTCCCCACAAGAGCGTATGGATGTGACTCCCGAGACCATTTTGCGGTATGCTCTTGGACTAGGCGAGAAATCGCCCACTCTAGATGTATCCCGGTTTACCAATTTCCTAACTAAGCTGCAACACTTCAAGCAAACGGGTCGTCCATCTCAGTTGGTAATCCAAGCCTCATTGGCTCAGGATGAAAAAGAATACGGCGACACTGCTTTGCGAGATGAGTTGAGGGCATCGAACAGTTGAGAGTTCGGTCGTAGCGTATTTAGGAAATTTACTAGTTCCAGTCGCTAATTCAATAACAGGAGAAAATGGATGCGACTAATTTTCAATACCGTTAATATCGAATGGGTTGGTCATGTTGTATATGACGACGGTAGCCCATATACTCCACCTACCAATTGTGTTTTGACTGATACTTTGCAAAAGAGTAATTACGCAGAAATTCCCGCTGACGTAGCGATTTCTATTAGCCGTCTTCTAGCAGCCGGATATTCGCCCCACGCGACAACCGGGATGCCTACGAAATAAGGTTAGTTCTCTAGAATAAGGAGGTGTACCTTGGCAGCTCAAGCCACACCGCATCCAGCAGCCAATACTTTTGGTGTCCAAACTGGCGCCGCTGACCAGACTGTTGTTCTGGACATGACCAAAACTTACCACGGCATCTCCATTCAAGTTGGGGCCAATGGTGCGGCTGGTGAGATCATTGGTCGGATTCAAGGGTGGAATCCTACGTTTGCTTCTCGTGAAGGTATACACATTTACGAGCTGAATAGTCAAACGTGGGGCCGTCCAATCGATTATGTTCCTGGTAAAGAATCTGGTCGTCAGATTACTTGTACTCGCGTTGAAACCTGGTTGTCTGAAGTAGAAACCATTTTTGGTGCCTCGGTTGATCAGGGGTTTGCCCCAGTTGGCCAAGGTCGTGACAACCCGACAGTCGAATGGTCCGACCTTTGCGATCAAACCCAAGCTTTCCAGTGTAATGAAGTCTGGATGCGCGGAAACGGCAATCATCGTGTTTGGACCTATCGTGGTTGTTGGTTTACAGAAAAGACCCTCGATGAATTTGGGGCAGAATCTGACCCCGCCGTTCGAGCTTCGGTTACTATTAACTATGTGGTTCGTCATCTCACATCCAATGGATAGGATCCATTTTGCCTTCTTCTTTTCTTAAGAAAGAATTAGACCAATCCGTTATACCGTTGGTGGAAGTTTTACCCATTTACCGGGGTAACTTCCACCAACTGTGTATTTCGGATTTCTCTCTTACAAGAGGGAGGTTTCTGAAAACGGTGGGGTCTAATCCTATCGTGATGGGGCCAGGAACTAGCAATCGTTTTGACGCCATGTATCCCGTGGGTAATTCCACAGTCCGTTTTTTCAATAGTTGTGGGGCTGACCCAGGCTCGATTTTGGACATCAACGGTAATCAACACACCTATGAGGGGACTGATTCCACCGGGGCTTGTGTGATTACCCCAGGCTTAAGAGAGGAAGTTAGTAACCAGTTTTGGGCTAACTTAGCAGCCGCCCCCCTAGAATTGGTAGACATCATCTCGGACCACGCTTTTCGAGTGCGTCCTTCTCTGTCTGATGGTGGTTATCCTTTCATTCGCCATGACCGAGTCCAAATCGGGGATTCAATTTTTGAAGTCGAGCGGGTCAACTATGGGGAAGATGAAACAGAACTGATAGTTCGGCAGATCATCCACAACAAGGATTTAGACCAAGAGGTTTATCTGTTAGCCTCTCCTTACTATGAGAGCGAACAGTTTCTGTTGATGAATAACCTGCCGCAGAGTCCCTTCATTTTGGAATTGCCGATAGCTACCCACTTGAAACTGGACTATACCTGCTACTGGACTGTTCGCTTATACAGTCCCACTAAAGCCCTGTTCTTTGAGCAGGAATTAACACCGCCAGGTACCAAGCAAGAGTTGGTCGTTTTAAACCAACCCATCGATGCAGGAAACATGCTTCTTTGGGATTTACTTCGGGGTGAACTGGACTTTGATGGTAGCAACTTGTGGATGCATCCCGCTACCACTACAGATCACTCTTGTACAATCGAAACTACTTGTAATCCTGTTTGGCCTAATCATCAGGTAGATTACTACCTGGCCAGCGTTCGTTGTAATCAGACTGCTAGTATCCAGGTACAGTTCTATCCCAATCCCATACAAGAGAGAACCTTTTCTGGGCAAGAGGTTCTGCGGTTTTTAGGGCCTTCCCTATTGGAGAAACCCGTTGAATCAATTCGGGTAACTATTCGCAGTGAAACAGGAGCCCCAGTTGCTATTTCGGGATTGCAACCTAGTTTACCCCTCGGGTATATGCAATTCAGTGTCCTGTTAGTGGCTAATGATGATCGGTTGTGGCAGGACTATGACATTCTGTTTGAGCCACCTATCATGAAACCTTATTGGCCACATGTTAATGAGGGCTACTTACACTCTGACATTGGGGTCACGGACTCCGGATTCGTAATTGGGGTTTAGTATGTTTAGTACAGCCGTTGCTTATCTGACCGCTACGACTCAAACGGTGGAAAACCTTATTGAGTCTTTACTGGAACAATACACTCTTGACTATTTGCGACCATTAGTTATTGAATTACAGAGACTTGGGTTTCAGGATATCGATATTCGGGATCCTTTGGAATACGATGGCAGGGTGTTTTCTGCTTACTTAAAAGCAGAATGGCGTAAGCGAATTCAACTCATCGAATTTCACATCCACGTGTCACGGGCAGAAATGCGTCATCCTTCTCGTGGTGATCCTAAAATCACTAAGGCTGTAATTTCTATTAATACTCAAAAGAGGGTGATCAAACCCAAAGACAAACGGGCTTTTCTCCCCACCCTCTTTCGAGAGGTAGAAAGTTTAACTAAAAAACTAGATACAACGGCATCGGCGGTCGTTAAGAAGCCTCTGAGGAGGGGCAACAAAGCCGAAGACGGTAGGTCTTATCAGACTTTTAGGGTCCCTCGGGCTTTTGCCACCCGTCTTCCTAAGACAATTGATTCTCACTGGATTGAAATTAAAGGTGCGCCCCCTTTCAAAAAGGGCTTAGCCGGTGGACACAGCTATGCTTTGATGGGTGATCACTACGATCCACAAACCATCATAGAAGATTACGAGGGAATTGAAAAACTTCAACTTAGTACGGGTGGGCACGCAGTTCGTGCAATAATTTTCTTTGGTAAATCCCAACATCGCTTGGTTAAACTAGATCAAATCAAGCGATGGTTGAAGAGAAAGAATGAAGTCGTCTATCTCTACTGGATTTCCGGGTATCGAGACAGTCGTCTCAAAATCGCTCTGGAAGACGAATTCGATGTTCCTATTGATGTGATGTACTAATGACTTTCACTCAGCTACTACAACGCATAGGTACCAGTATTCACCTAGAAGAGTTTTTGGATTCGCCGGGAAAAGGTCGACCCACCACCTCTACTACTTGGCCAGAATATGTGCATAGGTTTCCCAAGCGGAGTCAATTCTCTCGGTTTGTCGAGGCTTTAGAGAAGATTGGGCTTGGTCCTGCTCCAGGATTTTATACTCGCCATGATCTCCAAGCGATGGCAGTAGGAATGGCTAGTCCTGGTGGTGAATACTCTACTATTCGTCCTATGACAGTTTATCGAGTAGTTCAAGACAAGGCCCGTAAGTGGACTCTTAAACGATCCTTAAATAAGAAGGTCAAAATCTGGCTCGATAAAAATGACAATCCCGTAGCTGCTAAGACAGGTGGATTAGCATGGTTCTGGGCAAAGACAATTGATTTTAATCCCAAACGTGGTTTGGTTCAAGTTCAATTCGTAGACGACAAAATTAAGGTGTGGGTACCAGAGGCTATCGCTTATGGCCTCAATACGGGTCGTGACCGGATTCAAACCAAGTTAAGTTTACGAAAAGGCCATAAACTTCGTAAAACTAAGAAAGCTGATGAGAAACACTCAGTTGTTCTACTAGATGGCCACGCTCGGTTGGGGTACATTTTTCGGTGTAAAACCACTAAGGGGTGGGAAGATGTTTTTGTACCGGAACAACACACCACTTATATCACCAAAACTCAAGATGTCAAAACACACAAAATTATGGACCGTTCCTTGGTGAAGCCAGATATGGCTTTGATGTTGGAAGGTCGCCGGATCGTAAAACTGATCAAGCAAGACACGGGAAGAGAGTTCTTGACTCGTCCCCTCTTTAACAAACATAGTAAACGGTACACTGCTGCCCATGCAGAACATGTCTTTGGGAATTGGTCAGAGTTTATTCGGCGATTAGGTCTGACCAAGATTAGTAGTGGAGCCGAAGAAACATTTATCAGCACTTTGCAACGTGATACAGGTGTTCTTTTTGAACGAAGGAAATCCCCTGGCATAGATAATCTTCGGGCAGTCGTAGATGCCATTAATCACAAATTAAACCTGGTGGTGGAGTATGATGGAACCGCGCACCAGTCCGATTTCCTCTATGGGGATAAGAAAAGACAACAGGCTATTAAAACTAAAATGTCGAAATTGAAAAAAGCAGGCTATAGAGTGTTTGTCTTTACGGAGGGGAAGACCAATTATAAGCAATTTGTAAACAGAATTAAGACTTATATAGAACAACAATCACAATAACCCTTTCCTTCGACGGCTAAGTGGTGCCGGGACAAAGTTACCACGAAGGAGTTTTTAGTATGTCACAGACCCTCACTATTCGTCCTGATTTGCAACTACAGCATATTCCGAATCCCATATTTGAGGGATTCCATAATGACTGGGGTATCTTCTATCTGATGATGCCGCAGTATACTCTCAGTGCGCAATTCAAGGACATTCCACACCACTGGATGTCTGCTATGCGATTTGAGCACGGAACTATGCCGTGGCCAGCAAGAGCAGCAGTCCAGTTCGCTTCAGATCCTATTGTGATCGAAGTGGGCATGAATCCTCTCAACAAAATTGCTCTGTTGTATGACAAGCTTCGAGTGGGTATTGAAAAGGGGCTATTCGATAACCAATTACATTATATTGGATTCGTAGCTACCATGCCCCACCAGCCATTCGAACGTAGCTACTTGGGACGCGGATGGAATACCAGTCCTCAGGGTCGTTTTGGCAAAGGCATGGCGGGTATGTCTGCTCGTGATCGTCGGATGCAAGTTCGTACAATGGGTGGACGTACTTTCCGCCAAGGCACTAATACCTGGGGTAAAGGTTATAGTGGAAAATGGGCAAGGGAACGGACCGAGGGTCCAATCGGTACCCCCAATAAGTAGGTCTTATAATGACTGTCTTAAAGCGAATCAAAACCAATTTAGTCAAGCCCTTGCTCCGCGAAATAAGGCTGGTCACTAACCAAGCCGAGATTTATTCTGCTAAACAAAACAAAGGGATACTCACTCTGCTATACAAAGCGGCTGTGGGCAAGAAACCTTTTGAAGTTGGTGTCCATTTTCGTCCTAGTGATTTGGTTGTTCTATTACAAAAAAATAAAAGCCTTTCGGCTGTTATCACTTTGGCTGGTGAGCAGCGCCGTGTGGTCTCTTCCAATCCAAAAAACTGGGCAACCCCGATTATTGAATCAGTTAGACAGATGATCGGTCCGAAACCACTTCGGGAGTCCAGGTTTCTGGGACAGAAAACCAAAGGGTTCCCAAATCGTTTGTTGGTCGAATTCCCCGGTTTACCTGGGGATGCCATTGTACTAGAGGTGATGGAGTCCCCAAGCCAAGCTACCTATCACCTCCTCAATCAAACCCCCGATCTAGAGGAAATCAGGAAGAAAGGGTTTGATGTTTGGCGAGGCCAAACTGGATCCCAAATCGCCGAATTCTGGTTTGGCTCCCAGAAAATCCCTTATCGAGATAATGGCCAGAAGATCAGGGACACGCTCAGTCAGCCTGGGTCGGGGTCTTTGTATTGGAAGTGGCACAGTAGCCCATTTGAACAACAAGCTCCACAAAACGTAGCCATGGCCCTAAATTGCCCAGTTCAAGTAATTGGTAATCAGTCCGGGCCTATCAAATCAGTATTGGCCTCACAATGTTTGTTGCTGGCCGAATGCCATCCAGATCCGTGGGATCGAATCTACGCTGAACTAGCCACGGTATCAGAAATAGTAGAAAGCACTCCTATTCAATCGGGGCTCTTTGATTTTCTCCGGGGTAAGGGTGACATCAAGAGATTGGAGAAATCTATCGATAGGATGCTGGAAATACTCAAAGGTCTAGCAAGCGGACAAACTGAAATTCGTAAACTCGTCACACAGAACAAAGCCTTGAATCAAGCTATTCGTCGGAAGGGGCAACAAAAACCAGTCCATTAGGTCTATGTACCTTCGACGATTCAACATGGTGTTGAATCGGGACAAGTTACCACGAAGGAGAAACTAGATGAAGTTTCATAAAATTGAAGCAACTGGGCCAATCATCGTCCAGAGGGTGGATACTTCCGTTCCACCTAATTCTCTCCCTACCTACAGTAATCCTGCCGATCTAGGTAGGCTCCTGTATGACATTGGTGCAGGTGTTTTCTATGTGGGTGGCAATTCCGCCTGGGAACCTGTTTCCTCTGCTAGTAGTTTACTTGCTAGTGGTGAAAACGCCTTGGGTCGTCTTCGCGGTTTGGCCCAAGCACTTGGTAAGAGCGGTTTCACTAATTTGGGTTCACGTAGACCCTTTGCTGGTCTTACTCCCGCATTCCCTGGTGTCTATTGTGATCTAACCGTCGCCAATCAATTCCTGCTCGCTCGCCACGATATTGGCCGAGAAGCACCATTGGCTCTGGTCAATGGCACTCTTCTGTCGTTGATTCAAGACGATACCAGCGGTTGGGAATTCCCTATTACTTTGTCAGCCGCCCCTGGAACTGGGTATCGGCAGGACTTGGTCTTCCTAGAAGTCTGGATGGAAGAAGTCAGCACTACCAGTCCAACGTTCTTCCCGTATGGCAACGTTGATTACGTTGGTGGCTCAGTTGCTGATCCTGTGGATCCTGCCGTAGTAAGTACCATTGGCCACCAAACCAATGGCCAATATTTCCAAATCCGATATCGTGTTCGTGTAATTGATGGTCCAGCCAGTGCTGATTGGCTCGATCCAGCCGGTGCTACACCATTCGGTATCGATAACGCAGCCGTTGAGGCACGTGGCGCAACTGGCGCACCCGTCTCTGGTAAAATCTTCCAGCAGATGAATGAACTGTTGGGTGATACCATGTTATTCCGGGCTGGTACTGGTGGGGCTGGAGACAAAACTGGTTCTGGTCTAGAAACTGTCGATGGTTTTGTCTACGCTATTCCTCTGTGTGGTATCCACCGTCGTAACCAAGACATTTGGAGTCATACCAATGGCAATGGTTCTGCCCTGAATACCGCTGATGGTACCCAAGGCAGTCTAGCCGGTGGTGGTGGCCAGAACGGTCGTCCAGACGCCCAATTCTTTGATGTGGTCTATCCTCAGGACATTTGTGACTTCCGTCATACAGTGCTGTTGAATGGCCTTTCAACTATCATGGAATCCATGTCGCAGGCTTTACTGTCTGGCCAAAACGTGGTGGATTGGGGAGAGGATGAGTTTGGTGTTGCTTCTGGTGCCATCTCTGGAAATGGTATCCGAGGTACCAACATGCTAACAGGCGGGGGCATTGGGACTAACAATCCTTTCGGTGCTGGACACCAAGTCGGTGTTTGGCTGGATGAGGGTAATGATGCTTCTCTGACCATGTTCCCAGACAACTGCCGAAATCACTGGTCAGATAAAGCTAATCTCATGGATATGGTGAGCCGCTTTACTCAAGGTCTACCTGGCTCAGAAAATCCCGCTAATCTCCTGACATATGACCCCTCCAGTCGAGCAGTTACTCTGAATACAACTTCTCTGAGCGGAGACCCATATGTCCATACTACAGCCCCAATTATGCATTGGGTGGACGCATCAGGTAACATTTCGTCAGTGGTTCTGTCAACTCCTTGGAGCGGCCTGGGCACTAGTTCAGCAGCTTGTGTGGTCGATGTAACTGATCACGCTGCTCACTCCGGTGAAACTTGCGTAATCTGGTGTCAAATTCTTTATCCCGCTGGCGGTGGTTTCCGCCACGTTACCGAGGGCCTGCCCCTTCTAGCTGAAGATGGTTCTACTGCTTATCCCCTTATCGATGGGGACTTGGTTAATCTGGATAACTTTACTTTCAATGGCGTTGCCACTAGCTCCACACCCGGTGGTGCTCCTACGCATGTCATCTTGACCAGCGGTTCTACTGTTGCTGGATCGTACGTGGGTGAATGGTTACAGGTTATTGGCTCGTCTACCGGTTCGGCTGGAGAGCTTCGTCTCATCATTGCCTATGATCACACCACGCAAGAAGTCGAGGTTGATAGTGCTTTTAGTGGAGCCATTAATCCGGGCGATACCCTGACCATTCATCCCATGGAACCAGGTCAGGTTTATCTTGATTGGCGTCCGGGAATGCGTGGCTTCGTTCGCATGTTAACCCGTGATCGAGTTGGTCCGGTTCCAGCCGGAGGCAACTTGGAGGTAGGCAGCTTTGTTTATCAAACCACCACGGGAACACGAAACGGTAGTCTGGTAACAGGTGTGGCACCTAGTGCTTACCTAGGTGTAATCCAAAGCCGTCACCTGGATCAATCAGATATAATTCGAGTCTGGTACAACATGTTGCCCAGACAAGAACAATTCCAGCTTCTCTCCACAGCTACCGCTGATCAGCTTTACTTCTTATCTGAAGGTCGCTTTATAGCCACAACAGATGGTACAGCTAATCCGGGTGCCAATTACTTGACCCCCATTGGTCAGGTCTTCCCTCAGTTCGGTGGTGTTAAACACATCATTGGTGATGCTGGTCGCAACGCTGCTCTTGACCCATCCCTGTATGTGCGTGGTGATACCGCAGTCATGGACTTGAAGTCTTATCCCTTCGTGTCAGATATTCCTATAGCCGGGGTGTGGATCGATAAGGTAACCGCTCTTGCTTATCCCAAGGGTGACTTGCTTGAGCCTAAGAGTGACACCGGTAGTCAATTGGTTCATAATCAAACCATTCCATCTACCGTATGGACCATCACACATGGATTCGGCACACGTGTTGTGACTGCCAAGTTCTATGAAGATGTCATGGGTACCTGGACCGATGTATTCCCCAACTCTGTGGAAAACATAGACGAATCAGTAACTCGTGTTACTTGGTCTACCCCGCAGGCTGGTAGGGCTACTCTCACTGGTCTACCTCCTATTACTTCGGGTCTAGTCGCCTTGGTTAACCTGGTCAATGATGCAGGTGTCCTCAAATTGTTTACCGGTGTAAATCGGTCTGGTTTTGGAGAGATTACTCCTGCTCAAGCGTTCATCGCACCGGTCCTGGGTCGTTATTTGGTCCCGGATGAACAGGGTGTTTACTAAAGGAATCCGCAATGAAACGTTATTGTATTGTATTGGCACTTGTTCTTATTCCGGTTCTTAGCGGGGGATGCCCCGTCTCTGGTGTAGACCTATTAGGAGTCGGAACTGCCGCATTCATTAGTGAAGTAATCGATAATGCCCAAGAGGCTAATAGACCACCTCTTCTTCAGGGCCTGCCCGGCCTTCAAGGTGAAGCAGGACCCCAGGGTGAAACTGGTGCTGATGGTGCTGATGGTGCTGATGGTGCTGATGGTGCTGATGGTGCTGATGGAACAGATGGTACCGATGGAACAGATGGAACAGATGGCGCTGATGGAACAGATGGCGCTGATGGAACAGATGGCGCTGATGGAACAGATGGCGCTGATGGTACCGATGGCGCTGATGGCGAAGACCTTTATGCTGTAGCCCTAGGGTGTGTCAATAACGACGGAACCGCCTTCAATGGTTATGGCTATGTAGTAGGTCAATTAGAAAATGGTGTGTATGGGGTGGCGTTTGAGGGATATGAGTTCCCACAAAACTTCACCGAGGCAGACCTCGTAATAATTACCGACGATGATTCCATAACCAGATCAGAGGTTGTGCCTTACTGCGACCCCAACGTTTGTGGTTTTGTGGTTACCTTTAAGAACCTACTATACCAAAAGGTAAACGTCGATTGGTGCTTCTACGCTTATGATGTATCATTTGACCCTTACGACTAGGAGATCAACGTGCTAAATCGCGTTCATACAACTTATCCCGGATACAACCTAGTATTAGGTGAGCATCATCTGGCCGAAGGTATCTTCCTGGAGCGATACGAATTTACTACCCCATCGCCCACATGGAATATCGTTCACCATCTAGGTAAAGAGGTGGTTTGCCGTTTCTTTGATTCGGCATTCCAAGAGCTATACCCCAATTCGTTGGTGCTAACAGTCAACAATTCAGTTGCTACCTTCTCCTCGCCCCAGGCAGGAACGGTATTTGTGATTGACATCGTTGGATCATCCGTTCCTACGTATCATCACATACAAGGCGCAGCCGCTACTACCTGGACAATTTCACATGGTCTGGGCCAGCAGTTCGCAGACGTGGCGGTCTATGACAACGCAGATACTTTGTTGTTCCCCAACGCCATACGAGTTATGGGTCCTGACACCCTGGAAATTGATTTTGCGGGTGCCCAAGATGGGTACGCTTTCATCTTTTGAAATTGGAGAAAACCGTGAGTAAACTAGGTGGTCTTATCGCTGACTAGAAGAACATGTTTGATAGAGATTGCTATGAGTTACTACTGGGTTAGAAGTTCTAATCAACGAGTCTTATTTGGGGATCAAAAGAATTCCTGTCTAATCCAGACTCTCGATCCCCATTCTGTCCGGGTCACCCTCCAACGATCTGAGGGTGACCCGGTTACGCGGAAACTATCCGGTGACCGCATGAAGCAGTTTTTGGCTGAGGTGGTTCGTTTCGCCAAGAAGCGAAAGCGGGCTCCTTGGCAGCTTTTCGGCCCCTCTCCGGGCGCCACCGCTATCACTGATGTCGAATCTTTTGCTTTGGCAGCAGCCAAGAAAAAGGTCAAAAAGAAGGTCAAGAAAACCCCCAGGAAGGCTAGGAAGACCAAGAGTAAGCCCCAGGTAGCCAAGAAGGGTAAAAAGGCCAAGAAAAAGGCCAAGGGACCATCTCCTGAGGTGCTAGAAGACATCAATCAGATGGTCCACGGAATGAGTCAGCTATTGAGGAGGATGCAAAAATCTCAAAAGACGGCTGATGATGAGGTAATCGTAAAAAACACGCGGAAGGATTATGAGAGACTAAAAAAAGAAGTCGCTCAGTACAACAAAACTTTAGACCGGTAAACACAGAGGAGTAAGGTTGTGCCACGCATACTAGATGATCTAGTAAACCGACTCAACGGTGAAGCAGCTTTCGTATGGGTAGAAATTTTACCGGGGTATTTCTTCAACTGCTACCCTCTCAGTGGAGAGCCTGCTCGTTGGGTGGCTGCTGGTGTGGATGGTACCAGCCGGATGAGTCAAATCCAATCAGCCGCCCGTAGAACTTTAGCCATGGCTACTTATCAGGTTCGTCTTCGCGATGAAGAACCGGTTTTGATATTTGATGAATTGGATATCGATCCCGTCGAACTTGGCTATCCGGGTGATTATACCAAACTGGACTTTTGGGTCTGGCATACCAACCTTCGTCATGTCATCGCTAATAATCTACTGGACGTGGTTGATCAACTTCCCGTCGATGTAGTAGTTGCAGCCTACAACATGATGATGGATGGTCATAAGACCTTCATGGATACGCAGTTTTTAGACTCTCTGCAAACGAAAGTAGAATCTGAAGCCGCCGCCGCAGCACCCGCTCAACCGACAGAAGAGGATGCTACACGAGAGGAAGTTAAGGCTCAACTGAGCGAGGCGAGTGACCAAACACCACCATCCCAACATCCTGAAGATCACTCGGCTCAAGTAGCTAGCCAGAAAGAAATTCTACAACGTGGTAACCTGTGACCACCGCCCCTACCACTACTACTGAGGCTCTCCAACGACAAGTTCTCTTGGAATTTGGGGGCATTAACCCCCGTCGTTGGAATTGGAAGGGCATAGTTTTCACGGAATGGACTTTTGATCGGTTTTCCACCTACTCTGATCTGTTTTACTCCGCCCCTGATAGAGAGTGTGCTGTTTGTAGCGCTCTAACTTATTCCATTGGGCCAGAAATCGTAACCGGTCCGCAAAGTTTTTTGGACCTGGCTAATTCGTACTATCAGGTTCCCTATGCATTGGTAACAGGCATTTCGTTGGCTCTGCTCCAAGTGTTTCCTTTACCTGACTATGAACAGATACTGGATTCGGCTTGGAAGATCAGCAAAAGTTTTGCTGGTCTAGGAGATCCAGTCCGAGTCAACTATCTAACCAACCGACTTCGCTCTATCTTCCAGAGTTATCAAAGTGCTCAGCAAATGGAGCGGTTAGAAAAATCTCTTGGAGTATTGTGGAGTGCTGATGATCTAGCCGCTAGTGAGGGAGCCAATATCGTTGAATCTACTAGTGAAATCAGAGTTCCTCTGGCACAAGTTATTGAGCCCCGCATTCTGAAGGAAATCAAACGTTCACTAGCTCCTAAGATCGCGGAAGCCAAAGAACAAAGACAGTTAGATCAGCAAGTAGCTGTCAAACAAGCCTCTCTTTCTCAAGATCCTGAAGTTCGAGAACAAGCCGAGGTAGTGAAGGCTACTCAGGATCGTACCTTGACAGTTGAACAAGCTCACACAGTTAGTGAACACCAAATGTACCGTGGTTCAGATAAGCCTGGTTTGGTAGAACTCTGGAACTTGGATAAACGCACCTTCGTGCAAATTATGCAATCGGTTCCAGTCGGGACACCACAAGATCAGGCTACCACACAAAAGTCTTTTGATGCTGATGGTCGAGCCAATAAAGCGGATTTAATTGCCAATGCACCCCAAAGAACCTGAATTACCGAATACCCCGTCTGGTGGTGGGGATGTACCCGGTGCAACTCGTTATTCAGTTGATCCCGGAGGAGCCCCAGGAACGGCGGTTGATCAGCTATGGAATAATCTAGATCTCCTTTCTAGCCGAACCATGGGGGTCTCTGCTGCCTTTGACCAAATGTCAGCTACAGCGGCTCAATATGGAGAAGCTGGGAGAAAACTAGATCAAACCCGTCTGATGATGGGGCGTACTGCCTTGGCATTAGGATTCCGGTCTATGAGACTGGATCAGGCCGGGATCAAAATTCAGCAGAGGCAAGTAGACTCAACAGGGAAAGAAATTCGAGCCCGTGGTTCCATCATCAATACTATGATGGATGAGCACAAACTTCGCAAACGTTTACGACGTGAGGATCTGTCTTCTCGGAGTCGTGACACTAAAGGTCGATTTGTTGAGGGTATAGGTGCTGGGGCAGGTGCAGGGGGTGCTGGTGGCGGGGGAGATGATTACGACAGTGGTGGTGGGGGATATGGTGGTGGGGGTGGTGGACGCGCTTCCCAAGAAATTGGTTCTTACCTCCGAGAGCTAACAGGACCCCTGTTGCAGGTTATGACTGTAGCCGGAGCTATTAGTACCGCTCTGGAGACCCGTGGCAAGGCAGCCGAATTTGGAATTGGGGGAGCCATGGCGTTCGGCATTAGCGGTCAAGAATTTAGTGACCCTGAAGCAGCAGCCACCCGCCTCCGAGAGGCCACTGCTGATTTTTATGATATGTCATCTGGAGTGTTTGGTCGAACCGATAAACTCCGGGCTGATGCCGCTGAACTAACGCGAACTTGGGGAATGGAGTTCGATAAGGTTTCCGAGATTCAAAAGAGTGTGTGGGATAAGATCATTCCAGCAACACGATCAGAACTGAGAAGCTTGACTGAAGACGTAATCTTACTGTCTCGGACGTTCCAAACCGAGACAGATACGATGGTGGATCTATTAGCGCATCTCAAAAACACTGTTGGGATGTCAGCTACCGATGCTTCTCGTAATCTATTTGCTATATCTAACTCTGTGACTCAAATGAACGACCGTCTACAGGAGACGGGTGTTAGACGCATGGAGATCGATGCTGTCAATAAGGTATTGTTTGATCTCGTTCAAACGATGGGTGATTTTGGTTCTAGCACTCAGACCGTTTCTCGTATCTTTACTGGTTTTACTGGTCAACTAAAGGAATTCGGGTATAGCCAGGAGACAGCTCTTAAACGTGCTCGTGATCTGACCGAAATGTTACTGGGAGATTCTGCTAAAGAAATGCCTATGGGCATTCGGTATGCCTTACAGATGCAAAGGGAAATTAACCAGATTACGAGTGGTTTGACTGATCGTACAGAAATTGAATCTGTGTTGGTTACCAAACTTACCGCTGGGTTAAAGGCTGGTACTGAAGAATATAATCAGCAATTGATAGTCGCTAAACAGTTGGCTATGCAAACTGGCCTGATGAAGGAAGGTCGTGCAGACATGTACACGATCAGTCAGGCTAATTTTGATCTAGTTCGCAAGAATCAAAAGACCCAACAACAATTGATGGGTGAAAATAGAACGTGGCTGGATGAAATCTTTGGATTCGCCCAGCAAAGTAATGTCCGGGCTATCAAAGCCATGATTGGTGGTACTGAAGAAACCGCTTTAGAGCTGGCCAAAGTAGCTGAGTACGGCCGGGAGGATTTCACAAAACACATCAAGGACATGGGTTTGCTGGGAGATGAGGCTCGTGAAGAAGTTATTGAGCCTATGGAGGAAGTCGCGGATATTCTCCGACGAGCCAAACCAGGTATGTACCTGGAATCCATTTGGGAGGAACTAAAGAGCCATACGGGTATACTGTATGCTCTAATTGCCACTGTGGCCGGGACTGCTTTGTTGCAAAAAGCCGGTGGGATACCGGGTCTAGCAGGTAAACTTGGTGGTCGAGGTGGGGGAGCCGCTGCAACAGGAGCCGCAACAAAAACTGGTGGTTTTGCTGCTCGTTGGGGCTCGCGTATTCGTGGCGCTGGTCAGATACCTGGTAAAGCTTTACAAGCGACTAAAGCTGGTGCTGGAGCACTACAAGGTGGAGCCGCCGTGGGCTTGAAAGGGGCCGGTAAAGCTCTAGGACCAATTGGACTTGCATTGGGACTAGTGGAAATGGGCGTAGCCACTAAAGGTGTGATCGATGCTTTGAGTGATACCGAACAAATCACCATCAAGCAGAGAGAAGTTTCTCAACTCAATCTGGATATCGAACAAGCCAAGGCCGATGGTAATCTGGCACTCTTGCGAACTCTACAAGATCAGAAGAAAGAGGCTACCGCAGGGTTGACCGAATTAGCAACCGCTCAATATGGTGGAGCTGCTCGTGGTGTAGGGGGTGCAGCAGGTGGGGTTATTGGCGGAATGGGTGGAATGGCTACTGGAGCTATGGCCGGGGCTGCTGTAGGATCGGTGGTCCCCATCATTGGAACAGCTATTGGTGGTGTGGTCGGTGGAATTATCGGTGGTTTTGGTGGGGGTGCATTGGGGCATAAAATGGGAGGCTCAGCCGCTGATGCATTTATGGATGTCATGGCTGATCCCAAACGAGCTGCTAAACTAGAAAATATGCGAACCGAAGCGGATTTGATTGAACTCAAAGCCGTAGAGAAATCCAAAAAAGCCCAACGTGATTTGGCCCGGCTTCGTATAAGAGAAGCCGAAGTATCTCAACGTTTGGCCGGGTACAACGACGATCTAACTCGTCAATATCTGGAAAATGAGCAAAAGAAAATTACCGCTCAAATAGCAACCAATGAACAGACTACCATTACTCAGCAGAAATTGATGGACCTTTCCACTTCACTTCGTGCAGCCGCAGAAGCTGGTAATTCAGCTTTGGCAGAGGAAACCCTAGCAGCCGCTCGACGTTTGGAATTAGCCGCCCAATTTGAACACTTGTATCTGGATAAGGGATCTATCACAGGATTGGGTAAATCGGCTATGGAGGATTGGCAGGGGGATTCGTATGGTAGTAGAAAAACTACAGCCAAGCGAGAAATCGAAAAATATAATCAAGACATCCAAGATTTGGTACAGGAATCCGCTCGGATGTCAGCCGATCAATTTGGAATTCTGTTACAACAAAGGGGCCTTTCTAAAACGGTTAGGACTGATGAAGGCCTTAGAGAAGTAACCGAACTTGATGACAAAATGCTGATGCTACAAACTGCTTTCCGAACACTGGGGGCGTTGAAAGGAAAGAAAGAAGCCGAACTGACCGATGAAGAACTTCAGAAAAAATTGCAATCCATTCAGACTATCAATGAGTATACCTCCAAGGGTTCCCTGTTAATAGCTGAAACCGGAGAGGTGCATGCTCTTCTAGGTCGTAAAGCCGCGTATGAAAAAGGTCAGAAACTCATAATGGGTCGTCGTCAAGCAGCCGGGGTTCAAAAGAAGGCAGATAGAGAACAGCGTCGAATAGAGGATACGCGTGAACGTGCCTTGGGTGAAGCCGAAGAGAGTTTGATCTATGAGGCTACTTTCGGAATCAGGAGAGATTTCGAAAGAAAGCGATTGGAACTGCTCAAAAACGCTGGGGTGGCTACTGCTAAGGAATTAACAACTCGCATAACTGAGTCTAAGGAAAAGAAAGCGATAGCCGAAAAGGAACTCAAGCAACAGCAGGAATTGGTTAGGATGACCGATGAAGCCCTAGGGATGTTGGCTGAAGGGGCTGATCCGGAGATAGTCAAGAAATATTTTGCTACCGTGTTTGGCGAGGACAAGGCTCAATCGCTGTTAGCTAATGAGCAGCAATTCCGTTCTGAGCAGTTTGATCGATTGCAAGGTTTACAAGAACAAGCCGAAAAATCCCAGACTGCGGAAGAACGTTACATGAAGGCCGATGAGAATGTCAATACTCTCAATGCCAAAGAACGTGAAGCCATAGCCGAGAGAAAAAGAAAGCTTCTCGGTGAATTGGAAGGGGATGAAAATAAGGACAGTGAATGGGTTCGCAAAGTCAAGGAGAATCTGGAAAAAGCCAGAGAGGAAAGCCAGGCTTATCTATTACGAGCTAGAGCATTGTCGGGGTCACCCTTGGCACCTAATCCGAGTATTAAGCCTGACAGGCCATTCGGAGAAGCCACCACGTATAATCAACCTCCAACAATGTACATACCTCCTAAAGAAACCTCCGCTGGATCAGTACAAAGAGGAGGAGAAGGTGTGGATGGAGAAGCCACGTTTGAGAACGGAAAATTGGTCATTAAGGTCAAGAATTTCCCACACACTCTAAGTAAAACTAACGACTTTATTCAGCAGAATTCCAAGAAGACTCGTATATAAGGAGATGTACCTTGGCAACTTCAATGTTTGGCAAATTAGTTGAGAAGTTGAACGCTGGTGCTTGCACCGTTCGTAGTACCGTAGCTGGTGAGATTTCTATCCCGGTTGAGTTCATTGACCATAAAAAAGGTGGTGAATTTAAGAAGACCCGGATCATAATTCAATCCGGTCAATCTGTAGATTTGTGCAAGAAAGCCCCAGGCGGTGTCCTCAAAGGCAACAAGAAACTAAAAGACGCCATCCTGTCGCGTCAACTAGTTATCGTCTGATGATTCGGTGCGGTCTCTGTACCGAACTTTGTCCGGTTGGTGAAGAACATCACAAGATCCCCCAGGCTTTTGGGGGATCCGATGAGCAACACAATCTAACCGATATTTGCCCCAATTGTCATCGGTTGATTCATGCCGTGGCTTTAAAATTGATCAGCAATTCTGGAGCCGCTTCTTCCCTGGTCAGTACCAAATGGATGCCAGGATCACCCAAATATCAACTGTGTTTCAGTTTGGCCCGGACGATCGCTGATAAGATAATTGAACCAGATGAGGTCGAGACGAAACAAGTTCGTTTGAACCTATCTCCTGGAACAATCCTCAAGTTGAAGGAACAATCCAGGGCGGCTGGAGAAACCAGCTATGTTCGGTTTATCCAGGCTATCCTAGATCGACAGGCTAACCTTCAAATTGGAAGAAAATTATGAGTCTTCAAATCGTTACCCAGTTTGCTGGGACTTTCCTAAGGGATGTTTCACAACTCCTTAAGAGTCGGGGATACAGGCTCCAAAGAGAAGTGGATTCCTCCTTCATCAATGTGACCGCTTCCAAAACACATGATGGTGTTGATAAGACTTTCTACATGGAAGTTTTCCATGGCGAAGGCCTTCGATCAGCTACAGAATTTGCGAATGAAATAGTCACGATGATCTTTGGGGTCTATAATGGTGTTGAAACCATCGGGAGATTTAAGCCACCTCAAGATATGGTGGTTCAAGATTTTGAAATTAAACATCATAATGAGGCCTGTCGTGAAGCCCTAGCGTGGTTCAAACAGTATGCTTAGTCGAGGTTGATGTGGCTCTACGTCAAGAATTTCCTGAAGATGACACCATACTAGTGTTATTGGCCCAGCAATATGTGGGCCGTCATCATATATTGGCTATCGTACATGGCCAATCATCTAGGGTGGTTGAAGTCAGGTATTCTGGGGGAATCATTCCCGCCGTGGTAAAAATGGACATAGAACAACGCCTACAACCACTGAGGGTAGAATACACCCGAGCTAATCCCGATGGAAGTATTTTGTAATGGCCACTCTGCATGGTACTGCTGAAATCCACCCTCAAAGTAAGGAAGTGGCGGTTTACACCTACCTGATGGAAGATGGTGCTTTCGTCTCCTCTCTAGTTACTTTGGGCTTAGTTCAGGTTCGGCGGGGTCAATTACCCATAGCAGAGATGTACTTCTATCCCCAACAAGTTAATAGTGATAACGTATTCCGGATTTACTTCCATCGTCTTAAGGTAGAAAACTTTGATGACATTTCTATTTTTGTTGATGTTAATTCGGGGCAGTATTCGGGGATCATACAGCCCGAAGTCTTAGATAGGGAATTATACAAGGATGCGACCCATGATGGAAGAGCATCCCTCGTGTTAGAGGAACCCGACGTTAATAACTAACGGTGGTAGGAGGAAATGGTTTGTCAGATCTACAGTTACTACCAGTATCACTCATTATGAAACTCCCGGTTAACAAGGACATTAACTTAGGTAATGAACAGTGGGCTCCGTTGTCCGACTCTCTTAGCCTACGAAAGCTGACTTCAATTCACCAGCCTAGATTGAATCTGATTCATGCCGGCGGCAATGGGACCGTACCAGGAAAACTAGTGTGGCACTACAAAGAAAAGAAGGCTGCTTCTCAAACTCCTGATGAGGGGATATCATGCACTGTCAAGAGCTTCTCAGTCGTTGCTGGACAAATGCTGTCCATTCAGATTCCAGGATCAGTGGATATTAATCCAGACGCACCCCAGTATTTTCTTGGGTTTGAATACACGGAAGAGATGGATGCTACCGAGGGGGCATTGATACTAGGTGAATTAACAGGTTTGACGTTTCGGGATTCTCAGATACTAAAACATGCCGGACTGGTTGTCTAAAGGAGTTTATCGTGGTAATACCTACTGTATCTCATGCTATTGTAACTGCTCTATTGCTCGGACTGATTAGTCTAAGTGGTGGCTGTGCTTCCACCAATTGGACCGTAGTTAGCCCCATCATTGAACACGTCAGTGCAACTGGTGCTCGCATAGCCTTTACTTCCCCGGAAGTGGCCAATCATAAGCCAGAAATTTGTATGGGGGTGAGTTATGTGGCGGAGGCGTTGGAAGACTGGGATGATCCCAATGCTACGTTTGAACAACTCCGTCAGCTAACTCTGGAAGCTTTGGATAAACTCCCTCTTACACCCAATATTCAGCCCGTCGTTGTGGTGGTTGTAGATGGGGTTATGACCAGTACCGTGGGTTATTTCAATACTTTCTACTCAGGATTGATAGAAAAGGATGAAGCTCGTGCAGTGTTGGCCATTGCTCGGGCTGTTTCAAGAGGTTTGAATTCAGCATGTGGTGAATCAGGTTTATCCGCTGCTCCCTCTCTTCATGAAGAGAGTTTCTTGTTTCCTGTCGGATCCGATCCTGAGAGGAACTTCCATGGACTTGAAAATTCCGGTCATTGAACCCAGGAGAAAAATATGCTTTTGAATGGTGATCTTCAATTAGCTGGGGGTTATCTAATAAACCCCCGATTCGAAAATTTGGCGGTTGATCCAGTTGGAACCGCAGGAAGGGTGTACTTCAACCAGAATGTAGCTGGTCTTCGCGTTTACGATGGATCAGTGTGGGCCAATGAAGGTGCGATTAGTACCGCTCTCACCATTTATGTCCGAGCGGCTGGTAATGATACCACTGGTGATGGCTCTACTTCTGGAACCGCCTATGCTACCATCAACAGGGCGATCCAAGACCTACAAGGCAGATGCATAGATGCTGCTGTGCTCATTGATATCAAAGAAACTGCTTCCTTTGCGGGATTTGATCTTCAGGGTATTCCAGTAGGACCAAATGGCTCTCTTACAATCGAAGGTAACTACACCAGTTTTGGAGGCAGTGGCACTGTTCTCAATTCTCAATCGACCTTCGCAAACTGTAACGTGATTTTGAAGGATCTTTACGCCAATACCGGTGCTGCCAACGCTTTTGTCCTCAATCATGGTGCGGTAGTACAAAGTGATGGAATCGTAGAGGTTGACACTTCAGCAGTGGGCATACTATGTGAAAACAGTCGATACACAGCCCTCACTGAACTTCGAGTAGGACAGACTTCATCTCCTACTTTTGGTATCCAAGTTGATAAAAACTCCGTTTTCACTATTCAGGACAATCTTCAAGTCCGGGTACCCACAGACAAAACAGGTATTCAGGTAATCAACGGTAGTTGTTTTTATGGTGAAGATGATTCAACTACCATCACCATTACTCATAATGGTGGTATCACCGGGTGGGTAGGATTTTGGGTAAATGAGTTTTCCTCTGCTAATATCCAACAGGATTTAAATTTCACCGGGCCTGGTGTTGCTAACACTGTGGGCTTCGTGGTGAAACGTTCGCGAGCTTTCCTCCTGTGTGACATTACTATTAGCGATGTCACAAACGCGTTGGATGTTCAATACGGATCCTATCTGGAACAGAGTGGTGACCTGTCACTAACCTCGATTGGTGCATATGGGGTCAAAGTATCCATGGGTTCTTATTACCGAGCTGGACTAGGTTCTTTAACAGTTACCACACCCGGTTCTATGAAGATGTTCTATGGTTACTCAGCGAGTTGTATTGAAGTTGGTATTTCAAGTACCGCCACAATCCCCTTTTCTAGTTCAGGCTACTTCATTCAGCTTGATTCTAGCCAAGGCAATTTTACCTTTAGTGGTCGTGTGCAAGGTCCTGGGACGCTATCGTCTATATTCTTGTATATCATCAACCGAGCTAGTTGTTCATTCAGTAGTCTCCGAGTCAACCAATACGATGGCTTTGCCCATGTTGCTCAACAATCCACCCTAACCTGGGGTGGACAGGTAATTCAAAATGGATCCGGTACATCTAGTCTTCCGCTGTTTGGACACTCCCGAGGTGGTACTAGTATCTATCTAACCGGAGGAACAGGGTACCAAGGACCGGCAGGTTCCAACTGTACTATCACGATATCCAACAGTACCGTTAGTGCATATTCTAGTTTTAACTTCTCCCCTGCGGATGGGACTTTTCCTGGTAATGTATCACATGGCAATTTTGCGACATAGGAGCAATTATGAATATTCAATCTTTAACCGCTTCGAGTATGCGGCAGACAAATGATCAATACCCTAACGTACCGGCAATAAGTGATGAGGAGGAATTTGTTCTCGCAGAAGCCTTTGATTTCTTTGATAAGTGTGGTGTCTTGTTTGAAAAATCACCAAACGATTTTCTAATACATGACCCTTTCTATGGGATAGCCACTCAGCAGATAATCACCATCACAGGAACCAATCTGACCGCTGATAACATTGCTAAGTCATCAGCAACCGACTGTCAGGTTGACGTAACCGCCTCAGAAATAACTCTCACCTTTGATAAACCTAGCGGTGAGGACAAGATAGATTGTAATATGGACGTTGTTGAAGATGGTGGAGACCCAGTGAAGGTGTTTTTCAATGTCAATTGGGAGACCACTGACGAGGTCAAATTAGTTGACGGGACCGTAGTCTGGCCCCTACCATAAGAGGATTGTGGAACCCTAGCCAGCGTTATCGCTCCGGGGTGAAAATGGTGTCCCCATGACTCCAGCGGAAATGTCTCTGCTGTCTGCTGCGGGATTGCTTTTACAGAAGGCAAAGAGGGTATGGGCCAAATCGGTTTCTTTGGGAAACCGAACACTAGTGGGAGAAAGAGCAGTTCGTTCTGGTCTTTTACGTGCAAGACAATTATTGTGCGATTCCAAGTCCATATTGGATGAATCTGAGAAAATCATCCGGAAAGCCGCTGAATATGAAGCAGAACATGGTTACGCAGATTCCTTTCATCGACTAGAATGTGTTTTGCGGGAAATTGGCGAATTGGTCACTAGAATTCGATCCAACCTGGCTACTGAAGAATACTAATGAGGACGAGTGGCTTGTACACCATTTTCAATCCCAATCCTGGTCCGGTCTTCATTCCCGAATTGAATGTAGAGATCGGCCAAAATCGTACCGTAGATCTGGAAGAGTTTATCTCTCGGAAGAAGCTTCGTGCGAGCGAAACACTTCGTCGTTTGATCCGAGAGAAAAAACTTCGTCTGGTAGTAGATCAAAAACCAAAAACCGTCGTTGGAAGAAAAGTAACCCATCAACATAACCATTCAGCCGAAATTGATTTGGATAAGTTGGCAACAATAATCGACAAAAGAGCCGAAGAAAAAGCTAATGCCCAAGTAGCTGAGTTGAAAGACCTCTTGCTGGGTATCAAAAACCAAATCGGTCAATCTACAACAACGGTAACAAGTGGATCAGTAGAAGGTGCTCTGGAAAGTGGTACTTCCGTTGACCCACATCTGTTAGCTGAAATTACCCAGAAGTCCATTGATCAATCGGGCCTCAAGGGTCAGGGTAAAAAGAAGAAGAAAAAAACAAAGAAGAAAAGCCGGGCAGCGGATTTGGCTGACGAACTATAAGGAGCTAAGATGGCCATTGGATTAGATGTAGGTACCGCCTTTTTAGTCAAAAGCAAATTGTCTGACGAAGGGGATACAGAATTCACCCAAGAACGCAACTGTTTTTTACAGGCAGCGTCTACCGTTGACACGGAGGAGTTTCTGCGTGAAAACGACTGGTCCTTTGTTCAACAAGATGGCGACTACTATGTGGTAGGGGAGGACGCTATTCGCCTGAAAAACACTCTGTCCCTGGGGGGTGATGCTACTGATATCGTTGCTACCCGAGTAGGTGCTCTTCGCCGTCCTATGCGTCATGGAATCCTGAACACAGGTGGAGAAAAACTCAGTATCGCCATTATCCAGCAAATTCTCCGCAATTTGCTCGGTCAGCCCTGCAAGAACCAACACTTGGTGTATTGCGCTCCCGCCCAACCCATTGATAACCCCAATATCACGGTCACTTTTCACCAGGCTATCATGACTGGGTTCTTTATGAGCCTGGGTTACCAGGTTGAGTGCATTCCGGAAGCACTGGCTATCATCTTTAGTGAGTGCCCCGTGGCTGAGGATGAAGAGGGTGAACACCCCTTCTCCGGGATTTCTATCTCGTGCGGAGCTGGGATGGTTAATATATGTATGGCATGGAAAAAACTGCCATTGATTATGTTCTCGATTGCTCAATCTGGTGATTGGATTGATCAGCAAGCAGCCAACATGCTGGACATGGAAGTCTCGGTTTTACAGCGATTCAAAGAAAAAGAACTTGATCTTCGAGAGAAGAATCCAACAGACCTCAAGAAACTAGCCTTGACCCATGCGTATACCGAGATGATCCAGGGGGTTTTGAAACAGCTCTCCAATGAATTCAACAAATTGGAAACTCAGATAGATAGCCCGCTTGAAATTGTAGTAGCCGGGGGAACGGCTTGTGTACCTGGTTTCATTGAGCGTTTCCGTGAGGTACTGTCTCAATTTAGTCTGCCTTTCCAAGCCAAGGTAGTCCGCCTGGCTGAAGACCCCTTCTTCACAGTAGCTAATGGTTGCTTAGTCAAAGCCATTTCCAATACCAAAAAGCAAAGGGCGGCAGCGTCACCGGACCCTGAAGTTACTGAATTGGATGAGAATGCTGATGAGTAATATTATCAAAGATCTAGTCGAGGCGCAAACCATCCTGTATCAAACCTCTCAGGGTTTGTACAAACTCGCTAGAAATCCCTCAACAAGTCCATCCAAGCGTAAGGCTGCTTTGCGAATTTGTAAAGTAATCAAAGAGGCCATGGATGATCTTCATGCTCCACGATGGATCAAAACTGCAAAACAACTGGCTGCTTCACTAGAAAGTCGTCAAGAACAACGAAAGCAACGATGTAGATCGCGTCTAGCTGCTCTCTTGGCCAAATCTATTTTGGATCCATCTGGTGCGATGCCTTGGCACTTCACTAAACCTTGGTATCGCCGTCCACGCGTCGATAATGATACTCAAACCGCTCCTTGGCGGTGGCGTAGTCCTCTACCATTTGGTCCTGGCCGGGGCAATCCCCCTCATTGGCAAACCAACCCCCAACCACAGGGCACAGGTCGTGATAGCCGGTTTCAATCACCTAGCCCTTTGTATAATTCAGGGGAAGCCTCTTGTGGGGGTGATGATCCCCCGAACAAAAAGCCTCAATTAGCAGATACTGCCGTTGCTCAGGCTATTTGGGACAACCGCCATCGCACAAAGCGCTTTGGAGGCCCAGTTCAAATTCAATCCGATCACAACAAAATCTTGGTAGTTTTCCCCAAGAAAAGGGGAGTTTGCCTAGTACCCCACGCAACCGGGGAGCAATGGACTATTCATAAGGCGTATCAAATGACTAAACCGACAGGTAAAGTAGTCTCTGATGTTGAGGCTTCCCTAATGGTCAAAGAAGTTTTTGATACGATGAACGACTGACACAACCGGAGAAGAAAAGATGAGTGCTATCAAGCGCTTTGCTGAAGAAGTTAGTGTATCTATGGGATTGGGTGGGGAAATCACCGAGGAAGTCTTGGAGGAAGCCGAACGGCGGATGCGCAAACTTAGTAAGGATCCTCTGGTGAGGAAATTTATTAAGCAGAATAAACGAAAACGTCGTCGGGGCGGTCTTGATCGCTAACCCAAGGAGATTTAGGTGGCTCACCAAATCATACCTAATCTACTCCCCGAAAAGGAGACTACTTTTCGGGAAACGCTTCCCCATGTACCAGATGGGGCGGTGCAGGTAGTAATTCGGGATCCCAATACCACTACCCTGACGCAAGGCCCCGCCACTTTGGCCGGTCCTCAGGCGTATGCTTTTGATTGGACTGTTCCCAGTTATCCCACTTTCGGGGCTCACCAAATAGAGTGGACCTATACATACGGTGGTGGGGACCACACGGATACCATCTCTCGCTTTTTCGTGGTAGTAGCCCACCCCATAACAGAAGAGTACAAGCAAGTTGGTTTCGTGATGGAAAACGAATCCGACGTCTGGGAAATGTTCTCTGATTTTCCAGTGGTGGATTTATCTGTTCAAGTGGAATACATCGGCAGTTTGGAAGGCATCAAGTTCCCAACACCTACTTCAATCGGTACCTACGCAATCAGCAACAAGGTTATTGAAGTACAGGAACCCGATCAGTACCGCTATACGCTTTCACTGCCTGGTTTGACGCGAGGTGAATACCTCATCTATTGGAAGTACCGTCCACTCACCGGAAAGCCTTTTGAACGGGTAGTCGATATCGTCTGGTCAGCACCTCACGTTATGTTCAGTCTGATCAAACAACTGCGAGTTTACGTAGACAAAATCCAAAAACAGGCTGGGATTATCCAAGCGTATAGCGATGGAGAGCTATGCAACAATTATGTAAAGGCTCTCAATTATGTAAATCGCGTACACCCCTTTAGCACTTGGACTTTCAGCAATTTCCCCTGGCAATGGTTCGAGCATTTTCTCGTGGAAGCCGCTGCGTGGTGGACTCTCAGAACGCAGTATCTACTCGAAGGTGACATGCAATTTTCGTATGGTGGTCAGACCATCACCCTCGAATATGATCACCTGAGTTTTCTCAGTGAAGAGCTTGGTCGATTAGAGAGGGACATTGGAGCCGATGGTGGGGGAGGTGGAGCCGCCGGCACCCTACCAGCAGCCAAGAAACAATACCGATATGACACGGGAATTCAAGCGGTAGTAGCTGTTAGAACCAGAAAGGCCCATATCCCTCGATGGGGTTAGGATTCGCTACCATGAAGAAGAGTTGGACAGAACTTCTCTATTCTCTCGAATCTACTATTTGGAAAGTGGTTGAAGAGGATGGCTACGTAAAAGTATACCGAGGGAAAGACGTGATCTGTGCTGGGCTTTCCAAGCCAGGAAAACGGGTTGTTGATATCGAATTTACCGACCCCAAACATCAGAAGAATAATAAGACCCGGCAGAAGGCCATGCAAACATTACAACAAGCGGGATGGAAATAGGCTATGAACAAACTCATCTTGGAATTATCAAGAGATTTAACTAGACGGTTTTTAGCTCAACTTCATGAAAGAAAGTAGGAGTTAACATGAATATCGAACTTTTAGCTGATTTTTTTGAACAAAAGGCCGCTGACTTATTTAGCAAGGCAGAAGCCCTCCGTTCCGCATCTACCGATGAACTTACAATAAAGGTCTTTCCAGAGACTAGCTCGGTTGATGAGATGCATGAAAGCGGTGGTACAATATCCTATTCTGGCGAATATATATTAATTCTAAAGGGTAGAATTAAACACTCTGCTAGTTTGACGGAGGAGGCCTATAAGGAACTTCTACCTCTGTTCGCTCGTGGTAAGAAGAAGACTGAAGTTAAAACAATGAAAAGCCGTTTTGCTGGTTTCTATGATTCAGTTACCGATGACCAGGTAGGATCAATAGATTTTGATACTTACACCTTTAGTGGAACAAAGGGTCCCGGTAATTTCAATAATGTTCTCGATACTTTGCTGACATTGGTTGAAGGTGTAGATATAGACTGGGCTCCAGGAAAAGGGGCACCCAAGGCGATAGTGAATAAGATGAGGGTGGAGGAAGACCTTTCTGTATCTACCGGGGCCAGTGTAACTACCATGTTTATACAGAGTGGTTACCCTCATGAATTTGACCGACCTTTTATATCTGCTTTGAATAAGACCCTTAAATGGTTTGTTAGGCTCGACGGCAAAAAAACGAGTAATGCTCAGGGTGGTCCGGGAAGACCGCAAATTCGTAAGCGAACGCCCAAAGGGACCAGCCTTGTTTTTGTAGCCGTTGCTAGGGATAAAAAAGAAGCTAACAAGATAAAGGTTGAGGGTAAGAAAATTGAGGCCTTGTATAAAAAGAGGGTAGCGCGGAGTCCTATTAGCAAAAAGAAGGCAGAGAAAATGCTGCATGATTCTGCTATCGATGCAGTAGGTGGAGTCACCATTCGTACTACCCCAGCACGGACTTACAACTCTGTAAAACCCTTAAAACCCTATCTTCCGTCGAGGGGGACTATCAAAACTGCCTCTAAGACCTTTGAAGGACTTGTCGATTGGTACTGGGGCTAAACGAGGCTATGAAAACGCGGGATGGAAATAGGCTATGAACAAACTCATCTTGGAATTATCGAGAGATTTAACCAGACGGTTTTTAGCTCAACTTCCCACAAGCGGGTGTTTTCATGTGCATCATTTTCATCCTTCCACCGAACCCCCAGAAATTGGTCTACTAGTGGGGGTTTACGCTTCTAAACCTGGAGTGTGCATCGGTGTGGAGGCACACATGGAGAAGAAAGGAATTCGTTTTTGTGCGGCAGTAGCTGATTCCTTGTCTCAATTTCGTGCCCTCAAAAAAACCACCCACTCTGGTGTCAGCAGCACTTTTGCTAGTCTGAAATTTGATACCCATCAAAGGGGCCTTTATTAACCATGCAGCCGTATAAAGACAGGGGAAGCCTAATTTGTCCTTTCTTGATAGGAGCAGCGACAGGAACTGATCAGTATTACACAAGTCTCGTTGACGGATTCAGTTTTTGGAAAAAAAGCACTTACCACTTCAGAACGAACTACCCTTTGGAACGAAGGTAGTGGCCTCGACTACTAGACAGGAGATTTGATATGCCATGGGGAGACCCACCACCCTATTTGAACAAATTATTCGTTGATACCCCACCCCCATTATTCCCCACTGATAGTCTATCTTCCTATTGGAAGTTCGAAGAAGCTAGCGGTACAAGAGCCGACAGTTATGGTAGCAACGATTTATCGCCTACTAATAACCCAACTAGAGCTAGCGGTAAACTAGATTTTGCCGTTCACACCTCAGAGGGCGATGGATCTTATCTGAGTTGCCCTAGTGCTGATAACATTCACTGTGGTGGCGACAGCTTCACCATGGCTTGCTGGATATACGCTGATGTTCTTCATACTAGCGGCACCAGTACAGATTGGCAAATTTTCGCCTTCAAAGATAATGAATTTTTCTGGGCTATTGGGGAAGGTCCCAGTGAAGCCGCCCTCCGTATGTATCTGATGAATGGCGGCGGTACCCTTCGTTGTGACCTCAATGTTGGGGGATTGATAGATGCTACGACTTGGTACTTCGTTGTTACCTGGTACGATAGTGTGGCCAGTAAGTTGTATATGGAAGTTAACAACAGCGGATCACCTAGTGAAAAAGCTGCTAGCTCAGGCTTCGTAGCTAATTCAGACCCCTTCCAAATAGGTGCTGGTTGGGGTGGGATGGCTTACACAGGTCTCGTTGACGGGTTTGGTTATTGGAAAAAGGCCCTAACCGCGGATGAACGTACTGCCCTTTATAATGGTGGTGCTGGCCGTGATTACGAAGTATAGGAGATAGCGCACGTGTTTATTGAACCCCCTAAAGGACTTCACAGTGGGAACCTAATCACTACCGTCCCCACAGGAGAATCAAATGAATTCGGTGATATTCTACGCAATGACTTTTGGGTAGCATACACTTCTGGTCCACATCTGGTAGTTCCTTCCGCTACTTCGGTTGTATTCAGAATCTACTCTCCCCTCAATAATCTGAATTTCTCTACTGATGTAGTAGGCTTGAGTGTTGGTCGTACTCTACCAAGTACCGATACCAATTTTACGATCCCGGCGTTTCCAACTCTAGTTGGTCTGTCCTCGCAGCACCAGCAGTACCTATATGAACTCACTATTACCAAGACAGCTTATGATAGTGAGAGTCATCGGTTCTTGGTTACCGATCCCAACACATCGGTTACCCTCAAGGTATACTGCGATGCGTATTGGACTTATTGGAATGGACCACTTTCATACTAGCATTCCCACATAGAGGGAGCTTCACGTGAAGCTCCCTCTTTCGTAGTTCTTGTATCCTGCGATCAACCTAATTGTGCTATTTTGGGATGGTGGGAAGTGGTATGCTAATGGCCGTTGAGTTTTGGGCCAGTGAAACGACAGAACACAGCGGTACTGCATCAATGAAAGTAGAAAACCTAGGGGCTACATTTACAGAATGAAGGTTTTCCGGCCCAGGTCATAGGAACTACCACACTCAGCGCGGCAAACACATCAGATCCGTGCTTGTCGATATAAGCTCCACACTTCGGACAAATGTGGGGATGGTGAGTTAAAATGTACTCTTTTACCTGATTGTTCAAACCGGACCAAATCCTTGAGTCCCCCGCACAGGTATACATCTCACAAACATGGGGTCGATGTTTATTCCAAACGGTACATCTGCCATCTTCTTCATGCTGACAAGGGGAGCCTTTTTGAGATCCCTTTCTGGCCAGATGTTTTTGGTTCGGGTGGTGAACCCCCTTAATCCCTTTAAGTAAGTCCTCCTTGGTCAGTGGTATGTCGTCAAAAAAGCGACAACAAAGACCATCACAAAAATCACAGGCTTTGAAAGTTTTCAGCATCTCTCTCCCGAGGATCACTAGTGGTAATCAATGCGGATTTGTTGGTGTGTCTTCGACGAGTTGCCAATAGTGAACAAGCACAAGAATTAAGGTTATTGGCAAAGAAAACACAGGAAGAATCGAGAGTTGAACGACGAGAACTAATCCGCTCATTAAACACTTGGTATTACATTTTATTGGCCTAAGTGTCTAACCACCATAGCGATTACATACAAAATGGCTTGACGACCTATTTCTGGATCAGTTCTATGGTCAGGAAGAGTCCCCGTCTGGGGGAGAAGTTTTCTTCTTAGGATCTCTCGAGCCATTTCATTGGGAATTTTGGCCAAAATTCGTTCCGTTTGCTCGACTGACTCAACTGGTTCATCAACTGGTAACGAATTGTCAAGAATCACTGCACGAAAATCCGCCTCCCCCTCTTCAGTCGAAATGAATTTGGACATGCTAATTGTGGATCGACTACTAACAGCCAAAGACTGAACCGTTTTCTCGGGGGTACCCATTTCTTTTGCCACTTCTGCCATAGTAGGTTCTCGGCCCAACGTGTGAACCAGGTGTTCGAATGTGGCTCGATAAATTTTTATCTTGCTGACGGGGGCTTTCACGGCTGAATCCCCCATAAATTGTCGCATATCCTGGGCGACTACAAAACTACAATAAGTAGAAAACTTGCTAACCCCCTGCGGATCGTAACAATTGGCACAATTCATCATGGATTCATTGCCAACGGTAATCAACTCTTCTACCAAATCTGGACGTTTGGTTATGGTAAATGCTATGGCAGGCACTATCCGAAGATTAGCTTCTATCACTCGTTGAATGATGGTACTGGCTTTGAAGCGAAGATCCAGTATTTTATTTCGCAAAGCAGTCAGATACTTGACGGGAACTCTGAGATGGGGAATTATTTCGTCCGGATCGATGTGTTGGTTGTTATCACAAAGAGTAAGCAAGCGGTCCATGAAAAAATCTTGATACGCATTTTTTACTGGTGGAAACTTCGCTAAAACAGTTTGAACGCGTTTACTCTTCAGCGATCTGGCAGTAGTCTTAACAAGTGCCTTCGCTTGCCTGTCAAAAGTTTTGGGTATCTTATCGGAATGAAAAGCAGCTTCCAAGTTTTCAGCTTCTACCATAGCCAATAATTCAATGACCGTGGTGGGAGAACAGAAAACTAATTGTCTAGCTTTAACCTGGAGATCTCGGGCTTGTTGGAACATTGCCCGCTCTTCTTCAACAGGCATCTTAGGAATCTTTTTCACCGATTTGATGTACGCATCCATCGGATCTTTCAAGTCATTCCTCGATTCTGTTATCCTGCTCAACATGTTTATCTAACATCTGGCACGTTAAGCTGCAATATTGTTTTTGAGTTGGATCCCGGTTATCCGGCACTTCTACCATTTGCTGGCCCCTAGATGTGAAGGGATCACACCAGTGAACTCGACGTTCACCACACTTAGAATAAGAGCAGGGGACTTTTTTCATCAGACTTTGATCTCACGGGGAATCATAGCCAATTCCCTCTGCTGTCTTCGCTGAGCGGCGGCGGTCAGGATTACTCGACTGCTTCTCACTTGCTCTTTATTGCGAGTAGAATTGATTGTCTTAGGGTGTTGACGATAGTAATACAGCGGGGAACGGAAATACTGGGCCTTTGATTCTTCGATCAGTCGAATGGACAAATCATAATCAGGTCCGCAAGGGGCATTGGGGAGGGGGAAATCTGCTTTTGTCATCCTCTGCCACGCCACCATATTGATCATACGGAACTGGAATGTCATGAAGAAATCGGTAATAGATTGCCGATCTGGGGGAATCCGACTGCGGTCTCCAATATAGGATACCTGATGATCGTTGTCCATAATCATGTAATCGGAGAAGCAGATCCTTACTTCTGGATCATTTGGATTGAGCAGTTTATCCAACAATATCTCTACTGCTCTGGGGGCGATATAATCGTCTGAATCTACTTGGGCTGCGAAAGGAGTTTGGCAATTCCCATATTCAATGGGGTAAATCTGGGCGATTCCGACGTGGTCAAGGCGAGTATAACCGAGATGGGGGTAGATCTTTTTCAAGGATAAAGCAACTTCCTCCGTGTTATCCACACTACCATCATCATACACTTGGAATTGGAAATTCCTGTGAGACTGCATACCAGTCAAATAGACGCATTCCGGAAGCATGTTGCCACGATTGTACGTTGGCACAAACAAGGTCACGGGAATGTCGCGTAGATGTTCTGGTTCAGGCTGTTTTTGCCACAGGTGGTTATCCATGAAAACAAAGAATGTGTTCATCCAGTCAAGGAAATCTGAGTTAATAGACCAGAACTGCACATTCTTGAGGGGGAACCGCTGCAGAGCATTGTAATCATGATAGGCAAGAACGAAACCACCTTCCTTAAGAACCCGATAAACCTCGAACATGAGCAATTGTGGATACCGCGTCCACACAATCGAATTCAAAAGGAAAACCCCATCCACACTGGAATCCGGTAAACCCTGGAGGTATTCGTAACTATCCTGGTGGATCAGGGAAATTTTGTCTCCCGCGTTCTTTTTCCGAAACTTCTCCAGGGCCTTCCCACAAACATCAACTCCCGTGTAACTCCTACAATGGTTCTTGAACACGTTGAAGATTTGAGTGTTTTCACCGCATCCTAGATCAACCAGAGCAGGTTCACTTATCCCAGCCAACAGACCCTTGATTTGTTCAAAAGCCGGGGTAAGAGATCGAGGAAGTGAGAAGTGGACCCCAGACTCAGCATAGAGAGCATCCCAGTCCTTCTCCTCCGGTACCTTTTTATTCTTATCCGCATTGCTCTCGGGATTGTTCTTGTGTAGCTCAACATGGATGTTATCCGCATTGTAGCGAATGCTGTATCCCGCTTCGGCCATATTTCGACGTTGCATAGCTCGTTGAGCTACCCGACGGAACTCCGCAAAATATTCAAAAAACCATTTGCGGCGATAACTATGGGGCCACTTCCTGTTGTGGTATAGAACTTCGGGAATCCTGATGACCTCACCCAATTCAGAAACGCGGAGGCACAAGTCATAATCGAAACAGTGCTCTAATGGATCATCATGTTCGATTCCCTCTAACGCTTGCTCTACTACGTTTCGCCGGAACAAACGAAACTGAGTCATGACGAATTGGGTGATCAATTTGAATGGGCTGTAGGCAACTCGACAGATATCCGGTACCCCCAAATGTTTCAAGTTTGAATCGATGTCCATTCGAGCTGAGAACACCGCCCCCAAATGGGGACTAGCCACCAAGGTAGCTAAGGTTTTCTTAATCGCTCCTGGGGTCAAAAGATCGCCATGATCTAATTGACAAATGTACTGGCCCTTTGCTTGTCGGAGAGCAAAGATGGTGTTCTTTACCCGATTGCCTAGGTCCTTCGATTCTACCACCCGAATTCGAGAGTCCTGACCAGGAAGAAGGCGACACCACTTAGCAGCTTCTGAAGAAAAACAAACAATCACCCACTCGAAGTGTTTGTACTCCTGCTTGACTACCGTACTGGCGGCTTGAGACAAAATTTGCTCGGGGGTAATTAGAGTGGTTATAATAGAAACCAGAGGTGGAGGATCAATACTCCCCAGATCAACAGGAGGACCAGTCGGAATAGGTGGAGGGGCAGCAACTGGCGTTTCCTTTTCCTTGGTCGTGTTCAGTTTTTCTCCCCACTTCTTATTAAACACGTCCTCCCCTGGCGGATTCTCTGATACTTGACTTGTGGGTGTGCTTACTACTACCCCCTCGTGTAAATAACTGGTAAAACCCTTTGACCAAAAATGACATTGCGTATTCTGATCAACGATGTATTTGGGGGTGCCAAACGGAAAAACATCCCCACCAAACCCCTCGATAGCCTGCCAGGCTTTTTTCTCCACTACAAAACAATGTAGCGAGCAAAACGTTTTCCACTTGGGAATAGGCAGAATGGAGGCATTTTTCTGGATGGAATTCCGAATGCCAAAGGGATGAGCCCCACCCGTGTAGCTAGAAACTACCAGACCAATGTCAGAGGCTAGATTAAAGACCTCAAGGAGAGTATCTAACCAACGATTGATGAATTGAGCACCAGGATCAACAACAGCAATCTTGGTGGCCGGTATTCTCTCAATGATCTCATCAACACAGGTGGGGTAAGAACTAGTCGTCTCTACTAGTTCCACCCCCCGCATTGGTTCATATCCCGCAGATTTTCCTTGGTCTACTACAACTGTTGTATTGAAAGAAACGGTATTAGTTCTACTCTTTAATGAAGAGAGGCAATTTTTTACCTGGGAAGCATCATAACCAGTACCGACTAGAATTACCTGGATAGTATCAGACAATGGATACCTCGTTTACATTTGAATTCCTGGTTGACGACGTAGTAAACCTGGTCTGCGATCCCAATCGCATTCCCAACAAGGACGATTGATCTGGAAATGAGGGAAAACCCTTTCCCCAGCCAGAATAGCCCGCCCGGCCTTTAGATACTTGGGGAGACGACCACGCTCACACTGTTTTTTAACGTAGTTAGCAAGATCAGCAGGGTATTTTTCTCCCAGCCATTTGAATGCGGCTTCAGTATCACCTTCAAGATCTACATCATCTTGAAGAGCCTTAGCCATTACTAGACTAGTAGCTAAGTCGTAAATCTTTTTTGACATAGTTGAACTCCTTATTCTTCAGTGGGCTCTTGCCGAATCTGCTCGCGTGCCCATTTCTCAGCATCCTTAGTTACACGATCAACTTCCTCGCGTGGTAAGTGCCTGGCTTCCGGCACACGGTTCAGAGCTATTGGAAGTGGCTCATCTTCGTTTTCCTGCAACAAGCGCCGCGCCAATTCAGTTTCGACGCGGAACTCGATCAGGATGGGTACTAACGCATCCTCGATGTTCTTTACACGCGTCATCAGAGACTCGTGTGATTCTAACGTTGTGAGTCGTGTATCGAGATTCCAGAGCCAAATACCAAATGGGATGATAAGCACAACGATAGTCCATTTGATGGATTGAACCAGTCTCTCACCAGTGATCTCGATTTTCATGTCAATGGCTCACTCTTGTTGGGCCTTCCCATAGCTTTATACAGATCACGCCCAACTCGTCGCCAATCCCCCTCCAAAGCTTCTTTATCAGATCGACCCCTACAAGGGTTATGAATGAGAGGGGTGGTTTGTGGAGAAGGGGTGATATTCAAAACTGATCCAATACCTTTTACAAACTGACTAACCCATCCAATAGGCTTATCAAGGGTCCGATCACGGTGCAATTCGATAGCTTCCTGCGATTTCCGATATGCTTCGGGATCTAGCACGGCTTGTTCCACTGCTAGGATGGCTTTCTTACGTGCATTTCGTAGAAGAGCTATGGATTTAGCTTTGTCAAGCTGTATTACTTGTCTTTTCATTGACGACCACTTTCGGCGTTTCTCTCTCGTGCGTATTCATTGTAGTCATAGACAGCCAACGCCAGCTTTAGAGCGTATGTTTTCAGGGCTTGGTCCCGATTCTGTAAAGCTGTTATAGTGGCCGAATCAAGACATGATAAGGCACTGGGATCAATAGGGATAAGGACAGGTTTCTCTGGTTTCTCAAGGATTGGAACTGGCGAGTTGATCGTTATAGTTCTCACACATCCGATCGGAATCAACAGCAGTAATAATAGCGGAATCAGAATGGCTTTCATCGTCGAAACTTCCTTTTACCTTTTCCTGGTCTGTGGACTGGGATTCCGTTTCGCATTTTAGAGAAGTCTTGGTTCCAGGTTTCATCATTAAACGCATCATCGGGACGTTCATCATTGTTTACGATCACCTTATCTTGTTTGTCCTTGATTTGTTTCTCGATTTCTTTCACTTTCTTGGTGCGTCTTTTGTTTTCCTCTCGTCTTCGGCTGTCATCAGCCTCCGCCCGTTTCCCCTTCCATAGCCAACCCAACACCTTGAGGATTATCGCTATAACTTTACGCATGAGAAGTACCCTTTTCTGACTGTCCTGTCTTGATTAGCTTACCGCGATGAATAGCGTGTTCTATATCCTGCGTATTCAAACCAGTCAGGCCCATTTTCTTCAACCTTTGATTTACCGCTCCTGATCCAATGGTTAAAAAGGTCCCCTTCTTATCAGTATGGTGGATGTAATGAGTAGGAATGTCCATACCCAAACAGAAAAACTCCATCTGTTCGAAGTGAGTAGCGTGGAGTTCTTTTATGTCTTCCAAACTCTTGCGCTTCGGAGGAGGGGGAGCTTCACACTGCGAAATTACGATACCAGCTTGTTTAAGACGATCTATCAATTGTGACAAGGACGTACCCTTTAGGTGGTTATGTTGGCAATAACAACGGCTTTACCGTCTCGACTATCCGCAAAGCTGATGGTCATACTATCTTCCCCAGTAAGACGAATGACATCTGGAAGAATCATCTCATCGGAGGTGTTGAATACGCTAACCAAAACATCTTTACTGCTGAGGTTGTGTGTGATGTCCCATCGAGAAGCAGTGACCCCGTGGGTGTAGTTGTATGCGTCTACCCGATTACCCTTAGTGGCAACTCTCCCCATGATAACAGCTCGGCCATCCTGAGAAGCGGTGAAATAAATCGAAAGGTCATTGGCCCCGGAAAGCTGAACTTTATCAGGCAACAAGAGGATGTCAGAAGCGGTGAACACTGATGCTTGAATACTGGTGGTGCTTAGTTGATGGTTGATGTGCCATACGTTAGCAGCAACGGGTTGGGCATGGGCATGTGTATCGATGGTGTCCAAACCCAAGTCATCGATCTTTTCCTTGATGGATTGAGCGGCATCATATGGAAGGTCTTCAGCACGTAAGGAACCATCGTCGGTATAATCACGCTCAATGTCATCCCGAGTAAGAGTTTGACCAGCTACTTGATTGCCTCGAATCTGTTGTGGCATCAGTTCCCTCGTCGTTTAAGAAAAGATGGAGTCGGAAAGTCTCTGGGATTCCCCAATAGTGTCAGGGTACGGCGAAAAGCAATTTGAAGAGAGGGGTAACTCTGAGATAAGAAATGCAGAGGAGATTCCACTTCCACGTTACCGTGTGCATACACAATGAAATATAGGTGGATATTTCCCGGACCCATGACGTGACAGATTCCTTCTTCACCTTCTGCGGGTTCCAGAGGGTAATACTCGGCAGCGTTGTCTACAACCCAGGTTTCTCCACCGTAGAAGGGGATGAGCTTAGTTCCCTGACAACAGCTCTGTACCTCTATCGCCTCAGAACGAATAATCTGAGAGGGATTAGACAATTTGCTTACCGCTCTTTGAAACATCTAGGATATCCTGAATGCAGCCCAGTGAACCGGGCCTGAATAAGAACCATCTCCTACTCGAAGAGTCCATCCACTAGGGGTGATACTTTCGACCCACACATTTACATTGGCCTGGGTTCCAACTGATACGGCAACCACACAAATGGTAGCACCTATGGGGAAGGGGGTGTATGGTCCAACTGACAAACTAACGGTAGCATCACCAGCTACGCAATTAGTAATTCCGGCCTTGGTTTTTTCACCATTGACCACGTTCTCTGTGATAGCGGCCAATTCATCGATGGCGGCTTGAACGTCATTACTGGTGAGAGGCAAGGTAGGGGTATACTGAACCAATGCAGCCTTAGTCAATAGGTGAACGGTCGTTGCGGTAATACTGGGTGAACTACCGTTTCTTCTGGAGAAGACACCGATGGAAAGAATCCCCACCATATTGATGTCGCCTGGAGCATTGTTGCTAATCAAAACCCCATCTACTACGGCATAGGAAAAGGATCCTTCCAAAAGCCTACCACTAGTTAGTGAAGGATTGACGTGACAGCCAGCCAAATAGACTATCCCACTACCACCACTTGAATTAACGATGTGAAAGCCTGTTGCTCCAGCGGCCGTGACCTCTGGGCAGTTATTCAGATAGACCGATCCCGAATCGTTCAGTTGAAAAACGTGGTTAGTTTGACAGTATAAGAGAGAATTATTCCCCTGGAACCGGGCTCGGTCATTTAGCTCTACAGCAACTCCAATTCCTAGTTGTTCAACATCCGACCCATCAGCGTATACCAGAATATCTCCAGATACGATGGTATCGGTAGCGATAGCGGCTTGGGAATTATTTCCTTTTACGCTGACATTTTTCAAAACCAAAGTCAGAATGTTGCTAGCCCCCGGATCGTCCAGATAAATGGTGGGGCTAGCAACAGCCGAAGGCTGACTAATTTGAAGATTAATTAGTTGAATAGTAACGGATCGAGATACGATCACCTGTAGTGAGCGTATTCGGGTTACTCCACCAAATCCCATGATGGTCAGATGATCACCCGAGGGGAAGTTGGCGTCATTGATTATGACATCTTCCCCATAATAACCCGGGCTGATCACCATTACTGCATCAGAGGGTAAGCCAGCGGTGGTAGTGGCGGCGATGGTTAAAAATGGTAATGCGGGAGAGCCATCTGCCGTGGAGTTGTTACCAGATTTGGAAACGTGTACTTGGCTAGCTGATTCCCCGGTTAAGCGTTTTAGGGTTACGGGGCTAGCAAGAATCCCATCTTCAAATTCCAGGGATTGATCAGAGGTTCGCCTTCTAATGGCGCTGGGTAAATCCTCAATGGTAAGAGCGTCTACCTGGAACGGAAGTGCCAAAGTACACCTACCTTTCTGTTACTTACGAATCTATTTGGGGTCTTCAAGAAAGACGGGGCATTCCACGGTTCTTCCCTTTTCTGGATGTACCAAGAAGAAGGTCTGTTGAGGTGGCTCGTAATCAGCTTTGATCTTAATTGCAAAGGGATTGTATCCCACCACCGATCCGTTTAGGACATACCATCGATCACTCTTTCTGGTATGCCAATGCCCCAGTACGTCTAAGTCAGCATAAAAAGCCTTGTTCCACTGGGCGATAGCTTTGTTGAGAGGGATGTGTACCCCTCCAATACCACCTTGATACCGGATGCCATCTCCGTGATGGAAGCGAATTTTCCAATCATACACGTCTAAGGTGTTGAAGTAACCATCAGCAACTTTGACATGAACAACGGGATCATCTACAAAATGTTTGGCCAGCATAACGTATACCAACCATTCGTAACTGTTAGCTGCGGCTGTAGTAATTCGTGGTTTAGCAGTAGTACGTCCATGATTACCGAAACAACAAGGAATTATGATTTGTTTGAATTTTCCCTGCTTTCGGAAAAACTCCACGGCCTCTATTACGTAATCATAAACCAAAGCCGATGCTTGAACAGGACTAAGGGAGTTACTTTCCACTAATTCATCATGGATATAACCAGTAATCAAGTCACCCAGAATAGCGAATACCAAAGTATCAATGGTTGATTTAGACCGACACATCTCGACCAATTTGAGAGTGTTTTCGAAACCGGTCCACAGCCTTTGTCTAGCGATTTCTAGAGTGTATTCGTTTAGCCCTTCAACTGTTTGAGGATCAACAGACTCTTCGATGTGCCAATCCGAACAAATTAAGAATGCAGTTGATTGTGATTTCCCACTTGCCTTAACACGACAATGAGTAGATTTTCTACGCCCCTTTAGGGTATGAGCAAGAGCCAAGACCTCGGCCACTTCTTTCTCTTTAGTCCCTAGAGTTTTCAGAAGGGCCTTATATCTTTGTTTGAGCCGTGAATTTTCTTCTTTCAGCTTAATTACCTCAGCGTCTCGAATAGCATGTACTTCTTCGATTAACTGGTTGGTAGTTTTTCTTCCCAAGATACACCTCGCTATCTTCCTGCGGGACGACCCTCATAAATGCGTCTGTTTGAGAGTCTAAATCCCACCCGTTTTTTGCTCTGTTGCCCCTCTAAAGTAAACACGGGATACAACATTGGAGAAGACAAAAGACCTATTTCTTCGTTTCCTGCGGCAATAATCTCTGTATTAGGATTAATGCCTCCAATCAGACAACCGGCCCAGTACCAAAAGTTATAGCCTGGCATGTCACGGATGGCTACCTTTGGTGCTAGGGGGTATCCTAATTCTCGAAAAACCGAATCCACCATAGAGGTACAATACATATGGGAATCGTCTGTTTCAAAACTAGGGGCGTACAGTACATCTCGTTCTACTAATTCATTTACTTTCTCTAAGACGGAAGAAACTAAGTGTTGATACTCGGGCTTTAATCGCATGACTATGATGTTGTGTGATCCACTCATGTACCAATCAGGAAAAAACCATTCTTGAATTCCCAGCCTGCTGACTTCCACGATAACAAAATCATCACACGAATGACGCTGGGTTATGATAGCAGCATGGGTAACTTTGCTATCAGTCATTTCGGCTATGAGTTTGCTGATACTGATGGCACCCCCAAGAATGGTGGTGTCGGTGTGACACAGGATGATGTCCCCCGGTAAAACAATCTCGTCCAGGGTCGCTTTAAGTGGAGGAATAGCCTCTCTTCGGGCTTCCACATTGGTGGGAATTCCACTTAGGGAACAACCCATCGTAAGAAAACAACATAGTAAACAACTCAAAAACACCTTCGCCATAAGGAGTCTCTCCAGTGAAAAGTGTTCCCCATCAAGGCAAATAAGGTTCGTCTACTACACTACGCTTGTAATCTGCGTATAGCTGACGAATCCCTGGTGCGGTTTTAGGATTTCGGTCCGCATGAGGACTCATGTAATAAACAGCCTCCCATGTGACCAGAACCGGTGTAAAACACGCACTCATTTTCAACTGTTTCCTTAGGCCCGATATAGGAGCAGCACCCCAAGTTTCTTGTCGAAAGCTCTCCACGTTACCCCACATTTGAATTCCGTGTTGGTCACACACGTGTCGTGTAACACGAACATAGGGAAGGAGATCATAGGGATTGTGTTTGTTATGAGCCCCTACCCCATCTTGTAGCATCAGTATGTCTACCCCTGATCCCCGTAAGAAGGCCGACAAATTTCTCTCATACTCGGCCACACGTTTGGGATCTACTTTAGCTGGTACGCTAGGCGAATAAGCAAAGGGTTTGTCAGATATCTTTTTGAGGTCTGTTGTTAAACCCCGATAAAAATCATGCCAGATAGTTCTGTACTGGCGATTGGGGAACCAACTAACTTCATAAGGGCAGTACCACCCGAGAAAGCATTTGTAGTTCTTGTACTTCTGGAACAGTTGTTTGGCTTCAGCAACGATTCTTTTTCTTTCACTGGGCAGATATTGAGGGTCTTCTCCAGCAAGCTGCATGAATGTTTTTCCGCTGTGGTTATTCTCAGTGAACCCAATGAAAACCTTCATGCGAGTTCGTTCGGCTTCCTCAATGAGAATAGCTCGCTGTCGTTCACTACCCTTTGCCCAAGGACAAATGATGATCGTGTTGATACCAATACGACGCATGGCTTGGAGTTCACGTTGCCACCGCTCCGGTGAGAACTGGATGGTATAGGATTGAAGAGCTACAAAAGAACCTGTGATTCGTATACCCTGGTTCCAATGAGTTTTTCCATAGGTTAGTTCTTTTGGTTGAAGGATAGTAGCCATGCTAACCGAGGGACGACCACCAACACAACCTGTCAATAAGAACAACGCCAATAGCATGAAAACAAAGCAGTATCTCATTTGACCTTCCTACTTCTTTCTACACCTACAGGGCGAGCACTTCATCATCAAGCCAAGGTTGCAATCAAGCTAGTACGATATATGGACATGATGAGTCCGAACTCCCAGGCATGGTCATCTCCCATGGTTTCCAGAGTAAGTTGTAATAGCATACCATGACCCATTTCAGCGGAATCACTTGAATCCCACTCCAGTCCTCGATACACGGTACCATTTAGAAGCACACGATTACCGAAGGCAGAGAAGACCACCTCCTCATTGAAGAGGTTTAGATGCCCATCCCCATCAGCAGCCGGAGTAAGGTTCTCAAATTCCCCGGTTATAGCATTCCAATCACCATTCCAGTAGGCGGCTGGTCTTTTTCCTGTATCAATGCTTATGGGCATTTCGACAGCTCGAAGCGTATCGATCTGAAGGTTACCAGTCATGGGAGCCGGAACAATCATCTTACCATGATAGGGATGACCGGGATAATTTAGTAGTGTGTAAAGGGTTCCTGAGCTAGCCGAGGTATCACAGACTTGAGATACGAACTTCATGGAACACAAATCATGTACAGCATCTTTCCACCAAGTGTATCCTTCTCGTATGTAAGTGGGGTTGTTTCCGACATTAAACCAAACATTGACTTTTTGAACGAGAGGGTCCCCTATCTCATGTGCCCCGAAAAGCATGTCCCCATTACCAATATCAAAGGGGTTGGCCTTTAAATCGCCGTAACTGGTGAAGCAATTTCCCGTTCCTGGAGGTCTAGAGCTAGCGTAAACCACCTGATAACCGAAGTGAGTAGTAGCATAATCCTTTGTGATGTCTAAGATAAGTCTTATACTAGCCTGCTTCTCTAGATCTTTATCACCGTCATTGATGATGAGGGTTTCATCACTAATAAAACCCAACAGATCGTCTGAAACCTTGAGTTCATCTCTTTTGTAATCCGTCAATAGATCCAACTGACCAGAGGCTGGTATCTGTGCTCCTAGGTCATGAATCTCTATGATGGCGGCCGTTTGATTTTTGGCTATAAATGCCATCTACACTCCTAATCGTAACTGTAAGTGGATCATTTTAGGACAGCCTCCATGAGGACTGACGGATTTTGAGGGGGTGCAGCAGAGGTAAAATCTCTGACAACATCGCTGTAATGAAATTGCCCGATCTTGCCAGTTAAATATCCAGTGTCATTCCATCTTGCCCCTAATCGGATGGGCCAGTCCTGAGCCCAACTAAACGGGACTCCCCAAGCATGGTAGTCTGCTTCGACCCCGTTTTGATACAACCCCAGATGTCCGCTTTCTTCAAAAGTAAGTGCTAAGTGGGTCCATTGAAGAGCACTCATCATTTTTCGTGATTTTAAGGTAGACTGCTTGGTGGTATCGGTTATCCTAGCAAAACATACACCCTCTACTGAATCGAACCCCATCGTTATGTTAGTCCCAGAACCCCCAGCCATATCGAAGAGATGGTAAGGACGGCGACCCACACCATTGATTTGGAACCAGAGTTCGATGGTTCCTTGGGTGGTGTGGTATTGACTGATGTATGGGATATTGACATAGCTCGGATCAGCAAAATCTAGCGAAATCGCCCCATCACCAAATTGGGTGGGATCCAAATTCCATAAGCCATTACCCACCAGAGTCCCGTCATTGCTGTATGTGGATAAGTCCTCAATGGTAGTTCCCTGGTCAGAAGCGAATGGCATCAGGCATAGAGTGTTAGCATCCGGGGTATACTGTTGCCAGATGTTGGTTGATCCTGGAGTTTTGATGAACACACGAACCTTGGTTCCCGCATCCAAGGTCAGGTCAACAGGAGAGCTTTGGTTGGTCTTTTGATTGACCAAAGAAAATTGATGCAGAATGTTATCCTGGTCATCCCGTAGTTCTATATCAGCAGTGGCATCCACATCATTGGTGATACTGATGGATTTTATCATGGTCTGACGAGGAAGTTCGTAGGTTCCAATGGCCTGATCATGGGAACGTAGGAAACCATTGTTGATGGCTCCTACGCCATTCCACTGGAAAGGCATCCGCATTTCTTCCTTGACTGTGGGATAGAACCACTTTCGTAGAACACGCAAGGAGTTTTCTTTGTCTCGTCCAACCACCAATGCTTGATCATTGTTGATGGCGAAAAACAAATCTTCACTACCCTGTATCTTGCTAAAGGAGAAATAAGCTGCTAGTTCAACGGTAGAAGATGGGCGAATACGTACAGTTACCGTTCCGACCTCTATTTCCAGAACCAAGGCGGTTAGATTCTCGATTTCCAGAGCTTCAAAATCTGGAAAAACCGCCTCGGCAGTTTTCGGTTGTCCAGTCGTAGCATATGGCATAATAAACTCAGTCAGTTGGACGGATATATCGACGGACGGACACGGGTATGCCACTCCAATCAGTGGCTCCTGCTGGTAAAACGAACCTCGCAATATCAGCTACGTTGGGTCGAGGGGGATCAGCTTGTGTATGAAATCCATCATCAACAAAACTATCTACCCACACATCCAGAACCCCACTGACATCCACGAGAGCTACATTGCATTGCTTAGGTAGTTGGGTATCAGATGAAACGGTCAAAGATATGGCAGCACTCATAATCAGGGTAGACTCTCCTTCAGTACGATGAAGACTCCCAGAGCCCACACGCAAGGAAAGACCGGATTCGACAGTTACTTCTAGTCCTTCTTGTTCCATCACCCCTAGGGCTTGACCCAAAAAATTGTGTTGTTCAATCATGGATTATCTCCACGCCATCCAATACCAGTCTTCATCGTTGTAATTGACCCAATCACCAATGGTAAATCCCTCTGAATCAAAACGAATACCCCGATCTTCATTTATGCTCAGGTACTCAACTTCAACTACTTCGGCATCATCTTTATCATAGGCCCCCATTATCTCAAAATCGGGCATAGTATCAGTCTTAAACAAAACCTCTTCCCATCCCGTAGACCCAGGCCAATCATCCATCATTATGATGAATTTGGGTTGCCACCCTACGGTAAAGGGTCTGTTTGAAGATCCTGTTCCAACGAATTCGCCTGTTTCACCATTACCAGTTGTCATCCTCCTGCATCCTTTCTAAAGGCAGACCAATAGTGGTGGTGTTTACTGTTTGCAACGTCTATCGTAAAACCCTCAGCATCAATACGGATCTTATCATCATAATAGACCCCACCCTTTTTATCGCTGTCAATGGCTGTGGTTTTGAAGTCTGCCACCCGACTGTGTTTTACCCACAGTTTGTCCCCACCACCATCTTGGGCCATCAGAATGAAGTCTGGCTGATACCCCAGAGTTATGCTCTGCTCACCCTTGCTGGTCTTCAAATATCCGGTTTGGACTAACGAGCTGCCTCCGGCAAAGTTAGTCCAAACCACATAGTGATAAGGTTCACCCGTTCGATTAGCGTCATTGCCGCGTATTTCAAATCCGTCTGCTGTCAACCAAATATGAGAGTTATTACCACCTTTCGCACAATTAACCCTTCCATCTTTAACATACAGATACCCGTTCGTTGGCATCTGGTCGTTTTTATACAGAATTCTCTGGTTGGTCAAAACACCCGTACAGTGATGATTACATTGATGATGCTCCGGGGATTCCGCCGGATGACTGGTACAAAAGATCATCAGACACAGCGGCTGAAACCCCAAAGTGATTGTTTGTGCAGTCCTGCCCGTACCCGTGTAAGTTCCAGTTATACAATCATTGGTCATCATGTACCTTAGTCGTCATATTTAACTCGAATCATTACCACTAGGCCGATTTTGAGCCCTACTTCTACTGTGTCTATGTCAACGGTGATTACATCTCCCAAAGAAAAATCCGCCTCGCCTGAGTCAAACGCAGTTACTGAATTGACAGCATTATTGCCAGATGCTGCGGTTACTATGGGGTTAGTAGCACTGTTAAATAGGCTAGAACCATTCTTGTTAACATCTATGGTCGTATTGCCAGAACTACCTGCTCTACCTCGCCAGATAGTAACGCGCTCAATGGTACCATTCCCAGTAGCTATCCGGGGACCGTCCACCCTGTTAGCGACTCGGAGAATACCATTCCAATTGAAAGTCCAATCAAAAGTGCCCCCGCCGGAACTACTACCAGATCCACAAGCCACCCAAACTGGAGTAGATGGATCAGTGCAGATGTAAATTTTGTCTTCATCGCTTCGATAAAATAATTGTCCTTCCGCCAGAGCAGTGGGAAAGGTGGTTCCGCTATGAACAACCATGTATTGAGACTGGTTGCCCTCGAAGTTTAGATCGGCTTTTATTCGTCTTACAGCCACATTTATCCCAAACTAGAAATTAGCCGAGAGGCCAGCCACATAAACGATCAGAGAATTAGCCGTCATATTGGTCAATCTTAGCCATCTCTCCTTTGTTATGGTTGGTCTGATAGTACCGGGAGGAAGAGGAATGTGTTGATCGGTTCCACCGTCATACTGAAGAAAACTTAGGTCGGTTACCATCTGAACCATTTTTATGGTAATAAAACCATAGGGCTGAAAAGATAGGTTAGGGTTAACGGTTATCAAGCCAGCAGTTTGGGCACGATCCAAAGAAGATTGGAAGGATGAACCAGGGGTGTAGGCAATACCCCCATCAGGAACAAACCAGTATTCGCCCCACAGAACGAATATGCCGAACTCCCCAAGCCCAACGGGAACTTTACTTCGGCCCCTAATTAGCATGAACTTGTCCTGCTGTTGGGATGTTGAAATGAATAGTTACTTGATTGGCGGTATTGTGTATCACTTCAGCTTCCATCTCTACTCCCGCACCATCTACGATAGTTATGCTTGGTTCTTTGTTTAGATTGTGAGGGACTATCCACGTCAATGCCGCAACCGGGAATAAACCTGTGTAATGCTTATCACCACCGGAGACAACACCTCCAGTTTGCAGATTGACTATATGGGGAGGCCGATCTTTAGCCACAGCTTTCTACCTATTTGTTTCGCCGACGGCGTTTTTTAGATTTAGACTCGGGCTCAACAACTTCTTCCGTTTTTACCCCTACCTCAGAATCTGCCTCAGAATCTGCCTCAGAATCTACCTCTACCTCAGAATCTGCCTCAGAATCTACCTCTACCTCAGAATCTACCTCTACCTCAGAATCTGCCTCTTCCAATTCCTGTTCTTCCAAAGGTTTCGAATCTTCTGGAAGGTTGTCCACCTCAGCCACCTCTTCTGTTTCGGTCGATGCAGGTGCTGATTCGGAATGTGAGATAGTGGTAGATTGGCCACTCTTTTGATTCTCCAAATAAGTCACGACTTCGACAAGTTGGGGATATTGATACCTGAGAGGCTTAACCGCGGATAGAATTTCTAAAGGAACACTCCCTTCCTCGATTCTAGCGGCTAAAGCAGTTACAGCAGGATAAGCCTGAAACCGACTAAGGATATTCAGTAGATGAGGTCGATCTGGTTCTGCTACGGAAAAAACCATGAGATTTCCTTTTCAACAGGGGCGAGGTGGGGGTGTATGGTAGGCCACACCCCCACCTCAAACTGTTTCTTACCCAATTACTACGACTTTACCGGTATCACTTTCGTTGAAACGAATCATAGCGACACTGGTATTGGTAACTTCGACTTCAGTATCAACCACATGGCCATTGCTGTACACCTGGATGATCGCATTACTGGTTTGAAGGTTATGTGTAACAGTCCAAGCGTTAGCGGGGGATGACTGCAAATGGACGTATTTGTCAGTCTTGACCTCTACCCATTCAGCGATATTGATTATAGCCTCATGAGCATTGGTAGGATTACCACTAACGATAGAACTGGTGTTGTTGAATCCGATCAAACTGGTACCATCAGGCAGTGACGAAGCATCTTTTAGCTCACCACTGATAAAGTAACGTTGATCGTGATTGTGGTCTACGAAGGACATGTCCATGGCCCAACCAAGACCTGTCAAGTCCAAACTCTCGGGAGCAGAATTCAAATCGAAAACTTCAACAAAAGCCGCGTCAATGTTTTGATTGGTCGTGAAAGTATGGGTGGTGCCATCTTCCTTGAAAAACTCCAAAGTGTATCCAGCGGCTGAGATTAGACGAGCGTAAACTTGCCCACCATTACCATCTTCGATTGGGTTATCTCCCAAGCCGGTTTCTCGGACAACCACCTTTCGCATGTCATTAGCATCGGTAACAGCACCTACATAAACACCTTTACTAGTTGTCAGGGCATTGACGGGGTTATTGATCGAGGCCACGGCAATGATGGCATTACTAACCACTACTGAATTAGTTCCAGAAACAACAGCCTGGCTAATAACAACTGATCGCCCGGCTCGGAACTTCTGCTCCAGAACGTACTGCGGAACAGTGGTGGCTAGATGAGCACTGGTAACACTGTCATCACCCAAAACCAATTGGTTACTTCCATCAAATACGATGGTGGTATCATCAACCAACACATTTAGGGCGGCACCATTGAAGGCCAAGCCATTTGAAGCTTGGACCACTGAAGCCGAACTAACTTCTAACCGATTACTAGCATTAATGAGCACTGTTGTTCCGTCAACGAGAACATTCAGCACCCCTCCAGTCAAATCCAATGCATCACTAGCGGTTAGGCCATTGGAAACGATGGTAGAACTATCAACGGTAATCATGTTACCTGATTTGACGATGTCTCCACTAACCACAAGACCATTAGAGATGATGGTCGCGGTTTGAGCAGCCATTTGGTTGCTAGTGTTGAAATCAATGGTGATACCATCGACTAGGGCATTAAGAAGGTTGCCCGTCTTTTCTAGACCATTACTAGCAATCAAGCTATTAGAGATAACTGCTTTGCTACTCACGGTGAGCTGATTGCTGGTATTGATCAGAATTGATGCTCCATCGACCAGTACATTCAGCGTATTCCCGGTCAGATTTAGGGCATCACTAGCATTCAAACCGTTCGAGATAACGGCACTTGTACTAGCAACCAATTGGTTACTGGTATTGATGAAGATGGTGTCATTGTCAACAAGCGTATTGAGAACATTTCCATCCAGATCGAGAGCGTTGCTAGCTACCAGACCATTAGAGATGATGGTGGTAGGATCAACAGTGATCATATTCCCGGTCTTAACAATGGCTCCACTGACGACTAAACCATCAGAAATGATGGCGTCTGGGATTGCTTCTAGAGTATCACCGGAAATCTGGATAGTCTCATCATCTACGTTGGCAAAAACTTCATCACCTGATTTGGTAAGTCCTGCCCCAGCAGTAATGGTGCCAGGGGCGTACCAAGCAGTTGATAGAGTAGTGTCACCGCTATCACTTAGATTGAAATACAAACGACGAGTAGCCGTTTCGTATACAACTTGGCCCTCCCGAGCATTGGCTGGGAAGGCGGTTACGTTTTCGATCCTCGCTTGCATCAATTGATTCTTGCGCAAGTCTAAATCGGATAAAAATACTTTCACAGCCATTAGTCATTACTCCTGTTCTTAAACGGGTCTGGCAATCCAGGCCACAATTGGGGAGGTCTTTCGATTGGGCCTTTTGGTGCGAACCTGTATTTGGGCTTCTCATCCAACGTTTCTACGGCACGAGAGATAGGTCCAATCAACTCTCCTCGCCAATCAAGGAAAGCAACGTTGGTGAATCCGAAACTAAGCAATAAATTTTTCAGGTCCTCGTTATCGGTTTCGAGGACCAATACAAACGAGTATCGACCACCAAGATAATCCATGGCTTTCATACACAGAGCTTCAGGAAGTGCAACGGCTTTCGCCTCTGCTCCCTTGCCAAGCAAAGTAGCTACTCTGGATTCGCCAACTCTGGTTATCTGACACACTCCACCCACAGTTTGTTCGTAGCGATAGGTGCCAGGCATATACCGATTAAGTTCAAGGCTTATCGCAGCGGCTTTTTCTTGGACATCATTCACGAGTAATCCTCATCGAGTAAAGAACTGCGGATACAAGGATTTAATCTTGGAGTATTTCACTAGAATTTGATCCAACCTAACTCGATCGATTACAGTGTTGTGTACTCCGATCGAGGCCAAAAGCACCTGGACCATTTCAGATTGAGGCTCATACAAGGGAGCCACCAAGAGTTTACCCAGTCTACGAGAATGAACAAAATGAAGCTGTTCATCCGTAAGAGGGTTCACTGTTTTGTAGATCAAAAAACCCCACGGAACAGCCGAAAGGATTTCTGAAAATGTCTTATTCAAGATCATTGTCTTTGGCATTTCTAGCTTCCCTTCGAATTCGACGAATGGCAGTATGCCTCTTCTTTCGCCTTTTTTGCGAGGGGGTTTCATGACATTCGTGAGAACGAATCTCTTTGTTAAACCCTTCTCGATCCATGGTTCGTTTTAGTTTCCGTAGGGCTTTACTTAGACCTGCTGGTGTTACTGCACTATGAGAGTCGAGTTCAATCCGAACGGCCATCAATTCTCCGCAAGAAATGGGGGAGGGTGGATTAAGCCACCCTCCCCCGGACTACTAGAATCTAGTAAGTGAGGAGTTCAACGGCGACCGATTCACCAGCGACCGAACTCTGTAGAGCGTTGTTGAGGAACTTGACGTAGCGAGTACCAGAACTGTACTTGTAACGCCAGTCAGCTTCCTTCTGCCGGATGCCATTCAGATAAACAGCTAGCTGCTGATTATAAGTCGAACGGAGGGTACTACCAGTGGTATCACCAGTTGCACCGGAAGAAAGAGCTACAGTAACAGGCACGTGTGCCTCAGTGATGTATGGTGTGGTAAGGTCCACATCCTGTGCATCTGGGGCAACCTGCTCCTGGATAGGATTAGTGTTACCTTCGACACCAATGGCCCAAGCATCCTCAGACGCATCCCACAAGAGGACGGCGGTTGAGAGAGCAGCACCACGGTAAACCTCAAAGCCACCATCAATATCAACAGTGGTATTGCCAGCGGCACGAATGAATGCGTCACTGACGACGAGTTCACCAACAGTTGCACTGATCTTGGAACCTAGAACGATAAGGTCACCAGAGATGGTAGTATCAGCATTGACACGGAGGTCATTACCAATGATAACATCACCTGAGAGAGTAACGTTCGTTTCAATCTGGTCAGTACCAACGGCACCCGCAGCAATCTTGTTACTGGTAACAGCATCATCAGCGAGATGTGCAGTATCAACAGCAGCATCACTAATCTTGGCACCAGTTACAGCATCATTGGCCAGGTGGGCGGTATCGACGGCAGAGTCACTGATCTTGGCGCCAGTAACGGCGTCATCATGAAGATGGGCGGTATCAACAGCAGCATCACTGATCTTGTCACCAGTAACGGCGTCATCATGAAGATGCGTGGTATCAACGGCAGCGTCACTGATTTTGGCGCCAGTTACAGCATCATCGGCCATGTCAACAGCAACAATGGTGGAGTCGCTGATATGCCAGGAAGTGATCTCATTCTGACCAACACCCAAGTCACCACTAATATGAGCAGAAGTGATCGCATTGTCAGCAACATGGCGACCCACAATCTGGTCATCACCGATCTTCGAGCTAACGATTGCGTTAGTTGCCAGCTTGTTACTGGTAACAGAAGCATCATGAAGCTGTGCTGTATCAACAGCGGCATCGCTGATGATCGCACCAGTTACAGCATCATCGGCTAGATGAATTGTATCAACGGCTGCATCGCTAATCTTGGCACCAGTAACAGCATCATCATGAAGCTGTGTAGTGTCAACGGCGGAGTCACTGATCTTAACACCAGTAACAGCGTCAGTAGCGATGGCATCAGTGACAACAGAACCAGCAGCCAGTTTATTGCTGGTGACGGCGTCGTCATGAAGATGCGTGGTATCAACAGCAGCATCACTGATCTTGGCGCCAGTTACAGCATCATCGGCTAGGTGGGTAGTATCAACAGCAGCATCACTGATCTTGGCACCGGTAACAATGTCATCGCCCAAATCAATAGTGGCGATAGCACCATCACTGATGTGCCAGGAAGTGATTTCGTTTTCAGCAACACCCAGGTTACCGCTGATATGCGCCGAAGTAATCACGTTATTAGCAATATGGCGGCCAACGACTTGATTATTAGCAATCTTTGTGCTAAGAACGGAATCGGTTGCCAATTTATTACTAGTAACAGAAGCATCATGAAGCTGAGCGGTGTCCACAGCAGCATCACTGATCTTAGCACCGGTTACAGCGTCATCAGCGAGATGCGTGGTGTCAACAGCGGAATCACTGATGATCGCGCCAGTTACAGCATCATTGGCTAGATGAATTGTATCAACGGCTGCATCACTGATCTTAACACCGGTTACGGCGTCATTGGCCAGGTGAGTAGTGTCAACAGCAGAGTCACTGATCTTAGGACCGGTTACCGCATCATCAGCCAGGTGGATGGTGTCAACGGCGGAGTCACTAATCTTAGGACCAGTAACAGCGTCATCGGCCAGGTCTGCGGTGTCAACGGCTCCATCACTAATCTTGGCACCAGTAATGGCACCATTGTTGATAGCTGCGGTAACAACTGCGTCGTCTGCCAACTTGTTACTGGTAACAGACTCATCATGAAGCTGCGCGGTATCAACAGCGGCATCGCTGATCTTGGCACCGGTTACAGCATCATTGAGAATGGTTGTAGTAACCACAGCATCAGCAGCCAGTTTATTGCTGGTAACTGCGGCATCGTGCAGCTCGTCAGTATCGACAGCCGCATTACTGATCTTAGCGCCAGTAATAGCACTATCAGCGATTTTCCACGTCGCAATCGCTAGATCGCGAATTTGAGAAGTCTTGATTTGATTAGGCATTACATCTCCAAATTACAGAAAAGGGATCACCACGGATTCGTGGTGATGAAATGAGATTTCACTCCTCAAATTTTCATAAAACTACGATTAAACTATAATGATAACTAGAAGGGTATCTCCGTCTTCCATAACCTCAGCCCCAACACCAAAGGAGAGGCGTTGAGTGGTTGGATTAACACTTACATCCGAATCTTGGACCCGCAGGCCATTGAGATATGTTTCAAAGAGGGCACTGGGATCAGAGGCGGACGCACTGGCTAAAGTTACATACCCATTGGATTCATCGGTTGCGTCAATGCTAAATTCTTCAGATACTCTGGTGGTTCCACCCCCGCTACCCAGAGTTAATTCATACAGGGTTTTACTGCCAACCGTGGGGTCGGATAGCACCAGGTTGTTAGATGTAACTCGTATATGGGCAGAACCAGCCAATAAGATCGAATCAGTTCTGAAATCTGGCTGCGCCATGCAAATACCTTCCTAATGTGGAGCTAATTTGTTTACCTTATAGCTTACGAACTAACCAATCAACCGTTCCGGTTACGGAAGCCGTAACCTTTATGTCAAAACCAGTAAGCTGTTTATTCTCGACCCATAACCCATAACTACCATCACCGGTCAACAAAACGGCATAATTAGTGCTAGTCAGAGGAGTACCAAAGGTAACTGCGATTGTATCAGCAGCTACAAGACTAGCCTGCCCAACCAAACTATTGGCGACCAGGTGTTCAAGAGCGTCCTGAACATTATCTACACCAAGACTAGTGGCAGTATCATCATATTCAGTTGTTTCTGCCTTTTCTCTATAGACGATTGAGGTAGCATTAATTCTGGCAGAAGTCCCATCACTCCTGAGAGCCCCACCTACTTGAACTGCTCCGGTAATGGAAACTTCATAAACGTTACCTGGACCTCCATCGATTCCAATATCACTCATTTGAAGCATCGTCCACTGACCTTCAACGGCGGGACGTGTTCCAACACCAGCAATCTGACTGTTATTGAGAGCTAGAATACGATTAGAGAAAGGCCCAGAGCCTAAGCCATTGAACGCTGCGTAGTTACCACTACCCGCGGTAACTTCCGAAGTATCCACTCGAATCCTGATGTTATCTCCATCAATAGTAACTGGATAACTATTGGTAGATTCGATTGTACCACGAAGATCAGCATCAACTAGATCAGGACCGTTGTTAACTATTTGGAGAGCCTTCCCAGCAACTGCTCGGAGGGCGCCCATTTCAGTCACAGCCAAGGACACTGCTCCATTGGTAGCACTAATGTCCACAGCATGATTAGAACCAACAGTCTCGATTCGGGCTCGACCAATTCGAACGATAGCGGCATTCCCGATTCCGGGATTGCCAATGTACAAACCAGCATCGGTTGTTGCCCCGGTAGCTGATTGATCGACGGAGATATCATCTAACTGAACGACATGGTTCTGCCCTGAACCCAGCTCTAAACTACGAATACGTGTAGTGGACAACCCAGAACCAACAATGTGTAGGGCAGCGATGTTGTTGTTAGCAAGAATCACATCCTCATCAAAAATGCCCGGAGCAACCCGGAACTGAACGCGTGATCCTGGGGTGGTGATACTGGCAACAGCCGCAGCGAACGTACCAAAGGGTTTTCCAAATGTTCCATCGGAGGATGGGGGAGGATTCTTAGCGATCCAGATGATGTCTTTTGGACTAATGATATCGATGTCCAGGGCAGCGTCTAGTTCATCGATGGCGGCTTGAACATCAGTAGCAGCAAGACTGCTAGTTGTGTTGACATACGGGACTTCAGCAGCATCCTGGTCATCTTTGGCGTTATTTTCGATACCAGATAGCTTGGATCGTTCAACGGTGGTAATGATGTCACCGGATCCAGCGGTGGTAATCAAATCCAACGCTACTTTATTTGCATGGGTGTGCTGGTCAATGACCAACAGATCAACTGTCCCATCTAGTTCATCAATGGCAGCCTGTAGATTAGTAGCGGTAAGACCACTAGCTGAATTGTTGTAAGGAACTTCACTGGCAAATTGATCATCTTTGGCGTTATCTTCGATACCAGTTAGCTTGGATCGTTCAACCAGGGTGATAACACTACCGGACCCAGCATCAATCAGTGCATCGAGCACCGTCTTGTTGGCGTGGGTGTGTTGACTCGATAACAGGGAGTCAACGGAAACATCTAAAGCGTCTATTGCCCCCTGTACGTCAACGGAGGGAAGGCCAGAAGTAGTGTTAGAATATGGGGTATTACCAGCGGTGGTACCATGGGGATTGCCCCCAACCACTTGCGAGTGAATGTAAGCTGTGCTGAGTTCAACTCTCTCAGCACTCGTAATAATGTCACCCGATCCCGCATCGGTAATCAGGTCTAGTTCAGGCTTATTGGCATGGGTATGACCAACCCCACCCTCTAGAGCGTCAACCCTAGAATCCAATTCATCAATCGCATCCTGAACATTGGTGGCCACCATCCCACTAGTATTAGGGTTATAGCGGATGAATCGAGCGTGTAACTGGCCTGGTGGGGGCGGGCCTGGTGGGGGCGTAACCCCGCCGCCTACCTCACTAGGTGAAGCAATCCCCAGGGTATTACCCCTGACGAATAATTCCATTTGTTGGTTTAGGAGGAGATCCCTACCGGCTTGGGTCTGTGGTAGCAGTGTGGTCATCTCAACCCACTGGCCCACGGGGAATGTTATCTCATACCGTGTATCCCCATCATAGTATGAAATTTCCTGAACCCGCTGGTTCCCCTGCATTCGATTCAACTTTCCGTAGATATAAGTTGAACCGGCTACTAGGTTTTGTAACTTCTGCCAAGTGGATATTCCAACGGCCATGACTCTGCTCCCTATCTTCGGGCTTTAATGCGAGCTTGATCTCTTTTTATCCTAGTGTTTACCGCCTCTAGGATGTAAATCTGATGCTTACAAAGATAACAAAGCCCTCTGGGATTCGTAATCTTTGGAAAAAGAGGAAGGGCGTTATAGATAAACGAGGCCCCATGTCGAGCACATGCAACTTCCAAGTAGAACTTGAACATCGGACAAGTACAATGTACAACGGCTGGGCTATTCAGCCCTAAGGATAAATTGGCTATTCCAATTTGAGTTACATATTTGAATGACCCGGTCTCACACCCTGTGCTAAAAACAAATACAACGTTGTTGGCCATAACATAGCGACCAAGAAACTTCCTTTTACACCCACTCTTAGCTCTCTTAATTATTTTAGCTGGGGTAGTGTTGATGATTCGTTGTAAAGTGAGCATTTATTTTTCGCCATATTTTTTAACCAAATCCTCTTTGGTCATGATCTTAGACTTTTTCTTTTTCTTTTCCTTGGGCTTTGGCTCGGGCTCGGACTTTTTCTTTTCCTTGGGCTTCGACTCGGACTCGGACTTGGGCTTCGGCTCAAACTTTGACTTTGACTTGGGCTCTGCTTTTTTCTCTTTTTTTACGTCGTAGTTTGGGTTTTCATGGGCCAAATATAGATTTTGCAGGATATTTTGAACTTCGTGGAGATTTTCCAGAGCCAAACGAAAATGACGACCAGATCCCTTCAGCTTGGCGATCTCTACGTTATGAGTGATCTTTTGGAGTTTCTCCGCAATTTTATCGTGAAGTTCTTGTAGGTCCTGCTGTCTATCAGTGTCATAAGCCAAAGGGATTTCTAACGCAGCGACAACGGTCTCCAGTGCAGCGATGGTCTTCTGAAACATCAATTGATTACCCTCTGTGGCATTACTAGCCATTCAAACGCGATGTTGTCAGGACGAGAAGCATACACTTCAAAGAGATTATGAGCCCGGTAAATACTGAATTGACCTACATCATCAGCCGGAGTAATCAACGGCACATAATGAGGATTATTCAGGTAGTGGTTCACAACGTTATCAACCGGTCCACTGATAACCCCGTTCCCATGAATGAACTGATCAATGTCGGTTACCAGCAAAAACTGGAAAGCCCCGGAGTGTGATCCGTTTTGCCAAACCTCAAATGCGTTGGCCTGTTTCTTCACCCAAAAACTGTTCATGTCAATTGGATCATCAGTTATGGGTACGACATGAACGAAGTAATCCAGATGACCCAGACCATGAGCGATGGATTGTCCTTGAATTGGAATCTGCCAGGTATCGCCGTTTTGGAAATTAGCTAGATCAGCGAAGGTCAAAACTAGACCGTTTTCCAAATGAATATTGGTTTGATTGCTGGCATCAATATGGACCATCCCAGTAGGCGCACCGGGTAAGGGACCAAAGTCCAGATCAAAAGCACTGCCGGCCTTATTTTTGACCTCAATTTGGTACGTAACTGGGGTACTACCGGTAAAACGATAGGCACCCATTACTACATCTCCAGTACCAGCCCCAGCAGTCTGACTAGGTTCCACCGGAACGAAAGTGCTTTGGGCGGACCCAAGAGAGGGGGCACCTACGGTAGGAATAAACCCGGCGATAGCTCGGACTGGCGAGCCTGTATTACGAATTACATCACTGGTAGAACCCAATTCAACCCAGGTGATACCAGCCAATTCAGGCTCATGACCCTCAGGTACGATTACCGTTTGATGGTCAATTGAATTCAGGTTGTGAGGATAAGTGAACCCGGCTGGTCCATTCAGACCAACTGGCGATATCATGACTCCAGCCAATCCCTCTTCACCGGGTACCGGCCTCTTATTGATCAACATCCAGTCTATTTCTGTGGTAGCCAAGCCTGTGATGAAGATCGTGAAGGTGGTAGGAGCCTTCTCAACATAGATATCACCCAAACCCGTGTTGGGGGTTTCACTAGGTGTCACCATCACCACATAATCAGTGTGACCCAGATTATGCGTAACCATCACGCCGGTCGTTCCATTCAGGTTGATAGTTCCTGAAAGAAGACGACCAAAGAAGTCTGCACCATCTAGACTAAGGCGAGTGGCTTGTGCATGGTCAATATACTCTGGCTTCGTGATGGTTTCACCAGTCGGGATATTGACCACGCAAAATATTAGTAGTTCATGGCTGTCAGGACGAAGTGCTAACTCGGCCGGAGTCAGAATAAGCCAATCCGGAACACTAGGGGAATGGGGGAGGTGTTTCGCCTCTAAACAAATATAGTGGATTCCAGTGCTAGCGATTACAACTGTGTCCCATTCCTCATCCCAGACAGTTAGGTTTCTGCTGCGAGCGAAGAAAGGTTCAACACGAACCGATAAGGCTGGACCAGGCAAACACCGCCCACCCTGGTAAATACCCAAAGGCAGAATCCCAGTCAGTACCGCGTTAAAAGTAGCGGAAGTCGGGTCAGCTTTGAATGCAACTGAAGTCCGTAACAAATTACACCTGTCTCTCTAGCGACGTGTTATGGTTTTACCCGAATTTCTATCCGACGGAATTTGCGATCACGTGGGGAAACTTTGATAGACACAACGCTGTTGTTGTCTCCCAAAATTCCGAGTTTACCAAGTCTAAAACCCTTCTCAACCAAGATTTCGGCGATTTCTTCTCGTGAAACAGCCGCTTCCCCAACAAATACTGGTCCCGATATGAGTTCAGTCTTAAACCTGAGAGTTTTTTCTAGCCATTTCACGAGTTTAATGGTGTGAATTAATTTACGCCCGAATTGCTCTTCTTTCAAATCTTGAAAAACACGAGAAAGTTCTTCTAGAGGAGCGATAGCTTCCCCCAACCTCGGAATTGCTGTGGTAAGAGCGGCAAGATCCTGTCTTAATCGAAGAAGATTCTTATCACTAACCGCCAGTATTTGAAGAATTTGAGTGGGTGTAATTATCATGATCTAGTTTCCCGAGCCATGCGATGAAGGATGGTGTATAGAGATGCCGAAAATTCTGACTTCTTCGAAACCAGAATTTTTACCAATTCCCGACCACTAGTTACCTCCCAATCAAACAGGGGGACGGGGAAATCGTGCCCGATTTTGTCATACAGGGGAGAACGAAGAGATAGGCGATATAGCATCACCAGTCTATTCGAGGCGTGATTCTGAGTTCCCACAACCGAACAATTCAGAGATCTGGCACGACGAATAAGTTTACTGAATCGACCCGGTTTAACAGGAAATACCGCCACTCTCCCAATACGGGTGATTTTGGGAGATTCAACCATCTCCTGATTATCATCCGATGGGGCAGAGATTACATCTAGGGCTCTGGTAAACATGGAGATTGCCCTAGCTATGTTTGACGATTAAACGAGCCTTACCTGTAATTGCTTCCGAGAAGAAAATATCCACCTGATTATTGCTAACCAGTTGAACATCAGCAGGTACGATCTCAAAATTAGATCCATCGTGAACATTTACTTCCACGAAGTAACTACCAAAGCCATGAGTGATCTGCCAGTGATCAGAAGCAACAGTCTGATCATGCTCATAACTTTTGATGCCTGCTATATCAGGAACCGATAACACCAAAGCGTCTATCTGATCCTGCAAATCCTTGAGCGAGTACGCCATTTGATTACTCCGGATAACCTAGGTTAGGTTAATTCAATGCCGATAATACGAAGATTGATACTGGTGACAGGGTTACCGGTAGCATATATCATATCCGTGTTCTGTCCAAGAACCACATAAATTTCTCCCAAGTCAGCAAATTCCTGTTCGATTGAAGACGACCAGGGCGTACCAGTTATGGGAGTTACTACCGTGATGTGGTTCTCTGTGCCCAGACTGTGATTGTAGGCAACACCAGTGATGCCATTCGGAGCCAGAACGCTAGAGTTAAACGGAGACGTTGAAGCGAAATAATCGAATTTGATTCCGCTAATCCCAGTGTTGTGAATCGTATCTTGATTCGCCCCCACTTCAACCCAAATCTGACCAAGAGAAGCCAAATCTGTTACACTCAGTGTGCCGTTGAATTGGTTAACACTGACCATTACCACGTGGTCGGCATCACCCAGATTATGCTCAATTACAACCGATCCCCCTGATCCTGGTAGAATGTCTTGTTCAAAATGTGAATCGATAGCGACATTCTTTTGGATGGCAAACTGCCCCACCCGAAAATCAACGTGTACAGCAGGGGTATTGGTTACCAGCATCCCGATCTTGTGTTTCAAGAGCAAGTCCTGGTAATACCCAATATCACCCACATCCGCAGCCTCAGCGGGAGTTGGGCTGGAGCCCATCAAGAAGAGCTTGTTTTGGAAAGTGTAGGAATCAGTGGTATCGAAGGGTAATCGCAATCGACTAGTTGGACTACTCAGGTCCAGCCATCGAGCCTCTGAACCCCCACCAGCCGTAGCACCAGATGTTCCTAATTCAATCCAAGTGGTACCATTGAAGTACCACAGAGTGTCAAAAGCCCCGGTTCTATAAAATAGCTGACCGGAAGCAGCAGTACCAGGTAGAGACGCACCGGACTGAATGACGATATGCTGGACTGGGTGATAATCGAAATCAATTGACCCAGTAACCAGGTTAGACCCATTACGATACAGGGTCATGGCATCCAGTTGTTTTAAACTTCTATAAGTAGCTGGCACAGTATGCCTCCTATCCGGTACTAATCGAGGGTATCCAAGAGGTGAGCCATAACACTGTTGATCTTATCTTGACGGGTCGGTTCTTTTTTAATGGGGGTCTTTTTAGGAACCTTTTTGGATATCCGAAGCAGAACTTGTTTTTGGGTCAGAAGTTTCTGCTCATCCCCAATAGAATACTTCACATTTCTTGGTAGGGATTTCACGAATTCAATAATATCTGAAGGAAGCTTGGCTGTGGGCCAGATCACAACCACAACCGATCCCTTGGTGTACCCCATAGTCAGCCATTTTTGCCCGACCACATCAAACGCCATATCTCCCTGGGATTCGTAAATCTTCTTCAGGGATCCCCGATACCGAAGTTTAATGAATTGAGCGTATGTTTTTAGGACGGCTTTTTCAGCAGGATGCATTATCTTCCACTTCCTTGGCTCGTCGGAACTATGTCCAGAGGATAACCACGTTGATCATCGGGATGGAATTCCTTGAAGCGACAATTACGTTCCTGACAGACTCGATATTGGTAAGTTCGAGGACCCAACCCCTCATGAGCATGTACATCAGTTATGTTGTCCATTTGTCCGCCACACTGTGGGCAAGTGTGCATCCCACGGAATGTGTGTTTTTGATGGAAGGATGTGTTTCTTGTCATTTCGAAGGAGTCATATCCATTCTTTTTAGCTTCTTCTTGGCTACCTCTGCACATGACTTAAATTTTTTACCAGCTTTGAGTAAAACATGGTACCAAGCATTCAACTTGCGGGCATTGGTGATTTTCGCGGTCCGCAGATCAATATGCTGGATCGGATCGTCTTTCGTTTTGAAAGACGCAAACCGCATTTTTGCTTTGGCCAGTTCACCCTTGGTGGGTTCCGCCATCTTAGTCAGAGATTCCAAACCGAATCCCAAACGTCGAAGAAGAGCGCCCTGTACTTTCGTGGGTTTATCATGATACCACTCGTGAAATTCATCCGGAGTAACCCGGTGACCGCTCTGTTCGGAAAGTTCCCTTGCCGCCTCAGCCATCAAAGTAGCTTTGACTTCGGGTTGGATGGGAACTAGACCCAATTTGGTAGCCAAATCTTTCATGACCTTAACCGCAGTTTCTTGAGCGGAGGCATTCTTTTCAGCACGGGCTATTCTGAAAGAAGTCCAAGCCTTTTTCAGACCACCCCACATTTTACCCGTTTCTTCTGGAGTCACTTCTTCTTGTACTGGATTTGCTTCTTCTGGCATAATATTTTCCTAAGCTAGAACGATCATCCAATCAAATGTGCCTGTATATCCCCCACCACGATGAATAAGAAAACGATCATTTTGTTTTTCTACCCAGAACTCCCCGAAATCGTCATCAGTGTCTTCACTGGGAGAAATCAAAACGCGATAAGCAGTTGTACCTAAGGCCCCACCAGGATGCATTACGGTCTGAGAACCACCACCAGCTACTCCGGAGAAAGTGTCCTCTCCAGCAAGTATATCAGATAGCCCGGCCAACCACGCAGAGCCATCCCAGACATAATACTGTCTGTTGGATTTGGAGAAGTAGACCGTACCTACATCGTTGCAGTCCAAGGTCGGGAGGGAAGCGGGATCAGTAACCAATTCAATCCTACTATCGAATATGGCTACATCCTTGGAACAGTTCTCGATCATTGGCGCAGTGATTTGTACGGTACTGGCTGGTACCTGTACCGTGGCGAACCGAATGAAAAATTCTTTATCAACCCATGTAGGATAAACTGAAGTTTCGATTTTGGTCAGTTGAACAACAGGCGCACCCAGCGGAACATATTTGGCTAGCAACCCAATGTAATACTCAACATTGTCATCCGGAACCGCAACGGCATGAGTATCAGTATCCTCCCGAACAGTTTCACCACTCTGAGTTGCACACACAAAGGGTTGAACCTCGACGTTGAGGCCCGTACCTGGCACAACTTCAGCACCGCGCCAAACTCCCCATGGGAGAATGTCCTTTAGCCGACGGTTGTAATATTCGGTACTATCCGGAGCTTGCCACCGGAAAATCATTTCAAGTGCCACAGGTAAACTCCTTAATGCGGGAAGGCCAAACGCCATGTCGGGGCGTCATATGGCGTCTTGACTTTGAGGGGGAAATGAGCTTTGGCATACAGAAAATCAGATCCCGCACTTGGACCAGTTACGTACTGAGCCCAAATACCGATTTCTCCAAGTGATCCAATGCCTTCACTATTTTCTAGTTTACAAACAATCACCGGAGTAAAGGCATAACCCATTCAGTAGCATCATATGGCTCATAACCACTAACTGGGAAAATCTGAGATACTAACAATGAGTCGGAGGGATCAATTGCAATTGCAGTAGCAGGATCACCAGGATCATAACCACCCTCCCCGACCGAAAATCCCACAATTTGAATGGCAGGCTCGCCGTCAACCAATTGCTGAGCAATCGCTTCACGACCCGCATTCATAGTCATTACTACTAAATTGAAAGAAGCCAAATCTCACCTCGACTTTCCAGATCTAAGAGGGTTCCTTTTCTGTGTACGGAATTTACACAGTCAGAACCCCTACAGTTGTTCCAAATAACCAGTCTTGGCCTTTGTCTGCCGGGAGAGTAACCGGAGGATCATACTGATGCTGGTTAAATACCCATTTCGACCAAGGTACCCATCCCGTGTCTCCAGCAACCACCTGGCTAAGCATCCAGGCTTCTCCGAGAACAAAACCCTCTCCATCGGATCGAATTGTAAGGTCCAAAGAGCTACCCGCATCCAGTGTTTTTCTTTTGAGCGGTGGAGCGTGGCCAAAAAATTCTTCTTCTCTCCAATACCACACTCGTCCAGGATTCAAGTACAACATGTCCTGGACCCGAGTAGCGTCCAGAGTACCAGACTTACTCTGTGGTACGGCTTGATTATGTACCCAATCAGCTAAACTAGTCCCCACCACCTGATCTTCGATCCACGTCCTAGTGAAATTGGTACCCGCTGGAATAGGTAAATCAGTGTACCCCGCAGAATTCAGAAGATCCCTTGCCCAGTTGTTATCTAGCAGATGAGCCTTCGGGAAAGGCTCCATCAAGCTCTTGTTCCACAAGTTAATGCGAGGATGGAAGAAGCAAATGAAATCAGTGACCGTTATTTCCTCGACATCCATACGACCGAATTGGAGATAAAACACATCCAGTTCATTACTGAGGCCGATATGAACACTACCATAGACTGGTTGACTAAATTCCAATTCTAACGTATTAGAATCAATATGCGTTATGGTTATTGGTTCGAGACGGTTCTCATCAATGTCCGTTGCTTCGAATTCAAAATCAGTTGTACCCAGGTTGTGGGGAATGGTCCAAGTTGTAGCAAGAGTGGACTGCCTGAAGTTGGCGACGATATCCCCATATTCATTAACCGATAGCTGATCTCCATCCTTAACATGGGTATTGAAGAATTGCCACGGTAAACGAACGCCTACTCTTTGTTCAGTCAACCAAGGACGAAGAGCCGGTTGCCAATTCAACCAACTATCAGTGACACCAGCTGCCCAGGAATCCAGAGGATACGGTAATGCGAAATTCCCAAAATCCAAATCCGTGACGGGACTGATGTTGCGTGCGTCACTGGCTCCCAATTGACTTAGACGAGGACGCTTTTTCAATGCAATCAGCGTCGTCACCCAAGTGCTAGTTAGATTGTGCTCAAAGGAAAGAGTTTCCATGGGAATCATCATCGAATCCCATGCCATCATATCTACTAAGAGACACTTGGGTGTGGTCTTATGGTTACGGGTAACCTCATATCCAGGATATTCATCCAGTTTCGGATATGGTGGTTGCTGCCCATACCAAACGGGCCTGTGACCATCGTTCTTATTCTGGTAACCCGCTAGGTCAATGAATGCTTCATATGGCAGGGTGTCCAGTGAAAACTCAGGTATGCTGAGCAAATCAGCTATGGACCACAACGGAGGGAGTAAGCTGATAAGTTCCCACGTTGTCCAACGGTATGCAGCAGACTGGGAATCAAACGGAGCCGGGTCAAGCTGAGTTCCTGGCCATCCCGTTGTATCGCCAGAAATCCAATATTGGTCTGGCATATCCAGCCGCATGTATGGCCAGAGCAAGCCTAGAGGGTTGCCATAAACCTCCCCATAAGTCCGGATAACCCCATCCAGAGGATCAACTAAAGGATCATTGATGGTAGCGATTAGATCGTCTATTCGAGGCAGCGAATAGTAATCCTTGAAGCCAACGATGCAATACGGGATAGGTACATACGTAACCCAATCCCAAAACCCATATTCAGGTTGCGGAGGAAGTGGGGCGTAGGGATTATCCCCGGTTAGCGCATCGGATTTGGAAACGCAAATACGCTTATAACTAGATCGAAAAATTTGTATCAAAGGTCTACTTCCCGCACATCTTCTGTTTCTGAGGGCCAATCAGGCGAACTCTCCTCATCATTCCATAGGATGTAGTCCGTGTTGTGATCCAAATCATACCTGGACAGATTCTGTGCTAGACGGCTAAACACCAAAAAGCGGGCATCACAGAAATTGGGAGACCAGTAATGTACCTCTTGTCCACTAACGTCATGTTTAGTCCGAACGAATCTATCACTATCTATCTCAAACTGAATGGAGCGGTCTTTGGCAGAGAAGTTTAGTTCCCATGTGTCCCCCACTTTGGCCTGGTCCATTTCGAAGAAGGTCAGCGTAATCGAGTTATCTACGGTTATGTTCGTTTCATTCCCATGAACCAGGAAAGAACCACTTGCCCCTGACGAATTTTCCCAAGAAACTTCTGTTATTGTTCCCCAGGAAAGGTCCGGGGTAACGGCAATATACTGGAAAGTGTATTTAGCTGGAGTGGAACCAATATAGCCTGTGTAAGCGGTCCCCAGCACAATAGCAGATACTCCTTCCCCAGCTACCTGCTTAATGGCCGAGCCGATAATTAATTCCCACGTGTCAGAATCGGAAAAACGTGAAAGGTCTCCAAAACGAAGTATCAACCCTTCGGTTATGGGAATGTCATCAGTTTGGAAAGCTATCTGCCATTGATCTCCGTCTTGAAATCCTGATAGATTAGAGAAGTCAAGTAGAAGACCATTTTCCACTTCTCGATTCAAAGCAGAGGCAGTGGTTACGTGGAAAGAGCCCTCAGTCCCCTGATTGCTAAGCCATTCCACATCAAATTCGCTGGCAGCATAGTTGGCAATCACCAGGGTATAACTAACCGGAAACTTGCCTGTGTATTCTACATAGCTAACTGAATCAGTTATAATCCCCGATCCACCGGCTACTAATGGCTTCAAAGATAGCAGAGGAATTCGCTGGGTACCAGAGTTAAACACTGGGCCTATCATGCCAAGCTGAGTTAGCTGACGGACACCCCACTGAAGCGAAAATGATCCATTGCTTAGATTCTTAGTATCAATGACAAACCGGAATCTGACTGGTGCTAATCCCATGTACCTGGAATAGTTGGTGCCAAAACCAATCTCCCCGCCCGATGCTCCCACTGGTCGAGGGAGGGACGGTACTGGTGCCTTGTTAGTAACAGCAGCAGCTCGTGAGGGCACAAAGACTGGAGAAGCCTGAAAAGTCCCAGCTACCAGCGACCTGATGGCTTGAGTAGTCAGAGGATTGTTCCTAGCGTACAGCAGGTGTCGGAGAGCCAAAGCCCCAGTCACATCTGATGGCAAATACTGGTAATATTCCGATTCCAATTTGGTTTCATACAGGAGGAGATGGAATTTACTCTCGATCAGATGACTGAGTTGAATCAGATCTGTCCAAACCCACTGCCAACTGTGAGACATCGCCAGATAGAGGGTGATGTGAATTGAAACGTTGTACGCTTCCTGATATACTACCTTGTCACCAACGGTGATCGATAACTGGATGACACCACGAGGAAGAGCCAAAGCGATTACTTGTTCTGATTCGCCAGGAATGATGGTGGCAATTAAGTCATTGTTGGCGCGAAATTCATGGGGCTGGCCCAAATGATCCGAACTAAGCGTAAACGAAGTCGAACCATAACGATATGGTATGACCGGCAAATTCCGTACATACATGTCTCCTTCTGGGATAAAATTGGCTATACGCTCAACTAGACCATAGAAGGAAGGTTGGTTGTATTTCAGTTCGATCATTTATGGACCAATAATTGGCGGAGTAATCGTAACCCTGACTACTTTAGCATTCAGAGGTTCAGCCGCTGCAACAAAGGATGCACTCAACAAGCCCGATTCGGTTATTTCGGTCAATTCTTCAGCTATTAGGCTACCTTCGGTAAAAGGACGATTAGCCCGCAAGCTTTTCCCTGTTGAAAGAGTGATGTCCTCAGATATTTCATACCACAATGCCATATTAATTCGAACCAAATAATTGTGGGAACTCGTGTTGAATCCGCTCTATTGCCTGATTAACCTGTGTCACAGAAGTCCCCATCATATCGGATAAGGAAAAGGTCCGCATAGGAAGAAACTTCTTTATTTCTTCATCTTCTGCTAGGAGAGTGGCAAAATCAGGTCCCTGCTGTAAGAGGGATTGATTCTTCAATTGCCGAATACGCTCATGAATGGCCTGTCTATCCTTTTTCTCTTTAGCGGCTCGACACAGAATGACTTCTGACAAAAGCTCAGGTGGGAGAGCTGCTGTTTTGGTGATAACTAAATTATTCAGTACGTCGATAAACTTGGATAAAACAGCATCCATGGCCAAAAAAGCGCTGGACAGAGTTAACCGGCGAGTGGCGGAATCGTCCAGTGTTCTTTCTAAAAATTGATCACTATGAGTACCCATCACAATTGGTAAAAGACCCATCACATAGCGAGCTAACCCGGTGATTGTTTCACAATTAACAGGGTTCCTCTTAAAGGGCATGGCTGAGCTACCAACTTGCTGATCCCCGAATCCCTCCCGCATCTCACCAGTGGAATTCAAAAAACGAATATCGTTGCACGCTTTCTTAATCACGCTAGCCAGATAGGCCAATTCGGATACAACTCGAGAATCGGCTGATCGACTATACGTCTGACCAGTTGCGATCATCGTTTTTTCGAATTTTAGCTCGGTTGCGAATTTTAGCTCGGCTGCTTTAACTTTTTCTTCGCTACCCAACAAAGTTAAAAAACTGTATTGTGAACCAGTTGCCCCCTTTAAGCCACGAAGAGGTCCAGGTAGAGTATGCCATTCTTTAAGAGAAGGAATCAAGTCCATTGCCCAAATTGCGAATCGTTTCCCCACAGTAGTCGGTTGGGCGACTTGTAAATGAGTGTATCCTAAGCAGGGAGTTCGTTTGTGCTGATCACTCATACGCACTAGGGTGATCAGTAGTTTCTCTACCTTCCGTTGGATTATTTGACCCGCTTTGTTTAAAACGATCAATTCAGCGTTATCCGTTACATCTGAACTAGTCATCCCCAGATGCAGGATCCCTTTAGACTTTGGACACGCTTCACAAAAAGCTTGAAGGTGAGCTACTACATCGTGTTTCGTCTGGCGTTCTAATTCTTCGGCCCGATCCATTTCAAAAGCGTGATAACCAACGTTAATCAATTCTGCTACTTGTTCATCAGAGACCAAATCACTACAACTATTTAAAGCAATCGCAGCAGATTTCCACACCTTTCTCCACAAACGAAATTTATTACGGTCACTCCACAATTCAACCATTTCGGGACTAGCATACCGATTTTCTAGGATGCCCATGCGAACCTCTTAAACGATTTCAATCTGATCACTTTCAATTACCGGATACTCATTAGCTTCAAACGTTAAGATGTCAAACGATTCCTGTTCACTAACCTTGCCAAAGTGGGAGATACTGAGGGACAGGATACCTGTTATGTTGTTTCGTAGGTATTCCCTCAAATCACTGGCATTTAGTTGAGTAACGAATTTGTTTTGGTTAATAAACGCCTGGGTAAATTGTTGTACATCGGCAGCAAACGAGACCGAACTCTGACTGATCTGGATGGTTGCCTGCACAATCACTTGAAGAGCAATGGGGACGGCCTCTCGAAATCGAAGGGATACCCCAAATACATCGTTTTCTTCTACATCAAACTCCTGCTGCAAATCTTGGAGAACCTTGTTGTAAACATAGGTTATCTGAATCTCTGTCCCGACTGAAACCAAGCCCTTTATTTGAACAACATCATTGGACCCGCTGTATGGGGTTGGGTCCAAGGTAACCGTGTATTCAGTCTCGGTTATTTCCGTGGTTCCTACCGTTACAGCAGTCACCTCAGAAACCGGGGTGTTAGATAACTTGAATTGTTGCCCTGACTCAGACACAGCAGCAATGAAGGATTCAGATACTTCGGTTGATTCGGACCCAATTACAAAAGCGTCAATGTGAGCCCGGTAGGTGTTTCGATACCCGTCAATTTCATCGTTTCTGACCAAAGAGATGTCATAGATTTTTCCTGCCGCAGCATCCAGAATAGCAGAATTGAAGCCAGAGATCGTTCCACGCTCGTTCTTGACAGAAACTTCCCGGATTCGTTCAGCTAGCTCAGCATTTGATTCGGGAGAGCGACCCCCAATCAGAGCAGACCGATTTTCTACTCGTTTGATTTGGAAATTAGTACGAGCAGTTATCTGAACTATTCGGAAGGCAGCAATGTTGTAGTCTTCTCCTACATCAGCCGCTTCCACTGAAACGTCAATCACATAGGTCTTAGTCTCGCTGTTATAATAGTTATTCAGGGTATCGCGAGGTATCTCTATACTCTCTGTTGAGATGTAAGAGTATTGACCATCATCGGTAGAAAAAGCACTACCAGTGGGAACCAACAGAGCACGATCCGTAGTGTTCTGAACAACATGCACAGAAATTGTGCCTCGTGCCTTACTCCCCTGAAAGGGGGTAACCCCGAATTGATAGGCGAGACTTTCCAGTTCTTCTCTGGTCATAGATTCATAGAAATCAACTGAATACAATCGAGCTACACGATCCATTTGATTGATCAGGAGGATTTCTTCGCGAGCAACCGGGGTAATAAAAAGGTCCCGAATTGGACCCTTTTCAAAATCCACATCAGGGATTTCTTCCCGGAGCTTGTCGATCATCACTTGGATGGCTTGATCTTCAGTCGGCATTAGATGAGCCCCTTGATCGCTTCAACCAATTTTTGAATCTGTACTTTGTTTGGGGCCTGATGATATGGATATGAGTAAGCGGTAAGCTTACTTCCGCCCTTCTTGTCCAAAATAATCTTCCTACCCCCTTGAAGACTAATCCAATACCGGAATAGACCCTTTGGCAAATGGAAGATGATGTTCATGTCTTCGAAATTGTCAGAAAAGTCTCTGTTCACACGAAATCGAATACCCAGTTTTTTGAAAATCTTTACTGTACCACGTATCAAGTCGCTCATGTCTTCCAGAGAGTCTTTCCAATCCGCTTTGGTTAGGTTTTCTCCCTCTGGGGTACTGGCGTATCGCATTTCTTTGATTATCAGCTTAACCAGGTCCGGTGAAAACGAATCATCAGTGGAAGCAGAAGCTACCTTGAAACGTCCGCTTCGATGAATAAAATCATAAGCCAATTCAGGCAAATCGCCTGATTTAAAAAGTTTACGCTGGTGTCCTTTTTGCTCCACATGTTTCTTTACGGCCCGGTAGTGGATTCGTTGAAATTCCTTAATTATTGCATCAATCACGCCTTTTAACAGACTTTGATGAAGGATTTGTTTTCCCTCATCCCAGTCTAGTTCCCCTGAACGCATGCGATGCTTGACTGCCTTCGTATCTATCGGTCTGATTCGTGCAAGTTTCAAAAATTCCTGCCGCTTCATTAGAAAAATTGGCTTAGGAACCTTCTTGAGAAAATCTTTATGTGTTTTGCCCATGGGATTATCCTATGACAGTTTCGCCGTTCTGACTGACAACCAGACCCTCGGTTGACCCAGAATCAAGCTGATTCAGAGCTACCGAATTCAGGATAAGTCTTTTCGATATAGAAATGACCTGTCCAGATCGAACCGCTACTCGAAAAAAGAGGTCTATCATACCAATAGATGGCGTATCAATGGTAATGTCCTTGATCGCAGAAATGATCTCATCATCAGGTAAAGCAGGCGTTTGACTTTCTTGTAAACGACGAAGCCGATCAATGGCAGTGTGTAGTTCAGTCCGAACATAATCGACTATTCGAGTAGCAGCGGCATATCTGTCTACTACATTGCTAAAATCAGAGCCAGCGTTTACAATCGGAGGGTCAAACCTGGTTAGAAGAGCACCCAACACTTCTTGAGCGACTTTCCCGAGACTGGTAATTTCTACACACCGTCCACGGTTATCAATGGCTAGTTCACCATTTTCAATTAATAGAGTAGTGGCCATTCATGGTGCTCCTGATCAATTAGTGGGGGTGGGATTCGAACCCACACCTTCTGGATAGAAAATGATAGCTGTATGAATCCAGATGAGCTGCCTAATCACTCTACACCCACTACCGGTTTTAGACAAACAGCTCGAAGAAGGCACCAAAGAAGCCAAGCAACCAGCCGAAAACCGCGGTGAGAAGGTCAACAAAAAACATGCACATCTCCTAAACGAAAAAGAAACAAAACGAACATTCACTCATAAACGCGTGTATGAAAGTAAACCCATTGAGAAGGGTGTTATTTTAACAAAGTCCAGGCGAGATCCACGAGTTTTTTGAACTTAGCAGGAGAAGTATTTAATAACTTCTCGAACTTGGCCTTTAATGGTGCTTTAGTCAGACCATCGTAAACCGTTAAAAGAGCATTGGCAGTTACAACGTCCACGTCTACTGCTTTTCCTGAGAAGACCACTGTCCCGATGCTGTGATCCTTAACAATAGTCCTAAGAATAGATAGATTATCCGACCGACCGAGTAGTTCGGCTTCGCCCGTAATTGCGGGCGTTACACGATCAATTACTCCTTCGATGAAATCCTTGACATAAGTCTTAGGATTGGTAAGTACAACTTCGTGTTGAGATTCCCCAACCTGGAGGACAACAGTACCGGTTTTATTGGCCCTCAAATTCTTCAGGATTTGGAGGGGAAACCAAAAAGCGACACTAAGACCTGCCACTTCTAAAGACATGGAAAAGGTTTCATCACCGCGACCGCGTTCTCCTTTACGACCTTGGAGCCGAAAGGGTCGCAGAATTTTAGGCTCTTTTCCGAATACGCTCCTAAGTTGATCCAAAAGGGGCCGTTCTAATTTCTTGGCCATTATTTTTTCTATTCGGTCATAATTCACGTTGTGTGTTCCTTCGGTAAAACCAACGTCGTCCTGTTCCTTCGGGGTGACGCTCCCAAAGTTTCAGCCTAACTAATTCATTGCCCGCTTCGCAGACAGCGGATAGAGCACATGAATCGATCCAACCCTTCATTTTCCCGCTCGCTACCCTAACTCCCTGACCATGCATGATATCGGTTAGAGCATCAACTAAAGTTTGAGGCGCACCAAAATCCCGATCCACTTCTTTTATGACTTCTCCACCCTCGTCATGCCAGAGAACTTCTACTTTACCGCCCTCAACTGATACTGAGACATTGTCACCCTGATCGGATACGAATTCTATTCCAATCTTTCCATCAACTTGATGAAGACTATGCAACCGAATAGCCATAATCGTACCCTCACTAAGCGTAGACTCCTAACACTTCTCTCCAACTTTGAATTCGTTGTGAACGTTTGGTGTGAATGCTACCATGAAAAACCCACCTTTTTCTATTGGTATACCACAACCATTCAGCCGTGAACAAAGACTCGATGAATCGAGAGTACACTTCGTCCAACGGCAATTCTATATCGGAAGAAATTAGCTGGGCTTCTACCGCCCCTTCAAGCCCCTCCATTCTAGTCCCAGCCTTAGTATCTTGTGTGGGGCCAATTGCGGCCACACCTTCTTCGATTTTTTCTACGATTTTGAGCAGTTGTCCAACCCGGCCCTGGTCATAAGGAGTTTTTAGATTCTCTCCCTCTCGTTCCTCACCTACCAGAGCACTGACAGCATCATCGGTAAATTCCTCAAAGAGTTCTGTTCTTCCCTTTCGGTTGAGTTTATCTTTTTGTTCGGTTTCTAAGAGTTCCAGGATTTTGGCTAGCTCAGGATGAAGGAGACACCACGTCTCCATATCAACGGAGATCACCTCATGTTGATCTTTGGCGTCAAAGAAAAATTCGGGACGGTTGTCCTTTCTTTTACCAGAGACGGTATCAAGTTCTTGTGTGGTGAGAGCACGAGCCACTTAGCGAATCCTCATCAGGAAGAGAATAGTTTTGATTTCGTACTGGGGGATAGAGAGAACACTCTGTCTAGCTGAGTAAACTGCCCCCGAACCGACTTATCTAAATTATTCAAGGTCGTTTGCAGATGCAAATGAGCCACTCTGTTAGCCAATCGCAAGACTTCCATCAGTATCAACACTTGGCTAGCACCCTCCCCAGATATCCGTTCGGACAAGACACGATAATACTGGTCAACAGGATCAAGAGAAATCTGAGTAACTTCGAATTTGACCCTGTTAAGAATTTGTAGTGCCTGAGTCAAGGAATCGCTTTCGATGGGGATTCCAATCAAATCGGATTCTTTTATCGCTTCCAAAGTTAGCTGAACACCGCTGATGCCTTGAAGAAGCGATTGTAACTTTGAAAAAACACCTTGCTGAGTTTCAGTGGAAACTGTTGTTTCCTCCAGAGATTCCCTACTTCTTTGTAGTCTCTCAGTCAAGTGTTGTTCGAGGGCAACTGCGTTGTCTTCAGAAGACAAAGGAGTAACTATAGAAATCCGATCAGAAACCGCAGGAATTTCCAAAACTGTGTAATCAGCAGGAGCAGTAAAGGACGCTATTTCTCCCGACGAAAAATCCCAATTTTGGAAAGCCAGTATGCATCCAACTCGTGACAGATGCCCGGAATAGGTGTACAAATCAGTCAGAGTTTGAAGACTGATCGTTGACCCGGACCCAGTCAAGTGCAGTGTGGTTTGCCCATCTTCATCCGTAAGTATCCCAAAAGCCGTAGCCAGTAAAGCGTGATTCCAAATATCACCAGACTCAATCCTAGTTTGTTTCTCTATGGCGGTCTCTTCATCAACAACTTTTAGGAACTGACCATAGGTGGTATCGATCTCGGTTGTGACCAAGGCAGAATTCAATGAACCTACCAGGGGAAAAACATACGATTCAAATACCTCAGTCATCTCATCGAGATTACTTTCCACCAACTCCAACCAGTGTTGAACCGCATTGGAGATAGTGGATTCAACTTGACCTCGCAAAGTTCTGGAGGTACCTCCTTCGGGGTTAATTTGGGCGATGACATCAGTGGTAGACATTCTTGTTATCCGTTACTATCAAGGTTACGTTTGAGTACAACTTATACTTCCATCAACTAATACGTCTCCCTTTATCACGATCTGTGTTGGCTTGAGAGGCTTGAGGCGATCTGCTGGATCAGGAGCCTGGAATAAAAATGAATCAGCTAAAAAAGTAGCGGTCTTACACCCGAACACGTATTCTTCACATTCCTGGGTCCAGAGCTTCACGACTGCATCGAATCGATTTTCCCCAATTAGGGTGGTACGATCTTTGCCAACCATGTGGGAACTATAAGCCCCAACTTCAATCTTTTCATCACGAGCAACAATATCGGTCAGATCACGACCGATTTCCCCATAGTCATCTACCCCGATGTAACGACGCATATTACCGTTTTCTTCATCGGGGATGTCAATGTGCCAGCCATGCTGATGATCTTTGTGCTTGGGCAAGTAAAAGTGGACATCCCCGAATACACCGTATTGCCACCCGAATTTCTCGAACTGTCCTTCTTGTTCACCACCGCCCTTGTCATCCTTTTTACCACCATCAGTCCAATAAGTTACAAAATGACGAGTGCGTTCCTGGTAATCAAAATACTTAACCCACGGTCGATCTAATTTGTCATCATCATAAAAGGAGTCATCAGGAAGATCTTCACAAACAAGAACGCAGTGACCAGTTTGTTCATGGACTACTACTTCCGGCTTCCCTTTCCACCTTAGTTTCAGATATCGCTCTCTCAGGAACTTCTTATCTGTTCGGGGATAGATTTTGACAATGTGTTCTTGGTCTTGCTCTGGTTTGGGTCGTTCAACCACGCCGGTCTGTTGGACATCTTCCATACCACTATACCGATGATTGATGATGTGGTGCTTAAGGACAGGCGTTCGAACCCCCACTTCGAGTTCATCTTTGTCCAACCATAATGTGTTGGGACCGCCATGCAAGGATATTCTACCCCGGTTAGACATAAACCAAGCAGCATCGCCCCTAGTTCGAGATTCTTGTTCTGACTCTCTTAGAAGACGATAAGGATGAAAAGTGGACTGCTCGGCGGGTTTAGTCCATTGTGAAGTTAAAGGGGTATCTTGGAATTCTGATCGACGACGGTCCAAACGGTTCTTTTCATCGGGTTCGATGTACGCAATAATGCGAGCAAAGTTAGCACTACTGGCACGGAAACCCACAAGGACATGTGAATTCCTCTCTGGTATCACACGATGAAAACCATCTGGGCTAGAAAAGGGGTGTGTGATGGGCAAAACTCGACGGCCTGCTTCATCAGAAAATAAAACCACGACTTGACCCTGTTCAGGCAGAACCTCTATAATCTGCCCTTGAATGATACGATCAAAGGGAGAGTCTGTTTTGAGATTAGAGAGAGATCTAATACCACCCAAGGGAACCTCCTAATTACCCGAACCTTGCTTCAGACGTTGTGCCATCAAACCCTTTGCTACTCGTTGCTTAGCCAGAAGTGCCCTGGTAGCTGCTGGCGATTGGGTTCCCTGAGAAACGCTAGGAATAGACCCAGCGGGTAAACCATGCGATCCAGAATCAGTTGTGATATTGTGATAAGCTTCGTCACAAGCGGGGCGGTAAACAGCAGACAGATCCTCTGGATCAAAGATGTTGGGCACTGTCTGGAACACGCATATCCCGATTTCACAAGTTTGTGTATGGGGATCGTCGGCTGACTCACTCCAACTGATGTCTTCATTATCAAACATGCCGATCAAGTGCAGGTTTGGAAACAGGGGAGTGTTCATTAACAGGTGGGCGTAATTAGGAGCCCCCAACCCATCCAAGATTCGTGGTTCGTTTAACATCGCCAAAAGTTCATAATGAACGCTGACGCCATGAGGCATCCCATCCATGATCTGGCTATTTCCATTGGAGGGTAACAAACTTCCCGTCTGAATGGTGAATTTGAAATCAAAAGCACTAAAGTAATTCCCGGTCAAGGGATTACGCCAAAAACTAAACGTTTTCCCCGCGTTTACGTCAGTTTTTGTAACGCGGTGAGGAAGGGAGACATTGTATTCACTGGGATTGGGGAAAAACTGAATAATGGGACGGCCCTTAGCTTCTTCTGTTTGGCGAAAACGAGCTTCACTATACAATTGCCAAGGAACCCGGTACTGCCCGTATGCGTCAGGAACACCAGCCGAGGTATTTACCTGGAGGGGAACTTGAGCGTCAACCAGACCATTGGGTAGAGCAGTCGCCTGTTTCTCCAAACGAACCGCCCTATTGGGAATCCTATTAGTGTTTACTCGTCTTGCCAAGAAAATCTCCCTAAGGGGGTGCCGTCCCCACCCACGCGTTGGATGAGGACGGCACGAGCACAGAGAAATAGGATTAAGTCAGTCTGTCACTTAGTGTTTCACAATAACCCTGTAACTGAGCATCTCCATTGTTGTTCTGAACTATATACTCTACGTCCCTGTCGGTAAAACCCTCTTGAATTTTCTCTAACTCACCCACAACTTCTTCACCTGTGGTTTCGCCAGAAAGAAATTCATTCATAATAGTCAAAACACGAGGAGTGGGGCCAGAGAGTGATTGGTCTATTGGAAGATCATCCGTGGGTTTCGAAAGCGGAGGATTCTCTGCATGTGGATTAAGTATTTCCTCTTCTTCGAAAGTAGTCTTTTCTTCCTGAGGAGAAGTCGTAAGTTTAGCAACTTCCTTACGACTTCTAGTCAAAGCAGTTTTTGGCAATTCTTTAACTTCCTCATCATTCAACATGGCCAAAGCTCCACCGGCCACCAGGCGTCGAAGATCAGCCGAATGACGCAGAGCTTCTGTAGGAACTTGATCGTTCAAACAAATAGGTCCACCCAGGGGCACCATGACGGACAAATAGGAGTCATCATGCTTAAGACTAATGTGAATAGTACCACTCTTGTTGGGACCACGTTTGGCGGTTAAATTCCGAACCCAGATCTGGTCGGAATCCTTGAGAATGCGATCGATAGTATAGGGTTGACTACTCATGGTAGGCTCCAAAACGGTTTTGTTTCTCATTCATTCATAAACGGTAAACACATTACTATGAGGTTGGGGCCGCCCTTGGCGGGTGATACTACCTTCCTAATACTACCTTCCTGACTCTCTAATACTACCTTCCTGATTTATATGGTCGGCTTCAAAATCTTCCCTTTTTCCATTTGAAATCCCTGGTCACTCATTCGAGAAGCACGACTGTCAGCGGGAACTTCAACTAAGCTCTCTTCATTAAACACTATCTTGCGAGCTTCCTCGTATGCCAAAGCACCTCTCACGATGGTTCCTCGATTAGGCGGTTTCACATGATGGCACTGGTATTTCTTACCAGGTGCGACGTTGCCGCAGATAGAACAAACCAGTTGAAATGCAGAGCATCCCATAGAGAAAAAAGCTGGGGTATCTACATTCAGTACCCGCTGAGCTAGCTTGGCATCTTTGGTTCGATCCCACGCCGTAGTCAGCACCACATATGTGTAGGGGCCTTCATTGACCAAATCCGAACCTAAGATAAACCCCTTGGCATTGGGTAAAACTTGTTCATGCTGGTAGTAGGTTGGTTTTCCCACGAATGTCTTATGAACCTGACATCCGTAGGTGGGATCATACCGTTTCATCTCAGCGAGGGTGAAATTATACAGATTCCGATTCGGCAAATCCAAGGTCATAGCTCGCAATTGAGCGTAAACATAATCCTCTGGGTTGGCAGAAATCTGATATTGTTCGGAAGCCGAACCTAGCCAAGAGATGTCAAAAGACAAGCCATTTAATTCCGCAGTCACGGAATGCTGACTTCGTTCTATCATGTCCCAAGAATGGGTAGCCAACAGAGCTTCTGCGATAGGAACGCTGTTTGTCAATTGGAATGGCGCTGTCATATCAAACTACCTCTTTCTGTTTTTCTTCATTATCGCTGTCCTCTTCTTCCTCTATAAGTGGCGGCGAGGAGTTATTTTCTTGCACCTCAAAAACGGTGTCAGCCGGAACAGCATCGCCGGTTATTTCAAAACCTTCACTCATCATTTGGATCTCCCAGCAGACAGCATCCCGGTTAGAAAATCAGACTTACCATTGAAACGGGCCGAATTCAGCATAGTATGAAGAGCTTTAGGGCTGAATTCACCCGACCCGTCTAGATTGGCAGTTTGTCGAATCTGACTACACACCCGCATAAATTCTTTGTCCGAATCACAAGAATGGATAGCAGCAGACACCAAATTAGTAGACTCATCACTATTAATGGCGGGAGTCGGTAGACCCATGTGCTTAAGAGCTAGTTTGACCGAAGCTTCTTCGGCCTCATGCTTTTGACAAATAGCTGTCCACGCCTCGTCTTTGTCAAAGGCTTTATGGGATTTTATGTCCGCTAGAACTCGGGCTATGGATTTAATGGCGGTTCCATTGAATGTACCGGAGCTTTCATCATATAGGGGGTGTTCCCGTAAACTAGCTCCGAAACTAGAACCCTCGTCGTCCCCACCACCTCCCACGGCTCTCTTTTTCTCTGACCACTCTTTGATCTTCTTTCGGACGTTCAGATCATCATCGAGTTTTTCCAAGACCTTATCGATTTCCAAATTGATAGCTGATGACCAATCTCGGATAGTGATTGGTACGCCCTTCCCCTCTACTCTCTCTAATAAATCGATGTAACTGCGATCCATAAAGGGCTGGAGTTTGTTTTCCCACCTAATCTCAGGTAGGACGAATTCACTGTGTCCTTTGTAAGAAGCTGTTAGACTGGTTTTTTTACCAGCCTCTGATCTAGCTTTTTTCCCATCCCGAATACCATGCGATAGTTCAGCCTTACTTCGCTTTACAAATCCATGGACACGTGCCAGAGTCCCCAACACTTTTTCTTGGAGAATTTTCTGTTCGAACAAGGCTCTTAGTGTCCGGACTCGTTCCAAAAACACTGATAGAACCATATCCAAACTAGCTACGCTGGCATCACCGGTCAAGAAAGCCTCGGACATACCCAAAGATTTCAGCTTGGTTTCCTGAATAATTGGCCACTCATCAACCAGTTTGATAAACTCATTGGGTTGCAACGATTCTATGTTCAGGGGACGGCGAGCAGCCACATAAGCAGTTACTGAATCGCGGTCAGCCTGAATTAGAGCATTGGCGTATGCTTCCAATTCAGCGATTTCAGGTGGATTCTGATCATGTTCAGAAGGAGTTACTATCCGTAGTGGTCCGATTCTTCTATGAACAGCCTCAATGTTACCGTTCAAAAGAACACGCTCATACAAAACCATTCCCAGGATACGGGTATAGATACTGGTTCCCAGGTAGTCCTGCATACTAGATCGACGGGGCAAGTATATCGTGTTAGACTCAGCTAGAGGAATTGATTTTCCTGAGAGAATATCCCGAATAAATTTGCTACTAACTTTTCTCCGAACCTGAGCCAGACGTCTGTCTCGTTGTAGTGTATTGGCGAAGAGTTTTAATTCTGGTCCGGGAATCAATTCGACCAAGGGAGTTTCATTAATCATGGGAACCGGAATAATCTTGACATAATCCGGATCATGGTCAATCATATCCACCCATGTTCCTTTCGATTTGTCGAAAGTAAGGTGGAGGCAGAGTTTGCCCATGACAAGAAATTCGGTTGCCAAAACCGGGAAATAATTTTCCAGGTTCAAGTTTTCGATAGCATCTCGATAAACACGTAGAATTGCTGGATCTTCAATACCGGCTAGCGTAAACTCACCAAAGGGTAGTGCTCCATACAACTCAACAGCTACCCCAGCCACTGCATCAAAGTTGTATATGGATCGCCACAACTTATGCTGAGAACGAACATCCCCAGGCAAAGCGTTTTCAGCAATAGTGGGAGAATAATTAACCGAAGGCGGGTCAAACGCCTTAACGGTATAACTAGACTTTAATGCATTAGTACCTGGAGTCGCGGGAGAGGCCGGGGGTGCGTGCATTCCAGTAAGATCAACTGGATTACCATCGGGACCTAAGATTCTTGATGGAGTGTTCATCCGTTACCTTTAGTTGTTTACCAATCGGCAAACGCCCCCATCACACTGCAGATTAATAGAAACCTTGTCGGGGTTTCCACTGGATTTAGCCATGACTCCTCTGCCATTTGGCCAATCCGTGTTTCTACATTTGCTACAGGTAGAGATCACTCCCCCGCCAAGGATTTTTGCTATTTGGGTTTCGGAACCACACACACGACATGCACCTCCACTTCCCATTGACTCTGGTTTTGGTTCTATCGTCGTCAAAGATGCCACAATCTGATTACTTTTACGCGGAGGTTTTTCATCTAACCAATATTCGCCAAGGTTAGTAGCAGATAGAAGCTTAATCTCGCTTAGTATTCTATTACCTTGCGGATCAAAAATCTTATACCCTCTATGGAACATGTCTTGGGTATTAGAAAGAAGGTCTTGTTCAAACACAGCTTTTAATCTTCGCACGCCATTTCTCCTTCGGTGCCAACTACCTTATTAGCGGGATTGCTCCAAGCTTCAGGCGTTATCTACTCACGGTTTCTCTTTAGACTCATCCAATACGCAAGTTGTGATTCAGGCATGCGTGTTTTCTTGATCGGGTAGACAACAATATCCAGAACCGTCTCACAGTGCTTAAGTACCTCCCACCACCTAAGCCACCTCTTTGGCTCATCTTTCTGCACCATCTGGTTCCTATTCTCTCTACGAGGGCCTGACTCTATAAACACTCTTGGCTTTATCCAAGGCTGCGTATCTCTGGTGGTCTTGGGTTGCAGAAGACACTATCCTAACACGGTGGACATTGTTCCTATGGAGGGTTGTAACTGAAGTCGATTGCTGGAAATCCGCGTATTCTTTTCTGTATTCCTCATACATATGAGAAGCCAGAGCCCAACAACGGAATAAATCATCACTACCTGTCGTTGGTTTAGTAATTCGTAAACCACTTTGTCTAACCCGTTTAGCTTGTCTAATCAAACGTAAAACAGGCATAGTGGCTGGCGGGTTAGGATAGTTCTTTTCTGATTGTTCAGGCTCGGGTAAAATCCAATTCCCGTTATAAATGGCTCCGCGAAATTTGGTAAAATCATTAAACCTCAGAGAATAAACTTCGGCTTGAACTCCCTTATCCCGGATTTTCTGAATGTGATCTGTACTCTGCCATCGGTCGTAAGCTACTTTCCAAACCGGACAGCACTGAATCAATCCGGGGGTTTCTTTTCCTTCTCCACCAATAATGAAATTAAGAGCGGAGGGGAAGTGTACTCTCGCTACTTGGCCTTCCGCTGTAACCTCCGGTTCAACATCTACTACTAAGTCTACCACCCCACGATCAAGACTCAAATCCCAGTGTGATAACATGATCCCAAAGGAATTATTGGATTCACCCGCATCTACTGTTACCAGATAAGCAGTATTAGGTTTAGGTTCAAAGGCTCTCAAACCGGCCCGAACATATTGATAGGTGGTGTCTAAAATCGTTTGACTAAAACGGGTGTGCATCACCTCGGCTATGGGTTTACGTTCTGGTTCAATGAGTGCATCAAGAGCTTCTGAACGGGCGATAAAACCACCAGTAGTTACTGGAGGAACGGCCCCGAAATCCCTTGCTGCCAAAACTGGATCCGTCAAGAATTCGTCGTTCAGATCCTCACGAGTAATTCGAGGATTCACTTCCCAGGTAGCATAATGGAACCCATACATTGATCCGGTACTGTGGCGACATTTGTCCAACTGGGTCATGATGGGATCGTTTTCATCAATAGGTGACGAAATGTTACACATCATGCCATCGAGGGGGTTGATTTCTTTTTTGTCTCGAAGCAGTTGACTGGTAGCGGAGCGGATAGTTCTAAGGCTGTTGTTTAAAGAACGATAGGTTTCAAACCCATTGTGTTGTAAATCTTCATCCGCAGGGAATAACCCCCACTCATCAATGGCTGCAAAAATGCGTGTAGCACCACGTAGTCCCTCACTCCGTGGGCTCATGAACTCAACCTTTATCCGTTTTTCACGGAAGGTAATGAACGTTTCCAACCATTTATACCTTTGAACTCCATCCTTTTCAGTCAGATTGTTTAAATAGAGCAGATAATCACGGAACCATTGTGAGCTAGAAAAGGAATCAATGAAACTAGACCAAATTGTATCCGCTGCTTGCTTAACTGTAGTAGCCACGAAAGTGATAAACAACGCGGATTTAGCGGTTAGACCGTAATACAATGCTGGTTGAACCGGCAACATGATAGCACGATGAAGATGATAGGTAGCAAACAATCCCACCATCGTGCTTTTTCCCGAATTGTGCAATACGAGACCGTCATGCGCCAGATACAGGCTATCAGGAGAATCGACCTCGATATCTATCAATTCAATAGGTTTTTGTTTTTTATTAACTGCCAAAAGCAAAGCACGAGATTCCATGTTAGCGGTGAAGTAAACCGGAATCTCATCGCCGGATTGTTTCCCCTCTCCACGTAACTCAGAGGTAGGTACCTCTAATCGAACTCCCTTTCGGTATATAACCCAATTATGACAATCGGAACACTGGATTTCGTGGATTGACTTCCCAATCATATACACCAACGAAAAACAACCCTGATGTTGTTGGGTCCACTTTTTCTTGATGGTGGTCACTTTACCCGAAGGGGTAAGAATTTTGTCTCCTACCAGGGCATCTTTTAACGCAACTGCTCCTCGGGGTGTTGCGATACGAGTATCCGGATGTAGACATCTTTGACCCGCGACTCCCACCAGTTCATTAAAGGGTTGAAGATGTGATGGTGACCCGGCCAGCATCATATCGGCTTTGGTTCGATTACAGACAGGACAGATACCATCGTGTAAGACCGCTACTTTAGAGGTAATTTCGCTGAGGGACATTCCCCAACAGTCTTGCAAAAGTCCCGTTTGTGGGTCAAGGTGAGTTGAACACCACGGGCAATAGTCCTGGTAAAAGTTTAGAGTAATCTCTACCTGACGAGGATAAGGTGTTATTCCCACGAATTCCTTTGAGCTAATCCAAGAGAGAATATTGGGACATCGTTTGAATAGAGCGGCCTCTTCGCTTAGTCCCGCAGGATTAAGGTCATTTCTAACTGCGGTCTCAGCGATATCAACCGGGTCAGGAAGTGGACGAAAGGACTTAAGCGCCTTTAGAACGCTTTTTCGACGGGAATACCGGGGCATACTTACACCCTCCCCGATCCCATCGCCGCTTGGCCCGAACTTTTATACGTGATTACTCCGATCATTTCTTCATGATCTTCCATAAAAGTAGCTTTCCTTGGGGCGCAAGCCTAAAACTTCGTAACGACTCCTGCATGAAGGGGTACAACGAGGAGTGTAACGGGACTACGATTCAGAGGAGTAATTGGCAGTCCCGTGTATCCCGCTCTCTCTAGGAGAGGTACAAGGCGTCGATTAAGCCAAGAATCTACTATGTTAGCGCTCTCTCCTCCAGTCCCAAACTGAAATGCGTATATGGCATCCAAATCTGGGTAATTCTCTTTATATCCTGGCCCTAGGATCTCGAAAGCATAATCCGGCCTGTCTTTAGGCCGTTGTTGCGTTTTAAGGACCTTTTGCAGATGATCTACCTTGGTTAACCAAATACCGTCGTCAAAAGGAGCTTTGGTGAGCCAGCCTTCAAAAAGTTTAACCAACTTAGCAAGAGGTTTGACTTTGAGCAATTTAAGTCCAGGGAATGTCCGCGCACCCCCTTTCGTTAAATTTCGAAGCTCCTCTGCTCCGGCTAGAAGTTTTTCAGCTTGGTCTTCTAAGTAGTCAACGATAAGATTTTGACAAAGACCCTGGCCACCACGATCCAAACCAGTTCCGTCTCTTCTTCCCTCACCTGGGCCTTTTCCACGTCCTCTTATTGGAGGACCACTTAACTGTCTTTTAACTTCTTTCAAGACCTCTTCGGTGATTTCTCCGCCAAAACCCATGTCAACACTAATTTTCTCAGCGAATCTTTTTATTCCAGACATTGCTATTCCTAACTTAAACCACTGTATCCCAGAAGTGAGCCCATATAGTAGAATTCCATTTCGCCATCAACTCTTTTAACGAGTCTGCGTCATATGAACTATCGCGACCCACCTGTTCGATTTCCCCGTTTCGATATTGATAGCAAGTTTCAAAAGCACCTTCTTCATCCCGAGACCGAATAGAAAAACTAAGAGGTTCTGGATTGATCAGAATGCGATTTGTTCCTCGGGTAAGCCCTTGTGACCCTCTTATTCTGATGGGGTGGTACAGGACATCCCAGATCGCGGTTAGAAATTCTTTGTCTCGCTCCCCCATTTGAGGATCGAAAAAAGACAGAGAATGATTCATCCCTTGGCTATACGCGTTAAGAATACGATGTAATTTGTGGACGGTCAAATCTAGGACATCGTCCCAAAATTCCCATTCACAATGAATTTCCATCGCATAGGTCTGTTTGAAAAGTTCTGTCAGATCCGCTTCTGCTTCGATTTGAAATCCATCAGCAGCGGCGCCCCCAGACCAACGAGAAGCCAAACTAAGTTTTAGCCCGCCGTTATCCATAGGACGATCAGGAGCCAAATAAAAGGTTGCTGTGTCATCTTCCAATTCATCAGCGGTAATCGGAAGACCATAAGACACCAACAAATTAGACAAGTTTAAAGCGGAAAGAACACTCCCCCGGCCCTCAGGTAACTGGACTTTGATTGTGGTGGGGTATACATCTACTCGTAAGGGTCGAAGTCTTAGTATGGTAGTGAAGATGTGTTCTATCAGCGGGGCTAAATTGGTCTTCATCAGGTGATACCTCGACTCATTACCAGGTTTTCTTTCCTGGAAGTTGGCTTACTGCGATCTGTAAATGCTTAGCGTTAGCAAACCCGTCGTCTTCTAATTGACGTAAAGCAGAATCCATCACAGTTTTGTCAACAACCCGGCGAATAGTGTCACCGCCATTGGAAGTGTAATAAATGACCCCACCTTCAACAGAAAAAAGTTTTCGCTGTGGGGCAGCCAATTCCAACCAAGCTGTTTCAGTAGAATCGATGGATAAGAGTAAACCCGTGTTCACATCGGCGAATGTGATCCGTAATTCATGAGGTCGATCGCCACTATCTTTGGCACTGAAGCCTTTAAAAACAAGTTTATGACCGGGTTCTAACGGGAGTGTTCCATGTTCAAATTGAAACGTGAGAGGAGCTTTAAGCACATAGATGTTTCCGGGGATTAGCATGTAGAGGTTTCCGATGACCGGTGGAGTAAGTTTATTGCGGTCGGGGATAAGGTGTTCCACCCCACATAGAAATACAAATGCGAAGGGGGTCCCAAATTTTCTGCAATCGTTATTTCCACGTGAGACTCACCAGAGGGTGGCTTACTAAAAATCAGAGACACTTCAAGTGAAGTGGAATACACCTGACAGGACCCCTCCGGGATAATTTTGGTATGAGCAATAACCAAACCAGTCCCGGTTATGACCACAGTTTGTTGGTCACTGATTCCAAAGAACAAATCCTGAATCAAGAAAGATCGGTATTCTTCCGCAACGAGTTTCTGCTCTCTTAGCAAACCATTGGTTTCATAGAATGAAACAGCGGGATACGTCTTATTCGCCACTTGTTGGGACGAAACTACAGGATAAGCATCCGGAGATTGTCTTTGATTGGAGGCTGTTGGTGATTGTATATCCAAAACTATCTCCCGCTAAACAACTTGAATCCCCACCTTCACTGCGGAGCTAGCATCTGGAATTCCCCAAACCCATCTGGAATCCATACTAACCAAACAGTTGGGGGATACTTCCAAATTCAACCCCGTCCCGGTCTTGGCACCTCTCCCCTCTTCAAGATACAATCTGCATCCGCCTTTTGAAAGCGAAAACAAAGGGGTATCAACCGCAGTAACACCTTGTTCACAATTCCCAATCCAATGGCAAGTGGCATTGGCAATTAGCGATAGAACCTGGTTAAAAGCCTTGAGCATACCGCCGGCCATCACCACCAAATCTCCGCCCTTTGCCAGGGCAAAAACAGAAGCAGGAGCACCAGACCCGGTTATGGTGGTGCCATCGAAATTAACATAGCCCTTCGAATGAAACAGTTTGACCAAAGGGTTCGAACTAGTAAAGGTAAAATCGTTTATGGTAGACCCAAATACACGTAAATCGCTATTCAGAGCAAAGAACCCAACAACGGAAGGGCTTTGCATGATAGACAAGGTAAATAGATGACTGCTGAATGCGATATCAACCAAGTAGACCACATACTCACTCATAGCGGTAACGTGCAGTCCTCCTGTATGATGGAATCGTGAAGCTTTCGCGTGAATCCCACATTTTAAGGAGGAAAGGGTGATGGTTGCGTTGATGTCAACAGAAGAGTTGCTAATGTTGAGTCCGCAACCTACGTCTCCTGTACCGTCTATGACAATCTCGGAAGAAGAACGGAAAGAGGCTGATTCAGCGGTTATCCCCCGTGAAGTGGTCTTTATCCACAGCTTCTCTTGTTGAATAAACTCGCCCCCATGTTCCAAATGGAGACAATTTTCTGGAGAGGAATTCTGGCCGATCCTGATTTCCGCTTCGGCAACGAACCTCCCAGCCGTACAATGTATCCCGTTTGCTGAAGTATCAATTTCCAACACTCCGAAGTTGTGAACTACTCCACCCGCTCTTACAAGAATGGCATCCCCCCGGTCAGGATTGACCCGCAAATTCTTCAGACATAGATCACTACCACTACAAACTTCTATACTGGAAATGATACAACTACCGGGAGTATCGAAAGCATGGTTACCTTCGATAACAACACTGCCATTAGGACCAACTCGAAATCCATGTGCAACGAACCCCTCGAAATCAGCTAGTTCCTGACAGTCAATGGTGACGGTGTCGTTGACGTATTTGCCATGTAAATTTCTTAGTGCCCTTTGAATGGTATGATAGGGATTCTCAATGGACCCATCGCCAGAGCTATCGCTGCCATTGGATCGAACGTAGATCGTCTGAAAATCTTCTACAATCCCCTCGCTAGACCGCCAGAAAGTTCCAGTATAGACTTGTAGAAGATTGGTGGCGGTATTAAAATATACTTGCCCTGGAATGGGCTGTGGAGGTGGTGTTGCTCGCGGATCAACTGCGGCGTTCTTAAGTCTATTCCCCAATAAGTCCAGGTCTCCACTGATTTTCATTGCGGCCCTTCACACTATTCCAAATCGCTAATATTGATGTCCAACAATTCGGCTAGTTTTTCTTTGGCTGTTTGTAAATGCTCCCGGCAAGTTACCCCCAGTTTACTTACCAGATCGTCAAAAGCTTTACGCACGGTTCCAACATTAGACTCAGCAGTAATAGGAACTAGAACGTCCCGAGAACATTGGCAATCCCCGATCAGATCCTGTAACAGTTTTAAGATGAAAGGAGACATTACTAACGAAATGATTTCCTGCGCTTGGGCTTGAGGAGTTACAACCCCCTGGAAGTCCTGCATAGCCAGCCGAACTTCCCTAAAGAGATTACCATAGGTACCCATGGTTTCGCTGTTCATGTTCGTTGCCAGGTCTTGCTTGTAATCCTGCAAGATGTCCATAAAATCTTTCGTTTCTGCTAGAGCAGTACGAATGATTTGATTGACCGGGAGCCCCACCTCTCGATTAATGATACATCTTTCCGTGTGTCGTTCAATATCCCAACTAGAAAGTTTGAACTTTTTAGCTAACTCTGCACAATCTCCCTTATTTGCGAGGGAAGAATACAAAGCTCTTTCTACATCTAATCGCGTCTTTCTGGGAAGAGCGCAGATAACACAAGTATCAAGACGTTCACTGAGATGGTCCACTTTGACATGGCCGGTAGTTGGAAGGGATTCCACTGAAGCGTCAATCACTTCGGGTTCAACAGGTAAAACATCCCCAGGGGGCGGGAGCAATTTTTGTCTGTCTATTAACCTACCAGTTTTGGGCAGAGTCTTAGCCTTGGCAGTCGGTATCTCAAAGACACCTTCACCACGGGCTTCTGGTATGGCAAAAACAGAGGGCATGGTTCCCTCTAATTACCGAACAGTTGCTTGTGAACTAAATCTTCAGGAGAAGAAACAAGGCCAAGATCTTCGTTAAACACAGCCATAACCGCTTTGGGAGAGACGCCATAAGTCTTGTTATCACTGCCCAAAACTTTGTGTCTATCCGTGGCATTCTCAGCCACAACAGATACAACCCCATCATATTGGGCCACACCGGTTGTAAAACGAATCTTGTCTCCGACATTGATTAGAATGGTTTCACATTCATCATCTAGTATGGACCGAAGATTTCTGATGTTTGAATACTTGATTCTTTCTGGTAAAGTTCGACCAGATTGTACAGACATCTCGATACTGCAAGAACCAATTTTAATGTCTGAACTGGGGATGTGACAAGTAGAAAAAACTTCTTCCCCTAGCATTCTTTCCATTCGGCTAAGGATTTGGGTTCTATCTGGATGCCCCAATCCAGGGTCAAAAGATAGCCGATAACGTCGACCCTTAGTTATAGGGCGACTTGAAATAATTGCTACATCCGTTCTTTCCATGGTTGCTCTCCTGTACATTTCGCACATAAAAGGGGATAAACTCTGCCACTTCTATGTACGAACAGGAGAAACTAGAAACTAAAAACAATTTGTGGGGCTGATCAAAAAGTTTAAAATGAAGTTGGCTCCCTGGTCTTCACTTACCTATTCTCTCCTTGCTCACCCAAGTCAAGCAGCGTATACAGGCCCGCTGTTGATCAGCCCATGAGGGTGAATATCACGTCTTCTTTCCACGAGGGTTTTTCTTTGAGAACAAAAGAAGAAGCCAACGGGGGACCCTCTTCTGCCAACCATTTAACAGAAGTATGGCCCATCTTTTCCAAGATGCGGCTTCTTATTTGAATAATCAGTTCTACCCTGGACAACCCAGAAATCTGCCCCAGGTTGTTATACACGGCTGTTTTACTAATCTGAGCCTTTTGGCAGAGGGCCAGGATAGTACGGGTGTTAACATAATAATCAGGCCCCCGGTTTGCGGGATCTCTGAACCGGGGCAGTTGTTCTAAGCAAATTTGTAGGAGAGCGGTTAGTTTTTTTACAGTTTGAATAGACTCGTTTGGCTTATTTGTGTTAACGAAATACAAATGAGCATTTTCCCCCAGGAGCTGTTGGTCCAAACTCGGATAAGAATTCCGACTTACTACAACAGCGTCGGGAGTGTTCAGTTGGTGGTAAAAAGGTAATGGAGGACTAGAATAAATTGGTCCAACAAAAGCGGTTAACTTCAACCACCACCATTTAGCTTCTATTACCGGTTTAAACCCTAATTCCATACTGGTAGGATTGCCCAATCTTTTTACTTTTACTGTTTTAATAGGTACATTGATATAGCTATGAACACCCCGTTGATAGTTGTATACAATACGGTTAGAAGTCCGTGGTTTAAACACAGAGTATGCAATTTGAGATTCTCCTATTCGGATTATCTCGCACCCCCATTTATCGATCAACAAGGATTGAAACAACACCGCAATTCGATTGTCTAAATCCCGCAAAAACTCCATCGCCGATGAAAGTTCTCTGATAGGAATTCCATTATAACGGAATTCATAACACCCAGAATTAACTAAAAAGTCAAAATAGTTGTTAAAGAGTGATTTAGGCCAATACGTTTTAGTTAAGACGGATCCCGCCCAAGATTCGAGAGTTAACGGAAGAGACTGTAATACGTCCTTGACTGAATTCGAAGATAACAAAGACTGCAAAAATGCACAGGCTAGATTGATCCCAGGATCTCTAGTACGAAGAGAAATCCTTGGTACTGAGAAAGAACAAACCTCTTCATCCACATCCCATTCCGCTCCCTCGGATTTAAGTAACTCAGATTGGAGCCCATCGATAGGCTGGGTTATTGCTTGGAATGGATCGTCCAGAGTAAAATCTGGATTTTTTCCAACCATTTTTTCGGTTCCGTCCAATAATACTAGTTTAGTTTTACCAGATCGACGAGCGTAACTTATCAATGTTTCTATTGGAATTATAGGTTCGGCCAGAAGAGGCTCAGTCTTAGCCGATAGGGTTAGACACACAGGGAGAGATGAACAGAGTTGTAAAACCGAATGGGGAGTGGGAATACAAAAAGTCCAATGACCTGAAACAAAAGGCAGGTAGTAGCTTTTTTGATTAGCGTCTAGGATTCCGAATCCAGCCGGTTCTAATACGAATGAATATGGTTCAGAACCAAAGCTGAACAACAGAAAGAGCACTGCGGGAGAGTGATATGGTATGGATTTAAAATTATCAAACTGACCAGCGGGAAAACCAGGCGAAACAAACCGAGAGGACACTTGAACAGATTGTTGATCAATCAGAGTAATTACTTGTGCGGCCAATAGTTCTGGTGTAAACTTTACCCCCATGTAATCCGTTGTCCCTTCAACTGAACGACGGGGACAACGGATTATATACGCCATTCGAATTTGATCAATTATTGTTCTGGCTTCACTATTTAAATGAGGCGGAAACAGATAATTGTTAAAGGTATTCTTGATTCCAATGGTCCTGCTCTGTTGGCGATAGTTTTTCAAATGGTACTAAAGCATTTTGGTTCACCGCCAACCATTGATCAAAGTCCTCAATAGTCTCGAAGGCTAATTCGCCTTCAGGTCTTTCCCCCCGAAGAAACCAAGCTTTCTCAGAACAACTCTCAGGATCATGGTCCCGACAAATTTGAGGACGTTCAGACCAAATACTGCATTTGTATAAACCCTGTTCAACGGTAATGAAACGACATGGAGTAAGAAAACCAATTTCCCAACAGTCTTGAGCACAAGAAACAATTACATTTTCATGCATCAAATAGAATCGAATGTTGGAAACTTCTCGAGGGTCTAGTATTCTTCCCTCTGTCACAGCGGTAGTAATCATACGACAACAAGCGGAAGGACAATCGTAACATTTGGATTTGCTCTGCGAAGGTTGGTCCCGAAACCGCTTATGTGGAGGTGCGTCTGGATTAGTTACAACACAGTCTCTATTCATCTTCTTCCTCCTCAAATTGATCCCAGTCCTCGGACTCCTCGTCCTCTTCCTCGTCCTCTTCTTCCTCCTCTTCCTCTTCTTCCTCTTCTTCCTCTTCTTCCTCTTCTTCCTCTTCTTCCTCCTCTTCCTCTTCTTCCTCCTCTTCCTCCTCCTCTTCCTCCTCCTCTTCCTCCTCCTCTTCCTCCTCTTCCTCCTCTTCCTCCTCTTCCTCCTCTTCCTCCTCTTCCTCCTCTTCCTCCTCTTCCTCTTCCTCGTCCTCTTCCTCTTCCTCGTCCTCTTCCTCTTCCTCGGACTCCTCTTCCTCTTCCTCGGACTCCTCTTCCTCTTCCTCGGACTCCTCTTCCTCTTCCTCGGACTCCTCGTCCTCTTCCTCGGACTCCTCTTCCTCTTCCTCGGACTCCTCGTCCTCTTCCTCTTCCTCGTCCTCGTCCTCTTCCTCTTCCTCTTCCTCGGACTCCTCTTCCTCTTCCTCGGACTCCTCTTCCTCTTCCTCGGAC
>Ga0180431_10000013_pt1 | contig 237918 bp, 203 predicted proteins | sample SS_ome_11_FD_132459 | JGI IMG/M metagenome (GOLD analysis project Ga0180431, IMG submission 132459) | Hypersaline lake sediment archaeal communities from the Salton Sea, California, USA - SS_1_MS_1 metaG | ecosystem: Environmental > Aquatic > Non-marine Saline and Alkaline > Hypersaline >...
ATATTCAGATTACTTGTGAAGCATCTTTATAGCTCCCCACGACTTCCCTTCCTCATCCTCGTCGGAAGAGTTATCAATGGGATTGCCCGCACCGTATAGCGAGAGTTCTTCTTCATTATCGCACTCGAGCTCATTGTAAGCGGCCAGTATATCCTTCAGGCACTCGGCTTGCCTCTTCAGTCCGCGCCTCGGCTTGCAGAAGAGCGGATGAGAACTCAGAAATGCGTCAGAATCATCAATAGCCGCCCGTACGCTGTTATCGGCTCCACTCTCTACATTTAAGATCGCCGCTACGAGGTGATGGAACAGCTTGATGCTTATGTCGCCCCTTGTAGGCAGATTCAATATCCTGAGCATTTCGGTCTTTGAATACGATTTACCTCCAATTACGAGGTTGTCCACCGGCCAAGCATCCGGGTGATTCTTCCAGAATCCGGGCGTGTATGTGCAGCCTACCTGCCCACACTCACATGTAAATGAAATTTCGAAGGTTTCCGATCCCTCGTTAATGGTGGAGTATGTATAATGGAAATATCCCTCTACCGTATAGTCCCCGCATAGCTCGATATCCCATGTTCCATCAAAGTACACATCGGGTTCAGCCTCCGTTGCCATTCCAGTACCCGTGTGCTCCATTACCAATTCTCCGCCCTGCATGAGCTTAACGGAATAGTCGATATAGGCTTCCTTGGAGTAGCCGAAGACGAACGTGCCGGTGATGCTCCATCCGTAGCAGTCCGCAGCAGGTTCGATCTCCCCATGAGTAGCAAATACGTCTACCGAAAGGCAAAGAACAAGAGCTGTTGCGATCAGCAAAGATGCTATTACTTTCATCGCCACACCTTTCCTAATAAAAAAAAGCGGCCCGCCGATTTATCTAAATATAATTTTACCACATCCGGAGTTCGCATATCAACGAAATAGGTATAATCTATAATATTACAATCGGTTACGCGCTGGCCGAATGTGCTTATGCCCCTATCTTCTTCGTATTGACGGTGTTTTAATGATCCAGGTGCCCTCAACCTCCGCCTCTGTCCCCACCCTCCACTGCATCGAGCGGCAGGCCGAGCCAATCGCACGCATCACCGAGGTTTCTGAAGGCCTTCAGCTCGATATCCACGCTTTCGGCGAAAACCTCGAATATCCGCCCTATCCCGTAAGGCATGTCGCGTGAGGCCACATAGGCGACCTTTCCCCGGCTGAAACGCTCACCGGTGGATTTGACGAATTCCGTAACGTCCTGTACACCATCGTATCCGATGCTGAACGAGCCGACGTCCCTAAGATCAAAGAGCTCCCTATGGGGCTTGCTGAGCCGCGGATCGTCTACATAGTCCCCGATTACCCTTTTGATGTCATCGATCGAGACGTCCCCCCAGCATCTGGCAACCGCGACCCCCGAGACGATCTTATATTCTATCGGCATGTCATTCAATCGGACGGCCGATTAACGGCTCACAGCGTGCCGTCCCGATTTCCCCCCCTTCGATCCGCTCGCTCATCCGTCGATGAGGCAAATAATCCTCTATAATAAGATGCCTTCCCGTTTACTTCGTGCAGCCATAGTTCTAGAGTCCCGTGAAGCAGGAGCGGAACCGGTGCAATCGATCTCCAGGCGGATGCCCGACCATACCGGGATCACGCCGAGAATTCTATCGTTTCACCGAAAATTCCGCAACCTTCGGATTGACCAATTGAGCGAAATCCTCGTACGAAAGCTGAACCAGCTCGGTATGGGAGCCCGCGTTGAACGCTATGCTATCATCCTCGGTCAGGCTCGAGGCCACATAGACATCCATGCCGTATAGATTCCCGAACGGCGGCATGGCTCCTGTCTCACACTCGGGGAAAAGATCCTTGAACTCCTTCTCCGTCGACAGCTCCACAGTCCCCGCGCCAAGCGCTTTCTTGAAGGCTTCCAGGTCTATTCTGAAAGATGCAGGCAAAACGGCCATCGCCACATCACCGTCTACCTTGACCATCACCGTTTTTGCCAGCTCCCTGCCCTTGATGTGCGCGGAGGAGGCAATCTCCTGAGCCGTGTAAGCAGGTGAGTGCTTTAAAACGACATACTTTATACCTTCGCCGTCCAGAAATTCCTTGAGCTTCTTGAGTACAGGCATGACTAACCCTCCAAAGGTAAATTCGCCGTCTGAACCGCAGAGAATTTATAGATCGACACAGCCAATTCTATTGCCTGCAATTATAATTTCAACGTAATTCCCCATCATTTACTCAAAACCTCGCCCGTCATGCAATCTAATTCTGGGGATAAATCTGGGCACCCTGGAACAGTAGTCCTCATAGGCCTTCCCGAAGCGCCTCTTCAGCTCTCTCTCTTCCAGCAGCGCAACACAGTAGATTATAGGTACGTACAGCAATACCGCTATATACGAAGACAGGTAGTTGCTGAATAGTGCCGCGGCGGTCAGCGCAAAACCCACCTCGACATACCGCGGATGGCGTATGTGGGAATAGACGCCATCGACGGCGAGCTTTCCAATTTCGTTCTTTCCCGTGATCTCCGGGACTCCAAGAAGGGTTCTTGGTCTAAGCACACGCCTCCAGGAAACCCTCAATACAAATGCAAAAAGTAAGAATAAAGCCGCCGGAAAGGCAAGAAACCCATGAAATCCATATTCGACGGAGAGAATCCATCGTCTAAACGACCATAACGTATAGATCCCGCACGTCACATAGCCGATAATGAATGCATATGTGATGAACGGTCCCACCCTTCTCCACCCGGCTATGAAGGGATGCACAAAGAGCCATACCGAAGCAAAGGGAAGCGTTATCACGGTAAGCATCAACGCAACGCTATATCTAGCAGAATTCACTATCCGCCCCCGTGAGCGAGCCAAACCTCGATGAATCGGGCACGGAACTCATCAGGCCGTTCGGGTCCGAATCATTCCCTGCTTCCCGCTCTGAAGTAAAGCACACCGCCATTGGTTGCAATCCGCTCGTATGTCATTCCGTTACCCGAGCATACCGCGATAATATCATCCTCCGACAGCGAGTGGAGAACCCTCTTGCCGGCTATTTTCGCCCATTTGTCATCGAATCTCGAATCAAGACCGACGGCCGGCGTGCTGCACAGGAACGCGCCATCCCCGGACATGACCCTCCGAACCTCGGCTACGGCTCGTTTATAATCCGGTATCATATGAAGCGTCGTATCCATTAACACAAAATCAAAAATTCCGTCTTCGAAAATAAGCTTCTCCGCGTTTCCCTGAATCAGCCTTAATTCCGCAAAGGACTTTTTCTTCGCCCTCTTGACCGCCTGCCTGAGCATCGAGTACGACAGATCAAGGCCCGTATAGCTGTTGCTCCCGTCGAAGTATGGAATAGCCGCTCCCGTCCCGCATCCGATATCGAGCACAGCGGAGCTCTTTACCGCTGCGATCTCGTTCCTCAGTATATCACCGTGCCTTCGCGGATCGGCCCTGTGCAGGCGCGGACGCACGAAATGATCCTGCGCAAAATCGTACAAGAACATGAACGCTCCGAACTTCTTGATCCTCTGCCTGTTCGGCTCGGACAACTCGTCCGGCAGCGCCTCTATGATCCCATACCTATCCGCCGGGGGAAGCCGTAGCGATCCCATTTGAACTCCTTTGAGTAATCCTCCAGCCTCTCACCAGCCATCGATGATCCGGGCGATTCGCTATACTATAACAGATGCAGGCTCAAGGCCATTACAGCCATCCCGGAAATCAGCCCTGCAATTGAAACATGCCCGCTGTCCTCCTTGTAGGCCAGCGGAAGGAGCTCGTCGAAGCTGATAAACACCATGATGCCGGCCACAAAGGCCAGGCACAAAGAGACGATCGACGGGGTTATGAAGGGCCTCAACACCAATAATCCTATTATTGCACCTACCGGTTCGGCAACCCCGGATAGAAGCGAGTACCAAAATGCCTTCTTCCTGCTTTTCGTTGCATAAAATATAGGCATCGCCACGGCTATGCCTTCCGGGACATTATGAATGGCGATCGCGAATGCCAGGGCGACCCCGAGTTTGATATCCCCCAGCGAGCTCATAAAGACGGCCAGCCCTTCCGGGAAATTATGTATCGCTATGCCCATGGTGGTAAGCATAGCCGCGCTCATCAACCTTTTGTCGTGCACCGTTTCACCCATACGCTCGGCGATATATTCATGCGGAATTACGAAATCCAACACCATGATAAATATTATGCCCCCGAAGAAAGCGAGATTGGCCTGCAGGAATCCAACGTCATCGACGGCCGAGGACAAAAGCTCGGCAAAGGACACATAAACCATCACTCCAGCCGACAATCCCAGGGCGAACTTCAGGTACGAATCTTTCGGCTCTTTTATGAAAAGGGAGATAAAGCTGCCGGCGCCCGTCGAGATCCCCGCGAGAAAGGTCAGGAGCAATGGAATCTTTATAGAAGCGAAATCCATATACACCTCGACGGCTGTCGCCGCTCATGACACCCGGTCATGCCGGGACCGCTATATCCATACCTCATCATCGACGGTGAATTCACCACCGGCGTCTCCGGTATTGACCGTACCGGCCGGCTCTATGACCAGAACGCGGCATTCTTTCGCAGCATACGGTTTGTGCTCCACCTTCTTCGGAACCACGAGCATCTCTCCGGCTCTTAAAATAACGGTTCTATCGCGGAATTCAATGCCCATCTCACCGCTTATCACGAGAAACGTCTCGTCCGTATCCGCATGAGAATGCCAGACGAATTCACCCTGAAGCTTGACCAGCTTGAAGTGATAATCGTTCATGCCCTCGACGACTCTTGGTGACCAGTGCTCGGAGAACTTTGCGAATTTCTCCTCAAGGTTGATCACCGGCCTGTTCATTGATTATCCTCCATCGAGGGTTTGTATCATTCTGCCCGTGATTCCCGTATCGAGATAACGCCGACTCATCTCCGGCCACGTGCTCCTCGATTCTCACTCCCCAGGAACTCCTCAATAGGGAGTATATATCACTGTCGCGGGAGAATAACAGATATTTCCCCGTATACGTCCGGAGCGGTTCATACGGAAAGCATGGCGCAACTTTAAACCCCGCCGGATATTCAAATCACACTCCCTTTACCTCTCCCAGCCGCCTCCCAAGAACTGGCCTGCAGTTTCCAAAAAGATTTCGAACCAAACGCCGTAGATCGGCACATGGCCTCCGTTCGGCACGATCCACAGATAGGCGTTCGGGATGTTCGAATACATCTCCTCGGCCATCGAGGAAGGGAAACAGTAATCCCGGTCTCCATGCACGATCAACACCGCGGCCTCAACCGCCGAGAGATGCGGCGGCGTGAATGACAGGTCTTCATAGCTGTTCGCGAGCGATCCGAGCTGTCGCAGGAGAGACCGGATCTGTTCGTCCCCATGGTGGTGGATGGCCCTGAGCCTGTTCATCTCCGCCTCCGAGTAGGTCTTCCCGCCCAACATCCTCAGTTGATCCCTGCAGGCGTCGGGATAGTATATGCCCGACCCGATCAGCACCGCCGCATCAACACGGCCGGGTTGCTGTACGGCCATATGCAAGATCGTAACGGCGCCCGCGCTTATGCCGATCCCTTTAAAGCGGTCTATTCCAAGGTGATCCAGCAGGGCGAAAACGTCGGATGCGGACTGCCGCATCGTGAATTCACCGCCGGGATTCGTAGATCTTCCATGACCGCGAAGATCCGGGATTATCAAACGGTAATCTTTCGAGAATTTCTCGATGAAGGGAGCATAATCGCGCCCGCTTCTCGTGAAGCCGTGAAGCAGCACCAGAGGCTCTCCCTCCCCGGTTGTCTCGAAGTACATATCGATGCCGTTGACGGAAACCGTATTCTTCTCCGAGCTCGTCTGCGAATTGATCCTCGCCGGTGAAACCTGAACGAGAAATATCGATAAAAATACGAAAATACTGATGCGCACGAAGGTTCTCATCTATTGCCTCCTTTTTCCGGTAATGCCGGTGCAGGTGGGAATTTCCCCCTGAATCACATCGAATCACGTCAGGAATAACTGGAAATCGAGACGGGGACGTCGATCCCTATGGTGCCGGTGTTATATGCATAAAAATCAATCCTCCCATCTTCCCCCAGCCGATACCCTAAGATACAACGCTCATATATTTTACGGGAAAATTCTGGATTTGTTGCCGTTACCGCTGCTAGATCGACCCGGCCGGCCATGTCATTCTATTGATTGGCATTGATTCCAAGCCATAACTGATATATCCCGAAGCATACCAGCCCGGCTATCGATACAACAAGGGCTGCACGGTTGACACGCGGCCCGAGATTGCGCGCGAAGCTGAACAAAAAAATCATCCCGGCCAGACTCAGTATCATGGTCGAGTAGAATCCGACGACAAGCGCAATTCCGTTGATCGGCGCCTCACGATACCCCTTGAGAAACAACGGTCCCATCACCAGGCTCCACCCCAGATACGGCCCTGGATTCAATAAATTAACCACGGCGGCTTTCAGAACGGTCTTGTCGTTCGGTTGATTATCAAGATCTCTTTCCGGGTCAAACCTTATCAGGTTTCTGATCGCTATCGCCGCCAGGTAAAAAATGAACGCCGCTCCCGCAAAATGCATAAGCCTAATGAATCCGGCGGGCAAATTGCTCAAAACCAGCAAAACAAGAACGATGATCGGAGCGTCACTTATCATGGGAGAAAGTGAAGCCGGCATCGTACGCCTCCATCCCCGCATCAATGTCTGGGATATTATATAGGTTTGAAAAGGGCCAGGCTGAACGGCGGCTGCGAATGCATACGTGGCGCCGAATATCAAATAGCCCCACATCGCGTTTAGCCTGATCCTCCTACTTGATTCCGAACAGCACGCCGCTGTCCCCGACAATATGCCTGATCCTCAGGGGAAGAGGTATCCTTATATAATCCGAACTCTTGACGAACCTAACTTCCGACAAACCCCATGATTTCAACTCGCGTTCGAGATTTTCCGGCTCGTCGTAGAACTGCGTGTTGAAGAGATCCTGAAATGAGAAGCTGCCACCCTTTTTCAGCACCCTCAGGGCTTCGCGAAGCAAAGACATTCTGTCGTGATCTCTGACGGCATGGAAGACGAAGTTGCTTATCACAGCGTCAAAGCTTTCATCGTCGAATAGCAGTTTATCCGCGCCGGACAAAGAAAATCGAACACGCTCCGACACACCCTCCACGAGAGCGTTCCTTTCGCAGGAATCGCGGGAGTAATTCCAAGGCTTGCCCCAACGGTCGACCCCTACGACCTCGGCGGCATCGTGCCTCTTCGCGAGCTCTATCGCTATCGCGCCGGCGCCTGTTCCTATGTCCAACACCTTTCCTTCTCCGGGCCATGACAGCTTGTCGATCACAAGATCATAGAACTGCCTTTGAAAACCGCCGTCGTTCCTGTTGAACATGTAGCGAACGTAAGACATGTACAGAAAGAGCAGAAAAGCAAGAGCGGAGACCGGATAAAGCACCCATTTCAATAGATTCTGATCGAAGATCAATGTGACCACAACCGGCAATATGGACAAGCAGAGCAGGAGCAGGGGGATGCTCCATGGCATCCAGCTGCCGTAATCCGCTTTGTTTGACACCGCCGGCTTCTCCATCGAGGTGTGGCCCCCGGAATAAACGAAATAATTGACGCTAATCCTCTTTTACAAAAAGCATCAGGTTCTTGAAATCGTTGAGCCGGAAAACGCGCTCTTTCCTGTACAGACCGGTCTCCTCCATCTTGTCATAGATGGCCGCATGCACGGGGTGAAGCCCCGTATCGCCCGGAAGCTGCCTGTCATTCAACATGATGAACCTCGGATCTCTGCCAAGCACGTAGTCGGCATAATCATCCAGATCTCCCCGTCTAAGCAGCTCAGGCACCCGGCTGTCCGTCAGCCCAAGCATATCGATCAGTGTTAGATCCGAGTAATATCCGATGGCGCCTATCTCGTTCACCACTATGACGTCGGATGGGGCGCTCATCTCCGAGATATACCTGCCGATCGACACATGCGCCTTGGAATGCATGGCCGGATTGAACTCTTCGCCGCTTTCAAGCCTGGCCCTTGTTTTCACTGTGCTCGCAAAATTTATCAATACCGGCAGAAGAAATATCAGAAGCACCAGCTTGCCCTTCTTCGAGCGCATGAGACTTGGACGGATATGCTCAAAAGTTCCGGCCCAGAACAATACTATAAAAGGAATTACGGGCGTATAGAATCTCCAGAAACTCATCCAGTCGCCCTTGCTCAACCACACGAAGAAGGATGCAGCGGCTACCGAGGCGATCAGGGGCACCGACCTCCTGCTGAAAAGAACGACAATCCCGGCCAGTGACAGGAAAAGAACCGGCGCCTGTATCGAGGACGAATTCCACGTATACCTCTTGAGGGCCTGCGCGCGGTAGAGCATCGAATCGACGCTGAACGTAATCCCGCCGATCTTAGCATCGTACGAGTTCGGGAAAAAGCCGCCGTAATACCCGAGGCGGAACAGCAGAAACAGGCCGTACGTGACAACCGGGATCAGAGCTGCGCCGAGGATCCTTCCCGGCCTGCATCTGTTGAGGCAACACCCGAGGACAAGGGGGATGACGAATACGATCCCTTCCGGGCGTGTGACGGCCAACGCGCCACATGCAATCCCCGCCAGGATCTCCCTCCCATCGAGGATGAGGCAATTCATGAGAACAATTACCATCATGTAAACAACCGTTTCCATCCCGGATACGGAATAGAAAACGATGCTGACATTCGTGGCCGCATAGCACATAGCTGCGAGTGTGGCGCCGTTGGACATGGAGAAGGATCTCCTGCACAACCGCATGATGAGGAGTATCGTGATAACGCCGCACCCGAGCCCTATCAGCTTGGATACGGTCAGGATATCCAACCCGGCCATATGAGCGAGGGATAGAATTAAAACCCACAGAGGATTGGAGAAAGCTTCAACCCGATCGCCTATATTGAACACCAGCCCATGTCCCTGTGCCAGGTTCCTGGCACAGCGGAATGAGATGAATGCATCATCGACTGTACAATCATAAAAAATGAAGGCCAATGACAGGAAAAGTACCAGTGGAGCACATATAAGCATCCAGGTTTTAATCGAACTGTTCGCATTTCCTTCTGTTGCTGCTTCCGGCATGAACACTCCGTGATCAGGAACCAATTATTATCACACCGACCCTCATCCCGGTCTCCCCCGGGGCAACACGATCTCACTATTTCTTACAATCGAATTCCAGCAATTCCACCGGCGCACCGTTATCTACGATCATCACCGCCGTCACTCCCTCGGAAGGCGAAACCACTTCACCCAGCACCTCTTTTCCCTTCAGAGCTTCTTCGAGATCATCCACCTCGAAAGCGATATGCGGAACCTTCTGGATAAGCTCCGACACGGGGCTGTCCTCTTCGAAGCGCATCCACTCGATCCCGAACGGGCTGTCCCCGTAGCCCGATACGTACATTTTGTACCGCCCCAGATAACATTCGCCCGGACGGGGAACATCGGTGGGAACACCAATGTGATGATAACGCCACCCCCATTTCCCCACCGCTTCCGGGGATTCATTCACCTGCCGCTTTCCTGACATAACCACCACCTATTCTCCGACGCAAAGAGCAGTATCAACACCCGGTCCGACAACCACCGATAAATCTCTCGACAAGCGTGATTAATCAAAACTCTAGGCCCAGTCGAAACGCCCTATCAAGGTTCCGCCGCCTGTACTGGTCGCCGTGCAATACCATGCCGCCGAGTATCTCCATGTCGGCTTCACGCACTCCAACACCCAGAAGCCGGTCATTGAGCATAACGCGTCGCATACTCTCGGCGATCCCCGTTTCTTCGAGATGTTCCACGGTATGCCCCGCGGGACAAATGACCAGCGCTTTTTCGATATCAATTTTTGATGTCGAGTGCTCTCCATTCTCATACGTGTACGCGTATCCATATGATAAGACCCTATCGAACCAGCCCTTCAGCTTGGCCGGGCAGTCGCTCCACCACACCGGGTAAACGAAGACAAGCGCATCGGCCCGCTCGATCTTGTCATGCTCTCTTCCCACATCCAACGGTGGCGCAGCATCCGGATCGTCTCCCGTCTCCCTTTCGTACTGCTCCGGGCTCATGTCGGAAGTGAAATCCATTTCATAGAGATCGCCTATCTCGTAGCTGTGACCGGCCCGTTCCAGGCCGCCGATGAACGACTGTAAAACCTCGTAGGTGAACGATTCCTTGCTGGGATGGGCAAAGACTAAATATATGTGCATATACTATATCTCCTCACGAAGCGGCACGCATCGAATCGATGACGATGGCGAAGCAATGCAGCCGATAGCCCTCATGCCTCCTGTTGTCTTGTTCTACCCGCTATTATTCCAGTTAATACGATAAACAGGATAATGATTCCGGATAGGGTCAGAACGTCCAGCTTCACGGTTTCCCAACTTCCACCTTTCCTTGATATTTCCATTAGAGGATTTATAACGTAATAGGTGGGAAACAACTTGCCTACCCATTTCGGTATCTGTGGAAATACGTTGACCATCCCCGGACCATACAGTACTATGCCCATTCCCTTTATCAAGGAATACGTCGAAGCCATGCTATTCATGAACGCCCCGACCGATAGGCCTATGCAACAGGCCATTATCGCTCCGAGGAACAATATGATTATTACCAGACCCAATTGGACATTAAAGGCCTGATTCAAGATCAGAATCATCACACCCATAAGGACACTCACAATTATCCCCATCAAGCCCTTTGAGATAAAAATATCATATTGAGTCGCGGGGGTGGTAAGCACCGCACCAATCGTTCTTTTCTCCTTTTCGTCAACCAATGAGGTCGCGGGAACTGCAAATCCGCTGATAAAAATGGCCATAAGGACGATAAGCGGAACAAGCCGGTCCTTCCACGAGGCGGCGTTTTCGGCACCCAATGTGACCGGAACGATCTTAACCGGAGCGTTTTTACCCGAGATGGACCTGATCTGATGCAAGACGGCGGCTCCTATGACCACCCTGTCCTTTAATAGGCATTCCCCCCAGATATATACCTTTAATCCCAGCGGATCGTTATTTTTTATCCTCGAATCGAAGTCCTCCTGCAATACAATCCCAACGCCATGCGCTCCCCTCTCGACCGCGCCTTTTAACTCATCCTCGGACGAATACTTCCTCAGGTCGATATTATCCATGCCACTTAAAGACTCAACGATCCGCGAATCACCCTGATCATACAGGCCGATCTTGGGTTTTCCGGAAAAGAACGAGCCAAACAGAAGATTCACCATCAAGGTCAAGCCGAGTGGAGCTGCCACCGCAAAAATGAAGAAATAGCTTCGCGATCCATACTTGAATTCCTTGGCCAGTAATATGAATATCCTTCTTATACTCATGCTATCTTTCTCCTCAACGAGATAATCCCGATGAGAATAAAAGCAGAATTTAATCCTATCAGAGCCAGTATGTTATTCAAATTGCCGCCCCACCCCACGTTGTAGTTCACGGTCGCATGAAGCGTGTTAACAACGTAATACGATGGAATTAGTCTTTCCCATCCTGACGACAGGCCCGGGATCATAATCGAAAACACCGGGATTGTGAGGACAATAATCATCAGCGTGCTCCAAGCGATGACCGACATCATATCCCTGGATATCGATGCGATATAAAATGACAGGCCGGTCAACATGATCGAGCCCAACAGCAGCGTGACAACAATAAGCGCCGTATTTTGTTCCATGCCTCCCGTCACCATCATCAGCAATATCGTCTGGGTAAACGCCAGCAGCACTCCCGTGACACCCTTCCCGACGAACAGGTCCGTTACATTCATCGGCGTTGTCAATAAAGCCTGGACCCTCCCCTCACCCAGCTCCGACGTTATTAGATTCGCCAGGCCCATGGTCTCCATTATCAACAGCATGAATGCCATAACAGGGAGCAGGCGGTCCCTATGCGGAACCTGCTTTCCCCCCATATCAGGGCCGAGCACGATTTCATGATGGGTAAGCTCCATTTTCAAACCGCTGAACTCGTTGATCATTTCATTGACAAGTATCGTGTACAGCTCTTTGACCTCATCAGGCACTTCTGAGGAATAATAGATGAAAAGCTCGGGCTCTTCCCCGGACATCAGTGCTTCATGAATATCGCCGGGAATGGAGATTCCGATATGGAAATCCCTGCTGATAACGGAGTGTTTAAGCTCATCTTCCGTCTCCACATTCCGGATGACGATCCCCTCTTCCTCGATCTCCACATCCAACAATCCCGGCGTATAAGGCGCATAATATCCGATCTCCACCTTCTCGTTCACCGCTCTTGGCAGTATGAAGTAGAAGACGATAAACATGGCGATTGTTACTATCGACATAAGACCGAAGAACTTATCCCTGAAAAAGAGCTTGAGATCCTTCAAAATAAGCGTCTTGATTATTCTACAGCTCACCCGCTCAAGCCCCTCCCGGTAACCTGGATAAAGATATCCTCGAGACTGGCTTCCTCGCTGTGAATGGTAACGATCCGCTCATCCTTGAACAGCGCATATATATCGTCTGCAGCATTCGATCCATCCATAATTATCTCCCTTACCTCAAGATCGCCCCCATCCTTCATTATCTGCACCTTCATTATCCGCTTTCCATATTTTTGCTTCAGGTTGTGCGGGGTATCGATCGCTGCAATCTCCCCGTTGTTTATGAAGGCGACGCGGTCGGACAGTTTGTCCGCTTCCATCATGTCATGCGTAGTCAAGAATACCGTGACCCCATTATCCCGCTCTTCGAGAATGACATTTCGAATCCTGTCCGCCGACTTAGGGTCCAAACCCTCGGTCGGTTCATCAAGAAACAATATCCTCGATTCATTGACGAGTGACCTCGCTACCATGAGGCGTTGCTTCATCCCTTTAGAATAAGTCGACACCTTGTCCTTGCCCCTGTCCTTTAGGTCGACTCTCAACAGCAACTCGTCGGCATCGAAGTCACGTACGCCGTATAGGTCTGAAAAGAGCTTCAGGTTCTCGTACGCACTCATCTGCTCGTACAGATTCGTTCTTTCGAAACAGATCCCTATCTGCGACTGCACCTTGCCCCTCTGCCCCATGATATCAAGCCCGAGCACCTTTATCTCTCCTTCCCTGGGACGAAGCTGCCCGGTGAGCATCTTTATCGTTGTCGACTTCCCCGCACCATTGGGGCCCAGAAATCCGAATATTTCACCCTCATCCACGTTGAACGTGATACCCCTCACCGCCTCCACATCACCATAACTATAACTGGCATTCATCACACCTATCGCTTCATCGGCCATGACAACTCCCGTCGAGTATTAAACTTCACGCTAATAATAGAATCCCGCCACCTTAACTCGCCCCCCGGCATCGAAATCCACCCCTTCCATCTCGAGAAGTGTTCGCTTCATATCCACTCCTCCTTGGTATCCTCCGAGGGACCCGTCAGAACGGATTGCACGGTGGCACGGCACTATGATCGGGAATGGATTTCGTGCGAGAGCATTACCAACGGCCCTGGCCCCGTTCCTGCTTCCCACCCGGGCCGCGATCCGCTTATAAGTGCTCACGCTTCCTCGTGGAATCCCGTGCTCTGTACGCAAAACTTTCTGCTGAAAATCAGGATACAGGCCCAGCAGGACGATATCGAGCGAAAAGCTCACATCGTCGCCACCCAGGAACGACTCTATGCCGTCAAACACGCTATCGATCAAGGAGCAGGAGGCATGTGCAGATGGGGGGAATAATCCCGGGTCCCGATCCTTCAACGTTTCACCGGATCTGGATAGAAAAATCCTGAAAACCTTGGGGTGTCCCCGAAAAAGCTTCCAAAGCAGATGCACCGGACCGAAACGGCATTGACGCTCGACCAAAAAGAGATCCTCTGAGCCTGCGCCGAAAATTTTCATCTTATTAAATTGCCCGCCCGGAGTACACCCCGGTTCAACAGCGTCTGCACGAGCCTGTATCAGACGGCGGGGATGCTTTAAATCCCTCTGATCGCCGCCGCGCACCACGGAGCGAAAAAGGTGGTTAAGAGTACAAACAGCCAAATGCGTCCGTTCGCTAAATTATAATCCGCCAGAAGTTTGCTCCAAGCCGATCCAAACAGATAGTGCCCCGCCAGGAACTCGAATGAAACGGTCAACACCAGCCAAACAATACCGATCAACCACGCATTTCCGCGACTTTCAGGCCCCATCCACCTAATGGACATCAGCGAAACAATAAAAATGACGGTGCAGAACAGTATCGTACTCGCCACATGTCCCCCATGCTCTCCAATTTTTGGGGTTATAAAACTATTCCGCGCTAAGCCATTCAGGACGGCAAGAACGGACAGAACGAGCCAGATTAAAGCCGCCTTTAGTAACATTATTTATTCCAAACCTCCTGGCAGCTCATTTCCCTCCAATTGCGACCAAGGGCTGAGGGTGCCCCGTTCATGCTCCGTGCTAAAATTCAATCCGTACGCTCAACCCAATATTAAATCCTTCCCGGCCTTCACTGATCAGAACGGGGGACCAAAAAGCTCTTTCCGCCGATTCTCCGCTTAGAATATCCGAATCGGCAGCCCTTATATTCAGGTACCCGGTGATTAATGAAGCGCAGCCTAATGCGCCCAGTACCAGAGAGTACTGCTCTTCCAGCTCTTCACCATCCGCGGCGATATACCCCACAACCGCGGCCCCGGTCGAAACGCCTCCCAATATCGCCCCAAGCATCCCGTTTGTTCTATTCGGATTATTCGAAAGGAGTGCAATCCCGTTTGCCGCGGCCGCGCCGCCATTGACAATAATCGCCGCAGCAGCGGAATAAATAATGACGGCATCGGATGTATCGGACGCCCTCGCCGTTCCCGTTGGCAATAGAGACAGCGAGACAGCGAGTGCAAATATAAAAAACCTGTTCATCATGGTCTGCCGGCTTCCGCCTCTCAGGGCTGCAGATTCGAGCCAGGGCCCTCCACCCACGTAGTCCATAGCAGGATACCACTATCCGTCCGTAAAATCATCAGATTTCAACTGATTAACTCGACATCATATTGATTATCAACCATCCTCCGCGGATCTTAGCATAATTAACCGCCACTCATCTAGTGCCAAGGGACGTTCGCGACATCCATCAATTTCAGGCCGCCTTGTAACTTTTCGTCCCTTAATGCATACTCTAGATGGAGGAACACCATGCTCGATTTCCAGAAGTTGTACGAATCTTACGCAGACGACGTTTTTCGATTCTCTCTCTGGCTCGCCGGGAACAGCCACGAGGCCGAGGATATCACGTCAGAGACCTTCGTTCGCGCCTGGTCACACAATGATAAAATCCGCACCGAAACACTCAAGGCATATCTTTTCACAATCGCCCGCAACGTGTATCTCGAACAGCGAAGAAACAGGAAGAGCCACGTCGCTCTCGATGACAATCATCCGGATCCGGCTATCGGGCATGATAAATTGATCGAATTGCAAATCGACCTTGAGAAGATCACAAGCGCCCTCCAGGTTCTACCGGAGACCGACCGTGCGGCCTTCATACTACGCGCCCAGCATGGGCTGCCCTATGCCGAAATATCCCGTTCCCTGGGCCTGTCGTTGTCTTCCGTCAAGGTCAAGGTGCACCGTGTTCGAAAAAAACTGATCAATATGATTACCGACGAGGAGGTTTATCGATAATGAAAATAACACGTGATGTGATTTTGGATCTATTGCCCCTATACCTGTCTGATGAAGTCAGTGCGGATACGCGCGCTATCGTCGAGGAGTACCTCGAGAAGGACCGGGAGCTCGCCAGGATAGCCGCTGAGTCCAAATCCGCTGTCATTCCGAAGGACGCCCCAACACCACTTACGAAGGAGGACGAGATGGAAGCGTACGACAAGGCGAAAAATGCTATCAACAGGCGTATCATCACGCTGGCGGCAATTATCGCATTCGGCGGCCTATCCCTGCTGTGCGTCTCATTGCTCGCTCTATTCTTTCTGTTATGGAGATAGATGCCGACGACGAGCGGGCGATCGATAATTTTGCCTCAATAAGGCTGAAATCGTTTGCGGTTACCGGCAAGAGGGCGTGCCGCCATATAATGTGCCAGCACGCCCAACCGCGGGTAACAGCATTACGCCGAACATGCATCTTATATCAGGTCCAGCTATGATCTCCTGACACGGTTCGAATAGAGGCCGGCAGCGATAAATAAAAGCCCTATTACTATACCGGGAATCCCCACGGCGAATATGACCCTGTCTTGCAGGTTAAACAGCAGATAGAGCATAGCAGAGACTACGATCAACCCGCCGATCGCAATCAGCAAGATCGAGATCAGCCGAAATCCGCCGTTCATTTCCAACCTCCTTCGCCCGAGACCGCTTCACCATACAACACCGCAACGGCAATCCGGTCTAAAGACCCGAAAGGACCTTGGAGTATAAGCCCTAAATAGAACATTTACAATTCCGATACCCAAAAAGCCTGTCGAATTCTCCCAAGGGATATCGATTCGTATCTTACCAGAGCCTCACCCACTCCCGCAATCAATCCCGTAAAAAATCCAGCAAGTAAGCCACCCGGCCCCTCTAGCCCGGTAATTCCCGGTTGCCGAGCCGGGATCGCCCCCCGGCCCGCCAGGTACCACCGGACACGAGCCTAATATACCAATCTATTCCTAGATATCTTATCCCCTATGGCTCTATGTTCCTCAAGCCACTTATCCCGGGCCTCACGGCACTTGGGGCAGATATATACTATGGCCAGAATCCCTTCTCCATGCATTCTCGGGCACCAGTCGTTATCGCAATGCGGGAAATATCTTCTGCGCGCATCGTTGTACAGCGCCTCCTCGCTCTCAGTAAGATACTCGGAATGTGGCCGTTTGAGGTCAAAGCTTACGGACATTATGGTAACGGTCTTCTCCGCCCCGTAAACCTCGCAATAAGGGGGTAAACCATCCGTGTAATCGGCGATCTCCAGGGTATCGATACGGGTCAGGCTCATTTCGACTTCGACGCTTTGGCCCGAAGCGACACGTATGCTGTCAACCAGCCCGTCCTCGTACCCTGGCATCACGGCCATCAACGAGTACGTCCCAGGTTCAATCCCAACTATCTTGAAGCTGCCATCGGTAAGAGTCATGCCTCCCGCTTTCTCTCCCGGTATTATCACCCTTGCGTACGATATCGGAATGCCAAGCTCGTTATCCACAAGCCTGCCTTCTATAGCCCCATGCCCCGACGCCGTAACATGCCCGCTGTTCAAAAGGACCAGAAGAAAAACGATCTGCAAGCTTTTCCATCCCCCAATTCCAGACATACCGCCACTCACCACCTTTCTCCACACCTTATGGAATATGCCTCCATCCACGATTTAGCTCCCGTACCCGTCCTTGGCCCTGAATAAATGCCTGCCATAGCTATAGCCCGGATCACCGGAGGCTGAAACGCCGAAATGATCTGGCTCCTATTCGAGGCTTGCGTTTCTGCAAGCAAATATATTGTCCTCCCTCTAATTCTATCCAAGGGTGGATCCGAGATAGTACGGCCAGATAATTATCGCCAGAACAGCCTTCCAGAATGACAGGTGGGCAAAGGCAACAGTGAACAGCCATCCAATATACCAAATCGGACAGACCAGGCCCGCGCTATGGGTCGCATTACATTTTGCGTTACCGTCTTCCATGTGCTTCTCCCTTCTCATAAGACAGTATCACCTTCCCGTTCCAGTTCAGCCGCCGAAGAAAATAGCATGGCTCTCTATTAGGGGCTCCAGGCGCATCTATGGATAACACCCCATTATAAATCCTTCCTTTCGAAAGGACCTCTGCCCTCCCGTCTCTTCCGAAATGTAGAGATCGATGTATATGGTCTGGCCGCAATGCGACTCGTTTATATCATTATGCGTCGAATGCTTTTCGACGACGACCGTATCAATCTTGGCCGGGGCCAGGTCGAAGCAGGCACCCGGATCGAAGTCCACCTTTCCTATGCACGCATCACCCGCAGATAGATACAGCTTCATAGAGTCAATAGCCACACCGTGAATGCTGTCGCCCACGTTCGTGTTCGATAGTTCCAGCTTGAACCTGGTATCAAGGGGATACGCCGTGGGATTGTCGAAATTGGGACATATCCGGCAGGCCGCTACCGAGACTTCGACAACAGCGGCCTGGAGCTTTTCGATGATCGGGATTTTCTTTACGTTTGTCGACTTATCCTCGCATCCGGGATACAGGCCGTATCCCATGATGATTACAGCAAGGAACACGAATCTCATCCTCATGACCACCTTCAAATTTCACCTCGCCTAGAAACGACAGCTCACCAATTTCACACAATGCCACCTGGACCTGGTCCGTCACATTCTGTTGCCGCCCCCAACGTACAAGACCTGTCCCGTTATCCAGCCCGCCTGCTGAGAGGCAAAGAATATGATTGCATCTGCTATGTCTTCCGGGGCTCCGATCCTTCTCAGCGGATAGCCGTTCTCCAGCTCCCTCTCGAGCTCCTTCGTCATCCATCCCGTCTGAACAGCCCCCGGTGAAACAGCATTTACCGTTATCCCGTAGGGGCCCAATTCCACGGCGGCCGACCTCGTGTAGCTCTCTATCGAGTATTTGCTGGCTCCATACGAAATATTGGAAGCGTGGCACCTCGCACCGTCGGTAGTGACGTTTATTATCCTGCCCCACTTTGATCGATGCTCTATATGCCGTTTTGCAAATTCCGAAATGATCAAAGCAACGGCCCGGCTGTTGACGGCGAAATGGTCGCTATGAGAATCCGCTGTTATCGAATGCATTGCGTATTCATCCGCGAACATCGGATTCTTCTTAAGCTCCTCTTCTGGGATGAATGTATCTGGGTTATCGAAAGCGGCATTGTTGAGCACAATTTCCACATTTCCAAATTCGGCTTCGGCTTTATCGAAGAGTACGGGGACGTTGGCCGGATTCGACAGATCAGCTTCCCACGCGCAGCCATCGCCTCCCAGATCCTCGATTTTCTCGAGAACCTCATCGGCCGTGCTGGAGATCATCCTGCAGTAATAAGCGCGCCCCGGGTCGGCGGCCTCCTCTGCGGACTCCTTCGTCTCACCGTACAGGGCCGGGGGCAGGCGATAGTATGTGATGAACACCCTCGCGCCCTCTCGCGCGAACGCTATTGCCGTCGCGGCTCCAATCCCGTGGTTCGCACCGGTCACGATAACAACCTTATCCTCGAGCCCGGTTATGATCATGGCACCTTCCACCAATCGTCAACCCAGCCGATCACAGCATATCTATACTATTTATCCGCCCGCAGCCAGGACTATCTCAGACGGCCGAAAAAGCGCCTGAAGTCCTCCATATAGCTCTTACAGCCCTCGTGCATCTCGTCGACGGAGAAATCGCGCCATCGGGGATTCATGGCGTTCATTCGGGCTCTCGAGAGGTTGGCGTCATCGATCCAATCCTCTATGTAGGTGACGGGCTCGTATTCGCTCACCGGTTTCGTGTAGATCCAGCCGTCGCAGAAACCAGAAAGTGTGAAAGGCTCATGGCCGTGCTTGTAAACTGCTTCTTCTATATGCAGATCCGCCAACGGCGAGCCTTCAACGTCGAACCCAACCGGGAACGGGCCATCGGTCCTCGACAGCATGAAAGCATCGAGACGCCCGTCGGCGGGGTGAACGAAATCGGCATTGTATCCCACGGGGCCGTTCCAGGGCGCGTGCAGGAAAACGGTAACAGCCCTCGATCCCAGGGCTTCCCTTATGAAGTTCCCGAGGCGTTTCTGGCCGACTCCCAGAAACTTCGCATCCTGCACCCTCGGTTGGACATAACCCGTGAACGCGTGGTGGATGCCTGAGTGCAATAGCACCTTCGCTCCGCCGCGAACGGCGTCGAGAACCGGCTCCGCCCAGTCTTCCTCGGTCTGGCCGGCCGTCACGAGCTTCCAGATCTCCGGATCATCCCAATCCGATTCGGACCGGAAATGCGTGTAATCGTAGGAGTTGTTCAGTCCCAGCACCCTGATCGGCGCCGATCCACGGGGGCGATCGAGGTTGACCTTCCAGACGGCCTTCAATATATCCACGTATTCCCTATAGCCCCAGGGCATGAACTGACGAAAGATTATCTCCCTCCCCAGATCCTCCCTCCATGCCGTATCCACCACTAGTGAATCCAGGAGCCTCTGATCCTCCCGTCTCGCGAATTCCGTGGCAAAGACGGTGACACCGGCCGCGTGGACTCTCGGCAGCAACTCCTGGACGAACAGGGCGTCATGACGTATCCTGTGCTGCTCACCCAACAGAACGACATCATGATCGGCGAACAGACCGATGACGTACTCGCACGGCTCGCTTCCGTGCTCAGACAGCCATCCTTCCAGCTCGGCCTCGAGCTCGACGGAGATGGGTCGCGGGTCCTCGAGATCGTCACCGCCGTTCCTGCTTCCATCACCGCAGCCTGAAAGAACCACTAACAATGAGATCGTGACCGCAAGGAACCTCTTGGTTGACAACGCAGCTCCTTTCCATCGGCGGGAAACATGATCGCTTCGATCCGTTTCCCCGTGAAATTGACGTAACCAACGGTAGCATAGTCATTATCCAAGTTGTACCACCATTCCGAATTTGCCCGACACCAAGCAGGCGCTTTCAGAGCTGTACATGAACCATGTTGTATAAACGAAAGAGGCCCACGATCCTCAATCCCCAGATCACCCTCCTGCTCAAGCCGCTCACGTCAGGCAGGTTCGACAGCATGGGATATTCCTCGATGACCTTAACCGTATCCACCCATTTTTTAAGATCGGTCGCATTCTTCATGTGCCACCTGATTACGGCGGACGAGTCCATTCCGCTGTCCCTCATTATCTCCCTGTTTGTCCCCCATGCTGCAAACCATGACATCGAGTCGAAGATCACGTGTGCAGCGGGGTAGGTACCCGCAAGCTTGCGGAACAGGATCCTCAACTCTTCGGCTTCGAAGTAGTACAATACCCCCGCCGCCATGAAGAGAATGGAGCGCCTCTCCGTATGCCGCGCTATATCCTCGATCCATGCGAAATCGAAAATAGATCTCGCGACGGTCGTCTCCCTCTCCGAATCAGGAATGAGCCTGCGCCTGAGAGAGACAACATCCGGCAGGTCTATGTTTACCCACAGAACATCGCCGTCGTCAACGCGTTGAAAGGTGGTATCGAGACCCGCCCCGATATTTATGACCAAGGCTTCTCCGCTGTCCGCCATAAACTCCCTGACGATACGATCGAAGTTGTAAGCCCTGATCGGCCACACGATCTGATGGCCGGCTACCTGTCCCGATTCGATCCTGGAGAAATCATAATCGATCCTCGCAATTATATCCCTGGCATAGTTATCACGAACGATCGGATTTTCCTTCTCGGCCTCTTTGGCCCGAGCCCAAAGGGGTAGCAGCAGGGTTTCCTGGACCGAACCGAGCTCTATCTTTATCTCTTCGTTCATCATGCCGCCGGTCCCCATATCAGAGTGTCGAGATACGTCCCACTATAACCGTTATCATGAATGCCAAAATAATGAGCAAGCCTAACTCACGACAACCGTGTTGGAGATCCGATCGTGCGCGAGCCGCCGGTTCGGATCTCGCCAGAAATCCAATAATCCGGTTCCAACCGTTCCGACACTGGCCAGGTACCCTCCGAAGCGTTCGAAGCTCTCCCAATATCCGATCGGCCTGCCATGCAGGCTGACAACCCGTATCCCCAGCATTCTCTTACCTAACGTTCCTTTACGCCCGCCCGCCGTAAGGAGCGTGAAATATAGAGCCGCCATGCCGAAAATCGCGATTCCTCTAATCCTGGCTGGGATAAACCGCTGTATATCAACTCGAATATGGCCGGGCGCCAGCGGTGGGGGGCTTGATTTCAGTACGAGGGAAAAATCGAAATCATAGGGCTGGAGCAACTCGCCGGCTTTTTGATAATCCGACTCCTCAACCGCCAATTTGACGGCCGCCGGCAGCCCCTGTGCATCGATTCTCACCAGAAGCGGGGCTATATCAGCCATTGCATCGATCCTCTCCCGCTCATCGAGCCCCCCGCGTATGATAGCGTGGAATCCCCTTAAAGCATCGGGATCGGTCAGCGACAACGAGGCAATGGCTATCAGCAGCGATACAACGACAGTGGGAATGAACAGCACTATCCAATCCAGCACGAAGGCTCCCAGCCTTCTGAATGGTGATGCGAGAGGAAGTGCAACCAGGTGCGGGTGTATCTCGAACGTCGAACGCTCCAGGAACCTCTTCGTCATAACTTACGCCTCCGTATCTGGCAGATGTAGGTGATCGCGTAAATAATTTTTGTGGCAGGGCCGATCGGAGAGCATTGACTCCCGGCCGACGCTCCGCCGGAGCCGTTTCATACTGTCCCGGCGGATCAATAGAAGCAATGATGCAAATGCTCACCCTTCATCGCCGGACGCTTTATCCATGTACCGTGCCAGCTCTTTTTCCAGTGCGTCCTTGAACGCTTCGGGATCATCCGGAGTGAATAGAATCCTCCTGATATGGCCCTCCCTCTTGTCGAGCACAACGTGCTCCACGAAATTGGCCCAATCCACCTTTAGGGCGGGCCGGAAATTCTTCAGGTGCAGATCACCCCTGATCAAACCCCTTATCTCGGACTCCGAAACCTCGATTCGCTCGATGTGATCGAAAGGAACCGTCATTCGGCCGAACAGAGTGCCAAACTCCAGCCGGTCTCCATAGATGGCGTATTCCTGCCAGATGTTCTTGGCCGTACACCTGGACGTGTATACCGGTGTGTCGTTCATCGGGTTCTACTCCTTTTGCAACCTCTCCCTGTTAACGTTTCGACAAGTTTATTTATTACCCGGTGCGATGGCAATAACAATAAAAGAATTGACAGCCGAGCCGACGCCGTGCAATTCAACTCGTATACGAATTAGATGAATGGGAGGAATCAGAGTGAGCAAGAGAAACGGGATTTATGCAATAACCTTATTTGCGGCATTGATCCTGCCGCGGGCCGCCCTTGGGCTGCCAGATCCGGTCGGATACTGGAAGTTCGATGAGACGGCCGGTAATACCGCGCACGACTATTCGGGGAACGGGCACGACGGGAGCATCGAGGGCGCATCGGCATGGCATCCGGAAGAAGGTGTATTCGAGGGGGCCCTGGGATTCGACGGGTCCACGAACGGCGTCTTTATACCGTACAGGCCGGCGTTCGACATCACCGATAAACTGACGATAGCGGCGTGGATCAGACAGACACCCAACAACAGGGGTTGGATCCTGGTCCGCAACACAACCGACGACTCGCACAGGTACTATGGATTGTATGCCGGAGGGATCTACCAGGATGTCACCTTTCACTACAACGGAGAGAGCGGAAAGGTCAACGTGAAATGGACGCCGGTCGACATAGACGACTACAGCTGGCACCACCTCGCCCTGGTGGTCGATTACCCCTCGGCGAAGCTCTACGTCGACGGCCGGCCGCTCGAGGAACTGCTCATGGCGGAGCCTATGGTTCCCGGCGGGAACGGTGACATAAAGATAGGCAGGCGTGATCCGGGCAACTATTACTTCGAGGGCATGCTGGACGAGGTACGTATCTACGGCGGGGCGTTGAGCCCGGAAGATGTATATACACTCTCCTGCTACGGAGGCGGCAGGGGCACTGAGGAGGAACCGTATCTGATATATTCCGCCGGCCACATGCAGACGATCGGCCTCAACCCGGGCCACTGGGGGAAACACTTCCTGCTCAAGAACGATATCGATATGCGAATGTACAGCGGTGAGGAGGGATGCCCCGCGTTCAACACGATCGCCGGCCAGATGAATAGAGGCTTCTCGGGCGTATTCGACGGCGGCGGTCACACGATATCCGATTTCTCGTTCCGCACCGAGGCAGAGTTCTCAGTCGGACGCCTTTTCGGAGTCGTAAGCGGAGAGGGTGCCATCATCAGGAACGTCAAGCTGAAGGATGTACGCGTTTCGGGTATCACCGGCGGGACGCTGGTCGGCAGGCTGGCCCACGGGGCCGTCATGACCGGCTGCGGTGTGGATGGAGGCACGATCGAGGGAACCAGCGTGTATATCGGCGGGCTCGTAGGGGACATGTACAGGAGCAGCATTTCAAACAGCTACGCGAGATGCGATGTGTCAGGATCAGGATACGTTGGAGGGCTCGTCGGAAACGTTCATGACGGCGAGATCACCCGCTGCTACGCTGCTGGCCGCGTGAGAGGGGGAACCGGCAGCATCGGAGGTCTCGTCGGGGAGAACGACGGGGGATCGCTATCACACTGCTACGCGTCCGGCGACGTCTCCGGAAGCTATAACTGCGTAGGCGGCCTCGTGGGATCAAACTCGGGAGATATATCCCACTGCTGCTCCGGGGGGGCCGTAACCGGGCTGACCGATGTCGGGGGCTTGGTCGGATTCAATGATAGCCGCATCGACAACTGCTATTCGACCGCAGACGTCAGGGGGGTAATCAATGCCGGCGGACTGGTCGGATTCAATAGCCCCTGGGCGGGAGCAATCTCCAGCTGCTATGCGGCCGGACGTGTGGAGGAGCACGAGAAGTATGACAATCACGAAAATCTGTGCGGTCTGGTGGGAAAGAACTCATGGAACGACCAGTACGGCACGGTCACCGGCTCGTTCTGGGACATCGAGAAGAGCGGGCAGCCGGGCAGCAACGGTGGAACCGGCCTGTCCACCGAGGAGATGGCACGTATGAGCACGTTCGCCTCAGCAGGATGGGACTTCGCCACGCCCGTCTGGACGATCCTGGAGAGCCTGGCCGCTCCGCATCTCGCATGGGAGAGATATCCGGGAGGGAGCGGAAAGGCCGGGGATCCATATCTCATCACCGGCGCCGATCAGATGAAGGCCCTCTGGGAACACCCCGGCGATTGGGACAAGAGCTTCCTGATGATCGCGGATATCGATCTCACCGGGCACCCGGGTTCAGAGCCCAAGACCATCGGCACGAAGTCCGATCCGTTCACCGGCCTGTTCGACGGCAACGGCAGGGTGATCTCCAACCTGAGACACGGCGCTCAGGGGATCGCGCATGCCGGGCTGTTCGGTGTCGTAGACGGCCCGGCCGCCGAGATCAGGGATGTGATACTGCATGATCCGGTAGTTGAAGTGACATCGAGGGAGGCCGTCGGAGCACTGGTCGGGACCCTGGCCGGGAAAGTTATACGGTGCGGTGCTGAGGGAGGCAGCGTTTCAGGCGGGTGGACCACAGGGGGGCTGGTCGGTCAGAACCGGGGAACGATCTCGATGTGTTTCGCCAGGAACGATGTGACCTGCGCAGGGGATGGTTATCACGCCGGTGGGCTAGCCGGCAGCAACCTGGGCAGGGTCTCGAACTGCTGCGCCCTTAACCGTGTATCGGGAGGGCTTCACACGGGGGGTCTTGTCGGGTTCCTTTACACCGGCGCCGTAACAAGCAGCTACGCCGCCGGACAGCTCGAGGGCGGCGGCAAGGTTGGAGGATTGATCGGCTGTAATATCCTCGGGAGGATATACTCGAGCTTCTGGGATATCCAGACCAGCAGCATGCCTCGTATGTGCGGCTATGGGGCCGGAGCTTTCGGGTGTTATGACGAGAACGGAAAGACGACCGCCGAGATGATGCGGCGGGATACGTTCGCGGATTGGCATCTCGAGACCCTGTGGGCGGTCGATGAGAACAACGGTTACCCCAGGTTGAGATGGGAGGATCACAGGTAGGGATCCTCGAGCGTTTCTCTCACCTCCTCCAAGGTCATGGAAGAGCAGATATCCTCGATCACCTTAGTGTGCGAGGCGTCGTGGCTGAGCAACGTGCCTTCGACCATCAGAACCATGAACTCGCGTTCCAGCGCTCCGAAGTAAGTCGCCAGCACACATCCTGTCGCGCTGAGCCCGCAGAGAAAGACCGTGTTCTTCCCGTCTTCCTTGAGGATCCGCTCCAGATCGGTTTTCGTGAACGCGCTGGCGTGCTCCTTCACTAATCCCATGTCATCGTCGGTTACATCGATCGACGATGGAAATTCAAACTGTTCCGTTCCCGGTTCCGGGCCGCGCTCGGGATCGGAATGGTATACCTTGATGACCGGGTGACCGAATTCTCGAAACAGGGCGATCAGCTCGTTGATCTTCCCGGGGGCCGTGTTTCTATCCCCCTCCGACATAAACGGCATCCATTTGTTCTGCACATCCATCACGACGAGCACAGGCTTGATCTGTTTCCTCTCCAGTATCTGCCCGGCGGCGCCGGGTATCCAAGTTACGGCGATCACGGCAAATGTAAGACCCGCTAATAAAAGTTTTTTCTTCACCTTTCCCTCCTTGCGCAGAATTTCCGATCGATCCGGATATTACCTTTCCGCATAAATAGATTATATGCCACTGGGTGGGGGGGCTGCAATGACATCGTAACCCTTTGTAATAATAAATCATAGCCACAATCCGGAACCCGGCCGGACACGCCGTGCGCTTCGAGGCCGCGTGCCGCGAAGGATCCACAATAGACACCGCTCCCCCTCCGATGAGCCGCCTCCCCTGATCATCGGTGGAAAACCACTTACAGAATCTCGACAGAGAAGCTAGAATGTGCTGGAGAGAATTATTGTCAGACAATGTTATGCCACCGGCAGATGAAGAACCGACGAAAAAATCTTGGAGCGGTAGTATCAACCGGCGTGTGCAGCGTTCTCGTGTTCGTTGGTTTCGTCCGTTTGATATCCTACTCACGGGGCGCGACGGGGGATTTTATCCGTAGTTCGGTCCTCGGCGTTCTGGGTTACAACCCCGACTCGTTTATCAACGTACAGTTTTTCAAGGTTCTGGCCACCCCGTCGCTTGTCGCGTTGATCTATTTTTATTTCCGTTTGCGGAATGCCAGCATGCCGTCTCATCTGGGCGCCATCAGGTTTGACCGCATCCACAGACTCGACTTTAAATCAGCGGTCTTGCGCGGGATCCTGACATCCGTCATAACCGTTCACTGGCTCGGAATGGAATGGTGGAAGTTCAACGTAGACGGATTCTACCCGTATTCGGAGCTCGAGATTCGATCGTTAAATATTGGAGTGCTGTTGCTGAGTCAAGCACTCGCATTCTTGGGAATGAAGTACCTTTCCTTCAAACCACTTTTGCGAGATCCACCGCAATCGAATGAATAATGTGCAATGGCCTGCCCGCTGGATTTTTACAAATCCGAGAGGCAGGCCGCTCGATTTAATTGAAACAAGAAGAAATAATCAGTTCCCCAGGCTGGATGAAGTCAGGAACATATTGATAATGTGTGATCTAAGATAAGTCCGGCTCCCAGGCTGGATGAAGTTAGGAACTCTTTGATAGCGAGAACCATAGGATACGTTTGGCTCCCCAAATATCTTGATTTGGCCAAATCCCTGTGATAGTTTCAGCGGACCGGTATGCTTCAAGAATCGGGGAACATCCGGCTCCCTGGTATGTACAAATACGATATATACCTACATGATCCCAGAGGGCGCGGGACGATGGACGGGGAGCGGGGCCGTGCCTGATGAGAGGCGACGTGGATCACAGGGGAGATACCAGAATACGGGCGGTCCCGGGGATCGCCGGGTGAAGAACCGGGGATAAGACGCCAGAGGACCGACGAGGATCGAGACGTGGAAGGGGCATTCATGAAACGGGTCTTTATAACTTGCAGGGCCGCAGCTGCACTCACTATGCTGATAGCTGCGATCGCCTCCGGGATCTCGTCGGGGGCCCTCTCACAGGAGGTCACATATCACTTTACCGAACCCTACTGGCAGCAGCGCGCCGATTACGACATAGACGTAACTCTCGATACTTCAAAGCACATGCTCACCGGGACCGAGACAATAACCTACAGGAACCTCTCCCCCGACACACTCAGGGAATTCCATATCCACCTCTACCCAAACGCCTACAGCGAAAAGGATTCGCCGCTGCTGCGGGACTACCTCAAGGGAACCCTTCACTTCTTCGTCGGCCTCCGTGAGTCCAAACGCGGATGGATCGACATAACCGGTTTCATCATCGACGGCGCAGAGGCACAGTTCAGTGTCGAAGGCACGATCCTAACGAGCGAATTCCCGAATCCCGTCCCACCGGGCGGAGCGGCCGAGATCGAGATAGCATTCGAGGAGAAGATACGCCCCAGGCTGGGGAGGGCGGGGTACATCGGCGAGCATTACGATATCGCCCAGTGGTACCCGAAGATGGTCGTATACGACCGTGACGGCTGGCACCCCGACCAGTTCCGCGTTGGTGAATTCTACGGCGAGTTCGGAACCTTCGACGTTTCCATCACGCTGCCGGAAGGGCAGGTGATCGCTGCGACCGGAGTGCCCGTATCGGGCGATCCCGGCTGGGACAAGAATCCGCCCGCCGACGGTGGCGGTCATCGGAAGGGAGGGCACCCTCACATGGGTCACGGCGGCGGCAGGGGCTCGGAGGATCGGGGGGGGGAAGGCGGCGCTGTCAAGACGGTCAGGTTCAAGGCGGAGAACGTTCACGACTTCGCCTGGTCCGCGGATCCCTCGTACGTTGTCGAGGATACGCTGTACAACGGTTACAATATAAAGGTCTTCTACAGGGCCTGGAACCGGCACTGGGCCGACAGCGTTCTCGCAAGAAGCCTGAGGTCGATGAAGTGGCTCGAGGATTTCGCCGGGCCCTACCCCTATCCCCAGATCAGCGTAGCCGACTGCCCCACGCACGGCGCCATGGAGTACCCGATGCTCGTGATGAACGGCGGCTTCGACGAGGGGCTCATCCTCCACGAGCTCGGCCACAGCTACTTCTATGCCTCGCTGGCGAACAACGAGAGGGACGAGGCATGGATGGACGAGGGATTCACTCAATACCAGATGTTCCGTTACATGGAGAACCGCTTCGGGCCGTACGGCAAGCCCCGAGGCGGAGGTTGGTTCGCCTCGCTCTACCCCGAGCCGAAGCTCTGGGAAGGCCTCTCCAGGTCGATCATAGACCGGGCACGCGCCGGATTCTCCGAACGCATCTCGACTCCCGTGCACAAGCTCGAAAACGGACATCATACCCCGGCCTACGTGCACGCGCCCCTCTTCCTCAGGGCCGTGCGATACATGGTAGGCGACGAGGCCTTCAGCGAGATCGTGCACATATACTGCGACCGCCACAAATTCAAGCACGTCGCTGAGGAGGACTTTCTCGCGATCTGCGAGGAGGTCTCTGGGATGGACCTTCGGGAGATGTTCAAACAGTGGCTCCACTCGCTCAAGAGCTGTGATTACAGGATGGACAGGTTCGATGTCGAGAAGGTCGAGTCCGGTTACAGGGCGGACATCAAGATCGACCGCAAGGGAGAACTCATAATGCCACTGGCCCTGGCCTTCCGCCTGGAAAACGGCAACACCGCCCTGGAGAGGATCGACGGAACACTGAGGAACATAGAGAAGAGCTTCAACTTCGAGTCGAAGCCGGTCTCGGCCTCGATCAATCCGGATAACGAGATACTCGATATCTACTTCGCCGATAACTTCTCTCCCAGGCGCAGGGAGTTCTTCTCCCTCGACCTCCCGTTGAACGATTACCACCCCATGGACGCTTACGAGTTCCGCTGGGCTCCGTTCGGTTACTACAACGACATCGATGGCGGCAAGGCAGGCCTCCGCCTACGCACCGGCTACGACGACATGTACTGGAAGTTCACGCTCCAGGGCGCCTATGGATTCGAGAGCGAAAACGCCGATATATACGGAGCGTTCGAGCATCCGCTGGGATACTTCGGGCGCGATTCCCACATACGGTTGGAGGGATACCACAGGGAGGGCCGCCAGGGCGCATCGATAGTGCTGGACAAGATAAGGCGCAAGGGATTATACGATCCGCTCGCCAAGTTCATGTCATTCTACTTCCACTACCAGGAGATGACCGACTCATCCTATGTATTCCCCTTCACATACGACAAGGGCATCAACCTCAAAGCCGGCCTGAGCCTCGCCCTCTACCCCAAAACCGACATATTCGACTCTTCGATATTCCTGAGCTACGATAGATCCTTCTGGGGAAGCGATGACAGCTACGAAAAATTCATGCTGGCCCTGAGGATGAAGACTGCCAGGCGCGTGTCTCTGCCGATCAAGCCCGCGTTCAGATTATTCCTGGGCAGCTGCGCGATCGATCCTCCGCTTCAGGAGACCTTCAATCTCGCCGGTGCCGGGGTTCTGGAAAAGGAGAGGATGTTCTGGCTCAGAAGCGTCGGTGGATTCCCCAAGGACTATTACAACAACTTCCACGTCCCAGGAGACGCAAACCTGCGCGGTTACTTCGACGCCGACTTCGGCTTCAAGCGCATCATGTCGATGAACATCGAAACCGAGCTGCCGTTCCCCCTGCCCGTAGGCAGGAGGCTCTCGCGAATGCTCGACAGGAAGCTCTACCTGTTTTACGACTTCGGGAAGGTCCTCGACGCACGTCCCTTCGAGATGGTCCCGCCCTGGATCAGGCCCGGCCTAGAGGGGGGCACGTTCTCGTTCGACGACATACTATCGGATTTCGGAGTTGGTGTGAGCCTGTGGCGGATAACCGCCGAATTCCCCCTGTACATAAGCCATCCCGTGCTCAACGGCGACGAAGAAAATTGGGATTTCCGCTGGACGGTGGGATTCAACAGGCTCTTCTAGATCCAGCCGAAGAAAGTGCCAGCTTCGGTGCCCATGATCCGGATCGGTGTCGCTAGCCCAGAGCTCGCGATATGGCGGGATCGAGATCCTTGAATCTGCCCAGCCACTGCAACCTCTCCATCTTCAACGCGTCGTTGAAGATCCTGAGCTCCGGCTCGGTGTAGTAAAGCGACGGCTCGAAGACACGAAGGTCGAAGCCGGGTATGTCCCGGGGCACCTCGTACCCCCAGAAATCATCCCTCTTCCAACTTATTCTCGAACGCGCGACCTCGCGTATGATGGCGGCCGAATCCCGTATCTTTATCTTCCGTCCGGCCAGTTCCGCCACCTCGACGAGCTCGACCTCCGCTCCCGGGATCCTCCCTGTTTCCACACCTTCCATCACGGCCATGAGATTGGTTCTCGATCTCAGTCTCTTGTAGTTGTGATAGGTCTCGTAGCGGACGGTGTTGATCTTGAACTTGGACGTAGTGCCATCCTTGAGCTCGAGCTCAACCTCCTGCCCTGTATCCTCGTGTTTTTCCCCCCTCAAGAAACGCCTCAGTTTCTCGAGGGATTGGACCGAATCGAGCCGTTCGAAGCTGCGGTCCACGCTCCGCCCCCCGAATCCCCCCGTGTTGAAAAGAAAACTCTGAATATGGGGATTCTTCTTGAGGATGTCGTAGAAAATATTCCCCTCCTCACCCTTGGGCCCCACTATGAACGGATTCGTGCCGACCTCGCGCACAGACATTCCGGCCTTTGTAGGGTCCGCCGCTGATGTCAGTATAGACTCCCCCAGCATGAAGAACGCCGCCGCCTGCTCGAGACTGAGCCTCGCCACCGGAGGCACGACCGTCTCCCTTCTCGTAATGAAGAATATCATGTCCACGCGGTCTAGATCGATCCTGTCATCCGTATAGTCCAGCTCTCTTCTCACTACGATTCCCCTGCCGTTGAAGCACTGCCCTCCCGGCACGTATGGATGGTCATAGCGGAAGAAGTCGACATCGCCGGTTTCCGGTTCGACGTACACGTTCTCCAGCACGGCATGGTCGGCGGTCGCTCCCGCGTAGAGCAACGGCTGCGACTCGCCCTCCAGCCCTTCGGTCTTTATATAGGCGTTGTCCTCCGTACCGTAAGCCGCGCCGCTCGGTGAAAGCACGAAGAAATCATCCTGCCTTATGATAACGGTCTCCCCCTCATCCGGATCCAGCCAGAAGTGATGCACCGACAGGGTTGTTTTCCCGGTTCCGCTGAGCCCGAAGAAAAGCGCGCCCTTGTCCTCGAGCCCTCCGGTTCCGTCGTCCTTGGCCCTTATGACCTTCCCCCCGGCGTGAACACCGAGCCCCCCTCCCTTCCCCCCGCGGTAGCGTTCCTTCTCGGCGTACATCGCCATTCTGAGATGTCCCTTCTTGACTTCACCGAAGTAATCGGATCCGAGCACAAAGGTCACCCTGTTCACCGCATCCGCCAGGATGGAAACCGGCGGCAGCGACCTTCTCCTGGCGAATTCGGACCATTCCGGTATCATCACGAGCACCTGCTCCGGTTCGCTTCGCCCGCCACCTGCCGGGAGGTCGAAGATGAGCTTGTCCCACATCACGAGAAGCCTGGCATACGATGCGGTCAGAATGGTCCGGCAGTGGTGGCTGTGCTCACCGTGCCATCCGAGCTGCTTGTCCATCATCAGAAGCTCCGTGCCCGAGGCGACCAGGAAATCCGAAGCCTCTTGAAGTATCCTCGCCTGCCTCTCATCCGGATTGCCGAAGAAGACCTCCGTGAACGGGGCCGATCTGCTGGTCACCTTCGATATGAACGAATAAGCCCCGTGCCGGTTGAGCGAGTTCTCGCCGCCCCTGTTCTCCAGTGTCACAGGATCCTTTAGGGCCAGATCGTAGATATGTTTCCTGTCATCGGAGAGGTGGAATCCCGCCTCGGCAGCATGAACGATCTGTTCGACCAGCTTGCTGGATAGCACCGATATTACTCCGCTCACGAGCTTACCTTCTTTGTTTCTGAAATGAAGCCTCCGCCATCCGTCGATGTGGAGTTGTTGAGATGACCGGCGGACGAGGGCCCGCTCCTTTCGTGATAATACTAGATCTTGAGTTTTCTCACGGCATCGATCACCGTGCCGTCCCTCCATTCAATAAGCGCCACGACGCGTTCCTCGAACTCGGGCTTCTCGGGCTCGCCCGTCATGCCTATGGCGATACTGTGAAGTTCCTCGATCGTCTTCAGCGGCAGGCCGCTTCCCTTCATACGCTTTATCAGATCCTCTCTTCTGGGATTTATCGCCACACCCCGCTCGGTGATGATCACGTCGATGGTTTCTCCGGGTGTCGTGACTGTCGTGACCTTGTCCACGATAATCGGCAAACGGCCCCTTATGAGCGGAGCGGTTATCATCGTAACGTAAGCATCCGTTGCGTCGGTGAATCCCCCGATCCCGTGCAGAAGCCAGCCGTCGGAGTGCGTATTCACGTTCACGTTGAAATCGAGGTCCACCTCCGTCGCACCGAGTACGGCCACCTTGACCCGCTGCGCGAAGTTGCCCTTCGTGTGGTAGTTGTAGGATGTGAAAGGATCCGTCTCTATATGCCTGGGGTTGTCGCGAAGGGACTCGACCCCCGCTATATCGAAGGCCTGACCGTCTAGTATGTGCCCCACCAATCCCTCTTCGAGCAGCTCGACGAGGTACTTCGTCGATCCGCCCCTCGCGAACGGGGCCTTGATCCCGCGCTCACGCATCATCTTTGCGACGTACTGCACGAAGGCCAGAGAGATGCCGCCTGCGCCCGCCTGGAACGAGAACTCCGGCTCCTCGAGGATACCAGAATCCCGTATGAATTCCGCAACGTATCTCGCAATCAAGAGGCGGGTCGGGCTCCTGGTTATGCGCGTCGTGCCTGATACGATCTTCTCCGGATCCCCCAGCTTGTCCACCTCGACCACATAGTCCACATTGCCTCCCCGTATGACCCATGGAAAGTTCGGGAATGGAACCAGGTTGTCCGTGACGACGACCACATTGTCGGCATACATAGAATCGGCCAGAGCGAAGCTTATCGGACCGCAGGCCGAGGGGCCCCTGACCCCATTCGCGTTCCCGTGGCTGTCCGCCGCAGGAGCAGCGATGAAGGCGGCATCTATATGAAGATCGCCATCCTGAATCGAGCGGTAACGCCCACCGTGCGATCTCAGTATACAGGCCTTCTTCATCTTGCCCAGAGAGCACGCCCTGCCGACGGGGCCGTTCATCGAGCCCTCTATATGCGATATCATCCCGCTCTCTATATGCTCGATCAACGGCTCGTGGCACGGGAAGAGCGCTGAAGGCGCAAGGACCAGATCCTTGAGACCGCGCTTCGCCAGTCTCTCTATTACCATATTAACAAGGTAGTCACCGTTTCTCAGGTGATGGTGAAAGGACACGGTCATGCCGTCCTTGATCCCGCAGGCGTCAATCGCCTCGTCCAGCGAAGAGAGCATCTTGTTCTTGTAATCAACCGCCGCCCTTATCGGCGGACCGACCTTTCTTCCGCCGCCGTGACCGGCATGAGCCCCCATGAACGGCTTCAGTTTCCGCCCGTCTATCTCCTCGGGGATCAAGCGCGCGAGTGCATTGGAGACCATTTTCATCGTTCGCCCCCGATCTTTAATCCAAGATCCGTTTAAGATTCCGTCTATTCCAAAACATCCTCACCGAGCAGTCCGAGCGCCTCGGCGAGGCGCAGGATCTTCCTGGCCCTCTGCTCGATGGGAGCATCTATCATCTTCGATCTGATCGTAGCCACGCCGCTTCCCCTGCTGCGGGCCTCCTCGATCGCCGCCACCACCTTCTTCGCGTACTCGATCCTCTCGGGAGTCGGCGCGAACACACCGTGAACCGGCTCTATCTGCCCGGGGTGTATGACCCCCTTGCCCTCGAATCCCAGCGCCATGGCCTCCTCGGCGCTCTTGACCAAGCCTTCCGTGTCCGCTACATCGCTGAAGACGGTGTCTATCGCACTGACGCCGGCGGCCTTCGCCCCCAGCACTATCATGCTCCTCGCAACGAAGCTCTCCATGCCCTCCTTGGTCCTCTCCACACCCATGTCCGCCGTAAAGTCCTCGGCGCCGAAGCACAGCGCAACCACCCTGTCGCTCGCAGACGCAATCTCGTACGAATGCAACACACCCTTGGCGGTCTCTATCAGCGGCATGAGCAGGACGCGGGTTTCTATCCCCTCTCTCTTCTCCACTTCATCCACTATCCTCTCGACATCCCTGACATCCGACGCCTCGCCGCACTTGGGGATCAGCAGGACATCGGGAAGGGCCGGGAGAACCATCTCGATGTCGGCCTTTCCGTACTCGGTCTCGAGCGGATTTATGCGCACGATCCTCTCCGCGCCCCCGAAATCGATCGTGAGAAGCGTATTGCGCACCAGAACCCTGGCGGCATCCTTCTCGGTGGGCGCTACGGAGTCTTCCAGATCCAAGATCACGCAATCCGATCCGAACAGCCCCGCGTTCAGCATCAGATCCGGATTGTTGCCGGGGAGGTACAGTCGGCTCCGCCGCAGGCGATCCTTCACGGGCCCCGAAGACGTCACCCTTCGCTTCGGGGGGCAGCCGGGCTCCTTGATTTCGTAGAGCCTCCTTGCCGCCGCTTCCACCCGCGCTTTCAGAACGTAGTCGAGGGCTCCCCTATCCTGCGCCTCGAGCTTTACATGCTCGATCCCGAGCTCGCCCAAGGTGTCCTCGATATCCTTTTTGATGCTCTTCCCGAACACCTTTTCCACCGAGCTCTTGATTTCCACACAGACACCGCCATCGGACCTCTTTTCCAGCGTAACGATAATGTCACCTTTCCTGTCGGCGACTCCTGCCTTAGCACATTCATTTTTACCCATTATTTTCTTCCGCTATATCTTAAATCCCTTTGTTCAGCCGGGGCGCCCGATTGTCGCACCGGCGGTTAAGATGGAGCAAACAATACAACTCCACTCTCAATCCCCAAATCAACAAGAATCTAATGCATTACAATAACATTGTCAAAGCAGATTAGAATATTTTTCGATCAATCTTCGAGCCCCCGGCCCAGGGACCCATAGAGGTATAAGTTAATCATAACAGGGAGATTAGATCCTACCGGAAATTACGCGGCCCTTTACCCTTGAATAATATCCGATTTAGTGTATTGTGTGGGAACGCACCGGATTTTTCGCTATTTTCCGGTTTCAATAGTTAGTTACACCTGCTCACTTATCAACGAGAGGTGAGGTTTATGACCAATCGAGTTGCCATCGTGGGGATCGGAACAACGGGCTTCAAGCCCGTAACACCCGATGTTTCATACCGAGAGATGATCTTCGAGGCGGCCCGCAAGGCATATACTGATGCCGGGGTCGAACCCGACGAGATCGACGGTTTCATCACGGCGGCGGAAGACTTCATGGAAGGGTACAGCATCGCAGACGAGTACTGTCCCGACCAGATAGGAGCCGTACTGAAACCGACACAGACCATTCCGGGGGATTTCATCCAGGCAATGGCCACCGGTTACATGATGATCATGTCCGGAGCATTCAAGATGATTGCGATCGAGGCGCACAGCAAAGCCTCGAATGTCAAGAATGTCGATGAGCTGGTGGGATTTGCCTTCGATCCTGTCCTCAACAGACCCCTTCGCGAGTCCCCGCACGCTATTGCAGGCCTGGAGATGACCAGGTACATGTTCGAGACCTGCACAACGGCGGAACAATGCGCAAACGTAGTCGCACTGAACATGGGAAACGCACTCCGCAATCCATACGCCGCCTTCGGTGCCGACATCGAACCCTGGGACGTACTCGGATCCGAACCCGTATCGCTGCCGCTACACCGTTTGGATATCGCACAGCATGCCGATGGTGCGGTGGTCGCCGTACTTGCTGATTCAGAAACCGCTTCATCGCTCACCGACAAGCCGATATGGATAGAGGGGCTGGGTTGGTGCACTGACACCCCAACGCTCGAGATGCGCGATTGGGGGGAGGCGGCATACGCACGGATCGCGGCCGAGATGGCCTACAGGATGGCCGGTATCAGCAATCCGGCCGCCGAGGTCGATTTCGCGGAGATCTCGGACGAGTACTCCTATAAACAGCTTCAGCACATGGATGCGCTCAAGTTCTGCATGCCTGGTGAAGCCGCGTTTATGGTAGAGACCGGCGTAACGGATATCGACGGCGAGCTCCCCATAAACGTTTCAGGCGGGGCGCTCGGTGTCGGACACCTCTTCGAGGCGTCGGGGGCCCACAAGATCCTGGAGCTCGTCGAGCAGCTTCGCGGAGAGGCGGGCGCCAGACAGATCCCCGATGTTAATGTAGGACTCGCCCAGGTCTGGCGCGGCGTTCCAACCGCGACAGGTGCTGTCGCCATACTGTCGAATACGTAGGAGGTCTCTCGCAATGGGATATAGAAAAGTAGCAATAGTTGGCGCCGGCATTACAAAGTTTGTTCGGCGCGCGCAGGAGACCGGCAAGGAGCTGTCATGGCAGGCATCCAAGATGGCCCTCGACTCCTGCGATCTGACACTGGACGACGTGGACTGCGTCACACTCGGTACCGCCCCGGACGCATTCGACGGTGTACACATGAAGGGCGAGTACCTGGCCGACGGCGCCGGCGCTTTCAGAAAACCGTACATGCGCCACTATGTGGGCGGCGGCACGGGCGTATTCAGCCCGATCCACGGATGGTACCACGTTGCGAGCGGCATGGCTGATATCTGCCTCGTCGTGGCGGAGGAGAAGATGTCTTCGTGCTACCCGCACCCGCAGGGGGCGTTTATCACGATCTTCGACCACACCACTGAGCAGCCCCTCATGCCGAACCTGATATGGATCTTCGCCCTCGAGATGAACCGCTACATGCAGACATACGGCCTATCGAAGGCCGACATCGCGCTTGTATCGGTAAAGAACAAGGGAAACGCAGTGGATCACCCTTGCGCACAGATCCCCGAGAGGATCACCGTCCAGGACGTCCTCGATTCGGAGACCCTCGCATGGCCTGTGAACCGTCTAGACATAAGCCCCGCCTCCGACGGAGCCGCCGCCATCGTCATGGCGAGCGAGCGTGTCGCGCGCAGGCTTACGGACAAGCCGGTGTGGATAGACGGAATAGGACATTCCATAGACACCGCTTACTGGGCCACCAGGGATCTTTGCTACCCACGGTACGTCGAGGCCGCCGCGAGGATGGCATACGAGATGGCGGGCATAACGGAACCGGACAAGGAGATCCACGTAGCAGAGCCTTACGACCCGTTCGACTACAAGGAGCTCCACCACATGGAGGGTCTGATGCTCTGCAAGCGAGGAGAGGCCGCGAGGCTCACGGCCGACGGGATTACGAGCCGAGAGGGCAACATGCCCATCTGCCCATCAGGAGGCGCTCTGGGAGTCGGGAATCCCATCGCTGCGACCGGGCTGATGAAGATCATCGAGATCTATCTTCAGCTCCGTGGCGAAGCCGGCAAGCGCCAGATACCCGGTAACCCTAGATGCGGTCTCGCCCAGGCATGGGGAGATCTCATGCAGATGGGGACTGTAGTCGTAATGAGAAACTAATCACAGGTGGCGGCCTCTCGGGCCGCGCCCATGGGGGCGGTGCACGAAGCCGCAGGTTAAAATATGAGGAAGACGACCATAGAGAAGCCCTGCAAGGAGATCGAAAGATGAAACTTGAAGATTACAAGCTCGGAGGGAAGGCGCTTCGTTCCTCGGAGATAAAGACGGGCAAGGTCCTCTCGACCAAGTGGGAGCCGAACCTCGAATACGCTTGGGATGACGGCGTTGCAATCGGCAGGTACCTGGCCGAGTTGAAAAACGGCAAGATCATCGGGAGGGTATGCTACAAGTGCCGCCGCATCATGCTGCCCCCGAGGATGTTCTGCGAGCTTTGCTTCCGCCCGACCGACGAGTGGCTCTACCTCAAGGATACGGGTACGGTGAACACGTTCAGCATCGTCCACGTCAACTGGGACGCCTCAAGGCGCAAGCCGGGCGAACCGGCGCTAATCCCGGCGGTCATCGAGATCGATGGGGCAAGCGAGGGAATGGGAATCATGCACATGCTGAGCGAGGTCGATCCTGAAGATATCAAGATCGGCATGAAGGTGAAGGCCGTCTGGAAGAAGGCCGATGAGCGTACTGGTGCAATAACCGACATCCTCTATTTCAAACCGGTTCGCCCGCGCGGCGGGAAGAAGGCCTCGGGCAAAAAGGGTAAGCGCCGTTAATTATACAGGGGGAATCACGATGTCCATAACCGAGAAGATAACTAAAACGACAAAGCCGACCTACTGGGAAGGCCGCATTCCCGTGAACTACATTTACACATACGGCCTGGCCGGCGAGAAGTTCTTCAGGGCGGTGAAGGACAAGGGAACGTTCCTCGCCACCTACTGCCCGGAATGCGACGTCTCCTACGTGCCTGCGAAAGCCTACTGCGACCGCTGCTTCGCGGAGCTCGATAAATATATCGATGTAGGAACCACGGGCTTCGTCGAGAGCTTCACGCTGTCGTTCAAGAACATGGACGGCTCCAGCAGAAAGGAGCCCCGCATACTCGCGATGATCAAGATAGCCGGCACCGACGGCGGCCTGGTCCACTACATCACCGGCATCGACGTCGAGGACATCGCCATAGGGATGCCTGTCCAGGCTGTATTCAAGCCCAAGGGCAAGCGCAAAGGCGCGATCGACGATATAGTCGGCTTCGGGCCGATCAAGCAAAAGGGCCGCAGGTAGGCGGTATCCTCTACGTGACTCCGCCTGTGACCGGTCCCCGGTCCGACCGGACATCAATCTGCTCAGGAACATAGAGGGCCGATTGATTGTGGGAAATGAAAGAAGGGTGGGTTGTACGGCCCACCCTTCCCTTAAGGTTCCGAAGGAGTTTAAGATGTCTCGTTGCTCAGGCCACCTCCGGTCTTCAAGGCGCCACGTTCAAGTCTTTTTCTCTTAACAACAGGGGGTTAATAACTCTGTTTAAAAGAGAACCGCGGACTCAAACTCGGCTTTAATCCATATAAATATCAATATTTATGCCAGAATGAGATATTAGCTTGCGGGCTGATGAAATAGCTGGGGAAAATATGTTGAAATATGGTGGATAACTTTAGCAACCTCTTGTCCGAAAGTACAATTGGGACACTTTGCTGTTTCAACAAATTATGCTAAACGCCTGCTTTTTCCCTAACTTTTCCTTAATGAACACTTGGTTTCGGCAGTTAATTTTCTTAACTCAGGCCCTATCGGCGTAAATTAATTTTCCCTAGATGTCAATTACGTGAACGGTGTTCGTCGGCCGACGCTCCATCGTCGGTATACCAGCCGTTAGAACGACTCTTCCACCGTAACCGGCTCTCTTCACCTGCTCCCGGACGATCGCGAATATCCTCTCGGTCGAATCTATGCATTCTACCGGTATGGTTCTAACGCCCCATACGAGCGCCATATGCCTGACGACCGGCAGGAAGTCCGTAAGCGCCAGTACGGGAACATTCGGTCTATATCGCGCGATCATCCTCGCCGTCCTGCCGCTGTGCGTTAGACAGGCTATCGCGGACGCCCCGATTTCCTCCGCCACCTTAACCGCCCCCGAGCATACAGTATCGGTCAGAGCGAAACCCTCCTCCTCGCCTACGAGCCTGCTCCAATCCCCTGAACCCTGGGACACTATCGACTCTCTTTCGCGTTCACAGTACCCGTCCTCCACGTACCTCTCCGCCTCACAGATTATCCTGCTCATCATGTTGACCGTCTCCACCGGATACCTGCCGGTCGCCGTTTCGGCGGATAGCATTACCGCATCCGTTCCGTCTAACACGGCATTCGCCACATCGCTCGCCTCCGCCCTCGTGGGTCTCTCGGTCGTAACCATCGATTCGAGCATCTGTGTGGCCGTTATGACGGGCTTGCCCTTTCTAAGGCATTCGGCTATAATCGATTTCTGAATAACCGGCACCTCCTCGGCCGGTATCTCCACACCGAGGTCGCCCCTTGCGATCATCAATGCATCCGAGGCCCCGATAATCTCGTTCAAGGTTTCGATGGCTTCCCGTTTCTCTATCTTCGCTACAACAAGCGCCTGTGAATCCCATTTGCTTATCATGCGCTTGAGCTCCATCACCTCCTGCATGTTCCTGACAAAGGAGAGGGCGACATAATCCACTCCCAGCTCAACGCCGAACTCGAGATCCTCCCTGTCCTTCTTCGTCAGCGCGGGAGCGCTGATCTTCACGCCCGGCAGGTTAACACCCTTCCTGGAAGTGAGAACTCCGCCATGAAGGATGCGGCATTGAACCCTGTCCCCGGTTACCTTCTCCACTTCTAAATGGATTATCCCGTCCGCCAGGTAGATGCTATCCCCGGCAACCACATCATCGGGCAGCTCCGGATACGACACGTTGACGACGCCGCCGCTTCCGTCCGCCTCATCCGGTGTAAGCGTAATCTCCCCTCCGTCTGTTAGTGCCATCTCCCCGCCATCTATGTCTCCCACCCGAATCTTAGGCCCCTGCAGATCCTGCATTATCGCCACCCTATCGCTCAGGCCCCTTATCCGCTCGTAAACCTCACTGTGCTCTTCGTGCTCCCCATGAGAAAAATTGATACGAGCGACATCCATGCCCGCCTCTATCAACCTCTCGAGCGTTCCCCGGTCCCTAGAGGCGGGGCCGATAGTGCATACGATCTTCACGTTCTTCAAACGATCACCTCCGGTTTCGGCGCACCGCGGAGCGACAGCGGTCATATCCCGTTTCCACCCCCGGCGTGCATCATCTACGCATCCGTTCCGGTGGCTTTTCCTCCTCAAATCGATTCTATTACCATGCCCTCCCAGCTCAAAGAGGATTCTTTCCTCCCCCATTCCACATCGATTCCTATATATCGACATCCACACTGCACGCTTGACTGCATTTCACGCGCTTGCGCCAACGTCTCCAAATCCATAGGCCTGGATTTACCCGCATCTATGTGTTAATTTATACATTACCATGAGGAGAACGACACTTGGCAAAACCGGCCTCGAAGTCTCGGTGGTGGGATTCGGGGGCATCCCGATCCAGGGAATATCCTTCACTGAGGCGGAGAAGGTGCTGCTGCGGAGCGTCGACCGAGGGATAAACTTCTTCGACAGCGCGCGGGGCTACACGGACAGCGAGGAGAAGATGGGCAGGGCCCTCATTCGGCACAGAGACGAGATCATCCTGGCGAGCAAGTCCCTCTCGCGTTCCGCCGAGGGGATAACAGCCGAGCTCGAGACGAGTCTCCACAACATGCGCACCCGGCACATCGATATCTACCAGATACACAGCGTCGGATCGAGAGATCAGCTCGATGCCGTTCTCTCCCCGGGAGGCGCATACGAGGCCCTCGACAAGGCGCGGCAAGACGGCAAGATAAGGTGGATCGGAATCACAGGACACTTCAGGCCAGTTCTCGTCGAAGCGGTGCGCACCGGCCTATTCGATACGGTTCAGATGCCTTACAATCCCATCGAGACCGAGTGGGAGACCGATCTGATCCCCGAAGCACGGAAGCTCGATGTAGGGACGATAGGAATGAAGCCCCTCGCCGGAGGCGCTCTCACAAACGCGGGCGCCTCGATCCGGTTCGCCCTATCACGTGGTATCGACGTCTCGATACCGGGGATGGACTCGGTGGAACAGGTCGACGAAAACGCCGCCGCCGGCGCTGCCCCAGCCGCGCTCACGGATGTGGAGCTGGCAGAGCTTCTAGAAGAGAAGGAGGTCTGGGGCGGCACGTTCTGCCGGCGCTGCGGCTACTGCATGCCATGCCCGGAGGGGCTGAACATACCGTTCCTGCTCCTTATAGAGGCCTATTACACGCGCTACGGGCTGAAGGATTGGGCCAACAAACGCCTCGCGACACTGGAAAAGCGCTACGAAGATTGCACCGGATGCGAAGAATGCCTGGACAGGTGTCCCTACAACCTGCCTATCCCTGACTTGATGAAAAGGGCCAGAGGGATAGTCGTTTGAAAAGGACCGCTCAACACCAGCGACGCATGAATCCCGGCAGGGGACGATGCTTCGCCGCCCGGCCGTCTCTCTAGAATGATCTCGGTTTGTATCGAGAATACATTCACATATCGAAACTGCAACCCCTGTCGTAGATCCTTTCCACCGTCATTCCGGCGAGACCGATACGCTCATCGCTGCCGGGGTCAAGACCCAAAATGATACCGACCCACTCACAGCAATGGAAGGCCAGGACATCGCCCCTGTACCTGTCCTTGCCGTACCCGGCGATATATCCCCTGCTACCCTTCTTCTCGCTCTTCACCACCGCGCCCGTATTCTCCACGTACCAATCGAACAGGTCGCGGGCCTGCTCCCCGGTATCGAGCGGAAACAGATACATCACCCCCTCCTCCTCCTCGAAGCGGTAGGACGCCGAGAATGCCGGCGGGAACCTTTCGCTCCCGAGCACTCCCTCGGTCACGTACCCGATGCTCCGATCCACAAGCCCCTCCTCGGGGAAGCACGACAGCTCCGACGGCGGCGAGCCGGACTCCTTGATCCTCCCCGCCACGGCCTCTGCGAATGCGTGCTTCGCCTCGTCCGGTCCTTCACCCTTCTCGAACACGTAGACCCTGACGAAGTACCTCCCCTTCCAGAACTGCAGCGAGTACGAATCCTCGAATGCATCGTTCCCTATATCCGTGAACTCCAGCAGCGGGCCGTTGTACTGGGAAAAGATCCCGAACGCCATCAGTGGGCCCGAGTGCTGGAAGATCTCGATCTTCAATTCGAGGCCGTCTTCATTTATGTAATGCTGCACAATGACATTCGAAAACTCGTATGTCAGAAACCTATCAGCAGCGCCGTTTATATACTCCCAGAGATTCTCGGCCCCGTAGCTGGTCGCCTGTCCGTCCGCATTCCAGCCCTCGAGCTCCCCTGAGGCCGGAAGCAGCAACCGGGTCTTCCCCTCTTCGCCTTCACCGGCCGATATCCCCGCGAGAAACATGCTGCACAGAGATACTGCTATAATCAAATGACCCCTCTTATCGCTCATATCATAACCACCTTTGCAGAACGATGAAATCCAGCTAATTATATAACCCCGCAAACCTCAAAACAATCCATTTCAAAGGCGTGACGGGGACACGGGGGCATCCAGCGACGATGCTGCATCCAACCGCTCCCCCTCGGATCGTCCATAGCGGCGACCGGCGCCAGCAGCCCGGCGTGGGAAAGTCAGGCCGGCATCGTGCCGGCATCATCCCCGACCCCGTCCCATTTTTATTTCTCCGAGCGCCTTCACCGTGTTATATTTGTAAACAGACCTGCAGAGCTTTACTTGAACGAATCACAATACTCACCGAAAGTGGCTGGAATGGGCTTTCTCAAACGGCTCCTGGGCCTGGAGGTCAGGCCGGGCGAACCGCGCAGCATCAGGGATGATGAGTTCGAGGGCGAGATCGCCGGATCCGATCTGCCCTGCTTTCTCTACTTCTACAGCCTGTGGTGCCCGTCATGCCAGGTCACGAGCGGATTACTGAACGAGCTGGGCCCCAGTTACATAGGCAAAGCCTCGTTCTACAAGATGGACGTGAACAAGGAGCCCAATACGGCTGCCATGTTCGGCATAAGGAGCATCCCGGCTGTAATCTCGTTCAAAAACGGGACGCCCGCCGACATGCTCGTAGGGCTCGCACCGATAGACGAGCTCAAGGGCTGGATAGAGAAAAACTTGTAACTAATAGTCAGGGACGCCGGGCGGGAGGCTGGGAGCGCCCCGCACAGCTATTCCCGGCTGTGCCGCTCGGGCAGCAGCTAAAGTAACATAACGGGGTGCCATCGAACCCCGAGCGGGCAGAAGGTGTAATGGTGCTTCATGAAAGAGATCAGAATCGCAGGTAAGGTCCTGAGGCTTTTACAGGGCGACATCACCCGACAGGAAACGGACGCGATAGTGAACGCTGCGAATTCACGCCTCGCGGGCGGTGGAGGCGTCGACGGCGCTATCCACCGTGAGGGCGGTCCCGATATAATGAAGGAATGCGATGCTATAAGGGCCGAAAAAGGGGGATGCCCTACCGGGGAGGCGGTGATCACTACGGCGGGAAGGCTCCCATCCAAGTGGGTCATACACACCGTTGGACCGATCTGGCGAGGCGGCTCGGCCGCCGAGCAAGAAAAGCTGGCCGGCTGCTACTCCAGCTGCATGAAGCTTGCTGAGAGTTACGCGCTTCGCTCGGTCTCTTTTCCCAGCATAAGCACCGGTGCATACGGATACCCCGTGGAGAGAGCCGCTATGGTAGCGCTCGAAACGGCGGCGGCGGAGCTGAGAAACAGGGACATCGACGAGGTCAGGTTCGTGCTGTTCTCCGCAGGCGATCTTGACGTTTACGCGGCCGCCCTCGACAGGGTGGTTGAGGGAGGCTCCGGATCGGAGGGTGAAGACGGTTGAGAGACGGCTGCGGAAGAATTCCGGCGGATGATGGCCGAAGCGTGCTCGAGAGGCCCGGCCGAGGAGCTCTGAAATACCGGGAGGTATCCATGATGCGCGGACTCACATTGATGCTGCTTCCTCTCCTGCTTCTATCGACCTCCCCATCCAATGGCCGGGCCGAATCGGAAAGAATATACATAAGGTTCGGCGGCGGTTACAGCCGTCCGGTTCTCGGCAACCTCTCCGATGAGCTCGACCGCCAGGGAGATGAAGAGATCAAGCCCGGTTACTGCGCGGCCTTCTCGATCGGCAGGACGTTCGTCGATAAGCTCTTGGCCCTGGAGGGCTTCTTCTCCATCGGATTCCACCCCGATTTCTACTACAACAATCGGTACGAGGGTGACGAGGAGAACATCCAGGAGGAGTTCACGGGGAACCTGAGGCACTACAGCTTCGCCCTGATAGGCAAGGTCCGCCTTCCGCAGGCCGGAGACCGTTTCATACCTTACGCGGGCGCCGGCTTGGGTTACGGTATCACCCAACTGATATCGGGCGGCGGGAAGATGAACGCATTCGAAGCAGTCGCGCTCGTACAGATCGAATCCAGACTCAAGGATAACATATACCTGTCGATAGAGGGCTCGTACTGCACCTCCCTGAGCGAGGAGCGGCTGGCATCGCCCCACCTGGAAAACGTGCCCTCCGACGCCGTTTACGACAGCTTCGGTGAGCCCCTCGATGACAGGTACTCCTCGTTCGAGATGAGGATCGGATTCACCGTCTGGCTCAAACCGCCGGAAAGGTTCAGCGATCGATGATACGCCATTGCACAATACTGCCCGTGCTCCTCGTGGTGCTGCTCCTGGCCGCCTCCTGCACGGGCACCGAAAAGAAGAAGGATCACATAAGGATGGTGGGTGGTTGCGTGATAGACACGATCGCCTTGGACGACGGCGGGAATGAGAGCGGCTGCAAAAGGAGCATCAACCGGCTCGAAATCCTATCACTCGACAGCCTGGGCGTCGACTTCTACTCCCATCTGGCACGCGAGCTCGGGGCACGGCTCGACACGCTCGGGATAGACGTTCTCGGACGCTCGGGGCTTCTTCATGTCAAAAGCGGCGCCTGCTGGCCCGCCTACAGGGTGATCTTCTTCCTGGCCGAGGATCCGGATACCGACGGAAGCAGAATCCGGGCTTCACTCCTCGACGAACCCATCGCCTCCATACTCCCCTCTGCCGAACGGGGAAACAGCTACGGTCTGTTCTTCATCAGCCTGCACAGGGGGGACAAGGACGTATGGACCCTCTTCTACCACAATGAGTGAGCGCTCGAATCCCGGATCGGAGGCGGCATCCTCGCAGTCGTCGGGTTCTATCTCGAGAGACGGAATGCGGTCGGGTGTTATTCGCCGAGCCAGCCCGGCACGGCTTTCGGCCTGAATTTCGCGCCGTATACGATATCGTCCCCGAACACGAGAGCCCTTCGGATAGGCGGCACGTTCACCGCCAGCGTGGCGACGGACCTGTGGAATAAGTTATCCGGTTTCGTCCACGGGCATACGGCCTGACAGATCGAGCACGTATAACCGGTCTTCGCCCAGAATTTCAGGCACTCCTCCTCGTTGATCTTCCACTTCCACACGCCCCTCACGAGCACCTTCTCATCCAGCGAGATAGCGCCCACCGGACAATTTACAGCGCATTTCCTGCACTTTTCACAAAAATCCTGCATCCCTATATCGACCGGCTGATCGTACTCGAGAGGCATGTCGGTCGTAACGCACGACAGCCTGAAATTCGCGCCCAGGCTGCGGCTCACGACATAGCCGCAGCGGGCAAGCTCCCCGATACCCGAATCGACGGCTACCGGGACCATCAGCACCAGATAATTTCTCAGGTGGTGCGCCCTCGCTGGATACCCGAGGTGCCTGACGAAGCGCGCGAGCTGAACCGCCGCCAGAACGCTCTTCGCATACACCCTGCCGGTCTCGAACTCGACCGCCCGTGTCGATCCTGTCGAGACGAGTTCTCTGCTCTGCCTGAACGCCATCGATATCGCGCTGCTGTGATCAAGCGTGATCGGGTCTCCATACCCGGCCCCCTGATACCCCCGCGGAATCCCGTTGAAATATGGTGGATTCACGTAACCGTCACGAAAGAAGGGCCTGGATCCCCTATGCGAGTAAACCCACTCGGGCCTGAGCGGGCCTATGCGGACGTCATCCGCCCCTAGATGGCGCGCGTAAGTCTTGATCCTCCTGGAAGCCTCCGCCGCCGGCATATCAAAGCGCTCACCTTCCGGCACACCGTCGACCATGTCGGGGGTGGCAAGCGAGGCCGGAGGCACGAAGAGGGATTCATAGATGGCCCGTCCGAACCCATCCACGCCCTCGCCTCCCCCCATCTTGGACCTGATAAACCGGGTCAGGGCCCTGTCGACTTCCGCTTTCTGGGGGAATCTCCGGTGGTATTCGATCTCCTCGGGACTCCCCTCCACCAGAGCCTCCCTGGAGAAAACGGTATCCCTCTCGTCGAACTTTGTTATCTCCCCATCGATTTCGTAGGTGACCGCTCGGCGCACTCCGTACCCTCCCCTGTAATCGCTATATGATTAAATAATATACTAAATACATCATTTCATTCCATAAAATAGTAAAGACCCCCCGTTTGAATATTTAGTTGAATTTTTCCACTTTTCCATGTAGATTGACTCTACTGTGAAATACCGATCTACAGGCCCCTTAATCGAATAATTACACACCGCAGGAGGAAATCCGAAATGGAGATGCTGCTTTCCGGAAACGAGGCCCTTGCCAGAGGGGTATACGAATACGGGGGCGAATTCGCCTCGGCATACCCCGGAACGCCGAGCACCGAGATCCTCGAAACCATAGGCCGGTTTTTCAAGGACGATGTATATGCGGAGTGGGCAATAAACGAGAAGGTCGCCCTGGAAGTGGCGGTCGGTGCCAGTTACGGCGGTGCGAGGTCTCTCGCAGCCATGAAGCACGTAGGGCTGAACGTGGCAGCTGATCCGCTCATGACGCTCTCGTATACCGGTGTGGGAGCCGGCCTTATACTCGTAAGCGCCGACGATCCCAGCCTCCATTCCTCTCAGAACGAGCAGGATAACCGCTATTACGGCAAATTCGCGTCGATACCCGTCCTGGAGCCGTCCAACAGCATGGAAGCCAAGGAATTCGTCAAATTCGGCTTCGAGATCAGCGAGGAGTTCGACACACCCGTCCTCCTCAGGCTCACGACCAGGATATCTCACTCCAAGGGTATAGTGAAGATAGGGGAACGAAGCACGGTCGAACATTCCGGGTTCGAGCGCAATATAGCCAAGTACGTAATGGTCCCCGCAAACGCATCCAAGCGGCACAAGGTTATAATCGAGCGCCTGGAGAAGCTGAAGGAATACGCGGAGACAACACCTCTGAACCGTATCGAATCGAACGGGAACGAGGTAGGGATCATCACGGGCAGCATCGCTTACCAGTACGCCAGAGAGGCGATGCCCGAGGCGAGCATACTCAAGCTCGGGATGGGATACCCGCTTCCTATGAAGAAGATCAGGGATTTCGCGGCAGGCGTCGAGCGCCTTCTAGTCGTCGAGGAGCTGGAGGGATTCTACGAGGAGCAGATAGCGGCCGCGGGGATCCCCATCGAGGGCAAGAAATACTTCTCCAACTACCTCGAGCTCAACCTGGACCGCGTCAAAGACGGCCTGGTGGAGGCGGGGGTTATGAAGGGGAAGAGGCCGGGCGGCAAGTCGGGTGTAAAACAGGAATCGGTCCTCCCACGCCCCCCCGTCCTATGCGCAGGTTGTCCCCACAGGGGTCTCATGGTGGCCCTGCGTAAACTGAAGGTTTACACGACCGGCGATATCGGATGCTACACGCTGGGAGCCCTGCCACCGCTGGAACAGATCGACTCGTGCCTCTGCATGGGCGCCTCGATCGGCCACGCATTCGGTATCGAGAAGGCCGGCAAGACCGAGAAAAAGGCCGTGGCGCTTCTCGGCGACAGCACGTTTCTACACAGCGGCATAACGGCCCTCGCGAGCGTCGTGTACAACAAGGGCACGCAGACAACAGTGATCGCGGACAACAGAATAACGGCCATGACCGGAGGCCAGCAGCACCCCGGGACCGCGCTGACACTCACGGGTGAGAAGACCCACGCCATAGATCTCGTCAAGCTCTGCAAGGCCCTGGGCGTCGAACACGTTCGCACGATCGATCCATACGATCTCGAGGAAACAACCAACGTCCTGAAGGAGGAGATAGATAGAGACGCCCCGTCTGTGGTAATCACAAACAGACCGTGCATGCTATTCCCTAAGAAGATCAGAAGCAAACCCATGACAGTCGATCTAAGCCTCTGTACGGCGTGCGGCTTGTGCTTCAAGGTAGGATGTCCCGCGATCTCCGGTTCATCGGAGAAAAACGAAAAGGGGCGTTTCAAGTCCGAGATCGATCCCGCGGTATGCACCGGATGCACTATCTGCGCTCAGGTTTGCCCCGCGGACGCGATAGTCGAGATAGAGTCCTGACAGGGTTGCGCTTCACGCGCTACGGATCACGCCCATGCGGCGTCGGTTGACACAAACCTTGGCAATGAATAGAAAGGACAGATCGAATGAACAACGAAACGACCAACGTGCTGATCGTCGGTGTCGGCGGACAGGGCGTGCTGCTGGCAAGTGAGATACTCAGCGAGGTGGCAAGAACATGCGGTCTCGACGCCAAGAAAAGCGAGGTGCACGGCATGTCCCAGAGGGGAGGAGTTGTTACGAGCCACGTGCGGTTCGGCGAGAAGGTGATGTCCCCTCTCATCCCCTCGGGCGAATCCGACGTTATCCTCGCATTCGAGCTGGCAGAGGGGCTGAGGTGGATTCACGAGCTTCGGCCGGGCGGAACATTCATCGTCAACCGCCAGAAGATCGTCCCGCCCATCACGTTCACGGGTAAGTTCACATACCCCGAGGATGCGGAGGCCAAGATAAAGGATAAGGTTCCGGAGGCTCTGGTCCTAGACGCCTACCCGGCCGCCGAGAAGCTGGGCAACACAAGGTTGGTGAACACGATTCTTCTGGGTGTTCTTTCGAGGTATATCGATCTCGAAGATTCCAATTGGCTGGATGTTATCGAGCGTATGGCCCCGAAGGGCACCGGTGAGCTGAACAAAGAGGCCTTCCAGACCGGAAAAAAACTTAGCTGATACCGGGCCGGATCCAAAAAACGCTCCCGGCCTTACGTCCGGCGGCACTATCCGGTCGTGCCGCATCCCATCACGGCCGGCCGTTACCCGCCGCTTCCACAAGCGCTTCCGCGAGCTTTTCCACCCCCTCCCTCACCTCCGCGCTCAGCCCAGCGTCCAGTTCCAGACTCTTCGGTTCTATACCTACGAGTATCGCCTCGCCACCCCACTCCTGCTCCAGGTATAGTATCACGTAATGAAGGGAGAGGTTGTGCGTGGTCGTCGCCGATAACATGAGCTTCTGGAGCGGTATGATTCGAATCTCGCCCGGTCTTCCGCCGAACTCCACGGCATCGAAGAAAACAACCGCTTCGAGACCCATCTTCGCGACCCAGCCTCCATAGTTCTCCGGCACCTCCGCCGCGTCCACCATGGGAAGACCGAAACGTCCCTCCATCATTCTTATCAATTCGGGACCTGCACCATCATCCCCCCTGAACACATTCCCTACACCGACCACGCCGAATCGCCTTCCCCGCAGACGTTCCATCAGCTCGCCGAACATCCCACCATCACACTCCCTCATTATTACGCACTCCCAAAAAAAAGACCCCTTGTGGGGCCCGGATATCAACCTTTTAGAAGATGGCGATCAGCTCTCTCCCCATTCGTCGGAAAGTATATAGGAGGCGCGGCAGTTCGGGCATAGTATCCTCATGAAATCCCCTCTTACGAAATCCCCGTCTCCTCTGGGAGCAACGTCCTCGGAGAGCTTCAGCTCTCCGTACCTAGCGACCGTGAAGGTCTGGTTCGCGAAAGCCAGCTCTCCCAACCTGTTCACCATCCACCTGACATGTTCCTTTGCCGTGATAGGGGATCCGCACTTCTCGCAGAAGATCAGCTCCTTATTATGAGAATTTATGAATGTGGACGGATCAACTGTCGACTTGTCGAAATCCTTGTCCAGATAGATGCCCTTGCCTGTTATGCAGTATGCAAAGCACTGGCTGCAGAATATGCACTTGCCCCAATCCCTCTCGATCCTGCGGACCACCTTCCCCTCTTTATCGCTGAACTCATCTGAGATCGTTATAGCCCCGGCGGGACAAACCTGAGCGCACGCACCGCATCCAACGCACTCATCCGGCTCGTACGTGGGCGTTCCCCGGAAGTGCTCCGGCACTACGGCCGCCGCCTTCGGGAACTTGCTTGTATAAGGGCCCTTGAGCAGAGCGGTGATCGCCTCTTTTAGCTCTCTCAGTTTCGGTTTACGCATTACTCTTTAAAACCCCCGATGCTCCTTTACGAATCGCCGGTCACCCTCAATTATCCATTGCACCTTCGGCGTCCTCGGCGTACTTGTCCAAAACGCTGCCTTCCCAGAGGCGAATGCCCGAACGATGGGCGGCCCGTGCAATCGCGTGAGCGCCAGTGGGCGAAGTAATAAGGATGAACCAGATGCAAAGCAGTGCCTTCACGCCGATCGATCCGAAGCCCGTGTAGAACAGCACGCTCAAGAGAATCATGCAAGTTCCGAGCGTCACGCACTTCGTAGCCGCCTGGAGGCGGTTGTAGATATCAGGGAGCCTGACAAGCCCTATGCATCCGATAACATCGAACACTATTCCAACGATGAGGAGAATCAACCCTACTGTCTCATTCATCGAATCCCCTCCCCTCGAGATACTTCGACAGGGCTATCGTGCCTATAAAACTCAGAAGCGCCCATGATATGCCTATGTTCATGTACAGATCCTTCTTCGTTATGATCGAGAACACCGCACAGAACCCCACTACCAGCGTCCCCAGTATATCGATCGCAACGGTCCTGTCAGGCGCCGTAGGTCCTTTCCCAACCCTGTACAGGCACATGAAAAGACAGAGGATCAGAAGCCAGATAAATACGCTCACTCAAATATCCTTTCGAGCAGATTTTCAAAGCGCCTTACTATGATCTCCGTCTCCACAGTTTGATCCTCGGAAACGATATTTATCCAATGCACGTATAGATGATCGCCGACGATATCGATGCTCAGCGTCCCCGGTGTAAGGGTGATCGAATTGGCGAGGAACGTCCTGGCCATATCCGTCTTGAGTTTAGTAGTTACCTTGACGATGCCCGGCTTTATCGGAAGATATATGTTGAGCACCCTGTATGCGACGTCGAAGTTGGCCTTCACCACGTAATAGAAAAACACTATGGCATAAACGACAAGCCAGAAGAAACGTACGGGATTGAATATCTTGACGGCCCCCAAGGGGAAGATGTCGCCGAGAAGCAGCTCGGCCATCAAGGCGACGATCACTCCTACCAGTACTTCCTGCCAGTCCAGCGACCAGGTTACAAGGAGCCAAACGATCATGAGAATAATGAAATGAATGATTCGTTTCATCGCCTAACCTTTTTTAACCGCCCATTAACAGGTCGATGAAGCCCACTTTATCCAGCAGAACATCCTTCGCCGCCTGCAGAAGCTGATTGTCCACGAGGGGGTAGGCAACGCCCATCGCGATGCAAAGGATCGCGAAAATCACAAGCGGCAGGGTCATTGCGAAGGGGGCCTCCCGGATATGGCTCAATGCCTTTGGGAGCGCACCGAACAGCACTTCTTTCTGGAGCTTCACGAAATAGACAAGGGTTATGAAGCCCACAAGAACCGCGATCGCACCGTATATGAAGTAACCGCCCTTCAGCAGGGCTAAAATTATAATGAGCTTGCTCCAGAATCCGTTGAACGGAGGGATGCCTGCGATCGAAAGCGATCCTATAGAGCACGTGACGCCGGTCACCGGCATCTTTCGTATCAATCCTCCGAGCTTTCCGAGGTCGCGCGTCCCCGTCCTGTACTCGACCGCTCCAGAGCACAGGAACAGCAGCGATTTGAATACGGCGTGGTTGATCAGGTGATAGAGACTTCCTATCAGTCCGAGAGCCGCCACCGTGACCTCTATCCCCGGCTTGATGGCCAATCCGAGGCCGATCAGTACATACCCTATCTGGCTTATGGACGAGTAGGCTAGCATCCTCTTGAAATCCGACTGCCCGACGGCCAGAAGCCCCGCAACCAGCATCGAGAGGGCGCCGAGGAACATCAGTATCGACGAGACCAGCATATTCTGGCCGATCACGTTGAACATGATCCGCATTATCGTATAGACACCAAGCGCCTTTATCAGTACGCCGGAGAGCATCGCCGAGATCGGCGCCGGCGCGCTGGGGTGGGCATCCGGAAGCCACGCGTGAAATGGAACGGTCGAGGCCTTGAGCCCGAAGCCCATGATGAACAGTGCTATCACGAAGGCCAGCGCCCTGTTCATGCCCACCGTCTCGATCTGCTGAGCCAGGTCCGGCATGTTGAGCGTGCCGGTCATCGAGTAGAGGAACGCTATCCCGAATAGCACGGCCGTGCTGGCTACTCCGCCGAGGATCAGATACTTGAACGACGCCTCGAGCTCCTCCTTCTCGCATCCGAATCCGACGAGCGCATACGATGCTATCGATGCAATCTCCAGGAAGACGTATAGGTTGAACATGTCCCCGGTGATTATAACGCCGTTCATCCCTGCAACCATGAGAAGGAAGAGGGAATAGTATTTCTCCTTGGCGGTATATGTAGTCATGTACTTGGTCGAGTACACGATCACGAGAAGGCTTATGACGTTGACTACCAACAGCATCAACGAGCTCAGCCCGTCGGAGACAAGCAGGATCCCCCAAGGCGGCAGCCACCCGCCGACCTTGTATACGAATGGCGACTCGAAGAGCATTCTCACCGCCATCACGGCAAGGACGGCGCACGCCAAGAACGCGATGTAATCGGCGACCTTCTTGCTTATCTTGGAGAATAAAAGGTTCAGAAAGGCGGCCGCCAGTGGAATCGCCGTGAATAATGGATAATAACCCTGCATGAAAACTCCCGCTTTATCCTTTCTATCCCTGGAGCTTGTTTATATCCGACATATCGAATGTCTTGTACTTCTCATAGAGCCTCAGGCATATGGCCACCATGAGCGCCAGAACACCGAGGCCGATCACTATGGACGTGAGAACGAGCGCCTGGGGCAGCGGATCGACGCTGCTCTCGGCGACCACGCCTGCATCCATGCCCTTCAGAATGATCGGGGCTACACCGCCCTTCCTGTATCCTATCAGAATCAGGAACAGGTTTATAGAATACTCGGTAATGACGATCCCTATGATCTTCTTGATGATATTCTTCTTCGCGACCAGACAGTACAGCCCCATCACGAAAAGCACCAAGGTAAGAAAATACAGGATCATGTCAACTCCTTACTCCTCTTCCTCCACGAGGGTGGAAACGAACCTTCCGAAAATCGAAAGGGCAAGAAAGATCGCGAACAGCGACGATGTTACCTTGAGCGCGATGGCTATGTTGCACAGGGGTATTATCCCCGAGCTGAAGAGCTTGAAATCCTGCCCATGATCTATGAAGTTGAGGAAGAAATAGCCTGCCGTCGTTCCCAGAAGGCCGATGGACAGGAAAATGAGCACTCCCAGGTTGTCCAGGAGCGATGCGGCCAGGTTGTTCATCTTCTTGAGGCTCACATCCTTGCCGAAGCCCAGCGTGAGTAGGATATATCCGCATGCCAGGATCACGCCGCCGGCGAAACCCCCTCCCGGTGTCAGGTGGCCGTAAAGGACGATATACGCGCCGAACATGACTATTATCCCCATGACGAAGCGTGTGATCGTCTTGACGATGGGGGTCATGCCCTTCTTGCTGTCACGAATCTCCTGGTCCAGATCCACCATCGTTCACCCCCTAGAATCCTTCGAAACTTCCCTTTATATCCTCGTCCTCGAGTATTCCCGTTTTCTCGTCATCGGCATCTTCGACAAGCTTGCGCCCGCGCCGGCGAAGAATGCAGAATGCGCCCACGATGGATGTCAGGAGCACCGTAGCCTCGCCTATCGTATCGTATGCCCTGAAGTCGAGCAGTATCCCCGTGACGATGTTCATCGCCTTCGTCTGCTCGGGCCCCATCCTCAAGTATCTCTCCGACACCTTCATCAACGGCTCCCCGAATCTGGGCAGCTCCTTCAGCGCGAAGAACGCGAAGATCAGGAAGAGGCCGAAGAATATCAGGCTGGATACGAACGGGAACGTGCCCCCCCGTCCCTCGATGGACGTGTTGTCCCTCGTTATGGTGGCCCTGATCAAGACTACCAGTATGAGGATCTCCACCACTACCTGGGTTATGGCGATATCCGGCGCCCTAAGCATCAGGAAAGCGATACTGAGCGTGAATCCGACCACACCGACCGATATGACCGAAGAGAGAAGGTTCTTCGTCTCTATGGCTATGAGCGCACCTATGATCATGAAAATCAACAGCGTCAGGAGATATATCTCCATAAGCTCGCCTTTCACACGTCCGCAGAGATCAGCGGAACATTAGTATGAACGCCAACACACCCAGCCCTATAACAACCCAAGACAGGTACATTGAAAGTATCCCGTTGTGCAGCCCCCTCAAGAACTGAACGAGGCTGCCGCCGATGTACCTGCTCAAGTTGTACACATCCATCGCGCCTATCTCCCCGTCCCTGAAGGCACCCTTCACCACAGGATTCAACTCGTCCGTAACAGTTTTATAGAAATGGGTCCCCGGGACCCTTATTTCCTCGTTATCCATTATATTCCCGCCGATCCACACATTCTCGTCCATCCGCACGCTCCTGATACGACCGAACAGGTACAAGATCAGTCCGACTATTATACCAAGCACTATCATGGCGGTCGCCAGGCTGGGGCTCCATAAGCCCTCGCCCGTTATTATCGACCTTCCCTGAAGGCTCACATCCGAGGCTCCCACTACCGGCACTATGAATCTCTCGAGCGGATATCTGGCGAATATCCCGAACGCTATGCACAGTAAGGCGAGCAGCACCATCGGAAGCTGCATGGAGAAATCGACCTCCTTGATACCGTCGAAGCCCTCCGGCCTTCTGCCCAGGAACACGGAGTGCAGCACCTTCACGAACGATGCGAGAGTCAGCGCGCTGCCGAATATGGCGGCCACGAGAAAGATCACGTAGCCTCCCTTGAGCATGCCCTGATAGATCAACCACTTCGATACAAAGCCGTTGAACGGCGGCACCCCCGAGATCGACAGTGCGGCGACCATCGTCGTGATAAACGTCAACGGCATCAGCCTTGCCAGACCACCCAGCTTCTCGAGGTCCGTCGTCCCCGTCCTCTTCTCTACCGCGCCGGCCGATAGGAACAACCCGCATTTGTATATTGCATTGTTCAGCATATGAAACAATCCGCCGATTATCGCTATCGGTATTCCGCTGCCCACACCTAGCACCATGTAGCCCACCTGGCTGACTGCGTGGAATGAGAGGAGCTTTTTCAGGTCGTGCTGAACGAGCGCCATCATCACGGCGAAGATTATCGTCACAGAGCCCACGATCATCATCATCAGCGACATCGCCGAACCGGTCTGTATCATGAATATGTCAAGCGATATCCTGGCAAGCAGGTATATCCCGAGAAGCTTGTCCAGGGCGGCCGGGATGAACGCCATCACGGGCGCATGTGTAGGTACGGCGATCTCCGGCACCCATGAGTGCAGCGGCATCGCCCCGGCCTTCGCGATGGCCCCCGCGAAGAGAAGCAGGAACGTCAATATGCCTATCGGAGTTGCGGTGGATATAGAAAGCCCCGACATAGAGAGCGTGCCGAATACCACCCATATAACCAGGATCCCGAGCATCATGGCCGCGTCGCTGAATCCCAGCACGCCGAAGCACTTGGCCGCGGAAACCTCGTGGTTCCCGGCGCCCATATTCACCAGGAAGTATAGGAGTGCCGTTAGCAATTCCCAGAAGACCAGGAGCACAAGCAGGTTGTCCGTCAAAACGGCTCCCGCCGCAGCGGCCATGGTCCACAGTATGAACGAGTAGTATATGCTCGAGGTGTCCTTGCCCCGCAGGTATCCGATAGAGTACAGTATTACAAGTGCGCCGAATACCTCGATGAAAAGGAGTACGAACGCGCTGAAGTCGTATAGCCTGAGGGTGAACTCGAACGGGAGCCCTGCCCCGAGGCTGAAAAGCCCCCTGGCGTAATTCAGGTCCCCCGCCCCGAAGAGGCCCACGGCGTGCCAGAGCACCCATACCGAGGCTGCCAGGCTGACGATCCCGGCAACGATCTTTCCCTTGCGCGGAATGAAGATCGGGATCAGGCCCGCTACCGCCGGTATGACTATAGGAACTAGAAGCTCGTGCATATCCTCAACTCCGAAAGTCGAAATCTTACCCTTTTTGGCTACCTAGATGTAAACCTTTTTCTTATCTTCTCCGTCTTCTCCTGAGACAGCCTCACGAGGTCCGCCTCCGTGATAACGCTTCTGCGACCGATCGAATCCAGCACGCCTACACGCTCGGTGCATGAGTAGCAGGGATCCACGGCTGCCGTTATCAAACCCGCATCTGCCACCGTATTCCCCGGCACGCTGTACTCGTTCGTCAGTATATTGTTGAAGCTCGGCGCACGTATCTTGTGCCTGAGCGGCATATTCCCGCCGTCCGACCGCACGTAATGCAGCACTTCGCCCCGGGGCGCCTCGTATACGCCCAATCCCTCACCCGGCGGTATCTCCGTCACTTCGGCGCAGATGTCACCCGGCTCCATCTTTTCCAGGCACTGCCTGATTATCTTTATCGCCTCGAAGTTCTCGAGCTGCCGAACGACCGCCTTGTCGTAAACGTCACCGTTCTCGCAGACGATGACGTCGAAGTCGACCTTGTCGTAGGCGTCTATCGGGTGGTCGCGCCTGGCATCTATATCGTAGTGCCCCGCCCTCGCCGTCGGGCCGAGTGCCCCGTATTCCCGGCACTTGTCCTCCGGGAGCAGACCTACACCCTTCGTCCTAGCGTGTATGACCGGATCGTCCACTATCGCCTTAGTCAGCAGGTCGTTGTTCTTCTCCAACACGTTGAGCATCTTCAGGATGCCAGGAACCTCCTCTTGGGGAAGGTCCCTTCTCACCCCGCCTATCCTGTAGGTCGCGTAATGATTCCTGTTGCCGGTCACCGCCTCCAATACATCCAGAAGCGGCTCCCTGTACTTCCAAGTCCACATGAAAACCGTGTTGTAACCGAGGAAATGGCCCGCCAGACCAGTCCAGAGCAGGTGGCTGTGCAGGCGCTCGAGCTCGGCCACTATCACCCTTATATACTGGGCCCTGAGCGGAACCTCCAGCCCCAGAAGGTCCTCTACGGCTTTAACGTATGCGAATGGATGAGATGCCGAGCAGATGCCGCACACCCTCTCCACGAGGAACGGGACCTGGTCCCATGTCTTGTGCTCCGACAGCAGCTCGATGCCCCTGTGGCTCCACCCGATCTTCATATCTATGCCGACGACCTGCTCCCCATCCACATGAAGCTCGAAGAACTCCGGTTCCTCGAGAATCGGATGGAACGGTCCGATCGGTATCTTTTTAACCATGTCTGTTCACCTCGTTGCCTCAAGGGCCTCTTCGGGACGGGCCCGCCCTACGGATTCTTGCCCTTAGGCGGTTTTCCGTGCACTTCGTCGTAACGCTCCCTCCCGTCATCCCTGACGCGTGACATCTCGTGCTCCTCCTTGACCTCGCGCTTTGCCGGGTAGAAATCTTCCGGTCTGTTATCCGCCCTCAGAAGCGGGCGCAGATCCGGGTGGTTAAGGAAGTTCACCTCGTACATCTCGAATATCTCGCGTTCGATCCACTTCGCTCCCGTTATGATGTTCGAAATGGACTCGAGCGCCGGCCGCGGTTTCTTGGCGAAGGTCTTTATCGTCACGTAGTAATGCTCCTTGTCGAACGGCATGAAGAACATCACCTCGACCCCGTCTCGGTCGTCCACAGCAGCCCCCGTATCGAACCGACCGTCGAGGTCGTTAAAGATGAAAGAAGCCAGATCGACCCATATATCGTTTTCGGCGTAGACGAACACCCTCCCCGGAGAGCGCTCCGCGATCTCCACCTTTTCGCCGAATTTCTCTTTTATCCTCTTCTTAAGCTCGTCTTTTTCCATCAAACGCACTCACCTTCCGGTCCCGATGGGCCGGGGCCCACGCATCAAAGCGTCCCCAGAAGTTTCACTATCCCCGATATGATCGTCTCGGGCTTCGGCGGACAACCCGGTATGTAAGCGTCCACCGGTATGTGCTTGTCCAAAGGGCCGACTATATTATACCCGTCACGGAATATCCCGCAGCGGCAGCCGCAGGCTCCGAAAGCCACCACCTTTATCGGCTTTGGCGCCTGCTCGTAAAGCCTCTTGATCCTGGGAAGGCATATCTTCGTGACCGGGCCGCTCACGAGGAGCACGTCGGCGTGCCGGATGCTTCCCACCAGAACTATACCGAACCTCTCTACGTCGAACCGTGGGGTCAGGCAATCCAGGATCTCGATATCACAGTTGTTGCACGCCCCCGTGTTCACATGGAACACCCAGGGGGACTTCTTCAACGCCTTCATCGCCAGCGCCATATCTCTCCTCCACCGCCTAGTAGCCCAGAACGGCGAGGATCATCGCCGCTATGGACAGCACGGTCATCGGGCCCCAGAAAAAGCGCACCGCTTGATCTATCCGGACCCTCGGGTTCGTGTTCTTTATCAGTACTATTATGACGACGATCGCTACGTACTTGAGGATCGAAGTCAGTATTCTCATCCCTGTAAACGCTATGCCGCCCCAGAAAATCGTGATCAGGAACACCGGAAGCACGAAGAACATCATCGCCATGTTCAGCCTTACGATCGCCAGCGGGGCGCCCGAGTACTCTATGTGCGAGCCGCCCGCGAGCTCGGTCTCCGCCTCGGGTATGTCGAATGGGACGAACGTCAGCTTCGCCTGCGTGCAGAAGATCGTCACTATGAATGCTATCACCCCGGAAACGCTCCCCAGCATTATCCCGTTTTCCGACTGGAACATCAATATCCTGCTGAACGAGAAGCTTCCGACCTTGTAGAAGGTCGTCAGAACGGCGATAACGAGCGGAAGCTCATAGGCGAACAGCAGCTTCATCTCCCGGCTCCCGCCCAGTATGCCAAGCGGATTCCCCGAGGCGGTGGATCCGAGGATCATCGAGATCGCCGGGATCGTCAGCACGTATATCACCACTATTGCATCGCCCACAAAAGACGATGTCGGATCTAGGTTCACAAGCCACAGGATCGTTGATGCGAGCGTCGCCGCCGCAAGGCCAACGACCGGCATCAGGAGAAAGCCCGTGTGCTTAGCTCCGGCAGGCATCACGATCTCCTTGCCGAGCAGCTTGATCGTATCGGCGAACGGCTGGTACCATGGAGGCCCGACCCTCCACTGCACCCTGGCAGTCACCTTCCTGTCGACCCACGTCGTGAGCAGGCCCACGATCGCGGAAAAAATAAATCCCGGGAATATCAGGTAATTAAAAATGTACCGGGCGTAATGCATAACATCTCTCCGCTATCTTGTCGGCATGAACCTCGCGAAGTACCTTCCGCCCTCTGCGGCGCGCTTGTATTTCTTCTCCAGCTCCGTCAGCTCCTCGAACACAAGGGCGCCCGACGTACATGTCGCGACACACCTGGGCTCCTTGCCCTCTTCGAGCCGGTCCTGGCACAGATCGCACTTGGGCGAGATATGCCATGTAGAGTACATGAACATGACCCCGAAGGGGCAGGACATAATGCAAGACTTGCATCCTATGCACAGGTGGCTCATCCTGACGATCGTTCCGTTCTCGTCCTTCTTTATCGCATCCTGGGGGCATACCTCCAGGCAGAGGGGCGTGTCACAGTGCCTGCAGTGAAGCGGCATGAGCGCCTTTTCCTGTACGGCGCCGTGTTTGAGAAGACCCTGGTCGTGGTGCCCCATTGCGCAGGCGGCGGCGCAGGCCCGGCAGCCCGTGCACAGATTCATATTTATGTATACTCTTTTCTCCATATTCAGCTCTTCTCGCTCTCACCGCTAATCTTCACGGAAACGGGCGACAGGCTTATCTCGCCGCTGCTCTCATCCAGCTTCCAGGGGAACAGCTTTCTCACAGCCGGGAAGTGTATCGTCGCGCCCACGGTGTTCGCCTCGACCTTCCCTGTCCTCCTGGCGATCAGCAGGGCCTTGCCGCCGTCGGATTCCACCGATACGCGCTGACCATCCGCTATCCCCGCTTCCTCCGCCATCTCATCCGATATCATAAGCTCGGGCTCGGGAGTCGTTACCATAGACCAGTGAAGGTTCCTGCTCAGCGATCCGTCGGCTGCATGCGCGGGCTCGCTCCACGGGATCATGACGGCATCCGCAGACTCGAGGCCGCTCATCAATTCGCCGAAGGACTTCCATCCGCCTTCCATCCTTCCGTCCCCGCCGCCTCGGACCGGCTCCGACACCTTGCCGCCGCCCGGTGAAATATCCGATCCCATCTCCTTAGCCAGAGCGGCCAGGAACTCGCCGTCCGTGAAGGCGCCGCCCGGCGGAGGGAGCACATCGCTGCGAACCAGCTCCTCTCCGAACTCCGGCCACACCGTTCCGCTTTTCTCTATCAGGTCGGCGGCCGGTATGACGACATTGGCCCTCGCCGCCGTCTGGTTCCAGAACAACTGGGTCGATACCGCGAACTTGCATTCCCGCATGGCCTTTTCCACCGGTCCCGCCGGAAATGCGGAGAATAAATCCAGCCCCAGGAGCATCATCGCCTTCAGCTCCATCCGTTCGAGCTTCTCGAACACCTTTCCGCCTCCGGCCCCGGACAGGGCCGCATATACCCCCCACGTGTTCTGCTGAACGAACTGGGGTGTGAATTCCGTCTCACCCGGGCATACCCTGGTCATCGCCTCGGTGAAAAGGCATGTGAGTTCCGGCGCTCCGAACCGCCCGAAGATATTTGATATGTATGTTCTCACCTTCGAGGCCCCAAGCAGCGATGAGGAGGCGCCCTCCAAGGCCTCCTTGCCGACACCGCCGAACCTCTCGATCGCATTCCATTCGATTCCTCTGATCATCTTGTCCAGTTCCGGCGCCTTGGCCAGGGAAACATCTCCGGTCTCAACCGCAGCCTTGAGCAGCCCCGCGGCGACAGCCGCTTCCCCGGCCGGCCTGCACTGCAGGTGCCGGTCGGCGAACCAGGCCGTGTGGTTTCTCTCCGGGCTGATTACGATGACCTCGCTTCCGCGGGTTGCTCGTTTTCCCGGCAGGACGATCTTTGCAGTGCACGGGTGCTCCGAGAACGAGTCCCCCACGAGGAGTGATACCTCACGATCCCCATCGGGTTTAGGGCCCGCCGGCCCGAGGGCCGATAGGTCATGGCCCATATGGAACCGGAATATGGGGACATCGTCCGGCGCAAACAGCACTATGCCGTCCGTTTCGAGCACATCGCGCGTGAACCGCATGGCCAGCGTGGCTTCCTCGTTGGTCAGGCCACCTCCCAGCAGCACCCCTATGCTTTCGCTTCCGGACTCCTTCTTGACCGCGGAGAGGTTCGACGCGGTTTCCTTGACCGCGGCCTCGAAAGTCGATCTCTCGCCTAGAACGAAGGGGTAGTTGAGCCTCTTCACGCTGTTCACGTAATCCACGGCCGCCACGCCTCTGGCGCAGAGGCTTCCTCCGAATTTGGATCCCTCGCTCTTGTCCCAGTCGAGCGAGAGCAGTGATTGGCCCGTGAATACGGCACCTCTCTCGCCTCCCCTGATAATCAGGGGGCAGGCCAGGGAACAGAAGGAACAATTGCTCTTTATCTCTCTCATGGATGGTTCTCTTTTTTCACGCTATGCGCCCGCTGTGGAGCGCTCCCGTTACCTACCCGAAAACATTGGGAACGTGCTTTATCTTGTCGTAGCACATGTCAGGACCGTCCACGCACAGGTAATAGTGCCCGACGTTGCAGCGGCCGCATTTTCCCATGCCGCAAGACATCTTACGGTTCATAGAAAGATATACCTGGGGCGGCTTGTACCCCACCTCCAGCAACTTCAGGGTTACGAACTTGAGCATTATCTCGGGACCGCACGAGACCGCTATGCTGCCGTCGATATCTATATCCAGATCATCCAGCAGCGTTGTAACAAGCCCCACTCGTCCGTCCCACCCGGGGGCCGGGACATCGATCGTATTGGTGAAATCGACGTTGGCCGCCGCCCTGCCCCATTCCGAATACTGCCTTCTGAAGCACAGCTCCTCCGGCATCCTGGCCCCGTACTTTATAGAAATCCTCTTGTACTTGGACGTGTTCTCGAGAAGGGCGTAGATCAGCGAACGAAGCGGCGCGAGGCCGACCCCGCCTCCGACGATGAGCACTTCCTTTCCCTCGAGCTTATCCATCGGATAGCCCTTGCCGAAAGGCCCCCTCAGCCCCACCTTGGAGCCCGGGCTGAGCTCGTGCAATGCGTCGGTTACCTTACCGGTTCTCAGTATCGTGATCTCCATCTTTTCCGATACGCTGGGGGATGAGCTGGGCGTGAACGGGGCCTCTCCCAGCCCCGGAAGCGTAAGCTGCATGAACTGTCCCGCACGGAAGCTTATCGGCTTCGCGGGTTTCAGCACGAATGTCTTGATCGTCGGGGTTTCCGTGATGATGTCCTCGACGATCGTATCGATAGGATAGTATGGATTCTTCACTCCCATGGCTCTTCCTTATTTTCCCGCCTTGGCCCTGATCCGCTTTAGGACATCGCGCATGTCGATGCCGGCCGAGCAGGCGTCTATGCATCTTCCGCAACCCGTGCAGAAAATCTCCCCGTGGCTCAGCACGAGGTAATCGTACTTGTGGTAGTAGCGGTGCTTGACCCTGTCCGCCAGCCTGGCCCTGGGATTCAACATGCCCGCCATCCTCGCGTAACCCGTAACCTGGCACGAATCCCATGTTGATATGCGCTGGGACCGTTCACCGTCCTTCTCTTGGTCGTAGAGCATAAAACAGTAACATGTCGGGCATATGTTGGTGCACGCGCCGCATTCTACGCACCTGGCGGCGATCTCGTCCCATATTTCGTCGCTGAGCGCCTCCCGTATGATCTCCGGCATCACGGCGGCCTCCGGGAAATCCCTGTTGTTCTCCTGGAGCCTGCCCATCACCCTTTCCCGGTTCTCCTCCCTTGTCTTCACATGACTCTCATGCGCATCTGTAAACAGGGTCTCGTTATCCTTTACGGCCTGCTCGCCGCGCTCTGAACCGGCCTCTATGATGAACCCGCCGCTTACCTTGGACACGGCCAGGTCGTAACCGCCCTCTGGCCAGGGCTTTTTGCCGATCAGGTTGCAGAAGCAGCTGTCACCGCACTCCGTGCAATCCGCCGCTATTACAAACATTTTCTCCCGTCTTATCCTGTAGAACGCGTCCTCGAACTCCCCCTCCACCTGAACCTTGTCCACCATCGTCATCGCGTTCACATCGCACGCCCTGGCACCGACCACTATGTGCGCGGGGAACTTGCCCTCGGTCGCCAGCTCATCGCCCTCCGGCGAAGGGTATTCGGCCACCGGGCAGCGGACCAGCTGACCCAGGGCCTTGAGCGTCTCCACGGTTCTGTAGCCACCGAGATCACAGGTCTGTGGTAGAGGAAAGCCTTCCGGCCTCTCGAGGTGCAGCTTTCCGGTGTCCTCATCACGAACGGGCACGAAAACCTCCCCATCACCGGCAAGCTTCTTGAGAAGTGTCTCGAAATTTGTCGAATCTATAAAACGCATCTCTAATACTTTTTTGCCACGGTTTGATACGAATCACCGAGAGAGACTCGGTGATCTAGGCATATCCCGACTTGAAAAATCAAGGGGTATTTATCCACAATACACCCCTAGTGTCAAGATTTTTTTTCCAAATAAATCGAAATTTATACTCTACATCTCACTTCACGGCTTTACCGTGGCACTTCTCCTGCCTTATACTCTGGATATGGGGGTATCATCCGAAGGGTACGGGCCTATAACGTCTCTTCGCTGCCCGCATTTAGCGAGGAAAATGGATCCCGGCTGCGCAGGGGCCGGTTCCGTCCATAAAGCAAAGCGAGAATTCGGAGGCGCCGGGTATGAGCATAGGCAGAACGGTGAGCGGGGCAGGAGCCCCCGAAGAGGTCTTCTATTCGATATTCGAATCGGGACGCTGGAGGATAGGCGTCGCCGTAAGCTCGTCGGGCACGCTTATGGTCGAGTTCCCGCTCGAGAGCATCTGGGGATTCCTCGACGAGCTATCCGACAGATTCGGACCGATAAGCATAATCGAATCAAATGAAAAGACGTCCGAGCCCCGGGACCAGATCCGCCGTTACCTCGACGGAACCCGAAAGCGGTTCAACACGCCCATCGATCTCAGATGCATGGATTTCCAACGCCTCGTTCTCGAAGAGACCTGCAGGATACCTTTCGGCAAAACCGCGAGTTATGGTGAGATCGCCCGCCGTATCGGGAATCCCCGAAGCGCCCGTGCCGTCGGGGCGGCACTGAATGCAAACCCGATCCCACTTATCATTCCGTGTCACAGGGTCATCGGCTCCGATGGCTCACTGGTCGGATTCGGAGGCGGCATCCGCACGAAGAAGCTGCTGCTCGACCACGAATCCGCCGGATAGGGTGTATGCCTTTTTAGGGGGGATCGTTCGCCAACGCGGAGCGGATCTATTCCCCGAGGAGCGTCCTGACCGCAGCCCGAAGCTTCTCCCCTCGGATGTTCTTGTGCCGTATCCTGCCATTCTTGTCCAACAGGAACGTCGCGGGGATGGATCCGATCGCGTACATCTGCCCCAGCTCGCAGTTCCAGCCCTTCCCGTCGAATATCTGGGGCCAGGGGAGGTTCCTGCTGCCAAGGTAGAAGTCCAGCTTCTCCCTGTTATCGTCTAGAGAAATGCCTATCACCTCGAATCCGGCATCGTGGAACTCGTTGTATATCTTGCGAACTATCGGCATCTCCTGCCTGCATGGCTGGCACCACGTGGCCCAGAAGTCGAGCAGAACGACCTTGCCCCTGTACCTCTCCAGCATGATCCTCTTCCCCTCTACGGACTGAAGGGAGAAATCTAAGGCCGGAGATCCTATCGTAAGCTTCCGCAGGGTTCCCAGCTGGGCCAGCTTCTGCGCCGCTCTGGCCCTCAGCTGCGGCTTTACCTCCCTGTCGGCCTCCACTATGAGCCTCAGGAACCTCTCCGCCTCGTCGAAGCTTTCCATCTCTATATAGCACCTGGCGATGAGGAACCTCGCTACGTTCTCCTCAGCCGCCACCCTCTGAACGTCCATTGTGAGGAAGCGTTCCAGATGGACCACCGATTTCTGATATCTCCCCGCCTGGCAATAGAGCTTCCCGAGCGTGACCTCGGCATTTGCGGCTTCCTTCGATCCGGGATACCTCTCTATCAGCCCCCCCAACCGCTGGCCCGCGATCACGAGGATCTCCTCGAAGGGGGCGGACCTGCTCAGGGATTGAAGGTCCGACATGATCCTTTTGTACTCCTCCGGGGCACCCTCGGCCGCGCTTGCGGAGCCCTGCAGCAACAGCATCGACAACAGTACAACCGCCATGTTCCTTATTCTTCCCATTGCCTTTCCTTCCCGGACCCGCGGTTCCGTTACCCCCGCGCCCGGGGGGTCTCCGGGCCGGACCGCCCCTATTTCTTCTTCATCACCCTTACGCTGCCCTTCACGGGCACATCTATCTCCTCGTATCCCGAGTAATTCGTTATAAATTTGAGGTTTGCCTCGTACGCGCCCGATTCCGACGGTGGCCGTATCCTTACAGAGCATCTGTACGATTTCCCCTCCTTGACCGGTTGAAGCTTCACCGTGATATCCTCACGGCTCGGGATGACACGGAACACCTTGAGCGTATCCCCCCTAGTGGCTACGAGCGTTACAGTCTTGTCAAAGCTCCTGCTCGTTCCCTCCTCCACCCTCATCTCCGGCAGTATTACCTTGGCGGGGTGCACCTGTATATCGTTCAGGACCTGGATCCTGACCATGATCCTCTTTTCCTCGAAATCTTCGTCGTCCGTAAGGAGGAGGAGATCCCCCGCAATGTAATTCCCGGCACGGATCTCTCCCTTGTTCCACACCCTGAGCTCATACTTGACCCCCGCCTCTATCTCGGACAGCTCGACACCTACGAGCTTCTTCATCGCGTCGTAATCCTTGCCCCTTTCCGACCATCTGTACCCGACGAGCCGTATCGGCTTCTTGAGCAGGTTTGTAAGCACGGCCTTCTTGTCGATGCTTTCGCTGGCAAAGGCGGTTATGTTGAAATTCTCCGAGATGTCGAAGACCTTCTTTACGTTCCCCGATACAAGCAGGATCAATCTGGAGTTCTCGGGATCGTTGGTCGTCACCGTGTAGTTCTTCCTGAAGGGTCCGGGATGGATCTGATTCCCGTATATTATCGTATTTATCTTCCCCTCCTTCCCGGGAGGGATGACCTTGTCGAAATCGGCCACTGAGCAGCCTCACCCGGGCCGCACACTCAAGATGTGCAGCTCTCCTTCCCCAAAATTCTTCACCGTGAAGGAATAGGCGATATCGGCGCCCTCGTATACGTCCCGCACGTTGGCCTGCTTATTATGGATGTAGAGCTTTGGAAACTCTTTCCCGTCCTTTCCCGCGAAAGAAGAGACCGCATACGTAACGGCGAACAGAACCGCTAGAAAGATGATTGTTACCTTACAGCTTCTACTCATGCAAACTCCTCCAGTTTCCGAAAGATGACAGTGCGGCGGGGTATGCTCCCTGTCGCTAACAACATCCCCCTGGCCGTAATGAAATAAAAACCCGACACTCTCCACATGAAAACCGGGGGGAAGCAAATGATTCCCCGAGCCGAGATATCGGGAAACACGTCATCGATTTAGCACTTTATTATAAAACATCGACTTCGCATAGTTCCACAAATTTTTTTCGGCCTTGGCCCGAATTCGCTTCACGGTTTTTTTTCATGCCGGTATCGACGGTCCGGAGCATTCATAGACCTCCAGCGGCCGCCTAAGCTCTATCCCTTTGTGCATATTGACATTGCGCCGTTCTGCCGGAGCACGCCGGGACGTAGGATCATTTTCCCTTTCATTTAATTTTTCTATGTCATAGATTGTTATCTTCATTATTATATATAGGCACGGCATCTTCGCCCTCGGCCGATCTAGCGGCAAGTACAAACAAGATGCCCGTTATGCGCTCTTATGGATATGCCTGAAAGCCTGGCGGAACGCCGCCGGGCTCACGCTGGGGCGGCTAGAGGCCGCGAAACAAAAGGATGAGAAATGGCTCTATACAGCGACACCGTCATGGACCACTTCATGAATCCGCGCAACGTGGGGGAGCTCGAGAATCCGGATGGCGTGGGAGAGGTGGGTAATCCGGTATGCGGTGATATGATGACAATAACGATCAGGGTCAAGAACGACAGAATAGATGACCTGAAATTCAAGACCTTCGGCTGTGGGGCCGCAATAGCGGTCTCCAGCATGCTGACGGAGATGGCAAAGGGCAAAACGCTCGATGATGCGATGAAAATCTCCAACAAGATGGTGGCCGAGAAGCTCGGGGGGCTGCCGTCGCAGAAGATGCACTGCTCCAACCTGGGCGCCGACGCGCTTCATAGAGCCATAGAAGACTACCTGGCAAAGAAGAGCGGTGTAGAGAGGGTGGTAAAGGAGGAGAAACCCCAAGAGGATTCCGCCGCCGAGTTCGAGTGTCCATTCTGCCGTAGGGTGATCGATGAGAAGGGGAAGCCGTTCTGTGCCCACTGCAGCCTGCCCTTCCGGTTGTGCACTCAGTGCGGCCATCCGGTCTCGCAGGACGCATCGAGCTGTCCCAAATGCGGGGCGGAGCTAGAACCCACCGAAAAAGGCGGTAAATCCGAAGATGCCTGAGAGAGAGCTCGTGCAACGGATCAACCGGCTCAAGGCTGAAAAAGGGGCGGTGATTCTCGCCCATAATTATCAGCCGCCGGAAATCCAGGACCTGGCCGACCATCTCGGTGACTCGCTCGACCTCGGCCGCCTCGCTCACAGCCTCGATAACGGTATCGTGATCTTCTGTGGGGTTCGATTCATGGCCGAGACGGCGGCCATCCTTTCACCGGAAAAGAAGGTTATACTGCCCGACCCTTCGGCCGGATGCCCGATGGCAGACATGATATCCGCGAACGGCATCATCGAGATGAAAGCCAAGCATCCGGGTGCGGCGGTCGTTATGTACGTAAACTCGCCCGTTTCGGTGAAGGCGCAATCCGACATATGCTGCACATCGGCGAACGCCCTCGACGTGATCTCGACGATCCCCGCTGATAGAAAGATCATATTCGGGCCCGACAAGCATCTCGGCGCATGGGTCTCGTCCACGACGGGCAGGGAGATGATCCTGTGGCAGGGTTACTGCCCCGTGCATCAGAAATTCTCAGTGCAGAGAATAAGGGAGCTCAAGGTCGAGAACCCAGGTGCGGAGGTCATCGTCCACCCCGAAGTCAATCCGTCGATCTCAGCCGAGGCCGATGCCGTCCTCGGCACGAACGGCATGATACGTTACGCCGGCCGGAGCGAAACGGATGCCTTCATTGTGGGCACCGAGAAGGAGATGTGTTACAGGCTGCAGAACGAGTATCCGGCTAAACGCTTCATTCCGGCCTCCGGTTCGGCGATCTGCAAGAACATGAAGAAGAACACGCTCGAGAAGGTGCTCAACTCATTGGAAAACCTCGAGCCGGTGATCACCGTTGACGAGACGACCGCCTCCAAGGCCCGTCATGCGATAGAGAGGATGATAGAGATCGGATAACGACATCCTCCGCCAGAATCGCAGATCCAACTAAACCCACGATGCTTATCCGGATCACGGTTGAAATCGATTGACAAGCCGGGGGTCATCCGGATAAACAGTGTAACGATGCTGCCGCCGGTACCCCGTTGATTCGACAGGAAGGAGCAAGATATGAAACGTTCGATGATCTGCATTGCGGCCGCAGCCGCCCTTTTAGTATCCGCACTTACCACGTCCGCGGCCTGGTCCGCAACGGAAGAAGCGAAGGATAAGAAGTGCGATCCTAAGAGCGGCTGCAGCAAGGGTCCGTCCTACACCTTCAGATTCAGCGGCTACTTCAAAGCCGATATCTGCTATGACGGCAATCTGTCTTACCCCGGCAACTACGCTCTTTGGGTCATGCCGGGCGAGGACCGTGATGTAATGAACGTGACCGCGAGGCAGAGCAGGCTCGGCCTGGATTTCGGTTGGAGCGACATGGAACGCGGCATCAACTCCGCGGCAAAGCTGGAATTCGATTTCTACGGACTCGGGTCGGCCGAGAACAAGTCGGGCGCGATGATGCGGCACGCATACCTCAAGTTCACAAAGGGGCGCTTTTCGGTGCTCGCAGGTCAGACGAGCGACGTAATATCCCCTCTGGTTCCCTCCACCGTCAACTACACCGTGTGCTGGGATCAGGGCAACATTGGATACCGAAGACCGCAGTTCAGGGTCTCGGCCTTAGGTAACATCGGTGAGAGGGCTATGCTCGCGTTGGATGTAGCCGCGACGCGCACACTCGGATCCGATCTCGACGACCTCTGGGCCGGCGACACGCTCAAGGCCACGAGCGGTAACGGGATAGACGACGGCGCCGACGCCGCAATCCCCACGGTGCAGGGAAGGCTCGGCGTAACCTTCTACATGGAGGGAGAGCGCTCCGTCGCCATCGGCGTATCAGGTCACTACGGCAAGGAAGAGCACGAGCAGACGGTCCTCACGTTCACCGGCGCAGATTCGCTATGCGGAACCGTCTCGACTGAATCATGGTCTTTCAACACGGATGTCAAGCTCGTCCTGGATCCCAAGCTCACGATCATGGGCGAGTTCTTCATGGGGCAGAACCTGGGAACCTTCTTCGGAGGAATAGGGCAGAGCGTCAATCCCGCCAACACAGAGATCTTCGCAACCGGCGGCTGGGGGATGGCGGCAGTGAAACCGTGCAAGCGCCTCGCGGTCAACGCCGGCTACGCCTTCGACGATCCGGACGACGAGGACTTCGACCTCCCGAAGGGGGTATCGGGCCACACGTTCAAGGATATGAACTCCGTGATATTCGGAAACGTCATGTACAGCCTGACGAAAAACATCTCTGCCATGTTGGAGATCTCACAGCTTAAGACGACCTATCTGAGCAGGTCATGGAGCGGTGACCGGATCGTCGATTCCGACGAGGATTACGACGATCTGCGGATTCAATTCGCGCTGGTCGCGAAAATACAATAGCCTGGAACCGGTGATCACCGTATGGACATCTCGAGCCCCCGGGGCCTCAGCCCGGGGGCCTCTGCTTTGCGGGCAAAGAGTCGGGCCGCCCTGCCTCATCAGACCCGCTCCCCCGTACCAGCCTGTACGTGTAGCTCCCTTCAACAGTACATCCCGCTTCGATGTAACCGGATATATACTGCCCGCAGTTGCTGCCTATGCTGTTTTCCTCCGGCTCGCCGACACTCACTATCACATCATAGCCCGCCTCTCCCAGCGCTTTGACCGTCCCGCATTCATTCACGGGATCGATCCTCGTGCTCACGATCCCGTTAAGCATAGCCTGAAGTGTCGGGTTGACCGGTGTCACCTTGACGGCGAACCTCTCGGGAGAGAAGTGATCCAGCAGCACATCGGCATCCACGGGCACCCCCTCGGCAAGGGCGAAATTCAGAGTGATCTTCCGTCCACCCTCCTCGTAGAAACCGTCTCCGTACTGCGCTATCCTCGCAAGGCTCCACTTACTCGTAGGCATGAGCCAGTTCCTCAGCTCTTCGTCCGTCGTATGAATGGAAAATTGCAGTTGAAATCTCCGAGGGTAGAGCCTCCGCCTTATATCAGCCAGCCGATCGAAGAAGTCTCCGCTGCCCTCTGGCGCTATCGTTGAAACGGCCGGTATCAGGCCGGGAGCGTCGTAGAGGGTCGGGAGCCTTTCCAGCACTTCAAGTACACTGCGGTTGAATGCCGGCTCCCCCATTCGTGCAAACTGCACCTTGAATTTCTCCACGGGCACCCTCCCGTCCGGATAGCGCCTCCTCACTATGTAGTCTATCTGTGATATCATATCACGGGCCGTGAGCTTGCCGCGATAGGACCTTCCCGCGTCGCAGATACGGCACTCTACGGGGCAGCCGTAAAGTGTGGAGATTATAATCACCCACTTCCTACTCCTCGGAATGGGAGGCTCGAGCGATTCAACGAACTCCACCATCCTGCCGCGTCCCATGTCCGCTATGTACACAACGGCTATATCTTCCCTTCCCGCCTTGGCCGTCACTTTCATTCGGCATCCCTCAGAATATAATCGGTTATCATCATCGCCGCCCGGATCCCGTCTCCAACACTTATCGCCGCCTGCCTGAAGCTGCCGTTCCCCACATCCCCCGCCATGAAAAAGGGGCCATCACCCGCACACAGGCCCCCGGGGTCGAGGATCCCCATTCCCAGAAAATCCACGCAGGGCTCCCTGCCCAGGGCGGCGAGCACGTAATCCGCACCTATGCTGTCCTCCCCGAACGCGCTTCTGCATCTCAGGGTGACGCCCCTGCGTGCGCCGGAAATCTCGAGCACGGTCACTCCGCTCCTGTAGGAGATCCGTTCCGAGACCACGCACCTCTCCCACAGCAGCGGCAGGCATCTCACGGTGTCGCCCCTGTTCAGGATCACAACCTTGTTCCTGCGGCTCATGTTCAACGCGTAGTCGAATGCCGCATCGCCCGCCCCGATCACCGCAACCCTCTTCCCGCTGCATTCGAGCAGCGGAAAGACCTCGTAGTAGATGCGCCCGGCGGCCCTGCCGCGTATATCTATACCCTCTATTCTCTTGGGAACGGTCCCGGAGGCGATCAGTGCGGCTCTCGATCTTATGCCAATCCCCTTCGTTCTCGTTACCACACCCTCTCCCGATCGTTTCATGCTTACGGCCTCTCCCATTACCGGTTCGATCCCGGCTTCAGCGAGCTGGCGCTCGAACAGATCCACGAGGTCCGGCCCCGTGATTCCATCTGGAAAGCCGGGGTAGTTCTCCACCAGGTTGGCGTTTAGAAGCAGCCCCCCGATCCTGCTCTTTTCCAGAAGAACGGTATCGACCCTACTGCGGGCAAGCTGGATCGCCGCCGCTACACCGGCCGGACCGGCCCCAACTACGACAACACCTGTTCTTTCCACATCTAACGCCCCCCGATACGCCCGATAAGATCCCCCACGAGCATAGGAACGGCGAATCCATGAGAGAGGTTCAGAAGGGATGCACGGTGAAAGGCCTCATTATACGTCGCGGTCCCGTCAACCGCCAGAAATATGGAATACCCCATGACAAATCCGCTCCTGGCCGTAGTCTCGCAACAGAGATGCGTCAACACACCCGTTATCACGACCTGCTCCGTACCGCTGTCCGCCAGGATCCCTTCCAACGCTCCGCCGTGGAAGGCATCGTACTGGGATTTGACGATAACATGTGCTCCCTCGATGGCGAGCTCATCGATGATCTCACTCCGCTCCTGCCCCTCGGCAATGAGATCCTTCCACCATACCGCCATCATCCCGGCGTCGGACTCCGTGTTGAGATGGCGTGTGGTTATCACCGGCCTTCCGATGCCGATGAAAGCCTCCGACAGCCTCCTGATCCCCGGGACGACCGTCCTCGCGCTCGGCACATAGGCGTGGGAGCCCTCGTCCAAGAAATACCTTTGCATATCCAGAACGAGCAGAGCGGATCTGGCCGGATCGAAGTACGGGGACCGGCCTCGGCAGCTGGCTGGCAGCTCCCCGATCATGCGCATCGCCTTTTCACGGATGCTGCCGGGTGTAAAATATCTTTCCTTCATCTCCGTCACGCCGGCGGGATCCCCGCGTCCCAAGATCAAACACGCCCTCTCACCCGGACGACCCTTCGACGGCCGGCAGTCCGGCCATTCCTACCCGGGCGGCTTCCTTCTCCATCAATCCCTCTATGAAGGCCCTTACATCCTCGTCCAGCGGCTCGGGCGTATGCCCGTCCAGTATGCTCTCGACACGCCGCGACGCTCTTTCGGCAGCATCACGCCCCCCCTTACTCTCCCATTCCTCCAGGGTGTCACGGTCAATAACAGCATCGGGGAAATATGCCTCCTTGCGGAACCACCTGGCCGTATGCGGGAGCGACAGGAACTCCTTCTTCTCGAGCGCCTCGCTTATCAACGGCAGGGCTATCGGATCATCCCTGAGCTCTATCCCGGATGCCAGGCGCAGGGCCATCCCGCACACTTCGTGGTCCAGCACCAGCTTCTCGAGGCTCTGGCAGGATTCGAAATCGAGCATGCCGGGGCCGGAGACGTTGTTGACACCGCTGAGCGCGGCGATCGCGGCCCCCATGGCGCTCTCCATCCCCGCCTGATAATCAACGGTCTTCGAATCACTGAGCCCCATGTACGCGTGAGTCGGCATCCCTAGATGCTTCCCGATCTCCGCGTATGCCCCGTCTATCATCTGCGTTTCCACGGCTCCCATCGGCGTAGTTCCCTTCCTCATGTCGAAACACGCCGGAGAGCCTCCGTAGATGATCGGCGCCCCGGCCGATGCCAGCTGGTGGATCACTATCCCGCTGAGGTTCTCCGCGCAGTGCTGTGTTACCGCCCCGGCGAGAGTAACCGGTGAAGTCGCCCCCGTGAGAGGCATCGAAACCAATTCCGCCGGAATCCCCGTCCTTGCGCAGTCTATGAGCGCCTGCGCCGTAAGATCGCTCCATTTGAGGGGCGGCGATGGGCAGCAGTCGAATATAGCCATGGGTTTCTCCCGCAGCATGTCCTGGTCACCGGCCACGGCGGAGAGCATCTCGTGCATCACCCGGAATGCATCCACCTTGAACGTCCCGGTGACGATGGGCTTCACCGAATACTGCAGCGCTATATACAACCTGTAACGGTCTGCGATATCCTCGTGCACATCTGCAGGGATCACGCCGGTGCTCTGGGCCGCGTAGTTCGGAAGGGCATCGATCAGCGTGGAGAACTTGACGAGGTCTTCCGTCCGGGGAGTCCGAGCCCTCCCGCCGGCCCTGTCGAATATCCTCAGCGCCGCCGATCCCGGATTGAAATGAATACGGTCCTCCCCCAGGTCCATGGCCGGCTCGCCATGCCTGTCGTATACGATGATCCTCCGTGGTGCGGTTTCGAGCGCCTTCCTCACCAAGGACCCGTCGATCATAACCCTCCCCTTTTTCGCGTCCACACGAGCACCCGCACCGTCTAGAAGAGAAAGCGCCTCGTCGTTCTCGACAAACACTCCCACATCCTCGAGGATCTTGACCGCCTCGTCCACGATCCTCTCCCTGTCCTTCTCACCGAACCAGCCGACTCTTGGATTGATGCTCATCTGCCGCTCCACCTTTCCTTGAGAAGTATCCGTTTCGCTCGCCCCGCGCACGACATGGGCGCGGCCGCCCGCAGCCCCCGAAACACTTCGAGTAACCACCGGCCCCGAGGGGGTTGTAGATCACTCTCCCCGTCAAGTGTCCTTTTTATATATGCAGTCCAGCCTGCCGCAGTTACGGCACGAGTTCTCACTTCGCATCCTGGCCGGATTCTTCGACACGTCGACGGCGAAGGATACCGACTTCCTTGGAATCATCATGAAACTCGCCTTAAGCTCTACACCTATCCTCTTTCCCGGAAGGACCTCGAATATGCCCGCCTGCCCCTTGATGTCCCAGTCCCCGTATCCCGGGCTGGCCCGGCAGGAGATCCTGAGGCCCGCCTCCGCCGCTTCACCGCTTATCTCACCTTCCATATAGTCCGCCGCCGAATCCGCAGCCACAGACCCTACCGAATCCAATACGACGGACTCTAGAAGCTTGCCGCTGTTTGCGAGCGCCGTAACTTCGTTTTCCAGGTCGGGCCCGATGGTGCATATGCAAAACGCCATCCTTTCCAGCTCGTCGAACATGCCTCTGACCGGGTAATCGACGCCTGGCACGAAACGGTACAAGCCCGCTGTCCGCATGAGCCCCCGCGCGATTTGCAGCGACGAGTCGACCACTCTCCTGAGCCTTTCGCCCTCTTCTTTGCCGGAGCCGAGTTTGATCCCGAGCATCCTCAACACCTCGGAGCGGCTTATACCGACCTCGAACCCTTCGCTTACAACTATCTCGGTCACGCGCTTTCCTCCATCACCGGTCGCCGGCCAGATACCCGTGGAGCTCGCTGATAAACTCCGGTGTCGTGCCGCAGCACCCGCCCACGGCGTCCGCACCGGCATTCACTATCCCGGCCATATCTGCAACGAATTCCTCGGGTGTCTGCCTGTAAACCGCGGAGCCTCCCTCCATCTCCGGGCGCCCGGCGTTCGGCTGGAATATCAACGGAGCTTCCGTAAAGCCTCTGAACTCCACGGCAAGACCGATCATATCGGCGCTCGAGACCGTGCAGTTCGCCCCTATCATATCCGCCCCGTTCTCCAGGAGCACCTCTGCGCCCTTGCGTGGCGTATCCCCGAACATCGTATAGTAGCCCCGCGGTTTTTTCTCGAAAGTGAGCTCAACCACCACGGGTTTATCGGAAACATCCCTTACGGCCCCCAGAGCCTCGACCGCCTCTCGAAGATCGTACATCGTCTCGATGAGAAAGAGATCGACTCCGGCCCTTTCAAGAGCCGAGGCCTGCTCCCTGAATGCGTCCCTGGCGTCTTTCGCCTCCAATTTCCCCACGGGCTCGAAGAACATCCCCGTCGGTCCGATGTCACCGGCAAGAAACCGATCAGGCTCGCCGTGTTCCTCCAGCGCCCTTCTCGCCAGGCCTACGGCCCGCTCGTTCGCTTCACCCACGTCGATCCCGCTCCCCTGCCTCGAGGAGGAGAGCTTTATCCGGTTCGCGCCGAATGTATTCGCCTGTATCACCTCGGCCCCGGACTCGAGGTAGGCCCTGTGTATCTCGATGAGGTCGTCGCCCCGGGAGAAATTCCAGGATTCGGGGACGTCTCCCTCCCTGAGCCCTCTGGATATCAGCATGCTCCCCATTCCTCCATCGAACAGGATTACCCTCCGGCCGACGGCGTCCATCAAATTATTTCCCATATGTCATTCTCCGTCAGTCCGCACCAGCTAGGACTCGGACAGCTTCCTGGCGAGCGCAACGGCTGCCACGGCGTCTCCGGCATACCCGTCGGCGCCGATCTGGCTGGCCCATTCGTCGCTGCACGGAGCCCCGCCGATCATAACCTTCAACTTGCCCGTGAGTGACCGCTTCTTTATCTCTTCTACCACCTTCTTTTGCCCGACCATCGTGGTGGTGAGAAGCGCGGATACGGCGACACAGCCAGCTTCCCTTTCGCTCGCCTCATCGACGAACCTCGTCACGGGAACATCCGCCCCCAGGTCGGTCACCTCGAATCCGTTGGCCGCGAGCAACGTCGCCACCAGCGTCTTGCCTATATCGTGTATGTCCCCCTCGATCGTCCCTATGACGATACGCCCGGCCACTCCCTGATTTACTCCGCTCCCCTTGAGCGCGGGCTCGAGCACATCCATGGCGGCTTTCATCGATTCAGCGCCCATGACAAGCTCCGGAAGAAACATCGTCCCCTCCTCCCACAAGCGCCCGACCTCCCTTATTCCATCGGCAAAGCCATTCTCGATAACGTCGAGCAGAGGAAGCTTCCTATCCAGTGCTTCACTGGCCAGCTCCTTCGATCTCTCTCCATCTCCTTCTATCACCGACTGCGCACAGTCCTTCAGGAATTGCTCCATTATCTCTCCCTCCAATTACATCCTTGATTCTTGCCTATTCAAATAGAGCAGTTTATAGTAGAGTTTCAAATAAGAAAAGTCCTTTTCCCGGGGGCTCGAGAATCGGACTGCCCATATACGGCACATTCCGGTTCCCATAGGGCCGGATCGCCGCTCCCGCATCATGGCGTGGGGCGGTGGCAATAAAAACGGGGATCGATGGTTATGAAGGCGATGATTCTGAACGCTCCACGACCCCTGGAGCATAAACCTCTCGAACCTGTGGACCTTCCCGTGCCGGAGCCGAAAAGCGGTGAAATATTGGTTCGCGTATCCATGTGCGGCCTCTGCCACACCGACATCCATACGGTGGAGGGCGACCTCGCCCTCCCGGTGCTCCCGGTGATACCCGGTCACCAGATAGTCGGCCGGGTCGAGAGGACCGGTCCCGGAGTCACCGAACCGGCACCGGGCGACAGGGTTGGGGCCGCCTGGTTGTACTCGACCTGCGGAGAATGCGCTCACTGTGTATCCGGCAGCGAGAATTTATGCGAGAAGGCCCGATTCACCGGGTACCACGAGCATGGGGGTTACGCTCAGTTCGCCGTCCTCCCCGCATCATTCGTCTACCCACTGCCGGAAGGCTTCGCGGACAGGGAGGCCGCACCTCTGTTGTGCGCGGGTATCATAGGTTACAGGGCCCTGAAGATCAGCGGCATAGAACCCGGGGGGACGCTTGGTCTCTATGGATTCGGCGCGAGCGCGCACGTGGCAATCCAGATCGCCGTTCACTGGGGGTGCCGGGTGCTCGTTTTCACCAGGAGCAAAAACCACATGGCACACGCAGAGAAGCTCGGCGCGTACTGGACCGGCACATCGAAGGACACACCGCCGGAAATGCCATCCAGCTCGATCGTCTTCGCCCCCGCCGGAGGGATAGTTCCCGATGCGCTGGCCTCACTCGCGAAGGGAGGAACATTGGCCCTCGCGGGTATAACGATGACACCCATCCCCGGGCTCGACTATGAAACGCACCTGTACTACGAGAAGAATCTGAGAAGCGTGACCGCAGCGACAAGGCGGGACGGGCGGGAGCTTGTGAATCTCGCCGCTGATATACCCATACGAACAGAGACCACACTCTTCCCTCTCGGGGAAGTCAACGAGGCGCTGCTGATCATAAGGGAGAGCGGAATTTCGGGTGCAGGGGTTCTCGAGATCCCGCGGGGCTGATAACCACCACAGCCACGCGCCCCCTATCTTCCTGGACAACATACGCAATAATACCGTGCACCGATCCTCCCGGGATCCATCCAACCCACGCGCACGCCGGGGCGGCGTGCGCACTACGGTCGGTACCATATATACAGGGGAAGCCGGGCGCTTCGGTATCCCAACATTACAGTACCTAACCCCCTGAAGGCCGACCTCTTTAGGAGGCTGCGCCCGGCAATATCAATCAGGCCGGATCTCCTTTATCATAAAAGCCTGCTCCGGCAGGCCTCTACTGCCTCACCCCCGCGTATCTCTCGTCAAGCTCGTATCTCGGTTCTATATCGATCGGAACATCCTCGATGCGGGATATGGACTCCCTCACAACGTCGTCCATCTTCCCATACCGCTCGATAAACCTCTTCGATCCATCGTAATCACCGAGGGCCTGGAGCATGAGCAGCTCGTGTGACAGATCCTCCACGGCGCCCCTGATCCGGTCGAAGTCAACCGCCCACCTCCCGTCGGATGCATCCTGGACATAAGCTCGCTTTTCCCTGAAGTAATTGAAGGCAATCATATTGGCCAGGCCGTGGGCCTCCCCGATGCCGAATCTGACGGAGCGGAAGAAACCTGCCAAAAACGTCACTGCCGTCTCCTTTTCCAGCAGGTGGGGATAAAACTCCTCATCTATAAGATAATAAAAATTGTGCTGCCCGACAACATCTGCTTTCGCCTCCTCGATGGCGGAGTACGTTTCACGGAGTGCTCTGTTCACCAGCGTTTCCGTTCCATCCTCGAGCACGATCCTGCCCGGACCAAGCCCGTGTGAGAACTCGTGCAGCAGTATGTGGTTGAAGTAGGCCTCGAATGTCACATGCCGCCGCTGCCCGGGTGAGATGAGGCGGTCCGATATCGGCTCCAGGATCTTGTCGAACTTCGCCCTGCAGATGTTTCTCAACATCACCTTTTTGCTTCCCTTGGCCTCGCGCACCCGCTCATCGTTCGGAAGGTTGAAAGCCAGTGTCTGCACACCCGCTTTCGTGTCACCACCGGCGAACACCTCGTCCACTACGGATATCGGGGATTCGAACCCCCTGTTCAGGTTCTTGTGCTTATCATCTATCGGCAGGTTCCCCTCCATATCCATCAGGCGGCCTTTCAGGTCGTCAAGCCTCCGGCTCTCAGCGGGATCCCGCACACAGATAAAGGCCTCGAAAGCCGCCTTGTAATTAAACAGCTCATCCTCGTAAACCTCGTACGGCCCTATTGTCACATCCAGAACGTTGTCCTTGACATCCATCCACGCCATATCGCTCTCGAAGTAGTCGTTGGACGAAAACGCATCAGCCCTCTCCCGCAGGAAACCGGCCAAAGTTACGCTCGACACGAGATCGGCTGCTTCCCTGAGATATCCGGCGGCCTTACCGAGCAGTTCCCGGTACTGACGTGAATAGGGAACCGAATAGAGCCCGCCGTCGTCCCTTCTTCTTATTACCGTGAACCAGCTCTCGAAAGAAGCTTTATCGTCCGGGTGGCTCTCTACCCAATCTTCGAACTCGGCCGCAGTCATATCGGCGGGATAGAAATTCGCCCCTGCGGGTTTCTCCGCATCCCCTATAACCGGCTCGTTGCCCTCCAGCCTGTCCCAGGGTCCGAAGTTAATCCGGAAGAACCTCATGGCGTCGGGATCGCCCTGCCTCTCCAGCTTCATCTTCAGATCGATGTTCTCCGCCGACACCTGCTCCAGGAAAATCCGGTCAATTACCCTGGCGGCGAGATACAATTTCTCCAGCGCCGCCTCATCGCGCTCATCGAGCAGGTCCCAGGGTACCGTTATCTGCACCGGCACGAAAACCTCCAGGCGGTCCCCCAAATCAATATCACTCCGCTCCTTCTTTCCCTCCCCGCACCTTCCGCTGCACGCTGCGGCAAGACAAAAAAATATACACAGCAATTGCAATCTAAACATATCCTCTTCCCTGCCTTTCACTCTCGGTAAGAATCTTCGCAGGTCCGGCCCGCCCTCATTTGCGGTCCAGAATGCGTCTGACTTCCCTGGCGAGGTCCTCCATCGAATAGGGCTTCTGTATGAAATCGATCTGTGAGCCGTTTATGAACTCCTCTCCCACGAACGCCCTGTTGTAGCCGCTCGACAGAAGAACAAGTGTGTCGCTCTTAATCTCCCTCATCCGTTTGAACACCTCATGCCCGCTGGCGCCCGGAAGGATAATATCCAGGACCACGAGCTCGATATCGTCTTTCTGCTCCTTGAACTTACGCATCCCATCATCCGCGTCCCCGGCCACTATAGCCTTGTAACCAAGCTTTTCGAGCATTTCCATGCTGAGGTCCCTTACAATCGGCTCGTCGTCTATAACAAGGATCTTCTCTCCTTTGCCGGCTGGAACTTCCTGCCACTCCCTCTCCACGACATCCTCCGGCGCCCGGTCGTCATGTGCGGGTATATAGATGTTGAAAACGGTCCCCTTGCCGATTTCGCTGTACACGTTTATGAATCCACCGTGGTTGTGCACTATCCCGTATACCATATTCAGCCCCAGTCCCGTTCCCTCACCGCGTTTCTTCGTCGTGAAGAATGGCTCGAACATCCTGTTCTGCGTTTCCTTGTCCATGCCCACGCCCGTATCGGTTACCGACACGCGAACGTATTTCCCGCTGCCCATGTTAAGGCTCAAGGGAGGATAGCTCTTATCAAGGACGACGTTCTCGCTCGATATATACAGCTTCCCGCCTTCCGACATCGCATCACGCGCGTTCAGGCAAGCATTCAAAAACGCCTGTTCGATCTGACCGGCCGCCCCGCGGATCGCATTAAGGTTTTTCTCCAGCTTCACCTCTATCACGATCCTCCTGTCTATGGTTCTCTCGAGAAGCTTGACGACTTCCCGAAGCAGCGTATTGCAATTGACGAGACTACTGACCTTGCCCTCGTCACGTGAAAACGTGAGAAGCCTCTCTGTCAGGTCGGAGGCCTTCTTGGCCGATCTCTCAACGATCTCGAGATAGGACCTGAGCTCGTTGCCACTCTCGATCATATCCATCATGAATGTCGTGTATCCGAGGATACCCTCCAGCAGATTGTTGAAATCGTGTGCTATGCCGCCGGCCATTTCGCCGACGACCTCCATCTTCTGTGAATGCAGCAGAAGACTCTGCAGGTGCTTCTTCTCGGTGTTGTCTATGATGAACTGTATATACTCGCATCCGTTGGCGCACGAGGACACGCTCAGGCTTACCTCCCTGAGACCGCCGTCCCTCCTCTTCAGACGCACCTCCATATTCTCGACATGTCCCTGAAGAGCCAGCGCCTTGTTTATGGCCGATGTGTCCTCTTCCAGGAAGATGGCCGGTGGCGGATCCTTTCCCACAATCTCTCCTCTGCTGTAGCCGGTAAGCTGCTCCGCTCCGAGGTTGAACGATTTGTACACTCCGCCCACGTCCGAAACGGCTATGCCTACTACATTATTCTCCATGATGCAGTTGATTGTTTTTTGTAGATCCTCGCCGTTCCCGTACTCACCCACCTCTTGGAGGTGAGGATCGGGGTGATCATTAGAGCCTTTTGTTTCCATGGCCACTATCCCCTCCTGTCAAACGGCCTATGGTTCTTGCAGACTCATCCAGAGCTACTTTCAGGTCAGCGAGTCGGTAGGGCTTCTTGAGCATCGAGATGGCGCCCTCTTCGAGAAGCCTCTGGACGACGGAATCTTCGCTGTACCCGCTGGAAAGTATTACCGGAATATCAGGATCGATTTCTTTCAGTCGGTGGAAAGTCTCCTGACCGTTCATCTCGGGCATCAGGAGATCAAGCAATACCAGGTCGAACCGCGAGTTCCTCATCGCTTCCAGCGCCTCGTTGCCCGATAGCGCGGTCACCGCGTCGTACCCCAGCCGGCCCAGCATATCCGAGGCGAGTTCACATACGATCTGCTCATCGTCGACCACGAGCACCTTATTCACCTTCGTGTCACCACGCGGCGTGAATGTTGCTGTAGATTCGGGCTCCCTCCGAGTGACCGGCAGGTATATCAAAACCTCCGATCCTGTTCCCCGGCGGCTCTTGACCTCCAGCACCCCCCTGTGGCTTTCAATAATCCCGATCGCCGCGGGCAGCCCCAACCCCTTCTTGCCGGCCTCTTGCTTCGTCGTGAAGAACAGCTCCGTGCTCTTTCTCAGGACATCGCTTCCCATTCCGCACCCGCCGTCCTTCACGCTTATCCTCAAGTACCCCCCCGCTTTCATCCCTTCCGTGAACAGGGAGCTGTCACGATCCAGCTCAACGCCGTCGACCCGTAGGTTGACCACCCCCCCATCCGGCATCGACTCCCTGGCATTCTTCGCTATATTGAGAAGCGCTTCATACAGCTGGGTCGGATCACCCTCCACATTCATCAGCTCTGTGTTGTACTCCTTTATACAGGATATGTGGTCCATGGGGACTATGCAGCTCTTGCATACGCGGTCGAGGATATCCCCCATATCGACGACCTCCTGCCTGTATTTCCCCTTGCGTGATATCGAAAGCAGCTGTCTAGTAAGCTTATGAGCCCTTTCTCCCGCCTCCTCAATCCTCCTTAGCTGCCCAACCCTCTCGTCATTCTCCTCCATGGAGTTTCTGACGAGCGATGCATATCCTACCATGGCGCCGATCAGATTATTGAAATCGTGGGCGACGCCGCCTGCAAGGGCCGAGATGTTCTCCATGCTCTTGCTGTCGAGCGCGCTCTTTTCCAGCAAGTTCTTATCATCAAGAGCTGCTATAGAGCCCTTTATCCCCCACCCGTCCCTTACCCGAACCGAATTCAGGCTCACCTCTACCTCCCTTGCGCCGCGCGCAAGGCGGTAAACGTGATAATAGCTGCTTGAATGGCTCTCGCCTTCTTCTATGAACGACTCTATCATCCTGTGAAGATCCCTGCCGTCCGACCTCTCCAGGTAATCCTCGAGCCTCATGCCCCGCAAATCCTCGCCCGAAACTCCGAGCATCTCCGGTAACCTTTCTGTATATACTTCCAGCTTCCCCCCCACCAAAAGGAAATGAGCCTTCTCCCTGCTTTCAAGGAGCGCCTCATACTTGCTTACCAAGCGGTCCTGGTCCATCATCCTGATCCTGCACTCCACGGATAGGGCCAGCGAGCCTGTGATTTCCGCCAGCAGGCCTATCTCGTCGTCGAGCAACTCCCTCGGGCTCGAAACCGCCAGCAGGAGAAAAGGCTCGGCCCTACTGTCCCTCTCCGAGAAGAACACGACGTTGAGATCGTCTGAGGTTATAAGCCTGCGAGTCAGTTCGTCGAATGTCTCCTCGGACACCACGCCGTCGCCGGCAAGAGAAATGAGGAGAGATCTAATCCTGCGCTTGGAAACAGTCGTCGGATCAGACGAAGAGAAAACCTTCCCCAGGAAACCGTCCACGTCTCCCGAGTTGCCATACCTGTAGGACGCCCCTTGAAGGTAGTGTAGTTTGTCGTCCGGCGTGATAAAAGATCTGACCGTGTAGCCTATGTCCCCGCTACCGGCCACTAAAATGCTGACCAATCTCAGATCGAAAAGCTCGAGGAGGTATTTTGATGCTTCTTCCAGCCCTTCGTCCAAACTCCCGCTACCGAGGACTCTTCGAAGGATATGCCTGGTGCTTTGTGCACCGAGCTTCTCTCCCGGTGGAGGCCTTCCCTTTTTGTCCTCTTCTCTCGTTTGAGTCTTTCCTTTCCCCCTCAAGTTCGGACCTCGCCAGGGCTACATCTACACCCCCGTCCTTCCCCTAGTACCTATTTTCAATTATGAACTTACCGATGATTGAAGCAGAAACGATCTGCACAGTCAATGCCGTTTTTCAGATTTCTCTCCGAGCCGACCGTATGAAACCGGCGCGATAGTTCGATATTCTAGAATCGGGACGGAATGTGCGGCACAATAGACGCGCAAAACCATGAAGGCTATCCGCCGATAAACAGCTTGACGTAAGCCTCGCCCGGTGATAGCTTCCCCTTTCGCGGACCCGCCGCGTTTAACAAATAACAATCCCTCTCAGGCAAGAAAGAGCCTGCAATATCCGAGACTGGAGGAGACATGGATCCAGAAATGATTAAAAAGGTGTACGATAAGATCGAAAGCTATCGTGCCTCGTTCGTCGAACTGCAGAGAAGGCTGACGGCCGTGCCGGCCCTGGGCCCCGAGAACGGCGGCGAGGGAGAGGCGGAGAAGGCAAAAGTCATAGAGGAGTGGATGCAGGGCGAGATCGGATTCGACACCCTAGAGCATTACAACTCGCCGGACGGGAGGGTGCCTTCCGGATACAGACCCAACCTCGTGGCCGTGATGAAGGGAGCGTCGAGCACCGGCAGAAGATGGATCATGGCCCATATGGATGTCGTCCCCCCGGGTGACGAGAGCCTCTGGGAGACCGATCCATACGAGGTAGTCGAGAAGGATGGAATGATCTTCGGCAGGGGCGTCGAGGATAACCAACACGGCATGGTGACCGCGCTCTTCGCCGCCAAGGCCATAAAGGAACTAGGCATAACCCCCCCCCACGATATCGGTCTGGCGCTGGTGGCTGACGAGGAGACGGGCAGCAACCACGGAATACAGTACCTGCTCTCAGAGCACGACATATTCAAGGAAGACGACATAATAGTAGTGCCGGATTCGGGCGTGCCCGACGGAGGCGATATAGAGGTGGCCGAGAAATCGATCCTGTGGCTGAAGTTCGAAACCGAGGGTAAATCCTGCCATGCCTCCTCGCCCGATCAGGGCATCAACGCGCACAGGGCTGCGGCTCACCTCATCACCCGCCTCGACAAGCTCCAAGAGATCTACGATGCGCGCGATGAGGTGTTCGATCCACCGATGAGCACATTCGAGCCCACCAAGAAGGATGGCAACGTCCCCAACATAAACACCCTCCCGGGATTGGATGTCTTCTATATGGACATGCGTATACTCCCGGGAATAGACCTGGACGATGTAATGGGCAAGATCGAGGAGATCTGCAGCGGTGTGGAGAAGGACTTCTCGGTGCAGATCTCCGTGACCTCCCCGCAGCGGGAGGCGGCGGCTCCCGCCACTCCACCGGACGCACCGGCAGTCAAATCCCTAGCCGCCGCCATCAAGGACGTTTACGGCATAGAGGCGAGGCCGGTAGGCATAGGTGGAGGCACGTGCGCAGCATTCTTCCGCCGCGCGGGATTCAAATCCGTCGTCTGGTCGAAGATCGATGACGTATGTCATCAGCCTAACGAGTTCACGCATATCGACAACATGCTGGGGGATGCGAAGGTGTTCGCGCACCTCTTCCTGCAGGACTGAATCACGAAGGCTCCGCTGAGCCTATCAGGGTGCGTTCCCGCATGCCTCGAGCAACACGGCCCGGGTACCGCAGCCGCCGGCTGAGGCCGTCCCCGGGCTCCTTGCTCCCCGATAATGATTTACTAAAACCCGCGATAAATGTTATAATCCCACTCTTACAACGCCTACCGCGACTGGGAGGATATCTATGCCCCGTCTTAAGAACCTTGCAATACTGGCCGCGTTTCTGGCGCTCAGCTATCTCTTTTTCAACCTCGCAACCGATAACGGATTCTGGCACAACGATGATTTTCACTCGCTGGAGCAGAGCCTGAGGATAAAAGAGGACATCTCCACCATATTCGTCAGCGATCCGCCGTTCAAGTTCCAGCCGATCGTTTATCTCATCTACTACTTTCTGTTCAGCAGGTTCCTCTTCAACGCCCTGGGATATTTCATATTCAACATAATGCTGCATGGCTTCAATTCGTTCCTCGTTTACATTCTTGTATATACGCTTCTCGACGACAGGACGATCGCTCTGCTCTCCGGGGTCCTTTTCGTCTTCACCGTCGGGAGCTTCGGGAAATCCGTCATGATCATGTCGGGGCTGGAGGATCTCTTCATAACCACGATGACGCTTCTCACGATGATATTCTACTTCAAGCACGAGCTTTCACAGGAAAGCAAGCTCTTCGGCCGGTGGTACATGCTCGCGCTGCTCTTCTTCCTGGCCTCCATGCTCACCCGAACGACGAGCTTCTCGATCCTGGGAGCATTCCTCGCATTCAACTTCTTCTTCCGGGAGGGGACGGGAAGGCGCATCCTGAATGCAAACTTCGTCATACTCATCCTGTTGGCCGTTGCCGCCCTCATAGTCAAGGCCGTCGTGTTCCGCTACACGCCCCCCCTCTATACGCACCACCCGGGAACGGCGCGTTTCGCGGTCCTGGCGGTTAAGAACGTATTCAGCTACCTGGTGAGAATGATCTTCCCCATACATACATCACATCTCGTAACGGAAAGCGGAGCGGCGGTCAGGTTCATCTACCGATTCGCGACTGAAATCCGCCTCATGATAGCACTGACCGTCATCTCCTACTCGCTGTTCGGCTTCATATTCGGCAACAGGGCCATTAGGTTCTTCATCGCCTGGACTTACATCATGGTCATACCGTTCGCATTCTTCCAGTTTCCCAGTGACTGGCTGAACATACGTCATCTCTACCTGGTCTCGGTTGGTTTCGTGATGGTCATCTCCTCGGGCGCGGTGTTCTGTTCGCGTCTGATATCGGGAAAGATGTGGCAGAGGATGGTTCCGATGCTCGTCCCGATTTTCTTCGTGCTCGTGTCCCGATTCATCGTCGTTCAACTTGACAGGAGCTACGAGTCCAAGGCGGCAAGCCCGAACTCAACCGAAATGAAGAAGGCATTCTCGCAAAGGTACCCGGACCGGGTCCGCTACGAGGGGGGCGAGCTCCTCTATATCGAATAGAAGGTACAAGAAAGTGCCATCATGGGCTTTTCAGGGGCTTGAGCTTCACCCTGCCAACCCTCTCGAGCAGAGAAAGGTTTCTCTTCTTGACCATTACATCGTAGGTGATCCGTTCCCTCCCGGCTTTGCGACCGTATACCCTCGACAGCCTCTCGACCTCCGCTATCGCCCTGCCGTCCTCCACGGGGACTTCGATCTCGGCCCTCATCATATCCCTTTCGCTGTATTCCCTCGTTCGCGAGAGCAGCTCCCCCATCCCTTCCCCCTTCGAGGCGCTTATCAAGACAGCCCCGGGATACCCGCGTTCCAGGCTCCTTCTCGATTCCGGATCTTCAAGAACATCCACCTTGTTCAGGAGCAGGAGCGTCGGTATATCGTTTTCGCCCCCCCGATCGCCCTTTCGCGCAGCGAGCACGTCCTCGAGCACTGCGTTGACGACATCGATCCTCCCCTCGAATCCCGGCGCCGCCGCATCAACTATATGAAAGAGCAGGTCGGCCTTCCGCACATCCAGGAGCGTCGCCCTGAAGCTCTCTATGAGGTAAGGCGGAAGTTTGCGTATGAATCCGATCGTATCGGTCAAGAGGAAGTCCCGCCCCTCGATCCTGCTTATACGGCGGGTAGTTGAATCCAAGGTTGAGAAAAGACGGCGGCTCTCCTCGACATTGCTCCCGGCGAGCCTGTTGAGCAGCGTCGATTTGCCCGCGTTCGTATACCCGACGATGGTGACCTTGAAGATATCCCTCCTCCTCTTCCGCCTCTCCCCCGTTCCCCTCCGGATCCTTCGCAGCTCCCTCTTGAGTCTCGCGATCTTCTCCCTGACCCTGCGCCTGTCGGCCTCCAGCTGTGTCTCCCCCGGCCCCCTAGTGCCTATTCCCCCCGCCTGACGCGAGAGATGCTTCCATAGCCTCCGAAGCCTCGGCAGCGCGTATGTCAGCTGCGCAATCTCCACTTGGATCTTGGCCTGGCGCGTTCGCGCACGCCGGGAGAATATATCTAGAATAAGCTCCGTGCGGTCGATTACGTTGACATCAAGCCTGTTTTCAATGTTCCTCGCCTGTGCCGGGGAGAGGTCGTCGTCGAATATGATCAGGTTGGCCCCCCAGTCCGCTATCCTGCCCTCGAGCTCCCCCAGCTTTCCCTCTCCTATGTAGGTCGACCCGTCTATCCTCGTTCTCCTCTGCACGGTCCTGCCGGCCACGTCCGCGCCCGCGGTCTTCGCCAGAAGCTCGAGCTCGTCGAGGTTGCTCGATTCGATTTCGATATTCGAACGGGGGAGTGTCACTCCGACAAGAATCGCGCGCTCCGAGGGCTGCTTGGAAGAAGAAGAACGGTTTTTATCCGTCACCTTAGAAGAATCACCCTCTTCGTCAGGGACCTCGAGCCTACCTGGAGCTTGCAGTAATACGCGCCCGGCGCCAACTCGACACCCTGATCATCCATCCCATCCCAACCCATCGAATAATCGCCGGGGTGAAGGAATTCGTCCTCAAGGATCGTGCGGACCAGGCGTCCGCGCACATCGTAGATCTTTATGGAGCTCAAGCCGCTCCCGCCGGCCTGCCGGTCGCCGGCTTCCGCTACATCCGCACTGCAGTAGTGCAGATCTATCTTCACCTTGTCCAAAAACGGATTTGGGAAGATGCGCATCATATCATCGGGGAGCCTGCCCGGAGGAAGGACGGCGGCCGGATCATAGGATACAAGCGCCTCGCGGTCGAGCGTTGCCGTGAATATCGTTCCGTCCGAAAGCTGTCCCTCCACCTCTATGGAGCCTCCACGACCGACCAGGTTCTCTTCCAGGCATACGATTATCTTGGCCCCCGCACGCTCATACTCATCCGTCCTCTTGCCTTCCACCCTAAGCCATTCGAGCTCCTCCGCCGCCAACCTGTGCGGCAGGGCCACGGCGGCGGCCGGATGCCCCTTCCCGCCGGCCCAGACCGAGGCAAGCTCGGCTTCGAGTTCCATGCGCACTATACGCCTGGCGGGCACCACCCAGCTGTGCGTGCGTCCACTCTCGTCCACTACGCCATCGAATGTCTCACGGGCCAGCTGCGCGTTACGAATCAGGTCCTCCTTCGTCTCTCCGAACACGAGCGCCCATTCGACGGATATCCCGTCGCCCGGCTTCATGCAGGGCACAGCTTCAAGCCTGCACATGAATGCCCGATCTCCCCCGCGCTCGATCTCCGGCGCCGCTGCCCCTTCCACCAACCGCGCGTACCTGTACGCCTCCGCCCCGGCGAGTCCAGTTTGGAGCACTGGGGTGCCCATCCGCTTCACCTTTCTCTCGTATCCCGTTATACGATCGTTCATCTGCCGGCCGTTCCCCGCCGCCTCGATCACCGATCCATCCGCCTCCATCTCGATCCCGGACGGCCCCTCCGTCCGGAGGACGAGCATGCCGACAAACGGCTGCATACACCCATCCGAGGCAGCCATAATGACACCAGGGCGCTTTGCAGCCTGTCCAGCCCCCCCGTCACAGTCGTACCGGACAAACGAGTAAATATCGTCAATTCCCCTCTCCCGATCATCCGGATCGCCGATACTGAAATCCATATACATGAATATCTCGAATATCCGCAGTTCGGGTATGTCAGCCCCTCCTCCCCGTCCGTACTCTATCTTTGTGGTGAAACCGATAAAATCACGCACGTGCGGATAAGACCACGTGTAGCTGTTCTGGGTCAGTACAAGACCCGTATTCCTTTCCTCCGCCCTTATGACGGTCATCTGGCTGCCGACGGCGGCGAAGTCCTCATCCACAAGGCCATCCCCGTCGTTGTCCAGACCGTCGTACTCATCCTCATCGGACACCCCGTCACCATCATCATCACAATCCCTGTTGGGATAGCGCTTACCTCCCTCACACCCCTCGAGCAATCCTCTACCGGAAAATCCGCCCTCGATCACATCGAAGCACGTGGGATCGGACAGGCGAAGCGAATCACCAGTTCCGACCGAATACCTGACCAGAAGCCCGCCTGCGCCGAGGAACTCCCTGCCGCCCTCTCCAGGCCACCTGAGCCCCCCCTCAGCCTCGGGCCAGGAACAGAGCAGCCCCTGCTCCGCTATGTTCATCACCGCCCTGCCTGCACCCCTGAATCCCGCTGCATCCTCGTCCTCGGAAATCGCAGGCCACTGTCCCGGTGAGCTCGCCGGCACTGCAAGCGCAGCCAGCAACAGAAAAAACCCCACCCTTCTCACGCACCGAAAAATCACTCTTCCAGTTCCTTTCCTTCAGCCTTCCCTTCTTCCGCTCCCCCTTCGCCGGCAAGAAGCGCTAAGTCCACAACCGCATCGCCTTCGTTCAGGTTGATCATTCTCACGCCCTTGGCCTGGCGACCGACCATGGATATCTGCTTGACCGGGCAGCGAATTACCATCCCGTTCTTGGTGATGACCATGACCTCGTCAGATTCCACCACCTCTTTCACGGTAACAAGATCGCCGTTCCTCGGACCGGTCGATATGCAGATTACCCCCTTGCCGCCTCTTTTTATATTCCTGAATTCGCTTATTCTCGTCCGCTTTCCGTAACCGTTCTCGGTTATGGCAAGAAGCTCCGATCCCCGCTTAACGACAACCATGCCCACAACACAATCGTCCTTGTCCAGAGTGACCCCTTTCACTCCCCGCGTCCCCCTGCCCATTTCCCTGACGTTCTCCTCGCTGAACCTGATCGCCTTGCCCTTTCTCTTTGCGAGGATAATATCATCGTTGCCGGAGGTCAGTTTCGTCCGTATCAGCCTGTCGCCCTCCCTCGTGAGTATCGCGATTATACCTCCGCGCCTTGGATTCGAATATGCAGACAGGTGCGTCTTCTTCACGTAGCCGTTCCTCGTCGCCATCATTAGGTAGGCATCCTTGCTGAAATCGTCAACCGGTATTAAGGCGGCCAAGCTTTCGTCTCTCGACATCTCCAGAAGGTTCACGATCGCCTTGCCCTTCGCGAGCCTGCCGCCCTGCGGAATCTCGTGGACCTTCAGCCAGTAGCATTTGCCCTTGTCGGTGAAAAACAGGATGTAGCTATGGGTCGAAGCGATGAAGAGATGCTCTACGAAGTCCTCCTCCTTCATTCCCAGCCCGCTCACTCCCTTCCCTCCCCTTCTCTGGCGCCTATATGTTCCGATCGGAATGCGCTTGATGTAACCGCTGTGTGTTACCGTTATGATCATGTCCTCTTCGGCGATCAGGTCCTCGATCTGGAACTCCCCCTCCTCGTCCACTATGCTCGTCCTCCTCTCATCCCCGAATTGCCCCTTTACATCCTCGAGCTCCTCGCGGATGATGCCGAGCAGCCTCGTCCTGCTTTCGAGAATCGACCTCAAAAATTCGATCTTCTTGATCAGTTCCAGATACTCCTCCTCTATCTTCTCCCTCTCCAAGCCCGTGAGTCTCTGGAGCCTCAGGTCCAGTATCGCCTGGGCCTGGATTTCAGTGAGCTCGAACCTCTTCACGAGCCCAACCTTCGCGTCCGCGGGGGACTTGCTCTTCTTTATCAGCTGGACCACCTCGTCGATGTTGTCCAGCGCTATCTTGTAACCCTCGAGTATGTGGGCCCTCTCCTCTGCCCTTGCGAGATCGTACTTCGTTCTGCGCGTTACGACCTCTTCCCTGTGTTCGAGGAATGCACCCATCATCTGCTTGAGGTTCATGACAACCGGTCTCATCTTGTCGAGCGCGAGCATGATTATCCCGTAAGTCACCTGAAGCTGCGTGTGGGCGAAGAGTTGGTTCAGGACCACCTTGGGATAGGAATCCTTCTTCAGCTCTATAACGATGCGCATACCATCCCTGTCCGACTCGTCACGTATGTCGGAGATCCCGGAAATCTTCCCGTTCCTCACGAGGTCTGCCACCTTCTCGATGATCTGAGACTTATTCGTCTGGTACGGGATCTCGCTTACAACGATGCTCGCCTTGCCGCTCTTCTGGGTCTCTATGTTGGCCACGGCCCTCAGCGTTATCTTGCCCTTGCCCGTCGTGTAAGCCTCGCCGATCCCGCTCCTTCCATATACTATCCCGCCCGTGGGAAAGTCCGGACCCTTTACCATGCCGCAAAGCTCCTCGATGCCTATATCCGGATTGTCTAGAAGGGCCTCTAGGCCGTCCACGATCTCCACCAGGTTATGCGGCGGTATATTCGTCGCCATCCCGACCGCTATCCCCGATGCGCCGTTGATCAGCAGGTTCGGCACCTTCGCAGGCAGCACAAGGGCCATTTGCCTCGTGTCGTCGTAGTTGGGCCCGAACTCGACCGTTTCCTTGCCGATGTCCTCGAGCAGGTACTCGGCGATCTCCTTCATCCTGACTTCCGTGTACCGCTCCGCCGCGGCCGGATCTCCGTCTATCGATCCGAAGTTGCCCTGCCCCTCGACAAGCGGGTACCTCAGCGAGAAGTCCTGGGCCATTCTCACCACAGCGTCATATACGGCTGCAGTTCCGTGCGGATGGTAGTTTCCCGTAACATCACCGGTCAGCTTGGCCGACTTCCTGTACGGCTTGTTATGAGCTAGACTCAGATCGTTCATCGCAAGCAGGATCCTGCGGTGAACAGGCTTGAGGCCGTCACGCACGTCCGGCAGTGCGCGAGATACGATCACGCTCATCGAGTAGTCGAGGTAGCTGCTTTTCATCTCGTCTTCAATGCATACCGGGATAACCCGTTGCCTGTTGATATCCATTTAGCCCCTTCCTCCTTGAGCGCCCGGACATGATCCGGGAGCCTTACAGCCCGTTCTATCAAACATCGAGGTTTCTCACCTGCAGGGCGTTCTCCTGAATAAACCTCTTTCGCGGTTCCACCTTGTCACCCATGAGTATCGTGAACGTATGGTCGGCCTCGATAGCGTCCTCGAGCGTTACCTGAATAGTCGAACGTCTCTCCGGGTCCATCGTCGTCATCCACAACTGCTCGGGATTCATCTCACCGAGCCCTTTGTACCGTTGCAGATAAACTCCTTTCGATCCTCCCAGCTCCTTCACTATCCTGTCCTTCTCCTTCTCGTTGTAGGCATACTTTATTTCCTTGCCCTTCTTCACCCGGTATAGGGGCGGCATCGCGATGTGCACGCATCCCTGCCTGACCAGCTCAGGCATGTACCTGAAGAACAGGGTCAGGATGAGCGTCCTTATATGGGCGCCGTCCACGTCCGCGTCCGTCATTATTATGATTTTTCTGTACCTGGCCTTCGAGATATCGAAATCGTTCTCTCCGATTCCCGTGCCCAGGGCCGTGATTATCGTCTTTATCTCCTCGTTCGAAAGGATCTTGTCTATCCTCGCCTTCTCCACGTTCAAAATTTTCCCCTTCAGCGGAAGGATCGCCTGAAACCTCCTATCCCGTCCCTGCTTGGCCGACCCGCCCGCCGAGTCCCCCTCAACCAGGTATAGCTCGCAGCTCTCCGGATCGTCTATCGAGCAATCCGCCAGCTTGCCCGGGAGCGAGCTCGTCTCCAAGGCGCTCTTTCTGCGCACAAGCTCCCTGGCCTTTCTTGCGGCGTCCCTTGCCCTGGCCGACTGAGTGGCCTTCTCTATGATCTTCCGGGCCACCGGCGGGTGCTCCTCGAGAAAATCGGACAGCTTCTGCCCCATCACGCTCTCGACGAATCCCTTCACCTCGTTGTTGCCCAACTTCCCCTTCGTCTGTCCCTCGAACTGCGGATCCGGAAGCTTGACGCTTATCACCGCTGTTATCCCCTCCCTCACGTCATCTCCCGAGAGCGAGATCTTGTTCTTCTTGAACATGCCGTTCTTCTGGGCGTAGTTGTTCAAAGTCCTCGTCAGCGCGGTCTTGAATCCTATGAGATGCGTCCCCCCGTCCACCGTGTTTATGTTATTCGCGAAGCTGAATATCTTTTCCGAATACGAATCGTTGTACTGTATGGCTATCTCGAAATCATATCCGTTCTTGACGTCCTTTATATATATGGGCGGCTTATGCAGTGTCGTGTGGTTCTCGTTCAGGAACTTCACGAAGGACACGATGCCCCCCGAGTACTGGAATTCGTGTTTCTTCCCCGTTCTCTCATCCTCGAACCTGAGCCTTATCCCCTTGTTGAGGAACGCGAGCTCCCTGAATCTCTGGGACAGGGTGTCGAAACTGTAATCCATCGTCTTGAAAACTTCACCGCTGGGATAGAACGTGACCCTCGTCCCCCTCTTGTTCTTCTTCCCCTGCTGTTTCTTTTTCTTGAGCGGCCCCGTGGGCACGCCCTTCTCGTATCTCTGCTCGTATACATTGCCGTCACGCCATATCTCGACATTCAACCATTCGGAGAGAGCGTTGACCACCGATACGCCCACGCCGTGCAGCCCGCCCGACACCTTGTAGCTCTTGTGGTCGAACTTGCCGCCCGCATGGAGGGTTGTCATCACAACCTCCACGGCGGGTTTCTTCTGGGTCGGATGCAGATCAACCGGTATTCCTCTCCCGTCGTCTGTTACGGCCACCGATCCATCCTCTTTGAGTTCGATATCCACCGCCGTGCAATGTCCGGCCATCGCTTCGTCGATGCTGTTATCGACCACCTCGTATACCATATGATGGAGTCCGTGCACATCGGTGCTCCCGATATACATGGCCGGCCTTTTCCTGACCGCCTCCATTCCCTTCAGCACCTGTATCTTCTTGGCAGTGTACTCTTGCTTCATTCCGCCTCTCTCTCCCTTTCTATCCCGATCCTTATTCCCTTTATTCTGACTCCAGGAAACCTGGCCTTGATCCTCTTCAATATCTCATGTCTCCTGAAGCTGATCTCCTGCATCCAAACGTTGCTCTCGGCCTCAATGAAAAGGAGCCCCCCTCTCACGCCGACCGGTCTGCAGCGTTTCGAAACGGCCTCGCCTACGATCACGTCCCAATCTCGCAGGAGTTCCGCCTCCTGCATTTTTCCTTCCAGCCCCAGCCGCTTGAGCACCACGGGAATGACGTCGCCGACCCTTCTCTGCTCCCCTCTCCCCATCCGTTGCGACCTCCGTTCTTCTCTCCCTCAAACCGTTAATGCTATGCAAAAGATCGTCAAAATGGAACAAAAAAATGCGCTCCGGCTCACGATGCTTTCTTCGTCACTCGAGCATTCACATTCGAATGACCTGAACTAAACTTCGGGTGTATCCGACTCGCATTCTGCTCCGCTTATCCTGCCCATCTCCACGTGAAACACGGACGCTCCCTCAGCCTCCCTCGGTATCCCGCCCCTTCCTGGCGATGTAATGAAGCTCTGGTACCTGTCCGATAGAAGTCCGCCCAGCCTTGAAGTTATTTCATCGTCCAGCTCGGAGAATATATCATCGAGCAGCACGACAGGCCTCTCGTCCCTCATCTCCATAATCGTTGCGGCCTGTGCGAGCTTAAGAACAATTGCCACGAGCCTTCTTCTTCCCTGAGATCCGTACTTACGGATATCGATGTCCCCGATGTAGATGCCCACATCATCGTAATGCGGCCCGGCGAGGGTGTACCCCCTCCTCAACTCGTTCCACCTCGACTCTCGCAAAGCTTCGAGCAGAGACTCCCTGTTGTTCGATCCTTCTGAACCGAACGATCTCCTGTAATCAAGCCTTATCGGTTCATCCCCGGCAAGTATCTCGGCCAGGAGCTCGCCCGCTCTCCTCTCCACTTCCCCGGCTATCGCCATCCTGCCCTCCACGACGGCCGCCCCCTTCTCGGACAGTATCTCATCCCAAGCCCCGAGCTCTTCGGCGTCGATCTCCCCTTCCCCCACTCTTCTCAAAAGAGCGTTCCTGTGCTTTATTATCCTCCTGTAGTCCTTCAGCTCTTCAAGAAAGAGCGGAGATATCTGCGCATTCGTGTAGTCCAGAAAGGTCCTGCGTGCGGCCGGCGGTCCGGATGTCAGGTAGATGTCTTCTGCCGTGAATATCACCGTAGGTATCACTCCGATAATCTCTGATATGCTTGAAAGTTTCTTCCCGTTCACAGAGACCTTGAACCTTCCACCCTTCTCTCTGCCCATGTCCAGATTGAATTTTACGCCCGTATCGCTCTCGCCACCGAGGCTGAGAAAGAAATACTCCCTGTCGAACATTATGAGCTCGTCCTGCCGCCTCGTTCTGAATGATCTTCCCAGGGAAAATAAATGTATTGCCTCCAGCATGTTTGTTTTTCCCTGAGAGTTCTTTCCGGTGAAAAGATTGAAGGTGTTGGAGAAGGAAAGCGATGCTCTTTCGATATTCCTGAAATTCTCCAGCTCGATTCTTGATACTATCAATCCACATCACCGCGTCATTCCGCCCCGCTCCGTCAACTGATGCGCAGAGGCATTATGATGCACATATGTTTTATGGCACCGCTCTGTTCGACGGGAAGCACTATGCCCGCGTTGTCGGGCCTATCGAGCATAAAAGATATATCCTCTGAATCCATGGTTCTAAGAATATCCATTACATAAGAAGCGTTGTATCCTATATCCATCTTATCCTCGGAGTACGATGCCTCCAGCTCCTCCCTCGCCTCCCCAAGCTCCTGAGTCGCTATGTGCAGCGTTAGTTTATTTTTGTCCAGTGAGAATATAACCTGATGTGTGAGCGCATCCGAGAGTATGGAAACCCTCTTCGTTGCATCGGCAAGTGATTTGGCGGACACAACGAGTTCTTTCTCGTTCGATGATGGGATAACCTTTTTGTAGCTGGGAAAGGGTCCCTCGAGAAGCCTTGAATATATAGAGCTTTCCCCCACATCGAAGCTGATGCTGTTGTCGCCTATACCCACATCCACCTTTTCATGACCCTCCGTGTAGTGCCCTATCGTCGAAAGCGCCTTTGGAGGTACTATCGCCTCAACCTTCGCAACATCCTTGAGATCCATTTCCACTTCGACCTTCGACAGCCTGTGCCCATCCGTAGAGACCAATGTAATACCCCTTCTATCAACCTCCCAAAGAACACCGCATAGCGAAGCCCTCGTCAGGTCCGTCGATACGGCGTAGACCGTCTTCTGTACTATTTTTTCTAGAAGTTCGGTCTCTATCGAAAAAGATGTCTTGCTTTCCTGCTTGGGCAGCTTTGGGAAATCATCTGGATTCCGTCCGTTCACGACAAACTCGCTCTTCCCGCAAGCAATGTTCAGCTTCTCCCCTTCCGATGAAAGTGTCACGCTCTTACCCGAAAGCGACTTCACTATCTCCGTGAACTTCTTTGCCGGGATCGCCACCCTTCCCTCCTCGCTCACATCAGCTTCGATCTTTGATGTGACGGATATATCCAGGTCGGTTGCTGAAAAATTAATCCCGTTCTTCTCGGCGGTAATAAGTAGATTCGAAAGAATCGGCATTGTTGTTTTCACGGGAACCACGGAAGCAATTGCATTTGTCTTCTTTGTCAGCACATCCAAATCTATATTGATTTTCATACCGCCACCTCCTGATTTCAGACCGCTGTTTCAGCCACAATCCTGATATATTCGCAAAGAACGAAAATGATAAAACAAGCACGTCAAGTGTACAAGAAAAATAAGAATGTTAAAAGATTTAAAAGGGGTAATATACTAATTCAAATATTGTATGGAATTATTAGTAGTAGTAGTTGGAAGTGTTGAATTGTTGAAATAGAGGATCTCTTTCGATCTGCCGTGGATGATCGAATTTGAAGGCATGTGGATTGCAATGTTGAACATTTTGATTTTTCCACGAAGAGAGCGGTTAAGAACATGTATGAACAGTAAACTGAGAGCTTCGATGTGAATACTGTGGATAACAACCGACGCTGCGCACAGGGATTGCGGATTATTCTCGGCGGCGTTGTGGGAAAGGATAGAGGGGGATTTCAGGAAACACTTTCCCTTATGGAGTCGATCTTTTGTCTTATCGATGGATCGCTGTCCAGCAACGATTCTATCTTCTTTATGGCATGAAGAACGGTGCTGTGATCCCTTCCGCCGAAACGTTTTCCGATCTGGACCAATGAAAGGTCGGTAAGCTCTCTGCACAGGTAAATAGCCGCCTGCCTGGCGACAACGACGGTCTTGATGCGCGTTTTAGCCTTGAGGCTGTCGAGGGGTATATCAAAGTGCTGAGAAACGGACTTCTGGATTGAACGAACGTTGAGACTCTTCTTGCCGGGTTCCTTTATCAGATCCTTGAGAACGTCCAGAGCCATGTCTACGTTTATATCCTGACACGTGAGGCTGGAGCATGCGAGGATCCTGACCAATGAACCCTCCAGCTCACGTATATTGTTCTTGACGTTCTCGGCGATGACCTGGATCACGTTATCAGGGATCTGTATATGCTCCTTCTCCACTTTCTTTCTGAGGATGGCGATGCGGGTCTCGATGTCCGGTGCCTGTATGTCCGTGATCAAACCCCATTCGAAGCGGGATGTAAGGCGTTCCTGAAGCGTAGGGATCTGCTTGGGCGGACAATCGCTGGTGACGACTATCTGTTTGTTTGCATCGTGAAGAGAGTTGAACGTGAAGAAGAATTCCTCCTGGGTGCTCTCCTTGCCGGCGAGGAACTGGATATCGTCGATCAGCAGAATGTCAGTGTTTCGGTAGCGCTCCTTGAATTCGAGGGTGATGCCGGTGCGTATCGCCTGTATGAGCTCGTTCATGAAGCTCTCGGTGGATACGTAGGAAATGTGCATTGATGGATGGGCCCGAAGGACCGCATGGCCGATCGCCTGGAGAAGGTGGGTTTTTCCCAGGCCGACCCCTCCGTATATGAACAGGGGATTGTAGACCTGGGCGGGCTTTTCCGCGACAGCCATAGCCGCCGCGGTAGCGAGCCTGTTGCCGCCCCCGACGACAAACTCGTCGAAGGTGTATCGCGAGTTGAGCTGGACCCTGTTGGGAAGGGTGACGGGTTCCTTGACGAGGATGGACCTCTTTGAATTCTCCGCGGGCGCAGAAACACGTGGAAGCAGGGGGGATGAGATGAACTCGATGGAGACGTCCTCTCCGAGTATGTCTCTGGCCGCGGACTTGATCTTCTTCACATGGTGCTCTGACAGCCAGTCGATGAAAAAGGGGTTTGGGCCCTCCACGACGAGCTGCGAGTCCTCGTAGGACACGAGACGGGTGGGCTTGAACCACGTTTGAAAGCTCTGCGGCGTTACCAGGCCGCTTATCCTGTCCAATATATTGGACCAAACATGATCGAGCCTCACGCCTTCCGCCTTGTCTTCGACCGTGAGGCCGATATGCGTATCTTTGTTTTCATCCACAGATACAACCAAACCTTTCCGCAGCGGGCGGAGGCAGGATCAAGTTATCCACACCTGTGGACAACTCCGCAAGTGGCGGCCTCGCAGCACATTAACGGCGCCACTAAAAACTAGTTAGGAACGTTTTCCACAATTCGCGTTGTAAGTGGTGACGATATGAACAAGTTATCAATGATTGATCTAGTGTGACTAAGATGATCACCATCACGCGGTCGGGAATCTAGCATACGGGATTTAAATGATCAAGACAAAATTTGAAAAAAGGGGGAAAAAGTACATAATTGGTTATATAACTATAGGATAAAAAAACAGGGGGGGCGGTTTGAGAGGATGTGCCGGTTTTGGGGGAGGGGGCACTGGACGAAGGGGGTTGAAAGGCAAAATCAACAAAAGGGATAGAAAAAGAAGGCACAAAAACCTTGACAATGTGAAAACGCTTGTCTATCGTTGATTGGTTTAGACTTATATCTTACTGATGGGGAATACCTTGGCAGGGGAGAGTATCAAGGAGATAAAGGGTGAAAAGGACATATCAACCTCACAACCTGAAGAAGAAGAGAAAACACGGATTCAGAAAGAGAATGAGTACAAAGAACGGCCGGCTTGTCATGAAGAGAAGGAGGGCTAAGGGAAGAAAGCGCCTAGCCGTGTAGGCGTGTAACAGACCGTTACGGAAGATGCTTATAGGATTGAAGAAGGACGGGCAATTCCGTTTGGTCTACGAGAGGGGCAGGAGAATAACCGGCGAAAAGGTCTCGATTTGTTACCTGGAGAGAGATGAGGAGGGGATAGTACCCGGATTCGTGGCGAGCGGCAGAAGGGTAGGAAAGGCTTATCTCAGGAACCGTGCCAAGAGGTTGATGCGGGAGGTCTTCAGGAAGCTGGAGGGGCGATTCGAGACGAAGGGGCTGTGGATAGTATTTATAGCGGCGTTCTGCCCGGTGAATACGACGCTTCGAGAATTGACCGAAGATGTTGAGAGTTCCTTGGTGAAGGTTGGACTAATATCAAAGTTCGGATGATATCGAGAATACTGACAGCATTGGGCCTTGCGGCCCTTAGGATATATAGAAAAGCAATATCCCCATATCATCCAATGACATGCAGGTATTATCCTTCCTGTTCTGAGTATGCGGAAATTGCAATTAGACGCTACGGGCCCTATAGGGGATCCTGGCTTGCGCTGCGTCGCATACTCAGATGCCACCCGTTTTCGGGCAGCGGATATGACCCGGTGCGCTGAGGCAGGGGGCTTCCGAAGATAAAGGGCTTACTGAAGGGAAAGATTGTATGGACAGGCGATCTGTGCTGGCGATTTTGTTGACGTTCCTCATACTGCTCGCTTGGCAATTCTTCTATATAGCTCCGAAGCAGAAGCAGAGGGCGAAGATGATGAGGGAGCGCGCGCTGGAGATTGCGCAGGTCGATACGGTTGAAGCGCCGGTGGCGGATGCGGAGATCGCAGACACGACGTCCCATGAAGATAGCACGGTGGAGACCGCAATCGAGGATGCTCATGCACCCGTGCTTTTCAGAGAGGACGGTGAGGGCATCGAGGTCGTTGTTGCGACCGACAGGATGAGGGTTCTGCTCAGCAGCGCGGGTGGAGAGATAAGAAGCGTGAAGCTGCTGGATTATTCCAGGAACGAGGAGGAGAGTGTCGAGCTGGTGCCCGAGGGCGCGAAAGGCGGAATGGCCCTGTCCGTTGAGAGAGGCGGGGAGTGGAGGGATCTATCCGATGTGGTATTCGATGTGTCAGTAGACGGCTTGCCCGCCGGGAACGGCAGGCAGGTCACCGTAACCGGCCAAGAACAGGTTGAGGTGGCATTCGAGGTCGAGGGTGCGGGAGGGGGAAGGATAGAGAAGCGGTATACGTTCACGGGAGACGGATACGAAGTGGGAATGAACGTTAAGATGAGGCGTGACGGCGAGCTTCAAGGAACGGGGGCGTATTCGGTGGCGTGGAAGTGCGGTATGGGCCTGAACGAGGTGGACGAGAAGGCCGAGAAGCGTCTTCTCGCGGCTCTTGGGAAGGTGGGCGAGGAGCTCTACAAGGAGTCGGTAGGCAAGTTCGGAGACAGTAGGGAGAAATCATTCGAGGGCGGCATGGTGATCTGGGCGTGCGCCAGATCACGATACTTCCTGAGCGCGATCATACCCGAGGTGAACCGCCCCGGATCGGTGAAGCTGATAGGAAGCAAGCAGGAGAGCCTGATAGGCTACTCGATCGGTTACCCCTTCAGGGGCGATCCGAGGCTTGTTGAGGATTCGTTCTCGTGCTACCTGGGACCGCTGGATATTCACAGGCTCAAGGGCTACGGGAACGGTCTCGAGAAGGCGATCGAGCTGGGGTGGTTGAGATTTTTCAGCATCTGGATCCTCAGGCTCATGAAGATGATGAAGAGCTTCATACCGAACTACGGTCTGATAATTATCATCCTCTCGGTTTTGACGAAGGTGCTCTTCTACCGCCTGACCCACAAGAGCTTCAAGTCTATGAAGGATATGCAGAGGATACAGCCGAAGATGAAGGAGCTGCAGGAGAAGTACAAGAACGATAGGGAGCGGCTAAACAAGGAGACGATGAAGCTGTACAAAGAGGCGGGGGTGAATCCCCTCGGAGGCTGCCTGCCGCTTCTCTTTCAGATGCCGGTTTTCATTGCGCTTTTCGGTGTTCTGAGAAACACGATCGAGCTAAGGCACGCGCCCTTCATGCTGTGGATCAACGACCTCTCATCGCCCGATGTTCTTTTCGGCTTCGGCGTGAAACTGCCTTTTCTGGGGAGCAATTTTCATCTGCTTCCGGTGCTGATGGGGGGGGCGATGGTGCTGCAGTCGAAGCTCGGGGGATCACCGACGGGCCAAACCGGACCGGCGGCGCAGACGAAGATGATGTCGACGATGATGCCCATAGTATTCACGGTTATCTTCTACTCGATGCCGTCCGGGCTGGTGCTCTATTGGCTCGTAAACAACGTTCTCACGATAATCCAACAGTACTATGCGCATAAACAGATAGAAGCAGAAGAGAGGGAGGGGGAAGGGGGGGGCGCAGACCCGATGGAGCGGGATAAGAACAGATCTGTAGATGACGGAGCGGATATTAAAGCTGATAAGGTGCGTGGGCGCTCTAGGAAGAAGGGGAAGGCACAGTCTAAGAAGAGCAAGCGTCGACCATATAATTGAAATTACGGGAGAGATGCAAGATGAATAGTCCGGAGAGGGATGGCAGACAGCAGGAAAAGCTCGAGATAACCGGAAGAACCGTGGAGAAGGCGCTGGAAAAGGCGCTGGATATACTGAAGGTGCCCGTGGATGAGCTGGAGATCGAGATTATCGACGGCGGGCAGAAGGGAATCCTGAGCGTATTCGGATCACGAGATGCGAAGATAAGGGTGGCGAGGAAGAAGAGCTCTAGGGGGATCGAGGACGTCACAGACGAGGTTGCAAGGGTTATAATGAACTGCCTGGACGTGAACTACAGGATTTTCTCCGAGATGCAGGAGGATTCGGTCTATGTCAATATTGAAACCGCGGGCGTTGACGGGTTGCTGATAGGGCGCAAGGGAGATACGCTGACCTCGCTGCAACACCTGATAGGAAGGATCGTCTCGCGGAAGATGGGAGGCTATCAAAGGCTTACGATAGATGTGGGGGGGTACCTGAAGAGCAGGCACGAGATACTCAGGCAGAAAGCGTTAAAAGCGGCGGAACGTGCGGTAAAGACGAAGAAAGAGGTGGGGTTGGAGCCTATGAAGGCCTCGGAGAGGAGAATAATTCACATTACGCTTGCCGACAGCGACAGCGTGTCGACATATACGGTAGGTAACGGTGAGATGAGGAAGGTATTTGTATCCCCCGTCAGGGGGCATGGGGGCGGAAGGGGCCGTTACAACAGCGGAAAATAGGATTTAAGGAGAGCTGAGAGGGCCGCAGGGCTTTGGTGTGGTATTGGTGCGGGAAGCAGGACGGGGGCCGGCGGCCTTGGTGGGGGCATGAATGAGAGAGACAAGGGCGAGGCGATGCGATACACCAGGGACGGGGACACCATCATCGCACTCAGCACACCGCCGGGCGAATCGGGTATAGCGGTAATACGCCTGAGCGGACCGGAAGCGATCGAGATCATAACCGGCATGGCGCCGGAATCGCCGCGCTATCATCCCAAGAGAACATATAGGAAACAGATCAGGAGCCTTGACGGGGAGCTGCTGGACGAGACAGTCGTGACGGTCATGGTTTCGCCGGAAAGTTACACCGGCGAGGATGTGGTCGAGATATCATGCCACGGGAGCATGAGGGTGGCATCGGATATCATCGAGGCCGCCGTGGTAAGGGGGGCTAGGGTGGCGGATGCGGGGGAATTCACTAAAAGGGCGTTTCTCAACGGGAAGATAGATCTTGCACAGGCAGAGGCCGTGGCCGATCTGATCGCTTCTGAGACCAAGCTCCAGCGGAGGGTGGCGCTGGAGCATCTCGAAGGCGGCCTGTCGAGAAGGATCGGTGAATTGGAGGATACGCTTCTCGATCAGCTGGCCAACGTAGAGGTTTCCATAGATTTCACAGATGAGGACGTAGAAACTTTTTCGAGGGAGGAGCTTGGGGAGAGCGCAAGGAGGCTGGAGGGGAGATTGAGGGAGCTGTTGAGCTCGGAGGCTGCGGGGAACAAGCTGAGGGAGGGGATCAGGATAACGATCGTTGGGGCGAGAAACGCGGGCAAGAGCAGCCTTTACAACGCGCTGCTCGGAGAGGAGAGGGCGATCGTATCGAAGGCGCCGGGGACGACACGGGACATTCTCAGGGAAAAGATACACATAGGGGGCTTTTCGTACTACCTTGAGGATACAGCCGGCATAGCCGAGACCGATTGTGAGATTGAAACAATGGGGATATCGATAGGCAGAAGGGCGGCGAGCATCGCCGACATGGTTCTATTCGTAATTGACGGACACGAGGACTGGAGAGAGAAACTGGCCGAAGAGTTATCGTCGGCAGACGGAAAAAGAACGATATTCGTGCTGAACAAGATGGATCTGGGCTTGAGGGTCGGCCTCGACGAGGCGGAGGCGGCAGTGGGCAAAGGGGGGATAATTGCCGTATCGGCTCTCACGTTGCAGGGATTGGAGGATCTCCGGTCTATGATATACGAGAGAACGGCCGGTGGTGGATTGGGGGAGATCAACAGGGAGAGGATCGCGGTCAACGCGAGACAGGCGGCGGCGCTGCGGGAGGCGGCGGAAGGGCTCGAGAGGTTGATCGAGGAGCTGGATGCCGGAGCGCCGCCCGAGATACTGAGCATGGAGATAAAGTCGGCCGCAGGGGGGCTGGGCAAGGTGACGGGCAGGTCGATCGAAGGTGAGCTTCTGGACAGGATCTTCAGCGAGTTCTGTATAGGAAAGTAAAATAACTATAACGCATTATTTATGCTATAAACAACCATTGATCGTTTAATGATGAGCAATTATGATATAATTGTAACCGGTGGCGGGCATGCAGGATGCGAGGCGGCCCTGGTATCGGCCAGGATGGGTTTTTCGACCCTTCTTGTTACCATAAACGTGAATGACATAGCTAGAATGCCGTGCAATCCTGCTATCGGAGGCCTGGCGAAGGGGCAGCTGGTGAGGGAGATAGATGCAATGGGTGGGGAGATGGGGCTATGTATTGACGAGGCGGGGATACAGTTCAGGATGCTGAACAGGGCGAAGGGGCCGGCAGTCTGGTCGCCAAGGGCGCAGGCTGACAAGAAGGCCTACCATGAGAGGATGCTCGAGGCCCTGAGGGCGCAGGAGGGTCTGGAGATCCGGGAAGGAGAGGTCACTGCGGTCGAGGTCTCGGAAGGGGTGGCCCGGGGGGTGACCCTCGCCGGAGGTGAAACGATTTACGGGAAGAGGGTGATACTGGCGTTGGGCACCTTCCCCAACGGATTGATGCATATAGGTGAGGAAAGCTTTCCGGGGGGGAGGGAGGGCGAGCCTCCATCATGCGAGCTATCCGACCAGATTGCGGGATTGGGGATAGAGAGAAGAAGGCTAAAGACCGGAACTCCGGCCAGGCTTCTAAGGGGGAGCATAGATTTCGATCGTTGCGAGGAACAGCCGGGGGACAGCTCTCCGGCGCCGTTCTCCTTCAGGACCGGGAGGCTGGATGTAGAGCAGGTTCCGTGCTATATAACGTACACCAACGGAAGAACGCACGATGTGATAAGGCGGGGCCTGGACAGGTCGCCCCTGTACACCGGAAGGATCAAGGGCACTGGACCGAGGTACTGCCCGTCCATAGAGGACAAGGTGGTTCGGTTCCCCGACAGGGGGAGGCACCAGCTATTCCTGGAGCCCGAGGGTGCTGATACGGATGAGATATACGTGAACGGCCTTTCCACGAGCCTGCCTCGTGACGTCCAGGCGAAGATGATCAGGACCGTCCGGGGTCTGGAGAGTGCGGAGATAGTGAGGTTCGGATATGCCATTGAATATGACTTTTTCCCGCCATACCAGATATTTCCCACTCTGGAGTCGAGAATTATTTCCGGGCTGTACTTTGCGGGGCAGGTCAACGGTACATCTGGATACGAGGAGGCGGCGGCTCAAGGGCTTATGGCGGGCATGAACGCCTCTCTTGGGCTGCGGGGAATGCGCCAGCTGGTTCTCGGCAGGCATCAGGCGTATATAGGTGTACTCATAGACGACCTCGTCACAAAGGAGATCGACGAACCGTACAGGATGTTCACGTCGCGTGCGGAGCACAGACTACTTCTAAGACAGGACAACGCGGACGAGAGGCTCATGAAATACGGAGCGAGGTTCGGGCTCATAGATAGGGGATTATGGGAGAAGGTCGTTGATAGAAGAAGAAGGGTGGCAAGAGCGCAGAGGAGGCTACGGCGTGAAACGATCGGCAGAGATCGATGCAATCTCCTGCTGGGTGGGGCGGGGGTGGGTGGGGTGAAGGAGCCTCAGAATGCGGCCCAGCTCCTGCACAGGCCGGGGATCGGGATAGCGGAGGTTGAATCCTCGCTTCCCGGAGGAGGGCTCCAGCTCAGCGAGGTGGAGAAAGAGGCGCTGGAGATCAGGGTGAAGTACGAGGGATATATACAAAGGCAGAGGAGAATCGCCGAAAGACTCGGCAGGATGGAAAAGGAACGCATACCGGAGGACTTCTCGTTCGATATAGAGTCGCTAAGCAGGGAGGCGAGGGAAAAGCTCGAGCTATTCAGGCCCGGCACGATGGGCCAGGCATCGAGGATATCGGGCGTACGCAACTCCGACCTGTCGATACTCATGGTTATGCTCGAGCGCGCCAGGAGATCTTCGGGAAAGAAGGCGAGAGCTTGATGATCTGTGGAGGAGGGCAATGGAGGCGGGCAAACTGATGGATAGGATTCTCGGGGAGTTGCGCGATGCAGGTCTGAGCAGCCTGTTTTCGGATGACAGAGGTGAGCTTCTCGGCATGTACATCGACGAGGTGGCAGGGTGGAGCAGCAGGATGCACCTTGTCGGGAGGGGGGACATAGAGGGGAATGTATGCAGGCTCGTTCTGGATTCCGCCCTGCTTCTGGTTGAAGCGGAGAGGGCGCTGAGGACAGAGGAGCGATGCGGAGGGAGCGCCGGGGCAGAGGGACGCCGGAGGGAAGAGGAGATGGGGATGGTATGGGCGGCGGACATCGGGTCCGGATCCGGTTTCCCGGGAATGATCTGGAAGATCGCGAGGCCCGGGATGGGGCTCACACTCTTCGAGCGAAGGGAGAGGCCTTATCTGTTTCTCTGCAGGGTCATAAGGCTTACGGGCATGAGGTTTGTCGAGGCGGTCATGAAAGATGCAGCCGACTACAGGGGGAGAAGATACGAGATAGTATCGTCGAAGGCAGCGGGGAAGCTGGAGGAGATGCTTCCGATCGCCGAGGGATTGCTCGAGGTAAACGGAATATACGTTACGGTAAAGGGTAAGGGGTTCGAGGAGGAGACAGAAGAGGAGGGGGAGGCGATGAGGCTGGAGGGAAAGAGGGAGCTGCCGGGGGGAAGGGGGACCGCACTTGTATATAGAAAGATTATTGGGGGAAGAGGGGACAAGAAGGGAGGAGGGCAGCAGGAAAACGAGAATCGCTGAGAGTATAGAAAATTAGAAAGAGAGATATAGGGACGTGAAGGCACGATGGCAGGTTTCACGTGAAACATCGCCAGCCTGAATGGCATGTTTCACGTGAAACACTCGGATAGGCGCCTCGGGCGCCAACAGCTTTGAACGGGCTTGCGGCCGCCGCCTTTTCAGTTTTTTCAGTAATGGCTTGGCATAGAAGCCGTTATCAACACCTCTCCTTATGCGGCATTATTTTCGTTGATTTCTTTTCGGACCGTCACTATACTTCCCATGGCCCCGCATTGATCCAGGAGGCGGCCATGCAGTGCAAGCTGTTTTATTGCATGAAAATAGCGATTTTATCAACCGCGGTGGCGATCATGTCCGGTTGTGATGATGAGTTGTCTTTCGTCAACACGCCGCCGGGTTCGATAGTGATCAACGGGGATATCTGCGATATCTGCGGCGGTGATTGGGTATCGCTGAGCGGGGAAGCAGAGGATCCTGACGGGGATCAGATCTCATACGAATGGGCGGTATCGGGTGGGACGCTGGATCCGGCTGACGGCAAGGGACAGTCTGTGCTATGGACGGCCCCCGCTGAAGCTGGATACTACAAGGTCAAGTTGACGGTGACAGACGGCATAGACAGGAAGTCGTCATATATCTATGTCCAGGTGATGTCGCTGTTTCCAGATATAGCTGAATACGAGACCTTGACACTAGATGATCCGACGGTAACTTATGTTATAAAGGGGGGAATGGCCGAAGTGCCAATCCACAGCGAATTGAGGATAGGGGCGGGTATCAAGATTTACGTTTCGGGCTCGAGCAGCGGTCTGGATGTAGAGGGAGGGGCGCTTATAATAGAGGGAGAATCAGGTGCCAAGGTGACGATCGGGCCCAGTGAGTGCTCGGCTGAGGGAAGATGGAACGGGATATCTTTGGGGAACAGTTCGGTCGCTGAGATCACGCACATGAACTTGTACTCCGCAAAGGAAGGCATATCGCTGGACGACGCCGAGTTGTTCATATCTAACAGCAATATCTTCGACAACACGAAATACGGCATAAATGCCAATTACACATCAAAAGCCGAGATTACGGATTGTGATATACACGATAACGGTACGGGGATCAATGTTTCGAACTCCAATGTATCGGTGACAGCCTGCATATTGAGGAATAACTTATATGCGGGGATAGCGGTGGATCAGGACAGCGGGGCCGTTGAAGAGCATAATGTCGAGATAACTGAATGTTCTATATCGGGTAACGAGTATGATGGCATACGGGTGATCAGCGCCGCAGAGCCGGTTATACGTCAGTGCGCAATATACATGAACGGAATGCCGCCGGCCGGCTATGCGATAAGGCTTCTCTACTACAAGATCGAAACAGTTATCGATGCGGAATATAACTACTGGGGAACCACCGATGAGGAGGAGATCGCCGAATTGATTTACGACCACAACGACAATCCGATATTAATGGGAACGGTGAAATTCGATAACTATCTTTCGAGTTCTCCTGTTATGCGAGGAGCCGTAGAGTAAAGGGGTGCCAATGTGGCAAAGATAGTTGCTATAGCCAATCAAAAGGGGGGTGTGGGCAAGACGACCACAGCCGTCAACCTGAGCGCGAGCCTCGGGGCCGCCGAGGTTAGGGTGCTGCTCGTCGATATAGATCCTCAGGCGAACGCCAGCAGCGGTCTTGGGGTTAGGGCGAAGGACGGCGAAAGCACTATATACGAGGTGCTTATAGGAGAAGTGTCGCTGAGCGACGCCATTAGGAAAACGAATCTGGTGGATATAGTGCCATCGCACCCGAGGCTGATCGGAGCCGAGATAGAATTCGTTTCGCAGATAGCAAGGGAGAGGAAGCTGAAGGAAGCTCTTCGCGGGATCGATGACAGCTACGACTACGTGATAATAGACTGCCCTCCCAGCTTGGGCCTGTTGACACTGAACACATTAACCGCGGCGAATTCTGTTTTGATACCGATTCAGTGCGAGTACTACGCTCTCGAGGGGCTGAGTCAGCTTTTGAATACTATAAGGATGGTGCAGCGTCACCTCAATCCGGACCTGAGGATCGAGGGAGTCCTGATGACGATGTTCGACAGGAGGCTGAATCTATCCAGCCAGGTCGCCGATGAGGCTATATCGTACTTCGGCGAGAAGGTTTACGATACGATAATCCCCAGGAACGTGAGGCTAAGCGAATGCCCGAGCTACGGCCGTCCTGTGCTTCTCTACGATGTTCAGAGCGCCGGATCGAGGAGCTACCTAAATCTGGCTAAAGAGTTTATAGAGAAGCAGAAAAAGGAGCACCAGGCCGGCTCGGATCGTGGGACCAGAAAGACGGTAAGGACCGGTTGATATGAGAAAAAAGGCGCTGGGAAGAGGGCTCGATGCGCTGCTATCGACGGATCTCAGGGAGAGCGTTGCGGAAACCGAAAGGGTCAAGGAGCTAGAGATAGACAGGATAGATCCGAACAGGAATCAGCCGAGAGATAGGTTCGATGAGCAACAGCTCGAAGAGCTGGCAACGTCGATTAAAAGGCACGGATTGATACAGCCCGTGGTTGTAAGAAGGGACGGGGACAGGTATGAGCTGATCGTTGGGGAGAGACGTCTGAGGGCCTCGAAGATTGCCGGGAAAAGAACGATTCCTGCGATAGTCAGGGAGGTGGGCGACTGTGACTCGCTCAGATATGCACTGATCGAGAACCTTCTCAGGGAGGATCTTAATCCGATCGAGGAGGCCAGAGGGTACAGTAATATCTGCGCCGAGTTCGGTCTGTCGGTACAGGAGCTCTCCGGGATCATAGGAAAGAGCAGAAGCGCTATAAATAACACCATGAGGCTTCTAAAGCTGCCGGATAAGGTCATATCGCTTATCGAACAGGGTAAGCTCAAGGAGGGGCACGCGAGGGCGATTCTGGCCATAGAGGGGGAGAGGTCGCAGATAGAATGGGCTTTGAAAGCGGCACGGGACGGCCTTTCGGTCAGGGATGTCGAGAACGTTACGCCGGGAAGCAGGGGGACGAAGAGGCAGAGAGGGAAGACGAGAAGGGACCCGAGGCTGGAGGCCATAGAGGACAGGCTGGAGAGATACCTGGGGACAAGGGCGAGTATTTCGCAGAGAAAAAGGGGAGGGGTGCTCTCTATAGAGTACTACTCGGAGGAGGAGCTAGAGACCATACTCGACAAGATGGGAGTGGACACCACTTTCTGATTCAGATATGAAGAGGGGAACATTTTCCGTAATAGTCGTACCGCACGACCTTAAGAAAACCAGGACGTACAGGGTGCCCTACAGGCTGTTCTACGTTCTGGTGACGCTTTTGGGGATAACGGCCGTCGTGCTGATCGTCTTCGTAGCCACTTACGGAAGGCTGCTGATCAAGACGAGGGAAACGGTTATGCTGGAAAGACAGGTCGACGAGCTCTCGAGGAGAAACGAGCGTATTGGGGAGTTGACGAGAAACCTCGCGAGGCTGCATGAAATGGACGGGCGGATCAGGGGTATGCTCGGGATGGATACGAAGGATGGAGACACGGTAGCTTCAGCCGGTGTAGCGCTGAGCGATGATAGGGGGTTCGATGAGGAGAGGGAGCAGGTGCTCATGGCGACACCGACATTCTGGCCTGTTAAGGGTTATATCACAAAGGGATACAGCGTTAAGGGAGGAGAGGGCAGCCGTCAGTATCACAGAGGGATCGATATAGCTGTTGAAAGAGGAACACCGGTAAAAGCCTCGGCGAATGGCGAGGTTTCGGACGCGGGCTGGGATGATACATACGGTTACTACGTGGTGCTGGATCACGGATATGGAATAAAAACCCTTTACGGACACAACGAAAGGCTGGTAGTAATGAAAGGAGAAAGAGTCGGGCGCGGCCAGACTATCGCCTTTTCTGGGAATACGGGAAGAAGCACCGCGCCGCACTTGCATTTCGAGGTATCGAGGAATAACATCGCAGTAGACCCTTTGAAATACCTTTTAAAGTGAGGTGCCCGGGTTGAAAAGAGGTAAGAGAACGAAGGAAAAGGAGGGGTTCATGTTCAACAAGGAGAACGAAGGTATCACCGGGGAGGGAAAGATGAACTCAATAATCGGCAAAGGGTGCAAGATCGACGGGAACATAGATGTGCAGGAGGGGACACTCCGGATCGATGGAGAGTTCGACGGGAATGTCACATGCCCGGGCACGCTTGTGGTCGGCAAGGGAGGAAAGGTCAAGGCCGACATCAAGGTGAAAAGCGCCGTCATAGGCGGAACGGTTGTGGGTAATATAGACGCAAAGGACAAGGTTGAGCTGCAGGCCGGATCCAGGGTAGAGGGGGATATAAAGACCACTAGGCTTGTGATCGACGAGGGAGTTTTCTTCGAGGGATCATGCAAGATGAGTCCGAACAACAGAATTGAGCAGCCGGTCAGCCAGGGCGTGCAGGCGGAGAAGGTGCGAGAGACCGCGAAGGTATGATAGATCCATAATATAGAGACATGAAAGATAAAGAGGGCGGAAGCGCCGATCCTCACGCTCCCGCCCTCTTTGCCTGTCGGCTGCGGCTGCTGATCAATCCACCTTGACCTTTATCTCCTTGGGCTTGGCGGCTTCGGTCTTGGGAACCGTCAGCTTGAGAATGCCGTCTTTGTATTCTGCGTTGATCTTGTCGGCGTCTACGTTCTCGGGCAGCTTGAACCTGCGCACGAACTCTCCGTATCGCCTCTCCAGAAGATGGTAGTTCTTCTCCTTCTTCTCGTCTTCCAATTTCTTCTCGCCGCGGATAGTCAATGTCCCGTTGTCGATCAGGATGTTGATATTGTCCTTGCCCATTCCGGGCAGTTCGGCTGTGATCTCGAATTTTTCATCTTCCTCCGTTATTTCCACACGGGGAACCCAATTCATCTTGCCCTCGCCATCGATCGTCCTGGGGAACAGCATGTTGTCGAAGAAGCGGTCGAAAAGATCCATCGGATTCGCCATCACCCTGTCCGGATTCCATCTTACTAGTTTCATCTTGGTCACCTCCGTTTTGATTCCATTTCCTTGACCTTTCACAGTTCATATTCGCACAATGCATGCCAAAAATGAATTAGAGCCATAACTTATTGTATTACAAACAATAAGAGAATATATGCACAGACCTGAACTCCTCTTTCACTATCAAGGCCTCGAGATTATGGCAGATCTATGTCATGCAGGCACGAGAATAGGCAAATGGGCTGCCATATTGGCATTGCCATTATGGCATACGGTTTGGTTTTAGGGGTTTCTCTTCCTTTTTCTCTCTATAAGCTTCTTGAGGGCTGCGGCGGTTCTGGAGTTTAGGATGTGTTCCTTGCAAAGCCAGCCCCTGCGTGCCGTCCCGATGCCGTAGCGCAGATGATCAAGCTCAAGGGAGGGATCGTGGGAGTCTGTACCGAGCGAGAGAAGAACCCCGGCCGCAGCTGCCTTTCGGGCATGGACAGGATCAAGGTCAAGGCGAAGGGGATGAGAGTTGATCTCGAGCGCTGTTTCGGTTTCAGCGGCGGCGGCGATGACGGCATCCATGTCCACATCGTAAGGCTCGCGCGTTCCCAGAAGCCTGCCCGTAGGGTGTGCGAGTACGGAAACGAACGGGTTTTTCATGGCGCTGATGATTCTTTCCGTCATACGGTCGCGTTTCATCTTGAAGCTTGAATGGACCGCGGCTATAACGACGTCCAGCTTCTTCAGCACGCCGTCTTCGAGATCCAGGGAGCCGTCTGGGAGAATATCGACCTCGCTACCCTTTAGTAGGCGGAATCCACGTATTTTCTCGTTTATCCTGTCTATTTCAGCTATCTGCGAGATGAGCCTCTTGGCGGTCAGGCCATGGGCGATTCGCAGGCTCATCGAATGGTCTGAGACCAAGATATACTTCAATCCTGCACGCTTTCCGGCGGAAGCAAGATCATCGAGGCTCGCGTTGCCATCGCTCCAATCGGAGTGGGTGTGCAGGTCGCCTCTGATATCGGAACGGGAAACGAGCTCCGGGAGTCCGCCCTTAAGGGCCGCCTCTATCTCTCCCGTGTCCTCGCGTATCTCCGGAGGTATGTAAGGCAGACCGAGCGCCGAATAGACTTCATCTTCCGTGGCGCCGGCGATCCTCTTTCCGCTCCCGCCGTCCTTCTTCTCGAAGACTCCGTATTCGTTGAGCTTGAGATTCCTCTCTATGGCGATCTCCCTCAGACGGATGTTGTGGGCCTTCGATCCTGTGAAGTAGTTGAGGGCAGCTCCGTAGCTCTTCTCTTCAACAACGCGCAGGTCGACCTGGATACCGTCGGACGTAAACACGCTGCACTTTGTCGGGCCCGATACGATCACACTTTCAACGAGAGAAAGACCTGCGAAATATTTTATTGTATCCTCGGGGGAGCTGGATGCAGCAAGTATATCGATATCACCTACAGTCTCGCAGTGCCTGCGAAGGCTTCCCGCGTATTCCAACCTCGAGACCTCTTCGCAGCCCTCTAGAGACTCTATGATATCTTCGGCAAGCGGCAGAGCGATGCCTATTGGAGTCCTTCCCTTGAAGCTCTCGAGAAATTCGATTCCCCGTATGATGTTCTTTTCCGTCTTTTCCTTTATCTTAGGAAGTTCCTGAAGACGGTGTTCGAGAGCCATACGCTTAAGATCTTCCAGTGAGCCGACACCGAGCTCAGCATGTATGAGCAAGGCCGTCTTGGGGCCGATACCGGGTATCCTGAGCATATCGAGAAGAATAGGGGGTGTTTCGTTCTTAAGCCTCTCGAGAAGGGAGATCTCACCGCTCCGCAGGTACTCCTCTATCTTCTCCCTGAGATCCTTTCCGATTCCGGGGATCGATTCTATAGATCCTTCGGCGGCCATCTCCTCTATATCACGGCTTATACCTGAGACGGCCTGAGCCGACCTTCTGTAAGCGTTGATGCGGAAGCGGTTCTCACCGCGAAGCTCGAGTATATCGGCTATCTCCTCGAAGAGATTGGCTATTTCCCTGTTCTTCAAAGGGCCACCACCCTCTACTTTTCCGACCGGTTAATCCCTAGCAGCATGGATTTATTAAGTCAATACGAAAGAGGCGTGGGTCACTGCTGGGGGACCTCGTAGGGCGCGGAAGGCGTTATGGAAATAGGAGGGGGCTTAAGATAGGTAGTGAGCGGGGACAGTGAGGAATATTACGTCTAAATGTCGAGGTTCGATCGACCGAAATCATTATTCGGGGGGATGCGTCTGTACCGGGAGGGCAGGGATTTTTCCATACTGGCATTAGAAGGAGATGTATAACAACGGCGATGAGGAGCGATCTGAAACATCGATCGATGATTATTTGTGCGGTGATGGCCCTCTTATCTGCGCTCGCAGCAGTAATTGTTATGTCCGGAGTTTGGATGAGGAGCTCTGCGTTTGCCGCTGCACCGGAGCGCGGTCCGGGAGAAAACCGTAACGGAAGGAACCCTGCCGGGGGCGAAAGCGAGAATCGAGAAGCAAGGGACACGTATCTTTTTAGGATGGATGCGAACGACCTGGAGCGCGTGGAGCAGCTTGATGGAGATACGGTCACCGAATCAGATAACACAGCCGATGCATGCGGCGTAGGACGATTGGTTATGGAAATTTCGAGAGGATTCGAAGAGGCGTTATCGAAATCATTCGGTGGATATTGGGCTGTTACGGTGCACACTATCAGGGGAGCGGGATCGGTCGAGGAGAATCCCTGTTATGGGCGGCCCGATGTAAGGGGGAACACGGGGGGGAGTTCTTATCCGCAGTTCATGAGAATAGAGGTTCAAAGGCCGCGGGATGTTCGCCGCCTGGATCCCGGGGAAATGGCCGGGGCGATATACGGTTTGTCATTTTCAGGAGAGGTGTACGATGAGGTCCTGCTTCGGATCGATCCGTTGAGGGCGAGCAGGGGCGGCGAAACGCCGTGTGAGGGGAGCTCGTGGGGTGAGCCCGTAGAACCGCCGGTGACCGACACAGTGCATGATCCCTACTGGTCGAGCCAGTGGGGGCACATTCGTGTTGGTGCGGAGGGGGCATGGTGCGTGACCAGGGGGCGCTCGGATGTTTTGATTGCGATAATCGACACGGGGTGCGACCTGGATCATCCGGATATCCGCGACAGGTTGTGGACGAACACCGCGGAGTCGGCTGGTGAGGCCGGTATAGATGACGACGGGAACGGTTACACGGACGATGTCCACGGGTGGGACTTCGTTACTGCCGGTCCGTCGGATGTGGCTGATGGCGAGGACCCGGCGCCGCAGGACTGCAGGCCCGACGATTTTCTCGGGCACGGCACACACGTTGCCGGGATAGTGGCGGCCGAGTCGGGCAACGGGATTGGTGTGGAAGGGGCGGCGCCGGAATGCAGGCTTATGATACTAAGGGCCGGTTATGCCATAGATGGGGCCGTGGGCGCGGTGAGGGAGGGGGATGCCGTCGAGGCTGTATATTACGCGATCGATATGGGGGCGGATGTGATCAATATGAGCTTCGCCGGAGAGGGCTCGTTTTTGATGCAGCGGGCGATGGAGGAGGCGCGGGATGCGGGAGTGGTCCTCGTGGCTTCGGCTGGAAACGGGGGCGGCTGCGAACCGCGTTACCCGGCGGCGTACGATCAGGTGCTGGCGGTGGCGGCGGCGGATCGGGGAGACGGGCTGGCCGCGTTCAGCGGTTTTGGCGGCTGGATAGCATGCAGCGCTCCGGGTGTTTCGATACTATCGGCGGTACCCGGCGATTACGCGTACAAGAGCGGAACATCGATGGCAGCACCGTTCGTGACGGCGGCGGCGGCGCTTGTCAAGAGCGTCAATCCATCCTGGGGCCCGAGCAGGATCGAGGCACAGGTTATCTATACCTGTGATGAGGCGGGTGGCGCGCCGGATCCGGAAGCGGGAACGTTCAGGGCTGGCATGGTGAGGCTGGACCGTGCGGTTTCAATTCGGCCGGAATATCTTTTCGAAGTTACATCTGTTTCCGTGTGTGACGGGGGAGGGGACGGAGACGGAGCGGTGGATGCGGGGGAGCGTGCATCCATATCGGTCAAGATGGAAAATGCCTGGAGGCCGTTCCCGGGAGGATATGCAACGCTCTCCTGCGCGGAAGAAGCGGTCCGGATAATGGACGGTGGACCGGCAACGCTCGGGCATCTTGCTGCGGGCGAGTGTGCCGAGATGCAGTTCGAGATCGAATGCGCCGGTTGGTTTGATGATGAGCGGACCGCCGAATTCGAATTGAGCGTCTTCTGCACCGGCCCTGAATCGAGTTGCCGCTTTTCGTTGATGCTGAACAGGAGGGTGGACCTGTTTGCGAGGAGGATCATTGCCGATGAGATCGAGGGGGACGGTGATGGAGGGATGGATCACGGCGAACGGATAAGGTTGCGCGTGGAGGTTGTTAACGGTGGGGTGTTCTGCGAGGGTGTATCGGCGAGGCTGGACGTGCCCCCGGGTGTGGGGGTGGTCGAGGGGGAAAGGGTAGATCATATAGGGGATATGGAGGAGGGGGCCTCGGTGTGGGCTGAATATATGCTGGATGTAAATGGCGGGGCGGACGGAGGCGGTGAGGTGCGCGTGCCCCTATGGCTCAGCAGCAGGGGTGACAGCCTGGAGGAGACGATATCGATCTGGGTGTCGTACGAGGGGGAGGATGGATGCCTTGAGGCGCCGGACATGCTCCAGGGAAATGCCGGGCACTCCGGGGAGTACGACACATCGTGCCCGGCTGCGCTGGGATTGAAATGGGTATCTGTTTTCGATGGAGCGGGCAGTCATCGCTGCCAACCGATAGTGCGGGAGGGAACGGTGTTTACGTTGAGGGTCGAAAACGGCGTGAGGGTTGTATATGCGATGGATGCAAACGAGGGCGGCATCGAATGGGTGACCGCCCTGCCGGGGAGTGCGGAGAAGGGCCCCATGTCCGCCGCTTGGTACCGTGGGATCTTCTACGCCGGGGGAGGGGAATGGTGCCATGCACTGAACGGAGGGAACGGACGCACGGTCTGGACCTTCTCTCCGGAGGTCAGCTTCGGGGCCGGAGAGTACCGCCTGGGAAATCCCACTGTATACATGGGGAGCATCTTCCTGCAGATACAGGAGTTCTCGGCAGGCGGGGAGGATCGCCTGTGCGCCCTGGATCCGTTCACCGGGAAGCTGCTCTGGGCGGTCGGCGGGGATCACGGGAGCTACGGTGCGGCGGACGCCCCGGCCGCCGGGTGCGGCATGGTGTTCAAGGCTGACTGGGGCGGCCTGCTTGCCGCACATGATGCCAGGACCGGCGATAGCGTATGGAGAAGGAATATAAGCGGAATACCGGGGGCGCCGGTGCTCTTCGATGCCGGCAAGGTCGTGGTGGCGCTCACTAACGGCACCGTGAGGGCCTTCGACGCGCGGGGGGGGGATGAGCTCTGGAGCACGGATACAACTGGGGAGCCCAGAGGGGCTATGTGCGCCTTCACGTATCCGGCGCCAGGTCTCGACGCAGGTGCCGGGGAAAGGGCGAATGCTTGCTGCACGGAGCGTGAGCAAAACGTTGCGTCGAACTCCGGAGGCCGGGCGGTTTGCATTACGGTCAGAGGTCCGGCCGGCGATGCGGTTCTGACGCTCGACGGCGATGACGGGGATGTGATCACTTCGGCGGAGATCCCCAGCATGGGAATAGGTGGTGTCGTGCATGCCGGTGGGGCCGTTATCGCTGGAGGGGGAGCCGGGGAGATGGCGGTGGTAAGATTCGAGAATGGGGGGGCTGTAGCGGAAAGCACGCGAATGGGCGACTGGGGCAGGGGACCTGTGATGTTAGGATTGCCCGTTCCGTTCGGAGACGAAGTCTTCGTGGCGCTCGAGGGGAACGAGGCGGATGGATTGGCGGCGTTCGGACCGCGGGTCGACGCGGGGGACGTGACGCCCCTGACACTCCACCAGAACTTTCCTAATCCGTTCAATCCCGGCACCGAGGTGTCTTTCGTGCTGCCGGAAGGCGCGGCGGTCAATATTGCCGTGTACGATGTTGCGGGGCGTCTCGTTAAGGTGTTGATCGACGAACCGCTCTGCGAAGGACCGCACGGTGTTTGGTGGGACGGAAGAAACGGGGCCGGGTGGCGGGTCTCGCCGGGCATCTACTTCTGCGTGATGCGGGCCGGTTCTGCTGTGAGAACGAGGAAACTCGTTCTTGTCAGGTGAGTATCCCGATTTAAATTTTCGTTCGTCCGTTCGGGAGGCCGGTGGAAAATGCCTCATGCGCGAGTATCACGGTACCCGGACGGTGCGGGCAGGGGCTATCGATTGCATGAGAGGGCTTGGGGTATAAAAAGGATGGAACAGCGGCACCGATTCCCGTATATAGAAATATGAGGACGTTCGTTCAGTCGGTTTTATTGAGACGGGAAGGGGCGATTCATGGATGAGACAGCAGGACAAGGCGTACTCGATGAATTCGAGAACGTACACACGCAGCTCAGGCGGCAGATTGCAAGGGTGATAATCGGACAGGAAAGGGTGATCGAGGAGCTGCTGATCGCGCTCTTTGCCGGTGGGCACTGCCTACTGGTGGGAGTCCCTGGATTGGCCAAGACCCTGCTCGTCTCGACGATAGCGCACTGCCTCAATCTGCGGTTCTCGCGCATACAGTTCACTCCAGATCTGATGCCGAGCGACATAACCGGGACCGACATACTGGAGGAGGATGCGGAAACGAGACGCAGGATATTCAGGTTCATAAAGGGGCCTGTATTCGCGAATGTAGTGCTCGCCGACGAGATAAACAGGACGCCGCCGAAGACGCAGTCCGCCCTGCTTCAAGCGATGCAGGAGTACCGTGTGACCGTGGGTGGAGAGACCTTCGATCTGGAGCACCCGTTCTTCGTGCTTGCGACTCAGAACCCGATAGAGCTGGAGGGCACATACCCGCTGCCGGAGGCTCAGCTAGACAGGTTCATGTTCAACATCAGCGTCGATTACCCGTCTCTGGAGGAGGAGTTCAAAATAATAGACACGACGACCTCGACCGATCTGGTCGAGCCGGACAGCGTCCTGGGGGGGCACGATATAGTCAGAATCCAGAAGATGATAAAGAAAGTCCCGGTCTCCGACGTTGTTCTCGGATTCGCGGTGAAGCTGATACGGGCCAGCAGGGAAGGCGGGGTGGAGAACGTAGGCAAGTACCTGTCATGGGGGGCGGGACCGAGAGCGGGACAGTACCTTATTCTCGGAGCTAAGACGAGGGCTGTCATGATGGGAAGGCCGACCCCGGACATAGACGACGTGCGGGCGGTGGCTTTTCCCGTACTCAGGCACCGCCTTGTTACGAATTTTCATGCGGAAGCCGACGGAGTCACCACGGAAGATCTCATCGCAAGGTTACTCGATAAAGTAGGGGATTGATAGAGCGGCTGCTTCCGGCCGGATTTCTACTTGGGATCAGAATCGCCGGAGGCCGTTTTGTTCTAGCGGAGCAGGTTTGAATGAAGGCAAGTTCGAATTCCAGTTTGAGCGAGTTCCTTCGTCCCGAAGTCGTGAGCCGCCTCGACAATATGGAGCTCAGGGCCCGGCTTATAGTCGAGGGATTCATAGCGGGGCTTCACAGGAGCCCGTATCATGGGTTTTCCGTCGAGTTCGCCGAATACCGTCAGTACAACGCTGGCGAGTCGACCAGGAACGTCGATTGGAGGATATACGCAAAGACCGATCGCTACTACGTTAAAACGTTCGAGGACGAGACGAACCTCAGGGCCACACTTCTACTCGATAAAAGCGCATCGATGGACTTCACGACCACGGGGGTTACAAAGCTGCGTTACGGATCTCTGCTGTGCGCGGCCATGAGCTACCTAATGATAAGGCAGCGTGACGCCGTGGGGCTCGCCGTGTTCGATGATAAGGTGAGGACGCTCATTCCGCACAGATCGGCAAGGCGTCACCTTCTGTATCTCCTGGGCACCCTCGAACGAATTCAAGCGGGGAATAGGACGGAGATCAGCGGCACGCTTCACGAGATGGCCGAGAGGCTCAAGAGGCGCGGCCTCGTGGTCATTTTCAGCGATATGTTCGACGATCCGGATAGGGTAATGGGAGGACTCAAGCACTTCAGGCACCGGGGGCACGAGATCGTGCTGTTCCATATACTGGACCCGATGGAGCTGAACCTGGATTACAGCGGAGAGGTCCGGTTCATCGACCGGGAGACGGGGGAAAGGCTGCGCACGCAACCGTGGTTTCTCAAAAACGAGTACAGAAGGGACGTTAAATCCTGGATCGCCAAGCTGGAAACAGAATGCAAGGAGAACGCCATAAACTACAATATCGTCACGGTCGATACACCCTTCGATCAGGCGCTTGTTTCGTACCTCGGCAAGAGAAGCAGGTTGAGATGACATGGATTTTCTGAATCCGGCATTCCTCGTATCTCTGGCAGCCGTTGGTGTCCCGCTGATAATACACCTGTTCAGCCGCCGGCGCGTTCCCGACGTGCATTTCAGCACGCTCAGGTTCCTGAAGCGCTCCACGAAGAGAAGCATGAGAAGGGTGAGCATGCAGAGGCTGCTGCTCCTCGCGCTCAGATGCGCGGCGATCGCGATGGCGGCGCTGGCCTTCTCCAGGCCGGTAGTCAGGGGGGGGCTTGCGGCGCTTTTCCCTCCCGGCGGATCGCGTGCGGCATGCGTTCTCATCGATCGAAGCTACAGTATGAGGATGGAGGGGGACCATGGGAGCTTGTTCGAAAGGGCCAAATCCAGGTGCTCGGATGTGATGGACAACCTCGACGGTGATGATGAGGTTACCATAGTGCTTTTCGACACAGGGTGCGAGACGGTTTACGGCGGATCGAGGCTGGAGCGGGGAGTGGCGCAGGGCACGGTTATGGGGCTCGAGCCGTCTTGGAGGGGAACGGATCTGCGTTCCGCGGTGGAAACGGGGATAGCGGTGCTAGGTGAGAGCAGGCGAGAGGTAAAGGAGCTGTTCATCATATCCGACTTTCAGAGGACGGCGATCGGAGGGCGGGGAGGGGTTTCGGGAGACGATGCGGTGCCGGATCCTACGGAGCGCGGGAGGGGGGAGTCCGTAGGCGAGCCGGCATCGGTGAAGGCCTTTCTGCTGCCTGTCAGCCCCGCGGAGAATTCCAACGTCGCCGTCGAATCCGTGCTTACACCTAGGGTAGCCCTGCATACGGGTGAGATAATCACCATTGAAGTGAGACTCAGAAACACATCCACCGAGCTGCGAGCGTCCTTCCCCCTGCTCGTGTTCGTGGATGGCCGAAGGATCGTGGAGAAGGGGATGGAGCTTGCTCCCGGTGTTGCCTCCACGGAGAAAATCACATTTTCGGCGGAACGTTCCGGCTGGCCGGTGGGTGAGGTAAGGAAGGGCGGGGACAGGCTGGCCGCGGATGACAGAAGGTACTTCACGATGCACGTGACGGGCAGAACGAGAACGCTCCTCGTTACGGACGATTCCGGGTTCTACCTGGAGCAGGCGTTGAGTCCCCGAGGCTCCGAGGGGGACATCGAGCTTTGGAGGACGAGGTGGGCCGAATTCACCTCCAGTGATCTGGCGGGGATGGATGCGCTTGTTCTGGGGCCTGGAGGATCGTTGCAGCGGAGTGATATCGAGCTCGTGGAGCGCTTCATTATCTCGGGAGGCAGGGTTCTCGTCCTGGTCCTTCCGGAGCACATCGGGGCTATCGGCGGATTGAGCGCGTTCGATCCGGATGTATCCTTCAGGAAGATGCAGGAAGGGTTCGTGACGGTAAGGACGATAAATGACAGGAGCGGGGTGTTTTCACCTTTCGATGAAGACGATATCGTCGGCCTGAAGGAGCTCAGATTTAGAAGCTACGCCGTGGTGCGCGGCGTTCCTGCGGATGCGGTATTGCTCGGGTTCGGGACCGGCACCCCGTTTTTATGGCGCGAGCGGCGCGGGGAGGGGATGGTGGTGTTCGCGGCTGTCGACCCTGTCCCGGAGGCCGGGGATCTATTGCTATCGCCCTATTTTCTCCCGGTCGTTCAGCAGTCGCTGCTTGCGGCGGTGCACGAGCGTCAGGCGGGAGAGGGAAGGCTGGTGGGTGACGCTCTCACCTGGAGGGGGAGGGACGGCGGCGGCGTCCTTTGCATGCTCCCCTCAGGGAGCGTGATGAGGCCCCAAGCGCAGGAGAGGCACGGCATGGAGCCGGGGGACGTTATCATCCGCGGCGTGGAGGAACCGGGATTCGTGACGATCTATTCGGGGGCGGATACGCTCGGGAGGATGGCCGTGAATCCCGACTGCAGGCTGGAATCTGAAATAGAACCAGTTGAGTGCGATGAAGCGGCGGGACTGCTGGGCCTGGATAGCTATGCCGTTTTCGCGGACGGCGTGGAGCTGGCCTCGGCGGTCAGGCAGGTCAGGGAGGGTAGGGAGATCTCTCTGCCCCTGTTCCTGGCGGCGGCATTGATTCTGGTGGTAGAGCTGCTGGTGGCGCAGGCGCAGAGCGGAAGGAGCCCGGAGCAGGGGAATGTGGGCTGAACTGAAGAATAAGGTGGAAGCCCTTCGGGCATACCGGGAGATGGAGAGAAAGCTGGTCCCCGAAGGAGCGGATGTTTCCGTAAGCGGGGTAAGCGGCGGCGCGCGCGCCCTGCTTCTGGCCACTCTGGCGGCGAAGATAGACCTTCCCATGCTGGTCATCGCACCGGGACAGGTGAAGGCCCGTGATTTCGGAAGCGACCTCGCCAGTTTCGGTCTCGATGGAGTCGTCACCTTCCCCGATGACGAGATACTGCCCTACGATTACCAGGATCCGGACAGGAGCATAACGGGCCTCCAGATGAAGGCGCTCGATGAACTCATCATGAACGAGTGCCGGATTCTCGTATGCACCATAAGATCGGCGCTGAAGAAGGTGTTCGCCCCGTCCCTTTTCAGATCGCTGCTGATTCACATTGAATCGGGATCGGAGCGCGACCCTCAGGAGCTCGCGGCTCGGATAGCGCACCTCGGCTACGAAAGGCACCAGATAGTCGAGGCCAAGGGGCAGTTCGCGCTCAGGGGGGGGATATTGGATATCTTCGAGGTCTGCGAGGACGTGCCGGTCCGTATGGAATTTGACGGGGACATGATCTGCTCCATGAGGGAATTCGACATAGAGACACAGAGGTCTTTGATCGATAGGTCCGCTATCCGTGTCAGGCCGCTTCACCGCATGGCGCCCGACGAAGAGGGGATTGACGGGATGAGGGACAGATTGGCGGAGAGGGCGAAGGGGCTTGAGGGAGAGGAGCTGGAAAAGGCCATGATGCCCGTGAAGCGCCTCGAGGAGGGGATCGCCTTTTTCGGGATGGAGCACTACGCGCCGGATGTGCACGGATTGATGCCGGTCACGAGCTACTTCGGGAAGGATCCCCTGGTTGTGCTCCTTGACGCGGAGGAGATCGAGAAGGATACCGACGATTTCCGAAGAGAGATCGAACGCATGTTCGACCGCTCCAGAGAGGAAGGCAACCTGTATCCGCCTCCGGATGATATGTACGTCTGCCGGATAGATATGCAGCGGTGGATGTCAGCGAGGAGGCTGCTTCGATTCTTCAGCGTGGAGTGGGGTGGTTCACTGAGATTCGGATGCGGGGGCACGGGGGATTACCGGCGCAACCTCGATGGGCTGGTGTCGGATATTCGCAAGGAGCTGGGGGCGGGGAACAGGATCTTCATCTTCTGCATAAACGAGATACAGAGGGAACGGGCCGTGGAACTGCTGGAGGAGGTGGAGATCGATGTCGATTTTCTCGTTGGATGGCTTTCAAAGGGATTCAAGTGGCCCGATCTGGGCGCATTCTTCCTCAGCGATGAGGAGATATTCGGCCGTTACCACATGCCTTACAGGGCGGCGCGTACGAGGAGCCGGTCCCTGACATACGATCCCTCCCACTTCAAGCCGGGTGATCTGATCGTCCATGTCGATCACGGGATAGGAAGGTACATGGGAATGAGGATCCTGGACGTCGAGGGCGGGATGACGGAATGCCTGGATATCAGGTACTCCGGGGACGACAGGCTTTTCATACCGGTTGCGAGGCTGAGGATGGTGGAGAGGTACCTCGCCGCGGACGGGACGGAGCCTCCAATAGACAGGCTGGGGAGCAGGGCTTGGACGAGAGCCAGGGAGAAGGCGAGAAAGAGCGCGGGGAAGGTGGCGAAGGATCTCGTCGAGATATACGCTAAGCGGCAGATCGCTAGCGGGTGCGCGTGCGAGGCGGATAAACCCTGGCAGCTGGAGATGGAAGCATCGTTCCAGTACGAGGAGACATCCCAGCAGCTCCAGGCGACCGAGGAGGTCAAGAGAGATTTGGAGTCCACGCGCCCCATGGACAGGCTGCTGTGCGGCGATGTCGGATTCGGCAAGACGGAGGTAGCCATCCGAGCGGCTTTCAAGGTTGTTTTGTGCGGAAAATGCTGCGCTTTTCTGGTTCCGACCACGGTGCTGGCGATGCAGCACTTCAACACGATCAGGGAGAGGCTCCAGGGCTTCCCCGTGAACGTTGCCATGCTGAGCCGGTTCGTTCCTCCTTCCAGGCAGAAGAGGATTGTCGAACAGATCGCCGCCGGGGGGGTGGACATAGTCGTTGGAACGCACAGGCTGCTTTCGAAAGATGTCAGTTTCAAGAGCCTCGGACTCGTAGTGATAGACGAGGAACACAGGTTCGGGGTGAAGCAGAAAGAGGAGTTCAAGCGTATCAAGAGCAACGTGGACGTGCTGAGCATGACGGCGACTCCTATCCCGCGGACCCTGTCGATGGCCATGTCGGGGCTCAGGGAGATCTCTGTGATAGATACTCCGCCGAGAAACCGCCTCCCTATCCACACGGAGATCATGCCGTTCGACGATGAGCTGATCCGCGAAGCCATAATGCGTGAAGTGGGAAGGGGTGGGCAGGTATTCTTCGTCCATAACCGGGTCAGGTCGGTGGGCGTGATGGAGGATTTCCTGCGGCGGCTGCTTCCGGAGAGTGTCAGGGTAGCACACGCGCACGGACAGATGAACGAGCGCGAGCTCGAGAGGAGGATGGTGGATTTTCTACAGAGGCGGTTCGATGTTCTGGTGTGCACGATGATCATCGAGGCGGGATTGGATTTTCCCAATGTGAATACGATCATAATAGATAGGGCGGACAAGTTCGGGCTGGCCCAGCTGTACCAGCTTAGGGGGCGCGTAGGGCGGTCGGACAGAAAGGCGTATGCCTTTCTACTCGTCCCGGATGGCAGGGCGCCTACCGACGAGGCCGTTCAGAGGCTTCAGGCGATAAGCGAGTTCGATTATCTGGGTGCCGGATACAGGATAGCGATGAGGGACCTCGAAATCAGGGGCGCCGGAAACCTGCTGGGTCATCAGCAGTCGGGTCAGATAAAGGCGGTCGGGCTCGATCTCTATACGCGCATGTTGAAAGAGGAGATTGCAAGACTCAAAGGCGAACCGGTGGCAGAGCCCATGCGCACAAAGGTATCCCTGCCTCTGCCGGCCTATATACCCGGCCGGTACATCTCGGATTCCGAGGAGAGGATGGATATCTACCGCAGGCTGTCGAACATCGAGGGCGCAGGGGACGTCACCGACATGGCTGATGAGTTGGTCGACAGGTTCGGACAGGTTCCCGAGCCCGCGATGAATATGCTTAAGATCGTCGAGATAAAGCTCCGTGCCCAGGAGACCGGAGTCGAGGTCGTGGAAGCGTCGGGAAACGGGGAGCTGCGTATCGCATTCGAAAGGGAACGGATACCGGGGAAGAAGGTTGTCGCGGGCATCGCGGAGACCTTCACGGGACGATTGACATTTCATGCAGGGGAGGGGCTTGTCCTTTCGATCTCTGCACCGGATCAAAGAGGCGGACGCGCCGGGATATCTCAACGGGGCGCGGCATGGATGGTCTCGGACCTCGAAAGTCTGTTGAATTTATTGGAACTTTATGATAAATAGTATAGTTTAGCCATAAGGACCGTGTTTTACCTACACTTGGAAACAGGCAGGGAGAGGCCGACGAGTGCATGAATATCGCCTGTTGAACGTGAGGTGGGTATAGTTTCTGAAAGGAGAACGTTTTGAGGAGAATCGTCTTTTTACTCGTGGCGCTGTCCCTTATCGGATCGCTGGGCTGCACAAAGAGGGAGGACCTCGTGGTGGCCGAGGTAGGGGGCAAGAAGATAACGGTGGCGGATTTCGAGAACGATTCGAGGTTGCTGGAGGACAGGTTTATACCGGACACAGGAGGGCTGGAGGCCAAGAAGGGTGTCCTCAAGCATATGATAAACAAGGAAGTGATGGCCTACAAGGCGGTTGCCGCGGGGTACGAAAAGGAGGATTGGTTTCTCCGGATCTGGGATAGATTCAAGAATCCATACCTGATCGCCTCGATGATGGATCAGCTGGTCAGGAAAAAGGTCACCGTGACGGAGCAGGAAATAGACGACTACTACGAGAAGATGCACTACGAGTATACGGTAAGCCAGATTCTCGTGACGAGTGAAGAGCAGGCGCTGGAGATCAGGCAGATGATCATCGAAGGCGCGGATTTCGCCGAGATGGCGAAGAAGTACTCCATGGGCGCGGAAGCGTCGAACGGGGGATACATAGGCTCGAACAACATCGGCAGGATACACTGGTGGGTTGAGGAGGCTCTTTTCGGCGCGAGCGAAGGCGATATAACCCAGCCTCTCAAGGCATCGACGGGTTATACCATTCTCAAGGTTCACAGGATAAGGAAATCATCTCCGATCGGCGGACGGGATTACGCGGAGAAACGTACAAGAGCGATCAAGGAGAAGAAGGGGATAGAGCAGCTCAAGACCAGGATCGAGGAGGAGATAGGCCTCGAGTTCTTCCCGGAGGCCGTCAGGATAGCCTACGAATCGCTGCCCGAGGACGTGCCGTTCGACGATGTCATCAGCTACAAGGTGACGCGTGAAAACGCCCCCAAACCGGAGATTCCGGAAAAGTACAAGGATATGATAATCTGCCAGTATTCCGACAGCTCCTTCACACTCAGGGATTTCGAGGCGCTGTACGAAGCATACGGGCTTCCGGAGCGTCCCCGGAGAGAGCAGGGCCACGAGGGTGTTATTCTTGCCATGCACAAGAAGGTGTTTAACGACGTTCTCGTGACTTACGCAGAGGAGAAATCGAAGATACTGGAGATCCCGGAGGTGGCGGAAGGGCTCAGGAAGAAGAAGGAAGGCCTTCTCGTCCAGCACTTCTACGAGGAACAGATCTGGAAAGATATAATGGTAATGGATTTCGAAATCGAGGAATACTACGCCGAGAACAAGGACAACCTGTCAACGGCCGAAAAGAGGAACTTCTCCATATTCGTGTCACCGGACAAGGAGACGGCCGAGCTCGTTGCCCAAAAAGCGAAAGCGGGCGAAAATTTCACGAAACTTATCAGCAAGCACACGGAAAACAAGGACGAGATCACAGAGGATGGGAAAACCGGTCTCACGATAAAGGGACGCTATCCCGGTTTTGACGGAGTGGCGTTCTCGCTCCCCAATGTGGGGGATGTATCCGATGTGTTCCACTCGCCGAGGGGTTGGAGTGTCATAAAGATAGAAGAGATAATCAAACCCAGGATCCCCACGTTGAGCGAGGCGGCGCGGAAGATTCGAAAGATACTCAAGGAAAAGAAGGCCGCCGAGATTCTCGACGAGAAGATGATCGAGTGGAGCGAGGAGTTTGATATCCGCATACACGATAAAAACCTCGAGAAGGCCGAGATAAAGAGGAATAAGGACAGACCGGAAGCAGAGGGCAAGTAACTGAGGGTCGAAATGAATAATCCCTTCCTCGTAATGGTCGCCGCGGCGCTCATGCTTTACGGCTGCGGAGGTGGGCAGGAGGAGGCTGAAGTAGAGGTCGATGGCATCGTCGCGGTGGAGAACGAAGTTCTGACCGAGAAAGATCTCGAGAACCTCATTCCGGAGAGCGGCGGGATCGGTGGCACCGATGCGGAGAAGAGGCTGCACATAGAGCGCTGGATAAATACGGAACTGCTCTATCAGGAGGCTCTCAAGAGGGGGCTCAGCAACGATCCGCGAATACAATCGAGACTGGTTAATCTCGAGAAGGAATTTCTGGCCGACCACCTGGTCTTCCTTGAACTGAGGGAGAGAACCAGGGTGAGCGGCGAGGAGGTGGCTGATTACTTCGCAGAACACGAGAATGAGTATGTCAACGAGTACAGGGTCAGCCATATACTCGTCAACTCGCTGGAAGAGGCCAGGGAGGTCAAAGAACTTCTCGCTAAAAATAGTTTCGCATGGGTGGCCAATCGGTATTCGGTGGATCCCGACGCCAAACGGGGAGGGGATCTCGGGTACCTGACAAAGGGGAATATGATACCCGCCTTCGAGAAGGTGATATTCGATATGAAACCCGGAGAGGTGAGCGATATCGTTAAATCTGATTTCGGTTATCATGTAATCAAGCTGATCGGATCGAGGCAGGCCTTCGTGAAGGTGGACATCGACGAGGTGCGCGAACATATAGAGAACAAGCTGATGATAGAGAAGAGGGAGAGGGCTTACAGGGAGTTTATGGAGTCGCTGAGAGAGTCGGCCGACGTTAGATATCTAAAGGGAGCACTGGCATTCGGCATTGAGCACCCGGACAGCTCGGTGCGTGTGGAGCGCGCGGAAGATTCCCTCGTTGGAATACCGGAGGAGTAGATGTGAGAGGAAGAGCGAAGGTATTGGGAATGTGTGCCGCAGCTGCCTCCGTCTTGGCTGTGGTTACACCGGCAACGGCTCAGGAGAGCCGGGGGGAGTTGATCGATGAGGTTATCGCCGTCGTAGAGGACCACGCCCTGTTCAGCAGCGACATAGAGCTCGAGTACAAGCGCTACCTTATGCAGGCCGGGGACCGGAGTATGACCGAATCGGAGAAAGATGAGCTGAGGAAGGAGATTCTGCAGGGCATGGTGGCCGACCTGCTCATGAGGGTCCATGCCGGCAAGGTTGGGATCGAGGTCAAGGAGAGCGATGTGCAAGAGGCGGTCGATGCCGCTATAGAGGAGAACAAGCGCGCTATGGGAGGGGATGGGCCGTTCAAGAAGCAGCTGGAGATAGAGGACCTGACCCTGGAAGAACTGCGCTCTCTGTACATGGAAAAGCTGAGGGCCCGGGAGTTGATCGAAAGGCTGATGTACAAAGAGGTTATGAATGAAGTGGAGGTGTCCGAGGGGGAGATCGCCAGGTATTTCGAGGAGCACTCTTCAGAGCTGCCCCCCAGGCCGGCCACGATGACACTGGCTCATATCCTGATCGTACCCAAGGCATCCGAGCAGGGGAAGCTGGAGGCGATGGAGAAGGTGATGGAGGTGGAGGAGAGGATAACAGATGGCGGTGATTTCGCCGCTTTGGCCGAGCAGTACTCGGAGGGGCCGAGTGCCTCACGTGGCGGGAGTCTCGGTTTTATCAAGCTGGAGGAACTCAACAATCCCGAATTTGTCGAGGCCGTACGCGGTATGGAACCGGGCGAGATCAGCGGGCCGGTGCTGACGTCGTTCGGATATCATATAATCAAGCTGGAAGGGATAGAAGGCGACCGGTATTCGGTACGGCACATACTTGTAAAGGTGAAGAAGGCGGAGGATGATGTGGGCAAGGCGGCCGAGCTGGCGGAGAGCATCCGAAGGCAGATTCTCGATGGAGCCGATTTCGGGGAAACAGCGGCCGAGTATTCGGACGACGAGGGGTCTAGGAACAACAACGGCGTTGTGGGGGAAATCCCCGTCGAGAACCTTCCCGATTTCTTTCTCGACGTTGTCGAGCATGTAGATATCGGAGAGATCTCGCCCGTAATCAAGGAGAACAAGGGATTCAGGATCGTGAAGGTGCTCGGACGTTCACCCTCCCGCCCCTACAACCTCGGCGAGGTCAAGGAGGAGCTGAGGAAGCTGATAAAGCAGCAGAAGCTCAAGGAACGTTACCAGGATTACATAGAGAGCCTGAAGAATCTCTACCATGTGGAGGTGAAGGGGGAGCTGTAGGAGATGAGGGTGGATCTGCTACTGAAGGCCCTCTGTCTCGTTAAGACGAGAAGCCAGGGGAAGAAGGGCTGTGAGGCGGGGGCCGTGAAGATAAACGGCAAAGCGGTTAAGCCCGGCCGTGAGGTCAAGGCGGGGGATATCCTGGAGATAAAATATCCGAAGAGGGTGGTCGTGGCGGAGATCGTCGACGTGCCTAGAGGGCAGGTGGCCCGAAAGGATCGGGATGACTACGTCAGGATTTTGAGAGAGAGGAAGACGGAAGCGGAAATCTGGTGAGAGGATGTCCGGCAGCAAGCCAAAGCTCGCCCTTACCATCGGAGATCCCGCCGGGATCGGCCCGGAGCTCGTGGCCTCGCTAATAACAAGAGGTGCGTTAGAGCCATACGATCTCCGCCTGATCGGATCAGCCTCCTCTCTGTTGGCCAGGCTCCCGGAACGCATTGGGGGGGATTTCGAGATAATCCGCGAGGGAAGGCCGTTCTCGGGCGCGCGTACAGCCGGGATTCCGGTGATAGTGGATACGGCGGGTGGTCTAGAGGCCGTGCCCGGGAAACCGAGCGCGGAGGGTGGTGCGGTATCGGGAAGATCGGTCGAGGCGGCCGTGGAGATGGCCGGCAGGGGCGACGTAGACGGGATAGTGACGGGCCCGATTTCCAAAGAAGCACTGGTATTGGCCGGTTATACCTACAGGGGGCATACCGAAATGCTGGCCGCCATGCTGGATTCCCCCGATTGTCAGATGATGATGGTTTCCGGGGATCTGAGAATAGTCATACTCACTAGGGATATTCCCATCAGCGAGGTACCGGCCGCAGTCACGCGGGATCGTCTGGAACGGTGTGTAAGGGTTACCGCCGCCTCCCTCGGCGAGCTATGGGGGATCGATAGCCCGAGGATACTAGTTTCCGGCCTCAATCCTCACGCTGGTGACGGAGGAGTTATCGGCATGGAGGAGGTAGAGGTGATCTCACCGGCGATCCTGGCGCTTAGGGGTGAGGGATTCGATGTGGAGGGGCCGATACCCGCGGACACGCTGTACCGCAAGTGGGAGGGCAGGAGGCAGGATGCCATTATAGCGCTCTATCACGACCAGGGGATGATCCCTTTCAAGATGGAAGGGTTTGATAAAGGCGTCAACATGACCATCGGGCTGCCGGTCGTCAGAACGTCCGTGTGCCACGGTACGGCCTACGATATAGTCGGGAGCGGAGAATTTTCCACGGGGAGCCTCGAGGCCGCCCTCGAGTTGGCATCTCACTGCTGCACGGTGAAAGGCGGGAAAAGGGATTGAGCCAGGAGAAGAGGATCATAGCGGGTGTTTACCATCTCTCCAAGAGCTACGGCAAGCACTTCGCCTTGAGGGACATCAACCTGCAGATAGCCAACGGGGAGTTCGTCTTTCTCGTGGGGAGGAGCGGCGCTGGTAAAAGCACGCTGCTCAAGATGATCTACATGGACGATTACCCGACCGAGGGGCAGGTGGTGGTAGGGCCGTTCGTGTCAACGAGGATGAAACGCAACACGATTCCGCATCTCAGGAGAAGGGTGGGGATAATATTTCAGGATTTCCGCCTTCTGGAAAACAGGACCGTTTTCGAGAACATCGCCCTCGCGATGAAGATCTCTGGGGCAGGCCTGGGAGAGACCAAGCGCCAGGTGACGGATATCCTGACACGTGTCGGCCTTTACCACAAGCGTTATGACTATCCAGCAGTCCTATCGGGCGGAGAGCAGCAGAGGGTGGCGATCGCGAGGGCGGCCGTCAACCAGCCTGCGATACTGCTCGCGGACGAGCCGACGGGCAATCTCGACCCGCTGGTTACGAGGAATATTCTCAACCTGCTGTTCAAGATAAACGCGGCGGGGACGGCCGTCTTGATGGCGACACACGATCTAGAGCTTGTCAGGAGTTTCGGACAGAGGATCATCTATCTCGAGGACGGCAGTATCGTGAAGGACAAGGAGATGGTTTATGTGGGCGAGCTGCGTGAGAGGATATCGGATTCCAAGGTGACGGAGGAGGCCGAGCGACTCGAGGGGCTCGATATAACCGGCGACGGGAGCGCCGGGGGCGACGTCGTGCCAGATTGATCCCCGGCGGCCGGCATGGCGCCGTCGGCACATGAAGCCGGAAGGCTGCGGAAGTGAGTTTAAACGAATTCAGGTACATACTCGATGAATCGATGCGGATGCTCGGACGCAGGAAGGGCAGCAACGCCGTATCGATCATTATCATGGGATTATCGCTTCTGATACTGCTCGTTTTTGTGCTGGGGACCTTGAACATAGCCGCGGTGATAGAGAGAACCGCGAAAGAGCTGAGGGTCTACGTCTATCTCGCAGACGGTACGGATGAGAATGCCGTCCAGGATATTCAGTTCAGGCTTCTCGGAATAGAGGGTATCGAAGAGGTCGTTTACGTGCCCAGGGAGGAGGCGATGGATGAGTTCCGGCAGACACTGGGTGAGGCCAGTGACCTGATCGATGACCTGGATGATAATCCTCTGCCGGATGCGATTAGGATCAAGCCCAAGCAGCGTTTTATAACAAGCGGTTTCCTGCAGAGATTGGGAGCGGTGGTTTCCGAATGGGACGGGGTCGAGGAGGTCCGGTACGGCAAGAAGTGGTTCGAGAGGGGGGAGAAGATAGTGAACGGTTTCTATATGACCGATCTGGGAGTGGGTCTGATAGTGCTCTTTTCCGTGATATTCGTGGTATCGAACACGGTTAGGCTTACGGTTCTCCACAGGCGCAGGGCAATCGAGGTTATGAAGCTGATAGGGGCGACGGATGGTTACATCCGCACTCCTTTCATAGTGGAGGGGGCGCTCCTGGGTGCTGCGTCATCTCTGTTTGCATTGGGATTGCTTTACTGCATCTTCCTGTTCGGGAAGAGATATTTCAGCGAGCTCGTTTTTCTCGAAGGCGGGGCAATCGGGATTTTTATCGGCCTGTGCTCCGTTCTGGGGGCCGTGGGCAGCTACGTCGCGGTCAGGCGGCTGCTCAAGATATAGGTCCGGGGCAAGCGCGCCCGTATCAGGCTGCGAGATTTTCCCGAGCGCACGGCTTTCGACGACTTGGAAGGCGGCCGGATGTTCCAAACGGCACCAACGATACATACGAGCACCGCGGCGGGTTTTGTGCTCTCGGCTTTTCTGGCATTGGCCGTATCGGCATCGGCGTTGTTCGCTCAGCAGACCGATCTCGACGGCAAGATAAAGAACAAGGAGAGCGAGCTTAAAAGGCTTAGGGAGCAGATTGCAGAGCAGAGGAAGAAGATCGAGGAGATAGAGAAGGAAAAAATCGGTGTGGAGAGCTATCTGAGGAAGCTCAGGAACGAGGAGGCGCTTACGAGAAAGCTGCTTGGAGGGCTCACGGAAAGGGAAGACATGCTGGAGCAGAAGGTGGAGGAGCTGAGGAACGCGCTGGCTGCGAACGAGAGGGTATATGAAAATAGGCTTGGAATTCTGACGAAGCGGTTGAGGGAGATATACAAGAGCGGCCCGCACGAGATATGGCAGGAGCTGCTTGATGCAAACGATTTCGCCGATCTTCTCCAGAGGTACAAGTTCCTGTCGCTGATAGCGGAGAGGGACGCGGAACTGGTGGAGGATGTAAGGGAGAGGAGAATCGAGATAGAGGGCCAGGAGGCTAGGATAACGGAGTTTCTCCATGAGGTCGTCGTGTCGAGGAAGGAGAAGGAGGGGGAGCTGGAGAAGCTAGAGGAGAACAAGGGCAAGCGGGAGAGGACACTATCGTCGCTGAGTAAGCGTGAGAGGGAATACAGGGAAAGGGCCGCCGGACTGGAGAAAGCCCAGGAGCAGCTTCAGGCACTCATACAGAGGCTCGAGAAGGAGAGGCTGGAGAGGGCCAGGGCGGAGGGGATCTATGGCGAGAGGGATTTCGGGGGGCTGAAGGGGCGTATGGCTTGGCCGGTCGAGGGCCGAACCGTCAGGGGATTCGGCCGCTTCAGGCATCCTGAGTTCGGCACCATAACGCAGAATACCGGGATAGATATAGAATCCGTGGTCGGATCACCCGTACGGGCGGTCGCGAGGGGAAGGGTGGAATACGCCGACGCCCTGGCGGGCTACGGAAACTGCATCATAATAAACCACGGCGGAGGGTACTATACGCTCTACGCGCATACGGCGAATATATTCGTGGGAGAGGGAGAGGCCGTGGAGGGCGGAGCGGTGATAGCGGAGACCGGCGATCCGCGCGGTGGATCGATCAGTGTACTGCATTTCGAGATCAGGAAGTCGAAAGAAGCGTTGGATCCGGCCGAGTGGCTGGTGGGAAGATGATTCAGAGGGGGTTATAAATCGATTTACTAGAAGCGGCTGGCATGATCGTCTCTGCACAGGCACAGGCGGCGGGCCTGCTGGAAGGCATGATCGGGAAGGAGGGGCTCCCACCCTCTATAATTTTCTCTGGCCCCGGCGGCGCGGGGAAGGAGCTCGCCTCGGTTTGGCTCGCGTCCAGGCTCAACTGCGTTTCGCCCGCGAAGTGCGGTGAGAGTAGGTGCCAATCCTGCTCGAAGACGGCCAAACTCGAGCATCCCGACATTCACCTCGTGTACCCTATTCCCTACGGATCGGAGGATAAATCGGTCTCGGCGATCATGGACAGCAGGAGAGAGGACTTTTTTAATTACGGCGAGTTCTCGGGAAAGGCCAGGAGCATAGGGATAGGGCTAATACGGCGCATCGGCGAGTGGGTATCCAAGATGCCGTACGAGGGGCGGAGGACGGTCGTAATACTCATAGAGGCCCATCTGGCCACGGTGGAGGCTCAAAACGCCTTTTTAAAGCTGCTCGAGGAGCCGCCGGGTTCGGCTGTTTTCATCCTGGTGACGGATTTCCCCGATAAGCTTCTTCCGACGATTCTCTCCAGGTGCCGCGAGATAAGGTTCGCCCATCTCGAAGATGGGGTAATAGTGAAGTTTCTGAGAAGTTACCGGTCCCTGGGCACAGACGAGGCCGAAAGGCTGGCGTCGCTTGCCGAAGGGGACCTCCGCCGGGCCGTCAAGCTGCTCGATGAGGGATTCGCCCGGATAAGGACCGGCGCCGTTAACCTGGTGAGGCTCATCACCGAAGGGAGGTCCGGGGATCTGCTGGTCGAATCCGAGGGCATGGCGCGCAGGTATTCCCGTGAAGAGGTGGGAGAGCTGTTCGGGGAGATTGCGGTTATATTCAGGGCCGCCATGAGATTTAACGCGGGTTGCGCGGAAGTTGGGACGGGCAGGGAGCTTGAGGTGGAACTAGGCGGGGAATCTCTGGAAGGGTTGGGGAGGAGGAAGATACCGGAGGACCTGCGGAAGATCCTTGCGGCCACTGCTAACCTGAAGAGAAACGCGGACTTGGAACTTACGATGTCCCAACTCTTCCTTGATTTAACGCTCAAGTGGTATTAGATTGTTCCTGATAAAGATCGCATAAACGTGAATGGATCGGCGCCGGATGTATTTGCGTGACCGGAAGATCACCGGGATCCATTTCCCGGCCGCCGAGTGTTTGGAGTAGTGTATAAAAATGGAAATAGTGGAGATACAATTCAAGGCTCAGCGCAAGGATTATTTCCTTAATTCCCGGGCGTTATACCTCAAGACAGGCAATTACTGTATCGTACAGGCAGACAGGGGAGAGGACATGGGGCTGATAATATCCATCAGCCAGGTTAATCCCAAGGATGTCGATACCGACATGAAGGAGGTGCTCAGGCACTCGACCGATGGTGACCTCGAGCAGTTGGAGGGAATAAGGGAAAAGGAGAAGGAAGCGCTCAAGATATGTCAGGAAAAGGTCACGGAGCACAACCTGCCGATGAAGCTCGTGGACGTGGAGTGCCAGTTCGACGGGAACAAGATCACGTTCTACTTCACCTCCGAGGGCCGCGTTGATTTCCGGGAGCTCGTAAAGGACCTCGCCAGCATCTTCAGGACAAGGATCGATATGAGGCAGATCGGTGTCAGGGACGAGGCGAGGAGGCTGGACGGTGTAGGTATGTGCGGGCGCAGGCTCTGCTGCGCGACCTACCTCAAGGACTTCGAGCCGGTTACCCTGAAGATGGCCAAGGACCAGAACCTTCCCCTTACACCGGCTAAGATCTCGGGTGCATGCGGGAGGCTGATGTGCTGCCTGGCTTACGAACTCGGCGATTACAAGGAGCTCGCGGCCGGAGTGCCCAAGGCCGGCAGCAAGATAATGTACGAGGGGCAGCCCTTCCGGGTCGAGAAGCTGGACATCTTCAAGCAGGCGGTCATACTGTCCGACGCCGATGGGGAGCAGACGGAGGTGCCGATAGCCCTGATAAAGAAAAACCTCACAACCAAGGAACGGAACACCGGCGAATCCGACATGAGCGCGAAGGCTTCGAGGGGAGGGGACGGGAAGGGATAGGCGGCCATGCAGAACGGGAGAGCGAATAAATGGGCGGAAAGAAATACTATATAACAACGGCGATCGATTATGTAAACCAGAGGCCTCATCTGGGGACGGCATATGAGAAGATAGGCGCCGACAGCATGGCACGTTACAAGCGTCTGTGCGGTTATGACACACGCTTCGTGATGGGCAACGACGAGCACAGCACGAACGTAGAGAACGAGGCGAGGCGGCGGGGTGTCGAGCCCCTGGATTACTGCAGTGAAATGTCCATTGCGTTCAGGAAGACATGGGAATCGCTTAACATATCATTCGACGACTTCATACATACCTCGGAGCAGCGGCACGTCAGGGCCGTCAAGGAGCTCTTTACCCGCATCAATGACAATGGGTATATCTATAAGGGGAAATACGAGGGGCTGTACTGCGAATCATGCGAGGAGTTCATAGGGGAGAAAGACCTGATCGACGGCATGTGCCCACGCCACAAACAGAAACCGAAGAGCATAAGCGAAGAGAACTACTTCTTTGCGCTCTCGCGCTTCGAAGGGCCGCTGCTGGAGCATATCCTGGGCAATCCAGGGTTCATTCTTCCAAAGATCAGGGAGAACGAGATTGTGAATGTAATAAAGGGCGGGCTCGAGGATGTTTCGGTTTCCAGGTTCGGCAAGAGCTGGGGCATACCCCTGCCTATAGACGAGGAGCACGTCGTTTATGTGTGGTTCGACGCCCTGATCAATTACATCTCGGCATTGGGTTACGGTGCCGGCGGCGATGAGCTTTTCGACAGCTACTGGCCGGCGGATTGCCATGTGATAGGCAAGGATATAACGAGGTTCCACTGCATAATATGGCCGGCGATGCTCATGGCCGCAGGAGTGGAATTGCCGGTCAAGGTGTTCGCTCACGGATTCATTTCGCTCAAGGGCGAAAAGATGAGCAAGACGCGCGGCAACATACTGGATCCGGAAAGGATGGCATCGATATTCGGATCGGACGGGATCCGGTACCTGCTGATGCGGGAAGTCCCCTTCGACAGGGACGGTGACATCTCTATCGAGCTGCTGGTGAATCGCTACAACGCCGACCTGGCGAACGAGCTCGGCAACCTTTTCAGCAGAACCGCTTCCATGATATATAAGTATCTCGGCGGTGAGGTGGAGGAGGGGGATTTCGGCCCCGGTGCCGATCTCTACGACGATCTATCGAAAGCCTTGGATGGCTATCGAATGAACATGGAGGACATGAGGTTCTCTAGGGCCATCGGGGCGTTCTGGACCGTCATTCAGAGGGCGAACGGATACATAGAGGAGATGCGCCCCTGGGATCTGGCCAAGGACCCTGCAAGGGTCGGTGATCTGCAATCAATATTTCGAAATCTTCTGGCCGTGCTCCAGGCCTCGGGCACGGTTCTGCTCCCGTTCATGCCCGTTTCCATGGAAGGGCTCCTCGAGAAGCTGCAGCGCGGGGGCACGAAGCTGGAGGAGCTTCCACCGGCGAGGACCGGGATTGCCGGATTGAATCCCCAGGAGCCTCTATTCCCGAGGATCGACGAAGGTGGCGTCGAGCTTTTCAAGGACTGACATATAGATGCTGATCGATTCGCATTCTCATCTCAACATGCCCCAGTTCTCCGAAGATCTGGACCAGGTCATGGGGAGGGCTCATGATGCGGGTGTGGGATTGATCGTCAACGTCGGTTTCGACCGGGAATCGATCGAAGAGACCTTGTTGCTGACGGACAGGTACGGGGGGATCTATGCCGCTGTCGGGATTCACCCGCACAATTCCGCGGACTGGGATGACGCCGTCGAGGGGGAGATAAAGAAGCACGTGCTGAGAAAGAAGGTACTGGCGGTTGGAGAGATTGGACTGGACTACTACAGGGATCTCTCACCGAGGGATATACAGGAAGACGTATTCAGACGGCAGATAGGCATGGCGCTTTACTTCGGTGTGCCGATGATAATTCACTGCAGGGAGGCATTCGAGGATGTTATCCGGATCTTGAACGAGGAGGGAGCAGCGGAGGTGGGAGGAATCTTTCACGCCTTCTCGGGAGGCATGGAAGAGGCGGCGGATGTATTGAAGCTCGGGTTCCTGATCGGTATCGGAGGCCCCATCACATACAAGAACTCGAAACTGCCAGATGTCGTATCTCGGCTTCCATCGAACTCTATCCTGACGGAGACCGATTGCCCGTATCTGCCGCCGGAGCCGTACAGGGGCAAGAGGAATGAGCCGGCCTACGTAAGGATAGTTGCCGAGAAGATGGCGGATGCCCTCTCGGTGGAGGTCACGGACGTCGAAAGGGCGGTGGAGGTCAACTTCAAGCACGTGCTACTGGGCGAGACGGACTTCGCCCCCTCGGTGGCGTACAGGTTGAAGGGGAATGTCTATCTGAACGTTACGAGCACATGCACCAACTATTGCAGGTTCTGTCCCAGGCTCAGCGAGAGGAATTACCTGTACGGTTACAATCTCAAGCTTCTGAGGGATCCGGATGTCGATGAGATGGTCTCGGGAGTGCGCGGATTGGAGGACGAAGCCGAGTACGGGGAGTTGGTGTTCTGCGGCTTAGGCGAACCGACCACAAGGTTGAGCGATATCATAGATGCAGCCGGAAGACTCGGGAGTTCAGGGCATCAGATAAGGCTGAACACGAACGGGCACGGAAACATGATCAATCAGCGGAACATCGTTCCCGAGCTCGAGCGGGCCTTCGACCGCATTTCGATCAGCCTGAACGCTCATGACAGGGATTCATACATCCGGTTTTGCCGTCCCGATGCGGGTGGGCGGGCCTTCGATTCGCTGATGGATTTTATCGGCAAGGCGGCAGCGTCGAGAATGGAGTGCACGGTGACCGCCGTCGATTACCCGGGGGTGGATATAGAAGCGTGCAGGGAGCTGGTGGGATCGGTTCCGGGGGCTGTTTTCCGTGTCAGAAGGTGCCATGAAGGCTGGGGGGGATCATGAACGCAGGTGGCGGCCGCGGATTCTAGCGGCGGCTGTTTGATTACCTTCGGGGGGAGTGCGATATGGGCGAAGAGGAGCGATGCGCGATATGCGGCGCGCAGCTGAAAGAGGGACATTCGAGCATAGAGGGACTACCGGTCTGCGCAAGGCATTCGGGGGAGATCGGATCCTTCGTTTGGCGTTCGATTGGATACTATCGCAAACACGTATATGCGGAGAGGAAGAGGACCCTCCTGGAGAAAGCGGGATTGAAATGCCTGATGCTGACCGAGCGGGATCCTCCGGGATTCAGGCTTATCGTGCACGAAGGCGAGATACAGGGGGCCCTTGATGCGATCTCGGTGCTCAGGGGCGAGATGATCCGGTGTCCGGAATGCAGGAGCAGCTTCCCAGCGGATGACGTTTTCTGCCCTCAGTGCGGAAGAAAAAGCGAGGAATGAACGCGCCGCCCCGGGTTTTGGTGTATAATATTGCAGAGGATCCCGGACCGTGCCGAATAGATGCCTTGTGACCGCATGGGAAAGAGATCATAGGCACGGTCCGCCCGCACGTCGAGTCCTGACGGGCATGTGCCCGTTTTCGATTCCCCTGCCCCTGGAACGATCGATTTATGATAGTATTGCAGCCATGGTGGCCTGGCATACGGGTGCCTAGACTGGAGATGCTGTTGGAGGAATCCCGGAAAGGAAGGCCCAGAAAGTCACTGGGGCAGAATTTTCTCTCCTCCCCCGATGTGGCCGCCAGGATAGTGGATGAGGCGGTCAAGGGGGACGGGGGGCTCATATTCGAGATTGGGCCGGGCCGGGGCGCGCTGACTCTCATACTGGCGCGGAGGCGGGTGAGGACCGTCGCGATCGAGATCGACGGCGAGCTGGTTGAATACCTCCGTGGGAAACTGGACGGACTGGACGCGGTGGATGTGGTTCATGCGGATATAAGGAACGTCGATCTCGACAGGGAGGCACGGCTCAGGGGATGCGAGGATTACAGGATCGTAGGAAATATCCCGTATCATCTGACGAGCACGATTCTTCTCGAAACGGCTTTCCTGGAAGGCTGTGCAGGCTCGGTGCTGATGGTCCAGAGGGAGGTGGCCGAGAGGGTGATGGCGGCGCCGGGAACGAAGAAGTGCGGCATCCTATCTGTATTCCTGCAGAGCTATTTCGAAATAGAAAAAATAATGACCGTGCGACCGGGATCCTTCGTCCCGCGACCAAAGGTCCAGAGTATCGTTTTAGCGCTCGTGCCTGCGATAGGAGACGGTGCACCGACGGATCGGCGGGCATTCCTGGATTTCTTGAAGCTCGCCTTCTCCCAGAGGAGGAAGAAGCTCTCGAACGTGCTTCGCGGTTTTTCAGGCATGGCGGATGCATTAGATTTGTCGCTGCCCGGGGACGAGGCATCGAAATTCCTGTCACATCGCCCCGAGCAGCTCGATCTTGCAGCATGGTACATGATGTATCGTGCATTCGAGAAGGTTAAAGGGTGAGGATGAAAACGGGGGTTATTGCAGCTTCGTTACTCCTTTCGGCCTTTGTCGCCGTCCCATCGGCGGCACGGTCCGAGGATTCGCCGGATGATTCAACGTCGGTTTGGGACGCTATCGAAGTAGACGGAGATTCATTGGAGGTGTCCGGGGATCAGGACACGGCTGCCGCCGGTGGCGAAGAGGAGAGGGCGGGACCGTGGATTTCGAGGCTTAAACCGGACATCAAGGCGTTCATAAAGACGGATTCGAGGGCGTACAAGATGGGCAGCGCCTCCAGAATGTCGTGGGCGACGGGGGGCAACTGGAACTTCTCGAGCTCGTTGGTGATCGAGAAGAAGAACTACCGAAACCAGGATATAGAGGAGCTCACCGAGAGCTTCTCGAACACGGCGACGAACGCGCTGCCCGGCGTCTACTCGTTGAGCATAAATGCCGGCGAGACGTATACGAAGAAAAAGACCTTCGGATTCGGGCGATTCGGCAAGGACCTCATATTCGAGAATGAGAGGATAAGTGCCAGGATGTTGGTGTCGAAGCCGCTGATCAGTGGGGCGGCCACGCAGATATCGGTTTCCGCGGGAGCGATGAAGGGTTTGAACGACTTCAAGTACGACAGGAAGGCATCGGGGGGATTGGGGGGATTCGTCAGATTCAAACCGGCGCAGAAGCTCTCTATCGGTGGAGGCGTTGGGATAAGCGGAATGGTGGAGAGCAGCTCGGTCGAGAATATAGTATTCGGCGGCATGCCGAGTCAGGCGGACACGGTCCGGTTGAGGCTCGAGTACGGGGAAGGGCAGAAGAAGCCATTCGAGGTCAAATACGATAAGAGGGCAGGTAAAGAGAGGAAGGTGGAGCCGCCCAGGGGAAATTCGCAGGAGATCCTGGATGATCCGGAAGCCGCGAACAGGGAGGAGATCACACGGCTCAGCGAAAAGACGGAGATGAGGTCTTACATAGAGCCGATATCCGACCTTTCTCTGGACGTCTCTTTCAGTCATGAGGTCAATACGGATGAATACCTCGAGAACACATCGCTGTCCAGGGGCTCGGAGAAGACGGTCCTGAAGGCCGCGGCTTCATATAATTATGCGAAAGACGGAAATGTAAAGGTCACGCTTTCCAAGTCGGAAAACAAGTCCGAGAGCGGGGCCAACCCGGCTTCGAGCTACAGCGAGGGACAGGATATAATCTCCGCCCAGATGTCCCAGAAGATAAGCGAAACTGTCATGCTGCGGGCTAGGGGCGCCCTATCTTTGCGGCAGCGGTTTTACAAGTACAAGAACCTGAATCCCCGGGACGCGGATTATCCCAGGTTGTGGGGAGAGGTGAACCTTAGTTCGAAACCCTTCCCCAGGATAAAGGCGGACGTCGGATTCAACGCCGAGCGCTACGAGGTGATAAACATAAGCAGCACGGTTTCGGGCGACAACAGGGTTGATTACCTCTACAAGCTCAGGCCCTCGATAAACATCAGGGCGGCGCACTGGGTCACGGTGGAGCAGAATCTGGAGATCAAGATGGAGTACACGGATTTCCTTTACGGAGAGGACAGGAATACGCTGGATAGGACGATCAGCATGAACACGCGTGGAAGTTTTCGGGCTTTCAACACTCTGAGCGTGTCCATCGAGCACAGGTATACATTGAGGGACAACGGCAGCTACCTCATGCGGGAGGGAGAGAGACGCTACGGCAGGCTCGGCGAGAACAAGAAGAACAAGATGTACTTGAGTCTGAGGTACGATCCGATCAGGGATCTCAGCCTGGGAGTCGTCTCGCAGTTCATGTTCGAGGAGAAGAACAGGCTGAGCGCAGGGGAAGTGACTTCATCGGCGGAATACGAATCCGGAGGAATAAAGTACCAGGTAAAGAGGAAGCGCAAGATCGGGGATTTCGGAGATATCGAGCTGGATATAAATTACGTGCGTAACTACGGCCCATATGTATCGAAGGAGAGAAAGGAATACTGGGAAGTCGACAGCAGCATGAATGTGAGATTCTAGGAGTGGCGCTATGAGAAATGTGGTTTTTACTGGATTGATGATCGTGGTTGCCTTATGCATCGCCGGGTGCATACTGGACCCGCGCGATCCCGAGGAGTCCGGCGGCGGGGAGCCCGACTGCTGGGTGACACCGGACCGCAATCCGAAGGACGTGTTCCTCAATATACAGTGCGGGTTGAAATCCATAGGTAACTCGAGCTACGAGAGGAGCCTCCACCCTGATTTCGTGTACATACCGAGGCTCCAGGACGTTGCGCTCTTTCCCGAGGGGCGGTTCGACGGCTGGACGAAGGAAGTGGAGATGGGGGTTCTGGAGAGGATAAAGGGTGACTACCAGGGGAGCAGATCGATACGGTTCGGCGACGAGAACGGCATATTCGACGAGGAGAGCTGGGAGGGAGAGAAGGCCGAGTACGAGGGGGATTACATGATGGTCCTCTACCCGGGCGGCTCTGCGCAGCCGGATACGATCAAGGGGAGGGCCAGGTTCAAGGTGGAATCGCACTCGAAGGGGTATATGCTGAAGGAATGGGAGGATATAGATATCAGCGGCAATTATCCGACCTCGGGGTACCTGAGGGGATCCAAGAGGGAGACCGATTGACCATGTATGGCTTGATTGATTATGATATATCGCAATCAAGCATGCGGACTTGAAATTCTTTTTGGAATGTGTTAATATTTATCCGGAGGTATAGATATGAGAGAGTATAGGGCGAGGGCGATAGCCATCGGTCTCGTATCCATAGCACTGCTGTACTTATTCGGATGCATCCTAGATCCGAAGGAGGATGTCGTTGATCCGGGGGGAGGCGTGGAGTACGGGGACCTGAGCAAGAAGGAGCACTGTATAGAGAACCTTCAGATCGCGTATGACAGGAAGGATATCAACGCATACAAGGATCTTCTCCGCAGCGACAGGTACATCTGGTACAACCAGACCGAGGATCAGGCGGAGCTCGGTGATTTCATGAATTACGACCAGGACGTAGAGGGGACGGAATACCTCTTCGACAACGTGACGACGATGGATATGGATCTGACACCGCATACATGGGATGAAGTGGACAGCCTGGGATCGACCGAGTGTCCCGGGTGCTGGCAGATATCGGTGTCATACAAGTTCGACGTCATGATGAAGAGCATGGACCACTATGCGGGTGACGATATAGTGGATTTCATCGTTCAACCCTTCACGTACGGATCGGATACCAAGTACAAGATCATATATGCCCAGGACAGAAAGATTTGATTAAACTCCAGAGGGTGGATCATTTGCACCACTTGCCCCCGTGGAATGCGGGGGCCTTTTTATGGGCGACCTTCCTTGACAAGAGAGAGGAAGCGAACATATAGTTCTCATGCCCCGGACGACCGTTCCGGGCGAGACTGCGGGCGGCGGAGCCGGCACCCCGGCGGGGTGCCGGACGCCGCACGGAACAGGGAAAAAGGCGGTTGTAGCCGATGGCGGCGAAAAGACGCAGGGGCGGATCGAGAATGGGAGCGGCGGCATTTGTTCTTGCCGTGCTGTTCGTCGCGGTTTTGGGTTCTATCCGGTATCTGGAGACGGAGAGGGGAGCGGCGTTTCTCCTCGATTCGGGATTCGGAAGCAGGTTCGAGGACGTGCAGCGCAACCTGGAGCCACGTATAGTGGGAGCGCTGGAGGCGTGCGGGGTGAAGGGCGGGAGTATAGAGACGGGGAAGGTCGAAGGTGCTCGCGGGCGGCCGGTGATGGTCCTGAGGGCCAGGGTGCAGTCGGGCTCCTCGCTGGTGAAGGTCAACAACGAGATAGCACTTGCAGTGGCGGGGGGCGGCGGAAGGGTGAGGAGCTGCCGGGAAACCGGCAGGGGGAGTGAGCTCGAGATGGAGATCGGCACAAGAGGCTCCGTAACCCACCGCTGCGTGATCTCGAAGGAGAGGGCGGAGCCATCCGATGGTAGGCATGCCGCGAAGAGCCCCGCCATCGCGATAATAGTGGACGATTTTGGATTCAGCGATAACTCTCTGGTTAATGATATCATCACGATGGACATACCCCTGACCGTATCGGTCATACCCGGGCTGAGGTATTCGAGGAGGATATGCAAAAAGGCATCGGGGAGGGGGAAGGATGTACTGTGCCATCTACCGATGGAGCCTGAAAGGGGAGGGGATGATGTGGGCGAAGTGCCGCTCATCCGCGTTTCGATGGACGGTGGAGAGATAAGGAAAGCAGTGGCGGGAGCGCTCGAATCGACACCGGGGATTGTGGGTATGAACAACCACATGGGGTCGCGGGCGACGGCAGACGGGCGGGTCGTGGCGGCGGTTCTGGACGTTTGCCTGGATAAAGGACTTTTCTTCATAGACAGCATGACCACATCGCGTACGGTGGTTTCCGAGGTTGCGATGGCCAAGGGGCTCAGATGCCTCGAGAGCGATCTGATCATCGACCATACCGAGGAGGAAACCAGGGACAACATGCTGAAGCTGCTCTCCATAGCCGAAAAGAGGGGGAGGGCGATCGGCATAATGCATGTGAAAAGGAAATCGGTCGAACAGCTCAAGTGGTTCATTGAGAGGGCGCGCGATGAGGGGATCAGGTTTGTAACGGCGTCGCAGATGATCGAGGAGTTCGCATATGCGCGCGAGGAAGGAGGACGGTCTTGAATCGTATGAGGCTCGGGGTAAACGTGGATCACGTTGCGACCCTTCGGGAGGCGAGGAAGACCACGGAACCGGATCCTGTAACGGCCGCGATGATGGCGGAGCAGGGGGGTGCGGATCAGATTACGTTTCATCTCAGGGAGGACAGGCGTCATATCCAGAACCGGGACGCGAGGCTGATCATGGAGATGGCCCAGACGCAGGTGAACCTGGAGATGGCAGCAACAGCCGAGATGCAGGAGATCGCGCTCGCGCTGAGCCCCGATTCCGTAACGCTGGTGCCGGAGCGCCGGGAAGAGGTCACCACCGAGGGAGGTCTGGATCTCACGAGGTCGACGGCTAGGATCGCGGACGTGGTAAGGGAGATCAAGGAAGGCGGGATAAGGATCGCCGCGTTCCTCGATCCCGACATAACGCAGATAAAGGAATGCGCGAAGCTGGGATTCGATGCCGTCGAGATACATACGGGGCAGTACGCGAACTCCAAGGCCGCGGCGGCGGGGGACGCGCTGCGGATGATAATGGACGCGGCGACAGCCTCTAAGAAGTACGGGCTGCGCGTGCACGCGGGGCACGGGCTGACATATCACAATGTCAAGCCGGTCGTGGATATCGAGGAGATCGAGGAGCTCAATATCGGGCACAGCATCATTTCGAGGGCGGTCTTCGTCGGGATGGAGAACGCCGTCAGGGAGATGGTAGCGCTGCTCGATCGCTGATGCGCTCAGGGGCGTGTAAACGGCCCCGGCTGTGTAGAGACAGAAGCTCCCGTGCCTGCAGGATCACGGGAGCTTCTGATATTCGGACCGCTGTCCGGTTAGATCACCTTTTCCAGCGGGACGTATTTCATCCTGAACGCCTTGGCCACTGCGGCGTCGGTAATCTCACCGCGCAGCACGTTGATACCGGTCCAGATGGCCTTGCTCTGCTTCGCGGCCTTGACGTATCCCCTGTCGGCTATCGACACTGCATACGGCAGGGTAGCGTTCGTCAGCGCATAGGTTGAGGTTCTGGCGACCGCCCCGGGCATGTTGGCCACGCCGTAGTGTACGACATCGTTTATGATGTAGGTCGGCTTGGAATGCGTAGTGGGCTTGATTGTTTCGATGCACCCTCCCTGGTCCACGGCGACATCGACGACCACCGATCCCTTCTTCATGGTTTTGATCATCTTCCTCGTTACGAGGCGCGGGGCCTTGGCACCCTTGATCAGCACCGCTCCGACCAGAAGGTCCGCCTCTGTAACCATCTTGCGGATGTTTTCCGGGTTGGACATCAGCATCGTCACGTTGGACGGGAGAACGTCGCTCAGGTACCTGAGGCGCTCCAGGTCGACATCGAGGATGGTGACCTTGGCGCCGAGGCCTGCGGCCATCTTTGCGGCGTTCGTCCCCACTATGCCTCCACCGACGATGACTACGTTCGCCGGCTCGACTCCGGGCACTCCCCCCAGCAGTATGCCTCGGCCCATCATGGGGCGTTCCAGGTACTTGGCTCCTTCCTGGATGGCCATCCGTCCAGCCACCTCGCTCATCGGCGTAAGAAGCGGAAGCGTCCCGTCATCCTCCTCCATTGTCTCGTATGCGATGCTGATGGAGCCGCTTCGCGCCATTCCCTCCGTGAGGGACCTGCTCGCGGCGAAATGGAAGTACGTGAATACAATCTGGTCCTTCCGGATCATCCTTATTTCGACCGGCTGGGGCTCCTTGACCTTGATGATCATATCCGATCTCTGAAACACGGATTTAGCGGACGGTACGATCGAGGCTCCGGCATTGCGGTATTCGGAATCGGCAAAGCCGCTGCCCACTCCGGCGCCCTTCTCGACCAGGACCCTGTGGCCGTGCTTGGTAAGCATCTCGGCTCCGACGGGAAGCAGGGAGACCCGGTATTCGTCCTTCTTTATCTCTTTTGGAACACCTATTATCATCTAATCACCTCTGGGATTTTGGGAAAGCCTGGAAATTAAAGTAACCTGAAATATTTAGCATATAATACAATCTAGGTGGGGATTCTTTCAACACATTTTTACACAGGAGTGGTGCTTCCCGGTGTGCTTCATCCGCCCGTCCCGCCCCGCCGAGGAATCGGGGTTTTCTATTTAACTGAAAATTTGAGAAATTTAGATATTGGCTTGACACCTCGAGCGGTGAAATTATATTTTTGTAGTCCTTGTTTATAAATCCCTATCGTCCACTGTGGAGAAATCGCGTTTCCCGGGTGGGGCGCTTGGATTTTTTTAGCCCTAATAAGGAGGCCGAGATGTCGAAAGCCGTAGACGCCTTTATGGATAAGATCAAGGCGCGGGATCCGAACGAGCCGGAGTTTCACCAGGCGGTGCACGAGGTGGCCACCTCGCTCATGCCGTTCATAGAGAAGAACCCTAAGTACAAGGAAGCCAAGATCCTGGAGAGGATCGCGGAGCCCGAGCGTGTGATCATGTTCCGGGTTCCATGGGAGGACGACAAGGGCCAGGTGCAGGTCAACCGCGGATTCAGGATCGAGATGAACAGCGCGATCGGACCCTACAAGGGCGGCCTGCGCTTTCACCCCACGGTGAATCTCGGGATTCTCAAGTTTCTGGCATTCGAGCAGGTTTTCAAGAACGCCCTGACGACACTGCCGATGGGCGGTGGAAAGGGCGGCTCCGATTTCGATCCCAAGGGCAAATCGGATAACGAGGTAATGAGGTTCTGCCAGTCGTTCATGACCGAGCTGTGCCGCCATATCGGGCACAATACGGATGTGCCGGCAGGTGACATCGGTGTCGGAGGAAGGGAGATCGGGTTCCTCTTCGGCCAGTACAAGAGGATCAGGAACGAGTTCGTCGGTGTCCTCACCGGCAAGGGCCGTAACTGGGGAGGCAGCCTGATAAGACCCGAGGCCACCGGTTACGGACAGGTTTACTTCGCCGAGGAGATGCTCAAGACGCGCGGCGATTCTATAGAGGGCAAGATCTGCGCGGTCTCCGGTTCCGGCAATGTCGCCCAGTACGCGACCGAGAAGTGCATAGAGTTGGGGGCGAAGGTCGTAACGCTTTCCGATTCGAATGGAACCATCCACGACCCGGACGGGATCGATTCTGAAAAGCTCGCCTACGTGATGGAGCTGAAGAACGTCAAACGCGGACGCATAAAGGAGTACGCGAAGAAATACGGCGTAGAGTACATCGAGGGCAAGAGACCATGGCAAATCAAGTGCGATGTCGCCCTGCCGAGCGCGACCCAGAACGAGATCGACGGCAACGACGCGAAAGAGCTCATCAAGAACGGCTGCTTCTGCGTGTCCGAGGGTGCAAACATGCCGAGCACACCGGAAGCCATCGAGGTTTACCTCGGGAGCAAGATTCTCTACGGGCTTGGCAAGGCCGCCAACGCCGGCGGCGTGGCCACGAGCGGTTTGGAGATGTCCCAGAACAGCCTTCGTCTGAGCTGGACTCGCGAGGAAGTGGACGAAAAGCTGCACGGCATCATGGTGGCGATTCACGAGCAGTGCGTGGAGTACGGCAAGGAAGGCGATTACATAAACTACGTGAACGGCGCCAACATTGCCGGGTTCCTCAAGGTAGCCGACACGATGATAGACCACGGGATAGTATAGATCCGCTGCGCACAGGCGCCCCAAAGGACCTCGATCGGCATGGGGGCCGGGTGGATCGCCGTTTGGAACGGATTCGGTATTCGAAGCCCTCTCGAAGACGGAGGGCTTCGAATTTTTTTACCCGAGGCGGGCCCTACATGCTGATGGCCGAGGCGCAGGACGTGAGGGCGGCGCATGAGCACCGAACCACCGGGTTATGGAGGACGGCATGAAGATGATATTCCTGCACCACAGCACCGGCGAGATAATATGGAATGCCGGCGTGAGGCAGTGGTTCGACGGTTACAATTCGGATAATGGAACGAAGCACAGCATAGAGTGCAGGGCCTATCCGGGAAGGTCTGCATACGGCTGGAAAAACTACCCGTACGATTACTGGAACCTGTGGGTCAAGCACGGGGGCAGGCGCCGGCTCGGTGGGGAGAAGGCGCTGAGGTATTTTACCAGGAGGTTCGATGTGATCATCTTCAAGCACTGTTTCCCCGTCAGTGCGATAGAGGCGGATACCGGGGCGCCGGACATAGAATCGGAGGCGAAGAGGATCGAGAACTACAAGCTGCAATACCTGGCTCTAAGGGAGAAAATGAGGGAGCACGGGGATACCACGTTTGTATTGTGGACGGGGGCGGCGCTGACCGAGAAGGCTACGACACAGCCGCAGGCGCGCAGGGCGAGGCTGTTCTTCGATTGGGTGAGGGGAAGCTGGGACGAGCCGGGGGATAATATATTCCTCTGGGATTTCTACGGACTCGAGACCGGGGGCGGGGTTTTCATGAGAGATGAGTATGCCAGGGGGGCGGCGGATTCACACCCCAACGCGGAGTTCGCCGGCAGGGTGGCTCCGATGCTGTGCAGGAGGATCGTTGATGTTGTCGAGGGGAGGGGTGACTGCAAGGATATCACCGGCGCATGAGGATCCCGGCGGCAGCCGTGTTTCATGCTCCGCCCACCAGTTCGGTGAATTCTGCCTCGGATATGATCTTCACACCCAGCTCGAGCGCCTTGCCGTGTTTGGAGCCCGGGTTCCTGCCGGCGACGACGTAGTCGGTCGAGCCGCTGACAGATGTGGAGACGCTTCCGCCGAGTGACTCGACGAGGCGCTTCGCTTCACTCCGGGTGAATGCCTCCAGTGTTCCCGTGAACACGAAGGTCCTGCCCCCGAGAGGGAGATGCGTGGAGCGGCGCTCTGAGGGAAGTATCTCGAATCCGAGACTCTTCAGTTCACTTATCATATCGATATTCCCGGTGTCGGAGAAGAATCCGGAGAGGCTCCGTGCGACCCCGGGCCCCACCCCGTGTATCCCGACCAGCGCCTCCTCGGTTGCAGAGGCCGCCGCCTCCAGGGTTCCGAGCTCCCTGGCGAGGACATCCGCTATGTGCGTGCCCACGTTGCGGATCCCAAGTGCGTACAGGAACCTGTCGAGCGGGACCTTCCTGGATGACTCTATTGATTCAATGAGGTTTTCTGCGGATTTCTCGGCGAATCCCTCCAGACCCACGAGGTCGCCGGGGGTGAGCCGGAATATATCGGGGACCCCCTTCAGGATACCTCGATCCACCAGCATATCGACAGTTCTCGTGCCCAGGGCCTCGATGTCGAGTGCGCCTTTGGAGGCAAAGTGCTCTATGCCCCGCTTGAGCTGGGCGGGGCAGGACAGCCCCCCGGAGCAGTAGTGATACGCCCCATCCTCCAGAACGGGTGAGGAGCAGACGGGGCATTTTCCGGGCATTCGGAATCGGCGGGATCGCTTACCTGCACGACCATCGACTCTCTCTACGACCGCCGGTATTACGTCTCCCGCGCGCTCTATTCGCACACTGTCCCCTATTCGTATGTCCTTGGATGCGACCTCGCCGGCGTTGTGGAGGGTGGCCCGGCTCACAGTGACCCCGCTGACGTCAACGGGGGCGAGAAGGGCGACCGGTGTAAGCTTGCCGGTCCTTCCGACCTGGACGACGATGTCCTCCACCGTCGTGATCTCACGCCTGGGCTCGAACTTGAAGGCGATAGCCCAGCGGGGCGACCTGGAACGCGTTCCGAGCATGCCGCAGAGCTCTTTCGAGTCGATCTTTATCACGACGCCGTCTATCTCGAACGGCAGGTCGCCTCTCCTGGAGGCAAGATAGCCGTGAAAATCCACCGTCCCTTCGATACCCGTGCAGGTACGCCTGTTCCCGTCGACGAGAAAACCGAACGCGGAGAGAAGCTCGAGTTCGGCGGTGTGCGTTACCGGAGCCCCGGCTCCCTCGATGGCCATGATCTCATATGCCAAAAACGTCAGCGGCCTCTTCGATGTTATTCGCGAGTCGAGCTGGCGAAGCGATCCGGCGGCGGCGTTTCTGGGGTTGGCGAAGGCCGCCAGCCCCCTTTCCGTCATCCGGCGGTTGAGCTTTTGGAATCCCTCCAGCGGCATGACGACCTCTCCCCTTACGGCAAGAACCTTGGGGGGAGAAGGGGCCAGGAGCCGTAGGGGAACCGACCCTATCGTTCTTATGTTGGGGGTGACGTCCTCGCCCGTCGTTCCATCGCCTCTGGTTGCCCCGCGCGCCAGCACGCCGTTTTCGTATACGAGCTCGAGAGAGAGGCCGTCGAATTTAGGCTCGACGGCGTATACTATATCATTCTTACCCAGCTCGCGCCTGATCCTGCTGTCGAATTCCTCGATATCCCCCGCCGACTGAGCCGATTCGAGGCTCAGCATCGGGGCGGTGTGTCTGACGCCGGCCAGCTCATCCCTCGGAGGAGCACCGACCCTCTGGGTGGGGGAATCTGCGGTCACGAGATCCGGGAACTCAGACTCCAGCGTCTCCAGTTCGCGCCGCAGCCCGTCGTACGCCGAATCCGAGATGCGCGGTTCGTTCTTTACGTAGTACAGATGGTCGTGGTGAAGGATCTCGCCGCGCAGCTCGGCGATTCTTTCTTGGGCTTTCCTGCGCTCCACAGGGCTTTCCTCCATGTGTGCGGGAAAATCGAGCCCGCCCGCATTCAGGCAGCTAACCGGATTTTAGTCATCGGTGATTATACAACGCCGCTGCGGATTCATGGAAGCCGTTCTTGCCACATGTCCGTGTTGAAATTGAACCGCGCGGCGATCTCGGAAAAAACGCGAGCAAACTCGTCAGCATTCTCCAGTTCCGGTCCGGCGCCGGCATCTGAGGACGGAGCGGTTTCACGGAGTATGGGGAAGATCTCGTTCTGTATATCGTTTTGGCTGATCTCGATGCCGAGCTCGTCGCTCACCTCGATGAACTTGAGCAGCCCCCTGATCGTTTCGACATCCCGGTTCTCCCCTATCTGGCGGATATTCTCCAGAATCAGCTGGCTGAACGATTCCGCAGCAGAGGTCCTATCTATCGTAACGCCGTGAAGATCGGACTCATCAATGATCTTCCTGATGCCGTCCAACCCTGCCGGATCGAGCGAGCACTCCCATTCCTCGACCTCCCTCACGAGCTTTGCGGTCAGATGTGCCTGCGCCGGCATCAGCAGGCTGGCAGGCGGTGTCAGCGACGCCTCCTTCAGCATACGTAGGAGGTTACGGTTGCCTTCGTAGAGATCCGAGAAGCTCTTCTCGAGAGCCTTGATCTTCCGGTCCGCCAGCCTGGCTATTATCCTCTCCCTGTCCTCCGGGAAGAGATCCCTCAGGGAGACGTTCTGGCTTCCGAACCGCTCGACACAGGCCATGATGATCCCGTCGAGATCCGCATCATCCGGTATGGCCGAGATGCGCTTCTTCACGGATGAGTAGTCGCCTTCCCCCTCATCGCGCTTTACTAGGCAGGTGACCCCGAATTGCTCGCCTACGATGAGGACGTAATTGAAGACGGACGAATCCAGGGTGAGTATGGATGTGACCTCGACCGAGCCCGCCCTCAGTGTGCATTCGGTGAAACCTCTCTCGAATTCGTCCAAGGGGTTGAACCTGTGCTTGAATATCTCGGATGCCTCACCGGGGCCGAACAGGTAGGAGTTGATGGCGTGCTGTCCCGTCAGCAGCAGCTTGCCTACAGAGAAGCGCCTTACGGAATTCATATATGTGTCCCTGCCGTTCCCTGAGTCAGGGAGGTTGCTCTCCGCTTCGGCCAACTCGTCTGTCAAAAGGGCCTCGAGCCTTTCGCGGTCGCCGTAGCCCGCGAGCTCGATGGCTCTGGCGGCGTAGAGCATGCACTGTACCGTTTCGATGCCGGAAATGTCGTTGAAGAACCAACCGCATGACGTGTACATGAAGAGGGCATATCGCTGAGACTCGAGAAGCGACAGCACCTTGCACAGCTCGGAGGGCGAGAGTGGGCGGCGTGCACGCTCGGCTATGAACCGATCGGCTTGCCGCCGAAGGCCGTCCTCGATCATGGCGATATAGTCGTTACGCGCCATCCATGGATCGGACAGCAGGGATCCGCATTCGATCTCGTATAGCCGGGTTAGGGCGTCCCTGAGCTTGTCGAATCCTCTTCTGAGCGGTGCGCGCCATTTCTGGTTCCAGCCGGCGGGTGCCGCAACGCTGCATCCGCAGTCCTCTTTCCAGTGCCCGACACCGTGCGAGCACGACCAGGCGGTTCCCTCTCCGTCAGGTCCCGGTTTAAGCTGAACTTCCCACACTGGCTCGTTGTCGTCTAGGTATGCGCCGAAGTTCGTCATCTTGAAAGTACCGTCGGCAAGGGAGCGGTCGATGAGATAGGAGAGGGCCATGTCGGCGAATGGCTCGTGGTGCCCGTATATCTCACCGTCCGAGGCTACTACGACCAGGTCGTTCCCGCATCTCTCGTAGGCGTCCGAGATGGCCGCAATGAAGTTGTCCCCGTTTCTGAGCAGGTGGTTGAAGCTGATGTCCTGAGCCAGCCCGGCGTCGTAGAAGAATATGTCGATGTAGCTGCGCCTCCGGCGGCGGCCGCTGGCTCCACGGGAAAAGCATCTGTAGGGGAAGCCCGTGGGTATGGATCCGTCGGAGACGTTCTTCCAACCCGAGCTTCTATCCAGCGGCCTGATCCGCAAGGCCTGCCGTGGCGAGAGAATCGTGAAACGGAACGGCGAGGCCGTCAGTATCTCGAGTGTTTGCTCGTTTATGGCGGTCTCCGAAAGCCATATCCCCTCGGGGCTCCGGGAGAATCGTGTCTCGAAATCGCGTATGCACCAGTGGATCTGTGTTTCCTGGTCGCGCCTGTTTGCCAGCGGCATGATTATGTGGTTGTATATCTGGGCAAGCGCGTTTCCATGCCCTCCAAGGCGGGCGGCGCTGGCCCTGTCCGCCTCCAGAATGCGTTCGTAGAGGCCGGGCGAGTTGTTCTCGATCCACGAGAGCAGGGTGGGACCGAAGTTGAAGCTTATCCATTCGTAGTTGTTTATGATCCGGGAGATTCTCCCGTATCCGTCGAGGCGGCGGGAGTGGCCGTTGGGGATGTAGCACTCGCTGGCGATCCTCTCGTTCCAGTCGTGATAGGGTGAGGCGCTCTCCTGGCGGTCGATCCTCTCGGTCCATGGATTTTCGCGGGGCGGCTGGTAGAAATGGCCGTGGACAACTAGACTTCTGTTTCTCTGGCCGTCCATCATCTAATCGCTCCCGGGGTCAGGTTGGGCTGCACCGGTCTTCTACATACGTGTTCTGTAGACTCCGTAATCGATGTCGGGGAATATGTTGTCGATTCCCTCAATTTCCCTGAGCCACCTCTCGTCGATCCTGGACGAGGATATGTCGTGATAAAGCTTGTTGAACCTCGCTATGTGGTCGGAGGTCCTCTTCTGCGCATATTCCACCATGGTTCCGGTTTTCATTATGAAGGCCCAATCGCTGCTCTGGGCGAGCAGCAGCTCCCTGGCCGCCTGATTGAGGGCGCGAGCGGTGAGTCCGTCCACCCGCTCGAAACGGTCGGCGAGCTCCACCATCCTGTCCGACATCATGTGGATATGGGGATAGATCCAATCGTTGCTCCCCTCGAGCCATACCTCGTTGTAGCCCTTCCAGCCCCAGGAGGACATCGAAGGTGTGATCACCTGGAGCTTGGGGTGCCTTTCGAGGTATTCCGAAGGGGTTATGGTGCTGATCGTGTCCTGGTCGAAATGTATCTTTCTGAGAAGGAAGTCCAGCCACTCCGGTCCCTCGTACCACCAGTGACCGAACAGTTCTGCATCGTAAGGGGATACTATGATAGGCTTGATGCCGAGAATGCCGCTCAGGTAATCAATCTGCCTCTCTCTGTTGAACATGAAGTTGCCGGCGTGCTCGGCCGCCTTCTCTCTGGCTCTGGCCGGGTTGTACGGGGCCTTGGCGGGGGTCGGCCCGGTGATCCTGTAGTACTTGATTCCGAGGTTCGATCGGGAACCGTCCCCGTGCAGATAGGGTCGGATGTACTCGTAGTCGAGGTCGAAGCCCACATCCCTGTAGAACTCCCGGTATTCGTAGTCTCCCGGGTAACCTTCCTCGGCGCTCCACACCTGTTTCGACGATTCCCTGTCCCTGCCGAAGGCGGCGACGGCCGACCTGCAGTACACCGGAGCGAACACCCCGTACCTCGGCCTCGGGCTGCCGAAGAGTATCCCGTGTGTATCGGTGAAGAAGAACCGGATTCCGCAATCCCTGAGCACCTCGTCTATCCCGGGGGCGTATCCGCACTCGGGGAGCCAGATGCCTCGTGGAGGCCTCCCGAGGTGTTTCTCGTAATGTGACGCCGCCACCCTGATCTGAGCGGCTGCGGCGGTCCTGTTGGTCATGAGCGGCAGAAATCCATGGGTCGCTCCGCTAGTTATTATCTCCACGAATCCCAATTCCTGGTAGCGCCTGAATGCCGGTATAAGCCTGCTGTCGTAGCGCTCGAGAAAGATCTGCCTCGCCCTGGACAGCCTGTAGTGGTACATGAGCGCCAGCTCGTGGAATTCGGGCATCCACCGGGTGCGCTCGATCTCCCTGCCCGCAAGCTCGATAAGCTTGTTGAGATGACGCAGGTAACGGTACTGGAGCAGGGGATCGGTCATCATTGATATGAGGGTAGGCGTGAGAGAGATCGTTATCCGGAAATCCACCCTCTCGTCTATGAGCCGGTCGAATATATCTATCATCGGGATGTATGTTTCCGTCAGGGCCTCGAAGAACCAATCCTCCTCGAGGAAATCGTCGTGCTCGGGGTGCCTGACGTACGGAAGGTGCGCGTGCAGCACCAGGGCGAGATAGCCCTTCCCCCGGTCCTTCATTTGAGCACCGGCGCTTTCTCTTTGGAGGACTTGTTGACAGCAGTGTTCACCGTGCGCTCCTCTTTCCCGTCGCCAGACGTGGCCGTGACGGGCAATTTGATCTTGCCGTCGGGAAGCGCGAAGCGCAGCGAGAACGTGCCATCCCCTCTCAGCTTGACTTCCTTGCCCTGTATCCTGACACGGGCGTCGGGCTCGGTCTCGCCGTACAGTATCAGCTCGGTCGCCACCTTGAGCCTGAATCCCCGCGCCATATCCCCTCGCCGCATACCTCCGCTTCCGAGGCTGGATACGGCGCCCGATCCCATCTCCTCTTCGAGCCTTCGACCGAGAAGCTCGCCCAGTTCGGCGGATCCACCGTGTGCGCCGTAGCCGCCGGAGGCGGCGAAGATGCGCTCGAATATCTCCTCCGGCACCATCCACCTGTCGTCCACGACGTCACTGACGGTCCCGGAGGGCGTTTCCACGGTGTTCGACCGGGCTATCTCGATGAATCTGCCGTCCGGGGAGAGTATCCCGACGGCTATCACGAAACGGCGCCCGGAAGGGACATTGATGTACCAATTCCGGGCTTCCGTCCCCGGTTCGATGTCGGAATGGACCTTTTTCCTTTTCGTGACATCGTAGATGCGCAGTATAGTTTTGCACTGCGGCCATTCGTCCTTGAGCATCCTCTCGAGCTCATCGTAGCGCTGTGTGGTAACCTCCCAGTAGGTGAACAGCCAGTGCGGATCGCGAACCATGGCTACAATGCGGTCTATACCGTACTCCTTGGGGATCTCGATGGATTCGAGGGGCTGGGTGATGGCGGCTTCGGAGCCCAGGTAGTACTTGCCGCTCTCAGCCATCTGCCTTATCGTCCTGGCACCGGGTATCTTATCTGAGGGGGCGGCGGATTCCCGGATCCGTTTGCCTGCCGCCTTTGGCTTCGTGCCGGCGCCGGCCCTCTTGGCGGCCTTTCGTCCCGGTGAGGACCTGCTTTTTCCGGCCGCTTTGGCTTTCACGGCCGAGCGGGGAGCCCCGGCGGCGCGCCCGCCCTTCCCACCGGACGGTTTCTTGCGCTTTTTTCCCTTCATGTCGCTTTTGATAACACGTATCAACTCGGCTTTCAGCATGCGGACCGTCACATCGAGCTTTCTAGACCTCGCAAGCTTAACAAGCTCGGCCTTTGTCATCTTGTTCAGTTCATCCTTGGCCATCCCAGTTCACTCCTCCTTTTCCCCGGCTCGGGGAAAATCGACATATTGATCCAAGGCGGTCGTGATACGTCGTATCGTGATTAATCGCGCGGGAAATGCGTCCTGCGCGTGGAGGCGGTGAATGCCGTGGCATTCTTGCCGCGCTCCGGCCGCTCTCACGTTTAATCAATAAAAGGGTGATGGAAGCCGGTTGTCAAGGGCAAAGCTGCTACGCACGGAACATTTGCTCCGAAACCCGGGTTGACCGGATGGATCAGTCGAAATGGGCGTTTACAACGGGAAGAACCTTGAAGGGCGCTGAGTTGTTTTTTGCTATGTTTATCAAACCCAGCTGGACGCCTTTGAGCTGTTCCGCGTAGTTCAGGATGCCTATCGTGAGGCCCACCTGTATGCCCTCGTAGTAGTTCACGGCGCCGATAGAGAATCCGTTCAGGTCGTCGGCCTTCACCAGTGCAGACGCGCAGGCGAATCCGGTGATATGCTCGGCCCTTGCGCTTATGCCGCTCGCCGCGAAGCCCCTTATGTCGTATTCGGCATCTATGTCTATGCCGTGCAAGGTCAGCCATTCCACCCTTTCCGCCTCTATCCCGTGGAATGAAATTCCGGAATCATCGAATGACACCATTCCGATGCCTCCGGCGTTGATTCCCGACAGCCCACGTTCGGCGATAAGGGCGCCGCCGCTCAGGGAGATTCCCGACATGCCGCCTTCACTCAGGCAGACCAGGCCGGAGATATTGATACCGGTAGTCGATCCGCCTGAAATGTTGGCAAGACCGCCCACGATCACCCCTCCCGAGTTGTCTTCGCATACGTTCGCTATCCCGCCGACGGTTATCCCGTTCAGATTGCCTTCGCATACGTTCGCGAGACCGCCTGCCGTGATGCCGTGCAGGTTGCCCTCGCACACGTTCGCAATCCCTCCCGCCGCTATCCCGAGCACGTCCCCCTCGACCACGTTCGCAAGACCTCCGAGCGTAATACCGCGGGAGCCCCCACCGCACACGTTCGCGATTCCCCCCAGGGTTATGCCTTGTGCATAGCCGCCGCATACGTTCGCCAGCCCTCCGGCCGTGATGCCTTGCAGCCTGCCGTCGCATACATTCGCAATCCCTCCCGCTGCGATCCCGAGCATGTCTCCCTCGACCACGTTCGCCAGCCCTCCGACCGTGATCCCCTCGAGACCGCCGTCGATAACGTTCGCGAGCCCACCCAGGTGTATGCCGATCATTCCGCCGCCGGCGACGTTCGCGAGCCCCCCGCAGGCAAGACCGCTCATCCTGCCGCTTACGACGTTCGCAAGCCCGCCGAACGAGATCCCGCTCATTCCACCGCCGATCACATTTGCGAGCCCGCCTACGGATATGCCGGACATCGTATCCTCGGTGATCGTCGACAACCCACCGATAGTGATCCCGAGGTTGTCGCCTTCGGAGACTGTGGCGAGCCCTCCCACCGAGATCCCGGAAATCAATGATCCGGCTTCCACGGAAATCAGCCCGAGAGAGATGAAATGCAGCTCGTCGCCCTTGGGGCCGTACAGACCGAATGATATACCGCGCAGTACGGCGTCGGGGTTCTCTTTCGGTTTCCAAAGCGTTATGTTGACTCCATCGACGCTCTCGACGTACTCGTCGACCATATTTATCCTGAGCCCTTTGAAACGGGACGAGTTTCCAAAGCTTATGCCGAAGTTGTCGACCGCCAGATCCAGGCTCTCGTAGCTGCACGCATGGGTATGAGCGCAGCCGGGAGCCGCATGCACCGCAGTGACGGCGGAAATGAGCAGGGCGGTGAAGAGGATGAGCCGGGCCGTAATTACTGAAAACATGGTTATATCCTTTCTGATGGGTGGAAAGGAGTTTGAGTCGATTTGCGTTTTGAATGATCTCTTAAATGATATACGAGATATCAGGGCAATTGTTGCGGGTGAGGGGAATCCACCGCAGTGATCCGAGAGGGGTGTTGCCGGGGGCGGAGTATTGACATGAGCGCTACCGGCCTGCGGGTGAAGACGGGACCGTATGCGGGCGGCTTTCCGCCCCGGGAACCCTATCCGCTCGTGAAGAAGTCGAATATGTTTCCGAGCATGCTGCTGGGCGCCTGGTAGATTTCCGTGTACTTGCATCTCGTGCATGTGACGGTCGTGAACCTCTTGCTCTGGACGTCGAAGATCTTGGTGAAGAATCCCCCGGCAGCCCTGAACTCGCCGACGTCACACTGGCGGTTCGAGCATTTCGGACATTTGAAATTGATCTGATTCAAGCCTGTACCTCCCCGTTTGCTGGCATGTGCTTCTACTGATACTACAGGCGGAGCCCCGGATTTATTCAACGGAAAATGACCGTTCGATTCACAGGTCCCCCTTGGCCAACCTACTCCTTGACAGCGTCGGGCCCTTCGATTAATCTCGCTGCTGTAATATGGAAATGGAAAAAAAAAGATAGGACCCGGCGATAACGCCGGATACGGGGGCGGACCGGAAGATGGACGCGTCATTGTGGTCATGCCCGCTTACAACGCCGCCCTCACGCTGCAGAAGACGGTAGAGGAAATCCCCGAAAACCTTGTAGACGAGATTCTCCTCGTCGATGACGGCTCTTCCGATAATACGGTGGAGATAGCCAGATCTCTGGGGATCACCGTGATCGAGCACGAGAGGACGCTCGGGTACGGCGGCAACCAGAAAACCTGCTACAGATATGCTCTCGAGCATGGATACGACATGATAATCATGCTCCATCCGGACTACCAGTACGACTCACGGATGGTGGATGTGCTCATCAAGCCGATAAGGCTCGGTCTCTGCGACTTCATGATGGGCAACCGGATAAGGACCAGGAGCGAGGCGCTGCGGGGCGGCATGCCCTTTTACAAGTACATATCGAACAGGCTGCTCACGCTAATCGAGAATATAGTGTTGGGGCAGAACCTGGGGGAGATGCACTCCGGGCTCAGGGCATACAGCAGGAGGCTCCTGGAGATCGTGCCGTTCGAGAGGAACTCGGACGATTTCGTATTCGACAGCCAGATGATCGCTCAATCGGTCTACTTCGGATTTCGCCTCGGGGATGTTCCGGTGGAGGTTCGGTACATGAAGGAGGCGAGCTCTATTGATTTCGGACGGTCCCTCAAGTACGGATTGTGCACGCTGTGGACGCTCGCAAGGTATGCCCTGGCCTGCATGGGGATCCGGGGGAGGCTGTTCGAGGGCGGCGGAGGTAGTCGCTGAGTGAGTTTCCACTTCTTTGAACTGTCCATGGACGGCGCATCGGAAGGCGGGGCGTTCACACGCTTCATCTCCACCCCCCGTTATCAGTTCCTCGTTATACTCGTGCTCGCATCGTTTCTCTGCACCATAAAGCTGGGCAGGGGAGGACTGGCCGCGCATGACGAGTGTTATTACGCTCAGAAGGCCAAGGAGATGCTCGACAGCGGCGACTGGCTTACGCCCACATTCGGGGGCAGGGTCAGGTTCGACAACCCACCGGTTCACATTTGGGTGGTCGCGGCGAGCTTCAAGATATTCGGTACGAGCGACTGGTCCGCCAGGATCCCGACAGCCGTTCAGGCCGTACTCGTCATCCTGCTGACCTACCTGCTCGCGCAGTGGTTGTTCGGCCTGCCATGGATCAGCCTGCTCTCCGCATCGGGGCTTCTTCTGTGCGACTATTTCTACAAGTTTTCACGCAAGGCGCACATGGATCATCTTATGACGCTTCTGTTCATGTCCGCCCTCCTCTCATTCATCGCGGGCAGGAGAAGGAACCAGGCGTGGTTCCTGCTGACGGGATTGTCGATAGGGCTGGCGGTACTGACCAAATCCGCACTGGGGCTGTTCCCGCTAATCGTAGTGGCACTGTACATAGTGATCGAAAGGGAATGGGGACTGCTGAGGAGACCGCTATTCTGGGGCGGGCTTGCCGTCTGCGCGCTAGTTGTGCTTGGATGGTATGCATACGAGTACGACCTCTACGGCCAGCGTTTCATCAGGGCCCATGTCAATTGGCTCCTCTACCAGCGATCGATCCTGGGGAGCCGGTACGGCGCATCTGGAACGGTTCATGCCTTTCTGGCAAAGATGGGGAGCAACCTGTATTTTTTCATCCGTGATGCGCACATCTGGTTTGTTATGGGAGTTCTTGGCATGGCCGGATGGCTGATTCGGAAGGGAGGCGGAAGGCCGGACCGCGGAGAGAGCAGAAGGGAAGCAATGATACTGCCTCTCTGGCTGGCCGTGCCGGTGATCATAATGACCTTCTCCGGAGAGTTCAAGACTTGGTACCTCATGCCGGTCTTCGTGCCGCTGTCCATATTCTCGGCCATTTTTCTCTCACGCGTCCTCGGTGGTGGGAGGGGGATACGGATCGCGAGCATCACCGCGCTGGCCATGCTTGCGCTCCACCTGGCGGTGCTGACCATGACACCTCTGTTCACGCTCGATGTGGGGCACGGGGTGAGGCACCCGGGGATAAGGAAGCTGGCGACGAAGGTGAGGGCGCTGGAGCAGGGGAAGCGGGGGAGAACGATCCTGTTCCCGGCGACCGATGATATAGCAGCGGTCAACGGCCTGGGCGTATGCCCGTTCAGTTACTGGAGCATAGTACAACCGTGGACTTTCTACAGCGATCAGACCCTGTTCCCGCCCGAATACGAACCGTCCATCGATCAGGTGCGCGCATACATGGACGATGAGGAGGGCGTATGCCTGACAACCGGACGGGGGTACGAGGTTCTATCGGGCGGGGGGGAACTGCCTTACCGGGTTATCGGGAGGGTCAGGGACGGCAGCATGGAATATGTAGCTTGTTGCGGCGCAAGGAGCTACGAGAAGTGGCGGGAGATCATCGAGGGGGACTTTTCGGCTCCTCCCTCGTACGGCCGCCGTTACCGGTGATTCCGGCGGCGGTCGGCATGCCATAAGCTGCGATTTTCCATTTGACTGAAGTGGATTAATTGTTATAAATTTCAATTCTTACATTGCAACGGGGCAGTTTGTCATAAGCCTGCGGAAGAGGGCAATGAGGGGGTCTTTGCCTTGAGGGGTGTAATGGTGATGATGGGCCGGGCCCGGTTCCGGCGGGCTGCTTGCTGTTTGAAGGGATACAGGTCCCAGGGCGGGGCTGATTAAATATATTGGCGTTCAGGCTGGAAATAAGGTGAGGAGAGAGTGACTAAAAATCTGAGAATAAAGATCATCCTTGTGCTGGTTATCCTGATGGGGTCGCTGTATTTTATCTATCCGACCTTCCAGGTGGCTACAATGAGCTCCGAGGAGCGGGAGAGGCTCGAGACCGAGGATCCCGATAAGTTCGACGCGCTGATGGCTAAAACGATCAAGCGCGGACTGGATCTGAAGGGGGGCATGCACCTGGTCCTCGAAGTCGACGATTCGCAGCTCAAGGACGATGAGAAAAAGGATATTCTCGACAGGGCGCTGGAGATCATACGTAACCGCGTCGACCAGTTCGGTGTTTCGGAACCGATCATACAGAAACAGGGGGCCAGGCGAATAATCGTTCAGCTGCCGGGACTGCAGGACGCGGAGAGGGCCAAGAGGCTGATCGGGCAGACCGCGATGCTTCAATGGCGCCTCGTGAGGCAGCAGCAGGAGGTTGCCGGAATACTGGGCAGGCTGGACGAGCACTTCAAGCTCGAAATGGGTGATTCGATCGTGGAGATTCTCCCCGGATTGCAGGATACGCTGCTGGGCGAGGTCCCCGAGACACCGGAGGCCGATATGGTCGAGGGAACGGCCCTGGTCGACACCTCGGCTCCGGACAGCACGCTGCCCGTGCCGGGGCTCGATATGGATATGGATCTACCCCTCCAGACGGTAAACAAGGATAAGCCTTTCTCGTCACTGTTCAGCAGCTTCTACAGGGACTGGCTTGTCGTGAGCGAAGCGAACGTCCCGAGGGTTAACAGGATGCTGGCGCAGCCGGAGGTGGCGGAGGAGATCCCGGAGGACTCGGAGTTCATGTGGTACGATGAGTGGATCACTACGAGGGAAGGCCGGGTGAAGTTCCTCTTCCTGCTGGCTAAGGACGTCATGATATCCGGAGCCAATCTGGTGGACGCATCGCCGAGACCCGATCCACAGACACCGACCCAGCTCGTTGTGAACTTCAGGTTCAACAGGACGGGCGCGAGGCTGTTCTCGAGGTTCACCGGAGAGAACGTCGGCCGTTTCACGGCCATAGTACTCGACGGAAAGATCAAATCGTACCCCGTGATTAAGACTAAGATCCCTAACGGTCAGGGGATAATCGAGGGCTTCACCGACGAGGAGGCGAGGGATGTGGCGATCGTGCTCCGGGCGGGCGCGCTCCCTGCACCGATGTTCATCAGGGAGGAGAGAACGGTCGGGCCCAGCCTCGGTGCGGATTCGATCCGCATGGGTGTGAAAGCATCTCTTTTCGGTCTCGCGGTGGTTCTGCTGTTCATGCTCATCTATTACAGGATTTCAGGTGTAATAGCATCGTTGGCCCTTATTCTCAATCTGATAGTTCTTTTCGGTCTGCTCGCATACCTGGGCGCGGCGCTGACGCTGCCGGGCATAGCGGGGATAATTCTTACGATAGGTATGGCGATCGACGCAAATGTGCTTATCTTCGAAAGGATACGTGAAGAGCTGCGTAAGGCGAAGACTGTCCGCTCCTCGATCGACGCGGGTTACGAACGGGCATTCACGACCATTTTGGATGCCAACATAACGACCCTTATAACAGCTGTGGTTCTGTGGCAGTTCGGGACGGGACCCATCAAGGGCTTCGCAACTACGCTGAGCATCGGGATCGTAGTAAGCATGTTCACCGCCCTCGTATTCAGCAGGGTTATATTCGACATCTGGACGAGCGGCGGCAGGGTAACTAAATTGAGTATATAGATTTGGCATCCTTAGAGGAGTAGAAATGCGGTTTTTCGGCGAGACACACTTCAAATTCATAGAGTTCAGGTACAGGGCCTTCATTCTTTCAATGGCCCTCATAGTCGCCGGACTTGTATCCTTGATAATAAGGGGAGGGCCGAATCTCGGGATAGATTTCGAGGGAGGCACACTTATACAGGTTCGGTTCGACGGGCATGTGGATGTGAAGGAACTCAGGGATGTCGTCGAGGGGGCTGGGTACGGAGGCGGGGAGATCCAGGAATTCGGACAGGTGAACGAATACCTGATCAAGATAGAGAAGATCAGCGAAACCGAGCTCGCATCGACAAAACTGCTGGAGGCCTTGGCTGCGGCGGAGCCCGATCACGATTGGCGCATAGTCGATGTAGACGAGATCGCACCTGATCCGGCGTCCGGCTCGGAGGGTGGGAACCTGGTCGTCGTCGAGTCCGATCGGCTTCCACAGGTAGAGGGGCTTATCGAGAAGGTCAGGGACGGTGGTGTGGGGATCATAGCCGCGACAAAGGAGACCGAGACGCGGATCGCTTTCCGCATGCCGTTTCTGGGGGTAGAGGCCAAGGCGGCCCAGAGATTGAAGGAGGACCTTGCAAGCAGCTTCACGGACAGGGAGATCGAAATAAGAAGAACGGAGACGGTTGGGCCGAAGATCGGCGAGGAGCTGAAGAACAGGACATGGGCGGCGATCATCATCTCGATATTCGGGATCCTGGTCTATATCAGCTGGAGGTTCGAGTTCAAGTTCGCGATCGGGGCGATCATCGCGCTTATCCATGATGTTGTCATCACCGTGGGTGTTTTTTCGCTTCTGGACAAGGAGATATCCATATCCATAGTCGCCGCGCTGCTCACAATCGTCGGATACTCTCTCAATGACACGATCGTGGTGTTCGACAGGATAAGGGAGAACTTCAACCTTCGAAGAAAGGTCTCCTCATACGAGAGCATGATAAATATTTCCATCAACTCGTCGCTGAGCAGGACCATCATCACTTCGTTGACTACGTTTATAGTCGTGCTTTTCCTGCTTGTCATGGGCGGTGAAGTGATTCATGATTTCGCCTTCGCCCTGATGGTGGGGATAATCGTGGGGACGTACTCGTCCATCTTCGTGGCGAGCCCCATCCTCGTGGAATGGCGGAACCGGATAGACGCACGGCGCAAGAGGGCCAAGTGAAAGGGAACCCGCCCGTCTTCGGTTTTATTCGGGACCTGATCGGAATCAGCGCACATAGTTGAGGAGCTTGGAGTCCGGCAGGGGCAGCATCGCCGGTGGGCGCGTGGCCTCAGCCCTGAAACGGGGGACTCGCTTGGCAGATATATTCCAGCATATCGGGCTCGTCCTGTTCTACGTTCTTCTCTTCATCCTGAATCTTCTGATATTCCTGGGGATTCCTGGGAGCTGGATCGCGCTGGCGGCCATTCTGATATATGACATAGCCTCCGGATTCTCGACGGTGGGGTGGGTGCTGCTTGTGATGGTGGCCGTTGCGATTCTGGGCGAGCTCGTGGAATCGTTCCTCGGGCTGGTTTACGTTGCGCAGAAGGGAGCCACCAAGTGGGGCGTGATCGGGGCGTTCGTCGGGGGATTCGGCGGTGTTATAGCCGGTTCGCTGGTGATTCCTTTCATAGGGAGCGTACTCTTCGGACTTGCGGGCGCCTTTACGGGTGCCGTTATCTGCGAGTACCTGTACTACGAATCAATGGATAAGGCCCTCAAGACGGGTTTTTTCGCATTCATCGGGAAGCTGGGCGCGATGCTGGTAAAGTACGCCCTGGGCCTGGTGATGATCGGGATCTTTATATACATGAGCTGGAGATAGCCCGCGGCATAAGCTCAGGCTCGGGGGCCGGGCGCTCTTCGAAGCGGGGGGCGGGTGTCCTCTTTTGTAGAATAGCATTCCCCAAAAGTGGACGGCTTTGGTGGCCGGTGCACTGTAATTCCTTATATATAGTGTAATTGTATCGGAATAATCCTGGCATGTCCCTTGCCCTTATCTATATTTGCGCATTCTACCCTCTGTTTCGCCCGGATGTGCAAGGGCGGTATTGGGGTGGTGTCTGTCTTCTTGAACTGGTGGTGAGCTGGAGATGAAGGTCTTCTCCCGGACCGTTGATGGCGCTTTTTTCGGATCTGTATTGCGTGTGGTCGGCCGGCTTGTCGTATCCGTGCTGCTTGTGGCGGCCGTTTGCGCGACGTGTGCGCTCGCACAGAGGGATGTGAAGATAAAGCTTGGGGATAAGCGGGAAATCACGCCGGAGTTGCACAAGATCTTCGGTGAGATCGAGACGGCCTGGCAGGATTCCGACGCAAAGAAGCTTTCGAGCTTCGCAGGCGATTCCAAGGTCTTTCTGAACGTCCGCGGTCTGGGCAGAAGGGCGGGATATTACAGCAGGCCCCAGCTGTACTACATGTTCAAGAAGATGTTCGAGGGCATGCGAAACATCAGGTTCGAATTCGTCGGCTTCCAGAGATTCAGCAGGTCCGAAATGAGGGTTTACGGGATAGCCGAACGCAGCTATACGAATACCGGCAGGGGAAGATTCTTCAAAGATAAGGTTTACGTCACTTTGATGAAAGAAGAGAAGAAGTGGGTTGTGGTCGAGATCAAGACGATTTAGAATTCATGGAGATGTTATTCCAGAAGACCGGGAACTTAGACGTATGGATCGAGAGCAGAAAACCTTCCTTGCCCTTCTGTGGGCGTTTCTCCTTGGCACGCTGATATTCTTCATCCTTTTCCTATCCCTGGGACGCATATATCTACCTACTCCGGTTTGGGTGATGCTTCTGCTTCTGGACCTGGGATTTATCGTATTTCTGTTTGTGCCGAGGGTGACAAAGAGCTTATTCGATCCGAGAAGCGGCAGGAGGATCGAGAGGGGATGGTACCCGCACACACTCTCTGAGATCCTCGAGGGGGGTGAGGATGGAGGCGGCGGCAACGCCAGGGCTCCTGTCAGGGCCGTATCGCCGGTGCCTCTCATTCCGCTTATTCTCATGATAGTACCCATCCTGCTGTCGGTTAGCATGATCCCGGACGAAAGCGATTGGAACAGGAGGGAGGCGGATAGGATAGGTGGGATTTACGACGACGCCTATAGGAGGCTGGGCGAGCTCGAGACCGTCTCCAGTGAGGCCGGCGAGGTTGTGTCCGCGCATATAGGTGATATAAGGCCGTCGGAGATGGGGCGGGAGGCGCGGAGGCGGCTGATGCACTGGTGCGATTCTCTCGCCGGTACGATCTCACGGCGTCTGGAGCCGTTCAATGAGATGGGGCTTCAGGTGTTCTCGTCCAGGGGTGAACGGGTGGCTTGGGGTGGCCGGCCCAGATTCTTCGGGAGGATCGGGCCGCAAGGCGTGGGTAGAAGGCTGTTCACCGATAGAACGCAGCTCTACACGCTGCTCGTTCTGGATGCTCCCCTTGGAAACGGGGGGAGGGTGGTCGTCGATATACCCGTGGAGGTAAATTACTTCATAAGCAATCAATTCCTCAGGAGTACGAGCATCGGTGAGTACTTGGCGGAGGAGTACGGCGAGGAGGTCGAGCTGAATTTTTCACTGGGCAGGCTCGGTGGAAGGTCGGAGCACGGCGGGTACACATCGGACAAAACAGATGCGCAGATACTCTTCAATCCGAACGAGGGCGTGAAGGCTTACGGGGTGATAAAATCGTCGATCGGGCCTCCGATTGCGGGGCTCATGATCAACGGAAGGTCCTACGATTCCGTTTCACGGAGGCTGGAAGGAAGAAGGATACTGTGGGCGGGTGTGACAATCACCCTGATCGTGATTATCATTGCCCGCTGGGTGTACCGGAGGTACGGCAAGAGAAGACCGCGGGGGGAAGCCGGGTCATGGATATTATTGAAGAGGACCCTGATGCTTCTGGGCTTCCTCGTTGTCATCAGGTTCCTGCTTTTGAGGCTCGAGATCCCGGGAAGCTTTCTGGACGTGAGCCTTTTCGATCCGGCCCTGTTCGCGGACAACATCCCGGGTGGATTGACCAGGACGGCGGGGGATTTTCTGGTCACTTCGCTTTTCGCGCTGATAATGGTGTTCGGATCCGTGAAGACGTTCCGCACTAATTATCCGGGGTCCATGGAGAGGGGATTCGTCTCCGGCCGGAGGATCTCGTGGCCCGGCCTGCTGGCAAAATCGTTAGGGCTGACCGCGGTTCTAGCCGTCTCGCTGTACGCGGTTTCCAACATCGTCTCGCGGGTGGTATTGAACGCCAACCCGCGATTGATAGGGCTGGATGTCGAATTCTTCGAGCTATCCGTCGTCGTGCTGCACATGGCATTGCTGTTCTCCGTGTCGGCGGTCTTTATTGCAGCTATCGCACTGACCAGGCTTATCATGGTTTCGGGAAACGCAGGGGCCGCCGAGGCGGCTATCGCCTCGGTTTTGGCGCTTGTGCCGCTCGGCGTCCTGTTTGATTTGGGTCTGATGCCCCTCATCTGCGGTGTTGGGCTTCTCGCCCTCTCGTCGAGGGTGTTTCCCCTTCTCAAAAAGGAGGATGTGACCTCCGTAATATTCTCGTCCTTCTTTCTCGTCCTGATATGTTCACTCGCGGTTTTCGGAGTAGCCGAGGATGAGTACGAGGAGCTCAGGAAGAACAGGGTCATGGAGAAGCTGCACGCCTACAATTATCCTGATGACAACTGGCTTCAGGCCGTGCTGCCCGATCTGTGCGAGGAGGTTACGGCAGACCGGAGCATATTCTCGAGAATCCTTTTAAAGAGGGAATCGACCGCGTTCGAGCTTTGGGCGAAAAGCGCGCTGAGCAGCTATAGGGTATCCTGCATGATCGAGGTATACGACGATCTGGGTGAGCGCTTCTCAACGTTCGAGGTCGGAATGCCCTACGAGCCGCCTCGATCCGATGCCAGGGACCGGTGGGATGGGGACGGGCCGGGGGTGACACGCGTGGAACAGGATACGCGTGACGGCAAGGTCTATTATTTCAGGGGTACGGCTCCAATAGTGCAGGCTGGCGGAAAGGAGGTCGGGAGAGTCGAGGTCACGATTCCGTATTTCTTCGAGAATCCCGAGCTGTTGGCGCAGACGGGTCCGATGGCGCCGGCCATTCTACAGAATATCGAGAGGGGCTCCATAGCACCCAGAATAGACGAGCCGGAGGATCTGCTGGTGGCAAGGCTGGCCGGGAGGAGGATAGCGGCCTCATCTACTCCGATGCTGCCGTCGGGGACCGTGCTGCCGGCATACGAGGGGGATTGGCTCGATCTCGAGGTCGGGAGCTTGAGCTACACATGTGCGGCCATGGAAGGTGATGAAGGGGCGTGTTATCTTGTCGGGTACAGATCGGCGGGGCTGCTGGAGGCGCTTCTTCAATGGGCGGCGGTTGTATCCCTGGATATAGTGCTGACGGTCATTTCACTTGTAGGGCTGTTTATAGTGAGAAGGCTTCCCATTCTCGGCAGCGTCACACCGGCGGTCTCCTTCGAGACCGGATTGGGATTCAGGCAGAAGATCATATTTTCGTTTCTCGCCGTATCGGTGCTGCCGGTGCTGATCCTCGGGATATTCTCGAACAGGTTCATCGAGGGGAGGTACAGGGGGGAAGGTGAGAGGGAAGCCATATCGGGGGTGAAATCCGCCTCTGCAATGATCGAGCATACGATTGAATCGGGTGCGGTGGAATTCGCGGCCAGTCAGTATATCGACGATATCCTCAACGGCGATGTGGATGCCGCGGTAAGGGATATATCGATGAACGAGGAGATCCAGTTCACGCTGCTAGGTACCGACGGCGAGGTGCTGCTTGACGAGAGCCTCGGAGATCTCGATAGGGGCGACGTGCAGGCCCTTCTCGGCGGCGAGGCTCACGGAAAGATATTTACGGTCTACGATCCCCCTTATCTCTATGGAGCGACCGTCGTACCCGTATCGTCGTCGAACGGCCGTGCGGGATACCTTTTCTACAGGAGGAGGTTGGATGACGGATTCATCGGTGGGGTGGCGGGAGTGCTGGGTAAGAATATAAACGTATACTACTCGGGCCTCATAAGGGCTTCGAGCGAGCGGGAGCTTTTCATGGGCGGTTTCCTGAACCCACTGGTAGCTTCCGATGTGTACGCGAACGTCGCTCTGGAGGGCAGCGGGAAGGCCCTCTTCGGGGAGAGGTTGGGAGACTACTCCTACCAGGTGGCAAGTTCCCCGATAGCCTCGATGAAGGGCGCCGAGAACGCGATCCTCACGGTGCCGATGCTATACCGCTCCGAGCTCGTAGAGAAGGAGCTGAGGAAAACATACACCCTGATTCTCGGGCTTCTGGCCCTGCTGCTCGTTGCGACGGTGATTCTCGGGGTTTTTCTGGCCGGGAAGATCTTCACACCGATAGCGGCCCTGTGGGGAGGGACGAGAAGGATAATCAACGGCGATCTAGAGTTCATGCTCGAGGCCGAGGCGCCGGACGAGGTGGGTGAGCTCGTCGATTCATTCAACACGATGACGGGTGCGTTGAGGGAGGCGAGACACGGTTTGATGGAACGCCAGAGATACCTCGCGACCGTTCTGGATAACGTTGCGACCGGCGTGATAGCTGTCGGAGCGGAAGGAGAGATAATAACACTCAATCCCGCCGGGGAGAGGATACTGGATACTTCGAGGGAGCTGGTTGTTGGCAAGAGACCCGACGAGATCGAGGGGGATGCGCTGAGACCGCTGATGGGTCTTTTTGCCCGGGGAGCGGGGGGCTCGGTCGAGAGAGAGATAACCCTTGCGGCGGGCGGGAAGCGTAGGACGGTTAAAGCCGTTGTGACCGGGCTGGAAGACGGTGAGGAGAGGCTCGGCACGGTTATCGTCTTCGATGATCTGACGGAGCTGATCCGCTCTAAGAAGCTATCGGCCTGGATAGAGATGGCGCGCCAGATCGCGCACGAGGTGAAGAATCCCTTAACACCGATCAGGCTCTCCACGCAGCTGATGAGCAGGGCCTATGCGGAGGGCAGTGAGGAGTTCGGTGAGATCTTCGAGAGCGGTGTGGAGACGGTGATCAAACAGATCGAGATACTGCGGAGGATCGCATCGGAGTTCTCGAGCTTCGGGAGGGTGGCGGAAATGGATATCGGGGTCATCGATCTCGACCCGTTCATGGAGGATTTTCTATCGGCATACAGGGGGGCGGAAAATGTGGATATACGATTCAGGCCGGGTGAAGGGCTGAAGGTCCTGGCGGACGGGGAAGGCCTGAGAAAGATACTTGTGAACCTCATGGAGAACGCGCTGGACGCAATGCCTTCTGGCGGTGAAGTGGATGTCGGATGCAGCGTATCCGGCGGCGTTGTGGAGGTGACGATAGCGGACAGCGGTACAGGGATCGCCCCGGAGCTTCAGGATAAGCTTTTCGAGCCTTATTTCTCCACGAAGACGAACGGTACGGGGCTGGGGCTCGCGATCTGCCGCAACCTTGCCAGGGAGATGGACGGGGATATCGTGCTGGGGAACGTCGAGCACGGAATGGGTGTAAAAGCGGTTGTTACCCTGCCGCTGGCGGATTGAGGGGCAATTGCCGCGGGATCAAGTGAATCCGGTCCGCGGATTCGATGCGGGCCGCGGGGCGTGGTTCAGGCGCGTATGGAGCGGATCGTGGAGGAGGCGTAGATGAGATCGAGGAGGTCGAGCGCGGCTGCCGGGCTGCTGGCATCGATGTGCCTGCTGGGGGCGGCGGTGTTTGCCTCGGCCTGGAGCGGTGAGGGTGGGGATGGCGTGCCCGCCCCGGATGCCAGGCTGCGTGTGGCAAGGCTGAGGTACGGAGGCGGCGGGGACTGGTACAGTGATCCTTCATCACTGGCGAACCTCTCCAGGGAATTCGAAGAGCGAACCGGCATACCGACCGTTTACGGGGAGAAGGTGCTGTCCCTCGATGATCCGGATCTGTTCCTGTTTCCTTTTCTCTATATTACAGGGCACGGGAACATCAAGTTTACCGGTGACGAGCTCGCCAGACTGAGGAGGCACTTGACAGGCGGAGGATTTCTGTACGCCGACGACAACTACGGGATGGACGAGCATTTCAGACGGACCGTGCAAGAACTTTTCCCCGAGGAGGAGCTTGTGCTGCTGCCGCTCGATCATCCTATATACCACTGTTTTTACGATCTGGAAGGCCCCCCGAAGATACACGAGCACGACGGCGGGCCGCCGCAGGGGCTGGGAGTTTTTCACGGCGACAGGCTTGTCATCTTTTACACGTACGAGAGTGATATAGGCGACGGCCTCGAAGATCCAGATGTGCATGACGACCCGCCCGGAAAGAGGGAACAGGCGATGCGGATGGCGGTCAACGTGCTCTACTATGCTGTGACGCGCTGACGGGCGGGGAGCGGCGGCAAGCGGGGGGACCCGTGGGTATGGTGAGGACATGAATGCAGATGGCGGCACTAAGGGCCACGGTCCGGCGGCGCGGGAGGACCGGTTCAGGGATTTGATGACCGGTCTGGCCTCAGCCAGACGCTTCTATGTGGTCAGGGGAGCGGTGTCCGTTCTGCTGACCACCGGGCTGGCTCTTCTCTCGGTTATCACGGCCCTGTTCGGGATCATGCCGCAGTGGCGGTTTTTGCCTATTCTCTCTTTCATAGTGTTCTGGGCGGGCATCTCTGCGGCCCTTGTCTATGCTTCCACGTCCATGGCCCGTTCCGTTTGCGGCATGGGCGATCTGGCGTTGAGCCTGGGCCGTGCGGCCGGCCGGGGGAGCTTCTTCTACGCCGCCCTCGAATTCTGCGATTCCGGCGAAAGACACGATAACTATTCGCGGCCGCTCATGTCTCTGACTGTACGCAAAGCGGCCGCGATGCTCGACAGGATACTGCCGCGCGATGTCTTCTCCGGAAACGGGAGGCCCGGGTGGACCCTGGCGGGGGTCGCCGCGGGGTTGGCCCTGGCCCTGCAGGCGGTGTTTTCCGGTGCCGGTATGGGGAGTGTATTCGCGGCTGTCCTCGATCCCGGCGCATCTTTCCGCGCAAAGCGGGGGGCAAATCTTGTATTGATAGAGGGCAGGCGAACCGTGATGGCCGGTGACGATGTAATCACGGAGGCGATCGTGTTCGGCTGCGGGGAGGGGGATGCCGTTGTCATGACCAGCCATATACCGGGCGTCTGGAAACGTCGTCCGGCGGAGGCCGACACATTGAGGTCGGATGGCACGGTGTTCCCGGTCTATAGGTATGCATTCAAAGACGTTGATACGAGTTTCGACTACTACTTCAATACTGGAACCGACAGCACGGCGGTTGGCAGGGTCGAGGTTGTGCACAGGCCCGTTGTCAACCGCGTTGGTGCCGTTCTCGATTTCCCGGACTACACGGCCGCCGCACCGGAGACGTTGAGAACGCTGGCCGGTAGGATTATCGCGCTGAGAGGCACGGAGGTCCGGCTCGAAGGTGAGGCGAGCAAGGATCTCCGGCTTGGGATCTTGAAGTTTGCATCGGGTAAGGATGCGGGGCTCGAGCTGTCCGGGTGTGTGCTTGAGGGATCATTCGTCGTGGAGGGTGACGATACGTTCACGGTCGAGGTTGTCGATTCGATCGGGCTGGAGAACGAGGCTCCTGTCGGGTACCCGGTCGTCTCCCTGAGGGACAGGCCGCCGGTCGTCGAGCTTTTCGCCCCGGAAGAGGGGGCGACACTGCCGCGGTCTCTGGTAACAACGGTTGCTTACAGAGCCTACGATGATTACGGGATCGCAGCGGTAAAGCTTCGGTTCATGAGGGAGGGCAAGGATGATGCCTTCGAAACCATAGATATGACACCATCATCCTGCACCCGGGCCCGCCTGCTGGAAGAGCTGTTCGAATGGTCTCTCGGGGACGTGGGGGTGTTCCCGGGCGACGGGATCCTGTTTTATCTGGAGGTGTCCGACAACAACACGGCAACGGGCCCCGGGATCGGCAGGACTGCGCAGCGCAGGTTGATCGTCCCTACGCTCTCGAATATCTATGCACAGATAAGGGAGGAGGAGGCCCGGCAGGAGGAGGATCTGGAGGATGTGATGGAGAGGGGACGCAGGATACGGGAACGGTTGAGAAAGCTATCGGATGATTTTCTCTCCGAGGGGGAGCTCGGCTGGGGAAGAAGGCAGGAATGGCAGGAGGTGGCCGAGCAGCACGGCGAGATGAGGGATAAGATCGGCGATGTGGCGGACAGGCTTGGCGAAACCCTCGGTGATCTCGAGAGGAACATGGCGACGACCCGGGAAATAGGGGAGAAGCTAGAACAGATGCGCAGGCTCCTCAAGCGGATAGAGAGCAAGGATCTCAGCGAGGCCATAGAGAGGCTGAGGAAGATGCTCGGCGGAATTTCGGAGGATGAGATAGCCGCAAGCATGGAAGAGATAGAGATGGACGCGGCCGACATCGCCGAGGACCTCGAGAGAACCATAGAGCTGCTGAAGAGGGTGATGAGGGAGGAGAGGATCGAGGAGCTCGTGCGCAGGATGGAGGAGATGCTGAAAGAGCAGAGGGCGGTCAGGGATTCCACGGCCGCCGGGTGTGAATCGGAGGGGAGCGGCGAGACCGATGATTGCAGCGGGCTTTCCGAACAGCAGGAGAGGATGGGGGAGAAGGCGGACGGATTCGAGGAGGATATGGAAGAATTCGCGAGGAGTGAGAGCGACAGCTCCCTGGTCAAGGAGATCGATGAGATGCTCGACAGGATGAGGGAGGCTGCTCTCGGTGAAAGAATGAGGCAGGCGGCGGGAGAGCTCGAGGAGGGAAAAAGGGAAGAGGCCCGCTGCACGCAGGATGGGACGATCAACGACATGCTCAGCCTGTACACCTCGCTCGGCAGATGTCAGATGTCCAATAGCATTATAGTGGACAGGGAGGTTCTCGGGAGGATCGAGAGGGCGGCAAGGGAGCTGGTCGAGGCGTCGAAGCTCGAGGAGGGGATCTCCGTGTCCCTGAGGTCTCGTAGCCCCGGCGTGGACAGGGAGGGCCTGATAGCGGAACAGCTGGTGCTGAAATCCGCGGTCCGCCGGATCACGGAGGATCTCAGCATTCTGGCGAGGAAATCAATGACGCTAACGAACAAGGTGTTCATGCATCTGGGGGCATCCCTGAAGAGAATCGACTCGGTCCTCGACGGTATCGAGGAGCAGAGGTTCAACGAGGCGGAGTCGGCCGCGGTGGAGGCCAGGACCAATCTGAACCTCGCCGTGATCGAGATCCTCAGGGCCAGTTCGTCCGGGGGAGGATCGGGCACGGGCTCACAGGGCGACATGAAGAGGCTTTTCGAGAGGCAGACGTCGATCGATCAGAGGCTTCAGAGCCTGATGGACTCGGGGCGGGCCGGGGCCTGGTCGATGGAGGATAGGGCACGGATGGCTAGAATAGCGGCCGAGCAGCGGAAGATGCACGAGGTGCTCGAGAGTATGCGGCGGGAAAGCGGTGGCGTGGATGGGATCTTGGGAAGAGTAGACGATATCCTGGACGAGATGGAGGATATCGCGGGCCGCCTGGAGGAGGGAGCGCTCGATGACGTGTTGCTGGACAGGGAGCAGGCGATCCTCGGCAGGATGTTGGAGTCTCAGAGGTCCATACAGAGGAGGGATTACAAGAGGGACAGGATCAGCTCCAGCGCGGGGGATGTGCCCGCAATGGCACCGCGGGATTGGCTGGACCGGATAGACGGAAGAGAGGTGCTGCTCGATAGGATCAGAAGGGCCATGCAGGAGAAGGGGCCCGCCGAGTATGAGGAGCTCATAAAACTTTACTTCCGGGCCCTCTCGGGGGAATTGAGGGAGGTGAGTGAATGACGGGTCTTTTCGATCCCCGGCGCCCTTCGGGGCTCAGGGAGGACCTCAGGGCAGCCGTGCTTGCGGTGTCACTGGTCCTCCTGGCCGTATCGACGATCGTCCCGGCTTCCCTCCCTTGGGGAGCCCGTCCCGGGGGAAGCGCTCGGGCGGCGCAGCGTGAGACCGGACGTCCGGCTGATAGCGAGCTCAACCGGAACACGATGCTTGCGGAAAGGCTGATCCGCGACGGAAGGATCGAGGAGGCGGCGGTCCTGCTGGAGAAGCTGCTCGAGGACTACCCGGATGCCAAGACCGTTATAGAGAAGCTTTCGGGATGCTATCTCAGGACGGGGCGGCCCGAGGATGCGATAACCCTTCTGAAAAAAGGGCTTAGGCTGTATCCGGGAACCTTCGGCATGATGAGGGCCATGGGCTACGCGTACCTCGATATGGGTGACAGGCGTAGGGCGGCAGATTCCTGGGAGCTCATCCTGGATGGTGAGGGGAGGAACATAGCCTATTACGGGGTCGTGGCAAAGCTCGAACGGGACGCGGGGATGTACGAACGGGCCATGGAAACGCTGAAGGCTGGCCGCCGGTACGAACGTTATTACTCGCGCTACACGATGGAGATCGTTCAGCTCGAGAGGATCATGGGAGATGACCTGTCGGCCTTCATGGAGGGGTTGGAGTACCTGTCGTCCTTGGCGAAAACGAGCGTCGATCAGGCGGGATTCCTGTTCGTTATATTCTCCGATGCGGGCGAGCGAGCGGACATGCTCGCGGCGGTCGATTCACTGGCGGCCCTCGAAGACCGCCGCAGCTCGTATTTCGGGATGATACACGCGCTGCTCCTGGTGATGGATGGAAGGTATGATGATGTGGACAGGTACTTTGACTCAGGCGATGAGCGTTTTCTCACCCGTGCAGGGATGGAATCCTTCTTGGGATACGCGTCCGGGATGAGCGAGGCGGGGGCGGATCCGGTATTCGACCGATTCCTGGACGCGGTGACCGGGGTCTATCTCGGGATGTACGGCGGTTCGAGCGGCGCCCCGCGCGTCCTGATGCTGGCCGCTGCACGGCAGAGGCGGCAGGCGGTGAGCCTCTCGCCGCCGGACAGCGCGAAGCTGGAAGACGCACTTTCAAAGGTCTACAGTGTCGTGTACGATCCCGATGCGGCGATGCACGCGGATGCGGCCGCTTGCCTCGGGGCATCGATTCTCGCAGACGAGCTGTTCAGGCCGAAGGAGGCCCTGAGGCTGCTGGATGCGGTCGAGTGGCATGACGAGGTGTTGGCGCGAAGGGCGCTGGAGATAAGGGTCAGGGCGCTTCTCTCTTCGGGTATGTGGGAACGAGCCGAGAAGGAGCTTTCCATCCTCGCGTCCGATCCCGATCCGGAGCGGTCCGTGATCGGCAGGTACGGACTCGGCAGGCTCTTGTTTCTGACCGGGAGGTACTCCCAGGCCGTCGATACACTGGCGGGCCTTGCGGAGGAATACTCCTGGAGCGAGTGGTCAAACGATGCGCTTGAGACCGCGATGATCATAAAGGGCAGCGCCGGGGAGGAGGGCGGGGCGCTCGATCTATACAGATCTGCGCTGTACGAGAGTTCCCGAGGCGGAAATCATGCCGCCGTCGATTCGCTCGGAGCCCTGATGAGCGGATATCCAGATTCCTCACTTTTGCCGCGGGCTCTGTACATGCGGGCGCGGATAGGCGAGCGGCTGGGACGCCTGGATAAGGCGGAGACGGATCTCGGATCGCTGGCCGAGAGGTTCCCCATGCACGAACTGGCGCCGAGGGCCCTGGAGCGCCTGGGGGCTCTCGCCGAGAGGGACGATCCAGAGGCTGCGGTCCAACGTTACAGGGAGATCATCGAGAGGTACCCGGACGACCCCTTCCTCGAGAGGGTCAGGGAGAGGTACATTGCGCTGCGCGGCTCGCTCGATGGCAAGTCCGGTGAGGGAGAAGGGGAACGATGAGGCGTGCAATACTCACACTGGCCGCGGTCGCAGCGCTGTGCGGTCCCGCACAGGGCGCAGGCATCCTCGTTCCTATGGATCTCGAGCAGACCGACCACCTGAGGGCTTACGGCCTGGCCTATCGAGCGCTCGAGAAGGGCGTGGACGTGAAGTGGCTGCTGAACTACAGAGGAGGTTCATTCCTGTTCGAGGAGCGGGCGGACCTGGTCCTGGAGGCACAGGCCAGAAACGTGCTACTGGAAAGGCTGGAAGGGGCGGATGTGGCCGCCATAATGGAGACGGTCGAGAAGGAGAACATGGAGATCGTGCTCCTGGAGAAGGCCCCCGCCGTGGCGGTATACGCGCCGCCGAACAAGCAGCCCTGGGATGACGCGGTTATGATGGCGCTCGACTATGCGGATATTCCGTACGAGATAGTGTACGACGCAGATGTGCTGGCGGGAGGGCTGGCCAGGTTCGACTGGCTGCACCTCCACCACGAGGACTTCACCGGTCAGTACGGGAAGTTCTACGCCGGCCACAGGCACAATGAGTGGTATATAAAGCAGCAGATCCTGTTCGAGAAGATAGCCCTGTCGCTCGGATTCGATAAGGTCTCGGAGGAGAAGAAGGCGGTTGCCACTGCCATCAAGGAATACATCAGGGCCGGCGGGTTTGTATTTGCCATGTGCTCGGCGTGCGATTCCTTCGATGTGGCACTGGCCGCCGTCGGGATAGATATCGTGCCACGGGAATTCGATCACGACGGTATCACTAGGGGCTGCCAGGACCTGCTCGATTACGGCAACTGCCTGGCCTTCGAGGGCTTCGATCTTGTATCGGATCCATATATCTACGAATACTCCAATATAGATATGACCGAGGCCGCAACGAGACGTGGGGAGGCGAGGGACTACTTCACCCTGTTCGAATTCTCGGCCAAGCATGATCCCGTCCCGACCATGCTCGTGCAAAACCACGTCTCCGTGGTGAAGGGATTCATGGGGCAGACCACGTCGTTTCGGCGCAGCCTACTGAAGAAGAAGGTGCTGGTGCTCGGTGAGGTCAGGGGGAGTGACGAGGTCAGGTACATACACGGCAACTTCGGTATGGGAACATTCACGTTCCTGGGCGGGCACGATCCAGAGGACTACCAGCACCTCGTGGGAGACCCGCCCACGGATCTGGCGATATATCCGAACTCTCCAGGGTACCGGTTGATTTTGAACAACATACTGTTCCCCGCCGCCCGAAAGAAGGAGCAGAAGACCTGATTCACGCTCGGTAGGTGGACAGCTCTAGGGGAGTCACACCTTCCCTATCGTCTTCTTTATCCTATCGACCTCTTCGGCCATAGCGGTGTAATGAGTCCCCTTCCAGTAGATCCTGCCGCACCCGGGGCATCTCTGGAACTCATCGAACGACTCCGCGACGTAGGGCGGGACCGACTTCTTCGCCGAAGCGGCGCTATCTCTCACGAGCGGGGAGTTGCATTCGAGGCACCTCATGAACGGCTCGAACTCCGGGGGGATTGCAAGTGAACCGAAAAGCTCGGCGATCTGGTCCGCGGTCCCCTTGCTCTCGAGTATGACGGGTGAGGGTCCGGGGCGGTTCTGGAAGTGTTTGGAACGCGTTACGGCGATCCTGCCTTCGCGGTCGGCGTTCAATAGGAAGCGGCCCGATTCGCCCTCGGGGCAGAGCTCCGAGTCGAAACCGAGCAGGCGCATCTTTCGGCACAGCTTTCCGAGCATACGGTCGAACAGAAATGCCCTTTTAGAGCTCATGGCGCTGCACCTGTTCCTCCCTCCGACGTGAGAAGGTGCGTGTTTACGGGTTCTCGGGAGCCCGCATCCACCCGCCGGCCTGGTCGCCGCAATCGTGCCTCTGATTATTTTCCCTTGACAGTATATCAGAAACCGGTGAACATGTGTAACTTGAAAGAACGAAATCGATGGGTAAGGTCGGGTTTTAAGTGGAATTGGAGGTGAGTACTCCGGTTCGAGGGGAGGAACCGGGAGGGGAGCATGCCTGAACAGTTCACTGGATGTCTCAAATGCAACAAGGGGGTGCTTCTACCCCTGTCCGATTACGGCAGGGATGGGGCGCCGATACGTTACAAGGCTTGGGTTTGCAATAATCCTGAATGCGGTTTTAACATAAGGATCGATAACGGCGAGATAAGCCTGGGCAGGGAGCTGGCTTTTTCGAGCAAGTGAAAGGGAATTCGATAGTTCCAGATCGCAGGGGGCTTCATGCCCCCCTTTTTTATTCCCCGCCGTGAGGCAGCCTCATGAAAGTGTAGATCGAGAGCACCAGGACGACAAGCGACAGGGAGGTCCATGCCATTGAGGGGGCGGCTATCTCCGTGCTCCTCAGCGCTTCCTCCGAAGCCATATGAAGTCTGGCTAGCGCCACAAGGTTGAAGAGTGCGTGGCCTAGGACCGGATAGGCGAGGTTGCCCGTTCTCAGGAAGAAGAGGCCCAGGACTATCCCGAGAAGAAAGATGCCCGGGAGCATCGCGACGCTGAAATGACACAGCGCGAATATCGCCGATGAGAGCAAGACGGCCAGCGTGCCGGTCATGTTTCTCTGGAATATGCGCTGGATGAATCCCCTGAAGAGTAGCTCCTCGCAGAAGGGGGATACTACGACCGTCCCCGATGCTATGGCGACCAGGCCCAGTATCCCTTTGGGCTTGATCGACAGTAAAAAGTTGATATAATCGGCCTCCGGAGGCCATCTCGTCTCTACGAAGCTCGAGACGGCGTCAACGGGCAGGATAGCGCTGCCGGATACGAGGAGTACTAGGGCCGCCGCCGGCACCGTGGGGGCCCTGAGCCTGTACTCCCCGGTGAAACTCAGTGAGAACCTCCTGGATAGAACGAATAGCGGGACGACGAATGAGATCACCCCCGGGATTATGAACGACAGGACAACCTGTCCGCCCAGTATCAGAAGGCCGCTCACCGAGTAGTACATGAGGAAGCAGGCCAGCGCGTAGATGAGAAGGTAGTAGTTGTTTACGCGTTCGAAGATGCCCGGGGGCGCCATCTCCGGGCCGTGTCCGCCTCCGTTCTGCTCCATGTGATGTTCCATGGTATGACAATAAACGCGTGTGGGGGTGTGCGGCAAGGGGAAAGGAAGTCATGATCAAGCTGATAATATTCGATCTGGACAATACGCTTACCGATTTCGTCCGTATGAAGGATTCGTCGATCGAAGCGGCGATCGGCTCGATGATCGACGCGGGGCTTATGTTCTCGCCCGAGGAGATAAGGGACAAGATATACAGCATATACAATGAGGAGGGGATCGAGTATCAGAGGGTCTTCAACAAGCTGCTCAAGGAGCTGGCGGGTGAGGTCGACTACAAGATACTGGCCGCCGGGATAGTAAGCTACAGAAGGGCCAGGGAGGCCTCACTCGTTCTCTACCCTCATGTGAAGGACACCCTCATCCAGCTTCTCAAGCGGGGGTTGAAGCTGGCCGTGATATCCGACGCCCCGAGGCAGGAGGCGTGGCTCAGGCTATGCTATCTCCAGCTGCACCACATGTTCGATATAGTGATAACGTACGAGGATACGGGCGAGTATAAACCGAGCCCCGAGCCGTTCCTGAAGGTTCTCGATGAGCTCGGGATGGAGCCGGGCGAGGCGCTCATGGTCGGGGATTGGCCGGAGAGGGATATAGCCGGAGCGGCGGAGCTCGGTATAAGGACGGTTTTTGCGCGCTACGGGGACACGTTCGGCACGAAGGTTTCCGGAGCGGATTTCGATATAGACAGCATCCACGATCTGATCGCCGTCCTGGACGGGCTGAACGGGAAGGCCGGCGCCTGACCGGGTAAGGCCTTAGAGCCTGGCAGCCGCCGTCCTCTGACGGGGCGGACCGGACAGGGGAAAGGAATAAACGAATGTACGTTGTGACAGGTGAACAGATGAGGAGGATCGACGAGGCCGTGATCAGCAGGTTCGTTCCGGGTATAACACTCATGGAACGGGCGGGAGAGGGGATATTCGACGTGATCGAGGAGTACCTCGAGCCGCTGGACGAGCTGTCGGTTTCCATATTCCTCGGAAGGGGCAACAACGCGGGTGACGGGCTTGTCGTTGCCAGGCTGCTGGCCGAGAGAGAGACCAGGGTGATGCTGCACTACCTTCACGATCCCAAGGAGTTTTCACCGGACGCCTTCAAGAACTTCGCCAAGCTCAAGAGGTTCAGGAAGAACAGTACGATAGAGGAGTACTATCTCTATCTGGGAGACTGGAAGAAGAAGGTGTCAGAGGTGCTTGCCGATACCGATCTCGTTATCGATGCGCTGCTTGGAACGGGGATCACCAAACCCGTGAAGGGCAGGTATGCTGAGGTAATAGATCTGATGAACGACAGCGGATTGCTGGTTCTATCGGTTGATATACCTTCGGGCGTCAACAGCAGGACCGGCGAGGTGATGGGGACGGCGGTAAGGGCTGATATGACCGTGACGATGGGGCTTCCGAAGGTAGGATCGTTCTTCTACCCGGGGAAGGCGTGCACGGGGGGATTCAGGGTGGTGGATATAGGCATTCCGGAGCATGTGATCGAGGCGGAGGGCCTGGATCTCTTCATCGCCGATTCCGGCCAGGCGCTCGAGGATCTGCCCGAGAGGGACCCCGAAGCCCATAAGTTCCGATGCGGCTCTCTCCTGCTGGTGGCGGGGAGCCGGCGGTATACGGGCGCGGCCCACCTCGCGGCCGTATCAGCGCTGCGCACGGGATGCGGGATCGTATATCTGGCGGGGCCCGATTCGATCAGGCCGGTCATCCAGACGCTGGCGCCCGAGATCATATTCCTGCCGCAGCCGGAGACCGAATCGGGATCGATCTCCCCGTCCGCGCTCGACGGCCTGCTCGGGGAGGTCCGCTTCGACGCCCTCGCCCTCGGTCCGGGAATGACGACGGAAGCTCAGACGGAGGAGCTCGTAAGGGAGCTTGTACGCCGGGTGGAGAAGCCGATCCTGATCGACGCCGACGGGATCAACGCTTTCGAGGGCAGGTACGGTGAGCTGGCCGATCATTCCTCCGATAAAGATATGATCATATCGCCCCACTCGGGGGAGCTAGAGAGGTTAACCGGCACCGCGGTCAAGGGGCAGCCTCTCGAAAGGATAGAGACCCTGCGCTCCCTCGTGGGAGGCACGGGGATAACGCTTGTTCACAAGGGGGCTCCAACGGTGATCGCACAGCCGGACGGAAGGTGTTTCATAAACGCGGGAGGGCACCCGGGACAGGCGACCGCAGGAAGCGGAGACGTGCTCACCGGCGCGATAGGGGGATTTCTGGCCCAGGGCTGCAGCACCGCCGCAGCTGCGCGGGTGGGGGTTTATCTACACTCGAGGGCGGCAAGGATAGCGGCGGAGGATTTCAGTGAAAGGGGAATGGTGGCAACGGACTGCGTGTATGCTCTGGGGCATGCGATGAGCGAGCTGGAGGACGATTATAGATACTGGTAACAGATAGCAGGTACGGGGGAAGTGCGATGGAGCCGCACGCTGCCGGCATGAAGGAAGGCGATGTAATAGAAAGGATCAGGGGGCGTTTCCCGGGGGCGGGCATAGGTGATGACGCCGCCGTGATATCCCCCCCGCGGGGATCCGATCTGCTCTTCGCCTCGGATATGCTCGTCGAGGGGATTCATTTCGAGAGGGGAAGCTCCACTGCGGGACAGGCGGTGCAGAAGGCGGTCACGTCTTCGGTTTCGGACATATTCGCGATGGGGGGGGCACCGAGCTGTGTTCTGATCTCCGCCGGCTTTCCACCCGGGAGCGGGGAGGGGGATCTGGAGCAGGTGGTCGATGGCCTCGAGGCCGTTTGTGGGGCGTACGGCATCTATCCGGCCGGCGGGGATACCGTCGCAAGCCCCGGCGGCTTCCTATTCGACGTGGCCGTGCTCGGATTCGTCGAGTCGGGGTGTGCGGTCGGGCGGTGCGGGGCGGGAGAGGGGGACGCCCTCGTGCTGTTCGGCGAGGTCGGGGCCTCGGGGGCCGGGATCTCCCTGCTGGGGCATATGCTCGGCACGGAGGAGGGGAAGGGGAGCATCGAGGATTTTCCGATGCTGGATCGATCGGAGCTGATTTCCGCCGGGGAGCTGGCCCCACGGCTGTCCGTTGACACCGGGAGGGACACGATCGAGGCCTGGTGCAGGGAACGTGGGCTGCCCGGGCCGTACGTGAACGCACTCATGCTCGTCAAGCACCATATAGTCCCGCTGTCCACACAGGCCCCGCCGGGGATGCTTGGGGGTGATCATCCGATGATCACGGCGATGATAGATATCAGCGACGGGCTTGCAAGGGATCTCGCAACCCTGTGCAGGGAGAGCGGGTGCGGGGCCGCAGTAGATCCGGGTTCGATTCCGGTGCCGTCCGATCTGGTCGCGATCTCGGGGCTGGATGCGCTCGCGCTGGCGGCGAAGGTGGTGGGAAGCGGCGAGGAGTATTCTATGCTGGCCGCCGTGCGGGGATTGGGGCCGGGAGAGGAGATGGGTGCCGGGAGGATCATCGGGCGGATCGTCGGCGCCGGTATGGGAATCGGGTTTATCGGCGACGGTGGGCGGCTGGAGCCGTTCACAGAATCCGGGTTCGAACACACCTTCTGAGCGGGGGCGGCTTCGACAGCCTCCTGTGGCCTGGGAGTGACGCTGTGCTCCTATATCTCGTAAGACACGGTGAGACCGACTGGAATCATGATCGGAGGATCATGGGGCAGAGCCCGGTACCGCTCAACGAGCGCGGCAGGGCCGCAGTGGGAATGCTCGCCGAGGCGCTCGATGGGGAAGGGATAGGTGTCATATATACCAGCACCGTCGTCAGGGCGTCAGAGAGTTCTGAGATCCTCGCCGGGAGATGGGGCTGTGGAATCGAAGAGGAGCCGAGGCTCAACGAATCGCGTTATGAGGGCTGGGTGGGGATGACGTACTCCGAGCTGAGCGGCGATCCTGAATTCGAAATGTACAGATCAAGCCCAACGAGGTCGAAGTTCTCCAAAGGCGAGGGGATGGCCGGCTTACAGAGAAGGGCGTTGGGGGCGATCGAGAGGATCGTATCTGATGGTAGCTGCGACAGGGCCGCTGCCGTATCGCACAGCGATGTCATAAAGCCCGTGATCGCGCATTTTCTGGGCATGGAGCTCGATGACATTCACAGGCTGTCCGTGGATAACGCATCGGTCACGCTGCTCGAAATCCATGCCGATAGAAGACCCAGGCTTCGATACATGAACATGGCGCCGTGGAGGGCCCGTGCAGGAGGGCTTTGAAGGAGCTGCCGGCCAGCCGCGAGATCCGGTCACCGGCCGTCCAGCGATTCCCTCACCTTGACAAGCATCTCATCCACGGAGAAAGGTTTCTTGAGCAGGTTGGTGGATTTGCAGGCCATGATCTCATCGGCCTGGCCGTCCGAAGAGAAACCGGTGTACACCAGAACCGGGATGTCCGGAGAGATCTCCCTGAGCCGCCGGAAGGCCTCCCTGCCGCTCATATTGGGCATTATGAGATCGATCACGACCAGATCGATCCTGCTCCTCTCCCTGGAGAAAACCTCCAGGGCATGCAGGCCGTCGATGGCCTTCAGGGTTCTGTAGCCGGCCGATTCCAGTATGTCGCATGTGAGATCCCTCATCACGGCTTCGTCGTCGACCACGAGGACCGTCTCGTCACCGCCGCGCACGGCAGTTTCGGCCGGCGCCTGTTCGGATTCTTTCTCTCTCTTGCTTGCGGGCAGGTACAGCGTGAAGGTCGTCCCCGAGCCTTGCGCGCTCTCCACCCTCGTGAAGCCGCCCATGCTCTTTATCGATCCGTACACGATGGAGAGCCCGAGACCCGTGCCGCCTTCCTTTTTCTTGGTCGTGAAGAAAGGATCGAAAACCCTATCGATGATCTTCGGGTCGATCCCGATCCCGTTGTCCGATATCCTGATAGTTACGTACATGCCGGGGGTGGCCTCTATATACTTCGAACAGAACGAGTCATCGAGTTCCGTGTTTTCTACATCTATCTCGATCTTCCCGCCGCGTGGCATGGCGTCCCGGGCGTTTATGCACAGGTTCAGAATAGCCTGCTGGAAGTTTGTTTCGTTACCCAACACGGATGCCGCGTCGCCGGCGATCTGGGTTTCTATCGATATTGATTTATCGATCGTTCGTGAGAGAAGCGCTACAACCTCGCCTATCACGCTCGCCGGCGAGAAGACGCCGGCCGGCGGATGCCCGCCGCTCGCCATCGTCAGGAGCTGATCGGTCAGTCCCTTGGCTCGTTCCGAGGATTTGATTATGCTGTCGATGTAATGTTCCTTCTCGTTATCCAGGCGGGTCGTCTTCTTCAGCATCATCGCATAGCCCAGGATTCCGCCGAGGAGGTTGTTGAAGTCGTGAGCGACGCCTCCTGCAAGCCTGCCGATAGATTTCATCCTCTGAGCATGCTCGAGCTGCTTGTGCATGTTGAACATGCTCGTTACGTCGTCGAATACGAGCAGCGCGAGGTTCGAGTTCGCACCTTCCTGGCGGAGGCTGCGTATTCTTAGATTCACTATCCTCTCATCATCATTGATCATAAAGCGGAGGTCGGTTATAGATCTGGCTCCGCCCTTGTCGAGCACTTCCAGTATCTGAAGCAGAAGCAGCTTTTCGCGCAGCATCGAGAAAGGAAGAATATCGGTGATGTGCTCGCCTAGCAGGTCGGGGCTGAACATGCCGGACAGCACCATGAATGTTTTGTTTGCGAATAGGATCCTCAGGTTGGAATCTATGGCTATGACCCCGGCGGGGATGGTGTCCATTATGCTTCTATTGAGCGATTCGAGATCCTTGATCCGGCGCTCCCTGAGCTGCATTCCGGCTTCGTCGATGCAGAAGAGGATTCCTCCTTCGAATCCACCGGTGCCCGAGCCTACCGCGATGCAATTGCATATCAGTGATCGGTCGTCCGCCGGCGAGCTGATCGTCAATTTCCTTGTCGATGCCTGCTCAGCCGACCCGACGCCGGAGTAGTCGAAGGTGAACGACCCTTCGTTAACGCCGTCCAGGAATTCACCTATATGCCGCCCTCGGGGATCGCTCTTCCCGGTTTCTGCCATTCTCCGGAAGGCATCGTTCGAGAATATGATCTCGTAGTTGCGGTTTATTAGTACGACACCTTCGCGCATGGCCTCGAATGCAGAAAGCGCCGGCTCGTCGGCTCCGAAGATACGGGCCATGAGTCTTGCCCCGTCACTGAAGGTGGGCCGGTGCAGGTATCTGGTGCCGGACAGTTTGTTCTTCAAGGTTGTCCGCCTTGTATCCTGAGAGTATCGAGGATCGAGATCCAGGTTTTCTTACTGTTGGATGGAATGTATTCTTGCAGCAGGCCGTATTTTTGTCAAGCGGCTGAACACCGGGATATGCAGAAGGGGTCATGCCCGTATCGTGCGGGCGCGGCTGCTGAAGGCCGCATGATGCATCTTGAAAATATGTATTGACTGTAGTAGGAATACCTGTAGAAACTCGTTGTGAACGGCGGATGCGTTCTGATCGACCGGCCAGCCCTGTGCTGGTAATTTTCGTTTATTGAAAGGAGGAATCCGGATGGCTGAGAATCCGGAGGAGGTATTGGAGCTCGCTGCTTCCGGTAAATTCGATTTCATAGATATTAAATTCATGGATTTTCCGGGCTGCTGGCAGCATTTCACCATTCCCGCGTCCGGCCTCTCGAAGGATCTGTTTATTGAAGGGATAGGATTCGACGGCTCCAGCATCAGGGGGTGGAAGAGCATCAACGAGAGCGATATGCTTGTGATTCCGGATCCTTCTACGACTTTCATGGATCCATTCACACTTCACCCGACCATGAGCATAATCGGCAATGTGCATGATCCGATAACTAGGGAACCGTTCAGCAGGGATCCGCGGTTCATAGCGCAGAAGGCCGAGCAGCATCTGATAGATACAGGAGTGGCGGAAAGGGCTTACTTCGGCCCGGAGGCCGAGTTTTTCATATTCGATGATGTTCGATACGAACAGACAGAATCGAGAGCCTCGTATTCCGTGGATTCCGTGGAGGGGATCTGGAACTCGGCGAGGGATGAAGGTCCGAACCTGGGATACAAGGCACGCTTCAAGGGCGGATACTTTCCCGTCCCGCCGACGGACTCTTTTCAGGACATCAGAAGCAGGATCATGAAAACACTGGGGGAATGCGGGCTTTCCCCCGAGCTTCAGCACCACGAAGTGGCGACGGCCGGACAGGGAGAGATAGACCTTCGCTTCAATACGCTGACGAGGATGGGTGATACACTCGCGGCGTTCAAGTACATCGTCAAGAATACGGCTCTCATCGAGGGGAAGACGGCGACGTTCATGCCGAAGCCGCTGTACGGTGACAACGGATCGGGGATGCACGTTCATGTCTCATTGTGGAGGGGAGAGGATAATCTTTTCAGCGGAACGGGGTATGCGGGGCTCAGCGAGCAGGCTCTCTACTTCGTGGGTGGGATCCTTGCGCACGCTCCGGCTCTTCTGGCATTCACAAACGCCACGACGAACTCATTTAAAAGGCTCGTGCCGGGGTTCGAGGCGCCTGTCAATCTGGCCTATTCACAGCGCAACAGGAGCGCGGCCGTGAGAATTCCGATGTATTCGGACAAGCCTGGGGCGAAGAGGATCGAATTCCGGTGCCCGGACGCCACGGGGAATCCATACATGACGCTCGCCTCGATCCTAATGGCCGGACTCGACGGGATAGAGAACCGGATGCATCCCGGCGATCCACTGGACAGGAATATATACGATATGCCGCCGGAAGAGCTCGCCGATGTGAGGAAAGCTCCGCCCGACCTCGAATCGGCGTTAAGGGAGCTCGAGAGCGATCACGAATTCCTTCTCAAGGGAGGCGTCTTCACCGAGGATGTTATAAGGACATGGATCGACTATAAGATGGAGAATGAGGTCGTGCCTGTCAGAAGCCGGCCTCATCCCTACGAGTTCTGTTTGTATTTCGATATCTAGCGCGGATCAGGGGGGCTTCTGATCCGGGGTCGCGCAAGCGCGAGGAGTGCAGCGGATATGTTGAGACGTTCGGATCTGCCGTCGTTGAAGGATAAGGCGACCGATGATCTGACACTTTTCGCCGGCGAGGTGAGGGACGTATACAGGCGCTACGTCGGCGAGCTGGAGCAGAGACACCGTGCCGGGGAATCGGGGCTGGAGATCGCGAAGAAGCACTCGGCCGCCGTCGAGCTCGTCACCGTGCATCTGTTCGACTCCCTGGGGATGCATAAAGTGGGCAAGCTTCAGAGGATGCCCGCGTTGGTCGCGATCGGCGGATTCGGCCGAGGCGAGCTCTCGCCCAAGAGCGACGTCGATCTGCTGTTTCTCTGGGGAAGAAAATCCGGGCAGGAAGCAAATGCATTCGCCGGTTACCTCGTGAGGCTGATGTGGGATGCGGGCTTGAAGCTGGGGCACTCGGTGAGAACGGTGGCGGAACTGCGCAGGGCCTTGAAAAGGGATACGGATCTAAAGACCGCGCTGCTCGATGGACGCTGGATCTGCGGTGACGAAGCGCTCAAGGTCGAGCTCGTCGGCATAAAGTCCAGAATTCGCGAGGAGGACAGCGGGAAGCTGCTTGTCGAGAAGATCGAAGAGACGAGAAGGCGCTGGAAGAAGTACGGGTGGAGCTACCATCTGGTGGAACCGAATGTAAAGGAGAGCCCGGGCGGACTGAGGGATTTCCAGACGATCCGGTGGGTGGGGATGGTTCTCCCGTGGGAGGGGACGCTGAGGGGGCTTTACAGGCTGGCTATAATCGACAGGGACGAGATAGGAAGCATAAAGCGGGCTTTCGATTTTCTGGTACGGGCGCGCAACGAGCTGAATTTTTTGACCGGCAGCAGTTCGAATGTATTGACGGTGGAGATGCAGCGTCGGGTGGCGTCCGGACTCGGGTACAAGGACAAGGGGGACCTGCTCGCGGTGGAAAGGTTCATGAGGGATTATTATTCCAACACGATGTCCATCTACAGAGTGCTGGAGCGCATACTCGAGGAGACCCGCGGGAAGGGAAGCCTGAGGATCATCGACGGTGTGCTATACAAGAGGGTCGGCACGAAGGAGCTGGGACAGCTCGAGCTGAGGCTGACAAGCAAAAGGATGAAAGCCGATCCGCTGTTTGCTTTCAAGGAACAACTCAGAAGCGGCAGGCGTTTCTCGCCGCATATGGAGAGCAGGATCCGGAGCGCCTTCAAGCGCAAACCGGGGAAAGCGGTTATTACCGGCATGAAGAAATCGTTCATCGAGCTTCTTCGCATGAGAGGCAGGAAGGCCCAGGTTATCAGGAGCATGCACGAGCTCGGCGTGCTCAAGCTTTTATTCCCACCGTTCGAGAAGCTGAGGTGCCTCAAGAGATACGATCTGTACCATCAGTACACGGCCGACGAGCACAGCTTTCAGGCGATCTCCCACCTGGAGGACCTTGGTGAGGGGGAGGGCGGCCTGCTGCCTCGTATCTACAGTGAGGTGGCGGAGACCGTGGAGCTCTACCTCGCCACTTTGCTCCACGACATAGGAAAGGTGGGAGCCGTGGGGCATGCCCGCTCGGGTGCGGTGATGGCCGACAGGATTCTCGAGAGCTTTCCTATTTCGGCCCGCAGTCGCTCCTTGATCACCTTCTTGATAAAAAACCATCTTCTGCTTTCCCATTTCAGCCAACGCAGGGATATGGAGGACAGGGATACGAGAATGCAGCTCGTGAAGAAGGTGCGCAACCACCGCAACCTGAAGCTGCTCCATCTTCTGACCTATGCCGATCTCAAGGCAACCGGATCGGGGATCTGGAACGGCTGGAAGGAAAACCTGCTTGATAATCTTTACTACAAGGCGAGCGAGCTGCTGGCCGATAAGTCGGAGCCCAAGGCCACCTATTCGGAGGTCTTTTCGAAGAAGCGAAAGAAGATGTTGGGTCTGTGCAAGACGCGCGCCGAGAAGAGCCGGATGAGTAAGCATCTGGACGGGCTTCCGGACAGGTACACCATGGTTGTATCGCCTCCACGCGTCAAGGCGCATCTCGATATGATAGCTAGGTTGGGCAGAAGGCAGGCGGTGACGGAACTAAGACGCCTGCGGCACTCGATCGAATTGGTCATCTGCACAAGGGACAGGCCCTTCAGGCTTTCGCAGCTATGCGGAGTCATCACGATCAACGATCTCAACATACTTGGCGCCTACGCGTTCACGCGCTCGGACGGCACCGTGATAGACCTGTTCCACATCGAGGGAATAGACGGCCGACTGAGCCTTTCAAAGGGAGCCAGGGAGAAGTTCAACGATGATCTGCAGGGTGTGCTGGCCGGCAGAATAGATCTCGATGCGGCCTTCATAGCGCATGTTAGCCGGTGGAAAAGGAGGGCCGCCGCCGGGATACCAGTTCCCTGCAGCGTCGAGTTCGAGAACGATATAACCGGAGAGTGCACGATAGTGGATATATCGGCAGGCGACAGACCGGGGCTTCTCTACAGGATCACACATGTATTCAGCGAGGAGGGCCTTGATATACAGAGCGCGCAGATAACGACCCGTGGGGGTGTTGCGGCGGATTCATTCTACGTGAGAGACACCGACGGAGGAAAGCTGAGCGGTATCGCGAGGATGCGCTCGATACGCGAGAGGTTGATATCAGAGCTGGAATCGGATCCCGGTGCCGGGGGCAAGAGTGGTAATTGAAACGCGCGGGCCCTTATCGGCGGGCTCTGAGGCAATCATAACCGGCCGTTCAACCTGATCCGCCGACATATCGCAGGAAGACCCTCCTCACGTTCCTCTTGATCCCGTCCAGAATCCCGATAAAGGGACCTTCCCCGGGGAATCGGTTTCCGAAGAGCCGCACGAGGTACCGTTGCAGAAAATCCTCCCGCTCGGGCAGCGGGGGGTATGCGATCCCATGCAGCGCGGCGGCCAGCCTGGTTTTATAGAATAGGTCGCGGGCCTCTTCGAGCACTTCGGCTTCCGAGTCCGGGATTATTTTCGATCCTCGAAGGTCTGCGACCGTCCACGGAACAGAAGGTCGGCCACTGGCTCCCGCGGTTTCGATCCCGGGCTGATATGCTTCGGCGGATGCGCGATGACCATGGAGAAGGGAAGCCGAGGCTGTTATGAAGTTTATATCGTAACTTCCACCGGGCGCGTGCTTTATGTCCCATTTCCCACGGGAGAGCGACTCGAGCCTCTCTCTTTCGTGGACCATACCTTCCCCGAGCATCTCCTCGATCCCCTCCCTGTAGAGCCGCCTATCCAACACGAGCTCGAATTCTCTGCCCGTCTCCTCGTTGCCGCATATGAACCTGCACTTCGTGAAAGCGAGAAGCTCCCACAGGGCGGCACGTGATTCTAGGTATTCGTCGTAACGTCCGATTGTCTGCACCAGTGGCGAGCTTTCCCCTTCACCCCTGAGGCGGAAATCTATATTACCTGCACCCGTGCGCCGGGAGTAGTCGATGAGCCGTCTTGCCGTCTGCGATGCTTTAACGGAGTCGCCGCCGTCGGGCAGAACGGCTACGAGGTCCATATCACTCGCGAAGCCGAATTCTCCTGCACCCAGGGAACCCAGGGCGAAAAGGGCCAGCCGGGTGTCGTATCCTCCGCTCCGGGAGAAAAGCGCATCGAGGGTCTGTTCGGCCAGGCGCGAGAAGAGCGGGGCGAGTTGCGCGAATCCGCTCACGGGCAAGGGATTTTGGCAGTGGATGTGCAGGAGTGCTTCCTCGTGCCATCGCTTGATCTTGTCGAGGCTGTTTTGCCCGGATCCATCCGGCTCGGGTGCCCCACCCGGCGGCAGGCCCTCGGCCAGCACGTCGAGCAGCTCAACGCGGCGTGAGATCACCCCGCTCAGCACCGAGGAGAGTGAGGCGAGGTTGAGAATGAGGCGCAGAAAGTCTCTGTTACGGGCCAGAAGCTCCAGCATGGAATGAACAGCACCAGCCGCCTTTGTAATATTTACGAGGTTCTTCAGTGTGAGTGCGGGATCGGGTGTGCCGGAAACCGCCTCGAGTATGGTCGGAAGGCAGGAAGAGGCCGCCTGCATGGTTTCCTGACCCTCGAGATAGGGGAAGTCTCCGTAGACAAGGGAGTTCAGGAATCTGTGGCTCTTGTTGCCCTCCTCTATGCCGTAGCGCGAGAGGATCTTCCCGACCTCGGCCTCGCCGGGCGGCATCGACAGCACGAGGGGGATTTCACCGGGTGAGCTGTCGCGGAAGAACGAATCGAAGATCCTGCGTACGGTCCTGACCGACATGCTCAACGATGACCTGAAATTGTCAGGCGTGATGTTTCTCAGCGCGCCGTGCGATACGTACGATGCGAGCTTGGACAGTTTGCCGTAGTCAGTGGGGATCGTGTGCCTTCTTATGTCACGGTACATCTGGAGCCTGTGCTCAACTGTTCTAAAGAGCCGGTACGCGTCTGCCAGTGAATCGTGGACATCCTTATCCACGAGACCGTGGTTGTGAAGGCGTTCCAAGGCTTCAAGGGTGTTGCGCGACCTTATCTCCGGCCGCTTCCGGCCGTGAACCAGCTGCAGGGCCTGCACGATGAATTCGATATCGCGTATCCCGCCGGACATGAGCTTGATGTTGCCTTTCCGCTCTTTTACGGGCAGGAGCTTGACCGCCCTTTCCCTTGCCGTGAGAATCTCGGGCAGGGGATCGTAGGAATGCAGGGGATCGAACGCGAATCTCATGCAATTCCCGATGAAGGCATCCGAAACAGAAGGGTCCCCGGCCGTATGCCTGGCCTTCAGCATGGCTTGCTTTTCCCACTGCCGCGCCCTGCGCTGCATGTAGTTCGTGTGCTCATCGAGGAGGACAACCAGAGGGCCGCTCTCTCCGTCCGGCCTCAGGCGCAGGTCCACCCTGAACAGTATGCCCTCTTCGGTAGGAGAGGTGAGGTACTCGGTTATACGCTTCGCCACAGACGTGTGGAAAAGCTTCTCCTCGCCATTGCCCGCAGTATTCGATACATATAGAAGGTCGATATCGGACGAGTAGTTGAGTTCCGTGCCTCCGAGCTTGCCCAGCGAGATGATCGAGAAACGTTCCAGGGCCGGGTGCGGTTCCGCGTGGCTTTCGTCCGTATCGCCGCCTGCGCCCCTAAGCTCCACTCCCAAGGCGAGAAGAGCCGTTTTCTCGATTATGGCATCGGCAAGAAAAGATAACTCCGCCGTTATCTCCTCGACGTGCGCGATGCCCAGAAGATCCCTGGTGCCGATCCTGAGTATCTCCCTGCGCTTGTATCTCTTTATGCTGTTGATGATGCGTCGCGTATCCCTGAAGGGCCTGCACTGCCTCTCGAGCTCCTCCCTGTACGTGCTGAACGCCTTTGGATACTCCAGTGTTTCTCCCTCTATCAGCCAGGAGAGATAGCCCGGATTCCTGATAAGGATATCGGACAGGTAGAAGCTGCAGGAGAAGATCATCACGAGAAGCCTGCAGAGAGGCTCTTCCATGTATATCGAATCGAGGAAACGGGAAGGCGGATGACTGGACTCGACGAACCTTTGGAGGTTGAGGAGAGCAGAATCCGGATCCGGACAAGAGGATAATTCGGACACCAGACGCCCGACGCGCCTGGCTGTAATGGGGAAGTGTGCCGCAGGCGGGAACATGGAAGCCGTGATCGTACCGGTCCCGAGAAGTTTCTCCCATAGAGAAGCGGCCTTCACCGGATGTTCGAATCCGAGGTCCTCTAAGACCCCGGCCAACCTGCCGGAGCCCGAATCAGGATCCAGCATTATCCCGACGCGTTTCTCTGTCTTTTCGTCCATGAACTTTTGCTGGAACGACGGTGGTTTTTACTGTACCCTATTTAAAAATCGTTCTTCGGGAAGCAGATTATCACCATCAGCTTGTGGAGCGCCAGGGTATTATCACCGCGGATCCGGAACCCGGATTCGAACGTTGAGGAGAGATGATGAAAAAGATCGAAGCGTATATAAAGCCCTTCAAGCTGGATGAGGTCAGGGAGGCGCTTATCGAGGAGGGAGTGGCGGGGCTCAGTGTGGTGGAGGTGAAGGGTTTCGGCAGGCAGAAGGGACACAAGGAGCTCTACCGGGGGAGCGAGTACCAGGTTGATTTTCTGCCCAAGGTAATGGTGACGGCCGTTGTCGCCGATGCCAAGGCGGAACGTGTCGTGGAGGTGATAATCGAGAGCGCGCGGACCGGCCAGGTGGGCGACGGCAAGATCTTCGTCTCGAATGTCGAGGATGCGGTGAGGATAAGGACCGGCGAGAGCGGCGAGGAGGTTCTCTGAGGGGGATGGAAGAGCTCTATCTCGGCATCGAGACATCCTGTGACGATACATCTTGCGCCGTCTATTCGCCTGCGCGGGGTGTGGTCGTGCATAGGACGGCCGCGCAGCTCGATCACGGGACGTACGGCGGCGTCGTGCCGGAGATAGCCTCGAGAGCGCACCTGCGGACTATCCTGCCGCTCTACGAGACGGTTATAGGGGAGTCCGGCCTCGAGCTGTCCCGATTCGCCGGTATAGGTGTAACCAATGGACCCGGCCTGACCGGGTCTCTTCTTACGGGATTATCGTTTGCAAAGGCGCTATCTTACGGGTTCGGCGTTCCCCTTGTGGGCATCCACCATCTGGAGGGGCACATCCTAGCCAATGGTCTCGAGGGGGAGTTCGAGACGCCCTGTATCGTGCTGGTTGTATCCGGCGGGCATACTCAGCTGATACTGGTTGACAGGGTGGGGAGGTACCGTTTTCTAGGGGGGACCAAGGACGATGCGGCGGGTGAGGCATTCGACAAGATAGGAAAGCTGCTGGGGCTTCCGTTTCCCGGGGGACCTGCGATCGAGAGGGAGGCGCGTGAAGGTGACGCGGGGGCGTTCGAGTTTCCGGTCGGACTGGAGCATTCCGGAGACTGTAATTTCTCGTTCTCGGGCCCTAAGACGGCCGTGCGGCTCAAGGTCGAATCGCTCGGGAGGATAACTCCTCGGCTTGCAAAGGATATCGCCGCATCAGCACAGGAGGCCATCGTCAGGGCGCTGGTCCTCAAATCCGTGTTGGCCGTAAGGGAGACCGGCGTATCGAGGTTCTACCTTGCGGGGGGTGTCGCCGCCAACACGAGGCTGCGGGAATCGATCTACGAGCACATGAAGCCTCTAGGGGTCGCGGTGTCTTGGCCCAGCATCGAGTATTGCACCGATAACGCAGCCATGATAGCCTGCGCGGCCTACCATCACGTAAGCGCCGGCCGCAGCGACTCTCTCGAGCTGAACACCTTCCCGCGCGGCGCCATCACATCGTGGTCGTAGAATTGACCGCATTCGGTGGAAGGCGCTCAAGTGCGGATTAGGCGGAGTCCGGTAACCGCAAGCAAGCCGGTCGGTCGGATATGGGATCCGTATCCAAGCGGCGACGGAAGGGTGCAGAGTCCAGGTTCCTCTATTTTCTTTCTGCAAAGCATATTGCATGATATCCCCGATAACCGTGTGATTCGGGGCCAATCCATATGGGCCCGATCTGCTTAATTTTCAACAATTAAAGTCCGCCTGTCGGTGGAGGGACCGGCCGCGCGGCCCTATCCGCCCCTTGGCATGTTACTTGCGAACCAGGGGAATAGTCGAATATTTGCTCCACACCTATAGCGCTTGGTTGCAATCTGCTTTGTAGGGGTCGGTTAATGCAGCAAAAGGGTCATGAGGACAAGTGCAAGATACTCGTAGTGGATGACGAAGAGCACATTCGCAGAATTGTACGTTTTCAGCTGGAGAAGAACGGGTACGAAGTTGCTACGGCGGAGAACGGCGAAGCGGCGCTCGAGATGGTCAGGCGCGAGCATCCCGATCTCATAATTCTCGACCTCATGATGCCAAAGATGGACGGCTTCCAGGTCTGCAGCCGGATCAGGCAGAATTTCCAGACGAGCCAGATACCCATAATCATGCTCACGGCCAAGGGCGATCTTCCCGACAAGATAAAGGGACTGAGTGACGGAGCCAATGATTACCTGATCAAGCCGTATTCCAACGAGGAGCTTCTTCTGCGCGTCAAGAACGTGATCGATTGGAACAACAAGCAGAAGGAGGCCAGCCCTCTCACCGGCTTCTCCGGTAACAGGGCGATAGAGAAGGAGCTTCAAAAAAGGCTGGAGAACAAGGAGCCATTCGCGTTCCTCTACATGGATATAGACAATTTCAAGGCCTATAACGACTACTACGGCTACCGGAAGGGCGATGAGGCGATACTGTTCCTCGCAGATATCATCTCGGAGGCAGTAAACTCCATCGGAGAGCCGTCGGCCTTCGTGGGGCATATAGGGGGAGACGATTTCGTCGTCATCACATCTCCCGAGCGCGGGGAGTTCATATCGCGTCATATCATAGACGAGTTCGACAAGGGGGCGCTCGTTCTTCTGGGGGAGGATGAGATCCGGCGGGGGCATTTCGAGATCAAGAACCGGAAGGGCGAGGTGATAAAGGTTCCGTTGATGTCCCTGACAGTAGCCCTCGTTATCAACGACGGGCACAGGTTGAAACACTTCGCTGAGATAAGCGATATCGCCTCGGAACTGAAGAAGTTCGGCAAAAGAATGGCCGGCAGCGTGGTGATTCGCGAAAGAAGGAAAGAGGCTTCAGTCGAAGAGAAGGTGGACGGATAGCCCGACTGTCGCCGGGCCGGTGAGTCCCTGACCGGATGAAGACGTTAGATGGCTTATGGAGGCTTAAGGTTGGCGCACACGACCGTAGCGGACGAAAAGGTCAAGATCGACAGCATCATCCTCGATGCCCAGGAGCGTATCGAGAGCCTCGGGAAGCAGTGTGACCGCTACAGGGCCGTCTTCGACTCCGCCCGCCTGATAATCGGTCACGAGCTGGTGAAGCCGCTCACTTCCATCAGCGGATATATCGAGCTCCTCGAGAGCGAGCTGGGCGATGCCGCCGGTAACAAGGGGAGAAGGTACTTCGGCAAGGTGAGGGAGGCGACCGCCCGGCTGAACAGCCTGATAGACACATTCGTTCAGATGCTTCACGTTGACGGATGTGGTGAAAGTGGCTGCAGTGTGGAAAAGATCGATCTTTTCGAATTGATAGACGACATAGCCTCGCAGTTCTCCGACAGCCTCGTGAATGTCAACAACGATGTGCCGGCAGACCTGGGGCCTCTCTATCTCAGAGGGAAGTTCCTGGAGGTTGTTGTAGAGAATCTCGTGACGAATGCGGTGAAGCACAGCGACGGCAGAGGCGAAGTAAGAATCACCGCGGAGCTGAGAAGGGAGAGACGGGGCTCGTCGAATCAACAGCTTCTCCTGCTCAGGGTACAGGATCAGGGTTCGGGGATACCTGAGGAGGAACTGGATAAGATATTCGATCCGTTTTACCGGGTGGGGGACGACAGCGATGCTACAGGGCTGGGTCTCGGGCTGGCGCTGGTGAAGAGCGTCGTTGCGCTGATCAATGGAGATGTCCACGTAAAGAGCAAGGTGGGCGAGGGAACGACTGTAACCTTGTGCGTTCCGGTTCCGGGCAAGGAATGACGGAATGGCCATGAATGCAAGATGGGAATTATCAAGATATGATCGATGCGAGTAAGGCAAGAGATAAGGGCGACGTGATCATCACCGTCCCCCAGGTCAGGCTGATAGAGCTGATTTCCATCTTTTGCATCGTTTACGTGGCCAGGGAGATCACCGGTTTCGTATTCAAGACCGGCCCCATACTATTCCTGCTGATGGGCTCGGCGATTCTCAGCCTCGTGGTCACCGGCCTCGAGAACGTATTCCGCCGGTACTCTAATTCTCAGCTCAGGTACAGGCGTGTCTGGGAGTGGAGCACGGTCGCCGTGGACCTCGCGACAGTGCTTGTGCTGGTCTATCTGACCGGCACGGCGGAGAGCCCCTTCCTCTTTCTTGTCGTTGTGCCTCTATTCTTCGCAGGAAGGCTGCTGCCTACGGTTTCGGCAGGATTCGTGATTACAGCAATTACCATACTGACGATAGGGATCCTAGGCTTGCTGGAGATCAGGGGTGCAATTCCCCACTATTCCAGTTATACACAGTCGCAGACATTCATGATGAGCAGGCAGTACCTCATGGGGATCGTTCTTGTGCTTACAGGATTCATGAGCCTCATGACATATCTGTTCAATAACTACTATGAGAACTTCAACGTGCACCTGATGAGCGCCGAGGACAGGCTAATAAGCTCGAGGCGCAGGATAATCGAGCTGACTAGGCTGTACGACATCAGCCTGGGCATCAATTCGGTTATAAGCCTCGAGACCCTGCTCAAGATGGTCTGCAAGGAGATAACGCTTCTGCTGAGGCGGCCCTGGGCGTCGGTCACTCTTCTGAACCAGAAACGCGAAATCATAAAGCATATCGAGATCGGCGAGAAAGGCATCGAGAGTGTCGAATCATTAGAGGACATCTCGGAAGATTCCCTTGTGGAAGAGGTATTGAACCTCAGGGAGGGCTTGATCATCAGCGATGTGACGCAGCATAAAAAGGCGGCCCGATCTATGATGCTGGCCGGACGGAACCTGTGCCCGCTGATCGCCGTTCCGATTCTCAGCGGCAAGGACGACCTGGGGATTCTCATGGTCGGAGATGTAGATGCGGGACCTTTCACAAACGAGGATGTCAGGCTGCTCACCATACTGTCGGGACAGGTGGCGACCGCGATAGAGAAGAGCAGGCTTTATGAGGTGATGAATGGAAGAATAAAGCGCCTCAAGGAGGACAATGAGAAGCTACTCAACTCGAACAAGCTCAAGATGAACTATATCTCTCATCTCTCCCATGAATTCAAGACCCCGCTTACTTCGATCAAAGCATATGTGGAATCGTTGATAGAGCACATCGACAACCCCGACTTCAATGAGAGGGAGGAGTTCCTGAAGGTCGTCTCGACGGAATCGGAGAGATTGATAAGGATGGTCGACAAGGTTCTCGATATCTCCAAGATAGAGTTCGGACAGAGAACCCTAAAGCGCAGGCTGTTCGAACTGTTGCCATTGATAGAGGATGTCGAGTCATCGATGCAGCCCTACCTCAAGGACAAGGATCTTAGGCTTATTGTGAATGTTCGGGGCGAGCTGCCGCTGATCGACGGCGACGAGGACCTGATCAAGCAGGTATTCATAAACCTGATCGGCAACGCTATCAAGTTTTCGGAGCGCGGAACGAGGATTTTTATAGAAACGGTCGAGGACGCCGTGTCTGTGAATGTCAGGATCAGGGACGAGGGGACGGGAATACCGGAAAGGGACCTGAAGATCATATTCGAGCAGTTCTACCAGGCTGACAAGGCAAAGGGCGAAGGGGTGGGTCTTGGACTGGCCATAGTAAAGAATATTGTCGAGCAGCACGGTGGACGGATTCATGTCGAGAGCGATATCGGCAAGGGCAGCACATTCATATTCACGCTTCCGAAGGAACACCATTTCAACGATCTGCTTGGATACCTGTTCGATTCGATGGACGCACACGATGAACTTCAGGAGATGTTCAAGCTCTCGGTAAAGGTCATAGCGGAAATTCTTTCGGTCAAGATCGTATCGCTGATGCTGCTGGACCGGGATCGTAAGGAGTTGTTCATAAAAGCGGCTTACGGTCTTGACGAGAGTGTTGTAGAGAAAACGCGCGTGGTTGTAGGTGAAAGCATAGCCGGAGGCGTGGCCGATTCCGGCGAGCCGCTGCTCATAAGGAACGTCGAGAAGAGCTGTATATCCGAGATGCCCAATAATCCACAGTACGAGACGAAATCATTGATCAGTGTTCCTTTGAGGATCGGTTCCACGGTTATCGGCGTCATCAATGCAAACAATAAGACATCCGGAGAGTCATTCACGAAGGACGACCTCGGCCTTCTGAACAGTCTCAGCCTGAGAATGTCCAAGGTTATAGAGCGGATGAGAACGGCCGAGGATTTCCACGCTTTCCTCAAGGAGACGATAGACTCGCTCAATTCGCTGCTGCAGAGCTGCGAGAGGGACAAGGCCGGCCAGAACGCGAAGATCGTGCGCTGGTCCACTACGGTGGCGCGCAAGCTCGCGCTCAGCGAAAAGGAAACGCAGGTTGTGCAGTACGTGTCGAGCGTGCACGATGTCGGCATGACATGCGTGAGCGATCAGATAATGCAAAAGACGCTTGAACTGACGACAAAGGAGATGGACGAGATTAGAAAGCACCCTCAGAGGGGGGCTGCCATCATGAGACCATTCGAATTCGTCGAGCTCGTCAGCCAGAATATCCTCTTTCACCACGAACGAATAGACGGGAACGGTTACCCCATGGGATTAAAGGGGGATCAGATACCTATAGGATCGAGGATATTGGCTGTTATCGACGCGTTTGCTTCAATGACCAGCGATAGACCGTTCAGATTGAAGATGAGCGTGCATGAGGCCATCGACGAACTCGTAAACCAGGCGGGCACGCAGTTCGACTCATCGGTCGTGGCCGCTTTCATCGAGGTGCTGATGGATGAGGGGCAGGTCGAGGTAGAGGAATACACCAGGATAACGGACAGACTGAGGTTCAAGAAGAAGCATCATGTCCTGCACTGAGGACGGAGGGATTGGATTGTTCACAAGCGGTGCCGAGAAGATGTTCACGGGCGAAGCGGGGACGCTTGCATACCTGTTCTTCGTTCTGCTGGCATCCCTGATATATGTCCTGCGGGCGATTCAGTCCAGCCGGTCGGAACGCGGCGGGGCGCCCGGCGGCTTCATCGCGGCCCTTACGATGCTTATGGTGTCGAGGTACCTTAATACTGCGGCTGTCTCGACGGAATTCATATCGCTCTCGATGATCGGGTCGATCCTTTCGGCTGCGGGCATTTACCTTGTATTCAACCTCGTGATAGCGGGAGATGGTGTGAGCGGCTCCCGTATCTTGAGGGGGAAAGTTCTGCTCTGCGGCGCCGGCGCGGGGATAATTCTGGGGGGAGGCTTTTTGGCATTTGCCTCAAGGGTGCTTACCGGATCGATTCTTATGCACTTCCTGTATTCGTTTCTGATGCTTGCGCCGGTAGGATTCTTGGTTGGATCACTTTGGAGCAGGGATAGAGCAATGAAGAGCGGACTGTTTCTGCCGGTAGTATCGGCGCTCTTCTTTATTTCGGCCGCATTGGTCGGTGGAATGACGGTGCTGGGTATAACCGTTGACAGCATATTCTGGAAGCAGCTGTATTCGCTGCTGGATCTATCGGGATTCTTCACGCTTCTGGCCTCAACGATCGAAAGTCCGGGACATGATCGGGAGGGTGAAGCGGTTGCCGCGCAAGGGTGGAGGTCATACAGGGCTAAGACCGTTTCCGCGAAATCCGATGAAGCGGAAATGTTCTCGTTCAACCGCCTGTCCGAGATCGACCGTGGTATAAGTTCAGGGAACGGCGATAAAACCGTATACGGTGACTTGGCGAGATTTCTGGCGGAGGAGACGGGCTCAGATCTAGTATTGCTGAGATTGGCGGAAGAGGGAAAGAGCTTCTTCGAAGTCAAGGGTTGCCATGCTGCCGATGGCGGGGAGGTCGAGGATCTGGACAGTCTATCCATCAACAAGGACGCCTGTGAGCAGCTGTGCAAGGAGAGGTACAGCTATGGGGCCGGCTACAGCCTGACCGCTGACGCGTTGGGAGAAGGGCACGAAGCCCTCGTTCCCGCGGGCTGCCGGTGGGAAGAGAGGAGTGTGGTGGTGGTTCCCGTCATGTGGAAGGGTTCTATGATAGGATTGGTGACCGTCGGATTCTTCGACGGAGAGATCCCTTCCAGGACGGCGGCCCTCATCGGTCTATACGCGAACAAGGCCGCTTATGTCTTCGAGAGGAACAGATGGAAGAGTGCCGTTCGGGGCAAGGAGAGGGAGCTGTCCGCATGCAAGGAAGAGCTGGAAGGTGTTAACCAGCTCAAGGCGAATTTCCTCTCCATAGTATCGCACGAGCTGAGAACCCCCCTGACGTCCGTAAAGGCTTACACCGAGACCCTTCTCGACAATCTCGAGAATATCAAGCGCGAAACGATCCAGAACTTTCTGAATGTGATGGCCGAGGAGAACGAGAGGCTCATAAAGCTGGTTGACAACATACTGGACTACTATCATATGGAAACGGGCTACATGAAGGCCGAAAAAGCCTCATGCAACCTGAACGACGTAATCGTCGAAAGCCACATGAAGCTCCAGAGAGATTTCCTGGCCTCGGGCGTTGACAGCGAGCTAAAGCTTCCGACGCAACCTGTTACGGTGGACGCCGACAAGGAAATGATAAGCCAGCTTCTCGAGAATCTGATCGGGAACGCCGTAAAATTCACACCGAGGGGCGGCAGGGTGACTATTACCCTCGAGGAGGAAGCGGCTGCGGCGAGATTGATCGTCCGCGATACCGGCAAGGGGATTCCAGAGGAACAGCTGGAGAAGATATTCGAGCGTTTTTATCAGGTGGACGGGACCAGTACCCGGGAGCACGGGGGATCCGGTCTAGGTCTGGCGATATGCAAGAACATAGTAGACTGGCACGGCGGCAAGATATGGGTCGAGAACGTCAAGGAGGCCGGAACGAAATTTACCGTGCTGCTGCCTACGAGGGATGTTGTCATCAGGCTGCCCGCCGCCTCGGGACACATCGGATCGGTCAGGTTCGAAAGGGAGAAATACATGTCGCTTCTGGTAGAGATGCTGGCGGAATTCGTGCAGGCGCGCAAGGCCTCCATAATGCTGCTGGACAAGGATCAGCAGATACTTCAGATAATAGCCGCCAAGGGTCTCGATCCGGAATTCGTCCAGAACACGAAGCTGGAGATCGGCGAGAGGATAGCGGGTCGCGTCTTCCAGAAGGGCGAGCCGCTGCACGTACTCGACATCGAGAAGAGCGGCGAGGTGGGGCGCGCAAACAATGCCGGGTTCTACGGAACCCATTCCTTTATCTCCGTTCCGCTGTACGATGGTGCGGAGATAATAGGAGTGCTGAATGTCAGTGACAACGTCGAAGGTAAGGAATTCTCCGCTCCCGACAGGGAGATAATGGAATCACTGGCGATGATTATTTCCGGGATGTTAAAGAAGCTGAATGCGTACGAAACCGTATCGTCCAACTTCGAGAAACTGAAGGATGCCATGCGGAACATCCTCGATCTGAGAGAAGCCAGGGGAAGCAGGAATATTTCGAACCTCACGCTGCTCGCGATAACTATGGGCAAAAAGCTCGGGCTGGACGAGAAATCGCTGACGGCGATCCGCCTGGGGATGAATCTCTACGACCTCGGGATCATGAAAATCCCGCGCAACATAAGGGCGAAGAAAGAAGAGCTAACCGACAAGGAATGGGAGAAGCTGAAGCAGCATCCCGACATAGGATTCTCGCTCGTTTCGCCGATGAGCCTGGAGAAACGGATAATGAGAATGATCCGCAGCCATCACGAGAACTACGATGGGACGGGGTATCCCGACGGTCTTGCCGGCGTAGAGATACCTGTAGAGGCGAGTATCGTCAACATCGTCGATTCATTCAGGGCCCTGATAAGCCAGGGTCCTTACAGGCGGTGCTATTCGGCGGACGAGGCCCGGAGTGAGATAATCAAGGGATCCGGCACGAGGTTCGATCCCAAGGTTGTGGGAGCGTTCGTGAAGGCGTTCGATGAACTGGGGGCTACGGAGGATAAATGCGGGCTGGTACTGGTGTCGGCGGAGAATTCTGCCGAGACCGCCATGGTGGGTGCAGGGGAGGATCCCGAGGAGCATCAAGAGGAGATACTTGTTAAGGAGGGAAATCCATGAAAAGGGGCAAAGTCCTCGTGGTCGATGACGAGATAAACATAACGCAGATACTGGAATTCAGCATTGGAGCCGAAGGTTACGAAGTCATATCAGCATCGAACGGGGAAGAGGCCATCGAGAAGGCGCGGAGTGAACAGCCGGATCTTATAATACTCGATATCATGATGCCCAGGATAGACGGGTACGAGGCATGCCGCATTCTCAAGGCGAATCCGGTGACGAAAAATATACCTGTTCTTCTGCTTACGGCCAAGGGAAGGGATATAGACAAGAGGCTCGGGTACGAGGTCGGAGCTACGGATTACATAGTCAAGCCGTTCAGTCCGAATAAGCTCATCGACAGGATTCACAAGCTGCTGTCCTATGCGAAGTAACCTTTTGGATTGCAGCGGGGAATAAGCGATAATATAATCCCTGCTGTTATGGCAGCCGATGCAGGATCACCTACCTTTTACGATGTAGCTTTACCGCTTCCTATAGATAGATTGTTCACGTATAAAGTGCCCGCCTCATTGGCGGGCCGCGTGCTAATAGGTTGCCGGGTTCTTGTGCCGTTCGGCAGGAAGAAAATGACCGGTTACGTCATCTCCGCCAGAAGCAGAGCTCCGGGCCGCGTGAGGTTGAAGGAGATCGTCGACGTGGTCGATGTCGAGCCCCTTTTGAACGGGAATATCCTTCGCCTTGCGCAATGGATGTCCGATTATTACGTGCACCCGGTGGGAGAGGTGCTCAGAACCGTTCTGCCGGCCGGTATAAAGGGTAGCGGGAGGTCGAGAGCGGTTGACGGTTCGGACGGGGGGTTTCCGTTCGAGGAGGAGTATCCGGATCTGAGTGCCGAGCAGTCGAGGGTTTTCGATGCGGTGGCGGAGGCTATGCGTGCGGGGAAACCGGGGAGGTTCCTGCTGCACGGCGTGACGGGAAGCGGCAAGACCGAGGTCTATCTAAGGTGCATTGAGGAAGCGCTTCGTTCGGGGAAGAGCGCCCTGATCCTGATACCGGAGATAGCCCTCATTCCACAGACAACGTCGAGGTTCAGAAGGCGCTTCGGGGATGAGGTCGCCATACTACACAGCCGCCTTACCGGAGCCCAGCGATGCTCGATCTGGAAGGGAGCGAAGGAGGGGAGTATCAGGGTTGTCATGGGCGCCAGATCGGCAGTTTTTGTCCCCCTGAGGAATCTTGGGATCGTCGTGATAGACGAAGAGCAGGATTCATCATTCAAGCAGCAGGAGAAACCGCATTACAACGCAGTGAGGGTTGCTGCTCGAAGGGCCTCGATAGAGAGCGCCGTTCTGCTGGCGGGTTCCGCGACTCCTTCTCTGGAAACATACAGCGATGCGCTGTCGGGAGATGTCGAGGGGTTCAGGTTGAGCGCGAGACCGGGTATGCGCAGGATGCCGTCGGTCGGAATCGTCGACATGAGGGGGAGAAAGGGGATATTTTCCGACGAGCTTCTGGGGGCCCTGGATACGGTGATGAGTAATGGAGAGCAGGCCATAATACTGCTTAACAGGCGGGGGCATGCAAACTACCTGCAGTGCAGGAGATGCGGGTGGATATGCCGGTGTCCCGATTGCTCCATCTCACTGACATATCACAGCCGCAACAACATTCTCGTCTGCCACTATTGCGGGTTCAAACGCCGGACGCCGGAATCATGCCCGAGCTGCGGCGAGCATGATATGATGCATCGAGGAGTGGGTACACAGAGGGTTGAAATGGAGCTGTGGAACCTGCTCCCGGGCGCAAGGGTATTGAGAATGGATCATGACACGACATCGGGGAAAACCGGGCACCTCGAGATACTGAGGAGATTCGCCTCGGGGGAGAAGGATATTCTTCTCGGGACACAGATGGTGGCCAAGGGGCATCACTATCCGAACGTGACGCTTGTCGGCGTGCTTTCCGCGGACGCGGGGCTTAATTTTCCCGATTTCAGGGCGGCCGAAAGAACGTTCCAGCTCCTTTCACAGGCTGCGGGACGAACGGGAAGGGGGGATAGGGGCGGAAGGGTGATCATACAGGCCTTTTCACCAGATCATTATATCTTTTCACATCTGGCCGAACACGATTTCGAGGGATTCGCAGAGCAGGAGCTTGAAATGCGCCGCGATTTGGCGTATCCGCCCTCGGCCCGGCTGATGCTGCTGACCGTAACGTCGGTCTCACCGGATAGGGCGTGGAAGGGTGGTGAGGCGATCGTTTCAAGCATCAGGAGCATGCGAGAGGGAAGAGGGCTGGAGGTGCTGGGACCGGCGCCCGCAGTGATAGAGCGCATTCGCGGCAGGAGTCGTGTGCAGGTGCTTATCAAGGGAGGGCTCGATGAGCGGGTGAAGGGAGAATTGGTTCGAAAATCGGTCAAGGCCGTGTCAGGGCTCTCGGCAACCGACGTCCAGTGGGACGTCGATCCGTCGAACATAATGTGACAGACCGGCAGATCCTATTACGCCGCCGCCGGTTCGACTTTGCAAGTCCCCGATACTTCTTGACATGCGGCCATGCGATTGCTAACGTAACTATGTCCCTTGAGATTCGGGGCGCACCCCGGATTCCGAATCGTACCCAGGAGGATCCCCAGAGCTAAAGTTAAAATAGAGTTAGAATCAGTGAATTACCGCATGCGCGTTGGCCTTAGCACATTTACGTTATGCGCCGCGCGTAAGAAAAGGAGGTAGCTCTCTCATGAAGAGAAGCCATGTAATAATCTTACTTCTGATTGCAGTGGCCTTTTCGGTCTACTCCTGCAAGAGCAAGGAAACGATCAGCGCGATGCTCGATAACGAGCACGGCCTCTATGAAAGCGCGATCAATAACGCGAACCTCGCCCTGGAGAAGAATCCCGATGACGCGGAGGCTCATTTTCAGCTGGGCGTATCTTACAGCTACATCGGAAAGATGGCAGAGGCCTATAGGGAGTTCATGGCAGCAGCCAGGTTGAATCCTAAGAAGCTGGAAGACTGCGAGAACAACATAAAGCACAACTGGGCGGTGCATTTCAACAGCGGGATAACGGAATACCAGTCCGAGAACTGGGAAGGCGCCCTGAAGGAGTTCGAGCTTACGGCCCAGGCGGACCCCAGGCAGATAAAGGGTTGGCTGTACCTTACGGATGTCCTATACATACTCAACCGCGACGACAGCACCGGTGCCGCCTACAGGGAACAGGCCTTCGCAGCGGGGGACTCGCTTCTTGCAAGGGCTGAGAAGGGGCTCGAAGAATACGGTGAGGCCATGACGCTCGGTGGGAAGATCATGGTGCTGCGAGGCGAAAACGAGCGCGCTTACCAGATATTCCAGGAATTGATAGCGGAGGATCCCTCCTACTTCGAGAAGGCCGAGGAGATTGGCGACGTCTACGCAAACAAAAACGATTGGGTAAACGCGGCCAAGCTCTACGAGCTCGCCGCGGACGGCCGTATGCAGACGAATAACCAGAGCTTCGACCTCTACTACAACCTCGGCGTGAGCTATTACAAGATGGAGAACTACGTAATGTCGGCGGATGCCTATCAGAGGGCGCTGACACTGGAGCCGGACAACAGGAATGCGAATTACAGCATCTTCCTGACGTATTTCAAGGCCGGGATGTATGACGAGGCGGTTGTGGTGGGCCAGAAGTACACGGAGCAGATAGCTCCGGACGATGCAAGCGGATGGCAGATACTCGCTCGCTGCTATGGCGAGAAGGGGATGAACATCAAATCGGAAGAGGCCATTCAGAAATATATGGAGCTCAGCCAGTAGGGATCCTGCGTATTGTATCATAATCCTGCCGACCGGAACGGATATTGCATGTTTATCCATTCTGATTGCGGGTATGATTACCGGGCGGATATCACAGGCGGGGGACCCAAGCATATTCTTTCTCTTGACAGGAGGATGTCTTTTAGGTAACTTCATAGTGCAATGGGAGCCTCGTTTCTTCGTCGCTCTTCGTTCTCCTTCAAAAGTAACTGTGAGAGGATTTCGTAAAGCTCGAAATGCTCGTTAAGCCATGTGTATAGTTTCAAGATCAGCCGGGCGAAAGGAATGTGTTCTACGTTTAGACTGAGACAGTCTTGACCAGCCGAACCACTTAACGTGGATTAAGAATTTCATCAATCTTCAATCATCGGTTCATAAGTTAGCTATGTATAGAAAGTGCCTTGTCGGTTTAACGGATCAGCGGGCGGGTGACTGCTAACAGAGAAGGGATCGACCATCATGGATATTGCCGAACTTAAAAGTAAGAAGATCGACGAGCTGCTCGATGTCGCCGGCGATCTTGGGATCAATGGTCTCAGCAGCCTGAGAAAGCAGGAGATAATATTCAGGATACTCCAAGCCCAAGCGCAGCAGAACGGCCTGATCTACAACGAGGGAGTTCTGCAGGTGCTGCCCGAGGGTTACGGCTTTCTCAGATCTTCCGCCTACAACTACCTGCCGGGACCGGATGACATATACGTGTCACCATCGCAGATCAAGAAGTTCAGCCTGAGGACGGGAGACACCGTTTCCGGCCAGGTGCGCTCACCTAAGGACTCCGAGAGGTATTTCGCCCTTCTCAAGGTCGAAGCGGTGAATCTGGAGTCACCGGAGGAGGCTAAGAAGAAAACGCTGTTCGATAACCTGACGCCCCTCTACCCCCTCGAACAGATCAATCTGGAGCACAAGGCCAATGACCTGTCGACACGCCTGATGAACCTGCTCACACCGGTCGGCAAGGGACAACGAGCTCTGATAGTGGCTCCACCGAGAACCGGGAAGACGATACTTCTTCAAAAGATGGCGAATGCGATTACGGACAACCACCCCGAGGCGATTCTCATCGTGCTGCTCATAGACGAGCGCCCCGAGGAGGTTACGGACATGGAGAGGTCCGTGAAGGGGGAGGTAATAAGCTCGACCTTCGATGAACCGGCCGACAGGCACGTACAGGTCGCCGATATGGTGATACAGAAGGCGAAAAGGCTCGTCGAGCACGGGAAGGACGTCGTGATCCTGCTCGACAGCATTACGCGGCTGGCCAGGGCGCACAACTCCGTAGTTCCTCATTCCGGCAAGATCCTATCGGGCGGCGTCGACTCCAACGCACTGCAGAGGCCCAAGAGGTTCTTCGGCGCGGCGAGAAACACGGAGGAGCAAGGAAGCCTTACGATTATTGCTACCGCACTGATCGAGACGGGCAGCCGGATGGACGACGTGATCTTCGAGGAGTTCAAGGGTACGGGCAACCTCGAGATCGTTCTCGACCGCAGGCTTTCCGACAAGAGGGTATTCCCTTCGATCGATATATTCAGGTCCGGCACACGAAAGGAAGAGCTCCTTCTGGACGACAAGACGTTGAGCAAGGTCTACATCCTCAGGAAGTTCCTGAGCGACAAGACGCCCGTCGAGGCCATGGAGTTCCTTCTCGAAAAGATGGCGAAGACCAAGACAAACGCAAAGTTCCTGCAGTCAATGAACGCCTAGCCCCTTCCGCAGCCCTTTCGGATCGGCTGGGAGCAGGCGCATCGAGAGGAATTTTCATTTGAACTTTGATGGATACATTATTAACTTGTGATAATCCAGGGGGCCGTGCCTCAGGCGGCGCGGATCGGCGCAGCAGAGGACATTTCACTTCGGAACCGGATCGGTCCAGCTGGGATGTTTGAAATCGACCAATGAACGTAAGGATCGGTGAAGCCGTCATGAAAAAAGGGATACACCCCAAGTACAAAGAAACGAAGATTACATGTCTATGCGGCAACGTGATAGAGACATCCTCCACACAGGATGATATTCACGTTGAGATATGTTCCAAGTGCCATCCCTTCTTTACCGGAAAGCAGAAACTGGTGGATACCGCCGGCCGCGTGGAGAGATTCCAGCGCAAGTACGGAGACTACCGGGCAAAGCGTACCGGGGAGAAGAAGTAGCCATTCCCACACCCACTCACCCACACCTTTTCCGGGGGGCGAATGCCTGACAGGGAAGCTAGAAGACGCCTTCGTATAGGGGGACAGGCGGTAATCGAGGGTGTTATGATGCGCTCGCCGGACAGGATTGCCATCTCGGTACGAAATCCGGAAGGTGGAATCGTAACGAAATCCGAACCGTTCGTCAGCTTGACGAAGCGTAAGCGATTGATGGGGTTTCCCGTAATAAGAGGGGCCGTCACCCTCGTCGAAACCTTTGTAGTGGCCGTCAAGGCGCTTTCGTTCTCAGCGGAACAGGCGGGGCAGCCGGATGAGAAGGATGGCAAGGAGGGCGCCGGCGGGCCGACGAGATTCCACATGATCATAACGGTGATAGCGGCGCTCGCTCTCGGATTCGTGCTGTTCTTCTACATACCGCTCGTTCTCACCGAGGTGACGGGACTCAAGGGGGGGATCCTCTTCAACCTGGTAGATGGGCTGATCAGGATGGTTTTCATCGTGCTGTACATAGTGCTGATCTCCAGGTGGAAGGAGATGCAGAGGATATTCGAATATCACGGTGCGGAGCACAAGGTCATCTTCGCCTTTGAGGACGGCGAGGCTGTGACGCCTGATGCCGCGATGAAGTATCCCCGCAGGCACCCGAGGTGCAGTACAAGCTTCTTGATGATCGTTGTGCTTGTGAGCATCATTCTTTTTATAATGCTGGGAAGGCCGGACAGCGTTGTGGACCGGCTGGTGCGGTTTTCCCTAGTGCCCGTAATCGGCGGCGTATCATACGAGGCGCTCAAGCTTTCCGCGAAGCCTTCGGTCGGCCGTTACATCTCTTTCATGATGTGGCCGGGTATCTTCCTCCAAAACTACACGACCAGGGAACCGGACATAGACCAACTGGAGGTCGCGGCTGCGGCCCTTTCGGCCTGCCTTGAAGACAAAAACCTGGAATCATAGCTCGTTATAAATTAGAGTCGTGAGGTATGGGGGATCGGATAATCCGTTCCCGACGGGGCTCGCCGTTATGCGGAGGCTTGTGGAGAGGCTGAATGGATAAAATCGAGAAATACAGGAGCGTTCTGAGACATTTCGAGTGGCTCACGGGCGAGCTTTCGAAATCCGAGGTGATAAAGGATCAATCTCTGTATAAGAGGCTCGCCAAGGAGAGGAGCGAGCTGCAGGAAGCGGCATCCTCGATCGCCGGATTCCTGGAAATGAAGGGAAGATTAGATGAGGATATGGAGGTCATCGAATCCTCGGAAGACAGGGAGCTGGTAGAGCTGGCGAGGGCGGAGGCCGAGGAGCTGAAGGCCGGGATGTGCGGCCTGAGCGAGAAGATACAGCTTATGCTCCTTCCGAGCGATCCCGATGATTCGAGAAACACTGTCTTCGAGATCAGGGCCGGTACCGGCGGTGACGAGGCGACGCTTTTTGCAGCCGATCTGGCCAGGATGTACAAGATGTACGCCGAGAAGAAAGGGTGGAAGGTGGAACACCTTGGAGGCAGTCCATCCGAGATAGGTGGGTACAAGGAGATCGTTTTCCTGATAAGCGGCAAGAATGCATATGGAAATCTGAAGTTCGAGAGCGGTGTTCACAGGGTTCAAAGGGTGCCGGTCACCGAATCGGGGGGAAGGATCCATACATCTGCGGTTTCCGTCGCCGTCCTTCCGGAGGCGCAGGAGGTCGATGTGAAGATAGATCCGGGGGAGCTCAAGATAGATGTCTACCGTTCCAGCGGTCCCGGGGGCCAGAGTGTGAACACTACAGATTCCGCGGTTAGGATAACACACGTGCCGACCGGTCTGGTGGTCACCTGCCAGGACGAGAAATCGCAGCACAAGAACAAGGCCAAGGCCTTGAAGGTCCTCAGGGCCAGACTTCTGGAGAAGGCGAGGAACGAGCAGAGGGATAGGAGGGCCGAAGCCAGGAAAAGCATGGTGGGCTCCGGGGACAGGAGCGCCAAGATAAGAACCTACAACTTTCCTCAGGGGAGGGTCACGGACCACAGGATCGGTTTGACACTGCACAATCTGAGCGGCGTGCTGGCCGGCGAGCTGGACGACATTGTTAGGGAGCTTGCGGTGGCCCATAGGGAGGAGCTTTTGAAGAGGGAGATAAAGGGTGATGAGGATCGATGATGATGTGCGGGGGAGGACCGCCTCCCGCGACGCCAGCGGAAGATGCCCTGCGGTACTGGGCGCCTTGAAGATGGCCGAGTCGTACCTGCGCGATCACGGCATCGGATCCGCCCGCCTGAACGCCGAGCACATACTCGCCAATGCGTTGGGCTGTTCGCGCCTCGATCTATACCTGCGCTTCGATCAGAGGCTCGAGGAGGACGATCTTCCGGGAATGAGGGACAACCTCAGGAAGAGGGCGCGTGGTTATCCTCTTCAGTACATCCTCGGCGGCGTCGAATTCTATTCACTGAGATTCGAAGTGAGAGAGGGGGTATTCATACCCAGGTTCGAATCGGAGCTTCTCGTTGAGGCGGTGGAAGAGGCGTTGACCGGAAACGGCGTTCTTCTTTTCCTGGAGATGGGGGTGGGCGCGGGAGTGCTATCCGGAGCCCTCGCCGCAGGACATCCGGGATGGAGAGGTGTGGCTTTTGATATATCTCCGGCCGCGGCTTCGCTGGCTAAACGCAATTTCGAGATTCTTGGGGTCGGCGAACGCGTCTCGGTGATGACGGCGGACGGATTCGGCGCGATAGCGGGGGAGCCGGTGTTCGACCTGCTAGTTTCGAATCCGCCTTACGTGCCGTCGGGCGATATCGGGGGGCTTCAGTTGGAGGTGTCCGTATACGAGAACCGCACCGCTCTCGATGGTGGAGATGACGGGCTCGAATACTATCCGGTTATCGCGCGTGCCGGATCCGGTTTGCTCAAGCCGGGCGGCATGCTGGCCCTTGAGGTCGGGGATGGCCAGGGCCTTGCCGTTTCGAAGGTGTTGGAAGGACACGGGTACGTGGATATTTCAGTGAAGCAGGATTATAACGGATTGGACAGGGTGGTGACGGCTTACAGGCCGTCCGCAGAGGGGAAGACAGATGGATAGCTTGGTAATCAGGGGACCGAACAGGCTGGAGGGAAAGGTTCGCGTAAGCGGAGCGAAGAATGCGGTTCTGCCGTTGATGGCGGCGTCCCTTCTTACGGGAGGGCGGTGCAAGCTCGATAACGTTCCGGATCTGGCAGATACGAGAACGATGATGAAGCTTCTCGGCGTCCTGGGAGTATCCTCGTCCCAGGACGGGGGCGTTCTCGATATCGATGCCTCGAGCGTCGAATCATTCGAGGCCCCGTACAACCTCGTTAGAACCATGAGGGCGTCGATTTACACGCTGGGCCCCCTTCTGGCCCGCTACGGGCGTGCAAGGGTATCGCTTCCGGGGGGGTGCGCGTGGGGTCCCAGGCCGATAAATCTGCACCTTCAGGGCCTTAACGCCCTGGGAGCGGATATAAGGATAGACCACGGCTATATAGACGCCACGGCGGACAGGCTAGAGGGTGCAGAGATCATCCTATCCATTCCGAGCGTTGGAGCGACGGTCAACATAATGCTCGCAGCGGTTCTGGCGAACGGGAAGACCGTTATAGAGAACGCCGCCCGCGAGCCGGAGATCTCCGAGCTGGCACTGGCGTTGAACGATGCCGGCGCGGTGATCGAGGGAGCCGGGGCGTCGAGGATAAAGATAGAGGGGGTGAACGGCATAGCCCCCATCGAGCGCAGGGTGATACCCGACAGGATAGAGGCTGGAACGTTCGCCGCGGCGGTCGTGATTTCGGGCGGGGAAGTGGAGATAGAGGGGTGCAGGCCGGATCACATGCGCGCCGTTATAGACAAGCTCAGCGCATGCGGCGCCGAGATCGTGGAGTCGGAGGACGTCATAAAGGTCTCGGGCCCCGAACAGCTCGTGCCGGTGGATGTGGAGACCGGATTCTATCCATCGTTTCCGACCGACATGCAGGCGCAGATGATGGCCGTTCTATGCAGGGCTTCCGGTGCGAGCACGATAGTCGAACACGTCTATCCCGACAGGTTCACGCACGTTCCGGAGCTGTGCAGGCTCGGAGCGAAGATAATCCTGGACGGCAGCGTGGCCGTCGTAAATGGAGTGGATCAGCTAGAGGGGGCCCCGGTGATGGCGACGGATATCAGGGCGAGTTCGGCCCTGATTCTGGCGGGTCTGGTGGCGGCCGGAGAGACGAAGGTGCTGCGGGTCTATCATATAGACCGCGGATACGAACATATCGAGAAGAAGCTCCAGTCGCTTGGAGCGGATATAGAGAGGATCAGCGAGTAGCCCTGCGGTGCTTTACACGGGAGAGGCAGTTTGCGAAACGTGATCATAGGGACGGCGGGACATGTCGATCACGGCAAGACGGAGATAATTAAGGCGCTGACCGGGCGTGACACCGATCGCCTGGTGGAGGAAAAGGAGAGGGGCATCTCCATCGTGCTCGGATTCGCATCGATCGATCTGGGAGAGGGCCTCAACGCAGGTGTCATAGACGTTCCCGGGCACGAGCGTTTCGTCAAGAACATGGTTTCCGGAGCGTGCGGCGTGGATCTGGCCCTGCTCGTCGTCGCAGCTGACGAGGGGGTGATGCCTCAGACGGAGGAGCATCTCGAGGTGCTCAAGCTTCTGGGTGTCGGTGTCGGTGTTGTGGCCATTACAAAGACGGACCTCGCCGAGCCCGATGTCGTAGATATCGTGAAAAGCGAGATCATGGATATAGTGAGAGACGGACCGCTCGGCGGGGCGCCCGTGGTGCCGACATCCGTCGTGACGGGCGAGGGGCTGGACTCACTCAGGGAAGCCCTGAGAGAGCAGGCGCTAAAGGTTGAGGGCAAGGACGATGCGGATATGTTCCGAATGCCGGTGGATAGGGTTTTTACCAGGAAGGGCATCGGGACTATCGTGACGGGCACCACCTGGAGCGGCACCGTGAGCAGGGGCGACCGGCTGATCGTGGAGCCCCGGGGCACGAAGGTCCATGTCAGGGAGGTGCACAGTTTCGATAGCCCCCGGGAGTCCATAGGGGCGGGCAACCGAGCGGCGCTGGCGCTTCGCGGCGCGAGCGTCGATGAGATAGCAACAGGTTCCCAGGTGATGTCACCCGGCCGCCTCGAGGTATCCAGCATGCTGAATGCATCGATCAGGATCGGCGCGCTTGCGGGATCGAGGCTCAAGAACAGGCAGAGGGTGCGATTCCATCACGCGGCGGCTGAGATAATAGCCCGCGTGATACTGCCCGGTGGTGGGGATCTCGCCGCCGGTGAGAGGGGATTCATCCAGCTCAGGCTGGAAAAACCCACCGCGGCGAGGCGCGGTGACAGGTTCATCCTGCGGACGTATTCACCTATGAGGGTTGTGGCGGGGGGCACGATGCTCGATCCGACGGCGGTCAAGACTAGGCATCTGGACTCGAGAACCGCCGGGGCGCTCGGCAAACTGGACGAAGGATCCGACGGCGATGTCGTTCTCGTGCTTGCGTCGAGGGGCGGAAAGAGGGGCGTCTCCGCCGGCTCGTTCACGCGGTACGGGTTGAAACCCGAGAGCGTGGATGGGACGGTCGAGGAGCTGGAGAGAACGGGCCGCATCGTCTCTGTAACGGGGACGGTCTTCTCCGTGGAGGTGGTTGAAGCGGCGGAGGTCGAGCTTGATAGGATACTGAGTGGATTTGCCTCGGAGAAAAGTCTTCAGTGGGGAATGGACAGGGAGGAGTTGAGAGCGAGGTTGGATCTTGGAAACTCCAAGCTGTTCGAGCTTCTTCTCGACAGGGGTGTCAGGGATGGGAGGTTATTCTTCAAGGGCGGGTTGGTTCGAACGGGAGGCAGCGAGAGGACCCTGAGCGAAGAGGAGAGCAGGCGGCTCGGTGATATCGAGAAGGCGGTCCTGGATGCCGGGTTCGAATTCATCGACGGGGCTGTTCTGCTGGGGATGGCCGGGGGAGGGGATTCCCTCGCATCGTATATGAATATCCTGCTGGAGAGAGGCGCGGTCGTGCGCGTGTCACAGGACGGATTCATCCACGGCGACCGGTTCAGTGAGCTCCTGGAATGGCTGGGTGAGCGACTGGCCGGAGGAGGGACCGTCTCGATAGGGGATTTCAAGGAGTCCTTCGGTTTCTCGAGAAAGTATGCGGTTCCGCTGCTCGAGTATCTCGACGATCGGGGGATAACGAGAAGGGAAGGGAACGTTCGAAAAGCGGGACACAGGCTGCCGGAGGTCCTGGATGGGAAATGAAGAGCGGTCTCCCTGCGGCGGAATTGCGGACATTCGAAAGATCAGCAGGCGCACCACGAGGAGAGTGCACTACGGTGATGTGGCTGTCGGGGGTGGCGCGCCGGTATCCATACAGTCGATGAGCACATTCTCCCCATCTTCGGGCGGACGGGTCGTCGAACAGGTTCTGGAGCTGGCGGATGCGGGGTGTGAGATCGTCCGTGTTTCGGTCAAGGGCGATCCGGATATAGATGCCCTGCACGCGCTCTGCAACGAAAGCCCGATCCCGGTGGTAGCCGATGTGCATTTCGATTCCGGGCTCGCCGTACGCTCGGCCGGGACGGGCGTGGCGGGATTGAGGATAAATCCCGGGAACATTGGGGGCAGGGATAGTGTGGCGGAGGTCGCCGATGCGGCGGCTCGGGCTCAGATCCCGATAAGGGTGGGAGTGAACTCCGGGAGCATCGAAAGGGACCTGCGTGAGCTGGCCGGGAAGGAGCCGGCAAGGGCCCTGTGCGAAAGCGCTGAGCGCTGCATCGCGATGATGGAGGATATCGGCTTCGATGAAGTCGTGTTCAGCCTCAAGTCCTCCGATCCTATGATTACCGTGGAGGCGAACAGGCTGTTCGCTCCCGGGAACGACTTTCCCGTTCATCTGGGGGTCACCGAGGCAGGGCCCGCTCTAAGCGGTGCCGCAAAATCGGCCGTGGCCCTTACTCTGCTACTCTCGGAGGGGATAGGGGACACGGTGAGGGTTTCGCTGTCGGGGGATCCCGTCGGTGAGGTGACGGCCGCGGCTGCCGTTCTCTCGGCACTCGGGCTGAGGGACGATATACCGAGGATCATCTCATGCCCTACGTGCGGGAGGTGCAATATCGATGTCGAGGGGATCGCAGAACGGGTGGAGAGGCGCCTGTTGGGGATCAGGAAGCATATCAGCGTCGCCGTCATGGGTTGCGAGGTAAACGGCCCGGGAGAGGCGAAGGAGGCGGATATAGGAATTGCAGGCTCGAAAGAAGGAGCGGTTCTCTTCGTGAAGGGGAAAGTCGTGCGCAGACTGGAGGGGGATATTTACGCGGGTCTGATCGGCGAGGTCGAGAAGATGCTCGAGTCCGGCTCGCCGCGGAAATGAAATGAGGTAATCCATAAAAAGTACAATATAGTTATAGACAAAAAGATTTAGATCGGAATTAATAAATATAGAAAGAAATTGCAGAATGTGGTATATTATGCCGGGCAAAAAAAGTGTTTTGTATCCAACGTTTGAGCTGTGCCTCGAAGAGCACTGACACTGCCCAGGAAGATGAGGAGGTCCTTTATGAAGAGAATGATCGTGGCCTTTTCTCTGTCGGTGTTCGTACTGTGTCTCACGGTTGGTATGGTTGCGGCGCAGGATCCATATGCACTGCCGGTGGGGAAAGTGGCCAAAGCGGGGAGTATTGATATTGAGTTTGAAGGAACGGTATACCACTTCCAGGCCGAGACCAGGATCCGTATCACTTTGGAGCGTTACGATGCGATCCATGTCAAGGTGACCGCGACCCCGGTCAAGCAGCTCCTCAAACCTTATTACATCATCACCGTTCAATGGGACGATTTCCCCCCATGCGTCGTCGAGCTCGAGACGGAGGGTGGGGACTACTTCCTTCTCAACTCCGAAACCGGTTACGCGGAGAAATGATCTGTCCGAACAACCGTGCGACAGGAGCAATCACTTTTGCCGGGGACCATCATCCTCGGGAAGGGAAGGGTGGACGAAGAGCGTCTTCTCTCTTCTGCAAGCGGCGGTGCCCGGAGGGGATTTGCGGGGCTTGCGAACGTATCTTTTCTCAGTAAAAATAACGGGAACGGTCTTTGAATGGCGCGCCTTGCTGAAGTAGGCCGCCGCCGCGGCAGCCTTTTCGAGCAGCCTCTTGGGAGTAGAGGGATTGGCGCCCCTCAGGATGACGTGTGATCCGGGGACGCCCTGCGCGTGAAACCACATGTCTTTGGGGGAGGCGAACCTGTGTGTCAGGATATCGTTTTCCCTGTTGTTTCTTCCGATATAGAGAATGTGCCTCTCGTCCAGGACGAAGCGCCTGAAGCGGCCCGGTCCCCCTGCCTGACTGCCGGCCGCCGCCCGTATCGGCCTCGAAGGAATTAGGTCCAAGATCTCCTCGGGTCTCTCCAGGCGTCCTATGCGCTCGATGGAATCCCGCTGCTCGTCGATCCTTCTCTCTGCCTCGCGCCTCCTGCTTTTGATTATCAGTATCCCCTTCTCCCCCTTCTTGGCCCTGGAGAAGAAGACGGCGATATTCCTGTCGGGGCTCAGGGAAGGATCAAGCGGGATCTTGACCTTACGGTCCCCCGAGAAATCCGGCACCTCGATCTCGCGGAGCCCGGCTTTCAGCATATGCCGGTAGGTAACCAGCAGGTTGCCCATGTGGCGGAATTCCCTGAAGCGCTCGGCTTCGGATAGATCTGTGGAAAGGTTCTTCTTCAGGCGCGTCATTCTCTTGAGCTCCCTGCGTGCGGAGGCGGAGGCCCTGTTCCTGAGACCCTGTATGTAAAACGGGATCAGCGTGTCGGTCGCGAAACGCCGGAAGGTCTCCGCGTAGCCATCGAACTCGGTGCATCTTTCGAATACCGGTACCCTTACGGGATAGACGGCTGTGCTTCTCCCTCCCGTGCGGTGCGGGATATCGCATATTCTCCATTCGAAGTCCCCGCTGCCGAGGCGGCCGCCGATTTCGGCGAGATGCGGCCATATATCCGCTATCCCCCCCAGGCGCTCCGGCAGGGCGCGCGCGAGGGCCGGATCCATACCGCCTATCCTCATGAGAAGATCGGAAATCCCCCTGCGGCTTCTCCATTCCCTGGTGTGCTTCCGGGCGCTGAGCGCCACGGCCTCGTCCCATTCGGGCTCCGTGAATTCATCGGGAGGGACCGGGGGGAGCGAGTCGATCGATAGGGTTTTTGCCTTGGGCGTTTCGTCCGGGCCGGTAGGAGCTGCTGCACGGGTGCTTCCGATGCTGTCGGTGATGCGGCCGTCGTCCGAGCGGAAAAGTGTCACGGGCCAAGAGGCCGGTGTCAAGTCAACCCTGAGGATGTATCCTGTGCTCCCCCCCCATCCGTCCGCTGCTTCGAGCTCTAGGAGCAGGACGCGATCGAGCCCCAGGGGGCGTATGTTCTTTATCCTTAAATTTCTTACGGCCTCGAGCGCGTCCGTGCATCGACCAGACGGCATGATCGGCTCATTGTACGGGAAGAGTTCGGTTTCCCTGCCCAGCAGAACGTGCATGTACGGGAAGGGGCCGCCATCGAGTGATATCGTCGCCCCGTCCATGAAGCGAACGATGCGTTTGATCGAGGAGCCGGCGAGCGTTCGGCCGAGCTCGATCCCCAGCGCGTATGCGGTGATGCCGTTCATCGGCGGAATCATAAGTAGTGTGGAGCGGCATGTCAAATCCATACGGCATTAATTCCATGGTCATGCGTTTTACTCCTTTGACATACCGTTGCTTTGCGATTAAGATTGGTCGGGCGGTGCGGGGGATTTCGATTCGACCCGCCGCGGCCTGTGATTACCGGCGGCATATCTAAAAGCGCCTTGATAGGTGATCCGCATAATGGCCCGGGTGTGGCTTGTCCGTCAAACCAGGAGATATCAATGATAAGCAGCATGACAGGATACGGTAAGGGTGAAGCAGGCGGCGGATCGGTGACGGTTGAGATCAGGACCGTCAATCATAGGTTCATCGATTGCTCGATACGACTTCCCAGGGCCCTGAACGGTTTCGAGATCGAAGCGGAGCGGATGGTGAGGCGAAAGATCAAGAGGGGACATGTGTACGTTACGGTCTCTCTCGACGATTCCCTGGGAAGGGAGGCTCCCGTTATAAACAAGACCTACCTGGAGCGGCTCTACGAGGAGCTTTCAGGCTTCGCCGAGGAGCATGGGATATCCGGAGAGGTGGATCTGAATACACTGCTGATGATGCCGGAGGCGGTGGTGAACAAGTCGGAGATGATCGAGCCCGGCGAGATCTGGCCGTCAGTGAAGAAGGCCCTGGGAGAGGCGCTCACGAGCTGTACCAAGATGAGAAGGGCGGAGGGCGAGGAGCTGTCCATGGACATCGGTAAGCGTTTGACCTACATCGAGGGGATCGTGGGCAGGATAGAGAAGAAGGCCCCCGCGGCCCTGAAGCGTGCCCTGGCTGCCACGAGGAATAGGTTCAAGAGGCTTCTCGACGGCATGGCGCTCGATGAGGAGCGCTGGGCGATCGAGGCCGCCATTATGGCCGACAGGACCGATTTCTCCGAGGAGCTGGTGCGTCTGAAGAGCCATCTCGGCCAGTTCAGATCGGTTCTCGCGAAGGGTGGGGAGGTGTCGAAGAAGCTGACTTTCATACTTCAGGAGATGCACAGGGAAACGACGACCATGGGGAACAAGTCGGCCGACGCAAAGATTATCGAGAACTGCCTCTCGATCAAGGAGGCGGTGGAGAAGATCAGGGAACAGGCCCAGAACCTCGAATAGAAGGGATGATCGCGTATAGCACCGGGGATCGGGCAGAGAGATGGTGACATCCTGGAGGGATCATGCTTTTGAACATCGGTTACGGTAATGTCGTTGTCCGCGAGAAGGTGGTTGCTGTAGTCGACCCCGACTCCGCGCCTCTTCGCAGGTACAGGGAAGAGGCGCGGCAGCGGAACAGGCTCGTCGATGCCACGCACGGCCGAAAGACGCGGGCGATAATCGTTACGTCATCCGACCATGTGATACTGTCCGCAGTGGCCGTCGAGACGATAGCCCATCGTTGGCGCGGCGGGGAAGGATGAAAGGATAGCCGGACATGACCGCTGTAGTCAGAAAACCTTTCATAGTCGTGGTATCCGGCCCGTCAGGGGTCGGCAAATCCACCGTTGTCGGCGGAGTGCTCGAGCGGGTCGAGGGCTTTTCACGGTCTGTATCACTGGCGACCAGGTCTCCGAGGAAGGGAGAGGTGGACGGAGAGGATTACCATTTCGTGGACAGCGAAGAGTTCGGCAGGAGGCGGGAGGCGGGGGAGTTGCTGGAGTGGGCGGAGGTACACGGCAACCTTTACGGCACCCCGCTCGATTTCGTCGAGGGAAAGCTCGCCGGCGGTTCGTGCGTGATGCTCGAGATCGATGTCCAGGGGGGGATGGATGTCAAGGGAAAGCGGCCGGACGCCGTGCTGATATTCCTGCTGCCTCCGGATTTCGGGGAGCTCGAGCGCAGGCTCAGGGGGAGGGGGACGGATGATGATGATGTTATCTCCAGAAGGCTCGAAAACGCGAGGATGGAGATGAGTTTCTACGATAAATACGACTACGTGGTCGTAAATGACGATATCGGCCGGTGCGTGGGGGATATACTCGGCATCATCAGATCCGAGTCCCTGCGTCTCGATCGAACCTCAGTGGATATTACCTATTGAAATATACCGCGAAATGTATTAATAATTGATATTCTGGAGAAATCTTACAGGACCGTCTCGGGCGGCCCGGAGGAATTAATCCATAGCGAGCAACAGGGAAATCGAACCGCGTCAGAGGAATTGAGATGGAGAAGTATTCAATGGAAAAGCTGCTCTCGAAAACTGAGAACAGGTACGAGGCTATCAGAGTCCTGGCCAAGGAGGCCAGGAGGGTGAACGCGTTGATAAGGCTCTCCGGCGAGGAGATCGACGAGAAGCCGACGTCTATCGCGCTGAGACGCTTTATCGATGGGAAAGTGAAGTACGAGTATGAACAGCCGGGAGAGGAGCAATAAGCGGGAAGGGGAGCCGAACAGGGAAAATATCCTTCTTATAGTAACGGGCGGAATAGCCGCCTACAAATCCGCTTACCTCGTCCGCCTGCTCAAGCGCCGTGGGTACGATGTCAGGGTGGTGATGAGCGCGGCGGCCCGCGAGTTCGTAACGCCCCTGACCTTCGAGGTCCTGTCGGGCAATCCCGTGCCACGGGGGATGTTCGATCCGCATATCACGCCACAGGTAGAACACGTCGAGCTTGCCGTATGGGCAGATGCGGTCGTCGTGGCACCGGCCACGGCCGATTTCATAGCTAAGACGGCTCTCGGGTTGGCCGACGATCTCGCGAGCACAACGGTCTGCGCGGCCCGCTGCCCCGTCCTCATAGCTCCCGCAATGAACGAAGGCATGTGGGGAAATCCGGCCGTAACGAGGAACATCCGTGCGCTTGAAGAGGACGGGAGAAGGATCATCGAGCCGCGTTCGGGCGAGCTGGCCTGTGGCGATACAGGGATCGGCAGGATGGTCGAACCGGAGGAGATAGCGAAGGAGATCGGTGCAGTCTTCGGAACCGGCAGACTCGGGGGGGTCAGGGTTCTGATCACGGCGGGCCGGACCGAGGAGTCCATAGATCCCGTAAGATACATCTCGAACCGATCTTCGGGCAGGATGGGATTCGCGCTGGCATCGGCTGTCAAGGCGATGGGAGGGCACGTCACCCTGATACACGGACCGGTCGATGTCCCGGTGCCCCGGGTGGATTCGGTCAGGATGATCACAACGGCGGCACAGCTCAAGACCGCAGTGACGAGGGCGTTCAAGAGGTGCGACGTGCTGTTTATGGCCGCGGCGGTCTCCGACTACACGCCGGCGCGCGGGAGGAGGGAGAAGCTGAAGCGTGTGAGCGGCGGGATGTCGATCGAGCTCAAACCCACGGCTGATATACTGGCGTCACTGGCAGCCGTGAAGGGTAGAGAGCGGATCGTGGTCGGCTTCGCTCTCGAGACCGGGGAGGGCGAGGCGAATGCGCGGAGGAAGATCGTGGACAAGGGGTGCGATTTTCTTGTTCTGAATGTCGCCACACGGAATAGCGGATTCGACGTGCCGACCAACCAGGTGACTCTTTTCAAGGGAAACAGGAAACTTTTCAGCACGCCGGTCGTGACGAAGGAGAGGGCGGCGGAGCTCATAGTCGAGGCCGTGGCAGCTGATAAAAGATTGAAATCCAGGATGAGGTAGGGGGGAATTGAGCAGGGATATAATTGATATGACAAGGGCATATCTCTCGAGGCGCGCCGGTATCGGCACAGATGTCGTGCACATGCCCCGCCACGATCACCGGGAGGGTCCCGGGGCCGATCTGCGGGTGGATCGCGGGGCCGATCTGCGGATGGACCCCGGGGTGGATCTGCGGGCTGGCGGTAATGGGGAAAGGGATCTTACACGGGAAAGGGAGACCGCAGGTGAGGCGGGGGGATCGATACGCGTCTCGACCCGGGCAGAGCGGACCCAGCAGTCGAGCCTTTTCTCCGCCGGTGAGCCAGATCACGGCCCGGATCTGGGCGGACTGGACCTCGCGGGGCTCGAGAAGCTCGTTTCGAACTGCCGGAACTGCGCTCTGTGCGACGGAAGGACGAATACGGTGTTCGGCAGCGGGGATCCGGCTTCGAGGATAGTTTTTGTGGGTGAGGCGCCGGGGAAGGAGGAGGATCTGCAGGGAGTTCCGTTCGTGGGGCGGGCCGGGAAGCTGCTGACGAAGATACTGGCGTCGATAGGATTCAGCCGGGAAGACGTTTATATAACGAACATCCTCAAGTGCAGGCCGCCGGGAAACCGCGATCCGCAGAGTGACGAGGTGGCCGCATGCGAGGGGTACCTGGCGAGGCAGATCGAATTGATAAATCCGTCCATGATCTGCGCGCTGGGCAGGGTGGCCGGACAGAACCTGCTCAAGACCACGGCGTCGCTGAGGTCCATGAGGGATGGTGTTCATTATTACAACGATATAAAAACATTTGTTACGTACCATCCGGCGGCACTGCTTAGAAATCCCGGATTCAAGCGGGCGGCATGGGAGGACATGAAAGCCCTGAGGAAGATCTACGACGAGTCTAAATAGCGGTGGGGATTCAGGGGCCTCGCGGGAGCGGCAAACGATCGCGAAGGATGTGAATGATGGAGAGCAATGTCAGCAGCAGAACAGGTGTTATCGCGGGTGGGAAGGTCCCCCCTCAGGCGCTAGAAGCCGAGAGGGCGGTGCTCGGGGGAGTCCTTCTCGCGCCGAAGGCCACAACCGTTGCCATAGAGATAGTATCTCCGGAGGCGTTCTACAGGCCGGCGCACTCCAGCATCTTCAGGGCCATGATATCGCTCTTCACAAAGCGGGAGCCGATAGACGTCATGACGCTCTCGGAGGAGCTCAGCAAGGCCGGGGAGCTGGAGGCGGTCGGCGGCATCACCTACCTCACCGACCTCGTGGACAGCGTGCCGACGGCGGCAAACCTGGAATATTACGCTAATATAGTGCTGGAGAAGCACATCCTAAGGCAGCTCATCGAGGCATCCACGGAGATCGCGGGTGAGTGCTACGAGGCCGGCGAACGCGCGGATATGATCCTCGACGAGGCCGAGCAGAAGATATTCAGGATATCCGAGTACAGGGTGACGAAGGGCTTCTACCACATCAAGGAAATACTCAAGGAGCGCTTCGAGGAGATACAGAGGGTTCACGAGACGCGGGAGAGCGTGACCGGCCTCTCGACCGGGTTCATCGATCTCGACAAGTACACGGCCGGTTTCCATCCGAGCGATCTGGTTATCGTGGCGGGCCGTCCGTCGATGGGCAAGACGAGCTTTGCGCTCAATATCGCCCAGCACGTCGGCCTGTCCGAGAAGAGGCCCGTGGCCATATTCAGCCTGGAGATGTCGAGGGAGCTTCTCGTTCAGAGGCTGCTCTGCTCCGAGGCGCAGGTCGATGCGCAGAAGGTTCGGCGGGGCTTCACGTCGGCGAAGGATATAGAGAGGCTGACGAACGCCGCGGGGCTGCTCTCGGAGGCGCCGATATTCATCGACGACACCCCCGCTATAACGACCCTCGATATGAGGGCTAGGGCGCGAAGACTCCGGTCCGAGCATGACATCGCTATCCTGATAATCGATTATATGCAGCTCGCGCGCTCGAGCGAGCGGTCCGAGAACCGGCAGCAGGAGATCTCCTCGATATCGCGCTCGATGAAGGCTTTGGCAAAGGAACTGAGCATACCGGTTGTGGCCCTGTCCCAGCTCTCTCGTGCGGTGGAGTCGAGGGGAGGGGACCGCAGGCCGATGCTCTCGGACCTCAGGGAGTCGGGGGCGATCGAGCAGGACGCCGACCTCGTGCTTTTCCTGTACAGGCCCGAGTTCTACGACCCGGGCAATCCGGAGAAGGAGGGCCGGGCAGAATTGATCATAGGCAAGCAGAGAAACGGACCGACCGGGACACTGGAGCTGACATTCGAGAAACAGTACACCAGATTCAGGTCGATCGCCTCGGTGGAGACGGGGGAAGAGGTGTTCTGAGGATAGTGCTCTCTTCACGCGCACCTACCGTGCTTCGGGAGGTTTCGTAAGTGACGTTCTTCATCCTGCTCGGCAGGTCATTTCTCGATTTCGTCGAGGACATGGGGGGAGTGTTCATACTCCTCTGGCGCGTGTTTCATATGATCCCCCGCATGTTCAGAAATATCACCAACATCCTCGTGCAGATGGAGAGGGTGGGGATCGGATCCATACCCCTCGTGCTGGTCACTTCCCTCTTTGTCGGGGCCGTAACCTCGATCCAGGCGGCCTATCAGTTTCATGGCTACGTCCCGTTGAGGTACCTGGGGACCGTCGTGGGGAAATCCGTGATACTGGAGCTGGGCCCGGTCCTCACCGCGCTCGTCGTGGGGGGGCGGGTGAGCGCGTCGATCGCCGCCGAACTGGGAACCATGAAGGTTACCGAGCAGATAGACGCCATGGAGATGATCGCCGTCGATCCGGTTGAATACCTGGTGCTGCCCAGGATGGTCGCCGCAACAGTGATGCTTCCGGTACTGACGGTTTTCTCCGATCTGCTGGCGATCCTGGGCGGCATGGTCGTGGCGAATATCTCGATGTCGGTCAGCTACAATGTATTCGCGAGCGGCTTGAAACTGCTGTTCGAAACGGAGGACCTCATCGGAGGGCTCATGAAGACGTTCTTCTTCGGGCTGATCATCGCCATCATGGGCTGCTATCACGGCTTTGCCACCAAGGGGGGAGCTGAGGGTGTGGGACTGGCGACGATGAAAGCCGTCGTCTCCTCCTGTCTGCTGATCCTCATATCGAACTACCTGCTGGCGACCATAATATTCAGGTTGATATTCGCACCTTCGTGATGAGGAGGCCCGCTGTTGGGACACAATGACGGAGAGCCGATACTGCGGATCAGGGGGATAGGCAAGGTGCTGGACCGCAAAGTCGTTCTCGACGGTCTCGACCTCGATATCCACAGGGGCGAGACTCTCGTTGTGATCGGCAGGAGCGGTTGCGGAAAGAGCGTTCTGCTCAAGCATATCACCGGCCTGATGAAGCCCGACTTTGGTGAGATTCTCTTTGAAGATCAAGATATAACGCAATTTAGCAGGAAAAAGTTATTTGAAATGAGGATGCGTTTTGGTATGCTGTTCCAGAGTTCAGCCCTCTTCGATTCCATGTCGGTGGGGCAGAACGTAAGCCTTCCGCTGAGGAAGCATACCGGAATGGGGGACGGGGAAATACGTGAAATAGTGGCTGACAAGCTCGGCTTGGTCGGGCTTACGGATGTCTACGACAAGTTTCCCTCCGAGCTCAGCGGCGGTATGAAGAAGAGGGTCGGATTGGCCCGGGCCGTTGTGATGAATCCCGACGTCGTGTTGTACGACGAACCGACGACAGGTCTCGATCCCATCATGGCCGATGTGATAAACGATCTGATCTGCGGTCTGCAAAAGGAGCTGGAGATCACGTCGGTGGTCGTCACGCACGATATCAAGAGCGCTTACAAGGTCGGGGACAGGATAGCAATGCTTTACGGGGGCAGGATAGTCTTCTCGGGTCCGCCGGACGAGGTGCGGACCACGTCGGATCCGGTGGTAAGGCAGTTCGTAGAGGGAAGGGCCGAGGGTCCTATCAAACCGCTGTGAGATTGCCGATTCAAAGGTGGAGTGATGGCCGATAACAGATCTCTCGAGATGAGGGTGGGGCTCGCAGTCTTCATGGCGATCCTGATTTTCGCCCTGGGGCTGATGTGGTTTCAGGGATTCGACATAGGCGGTGATTATTACGAGATACATGCCGTGTTCCCGTCGGCGGGCGGGATCGATCCGGGAGATGTGGTTAACATAAACGGTCTCGAGAAGGGCGAGGTCAAGAAGGTGTCCCTTGATGAACGGGGTGTCCTGCTTACGATGGAGATAGAATCCGCGATAAGGATACCGGACGACTCGAAGGTCGTCCTTCAGGCGATAGGGTTGATGGGGGAGCGGATAGTATCGATGACGATCGGGGAGTCGGAGAGCTACCTCGAACCCGGCGCCGTAATGGAAGGAACGTATGATCAGGGAATCTCGGAGGTGCTAGCCTCGCTGGGCAGGACCATGAGCGACTTCAAGAGGTTGATGGAGGATGTAAGCAGGATCACCGATGTGCTCATGGAGGAGGAGAGGCTGGAGAGGGTGATCGGAAACCTGGCCTCGGTAACGAATGAACTGCACGACATCGTCAGCAGCGAGGGGCCCGCACTAGAGAGCGGCATAAGATCGTTCGCGGACGCGGCCGGCAGGATCGACGGCCTGCTCGAGCGTAACTCCAGCTTGATCGACAGCATGGTTGTATCTCTGGACGAGGCCGGCAATGCGCTCCCAGACCTTCTCGAGAGGATCGCAAACGTGACCGACGCGCTATCGAACGTCGTCAAGCGCCTCGAGAGCGATGACAATACGATAGGCGTTCTTCTGCAGGACAGGGAGCTTGTCGACAGCTTCCAGAAGGCGATAAAGGACCTTGACGAGCTGGTGACCGATATCAAGAAGAATCCCAAGAAGTACCTCAAGGTGGAGATCTTTTAGCAGCAACCGTTTGTTCTGGTTCAAAGCGCCTGTAAAGGAGAGACTGGTATGGTAAATGAAAATATCATATGCCTGATAGCGGCGGCCGGAAGGGGGCTTCGGTTCGGAAAGGAGATGCCCAAGAGTTTCTACCCGGTCGATGGGCGCACGCTTCTGGCAAGATCGCTGCAGAGTATAAGCTTATGGGGTGGTGTGTCCCGATTCGTGATAATGGTTCCGCCGGGCTGGGAGGAGGAGGCTCGGAAGGTGCTCGGCTCGGAGGTGCCGGGGGTCAAGTACAGGATACTGACCGGAGGTGAGACGCGGCGTGATTCCGTGGCTATAGGATTGAAGACGGTCGAGGATGCCGGGTTGGTGCTGGTGCACGATGCATGCAGGCCGATAGTCTCGACCTCGCTCATCGAGCGTGTGGTCTCTGCCGCGGCCGAGCACGGGGCGGCGGTGCCGGCCCTTCAGGTCACGGACACGCTCGGCCGGCTGAGGGATGAGGCCCTCGAGGGGATAGTGCCTCGTGAAAGGGTTGTCGGCATACAGACCCCGCAGGTGTTCAGGTTGGAGATTCTCAGAAAGGCGTTCGAGGAGGCCGGGGATAAGGCGGGCACATTCACGGACGAGGGCTCCCTCGTTCTGGCGGGCGGATTCCCGGTGAGGGTGGTCGAGGGGGAGCGATGGAACATAAAGGTCACGGTCAAGGAGGATCTCGAGATAGTCGCCAGCTTCCTTGCGGGCAAGAGGCTGGCGCTCGTCGACGGCTGTTGATGGAGGTGACCGGAAAGGTTATCGCCGGATGACTCGACGCATGCACCTCGCGAGGTGCGGGTAGATAGCGGGACAGGCTGTAGCCGGTGATTCCGTGAAGAGATACGGCCCGGCGATTTTTTTCGGGATCGGGGTCATGATGGATCCGGGTTGTTATGCGCGGAGATGATTTCAGAATAGGGATAGGGTACGATATACATCCGCTCACGGGCGGGAGGCCGCTCGTGATCGGTGGTGTGAACATAGAATTCGGGATGGGGCTGGATGGGCATTCCGACGCCGACGTGCTCGTGCATGCGGTATGCGATGCCGTGCTGGGCGCGTTGGGATTGGGTGATCTGGGAGAACATTTCCCGGAGACGGCCGAATTCGAGGGGATCTCGAGTCTCGAGCTGCTCGCAGCAGTAGCCGGGATGATGTCGGAGAGGGGATACCGCCTGGTGAACGCGGACTGCACGATCAATGCCGAGAGGCCGAAGCTTTCCGTGTACAGGCAGATGATGAAGGGTAATGTCGCAGGCCCTCTCGGTGTGCCCCCGGAGAGGATATCGATCAAGGCGACCCGGGGAGAGGGTCTCGGGCCTGTAGGGGAGGGGCTTGCAATAGCCGCCCGGGCCGTGGTTTTGCTGGTGAAGGAGGATTGAGCCTTTTGCACCGACGGTGCCCGGCCTTGCATGTTTGGAGGCTCATGAGGGGAATGGATGTATGACCGGTAGAGGAGTGAGGGTGAGATTCGCGCCGAGCCCCACCGGGTATCTGCATGTGGGGGGAGCGAGGACCGCCCTGTTCAACTGGCTGTTCTCCCGGCACGAGGGTGGGAGCTTCGTGCTGCGCATCGAAGACACCGATGTCGAGCGTTCAACGGAACAGTACGAGCGTCAACTTCTCGAGGATATGGCCTGGCTGGGATTGAAATGGGACGAGGGCCCGGGAAGCGGCGGGGAGTACGGCCCGTACAGGCAATCGGAGAGGGTTGGTATATACGGCGAGTACGTCGGGAAGCTGCTCGACGGTGGAATGGCTTACCGTTGCTATTGCACCGACGAGGAGCTGGCGGACATGAAGGAGAAGAGGCTGGCGGCCGGTCTTCCGCCGAGGTACGACGGCAGGTGCAGGAAGCTCACCGATCAGGAGAGGGGGAGGCTGAAGGGAGAAGGGCGCCCCGAGAGCGTTCGTTTCGCGGTATCCGGGGATTCGCAGGTAAAGATAAGCGATATAATACGGGGTGAAGTTACGTTTCCGGAGGGCATGGTGGGGGATTTCATCATATCCCGCTCGAACGGCCTCCCCACGTACAACTTCGCAGCCGCAGTCGATGATGCATTGATGAACATCACGCACGTGATCCGTGGTGAGGAGCATCTTTCGAACACCTACAGGCAGGTCATGATATACGAAGCGCTGGGCTTCGGGATGCCCGCGTTCGCCCATATACCCCTTATCCTGGGGAGCGACAGGTCGAAGCTGAGCAAGAGGCACGGCGCTCCTAATATCAAGGAATACAGGGCAAGGGGATATCCGTCCGAAGCGGTTGTCAACTACCTGGCCTTTCTGGGCTGGTCCGCGCCGGGCGGAGAGGAGATAATGTCCTTGGAGGAGCTCAGCGAGAAATTCGGGCTGGATCGGGTCTCCGACTCTCCGGGCATATTCGACGAGGGAAAGCTCAACTGGGTCTCGGCGCATCATGTACGTGAGGGTGGCAGCGGGCGGTACCTCGATGAGGCGCTTCCCTTCTTTCCGGGGGAGCTCCTCGACCACTACGACCGGGAGGCCATCGCGGGGATAATGGATATACTGTCGGAGAACCTGCCGAGCTTCTCTAAGATTCCGGACGAGGTGGCGCCGTTCCGCCCAGGCACCCCGGAGATGGACGGGGAAGCGGCGAAGGAGCTCGAGGGTGCGGGCGAGCTGCTTGCGTCGGTTGCCGGAGAACTGGGCAGGTGCGGGCGGTGGGACGAAGATGAGATAAGGCAGGCTGTGAAGCGGGCGGGGAAACTGTGCGGCGTGAAGGGCAGGGGGCTGTATATGCCGGTACGTGCCGCTCTGACGGGGGTCACTCATGGTCCGGACCTGACCAGTATAATACGGATCAGGGGCAAGGAGGATGTCCTGGCGTCGCTCGAGGCATCGCTGAGACGATCGCCCCCGGGGGCGGAAGAGGGGTAATGTAATGAGGATAACTGTTCTTCTCGGCGGGGATTCTTTTGAGAGAGACGTTTCCCTCTCGAGTTCCTACGAGGTTGTCAAAGCGCTCCGCAGGGGAGGGCACGAGGTATACACGATAGATCCGGCGATTCCCATGGACCGGCAGTCGGAGCCGGGAAAGGCCGCCGTGGGTGAGGAGCCTCCGGGACTGGCTCCGGATCCGCTTCCACCGGCCGATAGGCTTAAGTGGCTTCAATCGCCATACCTGCTGAACGCGGATGCCGTGTTCATCGCCCTTCACGGAGGAGCCGGCGAGGATGGGACGGTGCAGGCGCTTCTGGATGCGGCCGGGGTGCCGTACACGGGCACGGGAATGATCGGAAGCGCCCTGGCGATGAACAAGGACCGCTCGAAGGCGCTGTTCAGCGAAGCGGGGATCCAGACGGCCCCGCACATATTCGTTCCTCAAAAGCGGTGCGGCGACGGGGCGAAGATCCGCGAAGCGGTGGAAGGGGTGCTTGGCTTCCCGGTTGTGGTCAAGCCCAATAACCAGGGGTCGAGCGTCGGTTTCTCGTTCGTGCCGTCTTCGGAAGGGCTCGGGGAGGCCCTGGAACGTGCATCGGGATTTGGAGGAGGATTGGTGCTGGAGACATATATTCCCGGAAGGGAAGTGGCGGTGACGGTGCTGGAGGACAGGGCCCTGTCGCCGGTCGAGATCATTCCCGAAGGAGGATTCTACGACTACAAGCGGAAGTACACTAAGGGGAGCAGCAGGTATGTGGTGCCCGCCGAGTTCGATAGTGATGTCATCATGAGGCTTGAAAGCGAGGCCCTCAAGGCCAGCCGCGCTCTTCTATGCAGGGATTATTCGCGTGTCGACTTCCGTGTCGGCGGGGACGGGGAAACGTACTGTCTCGAGGTCAACACGCTTCCGGGTATGACGAAGCTCAGCCTTGTCCCGATGGCGGCGGCTGAGGCCGGGATGGATTTCGATAAGCTTGTCGAGAGGATTTGCTCCCTGGCGGCGGCCAGGGGCAGCGTAACAACGAGATAAGGAGCGGGCGATGGACCGTATCGAGACATTGATGAAGGATTTTACCGAGGCTTCCGGAGCGCCGGGCGACGAACGAGAGGTTTTCGATCTGATGAGCAGACAGCTGAAACCGTTCTGCGAGATAGAGAAGGACAATCTTGGGTCGTTGATCGCCAGACTCAGGGGCGGGAAAGAACCGCCGAAGGTGATGCTCTCCGCTCATATGGATGAAGTCGGCTTCATGGTCTCTCATTTCACGGGAAAATTCATCAGGTTCAATCCGCTTGGCGGCTGGTGGCCGCCCGTTATTCTGGGCCTGCGTGTGAAAATCAAGACATCCCGTGGCGAGGTCCCGGGAGTCGTCGCCTCGAAGAGCCCGTTCCATATGGAGGAGAAGGAACGTAATGCGCCGCTCAAGGCGAAGGATATGTACATAGACGTGGGATTGACCGGCAATAGGAGTCCGGACAAGCTCGGAATACGCCCCGGGGATCCGGTTACCGTCGATTTCCCCTTTACGTTGATGAAGGAGAAGAGGAGCTACATGGCGAAGGCCTGGGACGACAGGCTCGGGTGCGTTATGGTGGTAGAGGTCATAAGGAAGCTTGCCAGAATGCGGCTCCCGAACGCAGTCTACGGCGTGGGTACGGTCCAGGAAGAGGTGGGAATAAGGGGGGCGGTGACCAGCGGGAGGCTCATCGATCCTGACATTTGCTTTGTCCTGGAGGTCAACGTGGCGCAAGACATCCCCGGCTCCCCGGAGGGCAGCCCCGAAGAGCTCGGCGGCGGGGTGTCGATATGCGTGTACGATGCAACGCTGATCCCGAACACGAGGCTCAGGGACATGGTGATATCGGTGGCCGAGAAGAAGAAGATCCCATATCATCTGAGTGCGATACCGTTCGGCGGGACGGACGGGGGGAAGGTGCATCTCAACAGGCACGGTGTCCCGACTCTCGTCATAGGCGTGCCGACGCGCTACATACACAGCCAGGCCGGCATAGTGTGCAGAAAGGATTTCGACAACGCGGTCAAGCTGGTCGTGGAGACGGTCAGGATCATGGACGCAAAGGCGGTCCGGAAGCTCCTGTGAAGCTGCCGGATCCTTCAGAGCTTGAGAAAGGGCGAGAAATGTCACTCAAGGTTTACGATACGCTCAGGGGTGAGAAAAGCGAGTTCAAACCCGTCAAGGATGGCAAGATCGGAATATACTTCTGCGGGATGACCGTCCAGGACAAGCCGCACGTAGGGCACATGCTGGCCTTTGTCGCAGGTGATATGATCAGGAGGTATCTGCAATACAAGGGGTACGATGTCACCTACATCCAGAACTTCACGGACGTCGACGACAAGATCATATCGCGCGCTCAGGAGGAGGGCATCGACTACACGGCCGTTGCCGAGAGGAATATCAAGGCTTACTTCGAGAGCGCGGAGGAGCTGAACATCAAGCCGGCCGACGTGTACCCGAAAGCCACCGAGCACATGGAGGACATAATCGCCCTGATACGCCGGCTCGAGGAGAGGGGGCTGGCCTATGCAGCCGGCGGGGATGTCTACTTCAGGGTTAGGGAGTTCGACGGATACGGAAAGCTGTCGAAGAGGCGCGTGGACGACCTCCGGAGCGGCGCGCGGATCGATGTGGGTGAGCAGAAGGAGGATCCTGTGGATTTCGCCCTATGGAAGAGCGCCAAGGAGGGTGAGCCCGCGTGGGACAGCCCGTGGGGCAGGGGGCGTCCCGGCTGGCATATCGAGTGCTCCGCCATGTCGATGAAGTACCTCGGCGAGACGCTGGATATGCACGGAGGAGGACAGGATCTGGTGTTCCCGCACCACGAGAACGAGATAGCGCAGAGCGAGGCCGCCACCGGAAAGCCGTTCGTCAACTACTGGCTGCATAACGGGCTGTTGAACCTCAGGGGGGAGAAGATGTCGAAGTCAACCGGACACTTCTTCTCGATGGAGGAGGTGAGCGGTGAGTTCTCTGGCGACGTTATTCGTTTCTACTTGCTGTCGACCCATTTCAGAAGCAGGACCGAATTCAGCCGCGAGCGTCTGAAGGAGGCGGAGGCGGGACTGGAGAAGATAAGGAATATATGCATGTTCCTCGATGAGCAGCGACGCTCTCCCGCGAAGGAAGGGGACAGGGTGTGCGGCGAAGGGCTTAACGGCCTGGCCGACGAGGTGGAATCGGATTTCTTCGAGGCCATGGACGATGATTTCAACAGCGGAGAGGCGATAGGGCATATATTCAGGTTGATCAGGGAGATCAACAGGGTCCGCACGGAGTGCCTCGAAGGCGGGGGGATGGACGAAGCAACCGCCGGGAAGGTTTGGGGCAAGATGGAGGTGTTCGATAGTGTGCTGGGCCTGTTCAAGGACGGTCTGCCGACGGCCGGGGCCAGCGCCCCCGATGAAGTGATGAAGCTCGTGATGGAGAGGGAAAGCGCACGCACCGGCAAGGACTGGAAGAGGGCCGATGAGCTCAGGGAGGAGGTCGAAGCGATGGGGTACGTGATAGAGGACAGGCCGGGGGGCAATCCGCACGTCAGGCCTAAGAAGGATCGGTCCGCCTGATCGATTTCACCTGTATTAGCATGAACCAAAGGAGGATGGGCAGGAAGAAGTTGATCGTAAGGTTCATGAATTCGGTGCCCGTCCAGAGCCGCTCGCTCTTCTCGTATACACTCAAGAACATAAGAAAGACAACCAGGATATTGGCCGCCGTCAGTATGGCCAGGCCTGAGAGGGCGGATCTCAGCCTTGCCAAGGCCGGTGTGCCGGCGGATGCGATAACGAGGGACAGGAATACTATCGTATTGAGCGATATGTCTTCTGTGACCAGCAACGCCCTATCGATGTCGATGCTGTGGCCGAAGATCGACAGCAAGGGTTCCGCGCCGTGGGACAGAAGTTGAACGTAGTATGAGCCCAGTTTCCTGTAAAGGAGATACAGGAGAGCGGATGCGGCGATGAATCTGAGCAGAAAGAGCAGGATGGCCCCGATGCTGTAACGGGATCTGATACGCTCCCAATCCCCCATCTCAATCCTCCGCAGGGTCTGTGGAAACGGGAGTCCGGGATTGCACGCCGCCCTTCACGATCCTCCCCATCCAGAGGATCACCAGGAAGAGCATGAATATGACGAATCCTATCTGCCACAGGTAGCCGTGGAAGAAATCGAAAAGCTCCCTTTTATGGTAGAGAACGAGTGATATGAAGATCATCCTTGCCAGGTTCATTACGTGTATCGATGGTATCCCCATCAAAAGGCCCACGATCTTCTCGCCGGCACGGGCAGGGTAGGCTCCCACGATCGAGAAGTAGATGATGCTCGTGTATATGCCGGTGCATTCCGCTATGACAACCAGGTTCTCTCCTCCGTGTGCGGTCTCGAACAGGAAGGACGATCCGGTGACCGAGAACTTGTACCCAATCAGGTTAAGAATGAACTCGACTTCGCGCGCCACTAGCAGCTGGGCCGAAACGATGAACCCGGGGTACCTTTTGGTCAATAGATAGGAAAAAAGCCAGAGGGCGAAGAAGAGTACGAGGAACTGGATGAACTCCCTGCGGAACCCATCCCTCGAAGCTACTCTCTTTTTGCCTTCTGGCTTCTTTCCTTGGCCCAATGAAATTCTCTTCTAAAACCTCACGTTATACGCTATTAGGCTTTGCTCGTGGCGCGTCTCCTCATGAGCACGGCGGCAGCGAGAAGCATGGCAAGAACCAGGATCGTCACTACCGGAGCGCTGAACAGAGGTACGGGCACGGGATCCACGATATGAATCAGC